>Ga0268293_105_pt1 | contig 540357 bp, 510 predicted proteins | sample MetcoculturR22M_FD_191344 | JGI IMG/M metagenome (GOLD analysis project Ga0268293, IMG submission 191344) | Soil microbial communities from Anza Borrego Desert, Southern California, United States - Methanotrophic co-culture R2.2-M | ecosystem: Environmental > Terrestrial > Soil > Desert | place... | reverse complement strand
GCCTGCCGTCGGAGTTCGCGGCGGACGCGAAGCTTTACATCAACCGGCTGTCGATCCGTGACGTTCGCAAGCTGAAGGACAACAACGGGCAGTACCTCTGGCAGCCCGGCCTCGTCCTCGGCCAGCCCGCGACCATCAACCAGGCGCCCGTCGCCGAGATCCCCGGCATGCCGACCGTCGCCGCGGGCAACATCGTCGCGCTCTACGGCGACATGCCCCAGACCTACCTGGTGGTCGACCGGATCGGCGTGAACGTCCTGCGCGACCCGTTCACCAACAAGCCCTTCGTCCACTTCTACACGACGAAGCGCGTCGGCGGCGGCGTCTTCAACCCCGAGCCCATGAAGGCCCTGAAGGTCGCGGCGAACGCCTGAGCCTCTGGGCTGAACGCGTCCACCGGGCGCTCTGAGCGGCGCGCCTTCCAGCGCGCCGCTCTTCTGCCTTCACCTTCCATCACATGGAGGCCGACATGGCCGTTACGAAGACCAAGGCGGACGAAAAGCCCGCCGAGAACGCCGGCGACGCGCCGGCCAACATCCCGGCTGCGTCCGAGTTCTCGACGTCCGGCGCGCCGCGCCAGGTGACCGGGTTCGATCCCTCGCATCCGGCCGTGGACGACAACCCGCGGAAGAACACGACGCTGCTCCAGAACCGGGTCGACTTCAACGATCCGACGCTGAGCGAGCACGAAGCCGTGGCCAGGAACATGGCCGATCAGGGCTCCGGCGACATCGCCAAGGCCCCGGACGCCGGCAAGTAGGCGCAGCCGAGATGCTCACCGTCGTCACGCCTGCGGCCTCACGGAGGCTGACGACGGTTGAGCACGTGCGCGCAGATGTCGGTCTCGACGCGGCCTCTCCGACGGCCGAGCAGATCGAGCGGTTCATCGATCAGGCGTCGGCGGCGGCGGAACGGTTCTGCCGGCGCACCTTCGCGCGCGAAACCGTCCTGCAGACCGTCCGAGGCTGCGACCTGAGGCGCGGGGTGATCCTCGATCGCGGCCCGGTGGCGTCGATCGCCTCCGTCACATGGAATGGCGGCGCGCTCTCTCCCGCCGAGTTCGAGATCGACCGGGGCGTGGTGCACCGCCTGAGCGCCTCCGGCGAGCGCTTCACCTGGTGGGGTTCATCGCTTGCGGTCCAGTATGTCGCGGGCTTCGTCCTGCCGGGTGAGAACGGGACCGATCTGCCGGCCGATGTGGAGCGCGCGGCCATCCTGCTCGTCGGGGCGGCTCTCTCGACGCAGAGCCGCGATCCTCTCGTGAAGAGCGAGGACGTCGACGGTCTCGGATCGATCTCCTTCTGGGTTCCGGGCTCCCGGAGCATGCTGGCCTCGCCGGAGGCCGAGCAGCTGCTGAAGCCGTACCGTCTGGCGCGGGTTCGCTGATGACGCCCGCCCAGGCTCGCGCGATGTACCGCCGACAGATCTCGGCGCACGGCGAGCTCGTCGCGCTGCGGCGTGAGGCGCTGGACCCGGCGCCGGAGGCGTCTGGACTGCGGGCCCGCGTCACTGGGTTTTCGCCCGAAGAGCTCGCTTCCGGGATCGACCAGGGCGCGCGCAAGGTGATCCTGCTCGCCGAGGATCTCGAGGCGGCGATCGCGGCCGGCAACTGGCCGGAGCCCGCCGCCGGCTTCCCCGCGATCCTGAAAGACGACACGCTGGTCGTGCGGGGCGCGCCGGTGAACGTCGAGCGGGTCGACGACAGCACGCGGCGCGTCAGCGGCGAGCTGATCGCCTATGAGCTGACGGTGATCGGCTGATGGCGCGGGTGGCGGTGATCGAGGCCGTCGAGGCGAAGCTCGCCGACGCCTTTCCCAACGACACGATCGTCGGCGTGCTGAACGGCGGCGCGCGCCCGGCCGGCAACGCCGGCTTCCTGCTCGTGCAGTATCCGGTCGTGAATTCCGAACAGGCCAGCGTCGGCGATCCCGGCAACAATGTCTTCCGAGACGAGGGCGTGTTCAGCGTGCTCGTGCACCAGCCGAAGGCGGCCAAGCGCGCCGCGGTCGAAAAGGCCGACGCGGTCGCTGACCTGTTCCGCGGGCAGGAGTTCGCGGGCGTGACGTGCTTCGCTCCGCAAAGCGCGCGCTTCGACGACGACAATGACCGCGGCCTCTACATCGTGGCTTCCGTCGCGGTGCCCTACCACTTCGACTATCTCGGCTGACGGCCGAGCCCCTTCCTCACATCGCGGGAGACGCAGATGGCTCTGGCTGATCACAGCAGCACGAGGATCGCCTATGTGGCCGAGACGTCGTTCGGCGTTACGCCGGCGACGCCGACCTTCAAGACCTTCCGCACCACGCGCGCGGCTGGCCTCAGGTCGAACAAGACGACCGTGACGTCGGACGAGATCCGCGCGGATCGCAACGTGCCCGACGAGCCGATGGTCGGCCTCGACGTGACGGGCGAATACCCGGTCGAGATGTCCTATGGCAGCTTCGACGACATTCTCGAGGGGCTGCTGTTCGGGACGTGGGCGACCAACGTCCTGAAGAACGGCGTCACGCGGAAGTCCTTCACCTTTGAGGAAACCCGCGAGCTCGGCGCCACCGACAGCTTCTCGCGCTTCCCCGGCGTCATGGTGAACCAGGGGCAGTTCACCGTGAACGCCCGCGAGAAGATCATGGCGACCTTTTCGATGATGGGCGAGAGCGAAGAGCTCGACGACGCCATCATCACGGGCGCGACCTATACGGCCGCGAACGCCAAGCCGATCCTGACCGCTTCCGCCAACATCGCCGCGCTCGCCGTGGCGGGGCTCGATCCGGCGCCGAAAGTCCGTTCTCTCGGCTTCACGATCAACAACAACCTCAGGGTCCGCCCTGTGGTGGGCGCGCTCCATTCAGAGGAGTTCGGCGCGGGCCGCTGCGACGTCACCGGCACCTCCGAGATGTATTTCCAGAGCAACGAGCTCTACCAGGCGGTGCTCGACCATGGCGGCGGCGCGCTGTCCTTCGTGGCCGGGGCCGCGACAAACGAGAAGTACCGCTTCACCTTCCCGAAGATCATCTTCCTTGACGGCACGGTGCCGACCGGCGGGAACACCGACGACGTTATGGTCTCTATCCCGTGGCGCGCGGTCTATGACCCGACCGAGGGCTGCTCGGTCAAGATCGAGAGGGCGGTCGCGTGAAGACCGTCAGGATCACCGAGAGCTTCACCGGCTACCCGGCCGGCAAGAAGCGCAGCTTCACTGCCGGCGAAGAGGTCCAGGTCGCGAACGACTTCGCCGAGCTGATCGTCGGCAAGGGCCACGCGAAGGAGATCGAAGGTTCGCCGGCGCCCACCCCGAAGCCGGGCAAGCCTGCGGCTGATACCAAGGGGGACGGCGCGTGAAGGCCAGCCAGGCGAAGGCGCTCAGCCGCAAGATCGAGCATGGCGCGTGGGTGCGGGACATCCCCGGCGCCGGCGACCTGCAGCTCAAGGTCCGGGCCCGCTTCAACATCGACTATCGCCGTCGGCAGAAGGAGCTGTTCGAAGCGGAGCCCGCCGAGAACAAGCCGAACGGCGTGCTGACGGACGAGGCGGCCGAGCGGCACGACCGCATCCTGCTGCACGAGACCGTGCTGATCGGCTGGGCGAACTGGGAGGATGATGACGGCCAGCCGATCCCGTTCAGCCTCGAGGAATCGGCCAAGCACGTACTGCCGCCCGACGAGCCGGTGTTCCGATCCTGGGTGAACTGGGCGGCGATGAACGTTGCCGATCTGGGCGAGCTCGAGCTCAGGGCTGCGGAGGGAAACTAACGGCCGCGCTGCGCTGGCAGCTCGCGTGGGGCGACCGGGAAACATGGCTGCGGGAGCTGCATGACGAGGAGGGCGGGCCGCTTCCGCCGGCCCTTCGCGACAAGCCGCAAGTTCCAGCGCACCTGCTGTTCTACTGGGACGCTTTTGCGGACCTGGCGAACGACCGGCAGGTCTTCATGGGTGGCGTATCGCCGATCCCGTTCCTGGCGATCGATGCCTGGGCGCGACGGTCAGAGGTGAGCGGTGAGGCCTTCGCGAGGCTGCAGCGACTGATCCGGGCGATGGACGCGGTCTGGCTGGAAGACGCGGCGCAGAAGGCGAAAGCGGCCGCGAAGAGGTGATGAAGCGGCCTGCATTCGGCAATGGTGAAGACCGAGGAAGCGGTATGCGCCGCGAGGTGGGCAAGCGCGGGGGGGGGGGAAGGTGTGCACGCCCAAGGGCACGTAAGACAGGAGATGAGGATCGCCATGCGTTGCGTATGTGGTGTCCGCCGCCGTAGGGTTGGGAATCACTCGGCTATGGACCTTGCCCGCATCATGGATCGTCTAGCGTTATTGAAGGAATTATCTTTTGGATCGCAGGTTGCTGAAGAAGAGATTCAGCACCTAGCAAGTTATTTTGTCGAAACAGACCAATGGAATCGAATTGTAAAGGGAGATATAGGTTTAGTACGCGGCGAAAAAGGCGCTGGTAAGAGCGCGATATATCTGTTGCTCGGAGAAAATGCAGACTCTCTGTTTGACCGGGGAGTTCTACTTGTGAATGCGGAGAACCCGCGTGGAGCGACAGTTTTCAAAGATCTCGTCTCTGACCCTCCAACCTCCGAGGCAGAATTCGTTGTATTATGGAAGATGTATCTCCTTTCCATAATCTGCTTTCAGCTTCGCTCTTTCGGCATAAATGGCGACAGCATCCGCCACGTCTACAGTTCACTTGAAGGTGCTGGGCTGCTTGAGCGGGAACTTAATCTAAGCAGCTTGCTTCGGAGCGCCCAAGCGTTTGCCCGCCGCCTCTTACGAATCTCGTCGCTTGAGGGTGGCCTTCAGTTCGATCCGAATACCGGGGTACCTACGGGCGTCTCTGGAAAGATTTCGCTCACCGAACCATCCGGGGACTTAAGAGCGAAGGGGATCAACTCCGTCGACGGGTTGTTTCTCAAGGTGAATGAAGAGCTGTCAAAGGCGTCGTTGGTCATCTGGGCGCTGCTGGACCGCCTGGACATCGCTTTCGCTGAGAGCCATGAACTTGAGGCTAACGCCATAAGAGCACTGATCAAGGTCTACAGCGACCTTCGTGGGCAGGATCAGATTAAGCTAAAAATCTTCTTGAGAGAAGACATTTGGAGGCGAATAACGGCATCTGGACTTCGAGAGGCAAGTCACCTGGTTCGATATCAGATTGTGGAGTGGAATGCCCCGACCCTTCTTCATCTGATGATGCGTCGGATGCTTAGTAATGATGTGATAGTTAAACAGTACGACGTGGACAGGGAGGCGGCGTTATCGAGCGCTGCTGAACAGGAGAGGCTGTTCAATCGAATTTTTCCTCCACAAGTCGAGCAGGGACCCCAGAAGGCTCCTACTTTTAAGTGGATGGTGACTAGATGCGCAGACGGTAAGGACAACACCGCTCCACGAGAGCTGATCCATCTGCTTAATTCGATTCGAGAGCAAGAGATTCGGAGGCTGGAACGCGGGGGAGGCTATCCTGCCGGTGAACAATTGTTTGACCGTTCAGTGTTCAAAGCTGCATTGCCGACGGTGTCGGCTGCCCGCCTGCAGACCTACATGTACGCGGAATACCCGGCAGAGCGGCCATTCTTGGAAAAGCTGGACGGCCAAAAAACCGAGCAAACTCCGGACAGCTTAAGTGAACTCTGGGGTGTTCCCCGGGCAGAGGCGATCGCGAAGGCTGCCGAACTGGTTGATCTGGGGTTCTTCCAAGCCAGAGGAACCCGTTCCGAGCCAACATACTGGGTCCCCTTTCTTTATCGGGATGCGCTGCATCTCGTTCAGGGAAGAGCAGAGTCGGACCCGGAATAGGACGGTCGGATCAGTCCCTCCTGGGCTTCGCCTTCTTGCTCTCCGCCTTCATCTCGCGCGCTACGCGGACCATAGGGGCGTCGACGGGGCCTTGCTGTTCGGGGAGCGCGCCGGCGGGGTCAGCGGGGTCCTCTTCAGCGTCAGTCGCATCGCGCTTGAGGAAGCCGCGCTCCTTCAGGAGATGGATAAGGCGCTCGACAGCCGGGTCATTCTTGGGCGCCGAGGCGAAGTAGCTGTCGGCGCTCAAGCCCATCGTCATCAGCATGCGGATCGCCGCCGGACGGGTGAGCTTCCTCTCGGGCTGGGCTTCGATCCAGGAGTCGAGGAGATCGAGCTCCGTCGGCTGGAGGCGGACGCCAATCAGCGTGCCCTTCCCGGTTGGTGCCGGGCCCCGCCTCTTTTTCTGTGATAACACGGATTGACGGCTCATCTGAAACTGTGTTAGCACGAATAAATCGGGCCACCAAGACGGTGCAACGTCGAGGCGGCCCTAACCGCAACGCGATCGGTCAAGGATCACGTCATGGCTTCGCACGCCTATAGCACAATTCCAGCGCGCTCTACGACGCGCAGAGGCTGGCTCGGCCACGCGGCCGGAGCCGCCTTCGCGGCCGTAGGCAGCTATCTCACCGTCAGGAACCCCGAGCCCGCAGCGGCACCCGATCTGAGCGATGGCATGGCCATCATGCGGATCGGCGGCCGGACGGTGCTGGTCGACACCGCGGACTTCGCCTGCACGAGCGGATCCGAGCAGGTCTGCATGCACTTCGACGGGCGGCTCACGATCGAGCCCGCTTGGGCGGAGACGTTCATGAAGAGCGCTCCGGAACGGACTGCGCTGGGGGCGTTCAAAGTCGTCCAGCCGGGCATCCGAGAACGCCCCTACGTCCGCGTGATCGGACGCGTCGTCGGCGAGCGCGGGCTCGCCCTCTGATCTGAAATCCCGAGATCCCCCGAGGCCAAGGGGGTTAGACGCGATGCACCGAGCTCCATCGGCTCCGGTGATCGCGAAAGCGACCCTGGGCGTCTACAGGCTTGGCCGGCCGGACGCCGATGGAGGCCATCATGGCGGCGACTGCGAAAAAGACCGAAACGACGATCGAAATCCCTCGGCTCGAGGTCGAGATGCTCGAGGTGACGATCGTGGGCGACAGCCCCTTGATCGTCCACGCGTGGAGCGCCAAGGCGAAGCGCGAGATGCTGCAGAAGCAGATGAAGAAGGCGAAGGCCGCGAAGGAGGCGAAGGACCCTCGCAAGGACTTCGAGGAGTCGCTCTACAGGTTCGAGGACGGCGGATACGGCTTTCCGAGTGTCGGCTTCAAAGCGGCAGCCGCGACAGCGGCGCTTACGACGGACGGGATCAAAAAGGCGCACGCGCTGCGCGCCTTCCACGTCATTGGCGAGGATATCGACGTGAACGGCGCCTTCGACGGCACCGTGATGCGGCAGAACCTGGTTCGGATCGAAGGCGCCCCGCCGCGGATGCGAGAAGACCTCGTCCGCGTCGGCATGGGCACGGCGGACTTGCGCTATCGCGCCGAGTTCCCGACCTGGTTCGCTCGCATCCTGGTGCGCCATCAGCCGCGACTGCTCTCCGCAGAGCAGATCCTGAACCTGATCAACCTCGCTGGCTTCAGTGTCGGCGTCGGCGAGTGGCGGCCGGAGAAAGGCGGATCGTCGGGCATGTTTCATGTCGCCAGCTCTGGCGAAATCGAAGCGATCCTCGCCGGCCTCGAGCCGCAGCGGAGGGCCGCGTGATGCGCGTCGGCGGCTACGAATTTGCCGATGGTGCCCGGTTCCAGCCGGGCGCCAGGATCGACGATCCGAAGCTGGTCGGCGAGCACATCGACTTCCTGCGGAAGCAGCAGAAGGGCGAGCTGACGCCGCAGGACGTTCTTGCCGACGCGAAGAACCCGAACAGCCCGCTCCATTCGTTCTTCGAGTGGAGCGACACCGCCGCGGCCGAGCAATACCGGCTGCAGCAGGCGAGGGGGCTCATCCGAGCGGTGGTCGCCGTCTACGTCAGCGACGACAAGCCAGCGGTCCGGACGCGAGCCTACGTCCACATTCCGGAGCCGTCGGCGCCGCACTACCGCTCAGCCGATCAGGCGATGAGCACGAAGAAGACCCGCGATCTTGTGCTCCAGCGCGCGTGGCGCGAGTTTCAGCAGTGGAAGGCGCGCTACAAGGATCTGAAGGAGTTCTCGACGCTCTTCGAGGCGGCCGACGAGGTCGCTCAGAAGGTGCGGGCGATCGGAAAGCACTGAGCGGAGGCGTGCATGGAGAAGAGCGACCTGCGCAAGTTAGCCGTGGACGATGTTCGGGCCCGAGTGAAGGCCTGGCACGATCTGGTGCTTTTCGTGGACAAACAGGCTGCCGACCTTCTCCGTCTTTACGTCACGCTTTCTGTGGCGGCCGCTTCGTTCAGCTTAGGAATCTTCAAGCCAGATCCCTTGAAAGGGTGCATGGCGGCGGGACTCACAGCCATCGCTGCAACGCTCATCGTCGGGGCACTGTATTGCTTCAAGGCGATAGACGATCCGGACGTTGAGCTGCCGGGGGAGGATGGCGATTTCTGGAGCTGGGCAGTTGAGGAGAAGGTGAGCGCAGACGAGGTCATCGCCCACTACATCAAACGGGCGGACATCTCCGCGAAGAAGTTGAAAGAGGGAAACGAGCGCCAGGCAAAGGCATACCGGACGGCGCGGCGACTTGGCGTAGCCGCGCCGATGGCTGGCGCACTGGCGGCCGGTGTGTCCTACTTGGTTTTGAGCGGCTTAGTCTCGCTCTTCTTGCCCGCCGTTTTCGGTGGCGGCTCCTTCGGCTGAAGAGGCTCTTTGGGCGGGTTCTTCTTCTCGTCCGACATGAGCTTGGCCCTCTCTGTCGATGAAGTTCCAAGGATGTACCCGCCTCGAGATGGTGTCGAGTCGGTTGAATGCGCGGGAGCCGGTCGCCTACCGGCTCGGCGAGGATCCAGGCAGGCATGGACTGGTTTGGCATGGCTTGTTGAGGCGTGCTGCGGCAGGCATGGCAAGGTGTGCTGAGGCGTCGTACGGCGCGGTCTGGTTGAGCAGGCATGGAACGGCACGTTTAGGCTCGGTCCGACAAGTTAAGGCTGGGCCCGGCAGGCTAGGTCAGGTGAGGCGGGCCATGGCATCGCGAGGGCGGTGTGGCTGGCGCGGTGAGCCAAGTCTAGGAGTGGCAAGGCCGGGCGAGGTTCGGCAGGCAAGTCGTGGTCAGGTTTGGCGGGGCAAGTCACGGCCCGCTGCGGCTTGATGTGACTGGCAGGAAAATGCGCGGAGTCGGATGCCCGTCCGGCTCGCGAGGACCTGGGTAGGGCAGGCGTGGTAAGGCCCGTTGAGGTGGGGCGGGGCCGGCCATGGAATGGTTTGGCAGGCAAGGTGAGGCGCGGTCGGGTCAGGCGCGTCTAGTTGAGGTCTGGCACGGCCAGGTCGGGTAAGAGCTGGTGAGGAATGGCCGAGCGTGTTTGTTGGTTGGTCATTCCACTACAGAAGGAGTGGAAACTTCGGCTGATCCGGTTTCTGTGATAGTGCATATAGCGTTGAATTTGACCTTCTGGTCCGCTAACTCAGCACGAAGTTCAATAAGCCGGGTGACCACTACTAGCTTCTCGGAAGACCATTGAGCCAAAAGGCTTTCGACAATCGCTTTAAGCCTTGGAGAGTCCCCATTCGCGGCTGCGATACTCGCCGCCTCGGAATCGTTTAAGGAGCGGTACGCGGTAACTACTCGGACGGCCGCAGAAGAGCTGCCTTTGATCGTGTCAATCCGTTGCTGAGCGAGTCTGGCGGTCCCGGCGGTCTCGCGTTTTGCTACCAATGAGGCTGTCGAGACGAGCCTAAGGTCTGCAATCGCTGGGAGTTTGGCGGCCGCAAGCAGAATGCATCGCTTGTCATCGACATCAGCTGTCGCCGGCGATGCCCAGAGGGCCAGCGCCGCCGTTACCGCCTTCAACTCATTGCTCATGGTGCATTCCTATGTCCTCTGGTCGCCCGTTGCGGACGATAGTCGAGGCTATCGTCTCGCGGGAACTCTCGCCCGCGGCTCGGCAGAGCGTAATCGCCGACTTCGCCAGGAAGCGGCTGGCAGAGGGCTTAGCGCAGAATGAGCGGGCGACCGGCCGGATCGTGCCATACCAGCAGGTCGTCGATGGCCGGCAAGGCGCCGCGCTGGAAAGCGTCGACCCGGATCGAGGTCGCATTCTCTTCCTGTTCCACGTGGCGTCGAACGAGCTCTTCGTCTGGATCGCGGACATGCTCGTGCGGCACGCGCCGCGGCTGACGGGCAGATACGCCGATAGCTTCCGTCTGTTCGCCGGTGGCCGTCAGATCGAGGTGGGCGAGGCGCTGCCGAAGGCGGACGAGTACGCGTTCCTTAACGTGCAGCCTTACGCTGGTAGGCTGGAACGCGGCTGGTCGGGCCAGGCGCCGGACGGCGTGCTCCAGGCTGTCGCGGCACTCGCGAAGGTCCGCTACGCCGACGTCGCTCAGGTGCGCTTCACCTATCGACACTTCTCCGAATTCGGGCTCGCTCCGAAACCAACGACGCGCGCCGAGAAGGCGAGCAACCGCACGCCCGCGATTATGGTGAGCCTCCGCTGATGGTCTCTGTCGCCGAAGTCCGCGAGATCGACATTCGCTACAAGGCGACCGGCGTCTCGGAGACGGTCGACCTGCTCAATCGCCTGATCAGGGCGGAAGAGGGCGTCGTCGTCGTCGGGGAGAAGGTCGAGCGCAGCGACGCCAGCCTCTCTCGCGGGCTGGAGACGCTGAAGGGTCGGTACCTCGAGCACTACAAGGTAATTCAGCAGACCACCCGCGACATCAACCTGCTGCACGAGGCTCGCGCCCGCGATCTGATCAGCGTCAACCAGTACCAGGCTGCGCTCGGCGCCATGCAGGCGAAGCTCTCGGCGCTGCCGAGCGAGCTGAAGCGGGTCCAGCAGGCGCAGGGCGAGGTCGCGCGCGGATGGTCTGGAATGGCCGCCCCGACGACCGGCGCCTACGCCACGATGCAGGCGAACATCAAGGCGGTCGAGACACACATCGCCGCGCAGCAACGCGCCGAAGAGAGGCTTCGTGGGCTGGGCCAGCCTGTTCGGTCATCCTCGGCGTCCAACGTTATCCCGTTCCAGCGAAAGCCGGGTCAGCTGTCGTCTAGCGGACTGTCGAACCTGTCATTCCAGGCAAACGACATCGCTACGATGGCGATCATGGGGGCCAACCCGACGCAGATCATCGCGTCGCAGGCCGGTCAGATCTTTCAGATCTTCCAGCAGGAGGGAGCGAAGCCCAAGGCTGTCTTCGAGCAGCTGGCGTCGGCGGCCGCGAAGGCGATTTCTCCGATCGGCTTGGTGGTAGCCGGCCTCGGGGCAGCCGGCATCGCGGCAGCCATTTTCTACAGTCGGACCAAGAGCGAAGCCGAGCTCTTCGACGAAGCGATCGAAAAGCACGCGGCGGCAATCAAGCTGATCCGAGATGCATGGGGCGAGGCGGCCCAGGGTGTCGAGGAATATGCAAAGCCCACCGCGATCCGGGGGGCGACGGAGCTTCAGGCGAGCCGCCTCCGCCTTGAGGCGGCCGCTCTTTCCAAGGGGAAGTCGGCTTCTTCGGGACTGTTCAGCAAAGCGATCGACATGACCGGCGAGGAGCTCCTCGCGATCAACCCGATTTTTGAGCCCATCCGAAAGGACGTCGATGCGTTCCAAAAGACCGTCGAGAAAGGGCGACCGGACTTCACGAGGCTCCTTGATGCGGTCGACAGCCTGTACATGGCTCGTCGTGGAGACAGCATGGTTTCCAAGCTCCGCGAGGAGGTCAAGAAACTAGCGGATGAAGGCGATAAGGCGCAGCGCGCACTTAAGGCGCTCGCAGAAATTCCGTTCAACACGGGGTTTGACGCCGCTATCGGTGCGCTTCCGAAGGCACCGACGCAGCTCCCGGCTATCGGCGATTATCTCGGCCCGCGCGTTCGGGCCGCGCAAGAAGCCGAGTTCGCCATGCGCGATGTGGCCGCTCGCACGGCTGCAGAACGCGCCGGTATCGCCGCAGATCGAGCTCGCGCGGAAGCTCGTCGCGATCCAAAAACTGCCGGAGACGCGGACGCCGCAGCCGCGAGAGCTTCTGCTCTCGTCATGGCTCAGGCCCGGCGCGAAGCTGCGGATTACGCTTCTCAGCAGGAGGAATCACGCCGCCGCCAGATCGAGGGCGCGCAGACCGAGTTGCGCGCGATCGGCGCGACGGCCGCTGAGACGGACAAGCTGCGCCGGCTGATCGAGCTCACCAACGAGGCGCGGCAGCACGCCTATGATCTTGGGAAGAAGTACGACGATGCCGAGCTTTCGGGTCTCGAGCGCGAGGCGGACGCCTGGGCGAAGCTGCAGCAGGCGATCCGCGAGGCGGAGGCCGCCAAGCGCGCCGTCGACGAGACGAAGCTGCTGCGCTTCGGCCCCGACGAGCGCGCGATCCGCGGCCAGTTCGAGACCGACGACGCCGGCGAGATCATCAGCGCCAAGGACCGGATGACGGCGGCGCAGCTCCGCTACAACCGAGCCGTTCAGGACGCGCAGGAGGCGGAACGTGGCCTCGGCAAGGAACTGATCGACGCAGCTCGGAAGGGCGACTGGAAGGCGATGCTGACCGCCCCGCTGGAGCGCGTCGGCGACTATTTCACGAAGCAAATCGGCGACCGGTTTGACGACGCCATGGGCGGCCTCATCGCGCAGTCCTTCGGCGCGCCGCCGATGAGCAGCGCGGACGTTCGCGCCATGTCGACCGCCGCGATGACGGTTACGGCCGGAACGGTGACGATCACCGGCGGCGGCGCGAGCCTGCTTTCGCCGACATCGTTCGACAAAGCGGGCGGCGCTCTCTCCGGCGGCGCCCCGCGCGCAGCCGCGAATGACGTTCTGGCGCCGAAGTCGATCGCCCGCACGCCTGCGCTCGCGCCGCACGCCGACGTGCTCGGCGACGCGATGTCGTTCGTCGGCAACTACAAGCGCGGCGTCGATCCCCGGCTGACGGAGATCCTGTCTGAGGCCGCCAGGCGCTCCGGCTACCGGGTTGAGGCGTTCTCCGGCTTCCGCCCTGGCGATCCGCGCTTCCATGGCCGGGGGATGGCGACCGATATCAGGCTCGTCGATCCTGCCACAGGCAAGGCGCTGCCGTCTTATCAGAGCGCGGCGAACTTCCGGCCCTATGAGCAGTTCGCCCAGACGGCTCGTCAGGTGCAGATGGAGCGCTACCCGGGCCTCGAGCGCGACTTCCGCTGGGGCGGCTATTTCTCGGGGCCGCAGGGCAAGTATGGCGCGGTCGACCTGATGCATTTCGACCTCGGCGGCCGGCGCGTCGGCATGGGCGGCGGGTCATGGAACGGCGGCATGACGGCAGCGCAGCGCCGCATGTGGCCGGGCGCGCAGTCATTCGGCATGGGAGCCAATGACAACGGCGTCACGGCGCTGCCGGAGATCAAGGTCGAAGGGCTTCAGCAGAGCTTCAACACGCTGCAACAGTCGACCGCGTCGCTGGCGCAGAACGCGATCCCTCAGGCCACGCAGGGACTCGGCGGGCTGGGGCAGCAGGCGCAGGGGCTCGGCGGAATCTTCCAAAGCCTGTTGAGCGGTCTCGGCGGCGGCGCGCCGGGCGGCGGCGGCGGGAACATCTTCACCTCGCTCCTCTCCGGCCTGTTCGGCGGCGCCTTCGCGGGCGGGACGGAGAACCTGCCGGCGAACAAGATCAACCTGGTCGGCGAGGAAGGGCCCGAACTGCTGATCGGCAACAAGGTCATTCCGCATCGTCGCAGCATGCAGATGATCGCCCGGCCGGCGCAGATCCTACAGCCGGTCTATGCCCCGGAGCCGCGCTCCGGTGGCGAGACGAAGATGGAGGTGCATGTCCACAACGCGCCTCCCGGCACGCGCGTCGAGGAAAGCACCGACGCCAAGGGCAACCGCCGCGCCGACGTGATCTTCGACGAGATGCAGGCGCGGAACATGAGCAATCCGAAGAGCCGCACGGGGCGCGCGGTCTCGTCGACCTTCGGCAGTCAGGCCGTCCAGCGGAAGTATGGCTGATGGCGCTCCTGTCGTGGCCGGCGGAGCTGCCGCAGCGGATGCTGGTGGACGCGTACAACCGCACGGGACGCGACGGCGTCGAGGCCACCGACATGAAGGCTGGGCCGCCCAAGACGCGGCTGCGCACGTCGAGCGCGGTCGAGCCGCTGCAGGGCGCGGTCGAGGTGCGCACAGCCGGGCTCGCGCGCTTCCGGAGGTTCTACAATGAGGAGCTGAAGTTCGGATCGAAGCTGTTCTGGATCCGAGACCAGGCTTTTGACGGCCAGCCGCTGACGACCGGCGACGGCTCGATCCTGACCAACGCAGACGGCGAGCCGCTGCTGCAGAGCGCGCATTGGCTGGTGATGTTCACGCCGGGCTCTCCGCCGCGCGAGACGAACCTGCGCGGCGACGAGTGGCGCATCTCCTTCAACCTGATCATCCTGCCGTGAAGCCCTGATGGCGAAGATCGTCGCTTTCGAGGTCCGCAAGGAGTTCACCGAGCAGCATTCCTCGGCCGAGCTCGTCGGGCTCATCCGGGTGACGCCGGCGGATGGCGGCGCGCCGATCCTGCTCTGCACGCATCCGGTGACGCGGTTCTCGGTCGACCCGCTGGCCTATGGGATCATGTCCCGCGGCGCGCGCTACGACTTCATGGCGGTGCGGTTCCAGCTGCCGGACTCGAGCAAGGACGAGCTGCCGCAGACGTCCATGGAAATGGACAATATCGACCCGGCTGTGGTCGAGGCGGTGCGCTCCTCGATCGACCGGGCGCGGCTCGACCTCGAGACGGTGATGTCGTCGCGGCCGAACGACGTGATCGAGCGCTTCCCGAACATGGAAGTGCGCGACGCGCACTGGACCGACGACGTGGTGTCGATCGAGATCGCCTACGAATCTCTGGCGACGACGCCGCTGGTGAAGCATCGCATGACGGTCGGGGTGTTCCCGGCGCTGCGCACGGTCGGCTGAAAGGCTCCGAACATGATCAGGTTTTTCGCAGGCATGGCGCTCGGCGCCGTGGCGGTGGCGCTCGCGCGTTCGCTGCCGAAACGGGAGCGGCGCTGGGCCGTGGAATGGTCCTTTCCGCAGGGGGAGGTCGCGTACACGAAGAAGGGCAATCCAGTGCGGTGCGGGTGGATCACAGCCCGCTTCCGCACCGCTCCGCAGGCGCTTGAGGTGCCTGACAGTTGGATCACGCGGCAGGATTGGGTGGAAGGCGGCGCCTAAACCACTCGGCCGCCTCTGGGGGGAGCATGAAGTAGTATTCCGCTCCGTCTGTCGTGACCAGCGACAGTCCGAACACTCCATCATCTCGACTCGGGTCTATCCGGAATTCTCCGACCCGCGGCCCAGAGAATATACCAGATGCTCCCGCCTCTAGGGCGCTCGAAACTCCGCCCTCCTGCTGAAAGCGGGCTCGGAATTCACCTTGCTTGATGCTGTGGGCGACCTTGGCGGCAAGCTCTGTGACGACCGTCAAGGTCTGCTCAGAACCTGCGGCGTCGAACACCCTCACGGTCACGGTCGCCCCATTGTCGTCTGTCTTGGAACCACCGAGCTTCACGCCAACTGCCATAGCCGCCTCCTGATTGCGATCTCCTAGTAGTTCAGACGGAAGCTGATGTGTCTTCTTTGATCGACTACCGCGGCCTTCCGTACCTCAAGTACGGCCGGGACCGGGAAGGCGTGGACTGCTGCGGCCTGCCGTTCCTCGCCTTCCGTGAGGTCCACGGGATCGAGATCGAGCCTCACGCTGGCGCCGTCGTCGGCGAGGTGGAGCGTGCCGAGGCCGAGGCGCTGTTCCGCGGCGAGCTCTGTTCCGGCCGCTGGCGCAGGCTTGGGCCTGAGCCCGAGCGTGAATGGGACATCGCCTGGTTCCGCGACCCCAAGGACTACCGCCCCACGCATGTCGGGATCGTCATGAAGCCTGGATGGATGCTGCACGCCCATGAGGGCGCGGGGCTGGTCGTGCCCGAGCGTTACGAGTCCGGCCTGTGGGCGCGGCTGCTGATCGGCTTCCAGCGCAATGTCGAGCTCGAGGCGCGCCTTGCGTCCTGAGGAGGCGAAGGCCGCACCGAAACGCGCGCTGTGGTCGCCCGACGCCATCAACGTCGTGCTGCGCTCGCTGATCGAGAAGGAGGACACGAGCGCGATCCAGATCCCGCCCGGCGCGAGCGTGGCGGAGGCGGTGCGGCTCCGGACGCCGAACCTGACCGATGCCGAGCGCGCCGCGCTGCGCGTGGTGAGCCATGAACGCAGCGGTGGCCATGTGATCGACGCGAGGCATAGGGAGCGCGTCAGGCTGAAGGCCGGCGCGGTGCTGGTGATCACCGATCCTCCGGCGGGCGGGGCGCTGCGACAGATCCTGCAGGTGGTCGTGTCGGTGGTGGCGCTCACGATCGCGACGGTGATCGGCGGGCCGTTCGGAGCGATCGTCGCCGGCGCCTTCGCGTTCGGCGCGAACTATCTGGTCAACCTGTTGGTCCCGGTGAAGACGCCGGACCAGAAGAAGCCTTCGCCGCTCTACTCCATCCAGGGCTTCAAGAACCCGCTCAACATCGACGCGCCGATCCCGCTGCCGGTTGGTCTGCGCCATCGCTTCGCGCCGCCCTACGCGGTCCCGCCTTACATCGATATCCAGAACGGCAAGGTGTATCTGACCGCCGCCTTCTGCTGCGGTTACGCGCCGATGGCGCTGTGGAAGGAGCGGATCGGCGACCGGCTGCTGACGCGCTTCGACAGCCGGTTCTACCAGGTCGAGTATCGCGGCTTCCTGATCGACGGCGAGGTCGACACCTCGCCCTTCACGCTGGTCACCGAGACGGTGATCCAGACCGAACAGCAGATCACGCTGACGCATCGCGACGACGGCGTGAGCGAGGATGACGACGGCATCCTGTCCGAGCCGTCGTCGCTGTTCACCGCGCCCGACACCGCTCGCTGGAAGGTGATCTGGAGCTTCCCGGGCGGTCTCGTCCGCTACACGAAGAAGAAGGGCAAGAAGCAGTCGGCGACGGTCAACATCCGCATCCGGCAACGGCCGGTGACGGAGAACAATGACGGCGCGTGGACGGTGATCGAAGCCAACTGGGCGATGCACCGCAAGGACCGCGACCCGTTCTTCGTCGAGTATGAGCACGAGATCACGGTAGAAGAGGGCGGCCGCGGGGCCTATGAGGTCGAGTTCCTCAGGCTGAACGACGACGACGACACGAACCGCGAAAGCTCGAAGATCGAGATCGTCGCCTTCCAGTCGATCCTGCCCGAATATCCGATCAACCAGCCGGCCGACACGCCCTTCGCGCTGGTGGCGGTGCGCATCAAGGCGAACAACCAGCTCAAGGGCACGCTCGACGAATACAACGCCGAGTTCGCCTCGCTAATCGATGCCCTCAATCCCGAGACCGGGCTCTATGAGCCGTTGAAGGAGACCGGAAACCCGGCGGACTGGTATCGCCGGCTCAAGACGATGCCGCAGAACGCCAAGGCGATCGGCTTCGACGAGCTGAACGCCGCCGAGCTCATCGACTGGCACGCGCACAACGCCGCCAACGATCTGATGTTCTCGCGGGTCTATGACTACGAGGTCGCGGCGGATGCGGCGATCCGCGACGTCTGCGCCGTCGGCCGCGCGGTGCCGCGGCTCACGAACGGCTATCACGGCGTCACGATTGACCGGCCCAAAGACCCGCTTACCGCCTACCCGATTACGCCGCACAACAGCTGGGGACCGGAGGGGCATCGATCCTACAAGGACCTGCCGCACGCCTTCCGGATCAAGTTCAAGGACCGGACGAACGACTTCAAGACCGCCATCCGCGAGGTGGAGCGGCCCGGCTTTGCGGGCGACCCGACGCTGTTCGAGGAGATCGAACCGCCCGGCGTGACGGACCCGACCGCGGCCTATGTCTGGGGCTACAAGCTCTGGCTCGAGCTGCTGCACCGGCCGGACGATTACACGCGGAACCTCGACTGGGAGCACCGCCAGCTCGACATCGGCGACCTGGTGGCGATGTCCGACCGGGTGCTGGTAAAGGGCGTCCAGAGCGGGACCGTCCTCGGCGTCGACGGGCGGATCGTGGCGCTCTCAGAGCCGGTCAGCATGACGACCGGCAAGAGCTATATGGCGAAGTTCCGCCGCATCGTTCAGGACGGCGACGGCAGCCGGGCCGAGGTTCTGTTCCGCGGCGTGACCGCGATCGACGGCGAGACCCGCACGCTGCTGCTGACCGGCTCTGGCGAAATGCCGGAGGAGGGCGATCTCGCCTGGTTCGGCGAGACAGGATTTGTCGACGTGCTCGGCGTCATCCAGCATATCGAGGTGAGCGAGGGCGAGCGCGGCCGGCTGACGATCGTCGATCAGGCGCCGCAGATCTTCGAGGCGCTCGACGCTCTGATCGTCCCGCCGTGGTCGTCGCGCGTGGGGGACGTGCTGGAGCCAGACGCCCGTACGCCGCCGTCCCCGGTGATCGCACGCGTGCTGTCGGACGATAGCGTCTATGACGATGAAGAGCCGGTGCCCGACAGTCCGCGGCGCGTCGTCGCCTATGTGGAGCAGGGGGAGGGGCTGCCGCTCGCCAGCGCCTTCAAGCTGCGCCACCGGATCGTCGGGGCGGGCGCCTGGTCGCAAACCGGCTGGACGCTGTTCGGCGCGGGTTTCGTGACGATCGAGGGCGTCTACGCCAAGGGCGACGAGATCGAACTGCAGCCGCTCGGCCGCACGCGGCTCGGCGTCGAGAGCGCGACCTGGGGCGCGACCTTCACCCACGAGGTCGGTCAGAACGACGCCGTTGGCCCGTCCGTGACGTTGTTCGAGGTCAATCGGCTTGGCGCCGCGGGGCTCAACCAGTTCGTCTGGGAATCGGCGGACGCCACGGCCACGGCCGAGATCCGGTGCAAGGCGACGAGCGCGCTGCCCGGCGGCTGGGAGGCTCTTTCGGACGAGGCGCAGTTTTCGCTGCTCGATCCGCTGCACACCGGCGTGCTGACGGGCTCGCCCTGGATTGCGGAAGGGCCGGACGATGTCGGCGATTATCTGGTCGGCATCCGCCTCACCAGCGACGACGGCGATCCCGGTGCGCCTTTCACCGATCTCTATGAGATCTCGGCGACGCCAGCGCCGGCGGCGCCCGCTTCCTTTGCGGCGACGCTCGACGGCGCGACGGTCCATCTGAACGGCCGCAACGGCAACAGCCTCGGGATCACGGCGGCGCGGTTCTACCGGACGGCCGACGGCGACACGTTCGATCCGGACGCCGACGACATCACGGGGCCGCTCTACTCGGCCCCGAACCAGACGCTGCCGACGATCGACGACGCGCCCGGACCGGGCACGTGGATCTACCGCATGACGGACGAGACCGCGCCGGACAACCGCTCGGCGACGCTCGCGGCCGCGCCCGTCACCATCGTCTAACGGCGCTCCGCCGCCGGCCCTGCCTTCAGCCGCCTCAGGGCGGTTTTTTCGTGGAAGCGCCCATGCCCGAAGCCGGCTCGCCGACGTCGAACCTGCCCGAGATCACGGGGCTGATCGAGAGCCTGCTCGGCAATGGGCAGCTCCCGGGAGGACAGGTCGACACCGGCCGGATCAAGCTCGCGACGCTTCTGCTTCAGCTGCTCGCGCAGGGGCCGCTCGCGGACGCCTTCGGGCCGCCCTTCGCGCGGCCTGGCGTCGAGCTCGCGCAGAAGACGGTCGCGATCCTGAAGCGCGGCACGGGGCCGACGAGCGGAGAGTATTTTCAAGGAGCCTACCGCGCGCCGCAGGGCGCGCACGGGATCGAGACCAAGAGCGCCACGGTCCACGTCGCGGATGCAGTGACGGAACCCGGCACGTTCATGCTGATTAAGCAGCGCCGGAGGACGATCTCGGAAGCAGACGCCGACAATGAGGACGATCTTCCGGGCGGGTATCACAGCTTTATCTTGTATCCTTACACTGAGGCTGGCCTCGCGAGTCTGGAACCGATCGGCTGGACGGAGGAGATCAACTCCGGTCACCAAGCCCTCAGCGCATGGGTTGACGAGGAAGCGGGTCAGATCTGGCTCTGGACGTCGAGCGGTTATGAGGAGGTCCCTGAGCCGGACCCGACGGATGACGGCGACGACGGAGATTCACCGGACGAGCAAGTGCCGCCGGCGCAGATCAAACGCCGCGGCCTTCAGCGCATCCGCTGGCGGGGCGTCTCGCAGGACGTAGGCGGCGGCACCACCCAGGCCGACGTCACGAACTACAAGATGTTCCCCGGCGGGGCGGCGAACGGCCGTTTGCGCGGGTTCTACGGCGACAGCGGGATCTGCTCGAACGACGGCCGCTTCGTCTTCATGATCGGCCAGCACAAGGATAACAACTACCGGTCCGACGGCGTCCGGCACGTCTTCGGCTGGCGTCGCGAAGAGGTCGAGGCCTGCCTCGACGGTGATGCGACAAATGTGCAGCCGATCTTTGAGTTTGTGCTGCCTCCGATGGAGGAGCTCGACGCTGACTGCATGCAGGATTTCGCCTGTGACGGCCGCTACTTCTATGCGTTCACAGGTCAGACCCATCCGTTCGGCACCCACAAGGTTATCTGCGTCGATCTCTTTCGGCCGACCGTCTGGTGGGTGCTGGACAGCGACGATGCCCGCGGGAACTATACATACGCAGAACTGCTCGGAGGTCTGGCGGAGACGCAGGGTCTGCCCTACTCGTTCGAGCCTGAGGGGCTGTTCCTGGTCCCGCCGATCGGCGGCTGGCCGCACACCGTCACGCAGGAGAAGTGGGGCGCGCCCGGCGACGTTTTCAGCTGGGAAGGACGCAACTGGAACTCGATCCTCACGCATTCCGACGTGCCGGGCACGTCGCGGAAAACCGCGCCAACGACTCTGCCGGCGACCGTCGGCGCCTGGGACCCGAACACGACCTATGCCGGGCACGGCGCCAACACGCTGGTGCGCGCTGTGGTGTGCCGCTTCAAGCAGGCTGACGGCGACCCCGGCGACAAGCCTCTCAACGCCGGCCTCACCTCTGTTAAATCGTCTGCCGCCCTAACATTAAACAGAGCGGTGATCGACATCGCCGTTCGGTACGGAGAAGAATTCCGCGTCGGCTACCACAATGATTTCGCAGACAAATACACGAACTTGTTCCGCGTCAGCGACGGCGTATTTCGCATCTATGACACGGACAAACGAGGAGACTGGGATAAGACCTCAGCGCGCATGGCCATTAGTGCGCGGACCGTGGGCGGGGCGCGACAGGAATACGCGTCATTCTCCTATGCCGGGACCGGCATCACCGGATTCTACGCGATCCGGGTCTACGGCCCGGCTGACGCCGCGACGGCAAGGCGGGTCTCGATTGGCAGGGTGTTCGGCAGCGGCGAAGTCGCTCCGGCCGAGTATCAGCCCGATTTCGGATGGAAGCTCCGCCAGGCGGCGTCGACGCAGCAATGGTCGGTCGATGCGATCGGGGCGGTGGTCGGCAACGGATTCGTGCGCCCGAACGAGTTCACCCGTCAGACGCTGCCGACCGCATCTTCGAGCAATATCGGGCGCTGCGACGTCTCAAACCCGGAGGCTGGCAAGAGTTACGCCGTCCGCAACTGGGGCTCCGGCGGCTGGAAATATGAGGACGGCAGCGCCGTCTCGCTCACCTGAGGTCCACATGACGCAATATGTCGAAGAGTTCGTCTATCGCGGGCGGCCGCCGTCGAGCGAGCTCCAGCCGGCCTGGCATGTCCGTCTCGGTTCGGAGACGCCGTCGGCCTTCGGCGGCGAGCCGACGATCGAGCTCACGCAGCCGATGATGGTCACCGAAGCCGAAGCGGCGGGATGGCCGCTCGACGACATCCTCGGCGCCGTTGCGGCGGCCGCCACGGTCCGCGCCGACACCCTCGCGGCTCAGCTGGCGGCGGCGCGCGAAGCCGCCGACGAGGCCGAGATGCTCCGCGATCAGCTCGCGCAGGCCAACGAGACGATCGCGCAACTGCGCGCCCAGATCATCGATCTGCCGCCAGCCTGATCGTCCGCCGCATCTGACCCGCCCATGCCCGCGCTCCACGCGGGCTTTTTCATGCCCGGAGCACAGCATGGCTGACACTGGCGGCGTGCCGACGACGTCGATCCCGGAGCTGACCGGAGACGCGGCCGAGTTCCTGGCGAATGGCGAGGTCGACGGGCGCGCGGACACCGGCCGGATCAAGGTGCCGGCGGCAGCCCAGCAGCTGCGCGCCGCTCCGGCTTTCGCGGACTCGTTCTCTGCGCTCGCCGCATCGCTCGCCAGCCTCGGGGAGCAGCTCGGCCAGATCGACGGCACGGCCGCGATCGCGGCTTCGGAGCTCGCCGCCGCCGCCTCAGCCGCCGCGATTGCCGCTCGCGCTGCTGCGGAGGATGCGCGCGACGTCGCGTTGGCGAGCGACGCCGGCGTGGTCAGCACCGCGCTGAAGCGCGACGTGCTCCCGCAGCCGGGCGGCGATCCGATCCTTGCTGGCGACGCGGGGGTCTCTGCCGGCTTCGGCGACCTGTTCGGCAACATGCAGGCCTATCTCGATCTCGACGGCATTTTGCGCGCCGAGATCGTCGACCTGACGGGGGAGGCGGCCCTCTCGGAGGACTACGCCTGGGGCCTGCTGAGCCCTGATGGCTACATCATGATCGGTCTTAACAAGGCCGGCTTCTTCACCCTCTGGGATCACGACGCCGCCTGGGGCGACGACTTCACCTGGTTCCGCGCTCTCGATGATGGGACGGTCTTCCAAGGCTTGCGCCCCGACGGTTCCATGCAGTGCGGCCTCGCGCCGGCGCGGCTCTACGTGCCCTTCGTGCGCGGCGCCAGCGGATCGCGCGACGTCTATCTCGCGTGGGACGCCGGCGAGGTCCGCGTCACCCGCGGCGAGGGCGACTGCCATTCGCCGGTGATGGACGGACCCGTGCTGCGCTACGTCCAGGAGATCGGCGGCGTCGCCCGACTGATCAGCGTCTCGCTGCTCTACACGTCGTCGATCGCCCCGAGCGTCACGACGCTGCACCACTTCCCGCTCACCGGCCAGAGCCTGCACGGCGGCACGCAGTCGACGCCCGCGATCACCACGACGCCGCCGCGCCCCGGGCGGGTGCTGATGTTCTCCGGCGGCGTGCGCACGCTCGGGACCAACTTCCCGACGGACAGAACCGCGATCATCGCCGACGAGGATCTGGCGGGCATCGTCGACGCCTTCGAGCGCACCGATGGCGACCGCGCGGGCGAGACGGTCGCCTCGATCGGCGGCTGGCAGGCGACCAAGACGCTTGCCTCGACCGAAGCCCTGCTGATGTCCGCGCACGGCATCGGCGGGCAGGGCTACGACTGGCTGAAGAAGGGCAGCATCCCTTATTCGAACATCCTCAAGGCGGTGCGCCGCGCGCGGCTTATCGCGGCGCTTTCCGGGATCGCCTACGAGGTGCCGGGCGTCATCTGGGACCAGGGCCAGCACGACCACGACGAGACGGAGTCGACCTACCGCGGTTGGCTCGTCGAGCTTCAGTCGGACCTCACCGCCGACATCAACGCCCTGACCGGCGGGACCGATCAGGTGAAGCTGATCATCCACCAGATGGCCAACTGGCAGCTCTACAATATCGCGACCTCGGGCGTGCCGCTGGCTCAGCTCAACATGGCGCTGATGAACCCGACGAAGGCGCTCTGCGTCGGGCCGCAATACATCCTCGAGACCGTCGCCGACGGCATGCACCTGACGGCCGCTTCCGAGCGCTTGCAGGGCCTCTACACCGGCCGCGCCATGGCGGCGGTCGTGGCGGGGCAGCCCTACACGCCGCTCTACGTCACCTCGGCCGTGCGCGCTGGCGCAGTGGTGACGCTCACCTTCAGCGACACCGGAACGGCGCTCGCGTTCGACGACGGCTCGCTGGTGACCGACCCGGGCAACAAGGGCGTCACCTGGCACGACGCCGGCAACGGCAACAGCGTGACGATCACGAACGTCGCGATCACCGGCGCGCACACGATCGACGTGACGCTTTCCGCCGTCCCGACCGGGACCGCGCAGCAGATCGGGATCGCGCGCGTCGCGACGCCGAACGCCTTCGCCGGCCCCACGACCGGCCCGCGCTCCGTCATCCGGGACCAGTCGCCGGACACGACCCCCGAGGGGCGGCGTCTCTACAACTTCGCCTGCATCCAACTCGTCAACGTCACCTGAGGGGGCCCGACATGGTCGGACGCGTCACCACTATTCCCGGCGTCTCCGCGCCCGCCCTCGGCGGCAAGCGCATCGTGATGACGGAGGCAGACAAGCTCATCGCGCGGCTGCCGGGCTTGCTGCACTACTTCGACCCGGCGGTGCTCGACGCCTATGGCGCCGGCAAGTGCCGGGCGAGCGGCCGGCCGATCCGGTCGTTCCCGCCGGCGGGCTCCGCCGCGGGGACGCTGCCGACTCCGACCAGAGTCGCGGTCGACGCCGCCTTCAACAACAAGCCGACGATCAGCTTCCCGACCGGCGACGGCGACATCCGCATCGGCCCGCGGACCGTGACGCCGTCCTTCGCGATCGTGATGGTCGCCTCGCTGGCCGCCGCGGCGAACGCCTCCGGCGCGGGCTTCGCGCAGTTGCTGACGACGGCGAACGCCAACGTGCTCGGCGTCACCTGGCAGAACGTCGCGACCGCGTCCTTCCGGGCCGACAATCTCGCCGGCGGCAGCGACTATATCGGCGTCCCGTCGGCCTCGGTCCCGCTGGATACGAAGGCGATCTGGGTCTTCTCCTATGACGACGACGCCCGGACCGCGATCGCGTGGATCGCCAACGTCACGCCTCTCACGCGGACGGGAATCACCACGCCGGCGCTGGTCGCCCCGTCCATGACATGGAACATCGGCGGCAGCGGCGGCAACAGCACGGCCAACGGCTGGCGCGGCAAGATCGCCAAGGCGCTGATCTTCGGCCGCGAGATGCACTCCGACACGTACCGGCCGTATCTCGACGACGCCGTGGCGGCGCTGAAAGCCGAGTTCGCGATCGCCTGACGCCGCCCGCCTGATCCGATCGTCCGCGCCCGTCACGAGCGGGCTTTTTCATGCGGCAGGGGAGGGTGGCTCAGCGCCGAAGCCCGGGGGGGAAACGGCGCTGAGCCATGCCACGCCGGGAGGAGACCAAGCGTGGCGAGCCACTCCAACGCGGCTGAGCGCTGTCGTCAACACCTGACTTCCCGCGCCCAGAGCGCGTCCCGCAACTCCTTCAGCCCGGCGCTTGCCGCTGACCACCTTCAAGATCGGCGATGCGCGCCCGAAGGTTCTGCTTGATGTCGTCGGCGGGAGCACCGTCGAGCTTCAACTCGAGAAATCCCGCCTCTAACTCGCGCATGGCTGCCGCGCTCTGGGCGGCGTCGCCTCCCAGTTCCAGAAGGTAGGCATCGATCGCGACGCGAGCATGCATAGCCGCGTCAGTGTCGCTCATCCCCGAGGCCACCGCGAGGGCCACCAGACAGTCGGTCATCGGTGTCATCCACCGATTGTCCGTCGGCAGTCTGGATTTAGCAAATCCCACAAGATCGAGACCTCCCAAGCCTAACCTGCTCAGGCTCTTCATGTCTCGCTAGGGTGGCTCAGCGCCAGTCTTCGGCCGGAAGCCAGCGCTGAGCCGCTACGTCGCGGGTTGGAGGACGCGCGGCATAGCAAGGCATTCAGAGCCGGACCGCCGGGCGGGGTCAATCGACGAAAAGATCAGCCGCCAGCTGCAAAAAAAGCTCAGCGCCGCGGAGGGCGCTGAGCCAGTCGCCACGCCCTGGGAAGGGACTGAAATCGTGGCGGCCTACTGCAATGCCCGGCGAGACTGACGTCAACGGTTGATCACATGCGCCCTCTCCGCGCGCGGCCATCATCGCAGCTATAGCCCGGCCCTCGCGCCGGGCTTTTTCATGCCCGGAGCGCACTATGGAATGGAACGGCTTCGTCGGCGCGGCCACTCGGCTCGCCGATATCGACCTGCCGCGCGTGGGCTACACGATCGGCGTCGGGGAGGATGAGGTCCACGCCATCCTCGATGTCGAGGCGGCGGGCTCTGGCTTCGACCGCGCAGGACGGCCGAAGATGCTGTTCGAGCCGCATGTGTTCTACCGCAACCTGTCGAGCGCGAAGCGCGCCGAGGCGGTCGGTCAGGGTCTCGCCTACAAGGTCTGGGGGACTCAACCCTATCCGGCTGACAGCTATCCGCGGCTGGAGAAGGCGCGGGCGATCGACGAGACGGCGGCGTTGCGCTCCGCATCCTGGGGCCTCGGCCAGATCCTCGGCGAGAACTTCGCCGCCGGCGGCTTCGACAGCCCGCAGGACATGGTGCGGGGCTTCATGGACGCCGAGGCGCGCCACCTCGAGGCAATTGTCGGCTTCCTCGTGGCCAACAAGCTCGACGACGATCTGCGGGCGCACGCCTGGGCGCCGCTCGCCCGCGGCTACAACGGGCCGGGCTATGCGAAGAACGGCTATGACACGAAGCTCGCGGCCGCCTTCGCCAAATGGGCGCGCATCCCCGACACGCCATTCTTCCCGTCGGCCGGACCGGGTTCGATCACGCTGCCGCGCACGCGCATCGGCCGCGGCTCGCGCGGGCCGCTGGTGACGCTCTGGCAGAACACGCTGGTCGCGGGCGGCTATCCTCTGCCGAGCGGTGTCGACGGCGCCTTCGGGGCGGAGACCGAGGCCGCGACGAAGAAGTGGCAGGCAGCGCACAAGCTGCTCGCCGATGGCGTCGTCGGGCCGAAGACGTGGGCGGCTGCGACGTGATTAAGGCAGTCGTGCTGGCCATTGCCACACTAACTCATCTCGTTCCATTGGTTGGCTCTGCTAAAGCCATCCCCTTTGATCGCCGCGGGGGGAGTTTCAATAGAAACTGGGGTGTTAGCGTAACGGTCCAATGCCCTCATAAGGTGGCCGGTCTTCAGCAAGAAACAAAACTTGGTCGTGTGATCCTCCTGAAAAATATCTCGATAACGCACAATGCCGATGATATACAGGCGCTCGTTGCTTCGTTGAAGTTCCAGGCAATCGTTTTTGGTAAGACAAGGGAACTCCTTGTTTACGATAAGCCTTTTTCCAGAACCCAGGATGCTGGAGCTTCCGGTTGCCGAGGCGCTTTCTCTATCTTCGGCAACCGAAAGTGTTCCGATGGGCGGATGGTGAGGCTTGATGGTGAGCAGGGTGCCACTACGAATGTACATGGCGGGGGTTTGCCCATTGTTCTCAATACGTATCTGCACCCGCATAACCTCGCGTTCTGGATTGAGAATGAGGGCTTTTTTTACGTCGACTGTAAGATACGCGCGCAGTTGGCGCTTACCCGTCGTCTCTGCAATTCGATTTGCTTGGTAGGCGAAATAAAGAGCTACCAGAACGCTGATAGTGCCAAGGCTGGCAAGAATGATCTGCGCCCAAGTCGGCGTTTTCATCCATTCTGCAACGTCGGCGCTGCGATCAGCTGCTTGTGCGGCTTGCCGCTGAGCCTGCAGGTTGGCCTCATCGTGTTTGTCGGTCTTTTGCTCGCGCTCACGAGCACTGCGCTGCTGATCTGCGGTCTCCATAATAATAACTGGAAGGCTAAAATTCTTTTTGGCTTCGGCGGCGCTCTTTTCATGCCCGGAGTGATCGTTTGTTATGCTTGGGCTTCTGGGCTGTTCCATTTCCCTGTTTGAAGGCTGAGCCAAAGCTATCGCGGTACACGATACTCCCAACCAGAGTACAAGAACTGAGAGTAAAGAGCGCTGAGACATTGCAGCAGCCACCGCGATGAGAACCTCCGTGCGAGGTTATTGCGGGTGTCCGGCTTTGTCTCGTTTCCCCGTGTGATGCTGGAAGCTTAAAACCGCGCCCGGCCGGCTGCCGGGCAATTTTCCTCCGGAGACATCCCATGAACCTGCTCTCACGGGCGGCCGCTCTCGGCCTGCTCGCGCTGTCGCTCGCCGCCTGCTCGGTCAGCGACGCGTCCACCACGACCGCCAAGACTTTCGACACGATCTGCGCGAGCGAGCCCGCGGTCTATGCCGCCTATGTGACGGTCGCGAGCATAAAGGGCGTCTCGGCGAAGAAGCTGCAGACCGCTGCCGCGGCGCACGCTGTCGTGTCTGGCCTCTGCGCCAGCCCGCCGGCCGATCTCGCGCAGGGCGTCGCGGCGGCGGCCACCGCCTACGCGACCATCATGGCGGCGCGCGCCGACGCCGCTCGTCAGGGAGCCTGAGCGATGGCGAAGATCACCAAGCCGAAGCTGCAGGACGTCGTGGAAAGCGCCGTCCGCAACCTCCCGCCCACCGCGGCGCCGGCGGAGGTCGCCAAGCGCGTCGTCACCGACCCAGCCATCGCGCCGGCTCTGAAGCCGGTCTCGCGGCTCGCGAGCGAGACGATCCAGGGCATCACGGCGGCCGGCGCGGCGCAGCTGCTGCAGATGACCGGGCTCGCGAAGAGCCTCGTCATTGCGGCCGGCTGGTTTGGCCAGACGTGGAATGCCGATGACGTGTCGACAGTCGCGACGACCGCGATCACGCTCATCGGCCTCGCCTGGGCTTGGTACGGGCGGGAGACCACGTCCCGGCCGCTCGGCTGAGGCGGCTGCGATGGCTGAGCTCTGGGCCGCGGCTCAGTCGTTCCTCGCATTCCTGTTCGACCGCCTTGGCGCGCCGGCGGCGCTGCTCGCCGTCGCGACCGCCTATCTGGCGTGGCGGCTCTACCGGGCTGAGAAGCGCAACGAGGCGCTCTCAGACCGACTGATCGCGCTCGGTGACCGATCGACCGACAAGTTGTCGAGCCTCGCGGGCGAACGCATGAACGCCGACCTCGCGCTTGCCAAGGCCCTCGAGGATCTGTCCGACCGTGTCGCAGGCCTCCCGAGGGGGCGCAGATGAGGTGGATCAGCCGAATGCTCGACCTTTGGCGCAGCCGCACCGAGCCGAAGGCCGCCCGCCGCGCGCGGGAGGCGCTTCAGGACGCCGATCATAAGGCGCGTGAGATCGACCGTATCGCCGGAGAGGTGAGCGCGGGCGGAGCGCGCCTGAACGCCGCCCTGAGGCGGTTTGAACTCGCGTTGCAGGGCAGGGGGCGTTGATGCAGGCGGAGTGGTCGTATTGGGTCTACGCGACCCTCAACAGCATGTTGCTGCTGACATGCGCGTTGTCTTGCGCGCTGTTCGCGTTCTGGAGCTGGGAGCTTCGTCGCTCGCCGCGGACGGACCTGTGGGCGATCCTGCCGCTCACGGTTTGGACGCACGCGGCGATCGCGATGATCCCCCTCCGATGGATCTGGCCGCGGGCGCTCGACCCCGCCTATGCGGTCTCGATGATCATCGCGGTGAACGCCGCGCAATCGTTCGATTCCTATGCGCTCACGCAGGCGCTGCTGCTGATCGCGGTCATGGCGAAGGTCGCGCTGGTGTGGATCGTGCGGGGCTCGCGAACGTCGCTACTCGTCGCGGTGTTCTGCTGGCTGACCGTGCTGTCGATCTGCGCGACCCGGTTTCACGCCGAGCAAATGGCCGCATTCTGCCGAGACGACCCCGGCAGCTGCGAGCCGCCCTGATGGGTCGCTCTGCTTCCTGTCAGCGCCCCGCGGCGGCCTCCGGGCTGTCGCGGGGCGCTCGCCGTTCAGGTAGTTACTGACGATAGTCGGCCCCTGGGGCCGCTCCGGTTGTTTTCGGACCTTTATTGGGCTCGATCTTCTGATCGCCGGAAGCAGCGCCTCCGCCTTGTGCAGCTGTCGGCTTCCCCTGCTGCTGAGCACCGACATCCTGAGGGCTGGTGGCGACGCCACCGACTGCGTTGTTCATGGCGCCCGTGGTCTTAGGCGTCGTCTTGTCGCCCCCTGGCTGAGCCGATCCGCTGTCCTGTGTCGAAGGCGCTTGGGGCTGCTTCTGCTCGGTGCCTTGTGCGTGCGCGATGCCGGATGCGAGCAGGACCGCAGCAGCGGATGCGAAGAAGGTACTCTTCATTCTCTGCCTCCCTTTGCAGTTTCACTACCAACAAGGGCTGGGCGTCGTTGTTCCCATGGAGCGTAACCGGACCGCTGGGAATTCGCCCTGGCTTATTGGTTTGCTGTGATCGCGCCCGTTGCGAGGAGAGCCATCTTTGCCGCCGTGGATGTCTCAGCCGGTTCTGGCAGCGCGCTCCGGCGACGCCTTTCGCCCTCTTGACCGGTCGAGCCTGACTAAGCGCGGAAGAACCCGCCGGTGGCGCGCCGGTCCTGGGCGGTGATCGCCGCCGCCTTCGTGGCGGGAGGCGTGCTCACCGGGATCGTAATCCTCGCGGCGCTGCCGCCCTGACCGCCCGAGCTTCCTATCTGATCAGCGCCCCGCGGCGGCCTCCGGGCTGTCGCGGGGCTTTTCGTCGTTTCAGCCCCAGCGAGCACGACGTTCCTCAGGGAGGCGGCGGCGTGGCTTCTGGCTCACTATCGCGATCGGCCAGTTCTATCAAAAGCCGATTGATATCAGCGTTCTCCGGTGATTCTCCCAAGTCGGCGAATTCCTTGCGGAGAACAGCGCCAATTTTCATGAGGGCGTCTCGGTCGATCTTCGGTTCATTAACCAGCGCCCCATCTCCTTGGGTTTTACTTCGGAAGCAACAGAACGCATGATCGTTCCGACAAAAACGGAATCTTCCCGAAGCTTCCGTTTGCTATCCCCGGCGCCACCAGATCAGCGCCGCGAGCGCGAGCGGCGCGATGATCGCGAAGGCGGTCGCGAGCACCAGCCGAGGGTCGTCGTCATGATCCCAGTGGCCGCGGCCGTCCTCACGCATCGCCTCTTGTTCGCATTTCGTTCTCATGGAATCCATCTTCCCTGAAGATGGAGCTGAGCCATGACGGACGCCGCAGAGCGGCTTGAAGACGAGAGCTTAGGCACGCGGGAGGCCGCCGTCGACGGCGCGATTCGGGCGGCCGGCGGTGACCCGCGCGCGGCGATCTGGGCGCTGCTGGTGCAGCTCGCCGAGGGGGAGGAGGCGAGGGCGACGGCGCACAGCCGGATATCGCTGGGCTATCTGCGCGGGTGCCAGCCGCTGCGGCGGCTCCCGTGACCGTTGAGACGCTTGGGGAAGCCTGGCGCGCCGGCTGGCGCGTGAAGGCGCGCTGCGCTCACGGAAGGCGCGACGGGATGAAGTCGATCCGGGAGTGCCATCGCGAATACGAGCTCGATATGGAGACGCTGGTGTGGACGCGCGGCGCAGGGCTGCCGTTGAGCGATCTCGCCGGCCGGCTGCGGTGCCCGGCCTGCCGGTCGCTAAAGGTCGCAGTGGCCTTCGTGCCGCCGCCGATCAGCGACGAAGGCAGCGGTCGCGCGCTCTCGCCACGCGAGGATATGGCGGCGCTGCCGCACCGAGTGGAGCTCTATCGTGCCGGCGGGAGCCTCGACCGCATGATCGCTGCTTCAGCGGACAGCGACATCGCGCGCGCCGCCTTCCATGCCGCGGTCAAGGTGGTGAAGCTGGAGGAGGGTTGTCAGCTCGTGCTGAGGCGGTTTGGGCAGATGGTCGCGCAGCATCCGGAGCCCGAGACCGGGACGGACGCTCCGGAGGCCGTGAACGCGGAGATCAAAAGTGTTCGCGCTCATCTGGCAGCGGGCCGCAAGCGTCGCTGGAAATAGCCGCTCAAGCTCACGCAGAAGCTTTCCCGGGGCCAGCCTCAACGCCGGATAAGGACAACCCCCGCGATCAGCAGCACGACCCCGATCAATCGCGGGAGATCGACGGGGCGTTCCGCCAGACCGAGCCAGCCGAAGTGATCGAAGGCGATGGAGGCCAGCATCTGTCCTGCCACCAGCAGGGCAATGAAGGTTGCTGCGCCGATCGACGGGATGAGCAGGATCGCGAGCGCGATGAAAATCGCGCCGAAGAGCCCTCCGCTCCACGCCCACCACGGTATCCGCGCCGCTTCTGCCATCGATGGCAGCGGGTCACGTAAGACCAGCGCGAAAATCGCCATGCAAAGGAGGCCTACGAAATAGCTCATGAAGCCGGACCACGCAGCCGAGTTGAGTGCGGTCCGAAGGTTCGTGTTCAGAGCCTGCTGAATAACGATGCTCGCGCCAGCCGCCGCAGCGAGGAACATCGGAAGGGCGACCTTGAGCATCTCGAGGCTCCGGATTTCGTGCAGACTTCCAAGCGTCGGCTTAGATCGAGCAAATTTGGGCTCTCGCTTCCTGCCACGAGTCGGCTTGCTGTGGGACGCTCTCGAGCGGTCAGACAACGCGGAAGTGTCGAAAACGGCGAACCCTGATCGTTGCGAAGCTCCACAGTCGCGCGGCAGACTGCTCCGATGTGCAACCTCTACAGAGTCACCAAGGGCCAGGCGGCGATCCGCGAGCTGACGAAGGCGCTCGTCGACCGCACGGGCAACCTGCCGCCGATGCCGGGGATCTTTCCGGACTACCCGGCACCAATCGTCCGCAACTCGAATGAGGGACGCGAGCTCGTGCTTGCCCGCTGGGGCATGCCTTCGTCGAGCCGCGCGCTGTTCGAGGCCACGAAGAAGCGCGCCGCGGCCCTCGAGAAGAAGGGCCAGGCCGTCGACTTCCAGGCGCTGCTGAAGGCCGAGCCGGACATCGGCACGACGAACATCCGCAACGTCGCCTCTCAGCACTGGCGCCGTTGGCTTGGGCCGGCGAACCGCTGCGTCGTGCCGATGACGAGCTTCTCCGAATATGAGCGCGGGCCGGACGGCAAGATGCAGCCCGTATGGTTCGCGCTCGACGAGAGCCGGCCGCTCTGCGTGTTCGCCGGGATCTGGACCAGCTGGACCTGCGTCCGGAAGAAGTCCGAGGGCGAGGTCACCTGCGACGTCTACGGCTTCCTCACCACGGAGCCGAACGCAGTCGTGGCGCCGATTCACCCGAAGGCGATGCCGGTGATACTCACCACGTCGGAGGAGATCGACGTCTGGATACGCGCGCCCTGGGATGAGGCGAAGGCGCTGCAGCGGCCGCTGCCGGACGATGCGCTCGTGATCGTTGCGCGCGGGGGGAAGGTGGATGGCCTCCGGGACGCGGCCTAAGCGAAGAGGCGGCGCCACGTCAAAAAGTGCTACAGACGCCGAGCCGAGACAGGCTATGTGAACTTCATCCGGTGGACGAGAGCAGCGCCATGGCCGCGGCCGACAAGGCATTCACGGGCTCCATCGCCGAGACATACGAAGAGCATCTCGTCCCCCTGATCTTCCAATCCTACGCGTGGGATATGGCCGAGCGCCTCAGGAGGATCGGGCCGACGGACGTGCTCGAGACTGCGGCGGGCACGGGCGTCGTCACTCGTGCGATCGCCTCGGTCGATCCGGCCCCCGCTCGTTTAGTCGTGACCGATCTCAATCAGGCGATGCTGGACGTAGCGCGGTCCTCGCTTGCGAAGAATGCCCGTATCGAATGGAGGCAGGCCGACGCTTTGGCGCTGCCCTTCCGGGACGACAGCTTCGACGCCGTGGTCTGCCAGTTCGGCCTGATGTTCTTCCCCGACAAGGCCCAAGGCTTCAGGGAAGCGCGCCGCGTACTTAGACAGACCGGCAAATTCCTGTTCAGCGTATGGGATTGCCTGTCCGCGAACGAGTTCGCCGCCGCGGTGACGGAGGCGCTGGCGCAGATGTTTCCGCACGATCCGCCGCGATTTCTGCCGCGCACGCCGCACGGATACCACGACGTCGACGCCATCCGTCGCGAGACGCTTTCGGCTGGCTTCTCAGATGTCGAAATCGACATCGTCGAGGGCGTCAGCAGATGCGCATCGAGTCGCGAGGCGGCCATCGCCTACTGCCAAGGCACCCCGCTCCGGAACGAGATACTCGCCCGCGATCCCTCCGGGCTGGAGCGGGCGACCCAGCATGCCGCCGAAGCGCTGGAGCGGAGGTTCGGAGAGGGCCCCATAGAGGGGCGGATCCAGGCGATCGTCTTTGCCGCGATACACTGAGCGGACACCCGCCGATTGCGCGCGTGAAGGGAAGGGAGTCGGTCAGCTCAGTGCTCCGGCACGCCCTTTAGCGATGGATGCCGCAGCCCGCCGCTCGGCGTGCGGCCGCGGAACTCCACCTGGACCATGACGAGTTCGCCGGCGTCCAGCCGGCGGCGGAAGTCCCGGCTTGAAGCGGCGGTAAGGCCGGATCCGACTGACCCGGCCGGAACGCCGTCCAGGTCGGCCAGCTTCAGCGACCTGACCCCGCTCCTCGCGTCGGGATCGTAGCCGGTGACGACGAACGTGCCGGTCTGGGTGCATTTGATCTTGAGCCAGGTCGTGCTGGGCCCCGAACGATAGGTAGCCTCCCGCACCTTCGCCACGATGCCCTCCAGCCCGAGCTCGCACGCGGCGCGATAGACCGACGGCCCGTCGTCAAGAACGTGCTCGCTGAACCGCAACGCGTTCGGTCCATAGAGCAGCATGTCCTCGAGCAGCAGGCGGCGCTCGTCGAGCGGCAGCTCGCGCAGGTCGTCGCCGTTCAGATGCAGCAGGTCGAAGGCGTAGAGGAAGGCGCGCGGCGCGCTCTTGGCCGCCAGCGCCGCATGCAGCGCGAAGAAGTCGGTGACGCCGTCCGGTCCTTCCATGACGGCCTCGCCCTCGATCACGGCGGAAGAGACCGGCAGCTGCTCGAGCGCGGCGACGATCGCGGGCATACGCTGCGCCCAGTCGAAGCCGTTCTTCGTGAAGATCCGGACTTGGCCGCCGTTGACGTGGCACTGCGCCCGGTAGCCGTCGTGCTTGATCTCGAACTGCCAGCGGGAGCCGCTCGGCGCCTTCAGCCGCAGCGTTGGCTTGCAGGGCGGGATGAACTCGGTCCGGAAGAGCTCCGCCTGGCGCGGGTCGCGCCGGGCGATGAGCGGGCGGCTGGCGACGGCCTCGCTCTGCGGCTCCGCGGAGCGCTTGATCGTGCGGGGCGGGCGCGGCGGCTTTGCCATGCCCGAAAAACTCGCCGACAGAACTTAAAATGGCGTGGATCGATCTTCCGATTGCAGTCGACGCCGAGCGCCCGTTAAGGTCGAAACAGGCCGGGAGCACTTCGGCCCGTTTCGGGGGAAACCATGCGTTCTATTGTTATCGCGGCCGCAGGGCTCGCATTGGCGGCGTGCGCCAAATCGCCGGACAGCATCGCGCCGTCTTATGTGAGCGAAGTCAGCTATCAGGGCTACACCTGCGGCCAGCTCGCCGACGAAAGCCTGCGCCTAAATTCAGCGCTCGCGACGGCTTCGGTTCAGCAGGAAAAGGCGCGGACGAATGATACGGTCGGCGTGATCCTGATCGGCCTTCCGGTCTCCTCGCTCAGCGGCGACAACATCGCGCCGGAAATCGGACGGCTGAAGGGTGAACAAGAAGCGGTCCGCAAGGCGTCCATGATCAAGCGCTGCTCAGCGGCGCCAGCGCCAACGCCGGCCGCTAAGTCGGCGAAGACATCCTAGCCTCGCTCTATGTGATCCCTGCCTCGATATCGTCGAGCAGCGACAGCGCGGTCATGTACTTGGCGAGCCGCTCACGGTCCTTCTCCGTGATTTCCCCGAGGCGGCTGGTGTCCATGTTGTCGTGGAGATCAGCACGCTTCACCACTCGGCCGATCGGGTCGCGCGCTGCGCGTGCGACGAACTCCAGATAATCCTCGCCCTCGCGGCGCGTCATCGCGTCCACGCCGGAGAGAACAGCTTCGCTGAAGCCTTCCGCGCGCAGCCTCTCGATCGTCCAGTCGCTGTCCTCGACCACGTCGTGCAGGACGGCCACAATTCGCGCGTCGCTCCCGAGAGGAAGCGTGAACGCCACCCGCATGGGGTGCATGATGTAGTCGGCGCCGGCACTGTCCTTTTGGCCGGCATGCGCCTCCTTCGCGATCTCGATCGCGCGCTCCAGCGTGCTCATTGGCTCTCTCCGCACCAGGTCGGCCGATCCGCTTTCGTCAGCTTTGGCCAGGGCTTGGCATGCCCCTCGCGGACAAGCTGCGCGCCGACGTCCTTGCCGTCCACCAGCAGCACCGCGACCGTCCGGCCGTAGCGATCTGCGCCCTTCCGCACGACGGAAAGGGCGTCCGCAGTATGGACGCCCTTCAGCAGAGCAGCCAGCCTGTCGCGCGCAGCCTCGGCGCGGAACAGCTCGAGCGGACACTTCGCCTTGCCGAGCTCCGAGGCGTCGATCGGGCCGGCCTCCGAGCGAAGGCGGATGCGCTCGCCGGCGATCACCACCGTGTCGCCGTCGATTATGCGGACCGATTCCCTCGGTGCCTGGTCACCGCCCCCTTCGCTAAGATGCTCTTGGCTCAGAGGCCGATTTCCTCCGCGTGAAGACACCGCCTCTTTTGCATAATCGCTGAACACGCTCGGCGGCTCCTGAGCGAGCGCGGGCGAGGCGAACAAGGCGAAGAGCAACGCGACTCTGATCATGGCCACATCATCCCCGATCTTTCGCTGGAGCGCATCCGCCGGCGATCTGGCCGAGCTCTCGAACGCAGGAACCAGGGCGCGAATCCGGCGTTTCGTTGGCCATTTCGTTGGCCAAGCTCGGCGCCGCGCATTCGCGCGCGGCGCTAAGTACTTGGAGTGTAATGGTGGGCCCGGCAGGACTCGAACCTGCAACCAGACCGTTATGAGCGGTCGGCTCTAACCATTGAGCTACAGGCCCCCGCGCCCACGCATACGCTGATTGGATCGGGTTTGTCATCGGGCTCGATCACCGCTGATGGTCGGCTTGACGGCGTCGGCGGCGGCCCGGATGGTCTCGCTCACGTCTTGGGGTCCGCGTCTCGCATGCCCGCAGTCTCAGCCGAACGCCGCCGCGAGATCGAGCGCGGCTTCCTTGTCGCTCTCGCGCGCGCTGTCGGCGGAGCGATCGTGTTCGTTCTGCCCGTCCTGATGACAATGGAGATGTGGCAGCTCGGCGGCAGCATGGAGCCGGGCCGCCTCATGCTGCTGCTGCTCGCGGTCCTGCCGCTGCTCGTGGGTCTATCGCATTACATCGGTTTCCAGGAGACGGAGACCTGGCTCGACGACGTGCGCGACGCTCTGGTGGCGCTGCTCGTCGGCTTCGTGACCTCGACCGCAGTGCTCGTGCTGTTCGGCGTGATCACCTTCTCGCAGTCACTTGACGAGGTTCTCGGAGCGATCGTGATCCAGGCCGTGCCGGCGAGTTTCGGGGCGGTCATCGCGCAGGGGCAACTCGGCCAGGGGGACGAAGCCAACCGCAGCCGGAACCGCCGCGCCGGCTATCTGGGCGATCTGCTGTTCCTCGCCGCAGGCGCCGTGTTCCTGTGCTTCAACATCGCCCCGACCGAGGAGGTCGATCTGATCGCCGCCTCCATGACGCCGTTCCACGCAGTGGCGCTGGTGGCGCTGTCGGTCATCTCGATGCACGCCATCGTCTACTCGGTGCAGTTCCGCGGCCAAGCCGCGCTGCGTCCCGAGGGACTCGGCTTCTTCAGCCTGTTCGTCTGCTACACGCTGGCGGGCTACGCGGTCGCGCTGCTCGTCTGCGCCGGCATGCTGTGGGATTTCGGCCGGCTCGAAGGGCTCGGGCCGGAAGCGGCGCTGCGCCTCGTCGTCGTGCTCGGCTTCCCGGCGTCGATCGGCGCCGCCTTCGCCCGGCTGATCGTCGGAGGACAGAGTTGATGGCCCAGGGCCGCGCGCGGGAGAAGACGCAGGATGACGGAAGGCGCGACGCGCCGCCGCCGCGGGCCGTCGGGCGGCTGGAGTGGGCGGTGGGCGCGTTGGGCGCGCTAGTGACGTTGGGCGTCCTTGGCCTGCTCGGCCATGAGGCGCTGACCTACCATCCGGCGGCGCCTGCGCTGACCAGCCGCGTGACCGGCGTGACGAAAACCGAATCCGGCTATGTGGTGAGCTTCGAGACCGAGAACCTCGGCCCTTCGACCGCCGCCGAGGTCGTCATCCGCGCCACCCTGAAGAGGGGCGATCAGGTCGCCGAAGAGGCGGAGGCCACGTTCGACTACGTGCCGCGCCACTCGACCCGCAAGGCTGGCTTTGTCCTCAGGGAGGATCCGGCGGCCGGCGAACTGGAACTTGCCCCGATCTCCTATCGTGAGCCGTAGATGACGTCTTCCGAAAGCCCCATCCAAAGCCGCAAGATCGCCGAGGCCGCCCGCCTGCTGATCGACGCGCGGCGTGCGCGTCAGCCGATCCAGGCTCCGCCGTCGGAGCTTGCGCCGGCGGACGACGCGGAAGCCTGGGCGATACACGAGGCGGTCGTGGCCAGCTTCGGCCCCGTCGTGGCCTGGAAGACCGGCGCGCCATCGCCTGAGGCCGAGCCCGGAATGGGGCTGATCACCGCCGACACGCTGAAGGCAAGCCCGGCGGCCGTGCCGGCGGACGCCTTCGTGCTCGGCGCCGTGGAGGCCGAGATCGCCGTCACGCTCGCGCGGGACCTGGGGCCAAGGCCCGAACCCTATTCGGCGGACGAGGTGCTTGACGCGGTCGCGACATGGCACGCGGCGATCGAGGTTCTGGACACCGCCTTCGCCGACTGGGCGGCGACCCCCGCGCTGTGGAAGATTGCAGACCGGCAGAGCCACGGGCTGCTCGTGCTTGGCGCCGGGGTGACAGAGCGGCCGAAGATCCCCCTCGCGCGGCTGCCTGTGAGGCTGACCATCAATGGCGAGACCGCCTTCGCCCATGAGGGCGGCAACAGCGGCGGAGATCCGGCCCGCCTGCTCACGCATCTCGCGAACGCCCGGCGCGCGACCGACCGGCCGCTGCTTAAGGGCGACGTCGTGACGACCGGCTCGACGACGCCGTTCCGGCGCGCCACGCCAGGGCAGAGCGTGCGAGCGAGCTTCGAAGGGCTGCCGGACGCCGAGCTGACGATCGCTGCGGCCTGAACGGATTCGGCGCTCTATGCGCGGCTCCTGAATGAATATTCATGGAACGGTTGCGGTGCATACCCGTTTAGTTGCGCCGCAATACCTAGTCGGTCGCCGTCCTGGCGGGGTTTCACGCGAATAGCCGTTCCGATGGAACCCTTTGAGACCATCAGTCATTGACGCGCCATCTTCCGCGGTTATTTGGCCTCCCTTGGGGTGAGGCGACGCGCTAGCCGCAGACCGGCGCGCGTTTGGATACGAAGCAAGGATGATCATGAAGACGACGAGATTTCTTCTGCTCGCCGGGACCGTTCTGCCGGTCGTCGCCCTGGCCGCGCCGAGCTTCGCGCAGGCGCCTGTCTCGGGCGCGCCGATCGTCCTGGCGCAGGGGCTGAACCCCGAAGCTCCCGGCGGCGACAGCGACCGCAAGGGGCGCAACAAGTCCGATGACGGCGGTCGGCCCGACCGCGGCGAGCGTTCCAAGCCGGACCGAGGCGACGCGGGGGGCGGCGCAAGCGACAGCAGCGACCGGCCTTCGAAGCGCAAGGACTCTCAGGGCGACTCGATGCGCGAGCAGATGCGCGAGCCCAAGGCCGATGCGCCCGATTCCCGCATCGAGCGTAAGAAGGGCGCGTCGGATCAGGACCAGAGCGACAGGCCGGGCCGCGCCAAGCCCGACATGTTCCGGCCCGACAAGTCCGGCGGCGACGCCAGCCAGACCGACAAGTCCGACGCCAAGCGCGAGAAGAAGGAACGCGCGAAGGATGCGCGCGACAAGAGCGACGACGCCAAGGGCGCCGGCGACTCCGCGACGGACGGCAAGGGCAGGGACGCCACTGGCCGGGACGGCCTGGATCGCAAGGATCGATCGCAGGATCTTCGCGACAGGGCGAAGGACAAGACCGACGCCGACAAGGCCGGCGGCGACGCCGATCGCAAAGAGCGGCTTCAAGACCTTCGCGACGGCAAGGACAAAGACGACTCGGACAAGGACAAGACCGGTCGCGATGCGACCGATCGCAAGGAGCGTCTGCAGGATCTGCGCGACAAGCGCGATGATCGCGGCTCGGACGCCGATCGGGACCGCCCGGGCGCCGGAGACAACGACAAGGACCGCGACCGGCGCGATCGTCTTCAGGATCTTAGGGACGGACGGGATGGCGACCGCCCGGGCGCGCGCGACGACCGTGATCGTGCAGGCGACCGTGACCGGCGCGACGGCGACCGCGACGCTCGCGACCGACGCGACGGCGATCGCGACGCCCGCGACCGGCGTGACGACGATCGCAACGCCAGCCCGGAGAGGCGCCGCGAGCGCTTCGAGGAGCGGCTGCGCGACCGCCGGGACGATCGGGACGACCGTGACGCCCGCGACCGTCGCGAACGCCGCATCGACGATCTCCGCTCCGAGCGTCGCGAGCGTCGCGAGGGCGACCGCGTGATCATCACCGAGCCCGGCGGGCGCACGATCATCCGTGAGAACGGCCGCACCGTGATCCGTCGTGATGAGGGCGAGCGCTTCCGCTATGGCGCGCGCGACGTTCGCGAGGAACGCCGCGGTGGGGAGATCCGGCACATCGTCGAGCGCCCAGACGGCTCGCAGGTGATCACCGTCACCGACGAGGACGGTCGGCTGATCCGGCGCGTGCGGCGTTATCGCGGCGAGGAGTATGTGCTGATCGACAACCGGCCGCGGGGCGCCCGCACCGGCGTGTTCGTGAACCTCGATCTGGCCCCGCCTCAGGTCAGCATCCCGCGCGAGCGCTACATCGTCGACGCCGACAGCGCGTCCTACGACCAGATCGAGGAGGCGTTCCAGGCGCCGCCGGTCGAGCGGCTGGAGCGTAGCTACTCGCTGGACGAAATCCGGCAGAACGCGCCGCTGCGCGAGCGCGTCCGCAGCGTCGATCTGGATACGATCACCTTCGACACGGGTTCCTGGGACGTGCGCGACGACCAGATCAAGAAGCTCGAGAATGTCGGGCTCGCGATGGAGGACGCCGTGAAGAAGAACCCCAAGACCGTCTTCATGGTCGAGGGCCACACTGACGCGGTCGGCGCTGACGATGACAACCTGTCGCTGTCCGACCGGCGCGCTGAATCGGTCGCCGAAATCCTCACCAAGTACTTCGACATCCCGGCCGAGAATCTGACGACCCAGGGTTATGGCGAGCAGTACCTCAAGGTGAAGACCGAAGGCCCGGAGGAGCGCAACCGGCGCGTCACCGTGCGGAACATCACGCCTCTGCTGAGCAGCGGGAACAACTGATCCGCAGACTCGGATGTTGAGAAGGGCGCGGGCGCTTCGGCTCCCGCGCCCTTCTTCTATCCGGGCGCCGTTGGCGGCAGGCCTCGTCGCGCTACCTCACCGCGAGGAGCGGGATGAGGGAGCCGACGGATGGCAGCGATAGACGTGGGATCGGCCGCTGCGAGCGAGCCGAGCCTCGACCGCTCCGTCGGGCTCTGGCAGGTGACGCTTTATGGCCTCGGCAGCATGCTGGGGGCGGGCATCTACGGCCTCGTCGGCCAGGCGGCGAAGGATCTCGGCAGCGCGATCTGGATCGGTTTCGTGGTCAGCATGATCGCCGCGATGCTGACCGGGCTGTCCTACGCCAACATCGTCTCGCGGCACCCCAAGGCGGGCGGGGCGGCCTATGTGACGCAACGCGCCTATGGCGCGCCGCTGCTGAGCTACGTGGTCGGCCTCGCGGTGGTGTGCTCGGGCCTGACTTCGATCGCGACCCAGTCCAACGTCGTCGCGGGCGGTCTGCAACAGCTTTTCGGCGGCGCCTTTCTCCCGACCTGGATGCTGGCGCTGGGCTTCCTGCTGCTGGTCGCGGGGCTGCTGTTCCGCGGCATCAGGGAATCGATGTGGGCCAACGTCGTTTGCACCATCGTGGAGGCCGGAGGGCTGATTCTCGTGGTGCTGGTCGGCTTCAGCTATTGGGGAACGAACAGCCTGCTCGAATTTCCGCCCGAGAAGACCGGCGACGCCGGCGCCGCCGGATTGGCGCTGCTGGTGATGCAGGGCGCGGTTCTCACCTTCTTCTCCTTCATCGGCTTCGAGGACATGCTGAACGTCTCCGAGGAGGTGAAGCGGCCGAGCCGCAACATGCCGCTAGCCATCGTGTTCGCGATGCTGGCCGCGACCGTGATCTACATGGCGATCGCGATAACCGCGGTGTCGGTGATGCACTGGAGCGAACTCGCGGGCACGGAGGGGCTGGCTCTGGTCGCGGTCGTCGAGAAGGCCGCGCCCTGGCTGCCGCCGGTGCTGTTCACGGCGATCAGCATCTTCGCCGTCTCCAACACCGCGCTGGTCAACTGGATCATGGGTTCCCGCCTGCTCTACGGCATGTCCAAGCAGGGGCTGATGCCGGCGGCGCTTGGCCGGGTGCATCCGACCCGCCGGACCCCGCATGTCGCGATCTTCGCGCTGCTGGTGGTGGTGGCGGCGCTTGCGATGATCGGCGACATCAAGGAGCTCGCTTCGGCGACCGTGCTGCTGCTGCTCAGCGTGTTCACCGTGGTCAACATCGCGCTCGTCGTGCTCAAGCGCCGACCGAGCGAGGCGCCTGGCGGCTTTGAAGTCCCGATCTTCGTGCCGATCCTTGGGGCTGCGGTCTGCGCGGCGCTGATCCTGGTGCGGCTCGGCCAGGGGAGCTGGACCGCGCCTGCGATCGCGGTTGGTCTGCTGCTGGCGATCGCCGCGCTCTATTTCATCACGGGCGCTGGACGCGACCAGACCCGGCTGCAGCGCTTCATCGAGCAGGACGAGGCCGCGGCGCAGGCGTGACGCGGAGCTCCGGTTCATGAAAATCGCGCTGGTGATCAACAGGTCGTCCGGAGCGCTTCTCGGGCTGACCGACGCGCCCGGCGATCTCGAGCGGAAGCTCGCCGAAGCCGGGTTTGAGGTCGGCGCCGTGCTCGACGGCGACGCCAGCGACCTCTCCGCCCGGATCGAGCGCGCGAGCCGCCTGCCGGTCGATGCGGTGATCACCGCCGGCGGCGATGGCACGATCATGACCGCCGCCCAGGCGCTCGCCGGAACCGGCAAGGCGCTGGGGCCGCTGCCGCTCGGCACCATGAACCTGCTCGCCCGCGACCTCGGCATCCCGATCGACCTCGACGAGGCGATCGCCGCGCTCGCCACCGCCGATCGCGTCCCGATCGATATGGGCGACGTCAACGGCCACGTCTTCCTGTGCAATTCCATGCTGGGCGTGCCCGCGCGTCTGGCGGAGCGCCGTGAGCGCTCTCGCGAGGACATGGGGCTGACCGGGTGGTGGCGGCTCGCTGCGGCGGGGCTGAAAGGCCTCTACCGCTATCCCCCGCTGCGCGTCGGCCTCGATCTCGGGCACGGGCCGGTGACCATCCGGTCGAAGGCGATCGTGGTCGCCAACAACGCCTATGACGAGGGCTTCGGGCATTTTCTCAGCCGCTCCAGCCTCGACCGCGGGGAGCTCGCGCTCTACGTCACGCGCCGGCTCAGCGCCTGGCCGATCATCCGGATCTCGGCGCGGATCGCGATCGGAAGCTGGAAACAGGATCCCGATCTGGAGACTTATGGGGTGAGGGAGCTCACCGTGACGAGCCGGCGAAAACTCCTGCGGGTGATGAACGACGGAGAGACGATGCTGCTGAAGCCTCCGCTGCTTTACCGCACCCGACCTAAGGCGCTGCTGGCGCTGCGTCCGCGCAGCGGCCAGGCCGCGCCTGCGGAGGCGGCCGCGTGACCCGGATCGTGCATCTTTCGGACCTGCATTTCGACCGCGTCGACCGGCGCGTTGTCGACGCCCTCCGCGACGAGATCAACGCCGATCCGCCCGACCTGATCGCGGTCTCCGGCGACCTCACGCAGCGCGCCTATCGCCACGAGTATCGCTCGTCGGGAGCCTTTCTGCGCAGCCTCAACGCGCCCGTGCTGGCCGTGCCGGGCAATCACGACATCACCTATCTGAACATGCTCGAGCGCTTCCTCGATCCCTATCGGCGGTGGCGCCGGTTTGTGTCGCGGGACATCGAGCCGATCTGGCGGGACGAGACGGTCGCCGTCGTCGGGCTCAACACGGCGCGCCGCTTCACGCTCGGCTTCGACTGGTCGAAGGGCCGCTACGGCGTCGGCCAGCTGCGGAAGTTCAGGAAACGCGTCCAGGAGCTGCCGCCCAACCTGTTCCGGATTGTCGTTGCCCACCATCCGCTGCACCCGCCCGAGACGGAGCCCGAACTCGCCATTGTGGGCCGCGCGGAGCGGGCGCTCGCCTGCTTCCAGAAGCTGCGGATCGGGCTCGTTCTGTCGGGTCACCTGCACCGCGACTACGTCCATACCCATTCGGTGGAAGCTGACGACGAGACCCGCATGGTGATCGTGCAGGCGTCCACCGCGACCTCGACGCGCCTGAGGGGCGAGCCCAACGCCTATCACAGGCTGACGATCGACCCGTCCGGCGAGGTGGTGATCGAAGTCCGCGCCTGGGACGGCGAGCGCTGGCGCGAAGCGCCCGCCCGTGAGCAGGGCGCCCGGCTGCGGCTGCCGTCGGTCGAGGCGCCCTCGGTCGCCGCCGAAGCCGAGGAGCCGACGCCAGTTAGAGCGGAGCCTTAGTCATCGGCTAGTTGATCAGCGCTCCGTCGCACATTGCGTTACGGCCCGCGATCCGCCATTTGGAGGTAAATCCTCCCTGTCGGCGCAGGCGACGCGACGAAGGCGGCGGCGCCGTCTCCGCGAAAGGTGCGGCGCGGGAGGCCGCAGCATCCGGGCGCCGCCCGCTCACGCCGACCAGAGCCGAATGACCGATCTCGCTGTCTCGACCGCCGCCACAACCCCGCTCGCCCGTCAGGTCGAACGGCGGCGCACCTTTGCGATCATTTCCCACCCGGACGCCGGGAAGACGACGCTGACGGAAAAGCTGCTGATGTTCGGCGGCGCCATCCAGCTCGCGGGTCAGGTGCGCGCCAAGGGCGAGCGCCGCCGCACGCGGTCGGACTGGATGAACATCGAGCGCGAGCGCGGCATTTCGGTCGTCACCTCGGTGATGACCTTCGAGTACCGCGACTGCGTGTTCAATCTGCTCGACACGCCGGGCCATGAGGACTTCTCGGAAGACACCTACCGGACGCTGACGGCGGTCGATTCTGCCGTGATGGTGATCGACGCCGCCAAGGGCATCGAGGAGCGCACCCGCAAGCTGTTCGAGGTCTGTCGCTTGCGCGACATCCCGATCGTGACCTTCGTCAACAAGATGGACCGCGAGAGCCGCGATCCGTTCGAGATTCTTGACGAGATCGAGAGCACGCTCGCGCTCGACGTCGCGCCGCTGACGTGGCCGATTGGCCGCGGCCGTGACTTCGCGGGAACCTATGAGCTCCAGTCCGGCCGCATCCGGCTGGTTGACACCGGCGACACCGTGTCGGGCACGGGCATGGAGGCCCTGAAGGGCCTCGTCTCGGCCGACCGGCTCGCCGAGGTCACAGAGGAGCTCGAGCTTGCGGCCGGCGCTCTCAAGCCGTTCGATCTGGCCTCGTTCCGCGAGGGCCACCAGACCCCGGTGTTCTTCGGCTCCGCGCTCAGGAATTTCGGCGTTCGCGACCTGCTCGACGGCCTCGCCGATCTTGCGCCGGGCCCTCAGGGCCTCGACAGCGACAAGAGACCGGTGTCGCCCGCCGAGGAGCGGATGACGGCCTTCGTCTTCAAGGTCCAGGCCAACATGGACCCCAACCATCGCGATCGCATCGCTTTCGTCAGGCTTTGCTCAGGCAAGCTCAGACGCGGGATGAAGGTGCTTCAGACCCGCACGGCCAAGACCATCGGGCTTCACGCGCCGCAGTTCTTCTTCGCGCAGGATCGCGCGCTCGCCGAAGAGGCCTATGCGGGCGACGTGGTCGGCATTCCGAACCACGGCCTCTTGCGGATCGGCGACACGCTGACCGAGGGCGAGGACATCTCCTTCCTCGGCGTGCCGAGCTTCGCGCCCGAGATCCTGCGCCGGGTGCGGCTCGAAGACGCCATGAAGGCGAAGAAGCTGAAGCAGGCGCTGCAGGAGCTCGCGGAGGAGGGCGTCGTGCAGGTGTTCCGGCCGCTCGACGGCTCGCCGGCGCTGGTCGGCGTCGTCGGGCCGCTTCAGCTCGACGTGCTGACGGGTCGCCTGGCGGCCGAGTACGGGCTGGAGGTCGGCTTTGAGCAGAGCCAGTACGCGCTCGCCCGCTGGATTTCGGGGCCGGACAAGGACCTGCAGGAGTTCCTCAACGCCAATCGCGGCAACGTCGCCGAGGACCTCGACGGCGACCCTGTGCTGCTGGCGGGCAGCGCGTTCCAGATGACCCGCGCCAAAGAGCGCTGGGAGAAGGTGGCGTTCACCGACGTCAAGGACGTGAGAAAGCTCGCGGCGTAAGGCCGCTTACGGCTCACGCCGCCTCGCATTCCTTCACGCCCTCGAAGCAGGGGCGACGCTTGGCGAGTTCGACGGCCACATAGTCCATGAAGGCGCGCACGCGCGCGCTCGACCGCAGGTCCGGATGGGTCAGGATCCATAGGCCCGGCGGCTGCTGGCCGGGCGGATCGTAGAGCCGGACGAGGTTCGGGAACCGGTTGCCGATGAAACAGGGCAGGGGTCCGACTCCGACCCCGGCCCCGATCGCCTCCGCCATGCCGAGCACGGTCGAGAGGCGGTAGACCACCTTGTGCTCGCCCACGACGTCGCGCAGCCAGCGCTGCAGCGGCGCGAGGATGTCGCCGGGGCCGATCCAGGGCAGGTCGTCGAGCTCCTCGATGGTCGAGACGGGCTTCAGCGGCGACGGGCCATAGACGGCCCAGAAGACGCCTGCGAGCCGGCGGCCGACGAGCGTCTCAGGCGGCGAGGCCGTCACCCGCAGCGCGATGTCGGCGTCGCGCTTCGACAGGTTCAGCACCGCGTTGCCGACGACGATGTCGAGCGTGATCTCCGGATAGGCTTTGCGGAAGCCGGCGAGCACATCCGTCAGGGCGTGGATCAGCAGCGTGTCATTGGTCGTGACGCGCAGCTCGCCGGTGGGGGCCAGGTCCTGTCCCGAAACGCGCCGTTCGAAGGCGATGATGTCGTCCGCCATGCGGGCGGCGATTCCGGCCATTTCCTCGCCGGCCGGCGTCAGGCCGTAACCCGCGCGGCCGCGCTCGAACAGCCGCGCGCCGAGCCTGTCCTCCAGGGCGCCGAGCCGGCGGAACACCGTCGAGGCGTTGACGCCGAGGAATTCAGCGGCGCCGGCGAGGGAGCGCCGTTCCGAGATCGCCTTCACAAGGCGGAAATCGTCCCAAGCAAGCATGAAGGGAGTGGCCCTGAAGATTGCGCGATTGCGCGCGTGCAAGCGATCTAGCCCAATCTGCGACGAAAGTCATTGGCGCGACCACGACGCGCGCCGGCGTCAGTAACGGCCGAACCGGAGGCCCGGCGCAGGTCGCTCCTCCACCACCTCGCGGCGGAAGCGATAGAGCTTGGCCGGGCGGCCGCCTGTCGCGGTCTCGGCCGCGCCGGTCGGCTCCACCAGCGCCGCGCTTTCGACCAGTCGGCGGAAGTTCTGCTTGTGAAGCTTGCGGCCGGCGATCGCCTCGACCGTCTGCTGCAGGGCCGTCAAGGTGAACCGCGGCGGCATCAGCTCGAACACCACCGGCCGGTATTTGAGCTTGCCGCGCAGGCGGCCCATCGCGGTGGCCAGAATCCGGCGGTGGTCCGCCTGCATCGGCTCGCCGAGGCGGGGCAGTTCGCCGCGCGCAAGCGCCGCCGGCCGGCCGTCGCGCTGGGCCTCCTCCACCAGTCCTGCCTCGTAGAGAAGCTCGTAGCGGTCGAGCACCTTTTCCTCGTCCCAGGGCGCGCCGTCGAAGCCGAAGCAGAGCCGCGCCCGGACGAGTCGCGGAAGATCGCGGCCGGTCTCGGCCTCGGGCGCTTCCGCGGTCCAGCGGCTGAGGGCGGGAAGGATTTCGGCGTCGAGCACCTCCGGCCTGCGCCGCCGCCAGTCCTCCCAGGGGAAAAAGCCGTACCACGGCCTGAAGGCCGCTCCGGCGGCCGCCAGGGCGGAGCCGTCGCGCGGCCGCCGCGTCAGCGCGAGGTAGCCGATCGAGACCGTGTGCGGGCCGACCTCGTCCGGGCCCGCGACGCGGCCGCGGTCGCCGAACGTATAGAGCTGCTCGACATAGCCGAGCTCGAGGGCGGTCTGCTCGGCGACCGAGGCGCGGAGGGCGATCTCGAGCGTCCGGCGCCGGCGCGGATCGAACGGGCCGGCGGGCAGCGAAGCCAGACGGTCGTGCGCGCGCGCCACGAGGATCTCGGGCGCGTCCCGCTCCACCGCGACCACCGCGGCGGACAGGTCGATGCCGATGGTCACGCCTTCGCTCACGGCGTGGCGGCCGGAGCGAGCGTGAACGGCGCGCCTTCGAAAGCGTCCTCGCCGCGGCCTATGGCGGCGATCGCCGCCGCCATCCGGCCTTGTCGGCCAAGGGCGTCGTCGGCCAGCCGCACGATCAGGCGGTTCGGCGTCGCCATCGGGCTCGCGCGCCGCAACGCGGCCGCGAGGTCCCGCTCGTCCCGTGACGGCTCACGGGCGCAGGCGATCGCGAACGCCATCGCGGTCGAACGGCTGATGCCGGCGTAGCAATGCACCACGATGGGGTCAGGCCCGGCCGCGAAGGCAAGCGCCTCGGCGACATGGTTATCGCAAGGGTGCACGTGCCCGGTCGTGGGCTCGACGATGTCGTGGAACCGCAGCGTCAGGTGATCTTCCGGCGCGATTCCGGGAAGCCTCGGGGCCGCCATCTCGAGCGACAGCAGCGAGAGCACGCGCCGCGCGCGAGCGGCCACGATGGTTTCAGCGAGCCTGGAGAGCGGACAAACGGCGATCACGGCGCAAGCCTAGTCCGGGCCGCCGCGCCGGAACATGGCGACCATCGGCGTGGGTCGCGGCCCCTGCGGAGAACCCGCGCGTCAGGGCAGAAGCGCATGGAACCGGTCGAGGAAGCGCGCCTCGGCGTCAGCCGCCGGCCATGGCGTCAGGTCCACATTGGCGGGCGCGCCTTCCGGCCTTCCGAAGAATCTCCGCGCCTCCTCGATGGAGAAGCCGGCGAGCCGCGTGGCTTCAAGGAAGGCGGCGGTCGCGTCGGCCCGCTTCAGCAGTTTCAGCGTGGGCGGAGGAGCTTCCGGCGGCAGCCCGAAGCGCAGATGCACGACGGCCATCAACCGCTTCTCGACGGCCTTGTACTCGCCGCCCAGGACCGCCTTGAACGGGCTGATCATGTCGCCGATGACGTATTCGGCCGCGTCGTGCAGCAGGACGGTCAACAAGGCGCGCGCGTCCGCGTCCGGAGCGAGGCGCCGCGCGATCTCCTCCACCAGCAGCGAGTGCTGCGCGACCGAGAAGATGTGCTCGCCGGCGGTCTGGCCGTTCCAGCGAGCGACGCGGGCGAGGCCATGGGCGACGTCGGCGATCTCGACGTCGAGCGGCGAGGGATCGAGCAGGTCGAGCCGTCGGCCGGACAGCATGCGCTGCCACGCCCGGGGCGGCGCGGGGCTCTTGCGCGAAGCGGCTGAGGAGGGGGAAAGCTTATCTGCCATATTGGTCTTACGAACAGCGGCCGCCGCAAGGCGGCCCGAAAAGAACAAGCGACGCAGGGAGATCACCGATGACCGTGACCTATGGACCGGAGCATCTCGCGCTCCAGGAGGAACACGATTCGCGTGGTCTTGCGGAGTTGTGGCGGCGGAACCTGATCCATGGCGAACTCACGCCCGAGGAGCAGGCGTTCATCGCCAGCCGCGACATGTTCTTTCTCGCGACCGTCGACGGCGAGGGCAAGCCCACCGTGTCCTACAAGGGCGGCGCGACAGGCTTCGTCCGCGTGCTCGATCCGGTGACGCTCGCTTTCCCGGGCTATGACGGCAACGGCATGTTCCTGTCGGCCGGCAATATCGCGACGACCCATTCGGTCGGCATGCTGTTCATCGATTTCGAGACGCCGCACCGGCTGCGCGTCCAGGGCGAGGCCGAGGTCGTGCGCGACGGCGATCTGGTCGCGAGCTTCCCGGGCGCGGCCTACGCGTTGCGGATCCGCGTCACCGACGCCTTCGTCAACTGCGCCCGCTACATCCACCGTTACCGCAAGGTCGAGACCTCGCGTCACGTGCCGGAGGCGACCGGCGACCAGCCTTTGGCGGAATGGAAGCGGATTGACTGGGTGCAGCCCCACCTCCCTGCGCGCGACCGAGAGCCGGCCGCCGAGGCGGGCGCGCTGACGATGGAGGAGTACGGAGCCAAGACAGCCGCGGGCGAGACCTGATCGCCCTTCAGCTCTGACCTAGTTGTGCCCGCGGCGGGCCGTCACGGCGGCGTGAAGCGGAGACATCGGACATGGCGATAACGACCGAAGCGGCCCCGCCGGCCAGGGCGCGGCCGTGGTACGCGATCCTCTACGTCCAGGTCCTGATCGCGGTCGCGCTCGGCATCGCGCTCGGCTATTTCGCGCCTGACGTCGGCAAGCAGATGAAGCCGTTCGGCGACGCCTTCATCAAGCTCGTGAAGATGCTGATCGCGCCGATTATCTTCCTCACCGTCGTGCACGGCATCGCCAGCATGAGCGACATGCGAAAAGTCGGGCGGGTCGGCCTCAAGGCGATCATCTATTTCGAGGCGCTGACCACCATCGCGCTGGTGATCGGCCTCGTCATCGTCAACGTCCTGAAGCCCGGCGCCGGCATGAACGTCGACCCCGCCTCGCTCGACGCCGCCTCCGTCGCCAAGTACCAGCAGGCCGCAAAAGACCAGACGGTCACCGACTTCTTCCTGCACATCATTCCGGACCAGGTGGTCGGCGCCTTCGCGCAGGGCGAGATCATCCAGGTGCTGCTGATCGCGATCCTGTTTGCGTTCGCGCTGCACTCGCTGGGCGAGCGCGGCAGACCGGTGATGGAGCTCATCGACGGCACGATGGAGGTGTTCTTCCGGATCGTCGCCATCGTGATGCGCGCCGCCCCGATCGGCGCGTTCGGCGCCATGGCCTTCACCATCGGATCGCAGGGCCTGCAGGCGCTTGCGCCGCTCGCCTATCTGATGGGCGCGTTCTATCTCACCTGCCTGATCTTCATCTTCGGCGTGCTCGGGATCGTCGCTTGGGCGACCGGCTTCTCGATCTTCAAGTTCGTTCGCTACATCAGCGAGGAACTGCTGATCGTGCTCGGCACCTCCTCCTCGGAATCGGTGCTGCCGCGGATGCTCGACAAGATGAAGCGGGCAGGGGCGGAGGAGTCGGTCGTCGGCCTCGTCATCCCGGCCGGATACTCGTTCAACCTCGACGGCACCTGCATCTACCTAACGATGGCCGCGATCTTCCTCGCGCAGGCCACCAACACGGAGCAGACGCTGTGGCAGCAGATCGTGATCCTTGCGATTCTGCTGCTGACCTCGAAGGGCGCGGCCGGGGTAACGGGGTCCGGCTTCATCGTGCTGGCGGCCACACTCCAGTCAGTCGAGCACATCCCCACCGTCGCGATCGCGCTGATCCTCGGCATCGACCGCTTCATGTCCGAGGCGCGGGCGCTCACCAACCTGGTCGGCAACGGCGTCGCGACGCTGGTGGTGGCGAAGTGGGAGGGCGCGCTCGACGAGCGAAGGCTGCACGCCGAGCTTAACGGCCCAAGAAGCGCCGAGAGAGCGCTCCCGGAGCGCCCGGTCCAGGTCTAGCCCGGCAGAAGTCAGGCGGCCGCCACTTCCGCGTGGCGGTGGCAGTCGACCAGATGATCATTGACCATGCCGACGGCCTGCATGAAGGCGTAGACGATCACCGGTCCGCAGAAGGCGAAGCCGCGGCGCTTCAGGTCCTTGGAGAGCGCTTCCGACAACGCCGTCGACGCCGGGACCTCTGCGGGCGACGCCCAGCGGTTCACGATCGGCTCGCCATCCACGAAGCCCCAGAGGTAGTCAGAGAACTCCTCGCCCCGCTCGCGCATCGTCAACAACGCGCGCGCGGACTTCACCGCGCCCTCGATCTTGGCTCGGGAGCGCACGATGCGCCGATCGCCCATCAGCCGCGCGACCTCGGCCTCGCCGTAGCTCGCGATCCTATCGGGGTGAAACCCCTCGAAAGCTTCTCGAAATGCTTCCCGCTTCCGCAGGATTGTGATCCAGGCGAGGCCCGCCTGGAAGCCATCCAGCACGAGCTTCTCATAGAGCGCTCGGCTGTCGCTCTCCGGCACGCCCCAATCCTGATCGTGATAGGCCACGTAGAGCGGATCGGTCCCGCACCAGCGGCAGCGCCGCTTGCCGTCTGCGTGCAGCGGACTGGAGTCGCTCACGCGGCCGTCGGCTCGCCCGGGAAGGCGAAACGCGCCCAGGAGGGTTTTTCGAGGGTCAGCATGGCGTTGCCGGCGATCAGCGGGACCCCGGCGGAACGCGCGTCTTCGGCCCGGTCGAGCCGAAGCAGGGCGAGGCCGCGGCCGTCGGTCGAGGAGCCCATCCGGCCCACGGTCTTGTCGCCGGCCGTGACCGCGGCGCCGATCTCCGGCGGCAGCCCGTCGAGCAGCACGGGCGCGACGCGGGTCCGCGCGGTCCCGCGATGCTCCATCCGGCTCACCACCTCCTGGCCGACATAGCAGCCCTTCTTGAAGTCGACGCCGTTGAGCTGGTCGAGGCAGGCCTCGTGCGGGAAGGCGTCCCCATAGACGAAATCCAGGCCGCCCTGCGGCGCGCCGAGAGCGATGCGGTGCGCGTGCCAATGGTCGGCGCTCGCGGGGGTGACGCCCTCCGGCAGGCCGTCGCCTGCCGCCAGATAGGCCCGGCAGCCCAGCGCCGACAGGCGAGGGTCCGAGACCAGGTCGCCGTCAACACGCGGCAGCAGGCCGTCGCCCCACAGCACGGCGACCTCGGTCTTGTCGGTCACGTCCTCGATCTCGATCTTGGAGCGGAGCCGGTACAGCGTCAGCCTGCGCGCCAGATCGGGGATCAGGGGGAGGGGCGCGTCGAGCCGGAAGCCGCCGGAGACCGGGGAGACCAGCATGTCGACGATGATCTTGCCCTGCGGCGTGAGCAGCGCCGCATAGGCGGCGCGGCCCGGCGCCAGACCCGAAACGTTATTCGTCAGCAGGTTGTCCAGGAACGCCCCGGCGGTAGGTCCGGTGACGTTCAGGAGCCCGCGTCCGTCCAGCATAGCGCCGCGCATCCGGCTTCTCCGTCCGTGTTGCCATCCGCCCGCTGCGAAGGTAGCCACGCCGCAGACCGGTCTCAAGCCGATCCTGCTCACGAGGTTTCACAATGGCCGAGACTTTCGACCTGATCCTGCGGGGCGGCGTCGTCGTGAACCAGGACGGCGAGCATCGCGCCGACATCGGCGTGCGCGGCGGCCGCATCGCGCTGATCGGCGACCTGGCGCGCGCCGACGCTGGCGAAATCGTCGACTGCGCGGGGCTGCACCTCCTGCCGGGCGTCATCGATACGCAGGTCCACTTCCGCGAGCCGGGCGCGACCCACAAGGAGGATCTCGAGACCGGCTCGCGCGCCGCCGTGCTGGGCGGCGTCACGGCGGTGTTCGAGATGCCGAACACCAATCCGCTGACGGTCACGGCGGAAGCGCTCGCGGACAAGCTCGCGCGCGCCAAGGGCCGGATGCACTGCGACCACGCGTTCTTCGTCGGCGGCACTCATGAAAACGCCCGCGACGTCGCCGAGCTGGAGCGGCTCCCCGGAGCCGCCGGCATCAAGATCTTCATGGGATCGTCGACCGGTTCGCTGCTCGTCTCGGACGACGCCGGCGTGTCCGAGATCCTGAAGCGCACGCGCCGGCGCGTCTCTGTCCATTCGGAGGACGAGCCTCGGCTTTCCGAGCGCAAGGATCTGCGCGTGGCGGGCGATCCCTCGAGCCACCCGGTCTGGCGCGACGCCGAGGCGGCGATGAAATGCACGCGGCGGCTGACGAAGATCGCGCGCGAGCACGGCGCCAAGGTGCACGTGCTGCACGTCTCGACGGCCGAGGAGATGCGCTACCTCGCCGGCTTCAAGGACGTCGCGACGGTCGAGACCACGCCGCACCATCTGACGATGGGCTCCGACGCCTACGCGCGCCTCGGAACGCGCGCGCAGATGAACCCGCCGGTCCGCGACGACGCGCACCGCGCCGGCATCTGGTGGGGCCTCAGCCAAGGTGTGGTGGACGTGCTCGGCTCTGATCACGCGCCGCACACGCCCGAGGAGAAGGATCGGCCTTATCCGGAGAGCCCCTCAGGCATGACAGGCGTCCAGACGCTCGTGCCGATCATGCTCGACCATGTCGCGGCGGGCCGGCTGAGCCTCGCCCGCTTTGTTGACCTGACGAGCGCAGGACCGGCGCGAATCTTCGGCATCGCCCGCAAGGGCCGAATCGCGGTCGGCTATGACGCCGACCTCACGATTGTCGATCTGAAGCGGCGCGAGACGATCACGAATCAGTGGATCGGCTCCCGCAGCCAGTGGACGCCTTATGACGACCTCGAGGTCACGGGCTGGCCGGTGGCGACGGTGATCAGGGGCCGGCAGGTCATGCGCGAGGGTGAGATCGTCTCGGCTGGCCTCGGACGGCCGGTCGAGTTCGTCGACACGCTGAAGCCCTGACGCGGGGTTTACCCGCCCGGGGTTGCGTTCCGCGTTTTTGCTTGCCTCTCTGGTGCGCCGCTCGTCGGCGCTCCAGCCTCGAAGCGATCTTCGGAACAGAAGCCGGGAGAACGCGCGCTTGATGGACTTGTCGCTCGTGGCGACCGGGATCCTCATCGGGATCGGCGTCAACGCGCCCGTCGGCCCCACGAACGTCATGTGCATCCATCGGGCGATCCGCAGCGGGGTCATGTCCGCGATGGCGGCCGGGGCGGGCGCGTTCGTGGCCGATGTGCTGTTCGCCGGGATGGCGGCTTTCGGAGTGACCGCCGCCGCAACCTTCGTGGAGGGCCATCTGCCGGTCATGAAGGTGGTGGGCGGGGCAGTGCTTCTCGCCTTCGGCGTGAAGCTGCTCTGCGCGCCCACGGCAGTCTCGCGCAAGCCGGCGAACGACACGACGGCGTCGCTCCTGCGCGCAGCCGGCACCTCGTTCGCTCTGACAGTGACGAACCCCGCGGTGCTGCTCGGCTTCTTTGCGATCTTCGGCGGGCTCGCCGGCATCGGCGACAACCCCGGCGACTTCGGAACGGCCGCGCTGCTGACGCTCGGAGTGGCGATCGGCAGCGCCGCGTGGTGGCTCGCGCTTTCGATGGGCGCCAGTCACTTCCGCGAGCGGATCGCCGAGAAGTGGCTCGCGCGCATCAACGCCCTGTCAGGGGGCGGGCTGGCGATCTTCGGCTTCCTGGTGCTGCTCGGCGTGGCGCTCGGCTACTGAGCTCTCAGTGCGGCATGCTGGGCAGCGTATAGCCGCCGGCCCGGATGCTCGCCGGCAGCTTCTCGGCGAACCGGGCCGTGGCCTCCTCACCGAACGCCATCACCAGCTCCTTGAGCGCCGCGAACAAGGCGGCGTGCGCCACGCAGTCCGGCGCGATGCCGTCGAGCAGCGCCTCTTCCCAGGCCTCGTCCAGGTAGACGAGCGCCGCACGCCGGCCATCGGTGACCGCGTCGTCAGACGTCGTCGAATCATCGTGTGTCATGAATCGCCCTACTCGTACCCACCGGAAACCTAGCGGCTTCGCGGCCGAGGGGGAGCGATTCTCGAAGAAAAGGTTAACGCAGCAGGGAAAAGGTGAATCGAAAGCTACGGGCCGTAGCGCTGCCGGACCTCCGAGGCGAGCCGCGCGGCTTCCTGCAGGAAGCGTTTGACTGCGAGCTCTGCGGCCGGCGTGCAGCTGCGATAACTGCGCGCCCAAGTCCGAAAGCTGGCGTTGAAGGCGCCGGCCAGCCGGTCGCGCCGCTCCGGAGTCGGAGCGTCGGCCTCGATCAGGGCCGCCATCCGGTCCCGCCACACCACGGCGTCGGTCGCGCCGCAGACGGTCCGCAGGTGATGCAGCGCGCCGAGCACTTCCGCCAGTCGCAGCAGCTGAGGTTCGTAGGGCGGCGGGGCCACAGGCTCCGGGGGCGGTGGCGCCTCTTCGGCCGGCGGGGAATGCGGCGGCTTGGCCGTTCGCCGCTCGGCCGGCTGGGCGTGCGAAGCGCCGGCCAGGACGCAGAACGAGGCGGCGACAAGCACGCGCAACGCCGGGGAGCGAATCACGCTGCAAGCTCCGCGGCCCGGCGCACGACGTCCGCAAGGCCCGCGGTCGCCTCGAGCTCGCCGACCCTGTCGGGCGCGAGCCACGCCACCTCCGTCGCCTCTTCGCCGGGGGCAGGCTCTCCGGAGAGCCATCGGCCCGCATAGGCGAGCACCGCCATGTGACGCTCGACGACGCCGGCTTCGTCACGCTTCACGACCTCGATCAGGTCGGCGAGACCAACGACCTCCGCCCTGACGCCGGTCTCCTCCAAGAGCTCCCGCGCCGCGGCCTCGCGAGCGGTCTCGCCAAGCTCGACCAGGCCGCCGGGAAGCGACCACAGTCCGTGCGAAGGGGCGCGGCCACGGCGCGCCAGCAGCACGGCGCCGTCACGAAAACATGCGAGGCTCGCCGCGAGCAGCGGGCGGGCGGGTCGCAGCCGGTCGTCTGTCGCTTCGCTCACGTCCGATCCTGTCGCTTGGCGACACGCTCCCATACGCGCTCTTGATCGGGAACGCCGCCGCGTGCAACCACCAACCGGTCGAAGGATCGCGGACCGCGCTTTCGCGGCGATTAAGCCGCAGGCGGGATGATCGGGGAAGCCGTGCATGTGCGGACGCTACGCGCAGACGACGTCACGGGAGGCCCTGGCGGTTCTGCTCGACGCCGTTCCGGCGGTCGAGTTCCCGCCGCGGTACAACATCTCGCCGACGCAGCTTTGTCCGGTCGTCCTGATGGAGGAGGGCGAACGCCGCCTCGCGCTTCAGCGCTGGGGGCTCATTCCGCCTTTCGCGCCCGACGAGAAGTCGATTCCGCTGATGTTCAACGCGCGGGCGGAGACCATGGCGCAGAAGCCGGCCTTCCGCACCGCGCTGCAGAAGCGACGATGCCTCGTCCCGGCGGACGGCTGGTACGAATGGCGGGCGGCAGGGCGGTTCAAGCAGCCCTTCCTGATCAGGCGCACCGATCGCCGTCCGATCATGTTCGCCGGCGTCTGGGAGACGTGGCGGCGGGCGGACGGCTCGGCGCTCCGCTCATTCGCGATCGCCACCGTGCCGGCTGCCCGGGATCTCGCCGAGATCCACGAACGCATGCCGGCCGTGCTCGAGCCGGAACACTGGGACGCCTGGCTCGACGCCCGTGTGGACGGCGGCAGTCTGGCGCTCCGCTGCCTGAAATCTGCGCCGGAAGGACGCTTCGAGGCGATCGCCGTGAGCGCGCGGGTGAACCAGGCGGGCAATGACGGTCCGGAGGTGCAGGAGCCGCTGCGCGAGCTCGACCGCCTGGAGCCGGAGCCGCTTCAGCCGCGGCTGATCTGACGTTCAGTCTTTACGGGCGTAGCCTGAGAAACTGCGACGGCTGGGAGCCGCGGCTTCGACCGTGACGCGGGGCTCGCATTCGGCCGGCGCGATCACGTCGTGACGCCGATTGATCCAGCGGCACACCACGAACCCGGTCGCCCCGCGGTTGCAGATCTGCTCGGCGTAATGGGCGGGCACGACTTCAGGCGGAGCGCAGACGGCGTCCTGGGCGCGCGCCTGCGTCGCCGCGAGCGAGGCGACGGTCAGGAGCGCCGCGGCTGCGGCGGATCGGGTCATGGGCGACTCCGGAGAACGAAGGTCTCACCCGATCAAGCCAGAACCCGCGTTAAGGCGGGGTTTAGTCGAGGATGACGCCGGGGTTGAACAGCCCCTGCGGGTCGAGCGCGCGCTTGATCGTCCGCATCAGGTCGAGCTCCACTTGCGATTTCACCCCCGGCAGCAGGTCGCGCTTGAGACGCCCGACGCCATGCTCGGCTGCGATCGACCCCTCGAACGCGTGGACCACCTCGTGCACCACTGCGTTCATCGCCGACCACGACTTGAGGTAGGCGGCCTTGTCAGCCCCGACCGGCTGGCTGACGTTGAAGTGGATATTGCCGTCGCCGAGGTGCCCGAAGGCCACGACGCGGGCGCGCGGAGCGAACGCGGCGACCGCCGCGGTGGCCTCCGTGATGAACTCGGCGACGCGCGCGAGCGGCACGGAGACGTCGTGCTTGATCGAGCCGCCCTCGCGCGCCTGCACCTCCGACATTCCCATGCGGATGCGCCAGAAGGCGGCGGTCTGCTCGACCGAGGCAGCGATTGCGGCGTCGCTCACGAGACCCGCCTCCATGGCCTCCGCCAGAATCTCCTCCAGCCGGCCCGCGAGGCCGCCTTCGACCGGCGACGACAGTTCGATCAACAGGTACCAAGGGTGCGGCGCGTCGAGCGGATCGCGCGTTCCCAGCATGTGGCGCAGCGTGAAGTCGATGCCGATGCGGGGCATCAGCTCGCAGCCGGTGAGCGCCGCGCCGGCGCGCTGCCGGACGAGCCGAAACAGCGCCAGCGCGTCGTTCGTGGAGCGCAGGCCGACGAAGGCGGTGGCGAGATCGCGCGGCGCCGGAAACAGCTTCAGCACCGCCGCAGTGACGAGCCCGAGGGTGCCCTCCGAGCCGATAAAGAGCTGCTTGAGGTCGTAGCCGGTGTTGTCCTTCCTGAGCCTGCGCAGACCGTTCCAGATCCGCCCGTCTGGCAGCACGGCCTCCACGCCGAGCACGAGGTCGCGCATATTGCCGTAGGCGACGACTCCGACGCCGCCGGCATTGGTGGCGATGTTGCCGCCGATCGTGCAACTGCCCTCCGAGCCGAGGCTGAGCGGGAACAAGCGCTCGGCTTGAACCGCCGCCTCCTGGGCCGCGGCGAGCGTGACGCCAGCCTCGACCACCATGACGTTTTCGTCTGGGTCGACCTCACGGATGCGGGTGAGCCGAGCCGTCGAAAGCACGATCTGCGCGCCGCTCGGGTCCGGAGTCTGGCCGCCGACAAGGCCGGTGTTGCCGCCCTGCGGCACGATGCGGGTTCCGGTCTCGGCCGCCAGCCGCACGATCGCCGCGACCTGCTCCGTATCGCGCGGCTGGATCACCGGCCCGCGACCGCGATAGAGACCCCGCGGCTCGACCAGACGGGGCGCGGCGGCATCCTCGTCGAGCACGTCCTGGGGCGCGACAAGCGCGGCGAAGCGGGCGAGCAACTCAGGGGACAGCGGAGCGGTCATGCGGGTCACCTTAGCGCGCCGAAGCCCGGGCGCAGGGCGGCCGGCGGGACCTCATCGTCATTCGCGAGGCGCCGCGGCGCGCGCGAGCCGGTCGCGGATGGCCTCGCCAAGGCCGCCTTCCGGGATCGGCGCGACCGCGATCCGGCGGACGCCCGCGGCGTCGAGTCGTCTCAGCGCGGCGAACAGGCGCGCCGCCGCTTCCCTCAGATCGCCAGTGGCGCTCAGCGTCTCATAGGCCGCCGCGCTTTCGGCTCCGGGGACGTCGGGGCCGAAGCCCAGATAGCCCTCGTCCGCCGCTACATCGCGCGCGTCGAGCCGCACGGCCGCTTCCGGAGCGTAATGCGAAAGCAGGCGGCCGGGCGCGAGCGGCGCACGCGCGTCGTCAGTTGCCTCCGTCAGAGGACGGCGGAGCGCAGCCTCGATCTCGGCGCGTGAGACGCCGCCCGGGCGCAGAAGCCGCGCTTCCCCATCGAGGCAGGCGACGATCGTCGATTCCACGCCGACCCGCGTCGGTCCGCCGTCGAGCGCTGCGTCGATCAGCCCGTCGAGGTCGGCGAGCACGTGCTCTGCGGTCGTGGGGCTGATGCGGCCGGAACGGTTCGCCGACGGCGCCACCACCGGGCGGCCGGCGGCGAGGAGCAACGCCTGCGCGATCGGGTGGTCCGGCGCGCGCAGCGCCACTGTGGGCAGTCCAGCGCGGGCGAGGTCGCAGACCGCGCAGTTCTCCGCGGCGGGCACGACGAGCGTCAGCGGCCCAGGCCAGAAGGCCTCGGCGAGCGCCTCCGCCGTGGCGTCGAAGCGCCCCAGGCGGCGCGCATCGGCAAGGCCGGGCAGGTGAGCGATGAGCGGATTGAAGGATGGCCGTCCCTTGGCGGCATAAAGCGCCGCGACCGCAGCCGGGTTCGTGGCGTCTGCCCCGAGGCCGTAGACGGTCTCGGTCGGGAACGCGACAAGCCCGCCGGACGCCAGCAGCCGCACGGCCTCGCCAGTCTGACTGGCCGCCAGGCGGCGCGTAGGCCGAAAGCCGGTCTCCACGCAGGCGGCTTTTGCTTTATCCGACACGGAAAGTCCTAACCTGGCGGCTGCGCGCACGGGCATTGACCGGGAGCCGCCGCCGCCGTCAAGCGCCTGAGGAATGCCGATGAGCTATCGCGCCCCCGTCGCAGACATGCTGTTCACGCTCCAACACGCCGGCGGTCTGGCCGCGGCGCAGGAGGAGGGGCTCTACCCGGAGCTCGATCCGGAGACGGTGACGGCGATCATCGGCGAGGCCGGCGACTTCGCAACCGAGGTGATCGCGCCGCTGAACCGCATCGGCGACCGCGAGGGTTGCCGGCTCGCGGACGGGCAGGTGAGCACGGCGCCAGGCTGGCGGGACGCCTACCACCGCTGGGCGGGCGCAGGCTGGAACGGGATTTCGGCGGCGGAGGAATATGGCGGACAGGGCCTGCCGACGGCCCTGTGGGCGCTGACAAGCGAGCTCTGGGCGCAGGGCTCGATGGCTTTCGGCCTGTGCCCTCTGCTCACCCATGGCGCGATCGAATGCCTGGAACGGCACGCCTCGCCTGAGGTCAGGACGCGCTACCTGCCGCGGCTCGTCTCCGGCGAGTGGACCGCCACCATGAACCTCACGGAGCCGCAGGCGGGCTCCGACCTCGCGCTGCTGCGCGCGCGCGCCGAGCGGGCCGACGACGGCTCCTATCGGATCAGCGGCCAGAAGATCTTCATCACCTATGGCGAACACGACATGGCGGAGAACATCCTCCATCTGGTGCTCGCCCGATTGCCGGACGCGCCGGAGGGCACGCGCGGCATTTCGCTGTTCCTCGTGCCGAAGCGTCACGTCGCGCCCGACGGCGCGCTCGGGAGCCGCAATGACGTCGTCTGCGCAGGGATCGAGGAGAAGCTCGGCATCCATGGCAGCCCGACCTGCACCATGGTCTTCGGCGAGCAGGGCGGGGCGGTCGGCTATCTGGTGGGCGAAGAGAACCGCGGCCTCGCCTGCATGTTCACGATGATGAACAACGCGCGGCTCGCCGTGGGTCTTCAGGGCGTGGCGGTCGCCGAGCGGGCGACGCAAGCGGCGCTCGCCTATGCGCATGAGCGGCGGCAGGGCCGGGCGGACGGCGGCGCGGGTCCAAGCGCCATCGTCGCGCACCCCGACGTTCGCCGCATGCTGTTGACCATGAGAGCGATGACGGCGGCGGCCCGTGGAATCTGCTACCGCGCGGCGGTCGAGATCGACCGGTCCAGCCTCGCCGCCGACGAGGCGGAGCGCCGAGCGGCGCATGAGCGTGCGAGCCTGCTCATCCCCATCGCCAAGGCGTTCGCGACGGATGTCGGCTGCGCGGTCGCGTCGCTCGGCGTCCAGGTCAATGGCGGAATGGGCTATGTCGAGGAGACCGGCGCGGCGCAGCATCTGCGCGACGCCCGCATCGCGCCGATCTATGAGGGCACCAACGGCATCCAGGCGATCGACCTCGTCACCCGTAAGCTGCCGCAGTCGGGCGGCGAGACAGCGCGTCGCCTGATCGCCGAACTCGCCGCTGTCGCCACGCGGACGAGCGATACGGGCGCGCAGGCCCTGGGCGCCGCGGGAGCGCGGCTCGCCGAGGCGGTGGAGGCGCTGACGCGGGCGACCGATTGGCTCGCCAGTCCCGCGCGCAGCCCCGCCGAGGCGCTCGCCGGCGCCACGCCCTATCTCCGGCTGTTCGGGCTTGCGGCCGGGGGCGCGGCGCTTGCGAAGGACGCGCTCGCAGCCCTCGGGCGGAACGACCCGGAGGCCGCGAAGCGCGTCACGTTCGCCAGGTTCTTCGCCGAAAACGTCGCCATTGAAGCCAGCGGACTGGCGCGCGCCGTCATGGAAGGCGGCGGTTCGCTGACGGGCGAGGACGCAGACGCGGCCCTTGCGCCGTAAAGCGCTCGACAGCGGCGCTCAGGCGCCCCACCTCTGGTGAAAAGTCTGGCACACCAGGCGGGAGGAGACGTCCGTGAGCACACTTTACGTCAGCCATGGGGCCTTCGCGGGCCATCTCGTTCCGCAGGGCCATCCGGAGCGGCCTGAACGGATGCGGGCCGTCGAGCAGGCGCTCGAGGCAGAATGCTTCCAGTCGCTGGTGCGCGTCGCGGCGCCGCTTGCGGAAGCGTCCGTGGCGACGCTCGCTCATCCGGAGAACTTCGTCGAAGAACTCGAGGAGATGCGGCCGCGCGAAGGCATGGTGATGGTGGACGGCGACACCATCATGAGCGCCGGGACCTGGGAGGCGCTGTTGCGCTCGCTTGGCGCGGTCGTGCACGCCACAGACGAGGTCATGGCGGGCCGCGCGCGCAACGCCTTCTGCGGCGTGAGGCCCCCGGGCCACCACGCCGAAGCCGTGCGGGCGATGGGCTTCTGCTTCTTCAACAACGTTGTCGTCGCCGCCCGCCATGCGCAGCGCGCTCATGGGGCGGAGCGTGTCGCGATCGTCGACTTCGACGTCCATCACGGCAATGGCACGCAGGCGCTCGTCTGGGACGATCCCTCGCTGTTCTACGCCTCGACGCATCAGATGCCGCTGTTTCCCGGAACCGGCGCGCGTTCGGAGACCGGCTGCGGCAACGTGGTCAACGCCCCGATGCGCGCGGGCGACGGCGGGGCAAAGTTCCGCGAAGCGTTCGACGACGCGATCCTTCCCGCGCTCAGGACTTTTTCGCCGGACCTGCTGATCATCTCGGCGGGCTTCGACGCCCATGCGCGCGACCCGCTCGGCGGCCTCACGCTGCAGGCGTCGGACTACGACTGGATGACGCGCGCCCTGCTGGACGTGGCGCATGAGACCGCCGGGGGCCGCGTGGTCTCTGTGCTGGAGGGCGGCTACGACCTGCGCGGCCTTGGCGACTCGACCGCCGCCCATGTGCGCGCCTTGATGGGCGGGTGAGGGCGGCCTAAAAGGCGCCTCGTCCAAACGAGGGGTGTCGCCCGTGCCGGAAATCCCAGAGGACGTCGCCTCGCTGTCCTTCGAGGCGGCGCTCGCAGAGCTGGAGAAGATCGTCGGGAGGCTCGAGCAGGGCCAGGTGCCGCTCGAGGAATCGATCGAGATCTATCGCCGTGGCGAGACCTTGAAGGCGCGCTGTGACGAACTGCTGCGGCGGGCCGAGGCGCGCGTCGAGACGATCACGGTCGGCGCCGACGGGACGCCGACAGATTTGCGGCCTCTTGACCCGGAGTGACGCGCGCCTGAAGTCCGCCCTGCTTCCGTTCCCGACGAGCGCGGCCTGACGCCCGCTCCGCTCAATCTTCGATCGCGGATTGCCGGCCATGATGATCGTCTATGCGGCGCGCGATGGTTCGCTCGAGCGGGTCGAGGTTAAGGACGGACGACTGCCGGACGACGTGGTGTGGATCGACATGATCGCCCCCACGCCGGACGAGGACCGGATGGTCGAGGCGCAGATCGGCGCCAGCGTGCCGACCCGGGACGAGATGGTCGAGATCGAGCCGTCGAGCCGGCTCTATGTCGAAGGCGGCGGCCGTTACATGACGGCCTCCCTGCTCTGTCAGGTCGAGAGCCCGATGCCGCGGCTGAGCGCCGTCACCTTCATCCTGACGAAGCGCGCGCTCATCACCGTCCGGTACGACGATCCCAAGCCGTTCGCTGTTTTCGCGGCGCGAGCCTGCAAGACTGCGCCGTCGATGCGGACGCCCGAGGCGGTGCTGATGGGGCTGTTCGACGCGGTCGTCGATCGACTGGCCGACATCCTCGAACATGTCGGGGCGGACGTCGAGGAGCTCTCCCAGATCATCTTCCAGCGCGCCGGATCGCAGGCCTACCGCAAGCCCTATCAGGAGCTTCTGAAGGCCATCGGGCGCAAGGGCGACGTGACCTCGAAGGCCCGCGAAAGCCTCGTGACGCTGCAGCGCGCCTTCCTCTATCTCGCGGCCGAAATCGACGGGGTGAAGCCCGCCAAGGAGGTCAAGGCGCAACTGCGGGCCATGCAGCGGGACGCGGCCTCGCTCACCGAGCACGCCAGCTTCCTCAACGACAAGATCACCTTCGTGCTGGACGCCATGCTGGGCATGGTGGGCCTCGCCCAGAACGACATCGTCAAGCTGTTCTCGGTCATGGCGGTCGTTTTCCTCCCGCCGACGCTGGTGGCCTCGATCTACGGCATGAACTTCGAACACATGCCGGAGCTCAAATGGACGTTCGGCTATCCTTACGCCCTGGGCCTGATGATCCTGAGCGCAGTGGTGCCATACCTGATCTTCAAATGGCGGCGGTGGCTCTAGGCGCTTACGCTTTATTATCGGGCCGCGGACTAAGATCCGAAGGCGTAATCCCGCTTCGCGGTGCCCGATGCCCAGTCTGCAGAACGTCATCGCAACCGGCCACGATCCGACGTCGTATCTTCTGCTGGTCGCCGGCTGCCTGATCGGTCCGATCCTGCTCGCGCTCGCGCTTGGCCGGGCGGAGCTGACCGAACGCGCCGAGCTCAAGACCATGTGGGTGGCGGTTGCGGCGGCGGTGTCTGCGGTCGCCATCTGGGGGGCGCACGTCACCGCCATCGCGCTGATCAATCCTGCCCTTGGCGCCGGCTACGATCTGCGGATGACGGCAGCCGCCTTCGTGATCGCGGTCGTCATGAGCGGCTTCGGCGTCTTCCTGCTGGCGCCTCAGATCGAACGCGGGAACTCCCTCCTTGCGGCCTCCTCGGGCGCGATCCTCGGGGCGGGCGTCGCCGCCACCCACTATGTGGGCGTCGCCGCTCTTCGGCTGCCCGGACGGATCTTCATCGATCAGGGTGAGATCATGCTCGCGGCGATCTGCGCGATCGCGGTGGCCGCCGCCGGCTTCGGACTGGCGGCGCGGCTGCGCTCCGGCGTCGGCCGGCTCGCCGGCGGCGTGCTGCTTGGCGGCTCCATTCTCCTGTTTCACGCGCTCGCGGGCGGCGCGGTGAGCTTTGCGCCGAACGCGCGCATCCGCGTGCCCGCCTCTGCGGTCGACGCCGGCGATCTGCTGCTGTTGCTTGCGGCTGCGGCAGGCGCCGCGCTGGCCGCCGTGATCGGCGCTGCGGTGTACGCCGGCCGCTCAGGCGACGTCGGCCAGAGTTCCCGCGACCGGGCCTTCGCCGACCTCACGCGTGAAGGCATCGTCATCTGCGCCGACCTGAAGATCGTCGACATCAACGCCGCCGCGGCGCGCCTCGCAGGCCTCGATCCGACGGTCATGCGGGGCCGCGCGTTTCGCGACTTCCTCGACGTTCCGGACCCGGACAGGGTGCTCTCAGCCTCGCTCGCGAAGCCCCAGGAGGCTGGACTGAAAGCGACGGGCGGCGAGACGGCCTGGGTCGAAATCTCCAGCCGCGATCTGGCGATCGACGGGCGCCAGCGCCGCGTCTTCACGCTCCGCGACCTGAGCGATCAGCGCCGCAAGGAGCACCAGATCCGGCACCTCGCCTATCATGATCCTCTGACCGGCCTCGCCAACCGCGCCGCCTTCAATGAGGCGCTGACGACCACCCTCAAGCGCGGCGGCGAAGTGGCGCTGTTCTGCGTCGACCTCGACAAGTTCAAGGAGGTCAACGACGTGTTCGGCCATTCGTCGGGCGACGAGGTGCTGCGCACCGCAGCCCGGCGGATCGTGGCCGCCGCGCCCGACGCGATGGTGTTCCGGCTTGGCGGCGACGAGTTCGTCGTCATCGGCACCGGACCGGACGCCGGCGACGCGGACAAGCTCGCCACGCGCCTGACCGAACGGCTCAACACCGAGACGGTGGTGGCGGGGCGCACGCTGCGCTGCGGCGCGAGCGTCGGCTTCGCAGTCTACCCGCATCACGGCGCCACCGCCGACGCGCTGTTCGCAAATGCGGACGCAGCCCTCTACCGGGCCAAGGCGGATGGCCGCGGCCTCGCGCGCGGCTTCGAACCGGAGATGGACCTCGCCCTTCGCGAGCGCCGGGCGCTCCAGCAGGACCTCGCGACCGCGGTTTCGCGCAACGAGATGTTTCTGCACTGGATGCCGCAGGCCAACACCAAGACCGGCGAGATCGTCGGCTTCGAGGCGCTGATCCGCTGGAAGCACCCGACCCGCGGCGTGGTGCCGCCGGTCGAGTTCATCCCCGTCGCCGAAGAGACCGCGGCGATCGTGCCGATCGGCGAATGGGTGCTGCGGACCGCCTGCAGGGAAGCCGCGCGTTGGATGCGGCCGGGCAAGGTGGCGGTCAATCTGTCGCCCGTCCAGTTCCAGCATGGCGACATCGTCGCGCTGGTCCATTCGATCCTGCTTGAGACCGGACTGGCCGCGACGCGCCTGGAGCTTGAGATCACCGAAGGCGTGCTGCTCGACAACCTGACGGGCGCGCTACAGACCCTGCGCCGGCTGAAGGCGCTCGGCGTGCAAATCGCAATGGACGATTTCGGGACCGGCTACTCCTCGCTGTCCTACCTCCAGGCGTTCCCGTTCGACCGCATCAAGATCGACGCCTCCTTCATCCGCACGCTGTCGACGAGCCCGCAGGCGAAGGCGATCGTGCGGGCGGTGGTGGCGCTCGGCGCGAGCCTCGACATGCCGATCACCGCGGAGGGCGTCGAGACGGCCGAACAGCGGGCGTTCCTGGCCGAGCTGAACTGCGAGGAGATCCAGGGCTACCTGGTCGGTCGGCCGAGCCCGGTCGTGTCGTTCGAGTCGCCCTTCGCCAAGCAGCGCATGCGCGCCGCCGGCTGAGGCGGCCCGAACCTAGACGTGCTGGCCGCCATTGATGTGGATCTCGGCGCCGGTGACGTAGGACGACATGTCGGTGCAGAGGAAGTAGATCGTCTTCGCGACCTCGTCCGGCGTGCCGAGGCGGCGCAGCGGGATCTGGTTGACCATCTTGTCGGTGCCGGGGGACAGGATCGCCGTGTCGATCTCCCCCGGCGCGATCGCGTTGACGCGCACGCCGAGCGGGCCGAAATCGGCGGCCATCTCGCGGGTCAGCGAGTTGAGCGCCGCCTTCGAAGTGGCGTAGGCCGCGCCCGCGAAGGGATGCACCCGCCCGCCCGCGATCGAGGTCACGTTGACGATCGATCCGCGGGCGGCGGTGAGTTCGTCGGCAAGGCCGCGCGCCAGCATGATGGGCGCGAAGAAGTTCACCTGAAACACCGTCTTCCAGTCGTCGAGAGCGGTGTCGATCGCGTTCAGCCGCGATCCCCCGGCCCCCTTGGGCGAAATGCCGGCGTTGTTGACGAGCGCGTGCAGCGCGCCGCCTTCGAGCCGCTCGCGCACCTCGGCGATCGCCGCGACCGTGCTGTCGACGTCCGCGAGGTCGACCTGGATATGGTCCTCCGGCCCGGCGCCCCACGGACACTCCTCCGGAAAGGCGTGGCGCGAGCAGGTGATGACGCGCCAGCCGGCCGCGGAGAACCGCTTGACGGTGGCGTGGCCGATGCCGCGGCTCGCGCCGGTCAGCAGCAGGGTCTTGCGCGGCTCGTTCGAGCCGGCCGGACGCGGCCGCGGGGTCGACGCGGGGGCGGCGCCGGGGCCCGGCCCCTGCGTCGTCGCGCTGGGCGCCGCGCTCATGGTCGGCACGGCGTCGCCCGTGCGGACGCCGGACATGGGGCAGGTGGCGGGCGGCGTGCCCGCCGGTCGGTCAGGCGTCGTCATCGCGGTCTTGGGGCCTTCATGGATAGAGGCGTGTGCGGACCCACGCGTCCGCCGCCGTCTTGCGGTGGAAGACCGCGCGGTCGTGCAGGCGGAAGGGCTGGTCGAGCCAGAACTCGATGGAGATGGGGATGATGCGATAGCCCGTCCACCAATCCGGCCTGGGGGGCTCGGCGCCGGCGAATTCGGCCTCGCGCGTCGCCACCGCCTGTTCCAGAACGGCGCGCGACGCCAGCGGCTTGGACTGCCGCGACGCCCAGGCGCCGATCCGGCTGAGTCTAGGACGGGTCGCGTAATAGGCGTCCGCCTCGGCGTCGCTGACGGGTTCGACCGGGCCGCGGACGCGGATCTGGCGGCGCAGCGACTTCCAGTGGAAAACCGCCGCCGCCCTTGGCTGCTCGGCAAGCTGCGCGCCCTTGGCGCTGCCGACATTGGTGTAGAAGACCAGCCCGCGCCGGTCGAAGCCGTTCATCAGGACGACGCGGACGTCCGGCATTCCGTCCTCGTCGACCGTCGCCAGCGCCATTGCGTTTGGGTCGTTGATCTCGGCGGCGCGAGCCTCTTCGAGCCAGGCCTCGATCACAGGGAAAGGGTCGTCGGCTGCGTGGAAGTCACCCGGCATTAACTGCTCCTGCCGTTCAATCCTGCGGCGATCAAGGAGTTCTGGAGTTTGTTGCGTAGCCTCGATCCGCCTCTGGCGACACGCGTTTCCTCTACACGAGCGTCGGCCGCGCTGCGAGCGCGACTGCTGCGCGGAGTCGTGGTTTCGGCGTTCGCTTTGCTCAGCGGCGCATGCAGCGTGACTTATCCGCTGTCCGGCGAAGCCGACGACATCAAGACCGGCAGCATCGACGCCCGCCCGGCGGCCGCCCCGCCGCGATCCGCGGACGCGGTGACCTCGGCGCCGCTCGGTCCGCCCGTGGGCGCGCAGGCGGCCGCTCCTCAGCCCGCCGCGAAGCCCGCCGCCTATGCGCCGACGGCCCCGCAGGAGCCTCCGGCGCTGACGCCGTCAGACTGGGCCTATGCGCGCGGCGCGCTCAGCATCGCCATGGCGGCCGACGCCACCAACGCCTCCGTGCCTTGGGCGAATCCCGATTCGGGCGCCTACGGGGCCTTCAGCGCCGCCGCGGGGGCGACCAACGAGAACGGTGCGACCTGCCGGCTGTTCACGGCGAGCCACAGCGCCGCCGGGCATGAGCAGCGTCTCGAAGGCACCGCCTGCCGCACCGCCGCCGGCTATTGGGAGGCGGTCGCGATCCGCACCGCCGCCAGCCGAACGCTCTGACGTCGGCCGGGAGCGTGTGACGGCGCGCCTGCGGCGACCGGACCTGTTGCATTGATGTTACAGGCGCCCACATTAAGGACGAAACGGGCCGTGCGCTAGACTGCGGCGCGCGGCTTCTCTCGAAACACGGATTCCTCGACGCGATGCGCGATCCCTATGACGTGCTCGGCGTGCCGCGTTCGGCGAGCGCCGCCGACATCAAGAAAGCCTACCGGAAGCTCGCCAAGACCTGGCACCCGGACCAGAAGCCCGACGACCCGACGGCGAAGGAGCGCTTCGCCGAGATCGGCTCGGCCTATGAGCTGCTGTCGGACGCCGAGAAGCGCGCGCAGTTCGACCGCGGCGAGATCGACGCGGAAGGCAAGCCGCGCTTCCAGGGTTTTGGGGGCGGGCAGGGCGGCCCGTGGGGCGCCGGCGCCGGCGCGAGCGGCCCGTGGGGCCAGCGCGGCCAGCGCTTCGACTATGAGTTCAGCCCCGGCGGCCCATTCGGTGGGACGCGCACGCGCTCCGGCGTCGGCGGCGACGACATACTGGATGAGCTTCTGGGCGCCTTCGGCGGCCGCCGTCCGCGCGCCGGCGCCGGTTTTGGCGGCGAGCCGCCGAAGGGCGAGGACCTGCGCGCTGAGCTGACCGTGCCGTTCCGCGATTGGGCGCGCGGCGGCAAGCAGCGCGTGCGCCTGCCGACCGGCAAGGAGCTCAACATCTCGGTGCCGGCCGGCATCGAGGAAGGCAAAACCATCCGCCTCAAGGGCCAGGGCGCGCCGAGCGGCCTCGGCGGCGAGCCGGGCGACGCGCTGATCGTCATCCGGGTCGCGCCGGATCCGGAATTCCGCGCCGAGGGCGACGACCTGCGGGTCGAGGTGCCGATCACGATCTACGAGGCGGTGCTCGGCGGGAAGGTGCGCGTGCCGACCCTCGACGGCGCCGTGGAGATGACGGTGCCGGCAGGCTCCGATGGCGGCCGCACCTTGCGGCTGCGCGGCAAGGGCATCGGCAAGAAGGGCGCGGCCGGCGATCTGCTAGTCGAGCTGAGAATCGCCCTGCCCAAAGGCGGCGACCCGCGACTCACCGCCGTCGCCCAGACGCTGAAGGACGAGGCGCCCTACGACCCGCGGGGGTGAGGGGCGGCGGTGTCAGTGCCGGCGCCGAAGGCAGAGCGGCGTGAAAATCCGCGTCGCCATCGAGCCGCCGGCGCCGACACGCGCAACAGCCTTCATGCTCGCCACACTCATGGCCCGGAAGCGTTAGGCAGCCCTCTTTCCATGAAGGCGACGCGGTGACCGGATCGCTCTCTTCAGGTCAGCGCGCGAGGCGAACGGCCACGCGTCATAGTCTCCGGCCGCTAGGAACGCCGCCGCTTCGTCAGGAGAAAGCGCGTGGAGCTGCCCCAACAGGCGGCGGATCCACGCCCCTCCCGCTCTAACCCTTTTTCTTGGGTCAGAACCGGGCCACGCGATTTTTGGCCAAATGTATTCGTCCGCGCCATCCAGGAACACGATCCAACGGATGGTCTCGCGTTTCACGTCGGGGGAAACTCTATAGCGGCCAGTTAGCTTGTGTACAGAGTAGTCATGATAAATGAGCCAAGCCGTGTCATAGATGGCCGGCACGGCTTGGTCGCTGGTCTCGGGTTCTGAGAACTCGAATTCCTCATTGGTGATTTGCCCGGAGATCAAGCGCCGGAGCGCCTGTGCTGCTTGGTCACGAGCCGGGCGGTCGATCATCAACGAAGCTCCCGCTTCGGTCGACAGGAAAACTGGGATCAATACGGACGCCAACCTAACCCACAGTCAAGGACGATCTGTGGACCCAAGGCGGATTAACCCCGCCGCTTGCGACGTCCGAATTGATGCTTTGACCGAATCTGAAAGATTGGCGGAGACGGAGGGATTCGAACCCTCGAGACCCGTTTCCAGGTCTGCTCATTTAGCAAACGAGTGCCTTCAGCCTCTCGGCCACGTCTCCGTGGCGGCAGGGGTACACGGGGCGGTTCGGGCGGTCAACGCCCGAACGCGGTCAATGGGCGGCAAGCCACTCGCGCGCCGCGCGCTGGGCCTCGGCGATCTCGGCGGCGCTCATCTCGAGCGCCAGTTCGCGTCGCATGCGGACCGCTTCGGCGACGCCGTCGCGGGCGGCGAGGTTGAACCATTTGTGCGCGGCCACACGGTCGATCGCGCCATAGCGCCCGACCGCGCAGGTCATGCCGAGCTGGAAGAACACCGCGCCGGACGCGACCGCGCCGAGCGCGCCGCATTCGATGATGTTGGACATGTCGTAGCGGGCCATCGCCTGATCCTCTGTCTTGGCCGGCCGGGCGGCCTTCCGTTCTGCACCGGCGCCGTCGAGCGCTTGTTCAGAACACTATCCGCCCCGATTTCTACTTCTCGATTAAAGCTTTACATGAATGCAATTTGAACAATTCGCAAACTGACGGTAAAAGTAAGATCCCATTCACTGCGCGACCGTTAGAGGCTCTTGGCTACACTGGCGCGGCGAAAGGAAGCATTAGCGACGACCCTTCACCCGCCGCCAACCACGCCGCGAGAATTGTCCGGCGGTCGGGAGGAGGGGCCCGGGCGCTCGCGCGCCGGCTCGGAAGGGCCGGAGCAGAACGCATTCTTCCCAAGGCGACAGAAGAGTTTCCGGCGCAGGCAAGTTAGTTCCGAGGCGAAGCAATAAATTTTTCCCTGATCTGAGCGGGGTCTTTTCTTGATCTGAGGCGTGCGCGCAGCAGATGGCGTGCGAAGCCTTCGCCGGCTGGGATCGAAAGCCTCAACCAGTCGCGCATCATCATGGGAGTTCAACAAAATGTCGAAGCTGATGAAAGCTGTGGCGTCGGGCGCCTTCGCGGCGGGGCTGGCGATCGCGCCGCTCGCGGCGATCGCTCAGGAGCAGCCCGCGCGGTCGACCGGCGACACCGACAACGCGCAGGACCAGCGCACGAACGAGCAGGTGCGCAGGACGCCGCCCATGGGGGGCTCGGAAAAGCCGACCGGTCCCAGCGGCACCAGCACGACCAGCAATGACGAGGGCGCCGGGGTCCATCCGGTGCCGCAGGCGCCGGCCGGGGCGGGTTCGGCGGCGACGTCCGGCGGCTCGGGCTCAAAGCCGATGCCCCACACCGATACGCGGAACTGACGTTTCGCTTCTCGGGTCGAGAAAAAGAAAGGCCGCCGCGGACACCGCGGCGGCCTTTTTCGTCAGAGACGCCTGCCGAGCACGACGCCAGCGATCGTCGCGATCAGCATCATGTTGATGACGCGCTTGCGGCTGCGCTTCGGCTGAGCCGGGGGCGGAACGGCATCCGAGCGTTTGGCCGGCGGAGGGCGTGTCGCGTTCAACGCGGCGCCCGCCGCCCCGATCTGCGTCATGCGGGTAAGCATCGGCGGTGTGGCGGGCTTCGGCGTCCGCGTGCCGATCCAGGCGAGCAGGGCCGCAATCAGGATCAGAACGGCGGCGACGATCACCGGCGACCAGATCGCGCCCACATGCGGCGCCAGCCCGATGATCGCTGCAGCCGTTAGCGCGCCGAGCCCCAGCAAGCCGAGCACGCCCGCGATCCCCAGAAAGATCGCCGTGCGTTTCAGTCGAGCGACCTTGCGCCCGAGATTGAATGTCGCCAGTGCCGCGCCTGCCTGCAGCAGCAGGCGTAACATCAGTGACGGCTCCGGCCGAGCGCGCCTACGACATAACCGAGGCCGAGCGCGACCAGCACGGCCGTGAGCGGGTTCTCGACGATGGTCGCGCTGAGGTCGTCGGCGGCCGCCTGGGCGCGCGCGCGGGCGTCGTCGGCTGCGGCGCTGGCGCGGTTCATCCCCTCGCGTGCGGCGCTGCGGGCCGTCGCGGCGCTGTCGGACACCAGCGTCGAGAGAGTCTCGGTCAGCGTAGCGACGTCCTTCCTCAGCGTCTCGAGATCCGCCTCAACCGACGAAGCTCGCGCGCCGGTGGCGCCCGAGGCGCCCTGGGTGGTGTCAGACATTGCAGCGATCTCCTGGTCTGGTCGTCATCCGCGGCGCGATCGTCGCAGCCGCGCACGCTCGAGAAGTGGCGCTCAGGGAACGCCCGCCAAGGGCCCTATGTTCCGACGGCGTGCGGTCAGGCGCCCCGCGCGCGCTGTCCGAACAGAATGGCCTGCGCGGCCTTGTCCTGGGCGAGATCGAGGGTGGGACCATCCACCTTGACCGCAAGGCCCCGCGCGACGGCCGGCCGGGCCAGCATCGTGTCGATCCAGCGCGCGACTTCGGGAAACTCGGCGAGGTCCTGGCCCTGCTTGTCCCAGAGCTTCGCCCAACCGATCGTCGCCATGTCGGCGATCGTATAGTCGCCGCAGATGAAGTCGCGGCCCTTCAGCCGCTGATTAAGCACGCCGTAGAGCCTGTGCGCCTCGTTGACGTAGCGGTCGATAGCGTAAGGAACTTTCTCCGGGGCGTAGTTCCGGAAGTGGTGCACCTGCCCGAGCATCGGGCCAAATCCGCCGACCTGCCAGAACAGCCATTCCTCGACCTCGATGCGCCGCCGTTCGTCGGCCGGATAGAACTTCCCCGTCTTGCGGCCGAGATATTGGAGGATCGCTCCCGACTCGAAGACCGAAACGGGCGCGCCGTCGGGGCCGGCGGGATCGACGATCGCCGGCATCTTGTTGTTCGGCGAGATCTTGAGAAATTCGGGCGTGAACTGCTCGCCTTTGCCAATGTTGACCGGAACCACGCGGTAGGGCAGGCCGCATTCCTCCAGCATGATGGTGATCTTCCAGCCGTTCGGCGTCGGCCAGTAGTGCAACTCGATCGGCTGCGTGGTCGCTTCGGCCATGGCTCGCATCCCTTTCCGGTTCCGTTGGCGCTCAAGCTAAGCAGAGGCGGCGCCCGCACAAGGGACCGTTCGCCGCGCCGCCGCCTCTGGGACGCCAGGGCAGGTGCGCTGCGGCCGGCGAAGGCCTATCCTTGTTCAGGAAGCCTCGCGACAGGGTGCTTATGCTCGACAAACTGGATTTTCTTCTCGCGCTCGCTCAGGAGCGCCATTTCGGCCGCGCTGCAGAGACCTGCGGCGTAACGCAACCCACGCTTTCCGCCGGCGTCAAACAGCTCGAGGATCAGCTCGGCGTGCGGCTGGTGGAGCGCGGCTCGCGCTTCCATGGCTTCACCCCCGAGGGCGAACGCGCGCTCGAATGGGCGCGCCGCATCGTGGGCGACGCCCGCGCCATGCGGCAGGACATCGACGCGCTGAAGCGGGGCGTGGTCGGCCATCTGCGGATCGCGGTCATTCCGACCGCGCTGCCAATGGTGGCGCAGCTCACGACGCCGTTCCGCGCCAAGCATCCCGACGTCCGCTTCACCATCCTCAGCAGCACGAGCCTCGACATCGGCACGGCGCTCGACAATCTCGAGATCGACGCCGGCGTCACCTATTTGGACAACGAGCCGCTCGGCCGCGTCTCCGCAGTCCCGATCTGGCGAGAGGGTTACAGGCTGCTGACCTCCGCCGGCGGCCCGCTGGGCGATCGCGAGACGGTGACATGGCGGGAGGTCGGCAGGCTCCCGCTCTGTCTTCTCACCACCGACATGCAGAACCGCCGCATCGTCGAAGGTCTTCTGCGGGAGGCTGGCGTCGCGCCCGCGCCGACGCTCGAGTCGAATTCGACCGTCGTGCTGTTCGCCCATGTCCGCACCGGAGCCTGGGCGAGCGTGATGCCGCAAAGCTTCGGAGAAACGATGGGGCTTCCGCCCAACGTCCGGTCGATCCCGATCGTCGAGCCGGAAGTGGTTCACACCGTCGGTCTGGTGGTTCCGCACCGCGATCCAATGACGCCGGCCACCAAAGCCCTTGTGGCTGAAGCCAAGGCGCTGGCCGCGAAGGTCGCCGTCGCGCGACCCGCGGCCGAGGATGCTTCATAGAAAACTTCTATCGCGCGACGAGACACGCGGATTGATTCCGGCAGTAAGGAGGACCCACTCTCTGCAATAAGAAAAAATATATGGAGGACACGCGGCAGCATGACCATGGGTCATTCGGTCACCGTCGCCGCCCGCGGCTGTTACGAGACGTGGACGCCGGCGCGCGGTTCGGAAATCATCGCCGAGCACCTTCCGATGGAAGGCGCTGCGATGCCCATCCTGCACGCGATGCAGGCGACCTTCGGCTACGTGCCTCAGGACGCGGTGCCTCTGATCGCGAGCGCGCTCAATCTCTCGCGCGCCGAAGTGCATGGCACGCTCACATTCTATCATGAGTTTCGCCACGAGCCTGCCGGCAAGCACGTCGTAAAGGTCTGCGTCGCCGAGGCCTGTCAGGCAGCCGGCGGCCGCGCGACCGCCGCAAAGATCTCCGAGACGCTGAACGTCGGATACGGCGAAACCAGGCCGGACGGGCAGGTCACCCTCGAGCCGATCTACTGTTTGGGCCTGTGCAGCTGTGCGCCCGCGGCCATGGTCGACGGCCGGCTGATCGGCCGCATCGATGACGAGGAGATCGAAGAGATCGCCGCGGAGTGCCGGGCATGACGACGCGCATCTACGTCCCCGGCGACGCGGGCGCCGTCGCGCTCGGCGCCGACAAGGTCGCAAAGGCTTTCGCCGACGCGCTGGCGCGGCGTGGCGTCGACGCGCAGATCGTGCGCAACGGCTCGCGCGGCATGTTCTGGCTGGAGCCGCTGGTCGAGGTGGTCACGCCCGCAGGCCGCGTCGGCTACGGTCCTGTGAAAGCGCGGGACGTTGAGACGCTGCTCGACGCCGGCCTGCTCGAAGGCAAGGGAGACGCGCTCCGTCTCGGCGACGTCGAGCAGATTCCGTTCTTCGCCAGGCAGGAGCGCTTCACCTTCAAACGCGTCGGCCTGACGGACCCGTTCTCGCTCGACGACTACCGGGCTTACGGCGGCTACAAGGGCCTCGAGCGAGCGATCGAACTCGGCGCCGCGGCGACGGTCGAGGAGGTCTTCGACTCCGGCCTGCGCGGCCGCGGCGGCGCGGGCTTCCCGACCGGCATCAAGTGGCGCACCGTCGCCCAGTGCCCTCCCGGGCAGAAGTACATCGTCTGCAACGCCGACGAGGGCGACAGCGGCACGTTCGCCGACCGCATGATCATGGAAGGCGATCCCTTCCAGCTGATCGAGGGCATGACGATCGCGGGTCTCGCGGTCGGCGCCACCAAGGGCTACGTCTACTGCCGCTCTGAATACCCGCACGCGGTCGCGGCGATGAACAGGGCGATCCGGGTCGCCCGCATGGCGGGCTATCTCGGCCGCAGCGTCGCCGGCTCGGACTACGCCTTCGACATGGAAGTGCGGGTCGGGGCAGGGGCCTATGTGTGCGGCGAGGAGACTTCGCTGCTCGAAAGCCTCGAGGGCAAGCGCGGCCTCGTCCGCGCCAAGCCGCCGCTGCCGGCCCACAAGGGTCTGTTCGGCAAGCCGACGGTCATCAACAACGTCATCTCGCTGGCTTCCGTGCCGTTCATTCTGGCTGAGGGCGCCAAGGCCTACGCGGACGTCGGCTTCGGCCGCTCGCGCGGCACCATGCCGATCCAGCTCGCCGGCAACGTCAAATATGGCGGCCTCTACGAGATCGCCTTCGGCGTGACGCTGGGCGAACTGGTCGATGAGGTCGGCGGCGGCACGTTCACCGGCCGTCCCGTTCGAGCCGTGCAGGTCGGGGGGCCCCTCGGGGCCTATTTCCCGCGCTCCTACTTCGAGACGCCCTTCGACTACGAAGCCTTCGCCAAGCGAGACGGCCTGATCGGGCATGGCGGCATCGTGGTGTTCGATGACAGCGTCGACATGGTCGAGCAGGCGCGCTTCGCGATGGAGTTCTGCGCCATCGAGAGCTGCGGAAAGTGCACGCCCTGCCGCATCGGCTCCACCCGCGGCGTCGAGATGCTCGATCAGGTCATCGCCGGGGGCGCGGGGCGCGAGCGGGCGCTCACGATCGTCGAAGACCTTTGCCACACGATGAAGCTGGGATCGCTCTGCGCGCTCGGCGGCTTCACGCCGTATCCGGTGATGAGCGCCATCACCCATTTCCCTGAAGATTTCGGGCGTGGCCCGGCCATGCTCGCAGCGGAGTGAGGGAAACGTCATGAGCCTCATCCAAGAGATCGATTACGGCACCCCCGCCTCGACCGCGGAGAAGACCGTCAGCCTGATGATCGACGGCCAGCAGGTCACGGTTCCGGAAGGGACCTCGATCATGCGGGCGGCGATGGAGATCAACAACGAGATCCCCAAGCTCTGCGCGACCGACTCGGTGGAGGCGTTCGGCTCCTGCCGTCTCTGCCTGGTCGAGATCGAAGGCCGCGCCGGCACGCCGGCCTCCTGCACCACGCCGGTGATGGACGGCATGGTGGTGAAGACCCAGACGCCGCGGCTGAAGCAGCTGCGCAAGGGCGTCATGGAGCTCTACATCTCCGACCACCCGCTCGACTGCCTGACCTGCTCGGCGAACGGCGACTGCGAACTGCAGGACATGGCCGGCGTCGTCGGTCTGCGCGAGGTCCGCTACGGCTACGAGGGCGAGAACCACATCGTCTCCAAGAAGGACGAGTCGAACCCCTACTTCACCTACGATCCGTCGAAGTGCATCGTCTGTTCGCGCTGCGTGCGCGCCTGTGAGGAGGTGCAGGGCACCTTCGCGCTGACGATCTCCGGCCGCGGCTTCGACAGCCGCGTCTCCGCTGGCATGAACGAGCCCTTCATCACCTCGGAATGCGTGTCCTGCGGCGCATGTGTGCAGGCCTGCCCAACGGCGACGCTGCAGGAGAAGTCGGTCTACGACATCGGGACGCCGGAGCATTCCGTCGTCACCACCTGCGCCTATTGCGGCGTGGGCTGCTCCTTCAAGGCCGAGATGCGCGGCGACGAACTCGTCCGCATGACGCCGTGGAAGGACGGCAAGGCAAACCGCGGCCACTCCTGCGTCAAGGGCCGCTTCGCCTATGGCTACGCGCAGCACCAGGACCGCATCCTCAAGCCGATGATCCGCGCCAACATCACGGATCCGTGGCGCGAGGTCTCGTGGGAGGAGGCGATCTCCTACACGGCCTCAGAGTTCAAGCGCATCCAGGGCAAGTATGGCCGCTCGTCGGTCGGCGGCATCACCTCGTCGCGCTGCACCAACGAGGAGACCTACCTCGTTCAGAAGCTGGTGCGCGCCGGCTTCGGCAACAACAATGTCGACACCTGCGCCCGCGTCTGCCACTCGCCGACTGGCTACGGCCTGAAGACGACGTTCGGCACCTCGGCCGGCACGCAGGATTTCGACTCGATCGAGCAGACCGACGTGATCTTCGTCATCGGGGCGAACCCGACCGACGGCCATCCGGTGTTCGGCTCGCGCATGAAGAAGCGGCTGCGACAGGGCGCGCGGCTGATCGTCGTCGATCCGCGCCGCATCGACCTGGTGAAGAGCCCGCACATCCAGGCCGACTTCCACCTGCCGCTGCGCCCGGGCACGAACGTGGCGCTGGTGACCGCGTTCGCGCATGTGATCGTGACCGAGGGCCTCGTGAACGAGGAGTTCGTCCGCGAGCGGGCGGACCTCGACACCTTCCATGACTGGGCCGAGTTCGTCTCGGAGGAGCGCCATTCGCCGGAGGCGACCGAAAGTCTGACAGGCGTCCCCGCCCATCTCGTTCGGGGGGCCGCGCGGCTCTATGCGACCGGCGGCAACGCCGCGATCTTCTATGGCCTCGGCGTCACGGAGCACAGCCAGGGCACCACGACCGTGATGGCGATCGCAAACCTCGCCATGGCGACTGGCAACATCGGTCGCGAGGGCGTCGGCGTGAACCCGCTGCGCGGCCAGAACAACGTGCAGGGCTCGTGCGACATGGGCTCGTTCCCGCACGAGTATCCGGGCTACCGCCATGTCAGCCAGGACGACACCCGCGAGCTCTACGAAAGGCTCTGGGGCGTTCCGCTCGATCCCGAGCCCGGCCTGCGCATTCCGAACATGCTGGACGCGGCCGTCGACGGCACCTTCAAGGGGCTCTACGTGCAGGGCGAGGACATCGCCCAGTCCGACCCCGACGCTCAGCATGTCATCGGCGGGCTGAAGGCCATGGAATGCGTGGTCGTGCAGGACCTGTTCCTGAACGAGACCGCGAACTACGCGCATGTGTTCCTGCCGGGCTGCTCCTTCCTCGAGAAGGACGGCACCTTCACCAACGCCGAACGGCGCATCCAGCGCATCCGCAAGGTGATGGCGCCGAAGAACGGCTATGGCGACTGGGAGATCACGCTGATGATCGCCAAGGCCATGGGCTACGAAATGGACTACAGCCATCCGTCCGAGATCATGGACGAGATCGCCGCCTCCACGCCGAGCTTTAGTGGCGTCTCCTTCGCCAAGCTCGAGGAACTCGGTTCGGTGCAGTGGCCCTGCAACGAGGAGGCTCCGGAAGGCACGCCGACCATGCACATCGGCGAGTTCGTCCGCGGCAAGGGCAACTTCGTCATCACCGAATATGTGGCGACGGATGAGAAGGTGGGACCACGCTTCCCGCTGCTTCTCACCACGGGCCGCATCCTCAGCCAGTACAATGTCGGCGCGCAGACTCGCCGCACCGAGAATTCGCGGTGGCACGAGGAGGACCGGCTGGAGATGCATCCGGTCGACGCCGAGGATCGCGGCGTCCGCGACGGGGACTGGGTGACGTTGCGCAGCCGCGCGGGCGAGACGAGCCTGCGGGCCCTGATCACCGACCGGGTGGCGCCGGGGGTCGTCTACACGACCTTCCACCATCCGAACACGCAGGCGAACGTCATCACCACCGACTTCTCGGACTGGGCGACTAACTGCCCAGAGTACAAGGTGACGGCGGTGCAGGTCTCGCCCTCCAACGGGCCAAGCGCCTGGCAGGAGGAGTATGAGGAGCACTCGAGGCTCAGCCGCCGCATTCTCGCGGAGGCGGCCGAGTAGGCTCCGGCGTCGCAAAGCCATCCCGGACGGCTGACGCCGGACCGGGTTGGCGGCTGCAGAATAGGGCGTCATCCTCCGGCTCGGCCGGAGGATCGATCTTCGGCGTGGCGCGCGACGCTCGCGTGGATGGTCCGGTCAGTCCCGACCATGACGGCAGGCTCATCATCATGACCAATCTCCCTTCCTCCGTCGTTCGCCTCTCCCGCGCCGTGTGGCGCGACGGAGTCGTGCGCGAGACGTCTGACAGGGCGAGCCCGGCCGAGACGGCGATCGCGATCGTCTATGACGGCGGGACCGAAGCCGTGATGATGGCGAGCCCGCAGGACGTCGACGACTTCGCCATCGGGTTCAGCCTGACGGAAGGAACCATCGGTTCTCCGGACGAGATCGAGAGCCTCGAGGTGGTCGATCATCCCGGCGTCGGCCTGGAAGCCCGCATGTGGCTCAGAAAAGGGCTCGGCGAGCGCCTCGGCCGCCGCCGGCGCAATCTCGCCGGGCCGACGGGATGCGGGCTGTGCGGCATCGACAGCCTCGAGCAAGCCGTGAAGCCGGCGAGGCAAGTCTCTGCTGCGACGCAGTTTTCAGCCTCGCAGATCCATCAGGCGCTCGAAGCCCTGAGCCGCGCGCAGACGCTGAACCACGAGACGCGCGCGGTGCACGGCGCCGGCTTCTTCCGGCCCGGAGTCGGCCTCATCGCCGTTCGCGAGGATGTCGGCCGACATAACGCGCTCGACAAGCTCGCCGGCGCCCTCGCTCGTGCGGGCGAGCGCACGGAGGACGGTTTCGTGGTGCTCACGAGCCGGGTCTCGGTCGAGATGATCCAGAAGGCGGCTGTCATCGGCGTCGGCCTCGTCGTGGCGGTCTCGGCGCCGACGGCGCTCGGCGTGCGAATGGCGGAGGAGGCGGGGATCACGCTCGCGGCCATCGCCCGCAGCGACGGCTTCGAAGTCTTTACCCATCCCCATCGCATCGTGGCCGCCGAGCCGGAGAAGCTCGCGGCCGGAGGAGCCGGACAATGACCGCACAGCCGGGCAGCGCGGGCGTCGCTGAGGCGCAGGGCCACCACCACAAGACGACGCTCGACCGCCTGATCTACATGGCGAACCAGATCGGCTGGTTCTTCAAGAGCCAGCCGAAGCAGAAGGTCGTCCCGGGCGTGCTCGACCATATCCAGCACTTCTGGGACCCGCGCATGCGCGCGGAAATCTTCCGGCATATTGACGCGACGGGCGGCGACGGGCTCGAGCCGCACGTGCTCGAGGCGCTGACGATCCTGAAGCAGGCGGCGGAGGGCAAACGCGCGACGCGGGGCGAGGCCGAGAAGGCGCCGACGGACCAGCCTCGCACCGGCGAGGCGTCGCAGGATCACCCGGGACCGACTAAGGACAAGTCTGGGCTCGCGCGGGTCGAAGAGCGGGACGCGTAACGCGCAGGGGCTGCCGGCGCGGCGGCCGGCGCTATCTCCGGCCGGGCTTCAGCATCTTCGGACCGGTGATATGGAAATCCCTCGAAAATCGCTGTTCTCCGTGCGCCATTGGACGCCGTCCTGGCGGCTGCCCGAGTTCGGCACCTTGGTCGCCTTCCTGCTGTGCTCGGGACTTGCGTTCGCCTTCATCCGGATCGGCGACGAGATGGCGGAGGGCGCCACCCGCGCCTTTGATGAAGCCATCCTGCTTGCGCTGCGCAATCCGCTCGATCGGGCGCGGCCGATCGGCCCGCAATGGCTCGAGATCATGATGGCCGACGTCACGGCGCTCGGCGGGGTGACCGTGCTGACGCTGGTGACGGTTCTCGTCGTCTCCTATCTCCTGGTGACCAAGCGGCTCGCCAATGCGGCCCTGGTGGCGGGCTCGGTGATCGGGGGCGCGATCCTCACCAATCTCCTGAAGAACGCCTTCGCCCGGCCGCGGCCTGAGCTGGTCGACCATCTGGTCGCCGTGCACTCGATGAGCTTTCCGAGCGGCCACGCCATGGGATCGGCGGCGACCTTCCTGACGCTCGGCGCGCTGCTGGCGCGGACGGAACGAAAGAAGGTCGTTCGCGGCTACATCTTTGCGGTCGCTGGCCTGCTCACGCTGATGGTCGGCTTCAGCCGCGTGTTCCTCGGCGTGCACTATCCCACCGACGTGCTGGCCGGCTGGACGCTCGGCGCGGCATGGGCGCTGTTCTGCTGGATGATCGCCCGCCTGCTCCGGCCGCGCGACAACGAGACCGAATCCTCCTGAGGCGACGCGGCGGAATTCCACCCGCCGCTGAACCCCGAAAGTCCCTGAGCCCATGGCTGTCCCGATCGCGCTCACAATCGCTGGTTCCGACTCTTCGGGCGGGGCGGGGATTCAGGCCGACCTGAAGACCTTCTCGGCGCTCGGCGTCTATGGCGCTTCGGCGATCGTGGCGCTGACCGCGCAGAACACCCGCGGCGTCACCGCGATCCATGACGCGCCGCCCGAGTTCATCGCCGCGCAGATCGACGCCGTGATGGACGATCTCGCGGTCGGCGCGGTCAAGATCGGCATGGTGTCGCGCGCAGAGTCGATCGAGGCGGTCGCCGACGCGCTGGTCCGCCACGGCGTGGAAAAGATCGTGCTCGACCCCGTGATGGTCGCGTCATCCGGAGCCCGCCTGCTCGCGAGCGACGCGGTCGAAGCGCTGCGGTCGCGCTTGCTGCCGCGGGCGTTGCTGTTGACGCCGAACCTGCCCGAGGCCGCGGCGCTGCTGGACTGCGCTCCGGCGCGCAGCGAAGACGAGATGGCCGAGCAGGGACGGGCGCTCCAGCGGCTCGGCGCGCGTGCGGTGCTGGTCAAGGGCGGTCATGGCGAAGGGCGCGAGAGCGTCGACATCCTGGTCGCCTCGGATGGCGGGGTAAGCCGCATCGCGGGGCGACGCGTTCAGACCAGGAACACGCACGGCACGGGGTGCACCCTGTCCTCGGCGATCGCCGCAAACCTCGCAAAGGGGCTGGGGCTCGACGATGCGGCGCGCCAGGCGCGGGCCTATCTGGCCGAGGCGATCGAGGCCGCCGACCAGCTCTCTGTCGGAAACGGTCACGGTCCGGTTCACCATTTTGTCCGGTGGTGGTCTACCGATCACGGCTGATGGCTTGCGGCGCAGCGGACGGACAATTAGCGTCCGCTCTGCCGAACACCCGTTCGGCGCATCAAACATCTAGGTGACGTGATGGCCGGTCGGGCGCGAGCCGATCTCGACACGGGGGCGCAGTTCGTCTCGGGGCAACTGGGCAAGACCGTCCAGCGGCTGCGCAAGGCTTACAACCTCTCGCTCTCAGAACTCGCCGAGCAGTCGGGCGTGGCGAAGTCGATCATCAGCCAGATCGAGCGCAATGAGACCAACCCGACGCTCGCCACGATCTGGCGCCTCTCGCAGGCGCTCGACGTGTCGATCGACCGGGTGCTGGCTTCGGCCGACGAGGAGCCGTTCATCGAGAAGCTCGGCCGCCGCGACACGCCGCACATTGTGTCCGATGACGGCAAGATGCGGTTGTCGATCATCGGCTGGATCAAGACCGTCGAGTGGCTGCAGTGGTACGACGTCAAGGCGGAGCCGGGCGGAGCGCTCGAGTCCGAAGGCCACCAGCGCGGATCGCTCGAGTGCCTGTCGGTGCTCGCGGGCGAGGCGGAGGTCACGGTGGCGGGCGTCGTTGAGCACGCGAAAGCCGGGGAAACGCTGCGCTACCGCTGTGACAGGCCCCATGTCGTCCGCGCGGTCGGAAGCGCGCCGTTGCACGCGACCATGGTCTGCATCATGAAAGCGGCGGTAATGGAATAAGCGGTTTCCGGCCGCCACTATGTCAAATCGCCTTTCACCCGTCCGAAGGCCGGGCTAAAGGATTCCCTCCCTATTTCCCCCGCCGAGCGGGCAGCTTCGATCAGACCCGCATGGCGAAACACCTGGGCATCACCAAGTCTCCGACCGGCATCGAGGGCTTTGACGAACTCACCCTGGGAGGGCTGCCGGCCGGCAGGCCCACACTGGTCTGCGGATCGGCCGGATGCGGCAAGACACTGTTCGCAGCGACCTTCCTTATCGAGGGCGCGCGCCAGTTCGACGAACCCGGCGTCTTCGTCACCTTCGAGGAGCGCCCGGAGGACATCATCGACAACGTCGCCTCGCTCGGCTTCGGGCTCGATGAACTGATCGCTCAGCGCAAGATCAACATCGAGCACATCGCCTTCGAGCCGGGCGAGATGGCGGAGATCGGCGATTACGATCTCGAGGCGCTGTTCCTGAGGCTGGACCTGGCGATCGAGGAGGTCGGCGCCAAGCGCGTGGTGCTCGACACGATCGAGACCCTGTTCTCCGCCTTCTCCAATCCCGCCATCCTCCGGGCCGAGATCCGCCGCCTGTTCGACTGGCTCAAAGCCAAGGGCGTCACGGCGCTGATCACCGGAGAGCGCGGCGATGGAACGCTTACCCGCCAGGGGCTGGAAGAATACGTCTCCGACTGTGTGATCCTGCTCGACCATCGGGTCGAGAACCAGATTTCGACGCGCCGGCTCCGCATCGTCAAATACCGCGGCACAGCCCACGGCACGAACGAGTATCCGTTCCTCATCGACGAGGACGGCTTCAGCGTGCTGCCGGTCAGTTCGCTCGGGCTGAACCATCAGGTGTTCGACGAGCTCATCTCAAGCGGCGTGGCCGACCTCGACAAGATGCTGGAAGGCGGCGGCTTCCATCGCGGCAGCAGTATCCTCGTCACCGGCGTCGCGGGCGCCGGCAAGAGCTCGCTTGCCGCGAGCTTCGTCGACGCCGCCTGCCAGCGCGGCGAACGGGCCCTCTATCTGTCGTTCGAGGAATCCGCCGATCAGGCGGTCCGCAACATGAGGTCGATCGGCCTCGATCTCGACCGCTGGATCAAGTCGGGCCAGCTTCGTCACATCGCGGCGCGGCCGACCTTCTACAGTCTCGAGATGCACCTGGCGGTCGTGCTCCGCGAGGTCGCGCGTTTCGACCCCAAACTGGTGGTTCTGGATCCGATTTCCGCCTTCGCCGGCTCCGGCGACAGGCTGGAAGTGCAGGCGATGCTGCTGCGGATCGTCGACTTCCTGAAAGCCAGAGGCGTGACCGGGGTGTTCACGCACCTGGTCCATGAGGAGGGCGTCCTCGAGACCGAGGCCGGCCTCTCCTCGCTGATGGACGCCTGGATACTGCTGCTGAACCGCGAGGCGTCCGGCGAGTACAACCGCGAGCTCTACATCATCAAGGCGCGCGGCATCTCGCATTCGAACCAGGTCCGCGAGTTCATCATCTCATCGGACGGCATCAAGCTGGAGCCGCCTTATCTTGGCGACGGCGCCGCCCTCACCGGCGCCGCCCGGCGCGCCGAGGAAGGTCGCCTGAGGCGTGAAGAGATGATCCGGCGGGACGAGAGGGCGCGTCTCCAGGATCAGGTCGACCAGCGCCGCCGCCGGGCGCTCGCCCAGATCGAGGCGCTGCAGGCGGAGATCGAAAGCGACGAGGCGGAGCTCAGGCGGATGTCGCAATCGGAGGCGGATTACCTCCGGCAGCTGGACGTCGACGCTGCGGCGCTCGCGGCGTCGCGCCGCGCACGATAGACTCCGGAAGGTATCTGTTCACCGCGGTCTCCCGCACATAGAAAGAAGCGATGTCGACACCCAACGAACCGGTCAAATTGTTGCTCTACGTGGCGGGGCAGACGCCCAAGTCGCTCGCCGCGATCTCAAATCTCGAACAGATCTGCGCGGAGCACCTTGCCGGTCGCTATACGGTCGAAGTCGTGGACTTGAAGAAGCAGCCTCATCTGGCGCGCGAGCACAACATCGTCGCGATCCCGACGCTGGTGCGGCAGCTGCCTGTGCCGATCCGCAAGATCATCGGCGATCTGTCCGACAGCCAGAAAGTTCTGGTCCATCTCTCGGTCAGCGGCGAATGAGCGACTTCCCCGCCGCGTCGGAGACGGAGCAGGGGACGAGGGAGCTCCGGCGGCGCCTGGAAGAGGCGGAGGAGACCCTTAGGGCGATCCGTGACGGCGAGGTCGACGCGCTCGTCATCGGAGGTCCGCGGCTCGAGGAAGTGTTCACGCTCGAGGGCGGCACTGAATCGTATCGCGCCTTCATGGAGGCGATGGACTTCGGAGCCGCGGCGCTCGATGCGGAAGGCCGGCTGGTCTACGCCAACAGCGCGCTGTGCGACCTGCTGGACCGCAGTTCCGCCGATCTTCATCAATCCGGGCTGTTCGCCGCTCTCGACCAGTCGTCCGCGGCGATCGTGCGCGAGATCGTCGCGACGGCCGATGACGGCAAGCGAACCGCCGAGATCAAGGTCACGGGCGGCGGCAGGGAGCGGAACCTCCTGGTGTCGGCCGCAGGCCTGCGGCTCGGGCTGAGCCGGGGCGTCGCGGTGACGTTCGCCGACCTTACCGCCCGCGTCCGCGCAGCCGCCGCGGAAGAGTCCGAGAGGATGGCGCGCGCCATCATCACCTCGGCGAACGAGGCGGTGGTGGTCTGCGACGAGCAAGGCGACGTCACGCACGCAAACGCCGCGGCGCTTGCGATCTGCGCCGAGAGTCCGATCGGACGGCCTTTCCGGGACGCGATCCCGCTGGTCTTCTCCACCATGCCGGGGCTGATGCAGGGCGACGATCTGATCGCCATGGCGGTGGGCGGAAGCGCAGTCCAGGGCGTTGAGGCGAACGCGCCGGAAGCTCCGCGGGCTAAGGATTTGCTGGTGAGCGCGGCGCCGCTCGTGGTCGCGGGTCAGCGCACGCGCGGCTGCGTGGTGACGCTGGTCGACGTGACCGAGCGCAAGGCCGCCGAACGCCAGCAACAGCTGCTGATGAACGAGCTCGACCACCGCGTCCGCAACACGCTGACGCTGGTAATGTCGATCTGCGCTCGGACCGCCTCCAAGGAAGACACGGTCGAGGGGTTCCAGAAGGCGTTCGCCGGCCGCATCCAGGCGCTCGCCGCCACTCACAAGCTGCTCGCCGAGAAGGCGTGGGCGGACCTCACGATTCAGGAGATCGTGCTCGCCGAGCTCGCGCCCTATGTGGGCGCCGCCAGCGCGAGGATCAATATGAAGGGGCTGAATGCGCCCGTCACGGCCCGCGCGGCCACGGCGCTCGGGCTGATCTTCCACGAGCTCACGACCAACGCGGTCAAATACGGCGCTTTGTCCGGCAATGAGGGCTCGGTTCGGGTGTCCGCCTCCGAGACGCGCGATGCGCTGCTCATCGAGTGGCGCGAATCCGGCGGTCCCGCGGTGTCGCCGCCGACGCGCAGCGGCTTCGGGCAGACCGTGATATCCAGAAGCTTGGCCTTTGCGCCCGAAGGCGGAGCGGAGGTGGCTTTCCACCCCTCCGGCGTGGTCTGCTCCATGCGGGTGCCCGCGTGCGACGTTCGCGTCGGCCAGAAGGGTCGCGACGCCGCGCACCCCTGATCGCGACGCGATGTCTTCGTCAGCGTGACGCCTCTGTGCCGAAGCAGTGATGGAGAGCGCCAAGATCCTCGACCTGCTTGGAAACCGCCAGCTCCTCTTCAGCGGCCTTCATGTCGCGCTTGCGTTCGCGGTGACCGTCCACGCGCTGATGAACAAGCGCGACGTGCGGGCTGCGATCGGCTGGATCGGCATCTCCTGGTTTTCGCCGTTCTTCGGCGCGCTGCTCTATTTCGCCTTCGGCATCAATCGCGTCCACCGCCGGGCGCGCAGGCTGCGTGGTCGACACGCGCGCCACGCCCGCCACAGGCTTGGCGCGAAGGCCCCGAGCCCGCAGGCGGAGCGCCTGCAGATCGCCGTCGGGGCCATCACGGGGCTCGACGTCGAGCCGGCCGCGGTCGAGGGAATCCTTCACTGCGGCGATGAAGGTTACCCGCGGATGGTGGCTGCCATCGACGGCGCCCGGAGTTCGGTCGATCTCGCGACCTTTATCTTCCGCGTCGACGAGGCCGGTCGTCCGATCGTTGACGCGCTCGTCCGCGCCCATGAGCGCGGCGTCGCGGTCCGTGTGCTGATCGACGGCATGGGCGGCGGCTTCTTCCGATCGCCCGCCTACCATGCATTGCGACGGAAGGGCGTTCCCGCGGCAAGATTCCTGCATTCGATCTGGCCCTGGAAGATGCCGCTGCTCGACCTGCGTCTGCACAAGAAGGCGCTGATCGTCGACGGCGAGACCGCCTTCGTCGGGGGTCTGAACATCGGCGCAGAAAACCTGATCGGCCGCCCTTCTAAATGCCCGGTGCACGACATCCATTTCCAGCTCGCCGGCCCTGTGGTGAGGCAGATCGCGGAGGGTTTCGACGACGACTGGCACTTCACGACGGGCGAACCTTTGGGCACGCCGCACGTTCCTCCAGCGACGGGCGCGCACCGGGCGCTCGCCCGCGCAATCGTCTCCGGGCCGGATCAGGCCGTCGATCAGCTGGTGCTGGTTCTCCTCTCCGCTGTCGCCTCGGCGCGGCGCTCGATCAGGATAGCGACGCCTTATTTCCTGCCGGAGGAACAACTGCTGACGGCTCTGCAGCTTGCGGCCCTGAGAGGGGTGGAGGTTCGCTTGGTCATGCCCGCCGTCAACAACCATCGGCTCGTCGCCTGGGCGAGCCGCGCGCACATCTCCCCGCTGCTGGAGGCCGGATGCCGGCTCTGGCGCTCGCCGCCGCCCTTCGACCATTCGAAGCTCATGACTGTCGACGACGAGTGGAGCCTGATCGGGAGCGCCAACTGGGACACCCGCAGCCTCCGCCTCAACTTCGAGCTGACCGTGGAATTTTATGACCCCGAGCTCGCGAAGAAGCTCTCGGCGATCATCGATGCGAAATGCGTCGACCCCATCACGGCGGCAGAGGTCGACGGCCGTCACATGGTCATGAAATTGCGGGACGCCTCCGCGAGATTGATGTCCCCTTACATCTGAGGCTTGAGTCGGCTTGAAGGTCGCGTCCTACAACATCCACAAATGCCGGGGCACCGACGGACAGGTGCGGCCGGACCGCATCGTCCAGGTTCTCAAGGAGATCGGCCCGCAACTGGTCGCTCTGCAGGAGGTCGACCACCGTTTCGGCCAGCGCATCGGACTTCTCGATCCGGTGGCCCTGCAGCGCGAGGCTGGCCTGCACCTGCTCGCCCAGTCCGACGCTCCCGAAGGCCATGGCTGGCACGGCAATGCGCTGCTGGTCGCGGGCGAACCGGTCTCGTATCGCCGCCTGCGGCTGCGGCTTCCCGGGATCGAGCCGCGTGGAGCGATCATCTCGGAGCTTGATCTCGGCGAGGGGCAGTTCCGCGTGATCGCCGCGCATTTCGGCCTGCTGCGGCGATCGCGGGTCAGTCAGGCGAACGCGTTGCTCGCCGCCTTTAAGGACCTGCCGCCGATGCCGACGATCCTGCTCGGCGACCTCAACGAATGGCGGCGTAAGCGCAGGTCGGCGCTCAGCGTGTTCGAGCCGCTGTTCGGCGAGCCGCACCCGCTGCCGAGCTTCCCGTCCCGCCGGCCGATTTTCCCGCTCGACAGGATCATCGGCTGGCCGCGCGGCCTCATCAACGACCTCGCCGTCCACAACACGCCGCTCGCGCGCAAGGCGTCGGATCACCTGCCGCTGATGGCGCGGATCGATCTTTCGGCGCGGTCGAGCGACGTCAGGACCGCGGCGTAGGAACGCTGCGGCTTCAGCCGACCGCCGCCGGCGCCTCCGCGGGTCCGGGCGCGGTTTGCCAGCCGAGGTCGGGCAGCATCACGATGCGATTGCCGCGAAGATCCGCCGCGCAGCTCAGAAAGCCGCGCTCCTCCATATAGGCGAGCAGCCGCCGCGCGCGTCCCGTCGAACGGGTGCCGTAGGCGCGCGCGATCTCGGCGTCGGAGGGGCAGGGGTGCTTGCCATGCGCCGCCTGCGCGATCAGCAGGAAGACGCCACGGACGTCTTCTGGAAGCGCCGCGGCGACCAGCGTCGCCTGATCCCAGTCGGAGGAGGCGACGGAGCCCTGATCCAGGCCCGCCTTGGCGATGGCGAGTTCCCGCCGGAAGCGCGGAAGGTCCGGCGCCTCGCCTGGCAGCCGCGCGATCCGGCAGCGGACGAGGAAATCCTGGTAGAGCAAGGAGACCGCCTGAAAGCCGGCCTCGGGCTCCGCCATCATCTCCGCCATGATGGCCGCGATCTTCGCCTCCCGCTCGGCGCCGGCGAACAGATCCTGCGGCGGCGGGGGCGCGTCGGCGTCGATGCGTGGCTGGGAGAGCTGGGCCAGAACATCGACCACGGAGGTCGTCGCCGGCGTCGGGCGCGGACGGATCTCCTCCGCGCCCGGCCGGAAGATCAGCCCCGCGGCGTCTTCTCCGGCCTCCGGCAGCGGCGTCAGCTTCGGGCCGCCGCCGCGCGCCTCGGTCTTGACCGGGCCGATCGCGACGCGCTCCGGCTTGCGGCCGATCGCCGGCCCCAGCGCGACGAACTGGCCGCGGTCGAGATTGCGGAAGGTCTCGGCCTGACGCCGCTCCATGCCGAGCAGGTCGGCGGCGCGGCTCATGTCGATGTCCAGGAAGGTCCGCCCCATCAGGAAGTTGCTGGCTTCCGCCGCCACGTTCTTGGCGAGCTTCGCCAGTCGCTGCGTGGCGATCACGCCTGCGAGGCCGCGCTTACGGCCGCGGCACATCAGGTTGGTCATGGCGCCGAGCGATTGCCGCCGCGACTCCTCCTCGGCGTCGCTGGACGCCGCTGGCGCGAAAAGCTGCGCCTCGTCGACCACGACGAGGGCGGGGTACCAATTGTCACGGTCGGCGTCGAACAGGCCGTTCAGGAACGTGGCCGCGGCTCGCATCTGGCGGTCGACGTCGAGACCCTCGAGGTTGAAGACCACTGAGACGCGGTGCCGGCGAACCCGCTCTGCGATCGCCACGAGCTCACGCTCGACGCTCGCCGCGTCGATCACGACATGTCCGAACGCATCCGCGAGGGTGACGAAATCACCCTCGGGGTCGATGACGCACTGCTGCACCCAGGGCGCGCTCTGCTCGAGCAGGCGGCGCAGGAGGTGCGATTTTCCCGAGCCCGAATTGCCCTGCACCAGCAGGCGCGTCGCGAGCAGTTCCTCGAGGTCGAAGACGGCGCGCTGTCCGCCAGACCGCGCGCCGATGTCGATGCCGACCGTCATTCATTTCCGCCAGTCGCCCTTGAGCCGGCGACCGTGCCGCATCGCGGCGCCGGCGTCGCGGGTCGGGCTAAGGTTTTCCCCAGGAAGCTGGGCGGCCGAACGATCCGTCGCGCCTCTCAGCGAACGAGATCGAGACCGCTCGGATGGGCGTGAGCCGGGTGCGCGTCGGCCTCATGATGGAAGGCAACCACCTGCTGGCGCTGCTCGCCCAGCCCCTGGATCCCGAGCCGCATGACGTCGCCGGCCTTCAGGTATGTCGGCGGCGTCATGCCCATGCCGACGCCCGGAGGCGTGCCGGTGGTCACCACGTCGCCCGGGTCCAGCGCCATGAACTGGCTGATGTAGCTGACCAGGTAGGAGATCTTGAAGATCATCGTCGAGGTGCTGCCGGTCTGGGCGCGGCGGCCGTTGACGTCGAGGAACATCTCGAGATTGTCGAGGTCGCCAGCCTCGTCGAGCGTCACGAGCCAGGGGCCCAGCGGTCCGAAGGTCGGGCAACCCTTGCCCTTGGTCCACTGCCCGGAACGCTCGGTTTGGAAGTAGCGCTCGGAGACGTCGTTGCAGACGCAGACGCCGGCGACATGCGACAGCGCTTCCTCCTCCGAAACGTAGAGCGCGCGGTCGCCGATGACGAAGGCGAGCTCCACCTCCCAGTCCACGCGCTGGTGGCCCTTTGGCAGCATCACGTCGTCATTCGGACCGACGATGCAGTTCGGGGCCTTGTTGAACAGGATCGGCTCGCGCGGGATCCGCAGTCCCGTCTCGGCGGCATGGTCTGCGAAGTTGAGGCCCACGCCGATGAAGTTGCGCACGTCGCCCACGCACGGCCCGAGGCGCGCGTCAGCGGGCGCGAGCGGAAGCGTGTCGGGATCGACGCGGCGGATGCGCTCGAGGCCCGCTTTGGTCAGGCTCTTGCCGGCGATGTCCGGAACGACGTCGCTCAGGTCGCGGATTGCGCCAGCAGCGTCGATCAGGCCCGGCCGTTCGGCGCCTGCCTCTCCGAATCGCACGAGCTTCATCGACGTCTCCCCGTTGTCCCGCCGCTTAGGCGCTTGTTTGAAAACCGTTTTAGCGAGTCAGACGGTCCAGCCAAGCTCCCACGGCCGGTCCAAAAGGCGGAGGCCTGCCGAAGTTTGCCGGCGAACGCGCGGGAATGTGGTGCGATATGGCCACATTTGCGGCGAAAGCGTGTGTCGAGGGGAGAGCGGCGATTGCGGTATCCGGAGCCCGCTTTCACCCTCGGGTGAAGTCGCTGAATCGCGCCGTGAGTCATGGTCCTTCGGGACCGTCGGGGGAAATGATGTTGGACATGTCACGCCGCAGCCGTCCGTGGCTCGTCACTGCGGCCGCCGCCCTGATGACTACCTCCTCGACGCTCGCTTTCGCCGGGGCGTTCGCGATCCGGGAACAGAGCGCGACCGGCCAAGGCGCCTCCTTCGCCGGCATGGCGGCAGGCGGCGGCGACACGATCTCGGGCATGTTCTGGAACCCGGCGGTGGTGAACCAGGTCGACGCCTATCAAGGCGAGCAGCACCTCACCGGCATCTTCCCGTCGGCCAAGGTCGACATCGACGCCTCGACCCCCACCGCCGTCTTCGGCGACGGCGGCGACATCGGCAAGACCGCCGTCCTGCTGGCGGGTTACAACGCCTATCGCGTCAACGAGAAGGTTGCGATCGGTCTGTCGGTCAACACGCCCTTCGGGCTGGCGACCGATCCTCACAGCGATTGGGGCGGGCAGATTTTTGCGCGGTCGTCGCGGGTGCGGTCGATCAACGCCTCGCCGACCGTCGGCTACACGGTGAACGACTGGCTCACCGTCGGCGCCGGATTGCAGATACAGTACTTCGACATCCGGCTGCGCCAGGCCTTCATCGGCCTCGGAGGCGGCGCGGTGCTGCCGGGAGCCGGCTCCGCCTCGCTCAAGGCCGACGATGTCGGCGTCGGCTTCACGGCCGGCTTCACGGCCAAGCCGGTCGACGGCACGGAGCTCGGCGTCGGCTTCCGTTCGGCGATCAAGCACAACCTCAGGGGCGACCTCTATTTCCCCACGCCCGCCTTCCCCGACGCCAAGATCAAGGGGAATGTCACCCTGCCGGAGACCGTCTCGATCGGCCTGCGGCAGAAGCTGACCCAGCAGTTCACCATGCTGGCCGGGCTGGAATGGACGAACTGGAGCCGTCTCGATCAGGTCCGGGTGAAGAGCCGCACGGGCGGGGGCACGGTCACGACGCTGCCCTTCGACTACACCGACGCCTGGTTCTTCTCCGTCGGCGGCGAATACGCCTATTCGCCCGAACTCACGCTGCGTTCCGGCGTCGCCTACGAGCTTTCGCCGATCAACGACAAGAACCGCAGCAACCGGCTTCCGGACGACGACCGCTGGTGGCTGTCGGCGGGCGCTTCCTACAAGTACAGCGACCGCTTCACCTTCGATCTGGGCTACTCGTACATCTTCATCCCCAACAAATCGAAGATCGAGATCAAGCCGGGCGATCCGGACGCGTTCCCCGGGCAGGCCTTCACCTACAGGGCGGACGCGAAGTCCGACATCCACATCGTTTCGGCTGCGGTTCGCTACAAGTTCGGCGGCAGCGCGCCGTCGGCGCTCGTCCTCAAGGACTGACGCGCCGCGGAGCGTCCGCCGATAAGGGCCGGCTCTTGGGGGAGGGCCGGCCCTTTTTTATTTTCCCGGCTACGACGCGACGTCAGAACGCGCCCGGGAAGGCGCCGCCGTCGATCAGGATGTTCTGGCCGGTGACGTAGCCCGCGTGCCGTGAACACAGGAAGGCGCAGAGCCTGCCGAATTCGTCCGGGTCGCCGAAGCGCCGGGCCGGGATCAGCGCGCGGCGGCGCTCAGCGACCTCTTCCTCCGTCCGCCCGGTGAGCTGCGCCTCGGACGGGAAGCCGCCGCGCAGCCGATCGGTGTCGAACGCGCCCGGCAGGATGGCGTTGATCGTCACGTTACGGTGCGCCACCGTTCGGGCGACGCCCGCCATGAAGGCCGTCAGCCCCGCCCGCGCCCCGCTCGACAGGTCGAGGCCCTTGATCGGCGCCTTCACTGAGGCCGAGGTGATGTTCACGATGCGGCCGAACCCGCGCTCCGCCATGCCGTCGATCACCCGCTGGATCAGCTCGATCGGCGTGACCATGTTGGCCACGACGCCTTCGAGCATCGCCTCGCGGTCCAACTCCCGGAAGTCCTTCCGTGGCGGACCGGCGTTGTTGTTCACCAGGATGTCCGGCTCCGGCGCGGCTTTCAGCAGCGCGTCCTGACCTTCCGCCGTCGACACGTCTCCCACGACAGCGATCACCTCGGCGCCGGTTTCGGCGCGGATTTCAGCCGCCGTCAGTTCGAGGCGCGCGGCGTCTCGGCCGTTGATCACGACGCGGCAACCCTCAGCGGCGAGCGCCGTGGCGCAGCCCCGCCCGAGGCCTTTGCTGGACGCGCAGACGATGGCCGTGCGGCCTGCGATGCCGAGATCCATTGGCGTTCTCCCCACGCGCCCCGCGGCGCTCCGATGCAAAGAAGCCGGCCCTGAGGCCGGCTTCTTGGAGTTGCGCGCGTCGAGCGATCAGAGCCCGCCGTTGCGGCCGGCCATAAAGCCCTCGAACTCTTCGCGCTGCTGCGACTCGTCGAAAGCGCCGCGCTTGGCGCGGAGATGCGCCTCAAACGCCGCCGTGGTCTCGTCGATCTTGCGGCGCTCCTCATCGAGGCGGCGCATCTGCGCCTCCCTCCAGGCGTCGAAAGCGGCGTTGCCGGTCGGACGGCGGACGCCGGCGCCCTTGGTCGAGAATTCCTCTCGGAAGTTGCGGCCCAGATCTTCAGCTGCGCGCCGGAACTTCGCGCAGGCGCCATCGCCGCCGCGCGCCCAGCCCATGATGCGCTCGCCCCACAGGACATAGGCAATCATCGCCAGCCCCAGCGGCCAGAACACCACGAAGCCAATGACGGTCAAGGCGATGGTGAGAGCGGTCCAGCGATGCGGCACGCCGGGAATGGCGGCGACGTCGTCGGCATAGGGATTCGAGGTCATTGCGGTCTCCAGAGAGGCCGCGGATAGGAGCGGCGGCCCGGTCGTCATCTAAGTTGGCCATACCCCGAAACCGCTTCAAGAGCTCTCGGCACACGACGCTGGCGCCGGAAGCGGCGCGCTCCATCTGTTCCGGAGTAGGTCTGCGCAAGGCCCGCGGGAGTAGCGTCACACGCGTGAGACGAATCTGGCTTACTCGCCCGCACAGAAGAGCAACGGATAGGAGGAGCGCATTTTGGACGAGCCTGAGCCTCGACGCTTCAGGGCCTTGTTCCTGTCGGACTTTCATCTCGGAACCAAGGGTTGTCAGGCCGAGATGCTTCTCGAATTTCTTCGCGTCTATGACGCCGAGACGATCTACCTGGTCGGCGACATCGTGGATGGCTGGCGCCTGAAGCAGAGCTGGTACTGGCCGCAGACCCACAATGACGTGGTTCAGAAGATCCTTCGCAAGGCGCGCAAGGGCGCCAGGATCTTCTATGTGCCGGGCAACCACGACGAGTTCCTGCGGAAATATTGCGGCTCGCACTTTGGCGGTATCGAGGTGCTGGAAAGTGTCGTGCACGAAGCCGCCGACGGCCGCCGCTTCCTTGTCATCCATGGCGACGTCTTCGACATGGTGGTGCGTCACGCCAAGTGGCTGGCGCTGCTGGGCGACTGGGCCTACGAAACGGCCCTGATCCTCAACGCTCATCTCAACAACCTGCGCCGCCGGCTGGGGCTCAGCTACTGGTCGCTGTCCGCCTGGGCGAAGCTCCGCGTGAAGAACGCGGTGAACTTCATCGGGCGGTTCGAGGAGACGCTGTCGGCGGAGGCCCGCAAGCATCGCGTCGACGGCGTCATCTGCGGCCATATCCACCACGCGACCATGCATGACATGGCCGGCGTCGCGTATGTGAACACAGGCGACTGGGTTGAAAGCTGCACCGCCGTCGTCGAACATCACGACGGTCGGTTCGAGCTCCTGCGTTGGGCGGAGCTACGCTCTACGATGAAGCCGACTCGCGAGGCTCATGCCGCCTCGGGGTTGCAGGCCGCCTGATCCCATCGCCGACGCGCGAGGAGCGCAGCAAATCCATATGCGCGTTCTGGTCGTCACCGACGCCTGGCGGCCCCAAGTGAACGGCGTCGTACGGACCATCGAGCAACTGGTTGCGCACGCCCCCGCCTTCGGCGCCGCGATCGATCTGCTGACTCCTGACGCGTTCATCACCGTTCCCTTGCCGAGCTATCCGGAAATCAGGCTGGCGCTGGCGCGCGTCGCCAAGGTGTCCGGGCTGATCGACGACAGCCGTCCCGACCATGTCCACATCGCGACGGAGGGCCCGCTTGGGCTGGCGGCGCGGCGCGCATGCCTGCGCGCCGGCCGCGCCTTCACGACGAGCTATCACACGCGGTTTCCCGAATATGTCCGGCGGCGCGCGCCGGTGCCGGAACGGCTGACCTATGCGTGGCTCCGGCGCTTCCACAATGCGGGCGACGGCGTGATGGTCGCGACCGAGTCGCTGTCGCGCGATCTCGAGAGACATGGGTTTCAGCGCCTGATGCGCTGGACGCGAGGCGTCGACGCGGAGCTTTTTCGACCGCGTCCCGGTGTCGACGTGTTCAATCTGCCGCGACCGGTCTTCCTCTATGTCGGACGGGTCGCGCCCGAAAAGAACCTCGAGGCGTTTCTCTCGCTCGATCTGCCGGGCTCGAAGGTGGTGGTGGGGGACGGGCCGTCGCGGGCCGACCTCGAGAACAGATTTCCGCAGGCGCGTTTCGTCGGCTCGCTACAGGGCGAGGCGCTCGCGGAGGCTTACGCCTCGTCGGACGTGTTCGTGTTTCCGAGCCGCACCGACACGTTCGGCATCGTGATCCTGGAGGCGCTCGCAAGCGGCCTGCCGGTGGCGGCTTTTCCGGTCACGGGTCCGGCTGACATCCTGCGGGACGAGGCGGCCGGAGCGCTTGACGAAGATCTGCGAGCGGCTGCGCTGCGCGCGCTCTCCGCGTCGCGGGACGCCGCCCGGGCGCTCGCGCTGCGCCATGGCTGGGCGGAGGCGACGCGCTCATTCGTCGACAACGTCCGCGGCGTCATGACGAGCAGGGCGCCGCATCCAGAGGTCGCAGTGAGCTAGGCGAAGAGTATCGCCTTCTCCTCCTCCGAGAGGCTGTCGAGCAGCGACGGCATCCAGGCTGCGGGCATGCGCGGCGGCGACGGCGGACGCGGCGCGGGCGTGTGCCGGGAGCTCTCGGCCTCGTCCTGGTCGTCTCCGTGCTCAGGCTCCGCCGCGGCCGAAACGGCCAGGAGGTCGATCAAGCGGCCCCTCGCTGACGGGGATTCGGCGAATTCCTCTTCGGGTTCGCTGTCGGCAATGTCGAAGGCCGCCGTCAGGGCTTCCGCGGCTGTCTCATCGGAAAGTCGCTGCTCGCTCGTCCCGATCGCGCCGAAATCCGCCGTATTCTCCGCGGCGATGCCCCCGAAGCGCTCGGCGTCCGCCGTGACGGCCAGCAGATCGATCGCATGCCCGTTCACCGAAACGAAAGTTGCGTCGTCTTCCACCGCGCCAGGATGAGTGGCGGCGGCCGCCAGCTCCAGCGGCGCAACGAAGGCAGGCGCCGCCGCCTCGCCAGGCCATCCGGAGCCGCCGGCGTCAACGGCGCCGTCTGCTCCGGCTGCGGGGCCGGCCTCGGCCAGAGCCAGCGCGACGACACGTTCGAGACGCTTCAGCTGGCGCAGCGCCCGGCCCACTGGCTTGATCGCGCCCGCTTGCCTGAGCTCGTTCCGCAGGAGGTTGGTCCGTTCGCTGATCACCCGAAGCAGGTGAGCCATCCGGGCCGGCTCGGCGTGCGGCGGGGCGGGCTGGAAGCGACGCTCGAGTTCCGACAGAGCGGCCAGGATCGCCGCCGTGTCCGCCGCACGGTTGCGGCGCGCATACTCGCTCAGGAACCAGCGGCCGCGCTCGGTCTCCATGACGGCGGCGGCGATCGCCTCATAGTCATCGGAGGAAAAAGGCGGCTCTGTCATAGCGAACGAACTCCCGACGTTCAGCGCCTTAAGCTTCAACGCCGCAGTCGTTCATTTAACGGCGTTTCCGCACGCGCGAAAAGTCGGCTCGTTAACTAATTCTTGCGTCATCCCCAAAGCGCCCGGCTGGGCGGATGAAGGAGGCTGCCCTCATAGAGCAGCCCATCCGGACAGTCGCGGGCAAGCAACAGAGGCCCGTCGAGGTCCGCCACCGCTGCGCCTTGCGCCAGAAGGACGGCGGGCGCCATCGCGAGCGACGAGGCGAGCATGCAGCCGACCATGACGATGAGCCCCGCCGCGCGCGCGGACTCCGCCATCGCGAGCGCCTCCGTCAGCCCGCCCGTCTTGTCGAGCTTTATGTTGACCGCGTCGTAGCGGCCGGAAAGTTCCGACAGACTCGCCCGGTCGTGCGCGCTCTCGTCGGCGCAGACTGGTATGGGCCTGGCGACGCGCGCGAGGACGCTATCGTCGCCCGCCGGCAGCGGCTGCTCGACCAGCGTCACGCGCGCCGCCGCGCAGGCTGCGAGGTTCTCCGCCAGAGCGGCGTCGCGCCAGCCCTCGTTGGCGTCCACGATAAGTTCGGCTTCCGGCGCGGCGGCCCGCACCGCCGCAAGCCGCGCCGGGTCGCGACCGTCGCCGGCGCCGAGCTTGATCTTGAGCAGCGGCCGGTCCGCGGCGGCCAGCGCGGCCCGCGCCATCGCCTCGGGCTCCGCGAGGCTCAGCGTGAAGGCCGTGACGAGCGGAGCCGGCTCCGGGAGGCCCGCAAGAGCGGCGACGCTCACGCCTGCGCGCTTTGCTTCGAGATCCCAGAACGCACAGTCGAGCGCGTTGCGGGCGGCGCCGGCCGGCAATCGCGACTGAAGCGCCGCGCGATCAAGGCCTGCGGCGAGCTCGCCGGTAAGCGCGTCGATCTCGGCCTTCACGCCGTCCGGCGTCTCTCCGTAGCGTCCATAGGGGCGGCACTCGCCGCGGCCGCGGGAGGCTCCGTCTGAAAGCTCGGCGACGACCGTCGTCACCTCGTTCACCGAGCCGCGGGCGATCGAGAACGCGCCGGCGACCGGCCAGCGCTCGATCCGTGAGGAGAGGGTGACGGGCAAAGCTACAGCGAGCCTGCCGGGGGATGGCAGACCGGCCTCATGAAAACTCCGCCAGCAGCCGGTCCACGATCGGTCCCACTCCGAAGCGCACAGGGTCGGAGACGGGCAGGGCGTGCGCGGCCCGGGTCGCGTCAAGCATCGCACGCGCCTCGCCATCCGGCAGCGCGGAGGTGTTTATGGCGATCCCGACGCAGCGGATTTCGGGATTGGTCAGGCGTCCCGCCGCGATCGTCTCGTCGATCACGTCCGAGATGGTCGGCAGAGGGAAATCGACGTTTCGCATCGTGGTGCGGGTCGGCTCATGGCAGACCACGAAGGCGTCCGGCTGCGCGCCATGCAGCAGGCCGAGCGTGACGCCCGCGAAGGACGGGTGGAACAGCGAACCTTGGCCCTCGACGATGTCCCAGTGGTCGGGAGGGGCTGCGGGCGTAAGCCACTCGGCCGCGCCGGAGATGAAGTCGGCGACCACCGCGTCGATAGCCACGCCGCGGTCGGCGATCAGCACGCCCGTCTGCCCCGTGGCGCGGAACTCGGCGTCGAGCCCGCGCCCGCGCATCTCGGCCTCCAGGGCGAGGGCCGTGTATTTCTTGCCGACGGAACAGTCGGTGCCGACAGTCAGGAGCCGTCGTCCCGGGCGCTTCGAGCCCTTGCCGGTCTGGAACCGTTCGCTCGAATGGCGGACGTCGTGCAGCCGCCGCCCGTGCGCGCGCGCAGCCTCCGCGATGCGCGGCGCCTCTCCGAGGCGGACATGCAGACCTGAGGCGACGTCGAGACCGGCCTCCAGCGCCGCGACGATCTGGTCGACCCAGTGATCGGGGAGCGATCCGCCGGCGTTGACCACGCCGATCACCATGGTCTTGGCGCCGCGTGCGACGGCTTCGCCGACGTCGAGGTCCGGAAGGCCGACATCCACCTTGCAGCCCGGAAGCCGGGTCTGGCCGACGCACCAGTCACGCCGCCAGTCGACGATCCCGGCGGCGGTCTTAGCCGCAAGCGCGTCCGGTGCGTCGCCCAGAAACAACAGGTAGGGCTTCGTGATGTCCACCGCGGTCTCCGGAGGGGCGGTCGCCTCGACAGGACGCGACACGGCTGAGTATTACGAGCGGGGCGCTGACCGGCAAGGCGCCGGAATTCACGGGCGAATCTGGGTGCAGGTTGCGGAAGACGTCGCCGATCTGAAAGTCGAGACATTCGACGACGGTCTCGTGCTGACGCCGCTTGGGCCGTGGATCGCCGACACGGGCGATCTGCTGCAGCCGAAGATCGACGCCATCGACTTCGCCAGCGCGACCGGCAAGACTGTCGCCTTCGACCTCTCCGGACTGGACCGGCTCGACACCCTCGGCGCCCTGCTGATCGAGCGTATGAGACGCGCCGCGGAAGCTGCGGGAGCGACGGCCGAACTTCACAACGTCCGGCCGCAGCACGCGCGCCTGATGGATGCGCTGCGTGGCCGCGGGCAGGAGGCTCCGCCGCCGGAGAAGCGCGACACGGGACCGGTGGCGTGGCTCGCCCAGTTCGGCGGCCGCGTCGAGGCCGCCGGCGCTGATATCTCGAAGGGTCTCGGTTTCCTTGGCGCGGTGGTGGTGACGACCGGCCGCATGATCGCCGCGCCGTGGCGGTTCCGCTTCACCTCCTCGGTGGCGCATCTCGACCGCGTGGGGCTCCAGGCGGTGCCGATTATCACGCTAATCTCCTTCCTGGTCGGCGCGATCGTCGCGCAACAGAGCATCTTCCAGCTCCGGAATTTCGGCGCGACGCTGTTCGTGGTTGACCTGCTCGGGATCCTCATCCTGCGCGAACTCGGCGTGCTGCTCACCGCGATCATGGTCGCGGGCCGGTCGGGTTCGGCCTTCACGGCCGAAATCGGCTCGATGAAGATGCGCGAGGAGATCGACGCTCTCAGGACGATGGGCCTCGATCCGATCGAGGTGCTGGCCATGCCGCGCCTCACGGCGCTGCTGATCGCGATGCCGCTGCTGTCGTTCATCGCCGCCATGGCGGCGCTGCTTGGCGGCGGGCTGGTGGCCTGGGGCTATGGTGACATAACCCCGCTCACCTTCCTGCAGCGGCTCAAGGACGCGCTGTCGCTGCAGACCTTCTTCGTCGGCATTATCAAGGCGCCCTTCATGGCCGTGGTCATCGGCCTGATCGCCTGCACCGAAGGCATGAAGGTGAAGGGCTCCGCAGAGTCGCTCGGGCAGCGGACGACCTCTTCCGTGGTCAAGTCGATCTTCGTCGTGATCGTGCTCGACGGCTTGTTCGCGATGTTCTTCGCGGCGATAGGCATATGATGACCGAGCCTCGCGCCGCGCCGCCTGCAGAGAACCCCGCGGATGAAGACGACGTCGTCATCCGCGTGCGCGATCTCGTCGTCGGGTTCGGCGAGCGCAACGTCATCGACGGCATGGACATGGACGTCCGCAAGGGCGAGATTCTCGGCGTCGTCGGGCCGTCGGGAACCGGCAAGTCGGTCTCGCTGCGCGCGATCATCGGCCTGACGCCGAAGCGCGCCGGCAAGGTCGAGGTGTTCGGGGTCGATCTCGATGAGGCGAACGACGAGGAGCGACTGGCGATCGAGCGGCGCTGGGGGGTGCTGTTTCAGCAGGGCGCGCTGTTCTCCTCGCTCACCGTCCGGCAGAACATCGAGATGCCGCTTCGGGAGCACACCAGGCTCAGCCCGAAGCTGCGCGAGGAGATCGCGCGGCTGAAGATCGATCTGGTCGGACTGAAGCCCGAGGCCGGCGAGCGATTTCCCTCCGAGCTTTCCGGCGGCATGATCAAGCGCGCGGCGCTCGCGCGCGCTCTGGCGCTGGATCCCGACATCGTGTTTCTCGACGAGCCCACGGCGGGCCTCGATCCGATCGGCGCGAATGCGTTCGATCGCCTCATCATGACCTTGAAGGAGACCCTGGGTCTGACCGTTTACCTGGTGACGCACGACCTCGACACGCTGACCACCGCCTGCGACCGCATAGCGGCGCTCAAGGGCGGCAAGGTCCTGGCGATCGGCCCGATGTCCGAGATGGTCAAGAACGAGGATCCCTGGATGAAGGAATACTTCCGGGGCGAGCGGGCGCGCGCCGCCGGCATTGGCGCGACGGCGGCCTGAGGCGGACGGACAGATGGAGACCCGCGCGAACCACGCCCTGATCGGCGCCTTCACCCTGGCGGTGGTGGCCGCCGCCTTCCTTTTCGTCTGGTGGTTCACCGACCTCGGCCAGAGCCGCGAGCGCGCGATATACCGCATCCAGTTCCCGGGCGCGGTGTCCGGTCTGACGCCCGGCTCCGGAGTGCTGTTCAACGGCATCCGGGTCGGCGACGTCGTGGACCTCAACTTTGATCCACAGGATCCGGCCAAGGTCATCGCACGCGTCGAGATCGCCAAGGACACGCCGGTGCGCACCGACACGCGCGCGCGGCTGGAGATGACGGGCCTTACGGGCGGCGCTGTCGTGCAGCTCACCGGCGGATCGCCCACCGCGGCCGCGCTCCCGCTCGTCACCACCAAGGGCGGCGACCCTAACAACGCGCCGGTGCTGATCGCGGAAGCTTCGGCGTTCCAGGACATTCTGGAGGGCGCGCGCACGGTGCTGCAGCAGGCTCAGACGACCTTCGGCGACATCCAGGGCCTCGTCGGCAACAGCCGCGGCTCCATCGAGCGGTCGTTGCAGAACGTCGAGACGTTCACGGCCGCGCTTGCCGCGAACTCCGGCGACATCAAGGGCTTCATGCAGAACACCGGGGTCGCGGCGCGCCAGATCGGCAACCTTGCCGACCATCTGGTGCCGCTCGTCACCGACGTGCAGAACCTCGTCCGCGCCGTCGACGTGAACAAGGTCGACCAGACCATGTCGAACGCCGTCGCTTTCACGGACTCGCTCAAGAAGGCCGGCCCGAAGGTCGATCAGGCGCTCGGCGACGTGGCGCAGCTCGCCGAGCAGTTGCGCGGGGCCGGGACCCGCGTGGAAGACACGCTCAAGCAGGTTCAGGCGATCGTCGCAGCGGTCGATCCCGCCAAGGTCAACGCATCGGTCGATCGGTTCACCGCGGTGCTGCAGTCGGTGGACCCGGCGAAGGTCTCCAGCGTGATCGACAATGTCGCGAGCGCCTCGCGCAACGCTGATCGCGTCGTCGCGGCGATCGATCCCGAGAAGGTGAACCGCGCCGTGGACGGAATCACCGGTCTCGCGACGTCGATCGACGGCCCCACGATCAACCGTGCGGTCGCGAGCATCGATCGTGCGGTCTCGGCGGTGGACGGCGACAAGGTCCGCGCGACCGTCGACAACGTGAACGCCTTTGCGGAGGCGCTCGGCCGCAACGCCCAGAATGTCGACCAGATCGTCGCCGACGCCCGCAACATCTCGTCGCGGCTCACCGGCACGGCCGACAAGCTCGATGGCCTGCTGGACGACGCCCGCAAGCTGGTGGGCGGCGGTGAAGCACAGGGCGCGATCGCCGATTTCCAGAAAACCTCGCAGGCGATCCGCGAACTGGCGCTCAAGCTCGACAGCCGGACGGCCGAGATCAGCGCCGGGATCACGCGTCTGTCGAGTTCCGGCACCCGCGACCTGTCGGGCTTCGTCGCCGACAGCCGGCGTACGCTCAACAACCTGGACGCAGTCATCCAGGAGCTCAAACGGAACCCCCGCCAGTTCCTGTTCGGTGGAAGCGGCGGCGTGCCGGAGTATCGCGGTCGATGACAAGGACGCTGCACGTGAACACGAGCGAAGCGGCAGCGTCGGGCCGACGCGGCCTTCCGTCCCGCGCTTTGCGCGCATCGGCCTTGCTCGCGGGGTGCCTCGTCCTCGGAGGTTGCACCAGCCTGCTTGCGGGCGGTTCGCCGCCGGCGACCTTTGATCTGTCCGCGCCGCGCGATCTGCCCGGCGCCGGACGCGGCCGGGGCAATCTCGTGGTCGGCGAACCCGCCGCGGTGGCGGTGCTCGACGGCCAGAGGATCGTGATCGAACCCCGCCCAGGACAGGTCACCTATCTGCCGGACGCGCAGTGGTCGGATCGGCTCCCGAAGCTGATCCAGGCGAAGATCATCGAGGCCTATGAGAACGCCAACCGGCTCGGCTCGGTCGGACGGCCCGGCGATCGCCTGTCGGTGGATTATCAGCTCGTCACCGAGCTGCGGTCTTTCGAGGTGGACGCCGGGGCGGGCGTCGCCCGGGCGGAGCTGACCGCCAAGATCGTCAACGACAAGACCGGCAAGATCGTCGCCGCTGAGGTGTTTTCGGCGCGTCGGCCCCTGGCTGCGGCGGTCGACGGCCCGACCGCGAGCCGGGCGCTCGACGGCGCCCTCGGCGAGGTGCTGGCGGCGCTCGTCGCCTGGACCGGCCGCCGGATCTGACGGAGCGGCCGCCGTCGCGGCCGCCAATACCGCTGAGACATCGCAGCGAACGATGGCCCGCTTCCGGGCGTGAAAAAGGGCGCGTCGAACTCGGCGCGCCCTGAATTTTTTGAGGAAGATCACGACGGCCCAAACCCCGGAGGTTTGGACCGTCGCTCTCGTCTTGGTTCAGCCCGCTGGAGCGCGCCTGGCTGCTCGGCCTACTGGCCGAACTTGCCGGCCGCGTGGGCGAGCATCGTGTAGACCTTGCCGGTCTCCGAGGTCAGGTAGGTCTGCGCCAGGGCGTCGTCCCGGCCCTTGGGAGCCACCTCGTCCAGCAGCCGCTCGAACTCTTCGATGTAGCGGTCGACTGTCGTGTGGAACTCGGGATCGGCCGCATATTTGCGCCGGATCTCTTCGAACGTCTGCTGGCCCTGCAGCGTGTAGAGCCTGCGCGTGAAGACGTCGCGCTCGCCGCGGCGATAGCGGTCCCACAGCTCGCTGACGGCCTGATGATCGATCATCCGCGTGATGTCGATCGACAGGCTGTCCAGCGATTCCAGCGTCCGCGACGGGCTGCGCGGGGCGGCGTCCGCATCGCCGGCGCGCGCGCTCGGCTCCTCTTCTCTGGAGGCGCGAGCGAGCAGACCAGAGATCCAGCTGCCACCTTCCTCGGTCGCAGGAGCAGCCTGCCGGGGCTCGACTGCGGGTCGGGCAGGGGCGGCGGCCTTCGGCTGCTGCACAGCCTTGGGGGTCGCCGGAGTCGGAGCCGGGGCCGGAGCAGGCTTGGGAGCGGCCGCCGCGGGAGCGGGCTTCGCCGCCGCTGGGGCCGGCGCAAGATTCGCCTGCCGCGGCGCAGGCGGCGCGACAGGGCCGCGCGCGGGAGCCGCCACGCCGCCCGAGCCGCGCATCACCCTCTGGTCGCGCGCCTCGGCGACATCGAGGCTGGCGCCGTGCCGCGCCGCGATCTCGCCAAGCGTGGTCAGCGCCTTGATCTGCTCGGCCACCACGCGCCGGAGCTCCGCAGCGTTCTCCTCCGCTTCCTTGGGCATCTCCAGCACGCCGCGGCGCAGCTGCTCGCGCGTGGCGTCCAGCTCGCTTTGGATCGACGAGGTCATCGTCCGCATCTCGCGCGTGACCTCTCCGAACTTCGCGCTCGCCTCTCCGAGCATACGCTGGATATCCCGCGCAGCGTCCTCGCTCGCGGCCTTGAGAGCCGCGGCTGTCTTCTGGCGTTCGCCTTCGCTCGTCTGGCGGACCTTGTCGAACTCGCCGGCGATCGACTGCGTGGTCGCGCCGACCTGCGCCGCCAGCCCTTCGGCGACGCGCTTGGCGCGCTGCTCGGACTTCGAAAGAGCGCCGTCGATCGTGGCGGTGAAGCCCTCGAGCGCGGCGCCGAGCTCCTTCGCCTTGCCGCCGAGCTCGCTCGCCAGCGCGTCGAGCGCGGTGCGCCGCTCCTCGAGCGAACCGGCGAGCCGCGTCTGCGTGCCGTCCAGCGTCTCGGTGATCTTGCTGATCGCCTGCGTCTGCTGCTCGAGCTGGCGCGCGACTTCGCTGACACGGTCGAGAACGCTGGTCGACACTTCGCGGAGCGAAGCCACCTGGCCGCCCACGCGCTCGCCTGTGCGGGTCGTGGTCTCCGCGATGTCGGCCATGATCTCCTCGAACGCCGTCACGCGGCCCGAGAGGTCCGTCTCGACCGCGCCGAGCTTGCGAGCCGCGCCATCGAGCAGACCCTGCAGCGAGCCGTTGGCGTCGGAAAGCTTGCCAAGGGCGTCGGTGAGTTCGGCGGTCAGCGCCGTCTGCGTCTCGGTCAGCTCCGCCACGGCCCGCTTGCTCTCGCGCGAGATCGTGCGGGCGAGGGCGGAGGTCGCCTCGGTGACGGCCTCCTGGAGCTTCTGGCTGGATCCGTCGAGCTGCTCGACGGCCTTGGCCGTTTCCGCCCCGAGCGTCTCTCCGAGCCGCTGCGAGGTGAGACGGAGCCGGTCAGCGACCTGGCTGAGATTGGCGACCGCCGAGGCGCCACGGGTCTCGAAGGTCGAGACCAGCTCGCCATTGAGGCCCTCGATCGTTTCGCGGAGCGCTTCGCCGCGGGCGCCGAGCAGTTCGACGAGCGCGCTGGAGCGCTGGTCGAAGGCGTTCGCCACCGTCTCTCCCACGCTCGCGAGTTCGCGGGTGACATCGCCGCCCTGGCGGCTCAGCCGATCGAGCAGTCCGGAGCCGTTCTGGTCCAGCGCGGCCGAGAATTCGGCGATGCGAGCGCTGAGCGCCTCCGCGGTCTCGCCCGCCAGACGCGCGAGTTCGGTTTCGACGCGGCCGGAGACCTCGCCGAGCGCCTGCGAGACGCCCTCGATCTTGCCGCTGATCCGGTCCGCCACGCTGGCGCTGCGCTCGTCAAGCGCCGCGCTGACCGAGTCGAGACGGCCCAGAACGGTCATCTCGAAGCGGGCGATACGCGTGTCGAGCGTGTCGCCGACCTCAACCGCCTTGGCCCCAAGCGCGCGGTTGACCGCCTCCGCCTTGCCGTCGAACGAGGCGACGAGATCATCGGTGCGCGCCGACAGGGTTGCGGCGAATTCCGAGGCGCGCTGCGCGAGGGCGGCTGCGACCGTGGTCGAGCCCTCGCCGAGGGTGCGGGCGAGTTCGAGCGTCCGCTGCGCGAGCGCTTCGTTGAGGGTGCGGGTGCGCGAGCTGAGGCCGTCGTCGATCCGGGTGATCCGGCTCTCCAGCGAGAGCGCCAGGTCGCCCAGCCGGGTCGACATCTGGTCGTCGAACGAGTTGAACCGGTTCGCCAGCAGCGCGTCGAGATCGGCCGCGCGGCTCGCGAAGGAGTCGGCCCGCTCCGCCAGCGTCCGTTCGAGCTCGGAGGCCTTCGCGTCGAAGCCGGCGACATGGACGGCGACCGAGCGGGTGAGCTTCACGGCGCGGTCGTCGAAGCTCTCGAAGCTCTGCGCCACGGCCGAGCCGATCGCGCTGGCGCGCTCGCTGAGCGTGGCGATCCGCTCGTCGAGCGTGCCGTCCAGGGCGCCGATGCGCTCCGAGAAGGTCGAGAGCCGCTCGCCGAGCGCCCCGTCGAGCTTGGAAACGCGCGCATCGAAGGCTCCGAGCCGCTCGCCGATGATGCGGTCGAGGGTGGCGATCTTGCCGTCGATCTGTCCGATGTGCACCCCGACGGTCTCGTCGATGGCGCTGACCTTGGTGTCGATCGCGGCGACGCGGCCGACCATGGCGCCATCGAGCCGGGCGATCTGATCGTCCAGCAGCGTCACGCGCTCGTCGAACGCGCCGATCTGGCCAGCGATCTGCTGACCGACCTGCTCGATGCGCTGGTCGAGGCTCGCGACATGCTGACGCGACGCGTCGTCGAAGGCGACGATGCGCGAGTCGAAGCCGCCGAGTCGCGCTTCGAGGGCGGAAGCGACGCGTCCGGTCTCGTCGCCGAGCCGGCGGGCGGCCTCTGCGACGCGGTCGGAGACCATGTCGGCGAAGCGGCCGCCTTCTTCGGTGAGCTTGCGCTCGGCCTCGCCGACGCGCTCCGCCATGAGCGTCGCGAACCGGCCGCTTTCCTCGCCGAGACGCTCCACGAGCCCCGGAGCGCGCTTGTCCAGCGCTTCTTCGAGCCCCGCAAGGTGGCTGGCGAGCGACTGGGTGAGCGCTCCGCCGCGGGCGGCGATCGCGTCATTGAAGGCTTCAGCCGCCATGGCCAAGGCCTCGCCGACCTTCTCGCCGCGTCGCGCGACGGTGGAGTCGATTTCGCCGACGACCCGATCGAGCTGCTCGCGGATCGCAGCGACGCGGGCGTCCATCAGGCCGCCGACATCGGTGACCGATTCCTCCAGCGTCGACCGCGCGGCCGCCGCGCCGTCCTCGAGGCGCTGCGCCACATGCAGGGCGGCGTCGCCCAGCATGCGCTCGGCATTGGTGATCTCGCCGGCGAGGCGGTCCCCGAGCGTCGCGCCCGCTGCGTCGAAACGGCTCTCGAAGGTGCGGATGCGTTGCTCGAAGGCCGAGCCGGCGCGCTCCTGAGCGGCAGCGAACGCCGCCTCGGCCTCGCTCGCACGGGTTCCCAGGGTCTCGAACAGCCGTCCTTCGGCCGTCGCGAGCCGCTCCTGCAGGTCGCCGCCGCGGACGACGATCGCGTCGTGGATCCGCTCGGCGGTGTCGCTGATCGCGATGGTAAGCTGTCCGCCGCGGTCCGCGATGATGTCGCCCACCGTCGCGCCGGTGGTGGAGAGGCGCTCCTCGAAAGATTTGAGCTTCTGCTCGACGCCTGCGCCGATGCGGTCTGTCGCGGCGCCGAAGGCGGCCTCGGCCGCGGAGGCGCGAGCGTCGATCTTGGCGGAGAGGTCCTCGCCTGCGGCGGCGAGCCGGCGCTCGAGATCGGAGCCCCGTTCGACGACGATCTCGTGGATCCGCTCGGCAGTCTCGCCGAGCGTGTCGGCCAGAGCGCCGCCGCGATCCGCGATGATGTCGGCCACCGACGCGCCTGTGGTGGAGAGCCGCTCCTCGAAGGCCTTGAGCTTGTCCTCCACGCCGGAGGTTATGCGGCCGGTCGCAACTCCGAAGGCCGCTTCGGCGTCGGTAGCGCGGGCCGCGATGGTCTCCCCGAGCCGTTCGCCGCTCGCCTTCAGACGATCCTCGAGCTCGGCGCCGCGAACGACGACCACTTCGTGGATGCGCTCGGCGGTATCGCCAAGGTTATTGAGCAGGATCGCGCTGCGCTCCGACAGAACGTCCGCAATGGTGACCCCGGCCGACTCGATCGTGTCCCGCACTTCAGCGGCGCGGCCGTCGATCGCGGCCACGATGCGCGCGCCGACCGCGTCGAAGTCGCCCTCGATCGCGTCGCCGCGCACCACAATGGCCTCATGGACGCGATCGCTTGCGCGGGTGATGCGGGTCGCGACGTCCTCGCCCTGAGCTTCGAGCAGCGACGCGATGCGTTCGCCGTCTTCGACAAAGCGCCGCTCCAGCTCGCCGCCATTGACGACGATCGTCTCGTGCATGCGCGCGCTCGCCTCGATGAGCCGCTCGGCGAGATCGCCGCCCTGCAGCGTGATGTCGCTCGCGACCTTCTCGCTGGTCTCGTCGAGCCGGCGGGTGATGTCGCCGCCGCTCGCGGCGAGCGCCTCGACAGCCCGGTCGCTCGCGGCCCGCAACGTGTCGGCGACCTCCGTGGCGCGCGCCGCCAAGGTCTGCTCGACGTCCGACCCCACCGCGCGGAAGCCCGAAGCGGCTTCGTCGGTCCGCTCGGCCAGCGACCGCAGCACGCCGTCGGCGCGCTCGGCGAACGCGTCGGAGAGCTGCTGCCCGGTGCGCTCGAGGCCATCGTTGAACAGCATGCCGCGCGAGGCGAAATCCTCCGACACGCGGGAAGCCGCGGCGACGAAACGCTCGATCGCGCTGTCGCCGCGCGAGCCGAACTCGTCGGTGACCGAGGCCGCCGTGCCGCTGAGCGTCTCGACGAGCTCGCGGGAGCGTGCGCCGAGCGCGTCGATGATGTCGCGCGAGCCGGAATCGATCGAGCCATGGAAATGCGCGCCCGCGTCGGCCAACGCTTCGGTGACCTCCCGCGCCCGCTCCGAGAGCGTCTCCAGCAGTTCGGTCGAGCGCTCCGAAAGGTCGGAGTCCATTCCGGTCCGGGCCTCGGACAAGGCGGCGGTGAGCTCGCCGGCGCGCAGGGCGAGGGTGTCGAGAAGCTCGCGCGAGCGCTCCGCGAGGTCGCGGTGGAAGTCGCGTCCGGCGGCCTCGACGGACGAGGTCACGTCGCCGGCGCGCTCGGTGAAGGTCTGTGTGAGGTCGGACGCCGTACGGTCGAGATGGGAGATCACCGCCTCGACGCGCTCAGCGAGCTGCTCGGAGACGGCCCCGCCGACGCGGTCGATCTCGGCCGCCACGGCCTCGCCGCGCGCGGCGAGCGCGCCGGTCGCCTCGGCGCTGGTGCGCTGGATGCGTTCGTCGAATTCGGCGCCGGTCGCCTGCAGGCGATCCGCCACAAGCGTCGTCCGCTCTTCGATCGCGCGGATCATCGATTCGCCCGACTCGCCGAGGGCCAGGCGCGCGGCCTCGGCGCGCTCGTCGAGCGTCTCGACGATGCGGCGGCCAGTCTCGTCGAGGTCACGGGCGACCTCGGCGCCGCTAGAAGTCAGACGCTCGATCATCTCGGCGCCGCGGCCGCCGATAGCGGCCAGCATGTTCTCGCCGGCCTGCTGGATCGCCAAAGCGATCTCCGAGCTCCTGGCGTCGAGCTCGCTCGTGACCTGCGCGCCCGAGTTCGTGATGTTGACGGCCAGAAGGCTCGCGGCGGCGTTCAGATCGCGCGCCAGGACGTCATGGGCGCCCGCGATCGTCTCGCGCAGCCGCTCGGCGTTGCCGTCGATCGCGTCGCGCTGGGCCTGAATGTCCGCGATGAGGGTGCGGACGCGCACCTCATTGTCATGGAAAGATCGCTCGAGCGTGGAGACCTCGCCGCGGACCAGCGATTCCAGGTCGCCGGCGCGGCTCACCGCGCGCTCGATGCCGTCGCCCATGGCGGCGACTTCGCGGCGGACCGCCTGCCCGAGCGAGGTGATCGCTTCCGAGGAGGTGGTGTCCGGCTCCGCCAGGCGGAGCGCGACCTCGGTCATGGACCGCGCGACGAGCCGCATCTCCTGCGCGCGCCAGGACATCACGGCGAGCATGTAGAAGAACACGACGGGCGCTACGACGCTCAGGAAGGCGACGGCCAGCTGCGCCTGGACGGCGCCGTCGGCGAGGTTCGTCTCAGGACGGCCGAGGCCGAGCACGCCGAACACGTAGAGCGCGCCGAGACCGGCCCACACCAGCGCGGCGACGGTGGCGAGCGCGAACGGCGCGCGCGAAGGCTTGCGCTGCAGCGCGTAGACGATGTGGGCGAAGGAGCGGGCGTCGTCATTCGCGGGGGCGCGGCGGCCGGAGCGATCCGGACCGGGCCGGTCGGCGGAGACCGGGGGCAGGGCGGGTTCGGCGGGCCTCGCGGGCGGCGGCGCGACCGGCTCCGCCGGGCCTCTCGCCGTGGTCTCCACGGTGGCGTTCGCGCGAGGCGCGACGAGGTTCAACGCCTCCTCGATCGCCGAAAGGGCCGCTTCCGCGGGGTCCTTAGCCTGATTGACGTTCGCCATTTTCGGTCGCCTCGCGTCCGTACACCGTACCAACCGGTCGCTTGGTGAGAACCGCCGCCGTCGAAATCCTCTCTCGCCTCAGGGCTTTGCCGAGACGAGTGAAGACTTTTCTGACGATCGTTCCCCCCTTCCGCCCGTGCTCGCGCCAGCACAGACGGCATTTCCGCAGCGGCGATGCTAACGAGCATCACCTTCTAAGAGAACCTTGGAATCCGCCGATTGGCAAACGTCGTTAACGGCTTGTTCACCATCTTCGCCGCGCGGCGACCGGGTAGGGGCGGGCGCGAGTCTCCGATCGGGACGGCGGCCGGGGCTTCAGGCGACGCCGAGCTTCTTCTGAAGGCTGCTGGAAGAGGTCGTGTACTGGAAGACGATCCGCCGCTGCGGATCGATCCGGCGCGCCGCCGCCTGCGCCATCAGAGCCGCCTCGTGGAAGCCGGACAGGATGAGCTTCAGCTTGCCCGGATAGGCGTTGATGTCGCCGATTGCGAACACGCCGGGCGTAGTGGTCTCGAATTTCTCGGTGTCGACCGGCACCAGATTCTCGTCGAGCTGGAGGCCCCAGTCCGCAATCGGCCCGAGCTTCATCGTTAGGCCGAAGAAGGGCAGCATGTCGTCGGTGGCGATCTCGTGCGTCGAGCCGTCGTCGCGCTTCACCCGGACAGCCTCGAGGACCCCGTCCTCGCCAATCAGTTCGACCGCCTGGCCGAGCGTCAGGTCGATCACGCCGGCCTCGACCAGTGCGCGCATCTTGTTGACGCTGTCGGGGGCGGCGCGGAATGCGTCGCGCCGGTGGAGCAGGGTGACGCGTCCCGCCACCGGGGCGAGATTCAGCGTCCAGTCGAGCGCCGAGTCGCCGCCGCCCACGATCAGCACCCGGCGGCCGCGGAACGCCTCCATCCTGCGCACCGCATAGTGCACAGACTTGCCCTCGAACGCCTCCACCCCGGGAATCGGCGGACGTTTCGGCTGGAACGAGCCCCCGCCAGCGGCGATCACCACGACCTTCGTGTCGAATCGTTTGCCGCCGTCGGTGGTCAGCAGAAACCGGTCGTCGGGCAGATGCTCGAAGCCGGTCACCATCTCCGAGAAGTGGAAGGTCGGACTGAACGGCTTGATCTGCTCGAGCAGATTGTCCGTTAGGCCTTGTCCGGTGACCACCGGCAGGGCCGGAATGTCGTAGATCGGCTTCTCCGGATAGAGCTCCGCGCATTGGCCGCCCGGGCGGTCGAGGATGTCGATGACGTGCGCGCGGATGTCGAGCAGGCCGAGCTCGAAGACGGCGAAGAGCCCGACGGGGCCGGCTCCGACGATGACGGCGTCGGTCTTGATGGTTTCGGTCATGACGGTCCGGGAGAGAACTGGCGGGGCGAGGGAGGCGCGCTCCCGTGGCCACTATAGCGCCGCCCGGACGGCGTGGAACCTCGGCCCGGTCAGGCGTGCGCGAAGCGCCGGGGCTGCGCGGGCGAGGAGACCGTCATGGCGGCCGCGTCGCCAAGAGGCGCGGTCGCGGCGATGACGCGATTGCGACCGCCGGATTTCGCCGCGTACAGCGCGACGTCGGCGCGCTTCAACGCCTCGTCGATGCTTTCGTCGCGCCGCCACTCGCCGGCGCCGAAGCTGCACGTCACCTTCAGGTCGGCGTCGATCTGCGGCAGGCTTGTCGCCGCGACCGCGATCCGCATCGCCTCGCAGAGCGAAGCCGCGTCCTTCACGGAGCACCCGGGCAGCAGGATCCCGAACTCCTCGCCGCCCAGGCGGCCGACGGTTTCGGCTCTGTCGCGGGCGACGTTCGCCACCGCCTGGATCGCGACGTCTCCTGCGGCGTGGCCATAGGTGTCGTTGATCTGCTTGAAGCGGTCGATGTCGAAGATCGCGACCGCGTCGAGCGCATCGTTGGAACGCGGGAAATCGGCCGCCGCCTCGAAAAAGGCGCGGCGGTTGAGCGTCCCGGTCAGGGCGTCGATCGTCGCGAGGCGGATCAGCTCGCTCTGCATGCCCGCGACCCGTGAGGCGACGCGAAGGCGGGCCAAAAGCTCTTCGGGCGCGGGCGGCTTGCCGATGAAGTCGTCAGCCCCGCTGTCGAGCGCCTCGATGATGGTGCTGCGTTCGGACGATGAGGACATCACGAGCACGTAAAGCGGTCGGCGTGAGCCGGCGAGCGTCCGCGCCTGCCGGCAGAGCTCGAGCCCGTTCATGCCGTGCGGCTGGAGGCTGGTGAACAGGGCGTCGACCGCCAGATCGCCCCGGATGTGGCTCAAAGCCGCTGAAGCGTCGGTGAACAGGAGGGTTTCGTGTCCCGCCTGCTCCAGCGGCGCCGCGACCAGCCTCAGCACGACCCTGCTCGGATCGACGATGACGATTTTCACGCTCAGCCCCCGCCGGATGCAGGGCCGATGTTGCTGCGCAAAATGATAATGCCGGGTTTACCGCACCAGCGAAGGTTCAGCCCTGCCGCTCCGGCGTCGCGACGACGAGGCCGTCGAGCTCGGGCGTGATCTTGATCTGGCAGGACAGGCGGCTGTTTGGCCGGACGTCATATGCGAAGTCCAGCATGTCCTCTTCCATCGGCTCCGGACCGCCGACCTTCTCCGTCCATTGCTCGTCGACATAGACGTGACATGTCGCGCATGAGCATGCGCCGCCGCATTCAGCGTCGATCCCGGGAACGTCGTTACGGATCGCCGCCTCCATCACAGTGGAGCCGGTTTCCGCCTCGACGACGCGCTGGTCGCCGGCCGGATCGATGAAAGTGATCTTCGCCATGAATCGTCGCCGCAGCAGTGGAGGGCGCCGACCCGCGCGTGACGCGGCGCGTCGGCGGCGCGCCGGCTGTCTAGAACGTTTCCGCCGGACGCGCCAGAACGGCGGGCGCGCCCCGTGCAGGCAGGTTCAGGCTGGGACGATCAGCGGTCGAGGCCGAAACGCAGCTCGATCGCGGAAGTGACCTCGGCGATCGCTTCGGCGAGCTCGGCCAGCGCCTTGCCGGTCGACTCGCGCGCCTTCGCCGCGCGCTCCAGCTCCTCCGCCGCGAAGGCGACCCGGTTGGCGCCGACGCCGCGGGCCGAGCCCTTCAGCGTGTGCGCTACATCGGCCCGCTCGGCTGGATTCGTCAGGTTCTCGAACCGGAAAAGCAGGATCCTGGCCTGACGACGAAAAAGCTCCAGGACTTCACGCTCAAGCGAGCGATCGCCCATCGTCTGGCGGTTCAGATGAACGACGTCGATCGCCGTAGCGAAGGAGCCGCTGGCACGTTGCTCGTATTGTTCCATGATGCTCGACATGATGACTTCACGCTCCGAGCCCGCCGTTACGCCGCGGGCCGTCCCTTAATTGCTGCGCTTCGCTGTTGTCGGAAGTTGGGCGCTCAAGGTTCAACATTCGCTACGAAGTTTTTCGAGGTTGAGCGTGGCTTCCGAGCCACGGTGGAAGTCTTGCGCGCGGGCTTTGAACTCATGCCGAACGGGACGTTCATCCGGCGTTCACCGCACCGCACAATTAAGGAGCGCGCGGAACGGTTTCCAACCGGTAAAGAAACAGGGTTGAGAAATCGGACGACGGCGCCCACCTCGCTTGCGCGCGGCGCAGCCTCGCTCTCCTGCCGACAAGGAGCCTCATGCGTCGCCTGATCTTGTTTCGCCACGCCAAAGCCGAGCCTCCCGACGGGTTGTCGGATCATGAGCGTGGCCTCGTCGAGAGCGGGCGCGCCGCTGCGGCCGCCATGGGTCGCTGGCTCGCCGCGAATGGTCTGCGCCCTGATGTCGCGCTGTGCTCGACCGCGGCGCGCGCACGGGCGACCTGGGAGCTCGCAAGCGAAGCCTTCGAAGACGCGCCGGAGGTCCGCTTTGAAGGGGGCATCTATGGGGCCTCGCCGGAGACGTTGCTCGCCTTGACGCGTAGGGCTGGCGGCGACGCCGGAACGCTGATCATCGTCGGGCACAATCCCGGGTTGGGGCAATTCGTAGAAATGCTTGCGACAAAAGACGCGCGTGACGGGTCAAAAGAGCAGCTCGAAGCTCTGCCGACCGCCGGCGTCGCCGTCCTCGATCTCCCCGCGGGTGAATGGAGCGCAACAGCCTTTGGCGAAGCGCGGCTCGCCAGAACGATGACGCCCAAGATCCTGAAAGATGGCGACGAATGAGATTCGAGGGGCTTCTGGACGAGGCGCGGATCGTCGCGCGCAGTCTGGCGGAGGCCGCCGCCGGCGCGCTTGATCCCACGATCCGGCTCGGCGTCACCGGCCTGTCGCGCGCCGGCAAAACTGTCTTCCTGACGGCGCTGGTACAGGCGCTGGTGCATGGCGGCCGTCTGCCGGCCTTTCGGGCCTATGCGCAGGGCCGGCTCGCGGGCGCGCGGCTTGCGCCGCAGCCGGACGACGCGGTGCCCCGGTTCGAGGTCGAGACGCATCTGCGCGCCCTGACGGGCCCCGAGCGCAGCTGGCCGGAATCCACAAGGCGCATCTCGGAACTCCGGGTGATCGTCGAGTTCGAGAGCCCGGGCTTTTTCGGCGGGACCCGGGGTGGCCGGCGGCTGACGCTCGACATCGTCGACTATCCGGGCGAGTGGCTGCTCGATCTCGCGCTGCTCGGGCAGGATTTCCGGACCTGGAGCGCGCGGACGATCGCCTCGAGCGAGGGGCCGACCCGGGCGCCGATCGCCGCCGCATGGCGGGCGCATCTTGCGACCCTCGATCCAACCGCGCCGGAAGACGAGAGCGCCGCGCGCGAGGCCGCCTCCCGCTTCACTGCCTATCTGCGGGCCGGCCGCAACGAGCGGGTGGCGCTATCGACGCTGCCGCCGGGGCGCTTCCTGATGCCGGGCGACCTCGAAGGCAGCCCCGCTCTGACATTTGCGCCGCTCGCCCTCCCGGAGACCGGCGAAGCGCCGTTGAATTCGCTCTGGGCGATGATGGAGCGCCGATATGAGGCCTATCGCTCGCACGTCGTGCGGCCGTTTTTCCGCGACCATTTCGCGCGACTCGATCGGCAGATCGTTCTGGTCGACGCGCTCGCGGCGCTGAACGCCGGACCGGAAGCGGTGGCGGATCTGGAGACGGCGCTGACCGACGTGCTTTCGGCCTTTCGGCACGGTCACAATTCCTGGCTTTCGAGCCTGTTCCGTCCCCGCGTCGACAAGCTCCTGTTCGCCGCCACGAAGGCGGACCATCTTCACCACACCAGCCATGACCGGCTGGAAGCGATTCTTCGTCGGCTGGTGGCGCGGGCGATCGAGCGCGCCGAGTTCGGCGGCGCGGCGGTCGACGTCGTCGCCCTTGCGGCCGTCCGGGCGACGCGCGAGGCGAGCGCCCGCCAGGGCCGCGACGAACTGCCAGTGATCATCGGCGTGCCCGAGAAGGGCGAGCGCTCCGGCGACCAGATCTTCGATGGCGAGGAGGAGATCGCGGTTTTCCCGGGCGACTTGCCGGCGGATCCGGAGGTCGCGCTGCGGAGCGGCGGCTATCGCGGCCGCGCCCATGACGAAGCCGGAGGAGACCTGCGATTCATCAAGTTCCGCCCGCCGCTGCTTCCGGTTTCGGAGCGCCCGCCGCAATTGCCGCACATCCGGCTGGACCGGACGCTCGAATTCCTTATCGGCGACGCTCTGAAGTGACGCCGCACAGCGGGTTTCGAAGACCATGACCGACGCTCCCCGCAGACCCGCGGCGTTTCGCCTGAACGATCCGGGCGTCACGCTGGCCGCGCCCGACGAGGAGACTTCGACGGCGCGCGGCGGCGTGGTGCTGACCCAGCAGCCGGACGCCTTCGAGACGCTGCAGGAGCCTGCCGCCGCAAAGGTGAAGCCGCGCCGGCGCGGGTTTTCGCTCGGCAAGCTGTTCTGGGGCGCGCTGGGCGGGCTCGGCAGCCTCGCGTTCGGCCTGTGGGCCACGCGTGTCGTCGAAGACCTTTTCGCGCGATCCGACTGGCTGGGCTGGATCGCGCTCGCTCTGGCGGCGGCGGCGGGATTCGCCGCGCTCGCGATCGTCTTTCGCGAGGTCACGGCTCTGCTGCGGCTCAACAAGATCGAGGATCTTCGGGTCGCGGCCGAGGAGGCCCACAGCGCGGACGACGACGCGAAGGCCCGGAAGGTCGTGGCGGAGGCCGTGGCGCTCTATGCGGGTCGTCCGGAGACGGCGCGCGCCCGCGCGGCCGTGGCGACGCACGCGAACGAGATCATCGATGGGTCCGATCGCCTGCGCATCGCGGAGCGCGAACTGATGGACCCGCTCGACCGGGAGGCGACCCGGGCGATCGCGGCGGCCGCGAAGCGGGTGTCCGTCATCACCGCCGTTTCGCCGCGCGCGCTGGTCGATCTCGCGGTCGTGCTGGTCGAGACGACGCGCCTGATCCGGAGGGTCGGCGCGATCTATGGCGGACGTCCCGGCATGCTCGGCTTTCTGAAGCTCGCGCGGCATGTCGGGGCGCATCTCGCGGTCACCGGCGGCATGGGGGTCGGCGATGGACTGCTGGAGCAGATGCTCGGCCACGGGCTCGCGGCGAAACTGTCGGCGCGGCTAGGCGAGGGCGTGTTGAACGGCCTGCTGACCGCGCGCGTGGGGCTCGCCGCTATGGCGGTCTGCCGGCCGCTGCCCTTTGTCGAGCGCCGTCCGCCGACCGTGCGCGAGGTCGCCGGGAACCTGTTCGAGAGCCGGCAGGCCTGACCTAAAAAAGCCGCCGGCGCGAGGACTGCAATTCGCGCCGGCGGTTTACAGAAGTCAGGTACGGCCGTCGCTTAAGCGGCGGCTTCGTGGCGGTGGATACGATCCGGGCATCCGTTTGGATCTCCGGACGAATCCGTCGCGCCGCGATTGCGTATCGCGTTTTTGAGCCGCGCGCATGACGTTCTTTGGCGCCGGGGCGGGGGCGCGCGCTTCGGACGCGGGCAGTTCACGCCAGCGCTCCGATCTGCCCGCGGTGACGAAGCGTGTGGTCGGCCAGAACGCAGGCCATCATGGCTTCGCCCACAGGCACGGCGCGGATGCCGACGCAGGGGTCGTGACGACCCTTGGTGGAAACGTCGACCTCGGCGCCGCCGCGGTCGATCGAACGCCGCGGCGTCAGGATCGAGGAGGTCGGCTTGACCGCGAACCGCGCCACGATCGGCTGACCCGTGGAGATCCCGCCGAGAACCCCGCCGGCGTTGTTCGACAGGAAGACAGGTCTGCCGTCGCCGCCGAGCCGCATCTCGTCGGCGTTCTGCTCGCCGGTGAGCCGGGATGCGGCCATTCCGGCCCCGATCTCCACGCCCTTCACCGCGTTGATGCTCATCAGCGCAGCAGCAAGATCGGAATCGAGCTTGCCGTAGATCGGGGCTCCAAGCCCCGCAGGAGCGCCTTCGGCGACGATCTCGATCGTGGCGCCGACCGACGAGCCGGCCTTTCGGATGCCGTCGAGGTAGCTTTCCATCTCCTTGGCCGCGACCGGGTCCGGGCAGAAGAACGGGTTCGCATCGACCGCCGACCAGTCCCAGCGCGCCCGGTCGATCTCGATCCCGCCCATCGCGACCAGCGCGCCCCTGATGGTGACGCCGGGGATCACGAGCCGCGCGATCGCGCCGGCCGCGACGCGGCTCGCCGTCTCGCGCGCGGACGACCGCCCGCCGCCGCGATGGTCGCGCACGCCATATTTCGCCTCATAGGCGTAGTCGGCGTGGCCAGGCCGGTAGCTCTGGGCGATGTTCGAGTAGTCCTTCGAGCGCTGGTCGACATTGCGGATCAGCAGCGCGATCGGGGTGCCGGTGGTCGTCAGCCGGCCCTCTTCGGCCTCGATCACGCCGGACAGAATCTCGACCTCGTCCGGCTCCTTGCGCTGGGTGGTGAAGCGCGACTGGCCGGGCCGGCGACGGTCGAGCGCAGCCTGCACGTCGTCGCGGCTGAACGTCAGGCGTGGCGGGCAGCCGTCGACCACGGCGCCGATGGCGGGGCCGTGGCTCTCGCCGAACGTCGTGACGCGGAACAGGTGACCAAAACTGTTGTGAGACATGGCCGGAGCCTATGCCACGCAACCGCCTTTCCGAAAAGCCGCGCTTTCCGTGGGGTTTCCGATTGCGTAGGAACTAGGGACTAACCTTAACGCTCCCGCTCGCGAGTCTCAGGTTCACGCATGTCGACGCCACTCGAAAGCATCGCCGCCGGCCAGACGCCTTATGTGTTCTTCGATCTGGAGACCACAGGCCTGACGCCGAAGCGGGACCGCATCATCGAGATCGCCGCGTTGCGCTTCGATCGCGCGAGCGGCGAGGTGGAGGCGTTCCAGACGCTGGTCAAACCGGACCGGCCGATCCCGGCCTTCGTCCGGGCCATGACGGGCCTCGACGACGCCGCCTTTGCGGAAGCGCCCGAGCCGAAGGACGCGCTCGACAGGTTCTTCGCGTTCGTCGGGGACGATCCGCTCGTCGCCTACAATATCGGTTTCGACAACGCCTTCCTGGTCGCCGAGGCCGAGCGCGTAGGTCTGACCCCGCCGCCAACCACCGTCTGCGCCATGCGGTTTGCGCAGTCGCGGGTGAAGGACGTGCCCAATCATCGGCTGGAAACGGTCGCGAAGGCGCTCGATTGCCCGCGACCGCGCGCCCGGCGGGCGATGGAGGACTGTCTTACCGGCCTGATCGTCTTCGAGAAGGCGCTCGAGCTCACGACCGCCTGACGAGGCCTCAGTCGGCGTCGCCGGTCTTGGCCGCCGCGACCGGCTGTCCGCAGGTCGCGTCCAGGCGCGGCGCGAGCCAGGCCAACGCCGGTACGAGCTCGCGCTTCCAGAGCGCCCATTCGTGCCGGCCCCCGACGATCCGCAAGGTGCTGTCGACGCCGCGGCGAAGCAGGGCGAGATGGAGCTCCGTCGTGCCCTGGACGATGCCGCTCGGATCCTGGTCGCCCGCGTCGAGGTAAACGGCGGGCTTCGGCTTCAGGCCGACGCCGAGAAGCGGCACGCGCGGAAACAGGTTCATCGCGTTGAAGCGCGCGAACCGGAACGGCCTGCCGAAGGCGCCGTCGTAAAGCCGCTCCGCGCGGCGCAGCCGCGCCTTCATCTGCGGCCCGATCGGCGGAGAGATGCTGCCCGAGAGGCTGATCGCCGCTCCATAGAGGGAGGGGTGATCGAACGCGAACAGCAGGGCCCCGTATCCGCCGGTGGAGAGGCCCGCGACGGCGCGTCCCTGCCGGCAGTCGGCGGTGGGCAGCTTGGCGTCGATGGCGTCGACCAGGTCGCGCGTGAGCGCCGTCTCCATCGCGCCCGCGCCGCCCGGATCGCGATTGTTGACGTACCAGCTGTCGCCGGCGAACGGCATGACCACCACGGTCGGCGGCAACGCGCCTGACGCCACGGCCTTGTCCATGGTGAAGGCGAGACCGCCGGCGTCGAGCCAGTCCGCTTCTCCGGGTCCGCCGCCATGCAGCAGGTAGAGAACCGGCCACCGGGCCCCGGGAGGAGGCGACTTGGCGGGAAGGTAGAGATTGTAGTGGATCGGGTGGCCGAGGGCCCGGCTTGGCGCCGTGAGGCCGCGCTCCACGATGCCGGAGGCGTGCGCCGGCGCGGCCGCCAGGAGGCTGGCGAGGGCGGCGGCGAGGGAGAGGCGTGACCGCATGGGCGACGCTCGTGCGCGGGTGTGCGTCGAAGACCCGCCGACGCGTCAAGCCGCACGAGTCCTGAAGAGACTAGCGCTGCGCCGCAACAAACGTCACGCGCGAAAACGTCACGGCGCGAGGTTGTGAGGCGCGGCGGAAATCCGTCCGCGCCTGCCGCTTCAGCGCGCCTCGGAGGCGCCGGTCTCGGCCAGCTTGCGCTCGACCATGGGCAACCGATCCCAGCCCCAGTATGGCTCGCCGTCGACGATCAGCCATGGCGCGCCGAAAACCCCGCGGCCGACGGCGTCCTCGCCGGCGGCGCGCGCTTTGGCCTTCAGCTCGGGACTGGCGACGGCGGCGACAAAGGCGGACGGATCGGCGCCCAGCGACCGCGCGACCTCGGCGACCGCCGCGGCGTCGTCGATCGCCAGTCCCTCTGCGAAGTAGTGGCGGAAGACCTCTTTGGCGAACCGAACGGCGAGGGCCGGATCCTGCGCGTCGAGCCAGTAGAACCCGCGAAGCGCCGGCATGCCGGCGTGCGGATGGTCCACCGGCATCGCAAACTCCAGCCCCTTCAGCCGGGCGATGCGCGCCCAGTCGAGCGCCGCGTACTCCGCCTTCAGCGGCGTGCGGGTGAGGGGCTTGGCGTCCGTGACCTTGAAGGAGGACCCGAGGCTGAAGGCCCGCCACCGCACGCTGCGGCCATGGCGCGCGGCGAGCTCGTCAATCTCTGTCGCGGCGAAATAGGAATAGCCGGACGCGAAGTCGAAGAAGAACTCGATCGGCTCAGCCATTCGCTCGCCCACTATGCTGTCTTCAAGCAAAGCCTGGTGCGGACGGCGGGAGTCGAACCCGCACGCCTTGCGGCGCAAGATTTTAAGTCTCGTGCGTCTACCGGTTTCGCCACGTCCGCGCCGCACCGGCATAGCACGAGCGGCAGGCGGCGCCAGATGGGGTCAGCTCCGCGGAAGCCCGGCGAGCATCTCGATCACCGCCGCCCTGGCGGCCGCAAGCGCTTCGGGCTTGCGTGAGCGGATCACCAGATTGGTGTTGAAGCGGCCTCCGTCCATGAACGGATAGCTGCCGATCGCGACGTCGGGATGGGCGCGCTGGACGGCCGCCAGCGGCGTCGCCACGTCGCCCTCCTTGGCGTCGGCCCTGACGGTCTCGCTGAGGATCGGCTCACCGGTCTTCAGCGTCGGCGCGACCTCGTCCAGCATGGCGCGCATGATCGCCGGCACGCCCGCCATGACGATCACGTTCTCCAGCCGGAAGCCCGGCGCTTTGGAGATCGGGTTCGCGATCAATTCGGCCCCGAAGGGTATGCGGGCCATCCGCAGCCGGCCCTCGTTGAGCTCGCCGGGACCCGAGAAACGCTCCTGCAGCATCGCGACGGCGCGCGGGTCGTGATCGATGCCGACGCCGAACGCGACCGCGACGGCGTCGGCCGTGATGTCGTCATGGGTCGGCCCGATGCCGCCGGTGGTGAACACATAGGTGACGCGGGCGCGAAGCGCGTTCACCGCCTCGACGATCGCCGGCTGCTCGTCCGGCACGACGCGAATCTCGCGCAGATCGACGCCGAGGCGGGTCAGCGTCTCGGCGATGTGGCCGCTGTTGGTGTCGCGCGTGCGGCCGGAAAGCACCTCGTCGCCGATGACGACGACGGCGGCGGTGACGGCTTCGCTCTGCTCGGTCATCGGCGCACCTCGGAAACGGGCCGCGAAGCTAGCGGACGCTGCGGCAGGCGCAAGATCCGCGGACCCGTCGACGGGCGGCCGATCGCCGAACAAAAAAGGCGCGGGCGACGAGCGCCCGCGCCTTTGGTTCTGAGGCCCGATCAGCCCTGGTCGGCAGAGCGGCGACCCTCGGGACGACCGCCGCGACGGGGCCGCTGGCCGGCAGGCCGGCCCGGCTTCTGCATGAACGGCATGCCGGACATCTCGCCATCGGCGCGGCTGCCGTCGGCGCGGCGTCCGTCCGGACGATGGCGACCCTGCGCTTCGGCGCCGCCATGACCGCGGCGCTGCTCGCCGCCGCCGGGCGCTCCGCCGCCACGGCCGCCACGGCCCTGGTGCGGACGTCCGCCGCCGGCCGGCCGCTGCTGCCCCTGCGGGCGGCCGCCCTGTCGCTGGTTCTTCTGCGAGGCTGCGCCATCGCCCTCCGGCTCGGCCTTGCCGGCCTCCGACCTCCGGTCCGTCGCCGGGATCGACTGCCGGATCAGCCGCTCGATGTCCCGCAGATAGGCGCGCTCGTCATTCGCGACGAGCGAGATCGCCAGTCCGTCGGCGCCCGCGCGCGCGGTCCGGCCGATGCGGTGAACATAGGACTCGGGAACATTCGGAATGTCGTGGTTCACCACATGGGTGACGCCGTCGACGTCGATGCCGCGGGCCGCGATGTCGGTCGCGATCAGCACCCGGAGATGTCCCGTCCGGAAGGAGCCGAGCGCGCGCTCGCGCTGAGCCTGGCTCTTGTTGCCATGGATCGCGGCGGAATCGATGCCGGCTTCGCTGAGCTGGCGAACCACCTTGTCGGCCCCATGTTTGGTGCGCGTGAAGACAAGCGCCCGGCCGAGGTTCGGCGCGCGGAGGATTTCGGCAAGGATCGCCTTCTTGCCCGACTGCTCAACAAAGATGACGCTCTGCTCGACCCGATCGGCGGTCTTAGCCACCGGCGTCACCGCCACGGTCGCCGGATCGCGGAGCATGGCGTCCGCGAGCTCCTTGATCGCCTTCGGCATGGTTGCGGAGAAGAACAGCGTCTGCCGGCGGTGCGGCAGCATCGGCAGTATGCGGCGGATGGCGTGGATGAAGCCGAGGTCCAGCATCTGGTCGGCCTCGTCGAGCACAAAGTGCTCGACCTGGTCGAGCCGCAGCATCTTGCCGTCGATGTGGTCGAGCAGCCGGCCCGGGGTGGCGACGAGGATGTCGACGCCGCCGGAGAGCTTGCGGACCTGCGGACCAGCCGCGACGCCGCCGAACACGACGGCGACCGAGAGCTTCAGGTTGCGCGCATAGGACTGGAAGCTCTCGGCGATCTGGCTCGCGAGCTCACGGGTCGGCGACAGGACGAGCACGCGGCAGCCGCGACGCGGGGCGACCCGCGGATTGGCGGCGAGCCGCTCGATGATGGGCAGCGCGAAGGCGGCCGTCTTGCCGGTGCCGGTCTGGGCGATGCCCATAAGGTCGCGGCCAGCCAGCACGATCGGAATCGCCTGCGCCTGAATCGGGGTGGGGGTCTCGTAACCTTCCGCCGCCAGCGCCTCGAGGACGGGCGCGGACAGGCCGAGATCGGTGAATTTGGTCAAGTTTGGTCTTCCGGATGCAGCCATCGGCCGCCGCGCCTCGAATGGGCGCACAGCTATGGCGGGTGCGTTGAGACGCGCCCCGCGTGATCTGGGCTGTCGATGAGGGTTCTGAGGCGCCCGGCAGGTCCGGCTAGTGCCGGCGTCACGCGGCCTGGACGCGAGGTATCGCTGTCGTGAGCGATAGAAGACATGTGCGGGCGCGAAGACGAGAAGTCAAGCCGCCCCGTCACCTAGCACTTATCAGTCGCCGCCGCAGACGGAAATCTCGTCCGCTAGCCGGCGCGCCTCCGCGGCGTCGAGCGAGCTCATCCTGACCTCGACCTGTGTGCTCTTGGATCCGGCGTCGACGAAGCCGATCGACCAGACTCGCGAGCCGCCGACCTCTTCCGTGACCTCGACAAGCCCGAGGCTCTCGAGGGTCGAGCGGGTGACGCCCTGATGGCGCGCCGCAAGCCTCGCGTAGCTGCACTCGGCCACCGCTTTGTACGGACCCTCATGGGTGACCACGAGCGTCGGCGGCGCGGCTTCGGCCGGGCGCGACCCCCAGACCGGCGCAGAGAGGGTCGCCAGAAGGATGGCGGCGCCTCCCGAAGCTCTGCGCGTCATCTGCTCTGCTCCTGCAGGGCGAGCAGGTGATCGACCAGGCCGCGGGTGGACGCGTCGAGTCCTTCCGTTCCGGCTTCGCCCTTCATCACCGGGATCAGGCGCGAGGCTAGCTCCTTCCCCAGTTCGACGCCCCACTGGTCGAAGGAGTTGATCCCCCAGATCACGCCCTGGGTGAACACCTTGTGTTCATAGAGTGCGATAAGCCGGCCGAGCGCGCGCGGGTCGAGCGTCCGGTAGGCGAACGCGCAAGTCGGGCGGTCGCCGGGGAAAGTCTTGTGGGGCGCGAGCGCCTCCGCCTGCGCCAAGCTCTTTCCGCCGCCGCGAAGCTGCTCAGCCGCCTCTTCGGTCGTGCGCCCCTTCATGAAGGCCTCGCCCTGCGCGAGCGCGTTCGCGAGCAGCATCGCGTGCTGGTCGCCGACGTTCTCATGCGGCAGGGCGGCCATCAGGATGTCGGCCGGGACGACGTCCGTGCCCTGGTGGAGCAGCTGGTAAAAGGCGTGCTGCCCATTGGTGCCGGGCTCGCCCCACACGATCGGCCCGGTCGCGCGTTCGACCGGCGCGCCGTCGAGCGTGACACGCTTGCCGTTCGACTCCATGTCGAGCTGCTGGAGATAGGCCGGGAAGCGGGCGAGCCGCTGGTCGTACGGCAGCACGGCATGGGTGGCGAAGCCCCAGACGTTGCGGTGCCAGACGCCGAGCAGGCCCATCAGGGCCGGAATGTTGCGGTCGAGCGGCGCGTCGCGGAAGTGCTCGTCGACATCGCGGCCGCCGTGCAGGAACGCCTGGAAGTTCTGGGCGCCGATCAGAATCGTCAGCGAGAGGCCGATGGCCGACCAGATCGAGTAGCGGCCGCCGACCCAGTCCCAAAAGCGGAACATGCGCTCCTCGGACATGCCGAATGCTTCGACCGCCTCGACATTGGTCGAGATCGCCGCGAAATGCGCGCCGACGGCGGCTTCGCCGAGCGCCCCGACCAGCCAGCCGCGGGCGGCGTGCGCGTTCGCCATCGTCTCGAGCGTCGTGAAGGTCTTGGAGGCGACAAGAACCAGGGTCCGCGCCGGGTCGAGATGCCTCAGCGTGTCCGTCACATGCGCCCCGTCCACGTTCGAGACGAAGTGCCCGCGCAGGCCTGCCTGGGTGTAGGGGCCGAGCGCCAGAGCGGCCATCGCTGGACCGAGATCCGAGCCGCCGATGCCGATGTTGACGATGTCGCAGAAACGCTCGCCGGTCGCGCCCATCAAGGCGCCGCTGCGGACAGCCTCGGCGAACTGCGCGGCCTTGCGCCGCTCGGCCAAGATCTCCGGCATGACGTCATGGCCGTCGACGAGGATGTGGGCGTCCTCCGGAGCGCGGAGCGCGGTGTGGAGGACGGCGCGGCCCTCGGTCGTGTTGATCTTGGCGCCGGAGAACATCGCGTCGCGGCGGCCTTCCAGGTCGCAGGCGCGCGCGAGTTCGACGAGCAGCGCGATCGTCTCCGGCGTGACGCGCGTCTTCGAGTAGTCGAACAGCAGGTCGTCGAGCTTGACCGAGAGACGCGCGAAGCGGTGCGGGTCGTCCGCAAACATCTGCCTCAGCGGCACGCGCTCTATGTCGCGCCGGTGAGCGGCCAGCCGCTCGAAAATCGCGTCGCGGGCTGAGGTCATTCCTGTCTCCCGAGCTTCCGTGTTCGGCAGGGCGTCAAATGGCGCTCGCGCCCTGTTCCGCCGAGCCCACGGCGGCGCGGAAGGCGGCGAAAAGGTTTCTGCCCATGCCGAACTGCGGCTCGGTCTCCTCGAACACCGGCGCGCGCGCTTCGAACTCCGCAGCCGGGACCCTGACCTCGAGCACGCCGGCCTCGGCGTCCACGCGGATCACGTCGCCGTCGCGGATGCGCGCGATCGGTCCGCCATGGGCGGCCTCTGGCGTGACGTGGATCGCCGCCGGCACCTTGCCGGATGCGCCCGACATTCGCCCGTCGGTGACCAGCGCGACGCGATGTCCGCGGTTCTGCAGGACAGAGAGCGCAGGCGTCAGCCGGTGCAGCTCGGGCATGCCGTTCGCCTTCGGACCCTGGAACCGCACGACCGCGACGACGTCGCGATCGAGTTCGCCGGCGCGGAACGCCGCCTCCAGCGCATCCTGGGAGGAGAACACGCGCGCCGGCGCCTCGATCGTCCAGCGGTCCCGCTTGACCGCCGACACCTTGATGACCGCGCGGCCGAGATTGCCGTCGAGCAGCCTAAGGCCGCCCTCGGGATCAAAAGGCTGCGCCATAGGGCGAAGCACGCTCTGGTCGCGGCTTGCAGCGTCGGTCTCGCGCCAGACGATGTCGCCGCCCGCCAGCACCGGCTCCTTCTCGTAGTCGGCGAGGCCGTGGCCCAAGACGGTCAGCACGTCGTCATGCAGCAGTCCGGCGCGGCGAAGCTCCCGGATCAGGAACTGCATGCCGCCCGCCGCATGGAAGTGGTTCACGTCGGCCGAGCCGTTCGGATAGATGCGGCAGAGCAGGGGAGTTGCGGCCGACAGACGGTCGAAGTCGTCCCAGGTGAGCGTCACGCCGGCGGCTTTCGCCATCGCGATCAGGTGGATCGCGTGGTTGGTCGAGCCGCCGGTCGCGTTCAGCCCGACGATGCCGTTCACGAAGGCCTTCTCGTCCAGAACCCTGCCGATCGGCGCATAGCCGTTCGCGGCGCGCGTGATCGCCAGCGCCTGGCGTACGGCCGCCTGGGTGAGCGCGTCGCGCAGCGGCGTGTCGGGCGGCACGAAGCTCGAGCCGGGCAGGTGCAGGCCCATGATCTCCATGAGCATCTGGTTCGAGTTGGCCGTGCCATAGAAGGTGCATGTGCCGGGCGAGTGATAGCTCGCCGATTCCGACTCGAGCAACTCGGCGCGTCCGACCTTGCCTTCGGCGTAGAGCTGCCGGACGCGCGCCTTCTCGTCGTTCGAGATGCCGGTCGGCATCGGACCTGAGGGAACGAAGATCGCGGGCAGATGGCCGAAAGCCAGCGCCCCGATCACCAGGCCCGGCACGATCTTGTCGCAGATGCCGAGGTAGAGCGCAGCGTCGAACATGTCGTGGCTGAGCGCGACCGCCGTGCCCAGCGCGATGACGTCGCGCGAGAACAGGCTGAGCTCCATGCCGGGCTGCCCCTGCGTGACGCCGTCGCACATCGCCGGCACGCCGCCCGCGACCTGAGCGACCGCGCCGGCTGCGCGCGCCGCGGAGCGGATCAGTTCCGGGTAGCGCTCATAGGGGCGATGCGCCGAGAGCATGTCGTTGTAGGCCGTGACGACCGCGACGTTCGGAACCCGTTGGGCCTTGAGCGCCGCCTTGTCGTCTGGGCCGCAGCCGGCGAAGCCATGAGCGAGATTGCCGCAAGACAGCGCGGCGCGATGCGGCCCCGCCGCCGCGGCGCGCTCGATCTGCTCCAGATAGCTCGCGCGCCCTTCGCGGCTGCGAGCGATGATCGTCTCGGTGACAGCGGCGATGCGGGGGTCGAGGGTCATGACGGACCTCCGAGTTCGGGCGTTTGGGCTGGAAGGGCGTTCACGGCGCCCAGACCACCTCCAGCGGACGCGGCGCGTGCTCGATCACCGCGCGGATCGGCATCTCGAGCGGATCGTCCCCCGCAAGCGCCTTCTCGAGCGTCGCCATCTTGCCGTCGCCCTCGATGTGCAGCACCAGCGACCGCGCGGCCAAAATCATCGGCAGCGTGAGGGTGATGCGTGGCTCCATCGCCGCCGGCGCGCGCATCGGGACGACGAGCAGCTTTCCGGTCATGTCGAGGGCGTCCTCGAGCCGGTCGCCCTTGGGGAAGAACGACGCCGTGTGACCGTCGCTCCCCATGCCGAGGATGGCGCTTGTGAGCGGCCCGGAGAGGTCGGCGATCCGTTCCTGCGCCTCGAGCAGGCCGCCTTCCGGAGAGCCGGCGTCGGTCACTAGCGGGACGAAGGCGGCGGCGGCCGCCTCGTTCTTCAGCAGGTTCTCCTTCACCAGCCGGGCGTTCGAGCGCTCGTCGGTTTCCGGAACCCAGCGCTCGTCGACCAGCGTGACCGTCACGGCCTCCCAATCAAGCTCCGCCGTCGAGAGCTCGCGAAAGAACTTCTTCGGCGTAGCGCCGCCGGAGACCGCGAGGGTCGCGGCGTCGCCTTTTGCGATCTCGGCCCGCAAAGCGTCGGCGACCTCGGCCGCAAGCGTTTGGGCCAGCGTGGCGCGGTCCGGGAAGGTTCGAAGATGGATCCTGTCGACGCCGATCATGATGGGTCCTCGCGCCAGGTTCTGCCGTCGCGTTCGATGAGCGCCACCGCGCCGGACGGCCCCCAGGTGCCGGCAGTATAGGGCGCCGGCGGCTGGCCGAGCCGGGACCAGGCCTCCAGGATCGGATCAGCCCAGATCCAGGCGGCCTCGACTTCGTCGCGGCGCATGAAAAGCGCCTGGTTGCCGCGGATGACGTCCATCAGCAGCCGCTCGTAGGCGTCGGGATTCCGGCCTTTGAAGGTCTCGGCGAAGGACAGGTTCAACGGCACCTCGCGGAAGCGCATTCCGCCAGGGCCGGGGTCCTTGATCATCAAATAGAGCTTCACCCCCTCGTCGGGCTGCAGCCGGATGACGAGCGCGTTCGGCGCCAGGAACCCGCCGGCTGCGCCGAAGATCGACAGCGGCACCTCCCGGAACTGGATCACGATCTCGGACAGGCGGTCCGGCAGCCTCTTGCCGGTCCGCAGGTAAAACGGCACGCCGGCCCAGCGCCAGGTCTGCACCTCGGCCTTGAGGGCCACGAAAGTCTCGGTCGCGCTTTCGTCGACGCCGTCGAGCTCCTCGAGGTAGCCTGGGACCGACTTTCCGTCGATCGCGCCGGAGCGGTACTGGCCGCGCACCGTCAACGGTCTGACATTGCTGTCGTCGATCGGCTGCAGCGCCCGAAGCACCTTGAGCTTTTCGTCCCGCAGCGCGTCCGCTTCCATCGCCGAGGGCGGCTCCATCGCGACCAGGCAGAGCAGCTGCAGGATGTGGTTCTGGATCATGTCTCGCAGCGCGCCGGCTGCGTCGTAGTACCCGCCGCGGCTCTCGACGCCGATCTTCTCCGCGACGGTAATCTGGACGTGGTCGACGTGGGCGGAGTTCCAGACCGGCTCGAACAGAACATTGGCGAAGCGCAGCGCCATCAGGTTCTGCACCGTCTCCTTCCCGAGATAATGGTCGATCCGGTAGATCTGGCTCTCCGGCAGAACCTCGCCGACGGCTGCGTTGATCTCCCGCGCCGAGGCCAGATCATGGCCGAGCGGCTTCTCCAGGACGACGCGCGTCTTCGGCGTGATCAGGTCGAACTTGGCGAGACCATGGGCGATCGCGTCGAACAGGTTCGGCGAGGTGGCGAGATAGATCGCGCGCACGCGGTCGAGGCCGTCGGCGATCGCCGCCCGTAGCTCCTCCCAGCCGTCATCGCCGCCCGCATCGACCGCGTGATAGTCCAGCCGGTCGAGAAACCGCTGCAGGGTGTCATGTTCTCGTTCTTCAGACGGAACATGGGTTTCGAGCGCGTCACTCACCTCTTCTCTGAACTGATCACGTGTCAGATGGCGGCGTGAGACGCCTATGATCCGGCTCGGGTCGGTGATCTGTCCGTCGCGGTCGCGGCGATAGAGGGAGGGGAACAGCTTTCGATAGGCGAGGTCGCCGGTGCCTCCGAACACCACGAGATCGAAGGGATCAACGGCGAGGATGCGGCTCGTCATCGAATGTCCGCTCCTGAAAACGATACTGCGGCTGCGAGATGATAGCGCCGCGTCCGGCGTGTCAAACCGGGCCGGCGGATTCACGAAGCCGGCTGAGGATCTGGCCGTCGAGCCCATGTGAAACGCGGCGGCCGCTTCTCCAGGAAGGCGCGCGCGCCTTCGGCCAGATCTTCGCCGGAAAAGCCGCCGCGCCAAAGCGCCTCGAGCGCCGCCAGATCCGGCTCCGGCTGGCTCAGAGCGTCGACGGTGGCCTTCGCCGCCGCCAGCGAATAGCGCGAGTTCGCGACGATCGCGGCGGCGAGCGAGTCGACGTCCGCCTCGAGCCTCGCGGCTTCGACCACGCGGTCGACAAGGCCGATGGAGGCCGCTCTTTCAGCGTCGATGAGGCCGCCGGTGAACAGAAGTTCCTTTGCCGCCGACGCTCCAACCGCCGCCACGAGGCGGCGCGTGCTCGCTACCGGGTAGACGATGCCAAGCTTTGCGGGCGTGACGCCGAAGCGGGCGGTCGAGGCCGCGATCCGGATGTCGCAGGCGAGCGCGATCTGGCACCCGCCGCCGACGCAGGCGCCGTCGATCAGCGCGATCGTCGGCTGCGGAATGCGCGCGACCGCCTCCTCGCCGTCCCGAACCGCGTCGGCGAACGCGTCACGGCGCGCGTCATCGGCTTCGGTGAGCGCCACGAACTCCGCGATGTCGGCGCCGGCGCTGAACGCGCCGCCGGAGCCGCGCACGATCACAACGGCGATTTCAGGATCTGCGGCGATCGCCGCGCTGGCGTCCGCGAAGGCGCGCCAGGTGGCCTCGTCAATCGCGTTCTTCTTGGCGGGGCGGTCGATGACGATTGAAGCGCGCTGCCCATCACGTTTCAGGATCAGAGAGCCGAACCGGACGTCGCTCATGATGACTCGCGCGCTCCCTGAAACGCGTGGGGCCGCGGCCCGGATGCAGAAATTTGCTTCTGCGCAAACAAAGCTTCGCGGAGCGCCGGCTTGCCACTTCGGCGCGCAACAATCAGCTTCGGACGCAGTTCAGGGGTCAACCCTTCAGCGAAAGGAGCCGGTCATGGCCAAAGTCCTCGTGCTTTACTATTCCACCTACGGTCACGTCGAGACCATGGCCGAGGCGGTGGCTGCGGGCGCGCGGGAAGCCGGCGCGGAGGTTTCGGTGAAGCGGGTCCCGGAGACGGTTCCGCCCGAGATCGCCGAGGCGAGCCATTTCAAGCTCGACCAGAAGGCGCCCGTCGCGACCGTCGATGAGCTGCCCGAGTATGATGCGATCATCTTCGGCGCGCCGACCCGTTTCGGCACGGTCGCCTCGCAGATGCGTTCCTTCATCGACCAGACGGGCGGCCTCTGGTTCTCCGGCAAGCTCGTCGGCAAGGTCGGGTCGGTCTTCACCTCCTCGGCCACGCAGCATGGCGGGCAGGAGAGCACGATCCTGAGCTTCATCCCGACACTGCTCCACCACGGGATGGTGGTCATCGGTCTGCCCTATTCGTTCGCGGGTCAGATGAACATGGACGAGATCACCGGCGGCTCGCCCTATGGCGCGTCGACATTGGCGAAGAGCGATGGCTCACGCCAGCCCTCCGAGAACGAACTCGCTGGCGCACGCTTCCAGGGAAGGCACGTCGCAGAGATCGCGGCGAAGCTCGCGCGCTGACGGTCAGGCGTCGTCTCGCCAGCCGTAGATCCAGTCGAGGCCGGCGAGCAGAGCGCTCGTCGGCGCGGCCGCAAGGGCGAGATTTCGAGCGCGCGCCGCGAGCCCGGACAGGTGATCGATCCTGATCTGCCGCCGCGAGCGCATCTGGAGCCGAGCGACGCGCATCAGCCGAGCGCGCTCATAGGCGCCCAACGGATCCGGCCCGCCTTGGGCGACCAGGCGCGCCAGCACGGCCGCATCTTCGATGGCGAAGGCTGCGCCTTGCGCGAGCGAGGGCAAGGCCGCGTGCGCCGCGTCGCCGAGCAGAGCGATGCGGCCGCGATGCATCCGGGGGTCCGGCGAGCGGTCGTGCAGTGGCCAGCGCGTCCATACGGCCGCGGCGGCGACGGCGTCCTGCGCCGCCGCAGACCAGTCCGCGACGAGCGCCTCCGGGGCCTCCACGCTGTCGTCGCCGATCAGGACGAGGTTCGCCTCTCGTCCGCCGCGCACCGGATAGATCACGCAATGCGCGCCGGCACCGAGGGTGACGGTGACCCTTGATGCGTCGAAGCCCAAGGGCAGCGCCGCAGCTGGCAGCACGGCGCGCCACGCCGTCAGCCCGGCGGGGCGCGTCGCGACGGCAAGCTTCACCGCGCGCCGTACGGTGGAGCGCAGTCCGTCCGCCCCGGCGATCCAGGCGCCTTCGACCACATGGGGCCCGGACGAGTCGGTCAGTTCCAGCGCCGCGCCGCCGGCGGCGTCGCGCGCCTCCTTCACCTCAGCGCCGAGCGACAGCTCGATTGCGGGTTCGGTCTGCGCCGCTCCGAGCAGGATGGCCTGCAGATCGGCTCTGTGGATCACCCGGTAAGGCGCGCCCCAGCGGCGTTCGGCCTCGCGGCCGAGTGGCAGCGTTTTCAGCAGGCGTCCGCTGGGCCCGTCCATGATCGCGACCGCCTCGGGCCGCGTGCCGGCTGCATCGAGCGCCGGACCGAGGCCAAGCGCATCCAGAACCCGGCCGGCGTTCGGCGAAAGCTGAACGCCGGCGCCTGTCTCTTCAAGGACAGAGGCGCGCTCGAAGATTCGGCATCCGACGCCGCGGCGGGCGAGCGAAAGAGCGAGCGTAAGCCCGCCGATCCCGGCCCCCGCGATCAGCGCGCGCCCGGCCGTAAGCGACGTCACGCCGGGGTGGGCGTACGCCAGAGGCAGCCGGGGGGATCAGTCTCGTCGGCGTGCAGGCTCGCGCGGAATTTGAAGAGCGTCGAGCAGTACGGGCAGATGATCTCGTCGTCCGAGCCCATGTCGAGGAAGACATGCGGATGGTCGAACGGCGGCTTGGCCCCGATGCACATGAACTCGCGGGCGCCGATCGCGATCGTGGAGACGCCCGCGTCATTGGCGAAGTGCGGCGTCGCGTGCTCGGCCATGGCGGCTTCCTCGAAAATGACGACCGTCGCCTTACGCATTTTGCTGCACGGCGGCAAGCCGCCGGCGGGCGGATCAGACGCCGAAGCAGCGTAGCGTCAGCAGATCGTCGAGCGTCGGCGCGTAGCCGAAGACGAGGAGACGCCAGGCCGGATAGGTGGCGATGGCAAGACCAGCTGCGAGCGCCGCCCAAGGCAGCGCGGCGCGCAGCCGGGCAGGGCGCGTGGCCGCCGTCATGCGGAAGCCGTCCTTCTTCGGGCGGATCGCAGGAGCAGCGAGCCGCCGGCGACCATCGCCGCTCCCCAGAACAGGAAGCCGGCGTCCCAGTAGAGCCATTGCGACCGGGGGCTCAGCTCGTTCACGTGGTGCAGCCCGAGCAGCTGATGATCGATCAGACCCTCGACCAGATTGAACGCGCCGAACCCGATCAACAGGGTCGCCACGAGGTAGCGGTTCGACCAGTAGAGATGTCCCCGGTGCGCCGCCCGCCACAGGATGAACAGCCCCACCACGACGAAGACATAGGTCGCGCTGTGAAAAATCCCGTCCCACAGCGTGTTGAGCTCGAGGCTCTCAAGGTCCTTGATCGGATACCAGCTGCTCAGCATGTGGTGCCACTGCAGCACCTGATGCAGGACGATGCCATCGAAGAAGCCGCCGAGGCCGAGCCCGAACAGCACGCCCGCCGCGACGGGAAATTTCTTCGTCATCTGCCCCTCGAACCGCTGTCTCGCCGGATCGAAGCTGCGCCCGCGCGGATTGTTCCTCGGCTTTCGCCCCGCGCGCTCCGCGACTAGGGTGCCGCGCTGGCGTACCAGACGGAGTCTCCATGCCGAGTTTCCAATCCGACGGCCTCGAACTCGTCTATCGCGACGAAGGCGAGGGCGACCCGATCCTGCTGATCCACGGCTTCGCCTCCTCGCTCGACGTCAACTGGGTCGGGCCGGGCTGGTTTGAGACGCTGAAGCGCGACGGGCGCCGCGTGATCGCAATCGACAATCGCGGACACGGGGCGAGCGAGAAACTCTATGACCCGGCCTTCTACGGCGCTGACGTCATGGCCGGCGACGCCCTTGCGCTGCTGGATCACCTCAAGATCGAGCGCGCGGACGTCATGGGCTATTCGATGGGCGCTCGCATAACCGCGCTGCTCGCCATCCGGCATCCCGAGCGGGTGCGCTCGGCGATCCTGGGCGGGATGGGCGAGGGTCTCCTGCGCGGCGCGCCGTCGGCCGATGCGATCGCCGAAGGCCTCGTCGCGCCGTCCGAGGACGATATCGTCGACCCGATGGCGCGGATGTTCCGTCGCTTCGCCGAAGCGACGAAGTCGGACCGGCGGGCGCTTTCCGCCTGCATGCGGGCGCAACGCTCGCTGGTCGACGCCAAGATGCTGGGCACGATCAAGGTTCCGGTGCTGGTCGCGGTCGGAACGGAAGACGAGGTCGCGGGCGATCTCGACGCGCTTGTCCGACTGATCCCGGGCGCTGAAGCGCTGCCGATCCCGCGCCGGGACCATAACCGCGCGGTCGGCGACAAGGTCTACAAGGAAGGCGTTCTGGCCTTCCTGGCGAGGCGCCCTTAACCGACATGACGGCGCGGCGCCTTTTCGGCGCCTGCGCGTTTACCCACATGTGGTAAGCCTCCACGGCGACGGCCCGCGGGGCGGAGACTTTCAGCATGAGCAAACTGGCCCGGGCCGAGTCCCACAACCTCATGACGCTGGATCCGGTATGGGCGCGCATCCGCGCCGAAGCCGAGGACGTCATCCGCCGCGAGCCCGAACTCGGCGGCTTCGTGATGAGCACCGTGCTCAACCACGACCGGCTCGAGCAGGCGGTCGGCCACCGCGTGGCGGCGAGGCTCGATCACGTCGACGTGCCGCGCTCCCTGATCTGGCAGGCTTTCGAGGAGGCGACGCAAGCCGATCCGGAGATCGGGCAGGCGATCCGCGCTGATCTCAACGCTGTCATCGAGCGTGATCCGGCCTGCCATCGGGCGATCGAGCCGCTGCTTCACTTCAAGGGTTTCCACGCAATCCAGGCGCATCGTCTGGCGCACTGGCTGTGGGGCGAAGGGCGGCGCGACTTTGCGCTCTACATCCAGAGCCGCGCATCGAACATCTTCCAGGTCGACGTGCATCCTGCGGCCCCGTTCGGCCGCGGCGTGTTCATTGATCACGCGACCGGCGTGGTGATCGGCGAGACCGCAGTCGTGGAGGACAATGTCTCGCTGCTGCACGGCGTGACGCTGGGCGGCACCGGCAAAAGCGACCAGGACCGCCACCCGAAAATCCGGCGCGGGGTGTTGATCGGCGCCGGGGCGAGCATCCTCGGCAATATCGAGGTCGGGCACTGCTCGCGCGTGGCGGCGAATTCGGTCGTGCTGCGTGACGTGCCGCCGAACGTGACCGTGGCGGGCGTCCCCGCGCGCGTCGTCGGGGCTTCGCCCTGCGCCGAGCCCGCGCGGGCCATGGACCAGGTGTTCTACGACGCAGGCCTCTGAACGCCGCTTCCGGGGCGCATAGGCCTTTCGGCCGCCTTGCCGCGGCTGCGCCGATCTTCCAAGCCTGACCGGCAGGAGGCGGCGCATGACGGAACGATCCTCACACAAGCGGGCGACGGCGGCGCTCTGTAAGGGGCCCTCTCTTGCGGAGCGTCTTACCGAAGCGCCGCAGCTCGTCGACGCCGAGGCGGCGCGCGAGCGCGTCCAGGAACTGCTGCAGGAGCCGGCCGCCGCGGCCTTGGCCCAAGTCGCCCGGGCGAAACCGGTCGGCGCGCTGCTCGAAGGGGTGGCCGATGGCTCGCCCTTTCTCTGGGGGCTGATCGAGCGAGATCCGGAACGAGCGGCGCGCATTCTCGCGAGCGACCCGGATGAACATCTCGGCGCTCTGGCGGCGGAGCTCGACCGGGCGTCGCGAGCGGATGACCGCAAGCCTCTGGGAGGCGCGCTGCGCCGAGCTCGCGCGGAGGCGGCGCTGCTCATCGCGCTCGCCGACCTCGGCGGGGCATGGGACGCCGCGCGGGTCACCGCGGCTCTGTCGTCATTCGCGGACGAGGCCATCCGGGCGGCGACCCGGTCCGCGCTCCGCGACGCTCACGATGCTGGAAAGCTCGCGCTCCCGAAGCCGGAAGATCCGGAGGCCGGCTCAGGTTTTTTCATCCTCGGCATGGGAAAGCTGGGCGCATCCGAACTCAACTATTCTTCCGACGTCGACCTGATCGCGTTCTTCGATCCGGAAATCGCTCCCGTCGCGGAGGGCGAGGAGCCGACGCCGCTGTTCGTGCGGATTACGCAGTCGATCTCCAAGCTCCTGCAGGAGCGCACGGCTGGCGGCTACGTCGCGCGCGTGGATCTCAGGCTGCGCCCGGATCCCTCGTCGACCCCGGTCGCCATCTCCCGCGACGCCGCGCTGTCCTATTACGAAAGCGTGGGACAGAACTGGGAGCGCGCCGCGATGATCAAGGCGCGCGTGGTCGCCGGCGACAGAACGGCCGGCGAGGCCTTTCTGACGGAGCTCTCGCCCTTCATCTGGCGCCGTTCGCTCGACCACGCCGCGATCTCCGACATCCACGCCATGAAGCGGCAGATCCACGCGCACAAGGGGCACGGCGAGATCGCGGTCGAGGGTCACAATCTCAAGCTCGGCCGGGGCGGCATCCGCGAGATCGAGTTCTTCGTTCAGACGCAGCAGCTCGTCGCGGGCGGCCGCGACCCCTCGCTTCGCACGCGCGGCACAGTGGAGACGCTAAAGGGCCTGGTCGAGGCCGGATGGATCGACGGCAAAGCGCGCGACGAACTTACCGAGGCCTATGGTTTCCTGCGCGGTCTTGAGCACCGCCTCCAGATGGTGGCGGACGAGCAGACGCATTCGCTGCCTGACGAGGAGGACGCGCTTGAGCGCTTTGCGCGCTTCGCCGGCTATCCGGACCGGGACACGTTCGCCAAGGCGCTGACGCGCCGGCTGAAGCTCGTGCAGCGGCACTACCGACGGCTGTTCGAGGACGCGCCGCCCCTTTCCGCGAATATCGGCAGCCTGGTCTTCACCGGCGAGGACGACGATCCCGACACGCTGGCGACGCTTTCGTCGCTCGGCTACGCGGAGCCGAGCTCGCTGTCGCGCACGATCCGCGGATGGCATCGCGGCCGCTACGCCTCCATGCGCACCGCCAAAGCGCGTGAACTCCTGACGGAGCTCGTGCCGCTGCTCCTCGACGCCTTCGCCAAGGCGGACCGTCCGGACGCCGTGATCAACGGGTTCGACCGGATGCTCGAGCAGACCTCATCGGGGGTCGGACTGCTCGCCTTGATCCGCGCGAACCCGGAAATCCTGAAGCTGCTCTGCGGCGTGCTTGGCGCCGCGCCGCGGCTCGCCGAGATCCTCGCCCGGCGGCCCCGCGTGCTCGACGCTCTGCTCGACCCGGCGTTTTTCGGACATCTGCCGACGCGCGCCGAGCTCGACGCCCGGATCGAGCAGGCGCTGTCGGAGGCGAGGTCCTATGAGGACGCGCTCGATCGCGCGCGCATCGTCGGCCAGGAGCTCAAGACGCTGGTGGCGCTCAGGGTCGCGGCCGGCGCGGTGGCCGCCGAACAGGCGGGACCGGCCTTCGCGCTGATCGCCGACGCCCTGCTGACGGCGGTCTTCGCGCTCGTCGAGGCCGAGCTGACGCGGGTTCATGGAAACGTCCCGGGCGGGGCGGCGGCCGTGGTTGCGCTGGGCAAGCTCGGCGGCCAGGAAATGACGGCCGCTTCCGATCTCGACCTCATCCTGCTCTACGAGCATCCGGAGGACGCCTCGGACAGCGACGGAGTGCGCCCGCTCGCCCCCAGCCAGTACTATGCGCGGCTGACCCAGCGGCTGGTGGCCGCGCTGTCGGCGCCGACAGCCGAGGGGGTGCTGTACGAGGTTGACTTCCGACTGCGGCCGTCCGGCCGCTCAGGACCGCTCGCGACCCGCCTCAAGGCCTTCAGGATGTATCAGGCCGACGAGGCCGAGACTTGGGAGCACATGGCGCTGTCGCGCGCTCGGGTCGTGGCGGGGCCGCAGACGTTCCGGCGGCAGGTGGGGCGCGCGATCGGCGAGGTGCTTCATACGCCGCGCGACGGGGCCAAGGTCGCGAGGGACGTCGCAGAGATGCGGGCGCTGCTCGACCAGGAGAAGGGCGACGGCGGGCCGTGGAACCTGAAGCACGCGCCCGGCGGCCTGGTCGACATCGAATTCGTCGCTCAGGCGCTGCAGCTCGTTCACGCGGCCGAACACCCGAAGATACTCTCCACCGCCACCGTTCCGGCGCTCGATCACGCCAGAGAGGCCGGGCTGCTCGATCCGGAATCGTGGCGGACGCTTCGCGCCGGCGCGCGGCTTCAGCAGGACCTCACGCAGGCGCTGAGGCTTGCGACCGACAAGCCGTTTGATCCGGAGGAGGCTGGCGAAGGGCTCAAGCGGCTTCTCGCGCGCACCGGAGAAGCGCCGGACTTCGCGGTTCTGACGGCGACGCTGGAGGAGACGCAGAAGGCCGTGCGGGCGACTTTCGAGCGGGTTCTGGCGAGCCTCCGCTAGAGGATCGTCAGGCGATCCTCTCCTCTCGGATTTCCTCATCCGCCCGCAGCGGCAGGCGCACCAGCACGACCGTGCCGACGCCGACCGTCGAGCGGATGCGCATCGAACCGCCATGCAGCTCGGTCAGCGACTTGGCGATCGCAAGCCCGAGGCCAGAACCCTTGTGGCTCTTGGAGAACTGGTTCTCGACCTGCTCGAACGGGCGGCCCAGCTTGTCGATGGCGTCCTTCGGGATGCCGATGCCGGTGTCCTCGATGTAGAGGTTCATCGCGCCGCCGACCGCTCGGGTTCGGATCGTGACCCGGCCGCCGGCTGGCGTGAACTTCACCGCGTTCGACAGCAGGTTCAGCAGTATCTGCTTGAGCGCCCGGCGGTCGACCTCGACGGTCGCGCCGCAGGCCGCCTCGGCGCGAACCGCGATCGACTTCTCCTCGGCGCGCGGGCTGATCACCCGCATCGCGTCCAGCACCACCTTGTCGATGTCGAGGGTCTCGCGGGCGAGCCGGAATCGGCCGGCCTCGATCTTCGCCATGTCGAGCACGTCGTTGATGACGTCGAGCAGGTAGACGCCGCTCTCGCGGATGTCGCGCAGATACTCGTAGTACTTCTCGGAGCCGAGGGGGCCGAAGAGGCCGGACTCCATGATTTCGGAGAAACCCAGAATGGCGTTCAGCGGCGTGCGGAGCTCGTGGCTGATGTTCGCGAGGAACTCGGACTTCGCCTGGCTGGCGAACTCCGCTTGGCTCTTCTGCTCGGCGTATTTCTCGGCGAGGTCGGCGAGCTGCTGGGCCTGAATTTCGAGCGTCTGACGGGATTTCCTGAGGTCTGCGACATTCGCCATCAGGGCCTTCTCGCTGTCCATCAGGCGCTCTTCCTGACGCTTCAGCGAGGTGATGTCGGTGCCGACCGAGACGAAGCCGCCATCCTTGGTGCGGCGCTCGTTGATGCGCAGCCAGCGGCCGTCCTCGATCTGGGCTTCATAGGACCTGGCGCCGTCCTCGACCCGGCCGTCAGGCCTGACGGAATTCACGATCACCGGCTGGCGGCCTGCGGCGATGATCTCGTCCCGCAGCGTTCCCGGCCGGACCGCCTCGTCCTTCAGTTCATAAAGCTGCTGGAACTTAGAGTTGCAGGTGACGAGCCGGTTGGCGGCGTCCCACAGCACGAACGCCTCCGAGATCGTCTCGATGGCGTCGCGCAGCCTCATGTCGGCGGTCGCGGTGCGCTCGGCCAGCGTGCGGTGCTCGGTGACGTCGACGCAGATGCCGATAAGCCGGATGCCGTCTTCGGCCTTGCCCTGCACGACTTCGGCGCGGGCGCGCAGCCATTTCCACTGGTCCCGCGCGTCCCGCACGCGGAACACGCGGTCGATCGTCGAGGTCCGGCCGGAGGCGACCTCGTCCGCGAGCGCATAGAGGTCGATGTCCTCGGCGTTGACCAGCGAATTGAACTCGCCGAACGACACCAGCTGCTCGCGCGGCGGATGGCCGAGGAGCTCGAACAAGGAGCGCGACCAGAAGATGCGGCCGCGCGCGATGTCCCAGTCGAACAGCCCGCAATGGCCGCGTGACAGGGCGGTCTCTATGCGGTGCTGAACCCGGTCGTAGACGTCGTCGGTGCGGCGCGCGCGGGCGGCTTGCCACTGGAAGGCGAGGCCGAGCAGCGCCAGCACGAACCCGGTCGACGCGTAAAGCGTGACGGACGAACGGGCGCTCGCCCGCCAGGGGGCGAGAGCGTCGTCGACATTCTGAACGAGCGCAATCTGGCCCGGACGGCCCGAAGGAATGTTGCGCACTGTCGCAAGCGCGGCCGCGCCGTCCGGCAGGGTCAGGATCATCACGCCGGCGCGCTCGCCGAAGGTGGTCAGCGGCTGGGCTGCGCCGAGAAGCGTCACCAGATCCGCCGGCGGCTGGCCTTCGGGCGCCCCACTCGACGCCACGATCTTTCCCGTCTCGTCGGCGACGTAGAGCCTTCGGCCGCGTTCGATCGTGTTGACCGGCAGGCTGGCGGCGAGGGCGTCGCCACTCAAGGTTCCGTCGAGCTTCGGCAGCTGCAGGGCGGCCATGGCGGCCAGCGTCGCCATGTCGTCGGAGGCCGCGCGAAGCGCGTGCCGCCGCGCGTCGAGGGCTTGAAGAACGGCTCCGCCGCCGAACACCAGCAGGAACAGGACGATCAGGATCGGGACGCTGCGACGCACGATCGGCTCGATCGGCGCGAGATCTGGCCGCGGCAGCTTGAGCCAGCCTTTTGCGACATGCTGTGCGCCGCGGCGCAAAGGCATACCCGCTACGGTGGCGCGCGCCATCGCAGTTTCCTTCCCGAACAATACTGGAGAAAGTCGATTCGGGAACCCCCACGCGTCGAATCGACTTTCATATTAGAATCAATTCGGTAGCCTGCTGTCCAGTGCGAATTAATCCCTCATTAAATACTTTGCCGCCCGCAGCGGAAAAGCTGAGTCAATAGAATCGCTTGCCGCGTGATCAGGCCGCGAGAGCGCGTCGGACAATGTCGCCGACGTCGGCGGAAAGCTTCGGCAGCGCGGCGAGCCGCCGGAGCGCCGCTTCAGCAAGCCCCCGCCGCTGCGGTTCGAGCGCGCGCCAGGTGCGGAACGCGCCGAGAAGCCGCGCCGCGACCTGCGGATTGGTGGCGTCGAGCTCGGTCACGACGTCCGCAAGGAAGGCGTAGCCACGCCCGTCGGCCTTGTTGAACTGCGTCGGATTGCCCGACGCGAAGGCCCCGATCAGCGAGCGCACCCGGTTCGGGTTTTTCATGTCGAAGAGCGGCGAGGCCATCAGCGACTGGACGCGCTCGAGCGTGTCCGGCAGCGGCGCCGACGCCTGGATCAGAAACCATTTGTCGATCAGCAGAGGGTCGGCCCCGTAGCGCTGCGCGAAGTCCTCGAGCGCGTCCTCCCGCTCGGCTGTCGCGTGAAGCGAGAGAACCTGCAGGGCCATGACGCGGTCGGTCATGTTCTGCGCGCCCGTGTAGAGCTCGAAGGCGCGGGTGACGCCGCTCTGTTCGCCGCCGGCGGCGAGCAGGTCGAGCGCGGCGATCTTGAGCGCGCGCCGACCTGCGGAGGCTGCGTCGGGCGAGTAGGGGCCGCGCTCAGCCAGCCTTTCGAAGGCGGCGGCGAGGGGCTCGGCGAGCCGCGCGCGAAGGCTGGCCTTGAGATATGAGCGGGCGGAGTGGATCGCGTCGGGGTCGACGTCCTCTCCGATCTCGCGCGCCACGTCGCCCTCGCTCGGCAGCGCCGCGATCTGGGCGGCGTAGGCGCAGTCCGTCTCCGCCGGATCGAAGGCGCGGCCGACAGCTTCGGCGAGCCGGGGCTCCTCGAGCGGTTCGCGGCCTTCGCGGAGAGCCGTGACGCCGGCGACCAGATTGCGCAGCGCCACCGTTTGAACCGCCTGCCAGCGGTTGAACGGGTCGCTGTCCAGCCGGGCGAGGAACAGGAGGTCCTCATCCGTCTGGTCGGAGCGGATCTTCACAGGCGCGGAGAAGTTGCGGAACAGCGACGGCACCGGGCGGCGCTCGACGTTCTCGAACACCACGCGGGTGTTCTCCTCAATGAGCGCGATCACCGGGCCTGCCGGCGCGCCGTCCACCATGAGAGGAAGGTCCCTGCCGTCCTCCCCGACCAGCCCGAGCGCCAGCGGGATCACCACCGGCAGCTTCACATGCTGGCCGGGCGTCGGCGGCGTCTTCTGCGAGGCGTCGATCGTGAAGGTCTTGCAGTCCGGGTCGTAGGCGGTGCGGATGTCGACCTCCGGCGTTCCCGCCTGGTCGTACCAGCGCAGAAACTGGCTCATGTCGCGGCCGGAGACTTCGGCGAAGCAGGCGATGAACTCCTCGATCGTGCAGGCCTGGCCGTCGTGACGGTCGAAATACAGGTCCATGCCTTCCCGGAAGGCCTCGGCGCCGATCAGCGTCTTGAGCATGCGGATCACCTCCGCGCCCTTCTCGTAGACCGTCGGCGTGTAGAAGTTGTTGATCTCGTGGTAGATTTGCGGGCGCACTGGATGCGCGAGGGGACCTGCGTCCTCGGCGAACTGGACTGCGCGCAGGCCGCGCACGTCCGAGATGCGCTTCACGGAACGCGACCGCATGTCGGAGGTGAACTCCTGGTCGCGGAATACCGTCAGCCCCTCCTTGAGGCAGAGCTGGAACCAGTCGCGGCAGGTGATGCGGTTGCCCGTCCAGTTGTGGAAGTATTCGTGGGCGATGATCGCCTCGATATTCGCGTAGTCGCCGTCGGTCGCAGTTTCTGGGCTCGCCAGGACGTACTTGTCGTTGAAGACGTTCAGTCCCTTGTTCTCCATGGCGCCCATGTTGAAGTAGGACACCGCCACGACCATGAAGACGTCGAGGTCGTATTCGCGGCCGAACGTCTCCTCGTCCCAGCGCATGGAGGCCTTGATCGACTCCATCGCGTGATGCGCGCGCTCCTCCTTGCCATGCTCGACGAACACCTTGAGCGCGACGCGTCGTCCGCTCATCGTGACGAACTCGTCTTCGAGGACGCCAAGGTCGCCGGCGACAAGAGCGAACAGGTAGGACGGCTTCGGATGCGGGTCGTGCCACACCGCGAAGTGTCGGCCGTCGCCGGCCGATCCGGTCTCCACCAGATTGCCGTTGGACAGCAGGATCGGCGTTTCGGCCTCTGATCCCTCGATCCGGGTGGTGTAGACGGCGAGCACGTCGGGCCGGTCGAGAAAATACGTGATGCGGCGGAAGCCCTCCGCCTCGCATTGGGTGCAGTAGGCGCCGTTCGAGCGATAAAGGCCCATCAGACGGGTGTTCGCCGACGGATTGACGAGCGTCGTCACCGTCAGCTCGAACGGCCCGCGCGGCGGATTGGCGAGCGTCAGCGAGGAGGGGGTGACGTCGAGATCGTCGACCCTGAGCGGCGCGCCGTCGAGCTCGGCGGAGACGAGATTGAGGTCTTCGCCATCGAGCTTGAGCGCAGCGTTGTCGCGACCGAGCGGGTTCGGTCGGATCGCGAGCCGCGCCGTCACCCGCGTGGCTTCCCTGTCGAGATGCACGTCGAGATGCACGGTGTCGATGAGGAAGTCCGAAGGCCGATATTCGGCGAGACGGACTGGGCGTGGATCCTCGGCGCGCATCGGCTTTGCTCCGGCGGGTGGGGCGTGAGCGTGGCGCTCGGTTTAGGCCTCTGGCGCGTCAGCGCGCAAGCCAGGCGCCGGGCGCGGCGGCGCGCCGGTCATCTCAGCGGCCAGACGAACATGAGCATCGGCACCGCCACCAGCACGACGAGCAGCGACAGCGGCGCTCCGAGCCGCGCATAGTCGCCGTAGCGATAGCCTCCCGGCCCCATGACGAGCGTGTTGCACTGGTGGCCGATCGGCGTGAGGAAATCGCACCCGGCCCCGATCGCCACCGCCATCAGGAAGGCGTCCGGTCTGAAGCCGAGCTGGGTGGCGAACTGCGCGGCGATCGGCGCCATGACCAGCACGGTCGCGGCGTTGTTGAGGAACGGCGTCACCGCCATTGCGGCGACCAGGATCAGCGCGAGGGCGCCGTATGGCGGCAGCGCCTGCGCAACCTGCGAGAGCCATCCGGCCACGAGCTCCGCGGCGCCTGTCGTGCGCACGGAGTCGCTGACCGGTATCAGCGCCGCCAGCATCACGAGGATCGGCGCGTCCAGGCTGCGATAGGCGTCGCGCGCCGGCAGCGCGCCGGTCGCCACCATGAGCGCCGCCGCTGTGAAGAAGGCGACCGGCACGGTCGTGAGGCTGAGCGTGGTCGCCAGCATGGCGCCGGCGAGGATGATGACCGGCAGCAGTCCCCGCCGGGAGATGCCGAGGTGCAACTCCCGCTCCGCAAGCGGGAGGCAATCCCACTCGCGCAGCAGCTCAGTCAGTCTGGCGCGGTCGCCCCTGAGCAGGATGACGTCGCCAGCCGCAAGCGTGATGTCGTGCAGGCGCTCGGTGAAGCGCTTGTCGCGGCGGCTCACGGCGAGCAGTTCGACGCCGGTCCGATGAAACAGCGCGAGGCGCTCGGCCGATGCGCCGACGAAAGAGGAGCGCGGGCCGATGATGGCTTCGACCGATCCGATGTCGGTCTCGGGCTCGCCTGCGCGAGCGCTTGCGAGCTTCAGCTTGCCGCGGGCCACGATCCGGTCGAGCGCGGCGGGGTCGCCCTCGATCAGCAGCGAGTCGCCGGCGAGCAGCTTCGCATCGGGCATCGGCGTGCGACGGCGCCCTCGGGCGTCGACGATCGAGGTGACCATCGCGTCGCCGGAAGCCAGAGCCGCGAGGTCCCGGACCGTCGCCACGGCGGCCACCGTATCCTCCGTCACCTGGGCTTCGGTGACGTAGTTCTTGATCTCGATCGCCTCCTCCACGTCCGCTCCGGCGCGCTCGCGGTTTGGCAGGAGGCGGTAGGCGAAGGCGAGGAAGCACACGCCGACCAGCGCGAGCGTGACGCCGACTGGCGTGAAGTCGAACATCGAGAACGGCGTGCCGGTCATCTCGCCGCGGACGCGCGAGACGATGACGTTTGGCGATGTGCCGATCTGCGTCATCAGCCCGCCGAGCAGCGAACCGAAGGCCATGGGCATCAGGTAGAGCGAGGCCGAGACGCCGGAGCGGCGCGCCATCTGGATCGCGATCGGCATCATGATCGCGAGCGCGCCGACATTCTTCACGAAGGCCGAAAGGACAGTGACGATCACAACGAGAAGGAGCAGTTGCGCTCGCGACGAGGTGAGGTTCGGCGCGAAGCGCTGGACGGCGGCCTCCATCAGGCCCGAGCGCGAGATCGCGCCACTCACCACAAGCGCGCTGCCGACGATGATGACGATGTCGTCGGAGAAGCCCGCAAAGGCCTCGGAAGGCTTCACCACGCCCGCGAGCAGGGCGGCGAGAAGCGCGCCCACGGCCACGACGTCATAGCGGAATCGGCCCCACACGAAGGCTGCCATCATCAGCCCGATGATGGCGAAGGACAGCGTTTGCGGGAGCGTCATGAGGGCGCGCGGCCTCTCCGGGAGAGGCGGCGCGCGAAGGCGAGGGACGGTAACTGGCGGGGGCGCTTCATCGGCCGGCAGATAGCGCCGCCGGAGCCGGCGGCGATGAGCCGCCGCCGGCGATTTTTCGCATCAGCGCAGCGCGCGATCGAGAACGCGCGCCAGCCGGGCGGAGAAATCCTGCGGGTCCGCCGGCCGCTCGCCGTCGAGGATGCGCGCCTCGTCGAGCAGCAACGCGACCGCGTCGCGGCGCAACTCCTGGTCGTCCTTCGCAGCCAGCGCCAGAATGAGCCCGTGGTTGGGGTTGATCTCGAGGATCGGTTTGGCCGCGGCGCCCGCGCGTCCGGCGCTTGCGAGGATTTTCTCGAGTTGCCTGTCGGGGCCGCTGTCGGGAGCGACGAGACAGACCGGGCTCTCCGTCAGCCGGTCCGAGGCGCGCACATCCGCGACTTGGTCGCCGAGCGACGCCTTTGCGAAAGCGATGAAATCGGAGACGGATTGCGGGGTCTCGGGCGCGGGCTCGTCCGTGGCGTCCGGCTTCTTGATCAGAGCCAGATCGGCGGCGCCTTGCGTCACTGACTTGAACGGCTTGCCCTCATAGCCGTCGAGCGTCGTCACCCAGAAACTGTCGACGGGGTCCGAGAGCAGCAACACCTCGACGCCTCGGGCGCGAAAACCCTCGAGATGGGGCGACGTGCGCAGCCGCTCCGACTCCCCGCCAGCCAGGTAGTAGATCGCGGTCTGGTTCTCCTTGAGGTCGGCGACATAGTCCTTGAGCGAGCGCCAGCCGTCACCCGAGGCCGTGGTGCGGAAGCGCGACAGGCCGAGCAGCTGCGCGCGCCGCTCGTAATCCTCGTAGAGGCCTTCCTTGATCACCGGCCCGAACGCAGACCAGATCGTCTCGAATGTCGGCGCGTCGCTCTCCGCGAGCTTCTCCAGATCGCCCAGCACGCGGTTCGTGAGACCCTTCCGGATCGCGCCGAGGATCGGGCTTTCCTGGATCATCTCGCGCGACACGTTGAGCGGCAGGTCGGCGCTGTCCACCAGTCCGCGCACGAAGCGCAGGTAGCGCGGCAGAAGCTCGGCGTCGTCGGTGATGAACACCCGGCGGACGTAGAGCTTCATGCGCCCCTTGCGGTCCGGATCGAACAGATCGAAGGGCTGGCTCGATGGGACGAAAGCAAGCGCGGTGTACTCGTGGCGACCTTCGGCGCGGTAGTGCACCGTCATCGCCGGTTCGTCGAAGGCGCCGCCGAGGCCGCGGTAGAATTCGGCGTAGTCCTCCTTCGAGATCTCCGCCTTCGGCCGGGTCCAGAGCGCCGCGCCGTCGGCGAGTTCGACAGGCTCGGCGCCCGGCTTCTCGACGAGAAAGATCGGCACCGGCACATGACCGGACTGCGCCTTGATCGTCCCCTCGAGCGTCCAGCGCTCGGCGTAGCGGGCTGCGTCCTCGAGCAGGTGCAGGATGACGCGCGTGCCGCGCGCCGGCGCCTCCTCAAGCGCCGCAGGCGCCACGGAGAACGTGCCCTTGCCATCCGAGATCCACGTCCAGGCTTCCTGCGAGCCGGCGCGGCGGGAGACGACCTCGACGCGGTCCGCGACCATGAAGGCGGAGTAGAAGCCGACGCCGAACTGCCCGATCAACTGGGCGCCTTCCTTCGCCTGCGCGGCTTCGATCCTGTCGACAAACGCCTTGGTGCCGGAGCGCGCGATGGTGCCGAGCGCCTCCACCATCTCGTCCCGGCTCATGCCCACGCCGTTGTCCTCGACCACAAGGCGGCGCGCTTCCGCATCGGCAAGGACGGTGATCCGGGGCTTCGGGTCGTCGCCCAGCAGAGCGGGCGTCTCGATGGCCTCGAAGCGCAGCTTCTCGCAGGCGTCGGCGGCGTTCGAGACCAGCTCCCGAAGGAAGACGTCCTTGTCCGAATAGACCGAGTGCACCATCAGGTGCAGCAGCTTGGCGACGTCGGCCTCGAAGGCGCGGCTTTCGGTCTGCGTGGGTTGCGTCTCAGCGTCGGCGGTCACGGTCGAGCTCCCCTGGCGGAAATCCGGCGTCGAGATGGCTGGAACGGCGCCGAAGTTCAAGAGCGGCGCCGTGGTCTCGCCCTCTTCCAAAAGACGCCAGCGGTTTCGGCCGCAACGGAACAAGCGGTCCGCGATCTCGTTGCTGTCGTGGAGCAGGGAGAGCCAGATGGCCAGCGTGCAATACGAGATCGTCGAGCATAATGACGGCTGGGCCTACAAGCTCGGCGACGTCTTCTCCGAAACGTTTCCTTCGCGAGAAGCGGCTCACGCCGCGGCCGAGCGCGCGGCGCGCGAGCAGCGCCTCCCGGGCGAGGACACCGACATCCAGTACGAGGACGCGCGCGGTCAGTGGCGCGTGGAGCACGCCTCCGGCGACGACCGGCCAAACACCACGGTGAAGGACTGACGAACGCCGCCATCGTGGAGCAAGAGTCCCGGTTCGACTGCATCATCGTCGGCGGCGGCCCCGGAGGGCTGATCGCCGCGACTTACCTCGCGCGGTTCCGCCGGCGCGTGATCGTCGTAGACGACGGTCACAGCCGCGCCCGGTGGATCCCGGTCAGTCACAACATGCCGGCCTTCCCGCACGGGGTCTCGGGACGGGATCTGCTGGAGCGGCTGCGCGAGCAGGCCCAGCGCTACGGCGCCACGCTGCGCCAGGGGCAGGTGGAGCGGCTCGGCCGCGAGGAGGGCGGCTTCCGGGCGTCATGCGGCGGCTTTGAGCTGACAGCTCCCGCCGTCATTCTTGCGACGGGCGTCAAGGACCGTGTGCTCGACGCACCCGGCGTCGAGGAAGCCATCGAAGACGGCCGGATCAGGCTGTGCCCGGTCTGCGATGGCTTCGAAGCGAGCGGCCGAGACGTCGGGGTTATCGGGCCGCTGGATCGGGCGCTCGCCGAGGGAGACTTTCTCACGACGTTTACTGACCGCGTCACGGTCGTGGCCTATCCGGCGGCTGAGGCTGGCGTCACGCCTGAGCCGCGCGCGGGCGTCAAGGTCGCGCACGCGCCCTTGGCGGCGCTGGAGCTCACCGGCCCCTGCGTCGCCGCGCTCGCCGACGGCGCCCGCCTGACCTTCGACATGCTGTATTTCGCGATGGGCAACGAGCCGCAATCGGCGCTCGCGATGTCGCTCGGCGCGGCGTGCAACAAGGTCGGCTGCATCGAGACCGACGCGCACCAGAAGACCACGACGCCGGGCCTCTATGCTGTCGGAGACGTCGTCGACGAGCTCAACCAGATCTCGGTCGCCGCCGGTCATGCGGCGCTCGCCGCGACCGACATTCACAATCAGCTCAGGGCCGGAGCGCTCGGTTCGGTCTAGGCGGGATCCGGCGCTGGGACGTCGCGGCGGCGCCGCGCGCGCTCCTGGGTCTCCGCGACAGATTTCGCTGTATGCACGACCCGGTTCACGACCTGCAGGTTGGGGGCGCCCCAATAGCCCAGCAGCTCCGGCCACGGCAGGTCCCGTCGATCGCGCCAGACTTCGTAGAGCGGGACGCGGTGGTCCACCTCAGCGGTCCGAAGCAGCCGCTTGTCGGAGATCGCGCATCTGTGGCGCTGGACGCGCGCAAGCAGCCGCCGCTGCTCGCTCGGCGCGTTCCAGAGCTTCCACGCGACGACGCAGCAAGCGTGCCACGCGGCCCGCTGATTGACCACGCCGGCGCTCCATCGGTCGCGGTGCCAGCCGAGGCGAAACACCGGCTGGCCGCAGACCACGCACCGACCCGGTTGCGCCTCCTGTTTTGGAAGCCGGTAGGGCAGGGGCGGGACCCGCAAGCCGGTCGCGCGCGCGTCCGCGAGCGTCCAACGCCAGTCCGCGGGCGCGCCGCTCATGGCCGCGAGGGCCCGAGCCAGCCGATCGGCCCGTAACGGGTGCGCGCGCCAGAATCCGTCGACTGCGGCGCGCGGCGTTCGCGGCGTCCAGCGCGCCTGCAGCGCATGAGCGAGCACCGCAGAGGGCAGTGCGGCGCGCGGCGCCTGCAGCGCGACCGCAGCGCGCTCGTTCCAGGCCGCCCGGCGTTCTTCGAGTCTCATTCCGACTTACCCCTCGCCGACTCAGGCATGAGACTCGGCCGCTCTGCGTTACGGAATTCTGAGCGGAACGGCAGGCCCTGAATCGCGCCTTGGGACGCGCCGTTCTGGACAAGGCGGGCCGCGCGGACCATACCGTTGCGCGCAGAACCATCGAGGCCAGTCGACCCATGTCGCTGATGAGCGTCCTGACCGACATCTTCACCTGGTGGAACAAGGCCACCGTGGGCACGCGCTTCGCGCTGTCGCGGGGCGGCGAGTTCGTCGGCGAGGACGAGTTCGGCAACCGCTACTACCGGCTGCCGAACGACCCGAAGAAGAACGCGGCCTTCGGCAGCGAACGGCGCTGGGTGGTCTATTCGGGTTATGCCGAGGCGTCGGCGATCCCGCCCGGCTGGCACGGCTGGATCCACCACACCGTGAACGCGCCGCCCGCGAACGAGAATTATGTGCCGCGCGAGTGGGAGAAGCGTCACCGGAAGAACAAGACCGGCACCCCCGAAGCGTACCGCCCGCAGGGGTCGGCTCTCTCGGCGCGCAAGCGTCCCGCCGCCACGGGCGACTACAAGGCTTGGTCTCCCGAGGACTGACGACCCGCCGCGCCCGCGGCGTGGTTGTAGGCTGCTTCGGCGTCCAAACCCGTCCTTCACTGATCGCCGCGAGAGTTCCTGTCCGTGCCCGCACGTCGCGTAACGATCGCCCTGCCGCTCATTCTGCTGTGCGCGCCGGCTTACGCCCAGAACCCAGGGGCCTCCACGCTCGACACGCCGCCCAAAGCCGCCAAGCCCGAGATCATCGCCCCGACGCCGCGGATCTCGAACCCTGTGGCGGTGTTCAACGGGCTGGACAAGATCACGGGCCGCGTCACCGAGTTCGATGCGCCGATCGACAAGACGGCCACCTTTGGGGCGCTCAAGGTGACGCCGCATGTCTGCTACACGCGGCCGCCGACCGAAGCGCCGAACACGACGTCCTACGTCGACGTCGAAGAGATCACGTTGAACGACGAGCGGCGGAAGATCTTTTCAGGCTGGATGTTCGCCTCCAGCCCCGGCCTGTCGGGCGTCGAACACCCGATCTACGATGTGTGGCTGGTCGACTGCAAAGGCGGCGCGCGGCCGGAGGCGCCGCAGGGGCCGACGCTCGGGGAATAGCCGCAGCGGCAAGCGTCAGGCCCCGGCGTCGCCTGGCTCGTTCGACCGGTAGGGCGGCCGCGGAATCTCCATATGCGCGGTCCGCAGCGCTTGCGACCAGCGCTCGCGCAGATCGACGAAATACCGATCGTTCGGCTCGATCCTGAAGTCGAGCTCCGGCGTCAGCGCGTCCTTTCTGAGCACGAGAACGTCGATCGGCGGACCCACTCCGAGGTTCGACCGCATCGTCGAGTCCATCGAAATCAGGCCGATCTTCAGCGCGTCGTAGAGATCCGTCTCGTAGGTCACAGCCCGGTCGAGGATCGGCTTGCCGTATTTGTGCTCGCCGATCTGGAAATAGGGCGTGTCCGGCGTCACCTCGATGAAGTTGCCGGCCGCATAGATCATGAAGAGCCGGATGCGGCCGCCGGCGACCTGGCCGCCGAACAGCAGCTGCACGTCGAACCGCGCCGTCATCTGCTCCAGGCTCGCGCCATCGACGCGCCAGACTTCGCGCACGGCTCGGCCGACGAGCTGGGCGGCCTTGAACATGGTCGGCTGGCTTTCGAGCGTCTCGAGCTCACCCGTCTCCGGGTTCTCGACGCCCTCGGCGAGCATCGAGATCACGGACTGGCTCACCGACAGATTGCCCGACGTCGCGATCGCGAGCGTGCGTCGGCCGGGCTCGGAAACGATCTTGAGCTTGCGGAAAACCGCGATGTTGTCGATGCCCGCATTGGTGCGGGTGTCGGCGATCATGACCAGTCCGTCACGGACCAGGATACCAACGCAGTAGGTCATTTACGCGCCCCGACCACAGAAGCCGCAGACGCTATCAAGAGTCCCGCCGACGCGCCAACGTGCAGGATGCCGCGCTGCCCCAAAATAGGGCGCCGCACGGCGCGCTAGGAGCGTCGATAGCTTCGCGAAGCCCGTGCGTCCTCAACCAGAACGGCCATTTCGAGCGTCTCGCCCGATCCGCCGTAGCGGGAGCCGCGAACAGGCGCCGCGCCGAGATAGTCGAGGCCGATTGCCACCCGGACATGCGACTCGGTGGGGCAGGCGCCCTCGGCGGGATCGAAGCCGACCCATCCAAGATGCGGCACATAGGCCTCCGCCCACCCGTGCATGGAGTCCTGCGACGCGCAGCCTTCGCGGCGGACATAGCCGCTGACGTAGCGCGCAGGGATCCGGAGGCGTCGCGCGGCCGTCAGGAAGACGTGGGTCAGGTCCTGCGCGCCCCCGCGCTTCACCCGGAAAGCCTCGGCTGCCGTCGTGACGCCGTCGGGAAGCCCTGGCGCGAACGCTATTTCGGCGTGGAGGCGGTCCAGCAGTCCGTGCAGAGCGGCGAGCTCACCATCTCCGGCGCTTGACCGAACGTCCTCGGCGAAGGCGGAAATCTCCTGGTCATGCGCCGTGAGAGGCGTTTCCCGCAGGTAGAGCGAAGGCGGGAAGCGCTCGGCCGCGCGCGCCACGACGCCCGCGTTGTCCTGCGTGTCGACCTCGCCCTCGACCAGCACCGTGAGCTCGTCGAGCGGTCCCTCGGCGGCAAAGACATGGGTCTGGTTGCCGAACGCGTCCTCGGCGGCGCGCAGGCGGCAGTTGCGATCGACGTCGAGCCGCCAGCGCACGACGTGCTGGCCGTCATGGCCTCGAGGCCACAGGCGCAGCGTCTGGATGACGGAAGCGGCCGGCGTCTCGAAGCGGTAGGTCGTCTCGTGGCGGATGGTCAGGCGCATGGGTCTAGGCGAGGTACTGCTCGTGGACCGCGGCGCCCAGCTGATTGTTGTCGGCGATGAAGTCCGTGATGAACTCGTGAAGACCCTTCTGGAAGACGTCGCGGATGTCGGCGTTCTCGAGACGGACCCGGCAGTTGCGCGCGATCCGTTGGGCCGGCCCCTGCCGGCCGTAGGCGCGAGCCAGCTGGTCGAGGTGGCGGACGAGCTCACCGTAGCAGGCCGCCAGAGAGCGGGGCATCTGGTCGTTCAGGATCAGCAGATCGGCGATCAGCCACGGCTTCACGCTTTCGCGGTAGACCCAGTGGTAGCTCGTCACGGCGGAAACGGCGCGCAGGATCGCCTGCCACTGGTAGTAGTCGAGGCCGCCGCCGACCTCGCCCTGCTCGGGCAGCAGCAGGTGGTACTTCACGTCGAGGATACGCGCGGTGTTGTCGGCGCGCTCGAGCAGCATGCCGATGCGCGAGAAATCATAGATGTCGTTGCGCAGCATGGTCCGGGAGGCGGAGCCGTCGAACCGCAACCCGATCTCCTTCACCCAGCCTAAGAACCGGGCCAGCTCTTCGCCTGCGAGCCGCCTGTCGGCGAGCCGGCGCAGTTCGATCCAGGCGCCGTTGATGGTCTCCCACATCTCCATCGTAAGCGCCGTCCGGACGGAGCGGGCGTTGTGCCGCGCCGTCTCGAAGCAGTTCAGGATCGAGGAGGGGTTGTCACGATCAAAGGCCAGATAGGAGACCACAGAGTCGTGGTCGGCTTCTTCGTTCTTGGCGTAGAAGCCCTGGGCGCAGCCCGCGGTCGCGACGGCGCTTTCCCATTCGTTGGTCTGGCCGCCATAGGCCGCAGGCAGCGACGCAAGACGCTGGGTCGCCTCGAGAATGCGCGCCAGCGCCTCAGCCCGTTCGATGTAGCGGGACAGCCAGAACAGATTGTCGGCGGTGCGGCTCAGCATGGCGTCACGCGCAGGCGGGGCTGAGGGAGGACGGGGACGGCGCTCATTCGTCCAGCACCCAGGTGTCCTTGGTGCCGCCGCCCTGGCTCGAATTCACCACCAGCGAGCCTTCGCGCATCGCCACGCGGGTCAGGCCGCCCGGCACGATCCGCACGCCGTTCGATCCAGTCAGAACGAAGGGGCGCAGGTCGACGTGGCGGGGCGAGACGCCGGATTCGACGTAGGTGGGGCAGGTCGACAGCGCGAGCGTCGGCTGCGCGATGAACCCGCCGGGCGAGGCCTTCAGCTTCGCCCGAAAGAGCTCGATCTGTTCCTTCGAGGCGTGCGGCCCGACCAGCATCCCATAGCCGCCCGAACCGTGGACTTCCTTGACGACAAGCTCGTCGAGATGATCGAGCACGTAGGAGAGCGCCTCCGGCTCCCGGCAGCGATAGGTCGGCACGTTCTTCAGGATCGGCTCGGCGCCGAGATAGAACCGGATGATCTCCGGCATGTAGCTGTAGATCGCCTTGTCGTCCGCCACGCCGGTCCCGATGGCGTTGGTCAGCGTGACGTTGCCGGCGTGGTAGGCGCTCATCAGGCCCGGCACGCCGAGCGCGCTGTCGGGGCGGAACACCAGCGGGTCGAGGAACTCGTCGTCGATTCGCCGGTAGATCACGTCGACGCGCTGCGGCCCTTCCGTCGTGCGCATGTAGACGACGTCGTCGCGCACGAAGAGATCGCGCCCCTCGACCAGCTCGATGCCGAGCTTGTCGGCCAGGAACGAGTGCTCGTAATAGGCCGAGTTGTAGACGCCGGGGGTCAGCAGCACGACCACCGGCTCGGCCGAACTCGTGCGCGGCGCGAGCGAGCGCAGCGTGGCGAGCAGCTCGTCGGCGTAGCGCTCCACCGGCGCGACCCGGTGCTGCGAGAACAGCTCCGGAAACAGCCGGATCATCACCTCGCGGTTCTCCAGCATGTAGGAGACGCCGGAGGGCGTGCGGGCGTTGTCCTCGAGCACGTAGAACGTGTCGGCGTCGACCCGCACCAGGTCGATGCCGGCGATGTGGACCCACAGATCGTGCGGCGGCGTCTTGCCGGCCATCTCGGGCCGGAACGCCTCATTGTGGAAGACCAGCTCCTCCGGGACGATCCCCGCCCTGAGGATCTCCCGCTTTCCGTAGACGTCAGAGATGTAGCGGTTCAGCGCCTCCACCCGCTGAATGAGGCCTTTGGTCAGCGTCGCCCATTCGTCCGCGGTGATGATGCGGGGAATGATGTCGAACGGGATCAGGCGCTCCTGCGCCTGCTGGTCGCCATAGACCGCGAAGGTGATGCCGATGCGGCGGAACAGCAGCTCGGCTTCCTTGACCCGATACTGCAGCAGGTCCGGCGGCGCGGCGGCGAGCCACTCGGCGAGTTTCCTGTACGCGGGGCGAACGCCGCCGTCCGAAAGCGTCATTTCGTCGAAGGCGGGTGGGGGCAAGCGGGCGAGACTCCTTCTGACGCTTCGACCTGATGCTAATACGGGCGCCGCGTGGGGAAAGAGGCCGGAAGCTCAATTTTATCGCAAACGGCTGCGCATGATTTGATCAGATCAGCTTCAGGCCCCGGAAGCTGGCGTGGCCTTCCCGGCCGACGATGACGTGATCATGGATCTCGATGCCGAGCGGCCGCGCGACCTCGACGAGCGTGCGCGTCATCTCGATGTCCGCGCGGCTGGGCGTCGGGTCGCCGGAGGGATGATTGTGCACGAGGATCAGCGCTGTGGCGCGCAGCTCGAGCGCACGGCGCATCACCTCGCGCGGATAGACCGGAGTGTGGTCAACCGTGCCCGTCTGCTGCACCTCATCGGCGATCAGCCCGTTCTTCTTGTCGAGGAACAGGATGCGAAAGCGCTCGCGGTCGTCGAAAGCCATTGCAGTCCGGCAGTAGTCGACCACCGCCGACCATGACGCCAGCACCGGCCGTTTGGTGATGGCGCCTTTCGCGAACCGGCGTGCAGCGGCTTCGACCACCTTGAAATCGGTGGCGGTCGCCTCCTTGACGCCCTTGATCTCGACGAGGCGTTCAACCGGCGCGGCCAGCACCTCTGCGAAGGAGCCGAAGGTCGCGAGCAGGGCTTTTGCGAGCGGTTTGACGTCTCCGCGCGGCAGCGTGCGGAACAGGATGAGCTCAAGGAGCTCGTAATCCGGAAGGGCGTCGGACTCGCCTTCGAGGAATCGCGTCCGAAGGCGCTCGCGATGGCCGAGATAGTGCGGCGCGGGCGCCGCCTTCTTGGCGGAGGCTTCGCCGAAGCCTGGAAGGGCGCCGTGTTGAGAGTCGGGCTTCGCCGACGGCATTGTCGCCGCTGCTCCGGACGATCGGGAGCGCCATCGTGGCGCGCCTGAACGACTCGGGCAAGACGTGGCCGGCGAGGTCGAGCTCAGGCGGCTGCGAACTTCGGCGCCATCAGGCCTCGCGGAGATTCGGTGAAGATCTCGCAGCCGTCTTCTGTGACGCCCACCATGTGCTCGTACTGCGCGGAGAGCGAGCGATCGCGGGTGACGGCGGTCCAGCCGTCGGCCAGCACCTTCACGTGAGGCCGGCCCAGATTGATCATCGGCTCGACGGTGAAGAACATGCCCGTCTTGAGCTCCGCGCCCTCGCCGCGGCGGCCGTAATGCAGGATGTTCGGCTCGTCGTGGAAGAGCCGGCCGATGCCGTGGCCGCAGAAGTCACGCACGACGGAGGCCCGCTCGCCCTCGGCATATTCCTGGATCGCGGCCCCGATATCGCCCGTGGTCGCGCCAGGCCGGATGACGGCCAGACCGCGCATCAGCGACTCGTAGGTCACCTCGATCAGCCGCTCGGCGCGGCGCGGCACGGCCCCGACGGCGAACATGCGGCTCGAATCCCCGTGCCACCCATCGAGGATGTAGGTGACGTCGACATTGACGATGTCGCCCTCGCGCAGCGGCTTGTCGTTCGGGATGCCGTGGCAGACGACGTGGTTGATCGAGGTGCAGATCGTCTTCGAGTAGCCGCGATAGTAGAGGCAGGCGGGCAGGGCCCCGTGATCCATGCCGAACTCGAGCGCCAGCTTGTCGAGCGCCTCGGTCGTGACGCCCGGCTTCACATAGTCGTGGAGCATGTCGAGCGCCTCCGCGACCAGGCGGCCGGCGCGCCGCATGCCCTCGAAGGCTTCGGGAGCGTGAATCTTGATCGCGCCGTTCTTGCGGAGCGGCGCAGTCTGGGCGTCGACAAAGGTCATGGTGAGGGGCGGCTCGTGCGGCTGTCGGGATGCGCTCCCAACATAGGCGCGGCAAGCCGCTCCGCCAAGCGCGCGACCGGCTTGCGTCACCGGCGCGCGGGACCTCAGGCGCTTTTCAGCTCCAGATAGCGCAGCCGCTTCGCCTCGCGTCGGCCTTCCGCGACGGCTTCGACGATGACCCCGCAGACGAGGCTGAGGACGGCGAGCTGCATCACGCTCGCGGCGAGGATCGCGGTTGGGAACCGCGGCACCAGCCCCGTCTCCAGGAAGGTCGCGATCACGGGCGCTGCGAGCAGCACGCTGGTCAAGGCGAGCCCCGCTCCGATGGCGCCGAAGAATTTGAAGGGCTTCAGCGCGCGATACATCATCGCGATCGTCCAGAGGATCCGGAAGCCGTCGCGGAAGGTCGAAAGTTTGCTGGTGGAGTTCTCCGGACGCTTGCCGTAGCGGACCGGGATCTCGTCGACGGCGAGCCTGAGATCGAGGGCGTGAACCGCCAGCTCGGTCTCGATCTCGAAGCCGTTGGAGGCGGTCGGGAAGGATTTCGCGAAGCGACGGGAGACCACCCGGTATCCGGAGAGGATGTCGGTGAACCCGGTCCCGAAAAGCCGGGTGATCATGCCGTTGAACATGCGGTTGCCGGCCGCGTGGCCCTTGCGCGCCAGCATGCCGTCGCCCTCCCGGGTGGCGACCACCATGTCCAGCTGATGAGAGACGAGCCGCTCGATCAGCAAAGGCGCGGCGAGCGGGTCATAGGTCAGGTCGCCGTCGGCCATGAGGTAGATGTCGGCTTCAACGTCCGCGAGCATGCGACGGACGACGTTGCCCTTGCCCTGCCTTCGCTCGCGCCGGACGATCGCGCCGGCCTCGATCGCCCGCTCGACCGTGCGGTCCTTCGAATTGTTGTCGTAGACGTAGATATCGGACGAGGGCAGCGCCGCCCGGAAACCGCGGACCACCTCCGCGACCGCCGCCTCCTCATTGTAGCAGGGCAGCAGCACCGCGATTTTGGGCGGGGTCGCCTTGCGGGGGAGCGGGTGTTCCTCGCGCAGCATCTCGACGGCAGGCGACATCGGTCGGGCCTCGTTGTTCAAGGCCATCATGCGCTCGACTGCTTTAAACCGGAATTAAGGCGCTCAGCGCGGTAGAATCACGCCCCGGTCGGTCACCACGACCCAAGCGCCATCGCGCCGCTGGATGGAGCGAACGCGACCCGCGCCGGGAGCGCGCGCGCCACGCTCGACTTCGATCTGATCGCCGCCCCGGCTTTCCAGCAGAGCCACCCCTTCATAGACGTCGCGCACCACCCAGTTCCGCACGACCCGCTCGGGTGCGGCCGACGCCGGCACGCTGCCGGTGGTCTCCGGCTCAGCCTGCGCGGGCTTCTCGGCCCCGGCCGTCTTTTCGGCGGACGCCTTCTCCATCTTGTCGAGGCGGTCGCGCAGATCCGCAAGGCGGGCCTGATCGTCCTTGGACTGGTCGACCTTGGAGGCCAGCGCGTCGATCTTGGAGGCAGCGGCGGCGCGGGTGTCCTCAAGCGTCTTGGTAAGCGAGGCGATTTCGGCTTTGAGAGCGCGAACTTCGTCCAGATTCGCGGCCGCCTGGCCGGCGGCCGCCTTTGACAGCGACGCCTGGCTGTTCTTCGACTGGTCGAGCGCGCGCCGGAGCCGGGAGATTTCGGTCTTCAGCGCGCCCACGTCCTTGCTGATCGAAGCGGTGCGCGCTTGCGTTCCGGTGGCGTCCAGGTTGAGCGCAAGGCCCATCTGCCGCGCGTCGATCGCGGAAATCTCGTCGACGCCGTCGGTCAGGGCGGGGGCGGTTGCGAAGTTCGCGAAGGCGACGCCGCAGATCAGCAGCCCCGCGCCGACAAGCGCGTGAGGGAGAAAGCGCTGCAGGCGCGCCGCGCGCGGAGCGGCGTCGGCGGCTGCGTCCGCAGCCCAGATCGCGAGATCGCGGCTTTCGGGCTTCGCCGGGTCGAACGCTGATGACGGAAGATCGCGGCTGGACTGGGGATTCATCGGTAGACCCACGGCAGGGTTGCTACCTTTCAGTAACTCTCGTCTTGCTTACCGAAGCGTTACCTCAGCGCTTCCATCGCCTCGGCGCCCGACACCGCACGATCCTTCTCCCAGGCGAAGAAGTTCGCCTCGGCGAGAAGCGCGCGCTCGAGCAGGCGGTGGTAATCGCGGCGCGGCGTCTCGACGGCTCCGAAGCGTCTCAGGTGCTCCGTCACGAACTGGGTGTCGAGCAGACGGAACCCGCCGCGCCGGAGGCGGGCCGCGAGGTGAACGAGCGCGACTTTCGACGCGTCGCGCTCGACATGAAACATGCTCTCGCCAAAGAACGCGCCGCCAAGCTCGACGCCGTAGAGCCCGCCCACAAGCTTGTCGTCGCGCCAAGCTTCGACGCTGTGACAGTGGCCGATCTCGTAAAGGTCGCGATAGAGCCGTCGGATGCGGCCGTTGATCCAGGTTTTGTCGCGGCCCGCGCCGGGCGCCGCGCAGCCGTCCATCACCGCTTCAAATGCGGTGTCGACGCGGATCTCGAACAGGTCGGAACGCACCGTGCGTTCAAGGCGCGCGGAGACATGGAAGGCGTCGAGCGGCAGCACGCCCCGCAGCTCCGGCTCGATCCAGTACAGCCCTGGATCGTCCGCGCTCTCGGCCATGGGAAAGATTCCGCAGGCATAGGCCTTGAGCAGGACCTCCGGCGTGATTTCCACGAGAACGTCGTTGATGCGGGTCATCGCTCAGCAGCGTAAGGCCGGCGCGGCAGGAGGGGAAGCGGATCGACGCGAGCGGCGTCGCCCGCTTCGCTCACGCCTCCAGGGGCGTCTCCGCCAGCCAGTGCTCGAGCCAGTGGATGTCGTAATCGCCGTCCTGGATCGCCTGGTTGCGCACCAGTCGCCGGAACAGCGGCAGCGTTGTCTCCACGCCGTCGACCACGAACTCGTCGAGGGCTCGGCGGAGCCGCATCAGGCACTCGGTGCGATTGCGGCCGTGGACGATCAGTTTGCCGATCAGGCTGTCGTAGTTCGGCGGGATCGAATAGCCCTGATAGGCGGCCGAATCGACGCGGACGCCGAGCCCGCCAGGGACGTGGTAATAGGCGATGCGGCCGGGCGAGGGCCGGAAAGTCTCCGGGTGCTCGGCGTTGACCCGGCACTCGATGGCGTGGCCGCGGAAGATCACGTCCTCCTGGGCGATCGCCAGCCGGGCGCCGCTGGCGATCCTGATCTGCTCGTTCACCAGGTCGATGCCGGTGATCATCTCCGTCACCGGATGCTCGACCTGGATGCGGGTGTTCATCTCGATGAAGTAGAAACGGCCGTCCTCATAGAGGAACTCGACCGTGCCGACGCCGCGATAGCCGAGTTCGCGCATGGCGACCGCGACCGTCTCGCCGATGGCCGCGCGGTCGGTGGCGTTGAGCGCAGGCGAGGGCGCTTCCTCCCAGACCTTCTGGTGACGGCGCTGCAGCGAGCAGTCGCGCTCGCCGAGATGGATCGCTGCGCCTTCGCCGTCGCCGAGCACCTGCACCTCGATGTGGCGCGGATGGACGAGGTACTTCTCGAGATAGACCGCGTCGTCCCCGAAGGCAGCCTTCGCTTCGCTGCGCGCCGTCTGCAGCGCCTCAACGAGGTCGTCCTCGGTCATCGCGACCTTCATGCCGCGCCCGCCGCCGCCCGCGGCCGCCTTGACCAGCACCGGATAGCCGATGTCACGCGCGACCCGGCGGGCCTCGTCGTCATCCGTAATGCCGCCGTCCGAGCCGGGCACGACCGGGATTCCGAGCCGCCTCACGGTCTGCTTGGCGGCGATCTTGTCGCCCATGATGCGGATGTGCTCGGGCTTCGGTCCGATGAAGACGAGGTTGTGCTCTTCCAGGATCTCCGCGAACCGCGCGTTCTCGGAGAGGAAGCCGTAGCCCGGATGGACCGCGTCGGCGCCGGTGATCTCGCAGGCGGCCAGCAAGGCGGGGATGTTGAGGTAGCTGTCCCGCGCCGCGGGCGGGCCGATGCAGACGCTTTCGTCCGCGAGGCGCACATGCATGGCGTCGGCGTCAGCCGTCGAATGCACGGCGACCGTCTGGATGCCGAGCTCCTTGCAGGCCCGCAGGATGCGAAGCGCGATCTCGCCGCGATTGGCGATCAGAACCTTGTCGAAACTCGGCATGGCCCGCTCAGTCGACGATCAGCAGCGGTTCGCCGAACTCGACCGGCTGCCCGTCGGTGACGAGAATTTCGCGCACGATGCCCGCCTTGGGCGCGGGGATCGCGTTCATGGTCTTCATCGCCTCGACGATCATCAGGGTCTGCCCCTGACGAACCGCGCCGCCCACCTCGATGAACGGACGGGCGCCGGGCTCGGGGGCGAGATAGGCGGTGCCGACCATCGGGGAGAGCACCGCCCCCTGCGCCTTGGCCGGATCGGCCGGCGCGGCCGCCGCAGTCGGGATCGTCACGGCGGCGACCGGCGCGGAGGCCGCGAGCGTCTGACGCGCCACCCGGACGCGAAAATCCTCGCGCTCGATCTCGACCTCGCTCAGGCCCTTCTCGATCATCAGCTCCGCGAGTTCGCGGACGAGTTCCTGATCGCTGATGTTGGCGGTTGCCTTGCTCATGGTGTCCCGGGTTTAGGGCGCGCGGCTCACGCCGTCAGGGTTTCCGGTCGCTGGCCGCGTTCGATCCGGCGCGCGAGCGCCTGGAGGGCGAACTCATAGCCGTCGATCCCAAGACCTGCGATGACGCCGACTGCGACCGGCGACACAAACGACGTGTGACGAAAAGCTTCGCGCGCGTGGATGTTTGAAAGATGGACTTCGATGGTCGGCACGCCCGTGGCGCGGATCGCGTCATGGATGGCGACCGAAGTGTGGGTATAGGCGCCCGCGTTGAGGACGATGCCGGAGGCGGAGGATCTAGCCTCCTGAATCCAGTCGACCAGCACGCCCTCGTGGTTCGTCTGGCGGCAGTCGACGTGAACGCCAAGTTTGTCGCCGACGTCCCGCGCCCGGGCCTCGATGTCGGCCAAGGTCGACGACCCGTAGACCTGCGGCTCGCGAGAGCCGAGCAGATTCAAGTTGGGACCGTTGAGAACAAAGACGATCGGGGTCACGGGAGCAGGCTGATCCTTGGCTGCGAGACGCAGACCGGTCGGCGGCGAGCGTCCGGGTTATAGGGAAGACCGCGCGCGAACCCAAGCGATTCCGCGCAGGTCTCCGCCGGCTCACTATCAGCGGCCTTCAGCACAAGTCAGCAGACGGACTTGCCGCACGTCCTGAGCGCCGCGATCCTGCCTTGCAGGTCATCCACGACGCTCGTGGTGTTCGGCACGACGGCGTCGCCGATCACGAAGGTCGGAGTCGCCTCGACGCCGAGTTCATCCGCCAGCTCCTTGGACTCCAGAAGCGTCGCGCGGACCTCGGCCCCGTTCATCGCGGCCTCGATCTTCGCCGGGTCGAGACCGACCTCTTTCGCCGCCGCAAGCGCCGTCTTCTTTGTCGCAAGCGACTGGCCGCTGAGCAGCTTTTCATGGAAGGCCCGGAACTTCTCGGGAGCGGTCCGGCTGACTGCGACCGACACCTGGGCGGCGCCAAGCGACTCCTGGCGGATCACCGGCAGCTCCATTAGCACGATGCGCAGCTTGGGATCCGCCGCCAGCAACGCGTCGATGTCGCGGATGGCGCGTCGGCAGTAGCCGCAATTGTAGTCGAAGAACTCGACCAGCGTGACGTCCCCCTTGGGGTCGCCGAGCACGGCGTGGAGTTTCGACGCGTCGATCTTCGCGACATAGTCCCGCAGAGCGCCCTTGCGCTGCTCCTCCAGCTTCGCCTCCTGCCGCCGCTGAAGCTCGCGCTGCGCGTCGAGCAGCACCTCGGGGTGCTGGAGGAGGTAGTCCCGCACGATCGCGCCAATCTCGTCCTTCTGACCGGCGTCGAAGGCGGCGGCCGGCAGGGCGGCGAGAGCGAGCGTCGCGGCGAGCGCGAGGCCAAAAGAGCGCATCAATCATCTCCAAAGCCGGCAACCGCCTTCAGCGGCTCGGCGGAACCCGGTAGGCCTCATCCTGCAAGAGATCCACGTTTGAAATACGGCGAGGCCTCTCGGAGGGCATATTGTGCCCGCGTCGTAGCCGGCCCCTCATCGCTCGAAGGCTCAAATCGCCCTTCAGGAGGCCGGCTAGCGTCATCCGCATGTAGGGCAGGTACCGCAACCACACGTTCGCAGCCTCAGTCCATCTTCTGCGGCTTGTAGGTCGCGAGGTCGTCGGCCTTCAGCCAGTTCGGCGTGCCGGGCTTGAGGCCCTTCTTCGCCCGCTCCGCGATCTGCCGAGCGGTGCCGTAGTCGCCCTCTGCGAACGCCGCCTGCGCGGTGGCGAGATCGGCCTCCGGGAGCTTGTTCTGCCGGGCGTAGGCCTGGGCGAGCTCGCGATAGCCCGCCGCGTTCTTGGTGTCCACGGCGGTGGCGCGGGTGAGTTCGGAAAGCGCGGTCTTAGAATCGCCGCCGGTGTTCAGCGCCTGGCCCAGCATGGTCCGGATCAGCGGCGCGCCGGGCGCGAGCGCGACAGCCTGGCGGAGCTCCGGGATCGCCTGCTTCGGCTTGCCATTCTCCAGATAAGCCTGCCCCTTCAGCTCGTGGAAGTAGGGGTTCTGGGGCTGGGCGGCGATCAGGCCGTCGATCTGTGCGATGGCGCCTTGGAGAGGCGCGGAGCGGTAGGTCGCGATCGCGCGGGCGTAGCGCGCCGGAAGGCTCTGGTCGCTCGGCGGGTAGCGGCGGCCGACGCCGTCGGGCGTGTCAATAAAGCCGAACAGCTTGGCGCGCATCATGTCGTGTCTCGCCTGGAGGGCGGGCGAGTCGGTGGTGTTGTAGTACGGGCTCTTCTCGGCCAACGCCTCGAGATTCTCGATCCGGTCCTGCGGCATCGGGTGGGACTGCGCGTAAGGATCGATGAAGCGTCGCGAGAATGCGATCTGGTCGGCGAAGCGCTTGAAGGTGACGAGCATGCCCTTGGCGGACTGCTTGGTCTTGTTGAGGTAGCTCACGGCCGCGCGGTCGGCGGCCTCCTCCTGCGTGCGCTGGTAACTGAGCAGGCTGCGGCGGATCACCTCCTGCGGTCCCATCACTGCGCCGAGCGCGGCGTCGCCGGCGCTGCGTGAGCCGCCGACCATCGCCGCGCCCACCGCGCCTGCGCCCAGCAGCATGGCGGCGATCGCCATCGTCTGCATGTTGTCGATCTGCTGGCGCATGCGGGCGAGGTGACCGCCGGCGATGTGCCCGGTCTCGTGCGCCAAAACGCCGATCACCTCATTGGGCGTCTTGGCGTCCATCAGCGTGCCGGCGTTGACGAAGATGCGCCGCCCGTCGGCCACGAAGGCGTTGAACTCGCGCGAATTGACGATGGTGATCTCGACCACGCCGGCGCCGACGCCCGAGGCGCGGAAGATCGGCGTCATGTAGTCGCGCAGGAGGCTCTCGATCTCGGCGTCGCGGATCACCGGGAGCCCCCGGCTGCTCTGTGCGGCGGCGGGCGCGGGACATCCGGCGGCGACCAGCCCGCAGGCGACGAGCGTCGCAGTCGCCTGGCGGAGACGATCCATCAGGGAGCGGCGGTCGGCGGCGAGTCGGAAGGGCATGCCGATCCTCGTGCAGTCTTCAGTCGGCGGACACTAGGGGCGCGAGCGAGATAGGGTCAACGCGCGACACATCAGGGGCGCGTGAGGCGGCTTCACAGGAAAAAGCCCGATCTGGCGTCTGGGGCTTTGCGCGGCGGCCAAAGCCGGGCTAACACGTCCGCCAGCCTCAAACACGCCGCCGCTCGTCCCCCGGAAGGTCTTCCTCCGGCGGGTCGGCGTTCGTGCGTTTACGGCATGTGGACAACGGGCCGCGGCGTCTCGCCGAATCGGCGAGCGCCCGTCTAGTGCTGAAGAGTCGTGCGGGAGCGTGCGACGCCCTGACGCGAAAGAGGATGGATGGCGCGCTACGTCTTCATCACCGGCGGGGTGGTCTCCTCCCTCGGCAAGGGCCTCGCTTCGGCCGCGCTCGGCGCGCTGCTGCAGGCGAGGGGCTATACGGTCCGGCTGCGTAAGCTCGACCCGTATCTCAACGTCGACCCCGGCACGATGAGCCCGACCCAGCATGGCGAGGTGTTCGTCACCGACGACGGCGCCGAGACCGACCTGGACCTCGGGCACTACGAGCGCTTCACCGGGCGGCCGACTTCGCTGCAGGACAACATCACGACCGGTCGGATCTATCGCGACATCATCGCGAAGGAGCGGCGCGGCGACTATCTCGGCGCGACCGTGCAGGTGATTCCGCACGTGACGGACGCCATCAAGGAGTTCGTGCGCGAGGGCAATGAGGGCTACGATTTCGTTCTGGTCGAGATCGGCGGCACCGTCGGCGACATCGAGGGGCTGCCGTTCTTCGAGGCGATCCGGCAGCTCGGCAACGATCTGCCGCGCGGCGACGCGATCTACATCCACCTGACGCTGCTGCCGTTCATCCCGAGCGCGGGCGAGCTCAAGACCAAGCCGACCCAGCACTCCGTCAAGGAGCTGCGCTCGATCGGCATCCAGCCCGACATCCTGCTCTGCCGCTGCGACCGCCCGATTCCGCCGGAGGAGCGCCGCAAGCTCGGCCTGTTCTGCAACGTCCGCGAGACGGCCGTGATCGAGGCGCGCGACGTCGACACCATCTATGAGGTGCCGGAGGCCTACCACCGCGAGGGACTCGACACCGAGGTGCTGCGCGCCTTCGGGATCGAGCCTACGGGCGCCCCCGACCTGTCGCGCTGGCGTGAGGTCACGCGCCGCGTCCGCCACCCGGAAGGCGAGGTGACGATCGCGATCGTCGGCAAGTACACCGGTCTGAAGGACGCCTACAAATCGCTCTATGAGGCGCTGGTGCATGGCGGCGTCGCCAACACCGTGAAGGTCAACGTTGACTGGATCGAGAGCGAGATCTTCGAGAACGAGGATCCGGCGCCCTTCCTCGAGCATGTCCACGGCATTCTGGTGCCGGGCGGGTTCGGCCAGCGCGGCGCCGAGGGCAAGATCCGGGCGGCGACCTTCGCGCGCGAGCGCAAGGTGCCCTACCTCGGCATCTGCTTCGGCATGCAGATGGCCGTTATCGAGGCGGCGCGGAACCTCGCAGGCGTGGACGAGGCGAACTCGACCGAATTCGGCCCGACCCCTGAGCCGGTGGTCGGCCTCATGACTGAGTGGACGCGCGGCAACACGCTGGAAAGCCGCGCCGCGGAAGGCGACCTCGGCGGCACGATGCGGCTCGGCGCCTATGAGGCCCGGCTCTCGCGCGGCTCCAAGGTGGCCGAGATATACGGCTCCTACGACATCTCCGAGCGCCACCGGCACCGTTACGAGGTCAACACCGCTTATCGCGAGCGCCTTGAGGCGAACGGCCTGATCTTCTCCGGCATGTCGCCCGACGGCCTGCTGCCGGAGATCGTCGAGTACGCCGATCATCCCTGGTTCCTCGGCGTGCAGTTCCACCCGGAGCTGAAGTCGCGGCCGTTCGAGCCGCATCCGCTGTTCGCCTCTTTCGTCGAGGCGGCGCTGATGCAGAGCCGGCTGGTCTGAAGGCCCAGCCGACTTCCGGCTCCTCAGGCCTGCGCGACCAGATAGCCGCCGGCGCGATCGTAGCGGATAAGGGCGGCCGGCGAGACATGCACGCCGCCGACCCAATGGTCGACGCGGTTGAGGACCCGGTGGTCGGCGCGACCCGCCAGCACCGCGCGGCCTGCCTTGGTCAGCCGCACGGGCGCGCGCGCGAACTCTGCATAGCCTTCGCCGATCGACTGCCGACCGAGACCGCAATAGGCCTGTGAAGGGCCGGGCAGTCCTTCGATCAGCGGCCGGTCCGCGAAAGCGAGCCCGTCGAGCCGCCGGAAAAAGCTGGCGTCGCCAAGAAACTGAGCGTCGTCCTGACGCGTCACGTCGCGGAACAGCTCGCCGCTCGTGGCCTCTCCTTCGGCGAGGCGACCGAGCGTGCGCTCCTCCGTGAGCGTCAGCCCCCGCAGCGGATCCGGCAGTTCGGCGAGCAGCCGCTTCAGCGCCGGTCCGAGGTGCGGCAGCGCTTCGACGTCGCGCGCGGCGAGCCGCGCCAGGGCATGCGGGGTCGGCGAGGTGAAGGCGCTCCACGCTTCGCTGGCGAGCGCGAGCTGCTCTTCCGTCACCGGCTGCGCGGAGCCCGAGAGCCGGCGCATTGCGTCGGCCGGCTGCCGGCCGAGATAGTCGTCCGCCTGAACGAGATAGAGGCCGTCCAGCCGCCGTTCGGAGCGGAAGAAGTCGAGGATCTGCAGGAGCTGGAGCTGGTCGTAGAGATCGTGCTCGAGCCAGATCTCGATGCGCGGGAAGCAGACGTGACGGCGCACGGTCGCGTCGCGTGCGCGGAATTCGGCGGCCACCTCGTCGGGCGCGATCCCGAGATCGGCGGCGATGAAAGCGGCGCGGATCGCCGACAGCCGCTCCAGGCCGCTGATCGCCGGCACGGGACCGTCATGCAGGACGTCCCGCCACGGCAGGATCGAGCGTGCGACCCCGGCCTCCTCGAGCCGCGCGGCCGCGCTGTCGCCATTGGTGATGACGAGCGTGTCGGGCCGGCTGGCGCCGTCAGTCTTCTGGGGTTTCATGAAGCAGTCTCCCGCCGACGGATCGTTGGTGTTCGGCGGCTGCGAATCTTTCTGCTTCGTGGGGCGTTTCCGGGGCGGCCCGCTCACGAATCCGAGGGCTCAAGCGCTTCTCGGGACGAGGAGTCCTCCGGCGACGATCCGCAACAGACCGATGACGGCGAAAGCCGCATTTACGCCGCTTCCAGCCGGCTCAGCCGCGGCCACGATAGGGCGGCACGCCTTGATCCGGCGCCCAGACGTTTTCCGGCAGCGTCCCATGCTGCCAGAACACGTCGATCGGGATGCCGCCGCGCGGATACCAGTAGCCGCCGATCCGCAGCCAGCGCGGCGCGATCTCGGCGACGAGCCGTTTGCCGATCCCGACGGTGCAGTCCTCATGGAAAGCGCCGTGATTGCGGAACGCGCCCAGGAACAGCTTGAGCGACTTGGACTCGACCAGCCAGTCGCCCGGCACGTAGTCGATCACGAGATGTGCGAAGTCAGGCTGGCCGGTCACCGGGCACAGCGAGGTGAATTCCGGCGCTATGAAACGGGCGACATAATTCGTGTCCGCGTGCGGGTTCGGCACCCTGTCGAGCGTGGCTTCGTCGGGGGAGGTCGGCAGCGGCGTCTGCTTGCCGAGCTGAAGATCGGTCATCTGGGTTCTCGGAGTGCGTCATTCGGCTAGGCCGCCTCTCGGGCGGCCGGAGCGGGGCGGCGTCTACGACGGATGTAGCGTCGCAGCGGGCGTTCCGCGACTTTCACGTGTCGCATGGTTCCTTTAGAGGTGCGGCGCCGCTCACTCGGAAAGCCGGAGCTCTGCGCCCATGACCGCCATTGTCGACATTGTCGCCCGCGAAATTCTGGACAGCCGCGGCAACCCGACCGTCGAGGTGGACGTCACGCTCGAGGACGGCTCGCTCGGCCGCGCGGCGGTTCCCTCCGGCGCCTCGACGGGCGCGCATGAGGCGGTGGAGCTGCGCGACGGCGACAAGAAGCGCTACGGCGGCAAGGGCGTGACCAAGGCGGTCGACGCGGTCAATGGCGAGATCTTCGACGCGATCGGCGGCTTCGAGGCCGAGGCGCAGGTCCAGATCGACGAGACGCTGATCGCGCTCGACGGCACGCCGAACAAGGAGCGCCTCGGGGCCAATGCCATCCTGGGGGTCTCGCTGGCGGTCGCCAAGGCGGCGGCGGCGGCGGGCGCCGCGCCGCTCTACCGCTATGTCGGCGGGACCTCGGCCCGTGTCCTGCCGGTGCCGATGATGAACATCGTCAATGGCGGCGCGCATGCCGACAACCCGATCGATTTCCAGGAATTCATGATCATGCCGGTCGGCGCGGAGAGCTTCTCCGAGGCGCTGAGGACCGGCGCCGAGATCTTTCATGTGCTGAAGAAGCAGCTCAAGGACGCTGGCCACAACACCAATGTGGGCGACGAGGGCGGCTTCGCGCCGAACCTGAAGTCGGCCGAGGAGGCGCTCGGCTTCGTGATGAAGGCGATCGAGACGGCCGGCTACCGGCCGGGCGAGGACGTCTTCCTGGCGCTCGACTGCGCCTCGACCGAGTTCTTCAAGGACGGCAAGTACGTCTATGAGGGGGAGGGCGCGACGCGCGACCCGCAGGCGCAGGCCCGCTACCTCGCCGACCTCGTCTCCAACTACCCGATCGCCTCGATCGAGGACGGCATGGCGGAGGATGACTGGGAGGGCTGGAAGGCCGTCACCGATCTCTGCGGGAGCAAGACGCAGCTCGTCGGCGACGACCTGTTCGTCACCAACGTGGCGCGGCTTTCGGACGGCATCCGGCGGGGGGTCGCCAATTCGATCCTGGTCAAGGTCAACCAGATCGGCTCGCTGACCGAGACCCTCGCGGCGGTCGATATGGCGCACCGAGCCGGTTACACGGCGGTGATGTCGCACCGCTCCGGCGAGACCGAAGACTCCACCATCGCGGACCTCGCCGTCGCGACCAATTGCGGGCAGATCAAGACAGGATCGCTCGCCCGCTCCGACCGGGTCGCGAAGTACAACCAGTTGCTGAGGATCGAGCAGGAGCTCGGCGCGACCGCCAAATATGCGGGCAGGGCGGCGCTGAAGGCGCTCGCCGGCTGAACGGCCGGAGTGTTCTAGCATAACGTCGCGCCCCAAAGGTATCACGGCCCGGTCTTGAGGAGACCGGGCCAATGCATGACCACGCGGCGCACGATCACAGCCACGGCGCGGGACATTCGCACGCGCCGGCGAGCTACGGGCGCGCCTTCGCGGTCGGCGTGGCGCTCAACGTCGTCTTTGTGCTGGTCGAGGTCGTCTATGGCGTCCTCGCCGATTCGACCGCTCTGCTCGCCGACGCCGGGCACAATCTCTCAGACGTGCTCGGTCTGTTGGCGGCCTGGACCGCAGCGACGCTGGCGCAGCGCCCGCCCTCGGGCCGTTACACCTACGGCATGCGCAGCACATCCATTCTCGCCGCGCTGTTCAACGCGCTGCTGCTGCTCGCGGCGGTCGGCGGGATCGTCTGGGAGGCCATCCGGCGCTTCGCCGAGCCTGTGAGCGTCGCCGGAATGACGGTGATGGTGGTGGCGGCGATCGGCGTCGCCGTGAACGGCGCCACCGCCGCGCTCTTCATGAAAGGGCGCCGGGACGACATCAACATCAGAGGCGCCTTCCTGCACATGGCGGCGGACGCCGGCGTCTCGGCGGGCGTGATCCTCGCCGGCCTCGCGATCGTCTACACGGGCGCCGCCTGGATCGACCCCGCAGCCAGCCTCGCGATCGCTGCGCTGATCTTCTGGAGCACGTGGGGCCTGCTTCGGGACAGCGTGACCATGTCGCTCGACGCCGCGCCGCGAGGTCTGAACGTCGAGGAGGTCGCGGCTTTTCTGGGCGACCGCCGCGGCGTCACCGAAGTCCACGATCTTCACGTCTGGTCGATGAGCACCACCGAGGTGGCGCTGACGGCGCATCTGGTGATTCCGTCGGGCCATCCTGGCGACGACTTCCTGCGCGGCCTGCAGCATGATCTTCACGTCCGCTTCGGCATCGCGCATCCGACCATCCAGGTCGAGCGGGCCGCCGAGACCTGTCCTCTCGCTCCGCCGCACGTCGTTTGAGGCAGGCCGTGCCGTCGCGGCCCGCGTTGTGCTGAAAGAGCAGGAGCGGGTGTGGCGGCGACATTAGCTAGTTGCGGCATGCCCCCCGGCGCGTTTTCTGCGGCTTCACGGCGGCGGACGGGAAGCTTGCGGCTCGCCGCCGTGGACGCCGCCGCGCGCGGGCGCCATTTTCCTCCTGATGCAATGGACCGATGACGGCTTGATCCTCGGGGTGCGGCGGCACGGCGAGACCTCCGTGGTGCTGGAGCTCTTCACGCGCGCCCATGGCCGTCATCTCGGGCTGGTGCGCGGCGGACGATCGCGCAGGCTGCAGGCGGCGCTCCAGCCAGGAAATACGGTGCGGGCGACATGGCGGGCGCGACTCGAGGACCATCTCGGCGCTCTCACCGTCGAGCCGCTCTTCGCGCGGGCCGGCCGGCTGATGGAACGGGCGGACGCGCTGCACGGCGTCGGCCATCTCGGCGGGCTGCTGCGCCTTATCCCTGAGCGCGATCCGCATGAAGCGCTCTACGAGGCGGCGGAGATCGTCGCCGATCATCTGGACGATCCGACGAGCGCGCCGGCGCTGCTGGTCCGGCTCGAGCTTGCGGTGCTGGCGGAGCTCGGCTTTGGACTGGATCTGTCGAGTTGCGCCGCCAGCGGCGGGACCGAGGACCTGATCTACGTCTCGCCGAAGTCGGGGAGGGCGGTCGGCCGCGAGGCGGGCGCGCCCTACGCCGAAAAGCTGTTCGCGCTGCCGCCATTTCTGGTGGCCGGCGGGGCCAACGCGTCCCCCACCGCTGCGGACGTGGCGGCGGGCTTCGCGCTCACCGGCTACTTCCTCGACACGCGGGTCTGGGCGCCCCGCGGCATGCGGCCGCCGGACTCGCGCGCCGCCTATCTGGCCCTGCTGCGCCGCGCCGCCTGAACGTCAGGCTCCGGCGCGCCCGGCGAAATCCTGGATGAACTGCCAGGCGACACGCCCGGAGCGGGAGCCGCGCGTGGTGGCCCATTCGAGCGCCTCGCGCCGCAGGTCCTCCGGCTCCGCCTCCAGCCCGAAATGCCGGGCGTAGCCGGTCACCATCGCAAGATATTCGTCCTGGCTGCAGCGGTGGAAGCCGAGCCAGAGGCCGAAGCGGTCCGACAAGGAGACCTTCTCCTCGACCGCCTCGCCGGGATTGATCGCGGTCGAGCGCTCGTTCTCGATCATCTCGCGCGCCAGAAGATGCCGACGGTTGGAGGTCGCGTAGAACAGCACGTTCTCGGGCCGTCCTTCGATGCCGCCGTCGAGCACCGCCTTGAGCGACTTGTAGGAGGTGTCCTCGAGGTCGAAGGAAAGGTCGTCACAGAACAGCACGAACGGGTAGGGCGCCGGCCGCAGCAGGCCCATGAGAATCGGCAGGGTCTCGATGTCCTCGCGATGGATCTCGACGAGCTTGAGCTTGGGCCTCCCCTCCGCTTCGAGGGCAGCCGAGACGGTCGCGTGAGTCGCTTTGACAAGCGAGCTCTTGCCCATGCCGCGCGCGCCCCACAGCAGCGCGTTGTTCGCGGGCTTGCCGCGCGCGAAGCGGAAGGTGTTGTCGAGCAGCTGGTCGCGGGCGCGATCGATTCCCTTCAGGAGCACCATGTCCACGCGCGACACCTTCGCGACCGGCGAAAGCCGCCGCTCGGGCGCCTGCCACACGAAGGCGTCGGCGGCGGAAAAGTCCGGCGCTTCTGCGCGCGCCGGGGCCATGCGCTCCAGCGCGTCGGCGATCCGCGCCAGCAGCGCGTCGCGCGTGTCGGTCGCCGGCATAGAGTAGAACGGGTCGGACAAGGCTCTGCTCGCTCTTGGGATTGCGACGCCTGAGCCACCAAGCGCCAGCGGCAGCCGTGGTAGCGGCGCGCGCCGGCAGCGTCCACCGCTGCAGGCGACTGGGGAGGGCTGCGTCGGCCTCATGTCCGACGAAAGGAGAAGAGCTCGCCGCCGGCTGAGGCGTGATTTGATTTCATGGGGGCCGTGGCTATAGTCCGCGCGCTTTCGCCGGGGCCCGCTCCGGCGGCGTTCCCCAAGGTTGAAGCCGGCTCTCCAGAGCGAGGCGGAAGACCCCGCCATCGGAGCTCTCATGTTGATCACCCCCGCCTTCGCTCAGACGGCCACGGGCGCCGCGCCCGGAGGATCGGAGTTCCTGATCCAGCTCCTGCCTTTCGTGCTGATCTTCGTGATCATGTGGTTCCTGATCCTGCGCCCGCAGCAGAAGCGCGCGAAGGAGCACCGGGAGATGATCAAGAACGTCCGCCGCGGCGACACGATCGTGACCTCGGGCGGGCTGATCGGGAAGGTCAGCAAGGTCGTCGATGACGCGGAAGTTCAGGTCGAGATCGCCGACAACGTGCGGGTCCGGCTGGCGCGCGGGATGATCGCCGAGGTTCGCGCCAAGGGCGAGCCGGTCAAGACCGAGGCCCCCTGACGCTCATCGTCAGGAGACCGCCAGCAGGACTTTCGGCGCTCCATGCTCTATTTTTCAACCTGGAAGACGGTCGCAGTCATTGCGCTCTGCGCCCTCGGCATCCTGTTCGCGCTGCCGAACGTGCTGCCGCAGTCCGTGCGCGACCAGTATCCGAGCTGGTTCCCGGCGAGGACCGTGGTGCTCGGCCTCGATCTGCAGGGCGGCTCTCAGCTTCTGCTTGAGGTCGACGGCGACGCGCTGCGCAAGTCGCGCGCGACGGCGCTTCAGGAAGACGTGCGCCGGGTGCTGCGCGAGGCCCGCATCGGGACCACCGCGATCCAGCTGAACGGCAACACCGTCTCGGCGACCCTGCGCGATCCGTCCCAGCGCGATCTGGCGCTCGAGAAGTTGCGGACGCTCGCCACTCCGGTCGGAGGCTCGCTGTTCGGGGGCGCCGGGCCGGTGGAGGTCGACGTCTCCTCACAGGGCGACCGCGGCGTCGCCGCGACGCTGACGGAAGCCGCTCTACAGGCCCGGATCCGCTCAGCCGTCGACCAATCGCTGCAGATCGTCGACCGCCGCGTGAATGAGCTCGGCACCGTCGAGCCGTCGATCCAGCGCGAGGGCGCGGACCGCATCCTGCTTCAGGTGCCGGGCCTTCAGGACCCTCAGCGGCTGAAAGATATCCTCGGCCAGACGGCGAAGCTCGAATTCCGCCTCGTCGATCTGTCGATGCCCCCCGAGCAAGCCGCGGCCGGGCGCCCTCCCGAAGGTTCGGAGGTTCTGCAGGAGGACCGCGGCGGTCAGACGGCCCCGATCCTGGTCGAGAAGCGCGTGCTGGTGTCGGGCGAAGATCTCACCGACGCCCAGGCCGGCTTCAACCAGCAGACTCACGAGCCGATCGTCAATTTCAAGTTCAACACCAAGGGCGCGCGCGCCTTCGGCGAAGTCACGCAGGCGAATGTCGGCAAGCCGTTCGCCATCGTGCTCGACGACAAGGTGATCTCGGCGCCGCGCATCAATGAGCCGATCACCGGCGGCCAAGGGCAGATCTCCGGCAACTTCACCGTCCAGAGCGCCAACGACCTCGCCGTGCTGCTGCGCGCCGGCGCGCTGCCCGCGCCTCTGACGGTCATCGAAGAGCGCACCGTCGGCCCGGGCCTCGGCCAGGATTCGATCAACGCCGGCACCCGCGCGACCTGGTACGCCGCGCTGTTCGTCGTCGTCTTCATGTTCGCGACCTACGGCGTGTTCGGCTTCTTCGCGAACATCGCGCTCGCGATCCACGTCATCTTCATCTTCGCGCTGATGTCGCTGCTCGGCGCGACGCTCACGTTGCCCGGCATCGCCGGCATCGTGCTGACGATCGGCACGGCGGTGGACTCGAACGTGCTGATCTACGAGCGGATCCGCGAGGAGTTCCGGGCCGGCCGCAGCATGGTGTCTGCGATCGAGGCCGGCTTCCGGCACGCCTTCGCGGTCATCTTCGATTCCAATTCGACCATGGCGATCGCCGCGGTCATCCTGTTCCTGCTCGGCTCGGGCCCGGTGCGCGGCTTCGCGGTCGTCTTCCTGCTCGGCATCCTGACGACGGTCATCACCGCCGTGACGATGACGCGCATGATGATCGCCGTGTGGTACCGCCGCACGCGGCCGCAGACCATGCCGTTCTGACGGAGCCAAGCGAGACCCATGCGCCTTCTCCGCATCTTCCCCGACGACAGCAAGTTCCGCTTCGTGCGCTGGCGCGTGCTGAGCTTCCCGTTCTCCGCGGCAATCTCGGTGTTGACCATCGTGCTGTTTCTCACGATGGGCCTGAACTTTGGGATCGACTTTACCGGCGGCACGCTGATCGAGATCCAGCCCAAATCGGGCGCGGCCGATCCCGGCGCTGTCCGGACGCTCGCGCGGAGCTTTGAGGTCGGCGACGTCGAGGTGCAGGAAATCGGCTCAGCCGGCGACATCTCGGTGCGCTTCCGCACGCAGCCGGGCGGCGAGGCGGCGCAGAGCGCACTGGTTCAGCGGGCCCGCGCGGCGTTCGAGAAGGACTTCAACATCCGGCGCGTAGAGACTGTCGGGCCGCGCGTCTCGGGCGAACTGGTCCAGTCCGGAACGCTCGGCGTCGTGCTCTCGATCGTAGCGGTGCTGGCCTACCTTTGGTTCCGGTTCGAACTGCAGTTCGCGATCGGCGCCATCATCGGCACGCTGCACGACATCGTTCTCACGCTCGGCTTCTTCGTGATCACCCGCGAAGAGTTCAACATGACCTCGATCGCTGCGATCCTGACGATTGTCGGCTATTCGCTGAACGAGACCGTGGTGGTGTTCGACCGCACGCGCGAGCTGCTGCGCAAATACAAGAACCTGCCGACCCCCGAGCTGCTCGATCTCTCCATCAACTCGACGATGTCGCGCACGGTGATGACCGCCACGACGACGGCGCTGTCGCTGCTCGCCTTGGTGCTGTTCGGCGGCCAAGCGATCCAGGGCTTCGCCAACGTGATGCTCTACGGCGTCATCATCTGCACCTATTCGGCGATTTTCGTTTCGAGCCCGATGCTGATCTATCTCGGCGTGAAGACCTCGGCGCGCGCCGCGGCGGACGACAAAGCGGCGGCCGCGGCGAAGGCGGCTGCGATCTCTCGCCGGCCCGCCTGAGGCGCCGCGTCCCCAGGGTCGCGGACCGGCGCGGTGGCGGCGGCCGCGGCTAAGCGGTAGGTCGTTCTGGTGAAGCGAGCGGCCTCATGCCTTTTGCCGAAGAAGACGAGCGCCATCTCCCGGGACGTCACCCGATCGACGCCTATGGCGGCGGCGGTTTCCGCTTCGGGGAGCTATCCCATCGCGGCTCGCTGCTCGCGACGCCGTCGGGCATGTGGGCGTGGCGCTGCGCGGCCGCATCCGAGTTCGACGAGGCGGCTTTCGAGCGCGTGTTCCGGGAGGCCGAGGCCATCGACACGCTGCTGATCGGCACAGGCGTCGATCTTGCGGCGCTGAAGCCGGGGCTGCGACAGGCTTTTCGGGACGCAGGGCTCGTCGTGGAGGTGATGGCGACCGGCGCCGCCGCGCGCACCTGGAACGTGATGATCGCCGAAGAGAGGCGGGTGGCGGCGGCGCTGCTCGCAGTCCCATGAACGAAACCGGCGCGCCACGGGTGGTCGTCGGCGATCCGATCGCCTCGCTGGCGCGGGACTGGGACTTCGACCGCTACGCCTCCACCTTGTTCGCGCCCGCCGCGGCGCGACCGCATCTTCTGGCGCTCTACGCCTTCGACGCCGAGCTCGCACGCGTTCGTGGGCTGGTCCGCGACCCCATGGTCGGGGAACTCCGCCTGCAATGGTGGCGCGACGCGTTGAACGATCCCGAGCGGGCGGACGCCGTGGCCCACCCGGTCGCGCGGGCCCTGGAAGCCGCGGCCCGCTATGGTCGGCTGCCGCGCCAGGCGCTGCTCGACCTCGTCGACGCCAGGACGGACGACCTCTATGACGATCCGATCGCCTCGTCCGGCGAGCTCGAGGGCCGTCTGGGCGCGACGTCGTCCGCCGTGCTGCGACTCGCCTCGCTGATCTGCGCCGCCGGCGTCGACCCTGGCGGCGCGGAGGCTGCGGGTTACGCGGGAGTGGCGCGCGGTATCGTCCGGCTGCTGCGCCGGCTGCCTCGTTCGAACGCCCTGCTGCCTGTGGACCGAATGGCTGCGCTCGGCGTCGTTCGGGAGGACTTCTTCCAGACCCGCGCGACCCCGGAGCTTGGCTCGCTCACGGCCGAGCTTCGCGACCTTGCGCGGCAGAGGCTCCGTGAGGCGCGAGCCGCGGCGAGGGCGCTTGATCCTGTAGCCGCGCCAGCCTTTCTGCCGATCGCTGTTCTGGAAGGCGATCTCAAGCGGCTCGACCGCGCCCCGTCTCCGCTTGCGCCCCCGCCGGAGCCGGCGCGCTGGCGACGGCTGCTGCGGCTGTGGCGCGCGAGCCGCCGGGCGCCCCCCTTCTGATCTCCCGTCAGAGCTGCTCGAGAGTGGCCGCCGAGGCCTCGTCGTCCAGCGCCTCCAGAAGCGGGGCGGCGCCTTCGAGCGCAGGAAGAATGTCCTCGATGCGGTTCGCAACCAGATAGGGCAGCGCGAGCCCCTGCCTCAGGAAGCCGTGCTCAGCCATGTGATCGAGCAGCGCCAGCAGCGGCGACCAGAAGCCAAACAGGTCGGCGATCAGGATCGGCTTGTCGTGACGGCCGAGCTGCGCCCAGGTCAGCTGCTCGACAAGCTCCTCGAGCGTGCCGATGCCGCCCGGTAGCGCCACAAACGCGTCCGACCGTTCGAACATCAGTCGCTTTCGTTCATGCATGTCGGCGGTGACGAGCAGTTCCTGCACATCGCCAAGCATCACCTCCCGGTCGACGAGGAACTGCGGGATAATTCCGGTGACGTGCCCGCCGGCGTCGAGAGCGGCGCGCGCGACCGCCCCCATCAGGCCGATATTGCCGCCGCCATAGACGAGGCCGACCCCAGCCTCAGCGAGCGTGCGGCCGAGATCCTCGGCCGCAGCCATGTAGTCGCGGCGCCCGCCAGGGCTGGAGCCGCAATAGACGCAAACGTTCTTGATCTGATTCATCTGTTGAGATGGCCCCGCCGCTTCGACTGCGGTCAAGGCGCGTTCCTTCCTGCGTTTTTCATACAGATAGTGTGCATCCACGCTGGTTCCCTTGTAGGAGAGTCGAATTGAACCCTCTGTGACGGATGTGCTTCTGCCATGGCGATGGACCCCGCGGTCAGGAACGGCTTCGCGATCGGTTTCGCGGTCGTCGCCGGGCTCGTCGCCCTCTACGCTTGGCGCGAAGGTGGCCTGAGCCGGCTCGGCGCGGGTCCGGAAGGACCCGGCGAGCTAAGCGCGCCGCCCGCGCAGGATCGGGCGCCGCCGCAGGCTCCGAGCGAGGCGAAGCCCGAAGCGAAGGCTGAACCGCCGGCTGGTCCGAGCCCGCCTCCAGCGGAAGCCGCTCCCGAGTCGCGCACAACGCCGAATCCTTCAGCCCCGCCCGCGGATCAGCCGTCCTCCCCCAAAGCGTTAGTTCAGCCTCCGCAGGCGTCGACGCCGACCGCGGAGCGGCCCGCCGCGGCTCCGCCGCGCGCATCCGCTGGCGCGACCTTCGACGTGGTGCGGGTCGAGCCGTCGGGCGAACTCGTCGTGGCCGGGCGCTGCGCCGGCCCATGCGACGTCGAGCTTCTCGCGAACGGGCGCCCCCACGACGCCGCGAAGGCCGATCCGCAGGGCCAGTGGGCGATGACGCCGCCGCCGCTCGCGCCCGGCGATTACGAGCTGGCGCTCAAGACGCGTGGGCCCGGGGGCGATGAGCATGTCTCGCAGCAGAGCGTCACCGTCTCCGTGCCGCAGCCTCCGTCCAAGGATGTGATGGTTGTGCTGAACGAGCCGAACGCGCCCTCCAAGATCCTGCAGAAGCCCCAAGCCCCCTCGACTGCGAAGGCGGAGGCTCCGGCAGAGGAGGCGCGGCGCGCAGCCCCTGCCGCGGCGGCTGGCGGGGAGTCTCGGCTCTCAATCGGGGCGGTGGACGCAGAAAGCGGGCGGTTCTTCGTGCAGGGGGCGGCGCCTCAGGGCGCCAACCTGCGCATCTATCTCAACGACGCCTTGGTCGCGCAGGCCGTCGCCGGAACGGACAGCCGGTGGTCGCTCCGGGTCGAGCGTGGTCTGAGCCCGGGCGACTACACGGTTCGCGTGGACAGGATCGAGAACGCCGCCGGGAAAGTGGCCGAGCGGGCGGAAGCGCGCTTCACCTATCAACCCGAGGTCGCCGCGGCCGACGAGAAGCCGCAGCCGCGCCGCGAGGCGGCGAAGACCGTCCCTCGCGAGCCGGAGCCTGCGCCAGTACCGAGCGGGTCATCGGATCTTCCCAAGGCGCCGGACGCGAGTCCCGAAGCCCCGGCCGCCGCGGCGACGCCCCCGGCCAGCGCCTCCCCGTCGGCGTCGGATGCCGCAAATCCCGTGATCGTTTCGCTTGAGACCGTAAAAGTCCGCCGCGGCGACAGCCTGTGGCGCATCTCCCGCAGCGCCTATGGGCACGGCCGCCGCTACACGATGATCTTCCAGGCAAATGACGCGCAGATCCGGAACCCCAACCTGATCTATCCCGGCCAGGTGTTCGTTCTTCCGGCGGGATCGCCCAACCCGTCGGCCGCCCGCTGACCAGCGCCGGCCTTGCCGCAGCGGCTGGCGCACCTTACCTCCGAGCGCTCATGACAACAGCGTTCAGTCAGTTCGCGCACGGCGCCATTCTTCCCAGGCGCCGGCCATGGTGAGGCGTCGCCGCGACGGCGGACCCGCGGAGATGACGGCTGGCGGCTTTGCGTTCTTTCGGACGATGCGGCGGCTCCAGGCTTTCATCTGGCCGGGCGACCGGCCAGACCTGAAACGCCGGATCGCAGTCGCGGTCGTTCTGCTGGTTTTGACCAAGCTCGTCACGGTCCTCGTCCCCTACGGGTTCAAATTCGCGACCGATGCGCTCGCGCTGCTCGCCAAGGGCGACGCTCCGGCGGCGGGCGACAGCTGGCGGAGCTTCGCGCTCGCGGCGCCGGTCGCCATGGTCGTGGCCTACGGACTCGGTCGCATCCTGATGGTGGCGCTCGCCCAGGCGCGCGACGGCATCACGGCCCCGGTTGTCATGCACGCCGTTCGCCGGCTGTCGCTGCTGGTGTTCCGCCACATGCACCGGCTGAGCCTCAGGTTCCATCTGGCCCGCCGGACGGGGGCGGTGAGCCGCGTGGTCGACCGCGGCCGGCTCGCGATCGAGACGCTGACCCGCACCGCGCTGCTCACGGTCGTCCCGACGATCCTGGAATTCGCCCTGGTGCTCGGGGTGCTGGCCTGGCAGTTCGGCGCCGCCTATTCCGGCGTCGTGGCCGTGATGGTCGCCTGCTATCTGGTGTTCACCTATTTCGCGACCGAGAGGCGCATCGGCTTCCGCCGCATTCTCAACGAGAACGACACCGACGCCAGCTCCAAGGCGATCGACAGCCTGCTCAACTACGAGACGGTCAAATATTTCGGCAACGAGGTCCGGGAGGCCAACCGCTACGACCGTTCGATGGCGGGCTACGAGAAGGCGGCGATCCGGACCTACACCTCGCTCGCCTGGCTGAACGCCGGACAGGCCGTGATCTTCTCGGTCGGGCTCACCGTCTGCATGATTATGGCGGTCGGCGACATCCGGGCAGGACGCAACACGCTTGGCGACTTCGTGCTGATCAACGCCATGATGATCCAGCTCTACGTGCCGCTGAACTTCATGGGGTTCGTGTATCGCGAGATCAAACTTGCGGTGGCGGACCTTGAAGCGATGTTCCGGCTGCTGGAGCAGTCGCCCGAGATTCAGGATCGGCCGGACGCGCGGCCCCTGGCGGTGACCGGCGGCTCGATCCGTTTCGAGGACGTGCGCTTCGCCTATGATCCCGAGCGGCATATCCTGAAGGGCGTCAGCTTCGAAGCGCCAGCGGGTAAGACGGTCGCGATCGTGGGCCCCTCAGGCGCCGGCAAGTCGACGATCTCGCGCCTGCTGTTCCGGTTCTATGACGTGCAGTCCGGCCGCATCACCATCGATGGCCAGGACATCCGCGACGTAACGCAGGCATCGCTGCGCGACGCCATCGGGATGGTCCCGCAGGACACGGTCCTGTTCAACGATACGGTCCGCTACAACATCCGCTACGGGCGGTGGGACGCGACGGACGAAGAGGTCGAGCGCGCCGCCGAGCTCGCGCAGATCGACGGCTTCATCCGCCTGCTCCCGAAGGGCTACGACACGGAGGTCGGAGAGCGCGGTCTCAAGCTCTCGGGCGGCGAGAAGCAGCGCGTCGCGATCGCCCGCACGATCCTCAAAGGACCGCCGCTGCTGATTCTCGACGAGGCGACCTCCGCGCTCGACAGCGCGACCGAAAAGGAAATCCAGGACGCGCTGGAACGGGTTTCCCGAGGCCGCACCACGATCGTGATCGCGCATCGCCTGTCGACGATCGTCGCCGCCGACGAGATCCTCGTGCTGGACGCCGGGGAGATCGTGGAGCGCGGCGCCCATGCGGAGCTGATCGCGCAGGGCGGTCTCTACGCCAGCCTCTGGAACCGGCAGCGCGAGGCTGATCAGGCGCGCGAGACGCTCGCGAGGATGGGAGAGGCGGCTCCCATCGCGCCCGCTCCGGCAGCAGTTGCAGCGGCGTCGGATGACGATGGCGAGCCGTCACTGGAGGACGATGAGCCCCGCGACGCCGCCGAATAGGGGAGCGCCGGCTCGCTTGGTTCAGACGGCGCGATCGCGTAAGACCTGCCGCCATGGCTCTTGATGACGTCACCACCTCCATCCGCAACGCGATGGTTCCGATCCATCGCGAAGGGCGCCCGTTCATCGCGATCTTCGCGATCGTCGCCTTCATCCTGTTCCTTATCTGGCAGCCGCTGGGCTGGATCGGGGTAGGGGCCACTATCTGGTGCGCCCTCTTCTTTCGCGACCCCGACAGGGTCACGCCGATTCGCGAAGGGCTGGTGGTGAGCGGGGCCGACGGCACTGTGTGCGACGTGAAGCCCGCGGTTCCGCCGGCGGAACTCGGCCTCGGCGCGGAGCCGCTGCCGCGCGTCGCGGTTTTCATGAACGTGTTTGACGTACACGTGAACCGTGCGCCCGTCGCGGGCCGCGTCACCCGGATCGCCTACACGGCCGGAAAGTTTCTCAACGCCGACCTCGACAAGGCGAGCGAGGACAATGAGCGCAACGGCCTTGTGATCGAGTCGCTTCGGGGCCGGGTCGGCGTGGTGCAGATCGCCGGGTTGGTCGCGCGACGCATCGTGTGTTTCGTCCGGGAGGACGAGCCGCTCGCGGCCGGCCAGCGCTTCGGCCTCATTCGCTTCGGCAGCCGGGTCGACCACTACCTGCCTGCCGGCGCCACGCCGCTGGTCGGGGTCGGGCAGAAGACGATCGCCGGCGAGACGGTGATCGCCGATCTCGCCGCCATGGGCGAGACCCGGACCTTCTTTAAGGGCTGAGCATGGATCCGTCGCTCGAACAGGACGACCACTCGCCCACAGCGCCGGTCCACAAACGGCGCGGGCTGCGCAGCGTGCCGCTCAGACTGCTGGTCCCGAACTTCGTCACCCTTCTGGCGCTGTGCGCCGGCCTCACCGGCGTCCGCATGGCCCTGGAAGGGCGGCTGGAGCTCGCCGTCTATCTGGTCGTGCTGGCGGCGGCGCTCGACGGCGTCGACGGGCGCTTGGCGCGGCTGCTGAAGGGCACTTCCCGCTTTGGCGCCGAGCTCGACAGCCTCACTGACTTTGTGAATTTCGGCGTCGCGCCGGCCCTCATCCTCTATATCTGGGGCCTGAACGGCCTTGGAAACATCGGGTGGATCGGATCGCTCGTGTTCGCGATCGCCGGGGCGCTCCGACTGGCCCGCTTCAACGTCGCGCTCGACGATCCGATGAAGCCGGCCTGGTCGAGCGCCTTCTTCACCGGCGTTCCGGCGCCCGCCGGCGCGATCTCCTCACTACTTCCGATCTATCTGGGCTTTCTGGGCTTTCCGCGGACCCCGCTCGGCGAGCCGGTGGTCCTTGCGTACGTCATCGCGATCGCGCTGCTGATGGTGAGCCCGTTTCCGACTTGGTCGGGCAAGCAACTCGGCGCGCGGATCAACCGCGTCTATGTCGCCCCCGCGCTGATCGCAGGCGCGCTGTTTGTGACGCTGTTGATCGGATATCCGTGGCTGGTGCTGACGCTCGTCACGCTTGGCTACCTGGCGACGCTGCCTTTCGCCTTCATGCACCACCGCAGGCTGATCGAGCGCGACCGATCCGCCGCCAAGGCGGCGGCGTAACTGGATCGGCTATTCTCCGGCGAGGCCGCAGGCCGCCACCCGCAGTCCGAGCGGCGCATCCGGATAGGCGGCGCGCAGCAGCCGCAGCGCCTCCGACGGAGTCTGGGGGCGCGTCCGCGCCAGAAAGGCGCGCATGTCGGCGACCGAAGTTTCCGGCTCCGGCAGTACGTGCGGAAGCTTCTTTGATGGTGCTGACAACGCGGCGGCGGCGGACGGCATCGGCAGGTCCTTGCAGCTTTGCGTGACGAAGACGCTAAGCTGGCGTGGTTAACGAGAGATTAAGCTGCTTGCGACGATTCGGTAGCTACTCAGTTCGGCGAGTTGACGAACGCCAACGCTCCTGCGGAACGCCGCGCTTGCGCCCGCAGAACGCAGATTTGCTTCGGAGCGTTCCATCCCGATACGAGGAATGATCATGCATCTGAGCGCCGGCGGCGCCTGCGAAAACGGCAGTACGCTTTGACATTGCTGCGTCACAGATTGGGCCGGAGCGGATTGCTGGCGCTCGCCTTCATGAGCCTCGCTTGCGGCGAGCTCCGCGCTGCGCCCGATCGGGCGCAGGTCGAGGCGCAGTTTCAGTCCTGGCTTGGGGCCGACGTACGGCCGGCGGCGCTGAAGGCCGGCGTGTCGGGGAAGACGTTCGACCGGGCGGCCAGCGGGCTTAACCTCGACTGGAGCCTTCCGGATCTGGCGCCGCCGGGCGCGCCGCCTCTCGCCGCCCCCCAGCGGCAACCTGAATTCGCCGACCCAGGGCGCTACGTGGCGGAGGCCAATTTCGCCGCGCTGACCGTCGAGGGGCAGGCCGAACTCACGCGCTGGCGAAAAACGCTCGACGCCATCGAGCGCCGCTTCGGCGTACCGCGCGAGATCGTCGTAGCGATCTGGGCGCGCGAATCCCGCTTCGGTCGGGCGAAGATCGCCAATGTGGCGATACGGGCGCTCGCCACCGAGGCCTTTATGGGCGCGCGTAAGGAACAGTTTTTCCCTGAACTGATCGCGGCTTTGAAGATCCTCGAGGGCGACCACATCGCGCTCGAGGAGATGAAGAGCTCCTGGGCCGGCGCGATGGGCCAGCCACAGTTCCTTCCGTCAAAATACCTCGAGAACGCCGTCGACATCGACGGCGACGGCCAGCGGGACATCTGGAAGTCGGTTCCGGACAGCCTGGGCTCGATCGCGAACTACCTTCGCCGACACGGTTGGGTCCCCGGTCGCGACTGGGGCTTCGAGGTCGCGCTTCCGGCGGACGTCGCCTGCACGCTCGAGGGCCCCGACCAGGGCAAGGCCGCCGCGGAGTGGACAAAGCTTGGCGTCCAGCCGTCAGGCGGCGGAGCGCTCCCCGGAAACCGTGAGGCGACGCTGCATCTGATGATGCCGGCCGGCCGGACGGGACCGGCCTTCCTGGTCTCCAAGAACTTCTACGTTCTGAAGGAGTACAACGAGTCGGACCTGTACGCCCTGTTTGTCGGCCATCTCGCGGATCGGCTTAAGGGCGGCGGACCGATCAAGGGTAAGTGGACGACGCCGAAGGGCGTGGCGCGCTCCGAGATCGCTGCGATGCAGCGGCGGCTGGAGGCGCAGGGTCATGACGTCGGGACGGCGGACGGGCTTATCGGCTTCCGTACCCGCGTCGCCGTCGGCCGCTGGCAAGCGGCGCAGGGCAGGGGAGCGACGTGTTTCCCCGACCCTCAGGACGTCAAGACGATCGGCCGCTGATGTCTGCCAGGCGGTCGCGCCGTCGACTCAAAGGCCGTGACGCAAAGAAGGCGGCGCGGAAATGCGCCGCCTTGCTCCTGTCTCAGAACCAGCCGCCCCGACGGCGTTCGTACCAGCGGCGGTCGTCTTCCTGCATCGCATAAACGACCGCGGCGATCACGCCGACGCCGATGGCGAGCCCGAGCAGAGACATGCCCGGATTGTTCCGTACGGCGGAGCCGGCGCGCCGGCCATAATACAGGGCGCTGTCGCTCGCAGACTGGAGCGCCTCCACGCCATCGTCGTACATGCTGCTGGCCTGATCGCTCACCGAACGCGCCATCGAGCTCGCGCGCCTGCGCGCGGCCCGCGCACGCTCGGCGCTGAGTTCGCCAACGCGCTCGGTGAGGTCCGAAACCGTCGCCCTAAGCTCGGACAGCTGAGAGCTGGCGTCGTGGCTCATCGCGCTCGGGCTCATCTTCCTGTCCACCATGATCGATCCTCGCAAAGGTTCGGGGCGGAAAAACCCGCCGATTGCCTGTACAACGTGGCCACGGAGCCGGGGTTCCGCGGCGCCGCACATTCCCGGCCGAGGAAGGCTTCGGCGGCGCTTGCGTCCGTGCGAGGAAGCCGCAAGGAAAGATGATGGCGGAATGTCCGGGCGTCCTCCACCTCGCCGCGATGGCCGATGGCGCGCTTGCGCGGGTGCGCGCGCCGGGCGGACGGCTTGGCGTCGCGCAGGCCCGCGCGGTGGCGCGCGCGGCCGCCACGCTCGGGTCGGGCGCTATCGACCTGACCAATCGCGCGAATCTGCAGATCCGCGGGATGGCCGCTGAGGCGGGCCCGGCTCTCGCTGCACAGCTTTCCACGGTCGACCTGTTCGTGGACGGGCCGGCGGACCGCCGCCGGAACATCCTGATCGATCCGTTCTCGGGGTTGGATCCTTGGGAAACGCGAGACATGCGTCCGCTCGCATCAGCGCTGGACGAGGGGCTCAGGGCATCCGGCTGGATCGGAAGACTCTCGCCCAAGTTCTCCTTCGTGCTGGATGGCGGAGGGCGCGCGGGCGTCGCGGCGATCGCGTCAGATGTCGTCTGCCGGGCCGGCGCCGATGGCGGAACAACCATCGGCGTGGGCAATCTGCTCGTTGAGGCCGCCGACGATCGCGCCTGCCTGTCCCTCCTGCTCGCAGCCGCGGAAGCCGCCGCAGCAGCCGGACCCGACGCCCGTGCGTCCGCCCTCGATCCTGCGGCGCTCGCCGCACTGGCCGCCATCGCAGGTGTCCGGAGCGCGGCCGAGGCGCCTGCGGCGCGACAGCTTCGGCCGCTGTTCGGGATCACGCCGCAACGCGTTCGAGACGACCGTGTGTCTCTCAGCATCCCGGTCCCAGTCGGGCGGCTCGACGCCGACATGCTCGACTGGCTCGCCGAGCTCGCCGAGCGGCACGGGGAGGGCTGGCTGGCGCTCGCGCCCTGGTCTGCCGTCGTAATTGGCGGCATGCCGGCTCCTGCGGCTGAGTTGAAGCTCGCCGAGTCCGTGACGCGTGGCTTCACGCCCATCGGCGTCGCTGAACGATTGCTGGTCGTCGCCTGCGCCGGATCGACCGGCTGCGCGCGGGGCCGGGAGCCGGCCAAGGAGCTCGCCCGGGAGATTCTTGCGCTCGCTGCTGCCGAACCAGAGCGGCTGCCGCCGGAGCCGACGCGGGTGCATCTGTCGGCGTGTCCCAAAGGCTGCGCGGGTGGAGCGATGTCCGACGTCCTGCTGCTCGGCGCGCAGGACCAGCAAGGCTGGAGCGCACATCGCGGCGGGTCTCCGCGCGCTCCCGGCGAGACGATCCGCCGTCTTGCCCAGGCGAGCGCGGGCGACGTTTTCGAGCTTCTGGCGGCGCGGGACCGATAGGCGCTGCGGCCAAGGAATGGCTTGCCATGCGGCAGGCCCCCCGTCACAAGGCTGTCGCGAAAACCGAAGCGGGCGTGATGGACTACATCAAAGACGGGGCCGAGATTTATCGTCGCTCTTTCGCGACGATCCGGGCGGAGAGCGTGCTCTCCGGCCTCCCGGAGGACGTCGCCGGCGTCGTCGTCAGGATGATCCATGCCTGCGGCATGACCGACCTGCCGGCCGATATCCGCTTCGACTCGGCCGTGGTCGACGCTGCGCGGTCCGCTCTCCGGGAGGGCGCCCCGATCCTGTGCGACGCCAAGATGGTGGCGTCCGGCGTCACCCGCGGCCGGTTGCCTGCCGAAAATGAGGTGATCTGTCTGCTCGACGATCCCGCCACGCCCGGCCTCGCCGCCGAGCTCGGCACCACCCGTTCCGCCGCCGCGGTCGAGCTCTGGCGCGACCGCCTCGAGGGCGCGATCGTCGCCATCGGCAACGCGCCGACGACGCTGTTCCATCTGCTCGAGCGGCTGGACGACGGCTGGCCGAGGCCCGCCGCGATCGTCGGCCTGCCGGTCGGCTTCATCGGCGCAGCGGAATCGAAGGAAGAGCTGGCGCGAAACGCGCGCGGCGTCCCGTTTCTCACGCTGCTCGGCCGGCGCGGCGGCAGCGCCATGACGGTCGCGGCGCTCAATGCGCTTGCGGACCCACGCGAATGACGCGCGGCAAGCTCTCCGGCGTCGGCGTCGGTCCCGGTGACCCCGAACTGCTGACCCTCAAGGGGCTGCGCCTCATCCGTGAAGCGGATGTCGTGGCCTATCCGGTGGCGAAAGGCGGCGACGGCGTCGCGTTGTCGGCAGCGCGTCCCCATCTGCGCCCGGACCAGGAGCTCCTGCCGCTGGTCTATCCCATCACCGCCAGTCCGGAGGCGGACCTGCCGTCCTATCCGCAGGTCATGCGCGCGTTCTACGACCGCAGCGCGGAGGAAATGGCCGCGCTGATGGACGCCGGCCGCAATGTCTGCGTGCTGTGCGAGGGCGACCCGTTCTTCTACGGCTCCTTTATCTATTGGCACGCGCGCCTGAAGGATCGCTACGAGACCACGGTGACCCCCGGGATCTCCTCGATCATGGCGGGGCCGGTCGCGCTGGGACGGCCGCTTTGCCTGCGCAAGGACACCGTGACCGTCATACCCGGCACTCTGCCTCCGGAAGAGCTGACCCGGCGCCTCGCCGCGGCCGACGCCGCCGTCGTGATGAAGCTTGGCCGCACCTTCGGCAAAGTGCGCGCGGCGCTGGAGGCCGCGGGGGTCCTCGACCGGGCCCTCTATGTCGAGCGGGCGAGTCAGACGGGGCAGCGCACCTTGCCGGCCGCTGAGGTCGATCCCGCCTCGGTGCCGTATTTCTCGATCATCGTCGTGCCGAGCCAGGAAACGCCGTGAGCCGGCCCGCGATCATCGTCTTCAACGCCTCCGGGGTCGCGGTCGCGGCGCGCCTGGCGGAGGCAATTTCCGGCGAGACTTTTGGACTCGCCGGCCGCGTAGATTCGCTCGACGCCACGTTCGAGAACTCCGCCGAGCTCGTCGCGGAGCTTTTTCGCGCAGGCCGCCCGATCATCGGCCTGTGCGCAGCCGGCATCCTGATCCGGCTCGTGGCGCCGCTGCTGCAGGACAAGCGCGCCGAGCCGCCGGTGGTCGCGGTGAGCGATGACGGCGCCGTCGCGGTCCCGCTGCTCGGCGGCCTTGTCGGGGGCGACGCTCTCGCCCGCTCGGTGGCCGACGCGCTCGGCGGAACGGCGGCGATCACCGGCGCAGGCGCCCGGCGCTTCGGGGTGATCCTCGAGGCGCCGCCTGAGGGTTACGCGCTGGCCAATCCGGGGGACGCCAAGAAGGTGACAGCCCGACTTCTCTCGGGCGAAGGAGCGCGGCTCGAAGGGCACGCGCCCTGGCTCGAGCGCTCCGGCCTGCCGCTCGATCCGGGGGGCGCAGTGCTCCTGCGGGTCGACGCCGCCAGCGCCGCTCCGCCCGAAGGCGGGCTGCTGTACTGGCCGAAAGTCATTCTTGCGGAGTTCGACAGGCCTGACGCGACGACGCTGGAGCGCATGGACGAGGCGCTTTCGCGCCTCGGGCTTGCGCCGGAGGCGCTGGCGTTGGCCACGGCTCCCGAAGGCGCTCCGATCCATCACAGATTCGCAGAACGCCTTGCTGAGCGCGGCATTCCGCTTCGGATCGTGGAATCGCGCATCGAAGACGGCGAGATTCTCCACGGCGAGCCGGGACTGAGAATTCATCGCTTCGCGGCGCCGGCCTCGCCCGACGCCTTCGGGCGCGCGCCGGGCCGGGTGACGGTCGTCGGCCTGGGTCCGGGAGAGCGCGGCTGGCTGACGCCGGAGGCCGCCGCGGCGCTGGATCGGGCGAGCGACCTCGTCGGTTACGAGGTCTATCTCGCGATGGTCGCTGAGCGTCCCGGCCAGCGTCGGCATGGCTCCGACAACAGGGTGGAGATCGAGCGCGCCCGCGCCGCGCTGGTGCTTGCCGGACAGGGCAGGGAGGTTGCGGTCGTCTCCTCCGGCGACGCCGGCGTGTTCGGCATGGCGGCGGCCGTCATGGAGGCGCTCGCTGCGGAGCCGGCGCGGTGGCCAAGCGTCACGGTCGAGATCGCGCCCGGCGTCTCGGCGATGCAGGCGGCGGCGGCGCGGCTCGGCGCGCCCCTCGGCCATGACTTCGCGGTGATCTCGCTTTCGAACCTGCTCAAGCCCTGGGAGATTATCGCGCAACGCCTTGAGGCGGCGGCGCGGGCGGATTTCGTGCTGGCGCTCTACAATCCGACCTCCCGCAGCCGTCAGCCGCAGCTCGAGGCGGCGCTCGACATCCTTCGACGCCATCGCGCGCCTGAGACAGTCGTGGCTCTCGCCCGGAATGTCGGGCGCGACGGGGAGAAGGTCACGACCGTGACGCTTGGGAGCCTCGACCCGAACGAGATCGACATGCGCACGCTCGTCCTTGTCGGCTCTTCGCGCAGCCGCGTATTCGCGCGCGCCGACGGGCGCCCGTGGATGTTTACGCCCCGCGTCTACGAGGTCGCGCCGGAGCCTGAGACGCAGGAGCCTCTGGCGCTGTAGGGTGCCGGAATGGAAGAACCGCTCGACGCCCCGCCGGACGATGGTCGGCCGCTCCGCCGCGGCTGGACGACGGGCGCCTGCGCCACCGCCGCCACCAAGGCCGCCTACGCCGCCCTGCTGACCGGCTCATTCCCCGATCCGGTTCAGATCACCCTGCCGCGCGGCGAACAACCCGCCTTCGCCCTGGCGCTAGAAGAGCAGGGCGTCGACTATGCGCGCGCCGGCGTGATCAAGGACGCCGGCGACGATCCGGACGTCACGCATGGCGCGCTGATCATGTCGCGGGTGCGGCTGCTGCCGGCCGGGACAGGCGTCGTCTTCCGCGCGGGCGAAGGGGTCGGGACAGTAACCCTGCCCGGGCTGCCTCTTGCGCCGGGCGAGCCGGCGATCAACCCGGCGCCGCGCGAGATGATGCGTGCCGCCGTCGCCGAGGTTGCGGCCGCGGAGGGCGCGTCAGGCGACGTCGAGATCGAGATCTCCATCCGGGACGGCGCCGCCCTCGCGCTCAAGACCTGGAACCCGCGCCTCGGCATCATTGGCGGCCTGTCGGTGCTGGGCACGACAGGCGTCGTGGTGCCGTACTCATGCTCCGCCTGGATCCACTCGATCCATCGCGGCGTCGATGTCGCGCGCGCCGCCGGCTACCCGCATATCGGCGCGAGCGTCGGGGCGACCTCCGAGAACGCGCTGAAGCGGCTCTATGGCCTGCCCGACACCGCGATCATCGACATGGGCGATTTCGCCGGCGGACTGCTGAAATATCTCCGCAACCATCCCGTCCCGAAGCTCACGATCGCGGGGGGCTTCGCCAAGATGTCCAAGCTCGCCGCCGGCGCGCTGGACCTGCACTCCGGCCGCAGTCAGGTGGATCTCGATGCGCTCGCGCGACTCGCCGAAGAACGCGGCGCCGGCCGCGACCTCGTGGCCAGCATCGCCGCGGCTCCGACGGGACTCGCCGCGCTGCGTCTTGGCCATCAGGTGGGTCTCGGCGACGCGGTCGCAGGCCGGGCTCGTGAGGCCGCGATCGCCGCCCTGCGCGGGTCGGAGGTCGAGATCGAAGTGCTGGCGATCGACCGGGAGGGAAACATCGTCGGCCGCGCCAGCTAGACGCGGGGCTTACGCCTTCGGCCTCAGATGGCGGCCGTGATGCGGATCGTAGAGCGCGCTGGCTCTCTCCGATATTCCCGCGAGCGCCGGGCCGATGATCACCAGCGCCGTCCGCTCGACGCCAAGCGGGGCGGCTTCCTCGACGATCGTCGCCAGCGTTCCCCGTGCGATCGCCTCGTCCGGCCAGGTCGCGCGGGCGACGAATGCGGCCGGACAGTCCGCTCCATAGAGGGGCGTGAGCTCTTCGACGATGCGGGGGAGCTGTTTGGCGGCGAGGTGGAGCACCAGCGTGCCGCGCGAAGCCGCCACAGCCTCGAGCGTCTCCCGCTCCGGCATACGCGACGCGCGGCCGGAGAGGCGGCTGAGGATGACGGTCTGCGCGACCTCGGGAACGGTGAGCTCCACCCCAAGTCGTGCCGCGGCGGCGGCGAACGCCGGCACTCCCGGCACGATCTCGAAGGGAATCTCACGTTCGCGCAGCGCCCCGAACTGCTCCGCCGTCGCGCCGTAGATCGAGGGGTCGCCCGAATGCACGCGGGCGACGTCGAGGCCTGAGGCGTGCGCGCGGTCGAACTCCGCGACGATCTCCTCGAGCGACATCCCCGCGGTGTCGAGCACGCGGCAGCCTTCGGGAGTGGAGGCGACGACGGCCGGCGGCACCAGCGATCCGGCATAGAGGCATACCGGGCAGCGCGCGATCAGATCGCGTCCGCGCACCGTGATGAGATCCGGATCGCCGGGTCCGGCGCCGATGAAATAGACGGTCATCGGAGCGCTAGCGCGGCTTCACGGCGGCGAACTGGGTCACCGGCATGGCCGGGCGCCATCCGGTCATGCCGCCGACCGGCCCTGCGTAAGCGGTCTCGATGCGCACGAGTTCGCCGCCGAAGTTGCGGCGGGCCTCGATCAGCCGCGCCTCGGTCTCCAGCGTCACGGCGTTCGCCACAAGCCGTCCGCCGGGCTTGAGACGCCGCCAGCAGGTCTCGATCACGCCATGCGCGCCTGCGCCGCCGCCGAGGAAGATGGCGTCGGGCGCAGGCAGGTCGGCCAACCCTTCGGGCGCGCGCTGTTCGCGGATGTCGAGGCGGGGCACGCCCAGCCGCCGCCCGTTCTCCCGCGCGCGCGCCGCCCGGTCCGACCGGGGTTCGAGCCCGATCGCTCGCGCGCCGACCGCCGTGCGCATCCACTCGATGCCGATGGCCCCCGAGCCGGCGCCGACGTCCCACAGCAGCGCGCTCGGAACCGGCGCAAGCCTCGCGAGCGTGACTGCGCGGATTTCGCGGCGCGTGATCTGGCCGTCATTGTCGAACGCCTCGTCAGGCAGCCCGGGGATACGCGGAAGCAGCTTCGCGCCGGGCCCAGCGGCCGCTTCGATCGCGACCAGGTTGAGCGGATGGAAGCCACGCTCGCCCATTTCGCGCGCGGTCGTGACGATCGCCTGCGCCTGCGGAGAGCCGAGCCGCTCCAGCACAGTCATCCGGCTGTCGCCGTACCCTTGCGCGGCGAGCAGCGCCGCCGCCGCCGAGGGCGTCGAGCCGTCCGCGGAAAACAGCACGATGCGCGCGCCGTTGAACAGCGCGAGGGAAAGCGTCTCGATTGGGCGGCCGCAGGCGGTGACGAGTTGGGTCTCTGTGACCGGCCAGAGCATCGCCGCGCAGGCGAGTTGAAAGGCCGACACCCCCGGCAGCACGATCACCTCTGAAGGATCAAACCGCCCGAGCAAAGTCGCCGCGACCCCGTGCAGCAGCGGGTCACCGCTCGCGAGCACCGCCAGGCGACGGCCACGCCAGCCCGCCATGACTTCAAGGAACGGCAGCATCGGCGACGGCCAAGGCCGCCGCTCCGCCGCGGGGGTCAGTTCGGCAGGCAGCAGGGCCAGATGCCGTGCGCCGCCGACGACGATTTCAGCCTCGTTCAGCGCACGCAGCGCATCTCGCCCGAGAGAGGCTGGGCCATCCTCGCCGATCCCGATGACGGTGAGCCAGCGGGGGGCGGCTGGCGGATGGGCGAGGGCGACGGCGGTCATCAGCGATTCCGGAACGAGGATCGCCTCACGCTATCATGCGCTTGGGCGACCCAGCATCTCAGCGGCCGCAGCCACGGCCTCCTCGACGCTCGAGAACACCTGGCCGTCCACCGGCGTGGGGCGGTCGACGATGATGACCGGAACGCCGCGCTCCCGCGCGACCGCGAGCTTCGCCTCAGCCGCCGAAGAACCGCTGTTCTTGGTGACGAGGCAGGTCACGCGCCGCTCCTCGAACAGCGCGCGTTCAGCCTCTAGGTTGAAGGGCCCGCGATCGAAAATGAAATCCGCCCGCGGATGCCGGCACGGCTGCTCGGGCGGGTCGATGACGCGGAACAGAAGGTCGAGGTCGTGGCGCTTTTCGAAGTGATGCACGTGCTGTCGGCCGAGCGTGACGAAGCACACACCCTCCGAGGCCGGAGCGAGTTCGGCTGCGGCGGCAGGATCGGGAACGATCCGCCAGTCATCGCCGGGCTGCCGCGTCCATTGCGGGCGATCGATGTGGATCAGGGGCGTGCCGAGTTCTGCGCAGGCCGCTGAAGCGTTGCTCTTCATCCGGGACGCGAAGGGATGAGTCGCGTCCACCACGAGCGCGATGTCCTCGACCGCAAGATAGGCGGCGAAACCGTCGACGCCGCCGAAGCCTCCGACCCGGCTTGCGCCGAGGGGATCGCGCCTTCGCTTGGTGCGCCCGGCGAAGGAGGTGATGACGTCATAGCCGCGTGCGACCAGCGCCTCCGCCGCCGCGAAGCCTTCGGTCGAGCCGCCGAGCACCAGCACCCGTGGCCCGGATGACGCCAGGACGGTCGCCGCCGCAATTGCGCCTTCGACTCCGGGCTCCGAGCATTGTGCGCCGCGACGCGACTCGTCATGGTCCGCCGCATGTCGGCCGATCTGCGTCACTCGCCCCTCCCTCGTGCTTCCGTCGCGTTTCCGGACGCGATCGTCGCGGCGATGCCGCCGTTCCCGCGCGGCTGCGTCTGGCTCGTCGGCGCCGGGCCGGGCGATCTCGGCCTTCTCACGCTTCAGGCCGCCTGGGCCCTCGCGCAAGCCGACATCATTTTCTTCGATGCACTGGTGAATGAGGAGGTTTTGAGGCTCACGCGCGCCGACGCCGAATTGCGCTTCGTCGGCAAGCGGGCGGGACGCCCTTCGCCAAAGCAGTCGGAGATCACGGATCTGCTCGTTTCTGCGGCTCGCGCCGGGGAACGGGTGGTGCGGCTGAAGGGCGGCGACCCCTATGTCTTCGGCCGGGGCGCCGAGGAAGCTCAAGCGCTTGTGGCCGCTGGAATCCCGTTCCGGGCGGCGTCCGGCGTGACCGCCGGGGTGGGCGGACTTGCCGCAGCAGGGATTCCCGTCACCCACCGGGACATCAATCAGGCGGTGACCTTCATCACGGCGCATGACGCGGCCGGCGGACTCTCGGAGCGGCTGGACTGGGCGGCGCTCGCCGCCGGGTCGCCGGTTCTGGTCGTCTATATGGGTTTTCGACTCATGCGCGAGATCGCATCGCGTCTGCTCGGCGCCGGCCGATCTTCCGAAGAGGCGGCCGCGATCGTCTGCCACGCCACCACCGCTCGGCAGAAAGTCATCCGCACCACGCTTGGGCGGCTCGCCGCCGGCGCCGACGCCGAGGGGGCCGAGGCCCCGGCGCTGATCGTGGTGGGCGAGGTGGTGGCGCTCGCGCCGGTGCTCAGCCCGTTCCTCTTCGCCGAGCCGGCCGCGTGACCGGCGCTCCGGCGATCGTAATCGCCGCGCCTTCAAGCGGCTCCGGCAAGACCATTCTCACACTCGGCCTGCTGCGCGCGTTTCGCGACGCGGGACTGGCCGCTGGCTCGGCCAAGATCGGCCCCGACTATATCGATCCGCGCTTCCACGAAGCGGCGACCGGGCGGCCGTCTGTCAACCTCGACGGCTGGGCGATGCGGCGTGACCGAATCCTGCGGCTGGCTTCCGAGGCCGGGCAGGGCGCGGATATCCTCGTGGTCGAAGGCGTTATGGGCCTGTTCGACCACGCCCTGGAGCCCGGGGTCGAAGGCTGCGGCGGCGCGGCGCAGGTGGCGGCGACGCTGGGCGCCCCGGTCGTGCTGGTGATCGACTGTTCGGGCATGGCGCAGTCGGTCGGCGCGCTCGCCGCAGGTTTTCGGAGCTTCGCCGGCGGCTCCTCGGTCGCCGGCGTGCTGCTGAACCGGGTGGCGAGCCCGCGGCATGAGGCGCTGCTCCGCCAGGGCTGCGAGGCTGCGGGCATTGAGGTGCTCGGCGCGATGCCGCGGAACGCCGGCCTGCGCGCGCCCTCGCGGCATCTCGGCCTGGTCCAGGCCGAAGAACTGCCCGAGCTTGAGACGCTTATCCGCACAGCAGCCGAACTGGTCGCCCGTCACGTCCGGCTGGACCGGCTGCGGGCGCTCGCCAGCGCGACCCCTGCGCCGCTCGCCACAGCCCTGCCGCCGCCGGTTCCGCCGCTCGGCTCGCGTATTGCGGTCGCCTCCGATCTCGCTTTCCGCTTCGCCTATCCGCACGTGCTGGAAGGCTGGCGCGAGTCGGGGGCGGAGCTGACCTTCTTTTCGCCGCTCGCCGACGAGCCTCCGGACGCGGAAGCCGACGCGGTGTTTCTGCCGGGCGGCTATCCGGAACTGCACGCTGGCCGCCTGTCCGCCGCGAGCCGCTTTCGCGCCGGAATCTACGCGGCGCGAGATTGTGGCGCAGCCATCTATGGCGAGTGCGGGGGCTACATGACCCTCGGACGAGGTCTGATCGACGCCGATGGCGCGCGGCACGAGATGCTCGGCCTGCTTGAACTTGAGACGTCTTTCGCCGAGCGCCGCCTGCACCTCGGCTACCGGCATGCGGAGCTTGTCTCGCCGAACCCGCTGGGGGCAGCCGGATCCGTCTGCCGGGCCCACGAGTTCCACTACGCGACCACGTTGAGCGAGGAGGGGCCGCCGCTGTTCCGCCTGCCTGGCGGCGGGTCAGCCGGCCTCGTTCGCGACATCGTCTGCGGTTCGTTCCTGCACGTCATCGACGCCGGCTGAGGGCGCGTCGGCGACTGGTTCGACCAGCGGATGCTCGGCTCCCGCCGCCGGCACGCGCGCGATCGTGCTCTTGCGGATCTTGACCGGCCGATCGCGCCAAGCGGGAATTCCGTCTGCGCTCTCGGCGTGTTTGAGCGCGAAGGCGAGCAACGCCTCGGCGTCTTGGGGCTCGAGATCGCCGATCACGTAGGAGAACTTGCCCGGCGCCGCCACCGCCGCTGAACAGGCGCGGGAACAAGCCGAAAGGCAGGCGATCGCCCTGACCTCCACTGACGGGGCCGCAATCGCCGAGAGCGCGTCGCGGACCGCCTGGCCGAGAATGGCGCCGGGGCGCTCCGCCGTCTCCGCCGCCCCTTCCGGGCGACAGGTGCGGCAGATTGTGACGATCGTGCGCGGCGGCATCAGCGCGCAACCCAGGGACGCGGCCCGTACGTAGCCGCCTGGGCTGAGGGCGCGTTGACGCGGACGCATTTCCGCCCGAATCTCAGGCGTTGAGCGGGCAAGGGAACGGTATGAGGCATGGCGGGGATCTCGCGCGGGCGGAAGCCGCCTATGGACGACCACGCGGGGGATGGCTCGACCTGTCCACCGGCGTCAATCCGCACGCTTATCAACTCCCGCCGATCCCGTCCTCATCGCTGACGCGGCTCCCGGAGCCGCCGGAGGTCGAACGCCTGCTGGATGCGGCGCGGACGGCCTATGGCTGGCCTTCGCACGCCTCGATTGCGGCAGGACCAGGCGCGCAGGCGATGATCCAGTTGCTGCCCTACCTGCGCGTCCGAGGGTCGGTCGCGGTCGTCGGCCGGACCTATGAGGAGCACGCCTATGTCTGGGCCCGCGCGGGCCACCAGGTGACGATCTGCGACATGCAGACGGCCGAAGACGCCGATGTCGTCATCATCGTAAACCCAAGCACGCCGTTCGGCCGCATGTCGTCGCCCGAGACTTTGCAGAAACTCGCCGAGCGCCTTTCCGAGCGCGAGGGTCTTCTGGTGGTCGACGAGACCTTCGCGGACGTCGCGCCGGAAACTGCGCTCGGAGACCGGCTGGCTTCGCGCGGGGTCGTCGTTCTGCGTTCCGTGAGCAAGTTTTTCGGCCTCCCTGGGCTGAGACTCGGCTTCGCCGCCGGGGACGAGGAGATGGTCAGCGAACTCGCGGGCGAACTCGGGCCTTGGCCGGTCTCGGGCCCGGCGCTCGCCGCCGGCCTCGTGGCGCTCGCCGACGAGGCCTGGATCGCGACCATGCGGCTGCGCCTGACGGTCGACGCGATGCGGCTTGATGGCGTGCTGGCGCAGGCGGGCTTTACGCAGCTCGCAGGCTGTGACCTGTTCCGCGCCGGCCGTCACACGCGAGCGGCGGCCATTCACGACTCGCTCGCCCGCTCCGGCGTCTGGTGCCGGAGCTTTGAGGAGCGTCCGGACTGCCTGCGCTTCGGGCTGCCGGGCGACGACGATGGGTTCAGCCGGCTGGAATCGGCGCTCAAAGCCGCATTCGAGAAGGCGCTCTGATCCTTGTTCCTGATTCACAACGCCACGGTCGTGCTGATCGCGCTCGCGCTCGACGCGATCATCGGGGACCCGGCGGTCGTCTGGAAGCGCTTGGCTCACCCGGTGGTCGTCGCGGGCGCTGCGATCGACTGGCTCGACAAGCGCCTCAACAGGCTCGAACTCGACGAGCGAACGCGGCGCAGGCGGGGAGTTTGGGCTGTTGCGCTCCTGCTGAGCGGCGCCGCGGCGATCGGCCTGCTGTTGGCGTGGACGTTTGGCGGTCTGCCTTATGGCGTCCTGCTGGAGGGCGCGGTCGCCTCGACCCTGATCGCCCAGCGAAGCCTCTTCCTGCATGTCGCGGCCGTAAAGGCGGCGTTCGAGGCCGGCGGCCTCGCGGCGGCCCGGCAGGAGGTCTCGATGATCGTCGGGCGCGATCCGAAGCGGCTGGACGAGGCCGGGGTGTCGCGCGCGGCGATCGAATCCTGCGCGGAGAACTTCGCGGACGGAGTGGTGGCGCCGGCGTTCTGGTGCCTGCTGCTCGGCCTGCCGGGCCTCTTCGCCTACAAGGCCCTGAACACCGCCGACAGCATGATCGGCCACAAGACCGAGCGGCATCTCGCCTTCGGATGGGCTGCCGCGCGGCTCGATGACTGGGCGAACCTGATCCCGGCGCGCATCTCCGGCCTCGCGGTCGCCATTGGCGCGGCGCTGAGCGGCCGATCGGCGCGCGCCGGCCTGCGAGCCATGCGCCGCGACGCGCGCCGCCACGCCTCGCCCAACGCGGGGTGGCCGGAGAGCGCGATGGGCGGCGCTCTGGGCCTCGCGCTTGGCGGTCCCCGCATCTATTCGGGCGCTCTGGTCGACGACCCATGGATGAACGCAGGCGGTCGAGAGGCTGCGACCCCCGCCGACGTCTCAGCCGCCCTGAAGCTGTTCTGCTGGGCCTGCGCTGTCCACGGGGCGCTGATCGCGGCCGTCTTGGGGTTGGCGCTGCTCGTCTTCTGAGGGTTAGACGCGTCCTCGGGCGATTGCGAGCAGCGCGCCGACGTCCAGATGCTCTTCGAGGTGGTCGGCGAGCCGGTCCAGAACGGCCTCGACCGCAGCCTCATAGGTGAACCCCGAACTCGGGGCGCCGAGCTCCGCCAAGAATGCGCGGCGGAATCCGTCCTGCGTGAAAACCCCGTGGAGATAGCAGCCGCTTACACGTCCGGAGGCGTCGGCCGCGCCTTCCGGCCGCCCGCCCACCTCGAAGGGCGCGCGCGCGGCGTCCGGGCCGTCGGTCCGGCCCATGTGGATCTCGTAGGCTTCGACGAGTTCGCCGCTTCCTCGATGCCGGCCGCTGATGCGCGCGAGCGTCTTGTCGCCGCCGAGTGTCGTGGCGACGTCGAGCAGGCCGAGCCCGGGCGCCGAGCCGGGCGCGCCCTCGACGCCCTCCGGATCCGAGACGACGCGGCCAAGCATCTGGTAGCCGCCGCACAGGCCCAGAACGCGGCCGCCGCGGCGGACATGGGCCTTGATGTCTTCCTCCCAGCCGCAGGCGCGTAGCGCCGCGAGATCGGCGATCGTCGCCTTGGAGCCCGGGATCAGCACTAGGTCGGCGTCGGTCGGGATCGGCGCGCCGAGCGGCAGCAGGTCGAGCGACACCTCAGGCTCCAGTCGGAGCGGGTCGAGGTCGTCGAAGTTCGCGATGCGGGGCAGGGCGAGCGCGACGATTTTCACCCGGCCCCCGGGCGTCCCGGCGCGGGAGGCGAGATCCGCCGAATCTTCGGCGGGCAGCTTCACGGCGTCCGCGAACCACGGGACGATTCCGAAGGAGCGCCAGCCGGTCCGCTCGGCGATGGTCCGCAAACCTTCATCGAACATGCTCACGTCGCCGCGGAAGCGATTGATCAGAAATCCCTTCACGCGACTGTTGTCCGCTCGCGGCAGCAGCGCGTGAGCGCCCACGAGCGTCGCAATCACGCCGCCCCGGTCGATGTCGCCGACCAGCGTCACCGGCACGTCGGCGGCTTCGGCGAAGCCCATGTTGGCGATGTCTCCATCGCGCAGATTGACCTCAGCGGCGCTGCCCGCGCCTTCGACCAGGACCAGGTCTGCGGTGGCTGCGAGGCGCTGAAAGCTCTCGAGCACGGCTGGCATCAGCGACGGCTTGAGCGTCGTATAGGCCCGGCCCTTGTAACTGCCGATCCGTCGCCCTTGCACGATCACCTGGCTGCCGGTCTCGCTTTCCGGCTTGAGCAGCACGGGATTCATGTCGATGACCGGCTCGCGCCGGGCGCTGCGCGCCTGCAGCGCCTGCGCGCGCCCGATCTCGCCGCCGTCGGCGGTCACGGCGGCGTTGTTCGACATGTTCTGCGGCTTGAACGGCGCGACAGAGAGTCCGCGGCGCGCACAAGCCCGGCAGAGGCCCGCGACGATCAGGGACTTGCCGACGTTGGAGCCGGTCCCCTGGAACATGATCGCCGGGGTCCGGATCATCGCGCCGGCGGCTCCGAAGCGCGCCGGGCAGGGCGCCCGCTCGTAGTCAAAACTCGATGCCCGCCTGCGCCTTCACGCCGTCGCGGAACGGATGCTTCACCTGCGTCATCTCGGTGACGAGGTCGGCGGCCTCGATCAGCTGCTCCTTGGCGTTGCGGCCGGTCACCACGACATGCGTGTCGCGGGGCCGCGCGGCGATCGCGGCGAGCACCTCGTCGAGATCGAGGTAGTCGTAGCGCAGCACGATGTTGAGCTCGTCCAGAATGACCAACCTGATCTCCGGATCGGCGATGAACCTCTTGGACATCTCCCATGCCTCGCGCGCCGCGCGAATGTCGCGCTCGCGATCCTGAGTCTCCCAGGTGAAGCCTTCGCCCATGGCGTGAACCTCCACCTGCTCGGGGAACTTGCGAAGCAGATCGCGCTCCCCCGATTCCCACGGCCCCTTGATGAACTGCACCACGCCGACCTTCATGCCGTGCGCGATCGCGCGCATCGCCATGCCGAAGGCGGCGGTCGACTTGCCCTTGCCTTTGCCGGTGTGGACGATCAGCAGGCCTTTCTCGGCCTGCCGCTCCGCTACGATCTTGTCCTGATGGGCCTTGCGGGCCTTCATCTTCTCGGCGTAGCGCGCGTCATCCGCGGTCGTCATGTCGAACCTCCATCTTGATCGGCTGGGCGAGCCGTTCGAGCTCGTCGCGCGCGCTGTTGCGCCTGGGGCGCCAGAAACCGCGCCGCTCTGCGTCCAGGAAGGCGCGCGCCATCGTCTCCAGCGCCGCCGGGTTCGCGTCGGCGATGAAGCCGCGGACGCCGTCGTCGCCGAGATAGGCCTCGTAGAGCGCGTCGAATTGGTGGTTCGCGACGGCGTCGGTCGTGGCCGCGAAGCCAGATAGGTTCTGCACCGTCGCCAACATCTCGGCCGCGCCCTTGTGGCCATGCTCGCGCATGGCCGCGATCCATTTTGGATTGGTCGCGCGGGCGCGGACGACCAACGCGATCTCTTCCTGGAGCGAGCGCACGACGGGGCTCTCGGCGCGCGACGTGTCGAGGTGATAGATCGAGGGCGCCGCTCCGGAGATCTTTTCGACCGCCGCTGACAGCCCGCCGGCGAATTCGTGCACGTCGTCCGAGTCGAGAAGATCGTACTCGCGCGCGTCCTGCGTCTGGATGACGGCGTCGACCGACGCGGCCATCCTCTCCAGCTCACCGCGCGCCGGCGCGCCCTCGACGCCCTGCGCATAGGCGAAGCCGCTCGCCGCCAGATAGGCCTCGGCGAGCTCGTCGCGGGTCTCCCACGCGCCTTCGTTGAGGAGCGGAGCGAGCCCGGTGCCGTAGGCGCCAGGTCGCGCGCCGAAGATCGAATGCGAGGCCCGGCCTGCCGCCTGCTCGATCCGCAGACGCGCTGCGACGGGGTTGTCCTCGTCGGCTTCGGGAAGCGCGCCAACGAGCCGGACAGCTTCGTCGATCATGTCGATCTGAAACGGGAAGGCGTCCCGGAAGAAGCCAGAGATTCGGAACAGCACGTCCACGCGCGGCCGCCCGAGCGCCGACAGCGGCAGGATTTCGAGGCCGACCACCCGGCTCGAGCCCGCCTCCCATTGCGGCGCGACGCCGATCAGCGCCAGCGCCTGTGCGACGTCATCGCCGCCAGTTCGCATATTGGCTGTGCCCCAGGCGGAAATCGCCAGCCGCCGCGGCCACTCGCCATTGTCCTGGAAGTGCCGCCGGCAGAGCAGGTCGGCGGCGGTCCTGCCCAGCCGCCAGGCGGCTTCGGTCGGCGCCGAGCGCGGATCGAGCGCGAAGAAGTTGCGGCCCGTCGGCAGTGCGTCGAGCCGCGCCCGAGTGGGCGCGCCGGAGGGGCCGGGCGGCACGAAGCGGCCGTCGAGCGCTGCAAGCAGGCCGGCGATCTCCGCGCTGCCGCTGACGTCGACGCGCGGCGCGATCGTAGTCGCGATCTCGCGCAGAACGGCGGCGGTTCGAGGCAGGTCGCGGACGGGGTGAGCCTCGTCGCGCCCGGATGTCGGCTGCTCGACCAGCTCGAGCGCCAGGGCCTCCAGACGCTCCACCGTGTCGCCCTGCGTCCGCCATGCCTCTGGGCTCATCCCGGCGAGCGCCTGAGGCCGCGGGCCATCCCATCTGGCGGAGAAATCGGCAGCCAGCGGGTCGAAGCCGTCGAGCCCGAGATCGGCGCCGAGCGCTCGGGTGAGCGAGGCGTCCTCCGGCCGCGGGCCACGCTGCGGGCGAGCGAGGGCGACCAGCAGTTCGGCGCGCTTCCGACCGACGGGCGAACGGCCGAACACGTGCAGCCCGTTGCGGATCTGCAGCTCCTTCACCTCGCACAGGAAGGCGTCCAGCTTGCCGAGCGCGTCGTCGGGATCGTCGGCGATCGAAAAGCCGCAGTCCCGGTCCAGTCCGAGATCAGCCGCCCGCGCGAGGATTTCTCTGCCGAGCAGCTTCGCGCGCCGCGGATCAAGGCCTTGGGCTTCGGCGTACTCATCGACCAGCGTCTCGACCTCGCGAAGCGCGGCCGCGCCTTCGGCGCGGGCCAGCGGCGGGGTCAGATGATCGACGATGACGGCCGCCGCGCGCCGCTTCGCCGCCGCGCCCTCGCCCGGATCATTGACGATGAACGGATAGATGTGGGGCAGGGGGCCCAGCGCGATCTCGGGCAAGCAGCTTTCCGAAAGCGCCAGCGCCTTGCCGGGCAGCCATTCCAGATTGCCGTGCTTGCCGACGTGGACCACCGCCTGGGCGCCGAACTCCTCCCGGAGCCAGCAGTAGAATGCGAGATGGCCGTGCGGCGGCGGCAGGTCGGGGTCGTGGTGAGCGGCCTTGGGGTCGACATCGAAGCCGCGCGAAGGCTGGACGCCGAGCGCGACGCTTCCGTAGCGGCGGATCGCCAGACGAAAGACTCCGGCGGCCCTGTCGAACGTCGGGTCGCTCTCCGGCGCGCCCCACCGGCTGATGATCTTCTCACGTGGCGCGTCGGGAATGGCGGAGAAGAAGCGTCGGTAGCTCGCCAGCGGCAGGGTGACGGTCGCGCCGGCTTCTTCGGGAGCCGCTGTGCTCCCGACAAGAACCGCCGTCATGTCTTCGATCACGCCCGCGCCCGTGTCGGGCGCGCCATCGGCCGGATAGCCGGCGTCGCGCAGAGCCTTCAGGATCACCGCCGTGCTCGCCGGCGTGTCGAGGCCGACGCCGTTTGCGAGCCGCGCCGCGCCCGTCGGATAATTCGCGAGCACGAGCGCGACCTTGCGCTCCGCAGGCGGCGCGCGGCGCAGGCGCGCCCAGTTCGCGGCGAGGTCCGCCACAAAGGCGATCCGGTCCGGAACTGGCTCCAGCGCGATCACTTCGGTTTCCGTTGCCGGGTCGAAGCGCCCGGCCGACTTGAACGCGACCGCGCGGGTCATCAGGCGGCCGTCGATCTCCGGGAGTGAGACCGACATCGCCAGATCGCGCGCGCCGAGCCCACGCGGGGAACCCTCCCAAGTGGCGCGATCCATCCCGGCGAACACGACCTGCAGCACCGGCGCGTCCGCCGAATCCAGCGGCGTCGCCGCCCAGGCGGCTCCGGGCTTCGACACCGCGAAGGCGGTCGCGTTCAGCACGACGTCCGGCGCGACCGTGGCGAAGGCGTCGCGCACGAAGGCTGCGGCGGACGCCTCCTTGAGCGAAGAAACATAGATCGGCAGCGGCGCGAGGCCGCGCTCGAGCAGCGCCTCGATCAAAGCGACGACCGGCGCGACGTCGCCCGCCTGGAACTGCGCCCGATAGAACACCAGCGGCGCGACGGGAGCGGCCTTCGGCCAGCGCGCCCGTATCGTCGCGAGGTCAGGCGCCGGAAGGTCCGGCCAAAACAGGCCGGCGGCCGGAATCGGCGCGGGCCGCTCCTCGACGGCGCGGCCTTCGAGCAGCGCCCGGCAGGCGCGCAGCGCCAGCGCCAGATTTCCCGGCCCACCCTCTACGAGGCCGCGCCACAGCCTTTCGACCTCTGGGGCGGGCAGGGTGGACCGCGCGATCAGGTCCGGATCAGCGTTGCCGCAGCCGGGCATGACCGCGAGCTTGATCCCGTAGCGGCGCGCGACCCGGACGCACTCCTCGACGCCATAGGGCCAGTAGGACGCGCCGCCGAGCAGCCGCAGCACCAGAAGCTTCGAGCGGGCGACCGTGTTTTCGAGGAACAGGTCGACCGACATGTTGTGACGGAGCTTCTGCAGGCTCGCGAGCCTGAGGCTCGGCGCGTCCGGCCCAAGCGTCTCCTGCGCCCTAGCGAGACCGGCGATCTCGGTGTCGGCAGCGGACACGATGACGATGTCGGCCGGCGACAGGCCGAGATCGACCGCCTCCGCTCCATCGCCGATCGGCTGTCCCTGGGCCTTCAGAAGATGCATGCGGCTCTCACAAAGCTGACGCTAGGTTCCCGCGCCTGAGCCGAGACCATAACCATGACGCTCCTCGGCATGAGCGCCGAGTCCCGGCTCCGGCGTGACCCGCCAATCAGCTCGCCAGCGCAGCGGCGATCGCGCTCGGGTCGATGCCCTTCTCGCCGATGACGACCAGCCTTCCTTGGCGAGCCTCGCCGTCCCGCCAAGGGCGGTCAAAATAGCTGTCGACCCGCGATCCGACCGCCTGCACGACGAGACGCGCGGCTTTGCCGGCGACCGGCACAAAGCCCTTCAGCCGCAGCACCTCGTGTGCCTCGATCACCCTCCGGATCCGCGCCTCCAACTCGGCGGCGTCGGCGGCCTCCGGCGTCTCGGCGACGAAGCTCTCGAAATCGTCGTGATCGTGCTGCGTCTCGCCTTCCATCTCATGTGATGTCGGACGCCCATCGATCTTGTTCTCGACTGCGCTCCCAATCCCCAGCAGCACCTCCGCGGGGAGCGCGCCATTTGCGGCCGCGACGACGCGAACGCCGGCGCTGGCGTGGGCGAGGACTTCCGCCTTGACCGCCTCGACGTCCTGCTCCGACATGAGGTCCGCCTTGTGCAGCACCAGCAGGTCGGCTGAGCGGACCTGGTCCTCGAACAGTTCCTCGATCGGGTCGTCATGGTCGAGCGTCTCGTCGGCTGCGCGCTGCGCGGCGACGGCCTCCTCGTCATGCGCGAAACGGCCCGCGCGCACCGCCGGGCCGTCCACGACGGTCACAACCCCGTCGACCGTCACGCGGGTTGCGATCTCGGGCCAGCGGAACGCCTTGACCAAAGGCTGCGGCAGCGCGAGGCCCGACGTTTCGATGACGATGTGGTCGGGCTGAACCGTGCGCGCGAGAATCTTCTCCATCGCCGGGATGAAGTCGTCGGCGACCGTGCAGCAGATGCAGCCATTGGCGAGTTCGACGATGTCGTCTTCGCCGCAGGCCTCGCTCGCGCAGGCTCTCAGCACCTCGCCATCGATGCCGACGTCGCCGAACTCGTTGACGATGAGCGCAATCCGCCGCCCGCCGGCGTTCGCGAGCAGATGGCGGATCAGCGTGGTCTTGCCCGCGCCGAGGAAGCCGGTGACGACGGTCGCGGGGATTTTGCCGGAGGTAGTCATTGCGGCTCCTTTGGGAGCTTGAGGTCGAGGGGAAGACCGGCGGCGACGAGCGTCACACGATCCGAAAGGCCGGCCACGCGCTGGTTCAGCCTGCCCTGCTGGTCCCGGAAAGCGCGCGCGAGCGCATTGTCGGGCACGATGCCGAAGCCGACTTCGTTGGACACGAGAACGACGGGTCCTGCGGCGGCGCGCAACGCGCCGAGCAGGCGCTCGATCTCGAGCGGCGCATCAAGTTCCGCCAGCAACACGTTGCTGAGCCACAGCGTCAGGCAGTCGACCAGCACCGCGCGGTCCGGCGCGGTCTGGGAGGCCAAGGCGCCCGCGAGGTCGTGCTGCGCCTCGACCGTGCGCCAGCCGTTCCGGCGGGCGCGATGCTCCGAGATGCGATCCCGCATCTCCTCGTCATAGGCCGACGCGGTCGCGACGTAGACGCGGTCGAGGCCGGCGGCCTCGATTAGTTCCTCGGCGAAGCGGCTCTTGCCGGAGCGGGCGCCGCCGAGGACCAACGTGACCCCGCGCAGAGCGGGAGCGGACATGACCGGCTCAGGCGTCCGAGAAGCGCGGCCGCAACGCGCCGGCGAGCGCCCCGAGGGTGGCCCAGAACAGGAAGCCCGTGACGATGACGGCGACCACGAAGCCATGCTCGAGGTCGTGCGGGATCGCCGGCGCCTCCGCGGCCTGCGGCGCGCCGACGATGTGGGGCGCGACGATCAGCGCGACGGCCGCCAGAGCGGTGAGCGGCGAACGGCCATAAGCGATCAGCGCAAGCCCCACGGCCGTCGCCGCGGCGGTGGCGACCCACCAGATCTGCCGGTCGAGCAGCGGCGCGCCCTCGACGCCCGGCGCCTCCGGCGGCAGGCCGACGCTTGGCGCCAACGTGAAGACCGCGAACCCTGCGAGGCCCCAGAGCAATCCCTCGCGCCAGGATTTGAGGCCGCCCTTCAGCTCGCTCGCCGACACCAGAAGCAGGGCGAAGCCGACCCCGCTCAGGATATTGGCGACGAGCGTCCAGCCGAAGCGCTCGGCGCCCTCCGCAGGCTCCCACGCGCCCTCTTCATGGTGGTGGTCGCCCGCGGCGTGCCCGTGCGGCTGCGCTTCGGCCGCAGCGTCGCGCGCCTTCTCGAAGATCTCGGCCTTCACGATCAGCGGCTGCGTGCCAAACTGCTGGACAGCGGTCAGCACGAGACCCGCGGCGAGCCCGACGAGGGCCGCCACGAAAACGATGTTCCGGAAAATGTGCACGGCGCTTCCCTCAGTGGCAGGGGAAGCCGATGGCGTGACGCTGATCGTGAGCGGCGTTGTGCACGGCCGAGATCGAGACGAAGCCCGTGCCGGCGATCAGCATGACGCCGAGCAGCATGGCCGAAACGATCGGCAGAGCCCGAGCCTGAACCAGGCTCGCCGCAGAGGATTGGGTCCGGGACGTGACGTTTGACATAAGGCCTCTCTTGCCCTCCCGCCGAGGGCGCTGGCGTTCTTCCCTTCCGGCAGGTCTCCTGGCTCGCGGGTCGCTGCGGAGCGCCGGCCTTCCCGGATCGTCGATCCAGTGGCCTCAAGCTGGCGCGCCGCTCGCCGCTCACAGTTGCGGGGGCAGCTCCGGACTCGAGGCCTGCGCCTCCCACCGGATTCCCTTTCAATCCCTCTCGGGAACCGAAACGAACGGATTACCCGTAGCAGACCCGCGGGCGCGTCACAATCGAGCCGAAAGCCGAAGCTTCAGCCAAGCGCTGCGGCGATGAGCTCGATCGGCGAGAACGCAGAGCCGATCCCCAGCGCCACCGTCTCCCAGAGGAACGCCGCCAGGCCGAGCGCGGCGAGCGGCACGGCGGCGCGACGCAGAATCTCGCCAGGTTTCGTCGCGGCCGGCGTCCGCGAAAGGTGGAAAAGGACAGTGGCGGTCGCAGCGACCACGATGGCGACGACGATCCAGTACTGGATGTTGGCGTCGCCACGAAGGCTGCGCGCATGGCCGATTCCGACCACCGAGAGCTCGATAAGGGTGATGAAGGCGAGCAATCCGCCGAGGAAGGCGGCGCGGCCGACGGGGCGATCCACCGACATCAGGCTCAAGCGATCTCGCGCAGCACGTCGGCGAGCGTGCCGACGAGTTCGTCGAGCTGCGCCTCCGACACGATGAGCGGCGGAGAAAGCGCGATCGTGTCGCCGGTGGTCCGGATCATCACGCCCTTCTCGAAGGCCTTCAGGAAGGCTGAGAAGGCGCGGCGGCTCGGCTCCCCCTCGATCGGCTCGAGCTCGATCGCGGCCACCAGGCCGATGGTGCGGATGTCGATCACGTGGGGAAGGTCCCGCAGCCCAAAAGCCGCGTCTTCGAACCGCTTCTCGAGGCTGGCCGCACGGGTGAGGAGGCCTTCCTCCAGATAGGTGTCGAGCGTGGCGAGCCCGGCTGCGCAGGCGAGGGGATGCCCGGAATAGGTGTAGCCGTGAAAGAGCTCGATCATCTGCTCCGGGCCGGACATGAAGGCCTGGTAGATGGCGTTCGACGCGAACACGGCGCCCATCGGCACGACGCCGTTGGTCACGCCTTTGGCGGTCGTCATGATGTCGGGGGTCACGCCGAAGCGCTCGGCCGCGAAAGGCGCTCCGAGCCGGCCGAAGCCGGTGATGACCTCATCGAAGATCAGCAGGAGGCCGTGTCGGTCGCAGATCGCCCGCAGCCGCTCGAGATAGCCCCGCGGCGGCAGCAGGACGCCGGTCGAGCCTGCGACCGGCTCGACGATCACCGCCGCGATGGTCTCCGCGCCGTGCAGCGCGACGAGCCGCTCGAGATCGTCCGCGAGCTCCGCGCCGTGCTCCGGCAGGCCGCGCGAAAACGCGTTGCGGGCCGGGTCATGGGTGTGACGCAGGTGGTCGACGCCCGGCAGCCCGGTGCCGAACGACTTGCGGTTCGCCACCATTCCGCCCACCGAGATGCCGCCGAACCCCACCCCGTGATAGCCGCGCTCGCGGCCGATCAGCCGCACGCGCTGCCCTTCTCCGCGGGCGCGGTGATAAGCGAGCGCGATCTTCAGCGCGGTATCGACGGCCTCGGAGCCGGAATTGGCGAAGAAGACATGATCGAGTCCGGCCGGCGCCAGGGCGGCTAGCCGGCTGGCGAACTCGAACGCCTTCGGGTGGCCCATCTGGAAAGCCGGGGCATAGTCGAGTTCGGCGACCTGCCGCTGGACGGCCTCCACGATCTTCGGCCGGCCATGACCGGCGTTCACGCACCACAAGCCCGCCGTGCCGTCCAGGATCCTGCGGCCGTCGGCGGCCACGTAATGCATGTCTTTGGCGGACACGAGCATCCGCGGCGCGTCCTTGAACTGCCGGTTCGCGGTGAACGGCATCCAGAACGCATCGAGGTTGTTGGTCGCGGCGGGATGGAGCGCGGCGACATTGCTCGTGTGCATCAAGCGGAACTCGCTCGGTTGAGAAGATTGAGGCGAGCGTGTTCACGCGAGTCCGGCAAGGTCAAGGCGACGCCGATTCGAGTCGGAGCGCCGAAACGCCGCCGATTGATTGACGGCGCCATAGATCAAGGCGCGGCAACCTCATTTTGCGGCCGGTCCACGGCGATCTAAGTGGCATTCCAGTCACAGGCCCGGCCAAAGCCCGCCCACGGAACCGTCACAATCGTGATCACGCTTGCACACATGAACGCCACGCATATGGTCAGTTTGCGACGCCGGTTCGACCGGCGCGGGGTGATCGTCGGGGGTCGGCGGTCTTCTGATGTCAACGTTCGGCCCTGAGGGGCCGACGCCTGAAGTCTGTCGATCTCGGGGGTTGGAGGACAACAATGAAACTGGTCAAGAGCCTTGCGCTTGGCTCCGCTGCGGCCTTCGTCGCGCTTTCGGGGGCGCAGGCTGCCGATCTTCCGGGCGCCGAGCCCGTCGAGTACGTGAAGGTCTGCGACGCCTACGGGGCGGGCTTCTTCTACATCCCGGGCAGCGACACCTGCCTCCAGATCGGCGGCTTCGCCCGGTTGGATTTCTCGGCCGGTGAGGTCACCAAGACGCTCGCTGGCGCCAAGCCGAACAACAACACTGGCTTCCGCGCCCGCGCCCGTCTGTGGTTCGACGCGCGCACCGACACCGAATACGGCACGCTGCGCACCTACATCCGCGCTCAGTTCCAGCGCCAGTCCGGTGGCAACAACGGCACGGCGGCGACGGACGTCGGCGGCGACGACTCGGTGTTCGACAAGGCCTTCGTGCAGTTCGCGGGCCTCACCGCCGGTCTCACGGACTCCTTCTGGGACTTCAAGCCCTATCCGACCTTCGCCAACCCCTACCTGTCTGACCGCACTCTCGCGGTGATCGGCTACACGGTCGAGTTCGGAGGCGGCTTCTCGGCCAGCGTCGCGATCGAAGACGGCACCGCCCGCCGGGCGCTCGGCGGCGCTCCGGGCAACATCATCGGCGGCATCGCCCCGCTCTACAACGAGCAGAAGTACCCCGATCTGGTCGGCAATCTGCGCGTTCAGCAGGGCTGGGGCGAGGCGCAGCTGTCTGGCTTCGCGCACAACATCACCAGCGAGCAGGCCGGCGGCGCCCTCCGCGACACCGCCTGGGGTTATGGCGGCATGATCGGCGCCAAGATCAACCTGCCGGCTCTGGCCAAGGGCGACTTCATCTGGGGCAGCGCGGGCTACGCTTCCGGCGCCCTGTCCTATCTCGGCTTCGGCACATCCGGCGACGAAGTCCAGGGCATCGCCAGCACCCAGAACATCGAGCGCGCCAACCGCCTGGTCGATTTCGAGATCGGCGCTGGCGGCTCGATCCGCAAGACCGAGGCCTACGCGTTCAACCTCGGCATGCTGCACTACTGGGATCCGAAGTGGCGTTCGGCCGTCACGGGCAGCTACATCGACGTCAACGTGAAGAGCGCGGGCAACGACTGGGCCGCCTACACCCTCACCGGCAACCTGATCTGGAGCCCGGTGAAGAAGCTCGATATCGGCGCCGAGGTGAACTACGTGAAGGTCACCAACCGGTCGGCGACCTACAACCTCCGCGACACGGACGAGATCATCGGTCGCTTCCGCGTTCAGCGCGACTTCTGATCCAAGACAGACGACGCTTGAACGGCCCCGCTTCGGCGGGGCCGTTTTCGTTTGTGACGCACGGCACCAAGAGAAGCCGAAAGCTTCTTTAGAGTCAGAATAAATATAAAACGCATATTATTGTTGTATATTGGCGACGGCGAGATCTAAAGCGCCGCGGGGATGTGGTTTCGCCTCCGGAGGCTGTTGTTTCGCGACTCGTCGCCTTCTAGCGTGAACTTGGCGGTTCCGGTCGGGGGAGCCGTAGCGACGTGACTGGCTTTGGTCGGAAACGTCGCGCATCCGCTGGACAACACAGATGCCATTTGTGACACCTTCACGCAGCGCCCGCTTGGCGCTTGGACTTTCCGCGTCCATCCTCTGCTACGGATCGCTCTGGGCGACGCCAGCGCTTGCGGACGAGGATGCGCCGCCGCAACTGACGGCCGACCTGGTGGAGCGCGAGAAGCTCACGGGCGACTGGGGCGGCGCGCGCACGCAGCTGCGCGAAGCGGGCGTCGAGATCGACGTCGATCTGACCGCGGACTCCTCCTACAACCTTGGCGGCGGACTGAAGAAGGGCAAGGGCTTTACGGGCCTCCTCCAGCTCGGCCTGACGCTCGACCTCGAGAAGCTGGTCGGCTGGACGGGCGGCGAGTTCTACGCGGGCGCCTATTTCATCCGCGGTCACGGCATCACAGCCAACGAGACCGGCAATCTGCTGGGCATCTCGAACATCGAGTTCCCGCACGCGAACCTGCTCGGCGAGGTCTACCTCAAGCAGACGCTGCTGGACGACAAGCTCGTCTTCAAGATCGGCCAGCTCGCCGCCGACGGCGACTTCATCACCAGCGACACCGCGGCGCTGTTCGTGAATTCTACGTTTGGCTGGCCGGGACTGAACGGCGCCAACCTTTACAGCGGCGGTCCGGCCTATCCGGTGCCGACGCCCGGCGTCTACGCGTTATACGCCTTCACTGAGGCGTTGAGCGTCCAGGCCGGCCTCTACAACGGCGATCCGGCCGGGCGAGACAACCTCAACAAGCACAATCTCGACTTCCCCGTGAATGACGGGGCGTTCGCTATCGGCGAGGCGATCTACAAGACCGAGATTTCGGGCCTGCCCGGGACCTACAAGGTCGGCGCCTGGTACAATTCGCTGCACTTCGACGATCTGCGCCGAGTGGACGGCGCCGGCGCGCCCATCCGCAACAAGGGCGACTACGCGCTCTACGGCGTGATCGACCAGACCCTGTGGCAGTCCGGAGGGGAGGCCGCCGATCTCAAGAACCCGACGCCGTCCGGTCCGGCGCAGAGCCTTTCGGTCTTCGCACGGGCGGTCGTCGCGCCGCAGAGCGACCGCAACCTGATCGACTACTATTTCGACGGCGGCTTCAACGCGAAGGGCTTTACGCCCGGTCGTCCTGACGACGTGTTCGGCGTCGCGGTCGGCTATGCGCACATCAGCAAGGACGCGCAGCGGGCCGATCGGATCGCCGGCGCGCCGGTGCGGTCTTCCGAGATCGCGATCGAGGCGTCCTACCAGGCGAAGGTGACCGGCTGGCTGAACATCCAGCCCTACTTCCAGTACATCGTCCGTCCCGGCGGCGGCGATCCCGATCCTGACCGCCCGAACCGCCGGGTGAAGGACGCCAAGGTGATCGGGTTCCGGACACAGGTGGCGTTCTAAAAAGAACGGCCCGGCGATGCGCCGGGCCTTTTTTTCGCGGCGACCTGAGAGCTAGCGGCCGGCCGTCTTGTCTCCGGCGCGCTGGCCGAGGTCGCGGTCGATCAAGAGCGCGGTGCGGCCATTGAGCCGCGTGCGATAGATCTGCGTGTTCTCCATCACCCGCTGCACGTAGTTGCGCGTCTCCGCGAACGGGATGCGCTCGACCCAGTCCACCGGGTCGGTGTCGGGACGGCGCGGATCGCCGTAACGCTGCACCCACTCGGTTACCCGGCTCGGTCCCGCATTGTAGGCGGCGAACACCATCGGGTAGCAGTCGTCGAAGTTGCGGGCGAGTTCCCCGAGATGCGCGGCGCCGAGCTGAGCGTTGAAGGCCGCATCGGCCGTCAGGCGCTTCGCGTCGAACGAAACGCCGGCCTTGCGGGCCGTCTTGGCTGCGGTGCTCGGCAGCAGCTGAAGCAGCCCGCGCGCATTGGCGTGGCTCACCGCCTTCGGGTTGAATGAGCTCTCCTGGCGCGCGATCGCGTGCACCACAGCTGTTTCGATCGAACCCTGAGCCGGCTGGAAGCGCGGAATGCCGCCGGTCGGATAGGCCAGAGCGTCGACCGCAAAGCCGCTGTTCAGGCCCGCCTTGCCCACCACGAGCGTCGCGCGGGGGTCCTTGTAGCGCTGGGTGAGGGCGCCGAGCAGCACGACCTCGCCGGGGCTCTTGAGATCGCTTGCGAGCGCCGCCACCAGCGGCAGGGCCAGTTCCTTCTCGTCGGCCCGGTAGAGCAGGTCGATGGCGCGGACCGACAGTCTCGCTCCGAAGGTGGCCCGGTCGGCGGTCGTCGGATTCGGCAGCGAACGGATCGGCAGATCCTGCAGTCCAAGCCGGGCGCGTGCGACCTGGCCATAATAGCTGGTGACGTAGCGGGAGGCCTTCTCATAGGCGACGCGCGCGGAGCGCATGTCGCCGAGAGCCTCGAGCGAGCGGCCCTGCCAGTACAAAGCCCGCGAGACCGTGCCGGGAATCGTCGCCTCGCCCAAAACCGCCGAGAAGTGGCGGTAAGCGGTCTTGCCGTCGCCCAAAGCGCGAAGCGCGATGAAGCCGGCGAGCATGTGCGACTCGACCTTGTCGCTGTCGGACGCCGGCTCGTCGCGGGTGAGGACCGCATAGGCGCCGCGGGCGTCGCCGGCGTCCAGCAGGTCGCGTGCGACGACGCGGCGCTCCACCGACCATGCATCGGGGTCGATCAGGGCGGCTCCGCCGCGCGGCGCCTTGGCGAGCGCCGACGCCGCCTCGCGAGGACGCTCGGCGCGCCGCTCGAATTTGGCGACCGCGAACAGATAGCCCGGATCGGAGCGTGCAGAGCTGGGCACCGCGGCAAGCGCCGCGGCGGCGCTCGGCAGCTTGCGAATGACGGCGGCGCGGGCCTTCGCGACTGCCAGATAGGCGCCGCCCGCGCGCGCAGCCGCCCGAAGCCCGGCGTCCACCTCGTCGGCCAGGAAACGCTTTTCGGCCCGGGCCCGATAATCAGCCGCGGTGAAGAACTTCGAGAACGCCGCATGCGCCTGCGCTTCCAGAGCGCCGCCCAGATCTTCGTTTCGCCACGCCTCGCGGGCGATTGAAGCGGCTGCCTCGTTGTTCCCGGCGGCGAGCAGGGCGCGCGCCAGGGCGAGCTTGCCCTCGGCGCGTTCGGGGCGGCCATTGGCGGCGAAGAAGCCCCGGACGGTCGCGGGCGCCACGTTCTCGAGCCACAGGGCCTCCTCGGCGCGCCGACGGACCCAGCTCGCCATCGGCCAATCGCGGTGCCCGCGATAGAACGCGTCGATCTGTGTGAAGCCGACCTGGCGCGACGCCAGCCGGATGCCGAGCCAGTCGAGAAGCGTGACCGCGCCAGGATCGCGAAGGGCGCTGCGCAGGGCTCTCGCGCCGGCGACGTCGCCGCGCTCGAACGCTGTGATGGCCGCGCGAATCTGCGCGACGTCGCCCGCCGAGACAGCCGCGCTCGGCGCCGCGCGAGAGCTGGCCGAGATCGCGCCGGTCGTGGTGGCGTCGTAGGCGACCACGATCTCCGCGGACGACAAGGTGGCGGCTGAGGTCGGATCGGCGTCGGCTTCGCCGGCGATCGAATTCGTTGCTGCGGCGAGCAAGCTGAGGACGGCGACTCCGCAACGGAGGGCGTTCAACGCAGACATGGCTCTCGGTTCGGGTTCGTGCGGGGGGCGGGGATCTGACGCCTCAGTTTCGCCCGGTGGGCTTTACGAAAAGCTAACCCAGACGCCTCGGCTCGCTGCGCCGCAGCGAACGTGAGCGGGCTTCCCGTTCGGGGTTTGCGCGAGTACAAGTCGGGGAACGTGACGACCTCAAGGCGTCGCGGCCCTCAATCGCGGACCCGCTCACGTCGCGGCGGATCCGGAGACGACGCTCAGCAATGACCCTCCCCATCTTTCACGGCTCCATCACCGCTCTCGTCACGCCCATGCTGGAGGATGGCTCGCTCGACGAGGCCTCGTTCCGCGCGCTGGTCGACTGGCAGATCGCGGAGGGCACGCATGGCCTCGTACCAATGGGCACGACCGGCGAAAGCCCGACCGTCACGCATGATGAGCACAATGACGTGGTGCGCTGGTGCGTGGAGGAGGCGAGGGGCCGCGTGCCGGTGATCGCGGGGGCCGGGTCGAATTCCACCAGGGAGGCCGTCTCGCTCGCGCAGCGGGCGGAGAAGGACGGCGCCGATGGGCTGCTGATCGTCACGCCGTACTACAACAAGCCGAGCCAGGACGGTCTCTACGCGCATTTCCGGGCGGTGGCGGAAGCCACCGGGCTGCCCGTGGTGATCTACAACATTCCCGGCCGCTCGGTCGTCGACATGTCGGTCGAGACCATGACGCGGCTCTACGAGCTGCCGAACATCGTCGGCGTCAAGGACGCGACCGCCAATGTGGCGCGGGTCAGCCTGCAGCGCGCGGCGATGGGGCCCGATTTCATCCAGCTCTCCGGCGAGGACGCCACCGCGCTCGGCTTCATGGCGCATGGCGGCCATGGCTGCATCTCGGTCGCCTCCAACGTCGCGCCGGGGCTGTGCGCCGCATTCCAGGAGGCCTGCATCGCCGGCGATTTCCGTTCCGCGCTGGCCTATCAGGACCGGCTGATGCCGCTTCATGTGGATCTGTTCTGCGAGACCAACCCCGGTCCGGCGAAGGTCGCGCTGGCGATGCTCGGCCGGTGCTCCGAGACGATGCGTCTTCCGATGGTCCCCTGCAGCGACACCGCGCGGACCAAGGTGCGCGCGGCGCTGCTGCACGCCGGGTTGATCTCCGCTGAAGAGACGGCTCTCGGCGTCAGGGCCGTCGCGGGCCGCTGAACGGCATCAGGCCATGAACGCCAAGGCGCCAAATCCTCGGTTCAAGATCGTCGCGGACAACCGCAAGGCGCGCCACAATTACGAGATCGGCGACACGATCGAGGCCGGCATCGCGCTGGTCGGCACGGAGGTGAAGTCGCTGCGCGGCGGCAAAGCGACGATCGGGGAGTCCTACGCCGGCGAGTACAATGGGGAGATGTATCTCTACAACGCCTACATCCCGGAGTACCTGCAGGCCAATCGCTTCAACCACGAGACCAAGCGGCCGCGAAAGCTGCTGCTGCACCGGAACCAGATCAACAAGCTGAGCGGCGCCGTCACCCGCGAGGGCATGACGGTCGTGCCGCTGAAGATCTATTTCGACGACCGCGGCCGCGCCAAGGTCGAGATCGCGCTCGCCCGCGGCAAGAAGCTCCACGACAAGCGCGAGGCCGACAAGGAGCGCACCTGGAACCGCGACAAGGCCCGTATCATGCGGGATAGAGGCTAGGCGCAGCGCCTTCGCGGACTGGGGCGGATTGGGTCGTCAGGCTGACGTCGCGCGGCCCAGATGGTCCGCGACCCGGGCGAACACCGCCTCGAACATCCCGGTCGTCAGCACCCCCGTGTTCGTGTTGTAGCGGGAGCAGTGATAGCTGTCGAAGAGGCGGAGCCGATCGAGCGCGTGTTCCGCGCCGTGGCCGAACGGCGCGTCCTTCAGCCTGATCTCGAGCGCACGGCAGACGCTATCATGCGCGATCCGACCCAGCGCCACCACCGCCGCGCCTTCAGGCAGGGCCTCAAGCTCCGGCTCCAGAAATGTGCGGCAGGTGCGGATTTCTGACGGCGCGGGCTTGTTCTGCGGCGGCACGCACCGGACGGCGTTGACGATCCGCGCATCGACCAGCCAGAGGCCGTCGTCGGGCCGAGCCTCGTATTCGCCCGCGGCGAAGCCGAACTTCAGAAGCGTTCCGTAGAGCAGCTCGCCCGCATAGTCGCCGGTGAAGGGCCGGCCTGTCCGGTTGGCGCCGCGCAGGCCGGGCGCGAGGCCGACGATCAGCAGCCGCGGCGCGGCCGGTCCGAAGGAGGGGACCGGCGCATTGTGCCACTCGGGAAAGGCGGCGCGCTGTTCGTCGCGGAACGCCGCCAGCCGCGGGCAGAGCGGACAATCGCGCGGCGGCGCAGGGGGCTCCGCCACGGCGGCGAGCGACACCAGAGCCGTCCGTCAGCTTTGAGGCGTGGCGTCGACCGGGGCCTGGCGGCGGGCCTCACGCGCGACGCGCTCGGCCGGATCACGCCCGATTTTCGCAGCGAGGTCGGCGAGATCGAGGAAGTGGTCGGCGCGCCGGCGGAGATCGTCGGCGATCATCGCCGGCTGCGTGGTCACGGTCGAGACGACGGTCACCCGCACGCCGCGCCGCTGCATCGCCGCGACCAATGGGGTGAAGTCGCCGTCGCCCGAGAACAGCACCATGTGATCGAGTTTCTCGGCGAGCTCGAGCGCGTCGATGGCGAGCTCGATGTCGAGATTGCCCTTCACCTTCCGCCGCCCTTGGGAGTCCGTGAACTCCTTGGTGGGCTTGGTCACGACCGTATAGCCGTTGTAGTCGAGCCAATCGATCAGCGGACGGATCGTCGAGACCTCGAGGTCCTCCGCCAGCGCCGTGTAGTAGTAGGCGCGGATCAGATACCCGCGGCCCTGGAACTCGCGCAGCAGCCGACGAAAATCGATGTCGAAGCCGACGCCGCGCGCTGTCGCGTAGAGGTTGGCGCCGTCGATGAAAAGGCCGAGACGCTCATCGGAATAGAACATGTGAGAAACGGTCTTTCGTGAGGTCCTGAAGAAGCGCGCCGCCTCGCCTTGCCGCCCCGGGGGCGGGACCCGGGCGAAGCGCGCACAGCCGCATGGTCCTTGCCATGGGAACGGCCGCGCGGTAAAGACCGCCTTCATCCCCTTCAAATGGCAACGAGAGGAGCGACGGTCCGATGGCCCGCGTCACTGTCGAGGATTGTATCGACAAGGTCGAGAATCGCTTCGATCTGGTCCTGCTCGCCGGTCATCGCGCCCGGCTCATTTCAGCCGGTCAGCCGATCACGATCGATCGCGACAACGACAAGAATCCTGTCGTCGCGCTGCGCGAGATCGCCGAGGAGACCGTTGCGCCTGACGATCTGCGCGAGGATCTGATCCATTCGCTGCAGAAATATGTCGAGGTCGACGAGCCCGAGGCGGAAGTGGTTCCGGCGCTCGCCGGCACCGCCGGGCAGCCCGCCGACGACGGCAACATCGCATTCGATCGCATGACCGAAGAGGATCTGCTACGCGGCCTCGAGGGCCTCGTGCCGCCGGCGGAGACCGAAGACGAGGAGTAAGTCCCGGCTTCTAAGCGACCATCTCGAAGCGCCGCCGCGGATCTCCGCGCGCGGCGTTTTTGTATCTTGGCCCAGAATTCTTGTGCGCTGCGGCGGCGGCCACGATATTCCGGGCGTCCGCGCGCGTCGCGCGACGTCACTTTCGGCGGCCCTCGCCCCATGATGCGGCAATACGAGCTCGTCGAGCGCGTCAAGGCGTACAATCCCAACGCCGACGAGGCGCTCCTGAACCGCGCCTACGTCTACGCCATGAAGGCGCACGGCGCGCAGACCCGCGCCTCCGGGGATCCGTACTTCTCCCATCCCCTTGAGGTCGCCGCGATCCTGACGGATCTCAGGCTCGACGACGCCACCATCGTGGCGGCGCTGCTCCACGACACGATCGAGGACACCGACGCCACCCGGGACGAGATCGACGCGCTGTTCGGGCCCCAGATCGGCGAACTGGTCGAGGGACTGACCAAGCTCAAGCGGCTCGATCTGGTCACCAAGGAAGCCGCCCAGGCGGAGAATCTGCGGCGGCTCCTGCTCGCGATCGCGGCGGATGTGCGGGTGCTGCTCGTCAAGCTCGCCGACCGGCTGCACAATCTGCGCACGCTGCACTTCGTGCCGCCCGAGAAGCGCGCCCGGATCGCCCAGGAGACGCTCGACATCTACGCGCCGCTCGCCGCCCGCATGGGCATGCAGGGGCTGCGCGAAGAGCTCGAAGACATCTGTTTCCGGACGCTCTTTCCGGACGCCTACGAGACGATCCTCGGCCGTCTGAACCGGCTGGCTGAGCGCAACCTCGACGCCATCGCCGGCATCCAGCAGGAGTTCGAGGTCAGGTTCGAAGCGCTCGGCATCAAGGCGAAGATCAGCGGACGTTCCAAGAAGCCCTATTCGATCTGGCGGAAGATGGAGCGCAAGTCGGTCGCCTTCGAGCAGCTTTCCGACATTTTCGGGTTCCGCGTCGTGGTCGGGGACGTGCCGGACTGCTACCGCGCGCTTGGCGCGCTGCACTCCGGCTGGCCGACGGTGCCGGGGCGGTTCAAGGATTACATCTCGACGCCGAAGGCGAACGACTACCGCTCGATCCACACCACGATCGTTGGGCCGGGGCATCAGCGCGTCGAACTGCAGATCCGCACCGAGGCGATGCAGCGCCTCGCGGAATACGGCATCGCCGCGCACGCGCTTTACAAGGACGGATCGGCGTCCGAGCCCGACGGCTTTGCGCGCGAAAGCCGCGCCTATGGCTGGCTCCGTCGGACCGTGGAGTTGCTCGCTGAGGGCGACAACCCCGAGGAATTTCTCGAGCACACCAAGCTCGAGCTGTTCAACGATCAGGTGTTCTGCTTCACGCCGAAGGGACGCCTGATCGCGCTGCCGCGCGGCGCGACGCCGATCGACTTCGCCTATGCGGTGCACACCAACGTCGGCAATGAGTGCGTCGGCTGCAAAGTGAACGGCCGCAGCGAATCCCTCGTCACGCCGCTGAACAATGGCGACGAAGTGGAGATCATCCGCTCCGAGGCGCAGGTGCCGCCGGCCGCATGGGAATCGATCGTCGTCACCGGAAAGGCGCGCTCCGCGATCCGCCGCGCCACGAGATCCGCCGTGCGGGCGCAATATGCCGGACTTGGGCGTCAGATCGTGCAACGCGCCTTCGAGCGCGCCGGCAAGCCTTTCGCCGAGGACCGCCTGAAGGCGTTTCTGCACCGGCTTGCGCGCAACTCGGTCGAGGACGTGCTTGCCGCGGTCGGCCGCGGCGAGATGCACTCGATCGACGTGGTGCGGGCCGTGCACCCCGACGTCAAGGACGACCGATCCCAGACGTCCCATGGCGTGGTCGCGCCCGAAAGCGGCTGGTTCGGGCTCGATCACGCGGGCGCCCTTCGCTTCAAGGCGCCTGGGGGAGAGCCGGGCGACGGAACCTTGCCCTCGCTGCCGATCCGCGGACTGCGTGGCGACCTGCCGGTGCGGTTCGCGCCTGACGGCGGCGCGGTCCCGGGCGACCGCATCGTCGGGATCCTGGATCCGGGGCAGGGGATCACGATCTATCCGATCCAGTCGCCGGCGCTGAAGGCGTTCGACGATCAGCCGGAACGCTGGCTCGACGTTCGGTGGGACGTCGATTTCGCCAAGCGCGAACGCTTCCCGGTGCGCATCAAGGTGACCTCGATCAACGAGCCGGGGTCGCTGGCGCTGATCTCCGGCATCATCAGCAATTACGAAGCCAATATCGACGACGTCAGGATGCTCTCGCGCTCGCCCGATTTCCATGAGATCCGGTTCGACCTCGGCGTGTTCGACGCCAAGCATCTGGGCGCGATCATCTCGGATCTCAGACAGGCGCCGGTCGTCAGCGACGTCGAACGGGTCAACGGCTGAGCGTCGCTCGGGATCGAAGGGACATGATGGCTGGTCAGGTGAGACTCGGGGTCAACATCGATCATGTGGCGACCGTGCGGAACGCCCGCGGTGGCGCGCATCCTGATCCGGTGCGGCTGGCGCGGCTCGCCGCCGACGCCGGCGCGGACGGGATCACGGCGCATCTGCGGGAGGATCGCCGTCACATCCGGGACGCCGATATCGAGCGCATTCGCGCGGAGATCGACCGCCCGCTGAACCTCGAAATGGCCGCGACCGCAGAAATGCTCGCGATCGCGCTCAAGGTGAGGCCGAACGCAGCCTGCCTCGTCCCGGAGAAGCGGCAGGAGCGGACGACCGAAGGCGGTCTCGACGTCGTCGGACAGCGCGCGCAGCTCGCTCCCGTGGTGGAGCGGCTTGGCGGCGCGGGGGTGCGGGTCTCGTTGTTCGTCGAGCCTGACGCCGCGGCTCTTGACGCCGCCGCGGATCTCGGGGCGGCGATCGTCGAGCTCCATACCGGGTCCTGGTGCGAAGCGCTGGCGGCCGGCGACGCCGGCCGTGCGGCTCTGGAGTTCGACCGGCTCGCCAGCGGCGCGGCGCGCGCCGCACAGCTGGGGCTCGAGGTCCATGCCGGCCACGGCCTCGACTATGCAAGCGCCGAGACGATCGCGGGCTTGGCCGAAATCGCCGAACTAAACATCGGCCATTTTCTTATTGGCGAGGCGCTGGCGGTGGGGCTGCCGGAGACCATTCGGACCATGAAGGCCGCGATCGCGCGCGGCAGGCGGAAGGCGGCGGCATGATACTCGGGATCGGAAACGACCTCTGCGACGTCCGCCGGATCGAGCGGACGCTCGAGCGGTTCGGCGACCGTTTTCTGCAGAGGGTGTTCACGGACGTCGAGCGGAAGCGCGCTTTCGCCAAGGGCGCGCCGGCCGCCACGCTCGCGAAGCGCTTCGCGGCCAAGGAAGCCTGCGCCAAGGCGCTCGGCACCGGTTTTCGCAATGGCACCTTCTGGCGTGACATGGGCGTGGTCAATCTGCCGTCCGGCCGTCCGACGCTGGCGCTGACCGGCGGCGCCAGAGAACACCTCGAGAAGATGACGCCGCCGGGCTATGAGGCGCGCATCGATCTCACCCTTACCGACGAGGAGCCGCTCGCAGCTGCGGTCGTCGTCATCAGCGCGACCCCGAGACCGTGACCGGCGCAGCCGCGCGCCTTGATTGCCACTCAGCGCGGCGGGGTCTATCACGCCTTCGCGCCGCGGGACGGCGTGCGCTTCGAACAGGACGGCGATGAGCGTGACGACTGAAAAGAAGCAGGCCGCCGAGGGCGGCTTCGCCGAAATCGTCAAGATCTGCGCGCAAGCGCTGCTGATCGCAGTCGTGATCAGGACGCTGATCTTCCAGCCCTTCAACATCCCGTCAGGATCGATGGAGGACACGCTGCTGGTCGGCGACTACCTGTTCGTGAACAAGTTCGCCTACGGCTACAGCCATCACTCGCTGCCGTTCAGCCCGCCGATTTTTTCGGGACGGGTGTTCGAGGCGCTTCCCAAGCGCGGCGACGTCGCCGTGTTCAAGGTGTGGGTGCCGCAGGACGGCTGGACCGACTACATCAAGCGCGTGATCGGCTTGCCCGGCGATCGGATCCAGATGATCGACGGCGTGCTCAACATCAACGGCAAACCGGTTCCGAAGGTGCGGCTGCCGCAAGACTACATAGAAGGCGAGGGCGGCGCCGCCCGTCGGATCCCGCGGTACCGCGAGACGCTCGACAATGGCGTGTCCTACGAGGTCCTCGACATGGACCCCAACGGCTTCCTGGACAACACGCCGGTCTACGAGGTTCCGCCGGGGCACCTGTTCATGATGGGCGACAACCGCGACAACTCGACCGACAGCCGCGTGCAGTCCGCGGTCGGCTATGTGCCGGTCGAAAACCTGGTCGGCCGCGCCGAAATCCTGTTCTTCTCGGTCGAACGCGGCGAGCACGCCTGGGCCTTCTGGAAGTGGCCGTGGAGCGTGCGCTGGTCGCGGATCGGAACGCTGCTCGAATGAAGCGGGCGGCCGTCGCGCGCCAGGAGCTCGAAGCGCGTCTCGGACACGTCTTCGCCGATCCGACGCTCCTCGAACGCGCGCTGACCCATATCAGCGCGGCCAAATCGTCGGAGGGGCGGCTCGGCAGCTACCAGCGGCTCGAGTTCCTCGGCGATCGGGTGCTCGGCCTCGCCATCTCGGGGATGTTGATCGCCGAGTTTCCGAAGGCCGACGAAGGCGAGCTCTCGCGGCGTCTGGCTGAACTCGTGCGGGCGGAGGCGTGCGCCGAAGTCGCCGAGGCGATGAACCTCGCGTCGCACATCCGCCTCGGGCAGGGGGAGGCGAGTTCCGGCGGCCGCAAGAAGATCGCTATCCTGTCCGACGTCTGCGAAGCTGTCATCGGCGCCGTCCACCTCGACGGCGGGTACGAGCCGGCGGCCGCGTTGGTCGACCGGTTCTGGCGACCGCGCATGCTGGCCCCCCGGCGTCCGCTCCGCGACCCGAAGACCGAACTGCAGGAATGGGTGCAGGGACGAGGATTGGCGACGCCCTGTTACCGGGAGATCGAGCGCTCCGGTCCGGACCACAACCCGCAGTTCCGCGTCGCGGTAGCCGTCGAGGGGCTCTCGGAGGCGGAAGGCGAGGGTCCGTCGAAGCGGATCGCCGAACAGGCCGCCGCACGGGCGCTGCTCGTCAAGGAAGGCAAGCTGGCGAGGAATGCCGAATGAGTGACGATCAGAGCCCGCAGGGCGAGGAGGGCCGGACGCGCTGCGGCTTTGTCGCCCTGGTCGGCGCGCCGAACGCCGGCAAGTCCACCCTCGTGAACCAGCTGGTCGGGACCAAGGTCTCAATCGTCAGCCACAAGGTGCAGACGACGCGCGCGCTCGTGCGCGGCCTGGTGATCGAGAACGGCGCGCAGATCGTGTTCGTCGACACCCCGGGCATCTTCCCGCCGAAGCGGCGGCTCGATCGCGCGATGGTCAGCACGGCATGGAGCGGCGCGACCGACGCCGACGTGATCGCGCTGCTGATCGACGCGCGCAAAGGGCTCGATGAGGGCAACCTTGCCATCCTCGACAAGCTCGCCGAGGCGCCGCGGCGAAAAATCCTGCTGCTCAACAAGATCGACACGGTCCGCCGCGAGTCTCTGCTTGCCGTTGCGCAGGAGGCGGCGGCGCGGGTCGGCTTCGACCGAGTCTTCATGATTTCGGCGCTGACCGGCGACGGCGTGCGCGACGTGGTGGCCTATCTGGCGGACGAGATGCCCGCCGGCCCCTGGCTCTATCCGGCCGACGACGTCTCGGACCTTCCGCTGCGCGTTCTCGCCGCCGAGATCACCCGTGAGAAGCTGTTCGCTCGGCTGCACGACGAACTGCCTTACGCCTCCACGGTCGAGACCGAGAAATGGGAGACGCGCAAGGACGGCTCCGTGCGGATCGAACAAACGATCTATGTCGAGCGCGAAACCCAGAAGCGCATCGTGATCGGCAAGGGCGGCCAGACCGTGAAGCAGATCTCGACCGAAGCGCGGAAGGAGATCTCCGAGATCATCGAGGCCGAGGCTCACCTGTTCCTGTTCGTCAAGGTGAGGGAGAACTGGGCCGACGATCCGGAGCGCTACCGCGAGATGGGGCTCGATTTCCCCAAGGCGTGACGGCTGACGGCTTAAAAGCCGGCGCGGAGCGCGTCACCGCCTTGATCTCGCAGCAATCGTCGGTGAAATTTCCGTCTTCCATCTGAGGCTTCGGCGCTCGGACGACGTCTGCGGCGCGCAGACGCCCGACGCGTCGCGCCGCGAGCTATGTCGGGGGACATGGACAACATCACCGTCGTCAACGCGATTCTGCTGTTCGGCTCCGCGCTGATGCTGGTCGGTATCCTGTCCTCGCTGGTCGCCTCCCGCTTCGGCGCCCCGCTGCTCCTTGTGTTCCTCGTTATCGGGATGCTCACCGGCCAGGACGGCCCGGGCGGCGTCGCGTTCGACAACTACCGGCTGACCTATCTGATCGGCTCGCTCGCGCTCGCGATCATCCTGTTCGACGGCGGCCTTCGCACGCGCCTCTCACATATTTCGGGCGCCGTCGCGCCAGCCGTGATGCTGGCGACCCTCGGGGTCGTGCTCACCGCGGGGATCGTGGGCTCTTTTGCAGCCTGGATGCTCAACCTCACCTGGCTCGAAGGACTGCTGGTCGGCGCCACCGTGGCCTCGACAGACGCCGCGGCCGTGTTCTTCCTGATCAGGTCCAGCGGTCTTCAGCTGCAGCGGCGGGTCAATGCGACACTCGAGATCGAGTCGAGCACCAACGATCCGATCGCCGTCTTTCTCACCGTCATGCTGGTCGGGCTGGTCTCGGCGGGAGGCGGCGAGGGCGGTCTGTCGATCTTTGGCCATTTCCTCCAGGAGGCCGTGATCGGCGCCGCCGCCGGCGTCGCGGGCGGTTTCGCGCTCGCCTTCGTGCTGAACAAGGTGGAGCTTCCGTCGGGCCTTCATCCGCTGTTCGTGGTGGCGAGCGCCGTCGCGCTGTTCTCGCTCGCCGCGGTGCTGCACGGCTCAGGCTTCCTTGCGGTCTACCTTGCGGGGATCGTGGTCGGGAACCGCCAGGTGCGCGCGCTGCCGAGCATCATTGCGTTCCACGACACCGTAACCTGGCTCTGCCAGATCGTCATGTTCATCGTGCTCGGAATGCTGGTGACGCCGTCGCAGCTGTTGCCGGCCGTGCCGTCCGCGGTGGCGATCGCGGTGGTGCTGATCTTCGTCGGTCGCCCGGCGGCCGTGGCCGCATGCCTGGCGCCGTTCGGCTTTTCCCGGAAGGAGATCACCTTCGTCGGCTGGGTCGGCCTGCGCGGCGCGGTTTCGATCTTCCTGGCGGCGATCCCGACGCTCGCGCAGGTTCCGAACGCGCAGGTCTACTTCAACATCTCCTTCGTGGTGGTGATCATCTCGTTGGTCGTCCAAGGCTGGACGATCACGCCGCTCGCGCGCCGCCTGAACCTCGCGGTTCGCCAGACGCCCCGCGCCGTCAACAGGGTCGAGATCGATCTCCCCGGTCAGCTGGCGCAGGAGATGGTCGGCTACGCCGTGACGCCGAACTGCCCGATCCTGGCGCGCGACTCGATCCCCCGCTGGGCGCGGCCCATCATGGTCGTCCGCGCGAACGAGATCCTCGATCCGGCCGAGGCGGGGAGTCTGAAACCAGGCGATTACGGCTACTTTCTCGCCGCGCCCGAGCGGGTCGCGGAGCTTGACGGGCTGTTCGCGTCGACCGAGGCGGGCCGCGCGCGGCCTGCGCTCGGCGAATTCCCGCTTCGGGGCGACGCGGCGCTCGCCACCCTCGCCGAGCTCTACGGCCTTCAGGTTCCTCCCGAGGAGCGCGACCGGACGGTGGCGGATTTCTTCGCGAGCCGATTCGAGAGCCGGCCGGCGCTCGGCGACGTGGCCGAGTTCGGACCCGCGACGCTCATCGTCCGCGGCCTGGACGACGACCGCGTGATCCGGGCCGGGCTCAGGCTTGAGGACGAGGGCGAACCCTCCGTCTCACTGACGCCCGGCGCCGAAGGCGAACCGCTGACCGGCCGCAGGGCCGCGCTCGGGCGTCTGGCGTCGCGGCTCCGCGACAGACTGAAACGCGCCGCGTAACGGATCGGAAACCATGACAGGCTATTCTCGCGGCATGATCGTCCGCACCCGTTGGCGCATGGCCGCCGCACAGCTCACCCTGTGGATCGTCGCCGCAGGCGCGGTCAGCTATTTCGGGCAACAGGCCTACGCCGGCGCCCACGGGCTGATCGCGAGCCGGTCGACCGAGATTGAGGTGCAGCAGCTGACCGCGGAACTTGTCGCGGTGAAGGCCGACCGCGCCGCAATCGAGCACCGCATCGACCTGCTCAGCACCGATCGGCTCGATCCGGACCTGCTGGACGAACGGGCGCGCGCGGACCTCGGCTGGTTGCGGCCCGACGATCGCGTGATCCGCCCGCACTGACCTGATCCGGCGAATTCCGCCTGCCCCCTTGCTACTTTCGTCGATCATCTGTCAGATCGGAGATGGAAGCCGCTCGCGCGGACGCGTCTCGCCTTCGTCGTGCCCGCGCGCTAGCTTCCTCAGAAAATAAGAGGAAAAAGCCAGGGACCCGGATGGCAGCCACAGCCGCCAAGAAGCAGCCGTCGAAACGCGCCAGCGCGTCGCCGGCCTCAAAGTCCGCGACGCCGGCAAAGTCGGCGAAGTCAGAAAGCGGCGGCGACGCCGCCGGCGTAGCGCCGTTCTCGAAGGAGCAGGAGCTCCACGCGCATCGCGAGATGCTGCTGATCCGTCGCTTCGAGGAGAAGGCCGGCCAGCTCTACGGCATGGGTCTGATCGGAGGCTTCTGTCACCTCTATATCGGCCAGGAAGCCGTCGTGATCGGGATGCAGATGGCGCTGACGCCGGGCGACCAGGTGATCACCGGCTATCGCGACCATGGCCACATGCTCGCCTGCGAGATGGACCCGAAGGGCGTGATGGCGGAGCTCACGGGCCGCCGCGGGGGCTACTCCAAGGGCAAGGGCGGCTCCATGCACATGTTCAGCGTGGAGAAGCAGTTTTACGGCGGTCACGGCATCGTCGCCGCACAGGTGTCGCTCGGCACCGGGCTCGCCTTCGCCAACAAATACCGCAAGAACGGCAAGGTGACGCTCGCCTATTTTGGCGACGGCGCGACCAATCAGGGGCAGGTCTACGAGAGCTTCAACATGGCGAAGCTCTGGAAGCTGCCGGTCGTCTACGTCATCGAGAACAACAAATACGGCATGGGCACCTCGGTCGAGCGCGCCTCTTCGACGACCAACCTGTCCCATCGCGGCGCGAGCTTCGACATCCCGGGCGAACAGGTCGACGGCATGGACGTGCGTGCGGTGAAGGCCGCGGGCGACCGGGCCGTGAAACACGCGCGTGAGGGCAACGGCCCCTATATCCTCGAGATGGTGACCTACCGCTATCGCGGCCACTCCATGTCGGACCCGGCGAAGTACCGGTCCAAGGAGGAGGTCCAGAAGATGCGGGAGACGCACGATCCCATCGAGCAGATCCGCAAGCGGCTGATCGAGAACGGCCAGGCGACCGAGGATGAGCTCAAGGCCGTCGACAAGGAGGTGCGGGACATCGTGAACGCCGCCGCGGAGTTCGCGAGTTCCGACCCGGAGCCCGATCCGTCAGAGCTCTGGACCGACGTCCTGCGCTGACCGGCAGGCCGCCCCCGCGGGGGCGGCCGATGAAAAGAAGACTTGAAAGAAAGAGAGACGCGCCCCGATGCCGATCGAAGTCCTCATGCCGGCGCTTTCGCCGACCATGGAGGCGGGCAAGCTCGCCAAATGGTTGAAGAAGGAGGGCGACGCGGTGAAGTCCGGCGACGTGATCGCCGAGATCGAGACCGACAAGGCCACGATGGAGGTCGAGGCGGTCGATGAGGGCACGCTTGGCAAGATTCTGATCGACGAAGGCGCCGAGGACGTAAAGGTCAACACGCCGATCGCGCTGCTCCTCGGCGACGGCGAAGACGCGAGCGCCTTGAACGGCGGCGCAAAGCAGGCGGGATCGGGCGAGAAGCAGCAGAAGGCGGACGCCGCGCCTCCCGCCGAGGGGCCGACGTCCGGCGGAGAGGCGGCCGCGAAAGCCGCCGAAGAGGGAGCCGCGAAGGACGAGGCCGGCGGCAAGCAGCCGCCGCAGGAGGCGAAGGCGACGGGTTCGGCGGCCGCCGCTCCGCCCCAGCCCGAGGCTGCGCCGGAGCCTGACGTTCCTGAGGGGACGGAGATGGCGACGATCACCGTCCGCGAGGCGTTGCGCGACGCAATGGCCGAAGAGATGCGGGCCGATGACCGCGTGTTCCTGATGGGGGAAGAAGTCGCCGAATACCAAGGGGCCTACAAGGTGAGCCAAGGCCTTCTGGACGAGTTCGGCGCCGAACGGGTGATCGATACGCCGATCACGGAGCACGGCTTTGCGGGCGTCGGCGTTGGCGCCGCGCTGGCCGGCCTGAAGCCGATCGTCGAGTTCATGACGTTCAACTTCGCCATGCAGGCGATGGACCAGATCATCAACTCGGCCGCCAAGACGAATTACATGTCGGGCGGCCAGATGAGCTGCTCGATCGTGTTCCGCGGGCCTAACGGAGCCGCGGCGCGCGTCGCCGCCCAGCACAGCCAGGACTACTCGGCCTGGTACTCGAGCGTTCCCGGCCTGATCGTGGTTGCCCCCTATACGGCCGCCGACTTCAAGGGGCTGCTCAAGGCCGCAATCCGCAACGAAAACCCTGTCGTCTTCCTCGAGAACGAGATTCTGTACGGCCAGTCCTTCCCAGTGCCGAAGCTCGACGACTACGTCGTGCCGCTCGGCAAGGCGAAGGTCGCCCGTCCGGGCAAGGACGTGACGATCGTCGCCTGGTCGATCGGCATGACCTACGCGCTGAAAGCCGCCGAGGAACTCGCCAAACAAGGCATTGAGGCGGAAGTCATCGACCTACGGACGCTGCGGCCGATGGACACCGACACGATCATCGAGTCGGTCAAGAAGACCGGACGCTGCGTGACGGTCGAGGAGGGGTGGGCGCAGTCGGGCGTCGGCGCCGAGGTGGCGGCCAGAGTCATGGAGCGCGCGTTCGACTGGCTCGACGCGCCGGTGACGCGGGTCTCCGGCAAGGATGTCCCGATGCCATATGCGGCCAACCTCGAGAAACTCGCGCTGCCGAGCGTGGCTGAGGTGGTCGAGGCCGCGAAGGCGGTCTGCTACCGGTCCAGGTTTAGGACGGGCCTGGGCACATGACGATAGACGTTAAAGAAGTGTTCAGAGATCTGCCAGTCGAACCACTTGCTGCTATAGGTATAGTCTTTGAAAGACTGGACGGTTATTTACGTAAAGATGATTCTGACAGCGAGTATAGAGCTGCGGTAAACTTAATAAGGCGCTTCATCGAAGCTGCTGAATTGAAGATTAGTGTTGAGCTAGGAGTGAATACTCCGTGGAAAGATGATTATTATGAAATTAAAAATAACTACCACGCCCTAATCGTCGAGAATTATGTGGGCCGCATTGAGTCGGAGTCGATCGATGAAATTAGGCAGTGGAAAGAATCTTCTGATACCGAGGAGTTCGGTTTCGCGCGCTTTAGCAACGATGAGCGGGAGAAAGTTTTTTCTCACATCGAGAAGATCAGGGTTTTAATAACGAGCTCTGGTTTAAGTGAGAAGAAGAAAGCAAAATTACTTGATCGTCTCGGCGATCTGCATGACGAGGCAATGCAGGAAAAGACCCGCACCGAAAGGTTTTTTGCTTTTATGGGCGACATGGCGTTTGTAGTAGGTGATATGGCCGAGAAGGCGAAGCCTGCCATTAGCGAGGTAAAGGACATCCTGCGGATAGTTATGGGTAGCCGGGCGAGAAATGAAGGCGTCGTGCTTCCTGCGCCAGATGATCTTCCGCAGTTGCCGACATCTTGAGTTGAGTGGTCAGCCCTATGAGCGCCGATCCGGCCCTGCGCCGCGCCACCTACGCCGACCTCGAAGCGGTTCCGTCGCATCTCGTGGCGGAGATCGTCGACGGCGTGCTGGAGACGCATCCGCGGCCGTCGCCGCGCCACGGGGCGGCCGCTTCTGGTCTCGGAGCCGAACTGAGCGGCCCGTTCCAACGTGGTCGCGGGGGGCCAGGGGGCTGGATTTTCCTTGTTGAACCCGAACTGCATCTCGGTTCGGATGTCGTCGTTCCTGACCTGGCCGGGTGGCGGCGCGAGCGGCTGTCGGCTGAGCCTGACACGGCTTTCATCGAGGTCGCTCCCGATTGGGTCTGCGAAATCGTCTCGCCTTCGACCGAGCGACTGGACCGCGGTCCGAAGCGGCGGATCTACGCTAACGCTGGCGTCGGACACCTTTGGCTTCTTGATCCCCGCGCCCGCGTCCTCGAAGCGTTCGCCAACGCCGCCGGGCAGTGGCTCCTGCTCGCCACCTTCGAGCCCGGCGAAGAAGTTCGAGTCGCGCCGTTTGACGCTGTCGGCTTTCCGCTCGACGCGCTGTTTCCGTTCGACGAGCCGCAGCCGCCACAGACGCCTTCCGCAGAGGCCTGACGCCCGATGCCCACCAACATCCTGATGCCCGCGCTCTCGCCGACCATGGAGAAGGGCAACCTCGCCAAGTGGCTCGTGAAGGAGGGCGACGAGGTCAAGTCGGGCGACGTGATCGCGGAGATCGAAACCGACAAGGCGACGATGGAGGTCGAGGCGGTCGACGAGGGCCGGATCGGCAAGATCGTGGTGCCGGAAGGCGCCTCGGACGTCGCCGTGAACGAGCCGATCGCGATACTGCTCACCGAGGGCGAGGACGACAGCGCGCTGAACGAGGCTTCAGCGCCTCAAGCCAAAGCCGCGCCGGAGCCGGCGAAGACCGAAGAGCCGAAGCCGGCGGAGCCTCGGCCTTCGGAGGCGAGGCAGGACGAGACGCCGAAGGCGGAGCCGACGGCCGGCAAGCCCTCGAGCCCGGTCGCGAACGGCCAAGACAAGGGCGAGCGCGTCTTCGCGTCGCCGCTCGCACGGCGGCTCGCGAAGGAAGCAGGCCTCGACCTGAAGGCGCTGTCCGGCTCCGGACCGCATGGCCGCATCATCAAGGCCGATATCGAGGAGGCGAAAGGCGCCGGCGGGGGCAAGGCCGCGCCTGCACAGGAAGCCCGCGGGAGCGCCCCGGGCCCGACGCCTGCCTCCGACGAAGCGATCCGCAAGCTGTTCCCGGAGGGCTCCTACGAAGAAGTCCCGCATGACGGCATGCGCAAGACCATTGCGCGCCGCATGACGGAGGCGCGTCAGACCGTGCCGCAGTTCTACGTCACGGTGGACTGCCGGATCGACGACCTGCTGGCGCTTCGCGAACAGGTCAACGCCGCTGCGCCCGAGAAGGACGGCAAGCCGGCGTGGAAGGTCTCGGTCAACGACATCGTGGTGAAGGCGCTCGGCGTCGCGCTCTCGCGGGTGCCGGACGCCAACGTCACCTGGACTGAGGGCGCATTGCTGCGCCACAAGCACGCAGACGTCGGCGTCGCGGTCGCGCTGCCAAACAATGGCCTGATCACGCCAATCATCCGCGCCGTCGAAACCAAGACGCTGTCGACGATCGCGAAAGAGATGAAGGACCTCACGGCGCGCGCCCGCGACCGGAAGCTGAAGCCGGAGGAGTATCAGGGCGGCACGACGGCGGTGTCCAATCTCGGCATGTACGGCGTCAAGGATTTCACGGCGGTGATCAATCCGCCCCACTCAACCATTCTGGCGGTGGGCGCCGGTGAGAAGCGCGCCGTGGTGGTAGGCTCCGAGATCAAAGTCGCGACCGTGATGAGCATCACGCTGTCCTGCGACCACCGCGCGGTCGATGGCGCGCTCGGCGCGACCCTGGTGGCCGAAATCAAGAAACTGATCGAAAAGCCGATCGCGATGCTGGCGTGAGTCGATCGTCTCTTCCTTTTGAGGAGAAGAAACGGCGCCGCATCGCAGATCCTCACGGCAAGGAAAACCAATGCCTCTGGTCCGCATCTCGCTCCTCAAAGGCCGCAACGAGGCGCACAAGCGCGCGATGGCGGAGAGCGTCTACGAGGCGCTGCGGGAAGCTTTCAACGTGCCGGAGAACGACAAATTCGTGGTGATCCACGAGCATGACAAATCCGAGTTCGTCTACGCAGCGAGCTATCTCGACGTCGCTCATGACGATGATCTGGTGATCGTGCAGATCACCGCGAACGAAGGTCGTTCGACCGAGATGAAGCAGGCGCTCTACCGCAACATCGCCGAGCGGCTCGAGATGAGCGCAGGCGTGAAGCCGAACAACGTCGTCATCAACCTCGTTGAGGTGAAGAAGGAGAACTGGTCCTTCGGCGACGGCGTCGCGCAGTACGTGTAATGATGAAGGCCTATCTCGCCGGGCCAGAGGTCTTCCTGCCGGATCCGTCGGCCTTGGCGGCGCGGAAGAAGGCGATCTGCCGGCGCTATGGGTTCGAAGGGCTCGATCCTTGCGAGAACGACCTCACGCCGGAACCATCGCCGTCCCCCGCCTCGCTGTTCGCCGGGAACCTGCGGATGGTCGAGGCTTGCGACGTCGTCGTGGCCAACCTCACGCCGTTTCGCGGCCCGAGCGGAGACATCGGCGTGGCGTTCGAGGTTGGCGTCGCCTTCGCCATGGGGAAGCCGGTCTTCGGCTACTCGAATGATCCGCGCGTTCTGCGCGACAGAGTCTTGCAGAACCCGTCAGAGGCGGTCGGCTCCGGGCGACCGTTCCACACCGACGGACTGGCGGTCGAGGATTTCGGTCTCCCTGAGAACCTGATGCTGTCGGAGGCGGTTCGCTCCTCGGGCGGCATTTTCGTCCGCGGCGAGCCGGGGCCGGCGCTGCCGCTGACCGATCTGAGGGTCTTCGAGTCCTGCGTCGCCGAAGCGGCGCGCATTTTGGTCAACCGGAGAGGCCCCACAGGGATCCTCGCAGAGAACCGACAGGCGGCGCGAAGCCATGGCTGAACCCTACGACGTGCTCATCATCGGCGGCGGGCCCGGCGGCTATGTGGCGGCCATTCGTTCCGCTCAGCTGGGCTTCCGAACGGCGGTGGTGGAGCGCGAGCACCTGGGCGGCATCTGTCTGAACTGGGGCTGTATTCCGACCAAGGCGCTGCTGCGCTCGGCGGAGATCTATCACTACTTCCAGCACCCCGACGCTTACGGGCTGACCGCGGAAAAGATCGGCTTCGACATCGCCGCCGTCGTCAAGCGTTCGCGCGGCGTCTCCGCCCAGCTCAACGGCGGCGTCGGCTTCCTGATGAAGAAGAACAAGATCGACGTCATCTGGGGCGAGGCGACGATCGTCAGGCCCGGCGAGGTCAGGGTCGTTCCGCCGAAGAAATCCGTGCAGGGCCCGCCGGCGCCGGCGCCGAAGGGCGCGTTCGGGGAGGGGACCTATCAGGCGAAGAACATCATCGTGTCGACCGGCGCCCGGCCACGCGCTTTGCCGGGCCTCGAACCCGACGGGAAACTCGTCTGGACCTATTTTGAGGCCATGGTTCCGGACGTCATGCCGAAGTCGCTGCTGGTGATCGGCTCCGGCGCGATCGGGATCGAGTTCGCCAGCTTCTACCGCACCATGGGCGCGGAGGTGACGGTCGTCGAGGTGCTGCCGCAGATCCTGCCGGTCGAGGACGAAGAGATCGCCGCCCACGCCCGCAAGCGTTTTGAGAAGCAGGGCGTCCGTATTCTGACCGGCGCGAAGGTCGCCAAGCTCGACAAGGGCACGAACGAGGTGACGGCGACGGTCGAGCTCGGCGGCGGCAAGACCGAGACGATCAAGGCCGAACGCGTGATCTCAGCCGTGGGCGTTGTCGGCAACATCGAGAATCTCGGCCTGGAGGCGCTCGGCGTGAAGACCGAGCGCGGGATCATCGTGACCGACGGGCTCGGCCGCACCAGCGTGAAGGGGATCTTCGCCATCGGCGACGTCGCAGGGCCGCCGATGCTCGCCCACAAGGCCGAGCATGAGGGCGTCATCTGCGTCGAGGGCATCAAAGGGCTGCCGGTCCATCCGATGGACAAGGCCAGGATTCCTGGATGCACCTACTGCAACCCGCAGGTCGCCTCGGTGGGATTGACCGAGAAGAGCGCCAAGGAGAAGGGACGCAAGATCAAGGTCGGCCGCTTCCCGTTCAGCGGCAACGGCAAGGCGATCGCGCTCGGTGAGCCCGAAGGCCTGGTCAAGACGATCTTCGACGCCGAGACGGGCGAACTGCTGGGGGCCCACATGGTCGGCGCGGAAGTGACCGAACTCATCCAGGGCTTCGTCATCGCCATGAATCTGGAGACGACGGAAGAAGAGCTGATGCATGCGGTGTTTCCGCATCCGACGCTCTCCGAGATGATGCACGAGAGCGTCCTCGACGCCTATGGCCGGGTGATACACACCTGAGATACGGGTTTTTCCGCACAGGAGCGGAACCCTCCTGCCTCAACCCGGTTTCCTTCCGGTGGAACATGCAGGGGAGTCTGCTTCATGGAAGGCGTCGGCTGGATTATGGCGATCATTCTCGGCGGCATCGCCGGCTGGATCGCGGAACAGATCATGAAATCCGACATGGGGGTGATGATGAACATCATCCTCGGCATCGTGGGTGCGCTGGTCCTGAACGCCATCCTCAAGATGCTCGGCGTAATCCCGCCCGAGGGCTGGATCTGGCAGTCCGTCATCGCCGTGATCGGAGCGTGCCTGTTGATCTGGATCTGGCGGATGGTTCGCGGACGGACCGCCTGACCGGCGTTTTGCGGAGGTCTGGCGCGCGTCGTCGCGCCGCCGGGCGCATCGACGGCGCCCTCGTGATGGCCTAGGTTTGAGGGAGAGCGGGCGAGCGTCGGCTCTCCCTTTTTCTTTGCCGCCGTGAGCGGCGAGCAGGACACGCAGCGAGCCATGGTCACGGTGCTCGACCGCACCAGCGGCGCCCCGCGCCCCCGCCACCCGGAGAAGGCCAACCGCCCGGAAAGCGAGGCGCTGCGCAAGCCGGCCTGGATCAGGGTTCGCGCGCCGACCTCACCGATTTACCGCGAGACGCAGGACGTGGTGCGGGCGAACAAGCTTGTCACGGTCTGCGAAGAGGCGGGTTGCCCGAACATCGGCGAGTGCTGGTCGAAGAAGCACGCGACCTTCATGATCCTCGGCGACACGTGCACGCGCGCCTGTGCGTTCTGCAATGTGCGGACCGGAATGCCGGAAGCCGTCGATGCGGCGGAGCCGGATCGGGTGGCGGATGCCGTAGCGAAACTCGGCCTCCATCATGTCGTGATCACGTCGGTCGACCGGGACGACCTTCCGGACGGCGGCGCGCGCCATTTCGCCGAGGTGATCGGAGCGATCCGGTCCGCGAGTCCGGGCACGACCATCGAGGTGCTGACCCCGGATTTCCTGCGGAAGGCGGGGGCGCTCGAGATCGTCGTCGAGGCGCGCCCGGACGTGTTCAACCACAATCTCGAATGCGTGCCGTCGCTTTATCTGACGGTCCGGCCCGGTGCGCGCTACTTCCATTCGCTCCGGCTGCTCCAGCGCGCCAAGGAGCTCGACCCGACGATCTTCACCAAGTCCGGCATCATGGTCGGCCTCGGCGAGGAGCGGAACGAGGTGCTCCAGCTGATGGACGATCTGCGTTCGGCCGAAGTCGACTTCCTCACGATCGGCCAATATCTCCAGCCAACGCGACGCCACCACCGGGTCGAGCGCTTCGTTCCCCCCGACGAGTTCGCCTCCTATGAGACGATCGCCTATGCGAAGGGTTTCCTGATGGTCGCCGCCAGCCCGTTGACGCGCTCTTCGCACCATGCCGGCGAGGATTTCGAGAAGCTCCGCGCTGCGCGAGCCGCCACACGGACGGGACCCGCGATCGCGGCCGAGTAAGCGGGCCGGGTCCGGCGATGCCGCTTCCCGACATCTTGCGGGGCAGGCTTGCGCTGCCAGTCATCGGCGCGCCGATGTTCATCGTGTCCGGGCCGGACCTCGTGATCGCGCAATGCAAGGCCGGCGTGGTCGGCGCATTCCCGGCGCTGAACGCGCGTCCCGCCCAGATGCTTGATTCCTGGCTTACGCGGATCGAGCGAGAGCTTTCCGAATTCGCCGCGGCCAATCCTGAGCTGCCGGTCGCGCCCTACGCCGTCAACCAGATCGTCCATGCGTCCAACGCCCGGCTGGCGGACGACATGCGGGTTTGCGAGGCGCATCGCGCGCCGATCGTCATCACGTCGCTCAGGCCGCCGGACGAGGTGGTGGCGGCGGTTCACGGCTGGGGCGGGATCGTACTGCATGACGTGATCTCGGTGCGGCACGCCGAGAAAGCCGTGGCGGCGGGAGTGGACGGTCTGATCCTCGTTTGCGCAGGCGCAGGCGGCCACGCCGGCGCGTTGAGCCCGTTCGCGTTGCTCCAGGAGGTCCGCGCCTTCTATGACGGGCCGATCGCTCTCTCGGGCGCCATCGCGAGCGGGGCTGCGATTCTCGCCGCGCAGGCGCTCGGCGCTGACCTCGCCTATATCGGCACCCGGTTCATCGCCACGGCCGAAGCCGACGCGGATCTTCGCTACAAGCAGATGCTGATCGACGGCGCCGCCGCCGACATCGTCTACACGCCGTTCTTTACCGGCGTCGCCGGCAACTACCTGAGGTCCTCGATCGCGGCGGCCGGCCTTGATCCGGAGCATCTCGCCCCCCGCGACAAGAGCCGCATGGACTTCGCGACATCCGCCAAGGCTTGGCGCGACATCTGGGGCGCGGGGCAAGGCCTCGGCGCGATCGACGACGCGCCGGCAGTTGATTCACTCGTGCGGCGGCTTTCGTCAGAATATGTGGCGGCGAAAAGGCGGCTCTGCGGCTAGTAGATGTCGCAATCCCGAGGCATTCGCGGGAGATCAGTTGCAGAAAATCCTCACGCCGCCAGGAAGACCAGAATGGCTGTCGACAACGACGCGCGAGGAGGTCATTTAGCCATCACCGCGCGCCGCCGTCGGGGGTTCGCGTTCAAACTGGTGATTGGGTAAAAAATGATCCGCAATATCGTTCTCGGCGCGGCCTCTGTGGCGGCGCTGACCTTCGCGTCGGCTGCGTTCGCGGCCGATCTTCCGGCTTACGAGCCGGCTCCCGCAGTGGCGGCTCCGGTGGTGCCGTCCTTCAGCTGGACCGGACCCTATGTCGGCGTCCAGGGCGGCTACAGCTGGGGCGACACCAACATTCCGGGCGTCAAGCCGAAGGGCTTCGTCCTCGGCGGCTACGCGGGCTACAACTACCAGTTCGACAATTCGCCGGTCGTGGTGGGTGTCGAGACCGACCTCAACTATGCCGACATCGACGACAAGTCGGGCGGCGTGAAGGCCACGACCCGCTGGAACGGCGCGACCCGCGCCCGCGTCGGCTACGCGTTCGACCACTTCCTGGTCTACGGCGCCGGCGGTCTCGCCTATGCGGACCGCAAGGTTCGCGTCGCGGGCTTCGGCAAGGACAGCAAGACGGCGGTCGGCTGGACGGTCGGCGGCGGCCTTGAGTACGCCGCGACCGACAATGTCTCGGTCCGGGCCGACTACCGTTACGCCGACTACGGCAAGGACACGTTCCGCGCCGGCGGCGGCCGCGGCCGGGCCGACTATGACGAGCATCGCGTGATGGCCGGCGTCGCCTACAAGTTCGGCTGGTAAGCTTTTCGTCTACTCGAAATGAAGAGCCCGGGCGCTGGCGCGTCCGGGCTCTTTTTCGTTCAGGCGACGAGGCGCCGGTTGGTCAGACGATCTCCGCTGCGCGCACGCTGAAGCAATGGTCGCGCACGCGCTCCTCCTCTCGGGAGAGCGCGGGGGACGATGCGAAGCCTTGTGGGAAGTGGCGGAAGGGGTGGGATTCGAACCCACGGTACGGTTGCCCGCACGGCGGTTTTCAAGACCGCTGCCTTAAACCGCTCGGCCACCCTTCCGCGGTCGCCGAAGCGCCGCGGACATTTAGCGTTTCCATTGGGCGAGCCGCAAGCCGTCGCGCCGACGGCTCGTCCATGCGAAGTCTCCGCAAGTTTCTCACGGCCGGTTAAGGAACGTGGTTGAGGCTTTCTTGCCACGCCCCATTCCCGCCGCAATTGCGCGACCATTTTGTCAACGAAGCGTGACGGCGCGGACACATGCGCCGGTCTGATTCGGGGGGATACGCCGGAACCCGCTTGGGTTTTGGCTTGGCCGTGCGGGCTTGATACACAGGCCCGACGCGTGCAATCTCCCCGCGTCAAACGGGGAAGAACGGCATGAACGCTGCGGCGGAACGGCTTCACACGAAGCGTCATAGCTTTCCCGCAAGTTCGCGCACCGCATCGACAAAGCGTCTTTCTCTCTCCTCCGCAGCAGGGCTCGCCGCGCTGGCGAGTCTGCTCGCCGGCTGCTCGGCTCAGAACCGAACGGCAACCGCCTCTGTCGAGCCTGCCGCACTGACCGCAGAAGCTTCATCCGAGCAGGTGGCGGCGGTCGCCAACGCGACGCGCGCGCCCGGCGCAAAGCGTTACGTTTTGGCCGAAAAAGCGGCGGCGCCCCGGAAGCGACCGCAGGTCGGGCTGGCTTCCTGGTACGGCTCCGCGTTCCAGGGGCGCCGGACGGCCAATGGAGAAACGTTCGATCTCAGAGGCTTCACGGCGGCTCATCCGAACCTGCCGCTGCCGTCCTACGTCCGGGTGACGAACGTCAAGAACGGCCGCTCCATCGTGGTGCGGGTGAACGACCGGGGCCCCTATCATAAAGGCCGCATGATCGACGTCTCGCGCCGCGCGGCCGACGTGCTCGGCTTCCGCGGCGACGGCGTCGGCAATGTCAAGCTCGACTACATCGGGCTGGCGCCTCTCTCGGGCCGCGACGACGAAAAGCTCCTCGCCACCTATCAGGAGTTCGGCCGTCCCCGCGCGCCAGAAGGGGTGCAGATGGCTTCGCTCAAGCCCGTGACCGACTCTGAGCTCGCCTCCGAGGTGCGCCAGCCGGCGGAGACGCTGGTGGCGAGCGTCACCCCGGCGCCGGCCGCGACGGCTCCGGTTCCTGCGCCGGCGCCGCTCGCCTATGCGTCGGCGGAGAAGCCTGCGGCGACCGACCAGGCGGCGACCGTCACTCTCGCTGCAGCCCCTGTCGCCGCTGCGCCCCAGCCGGCCCCGGTTCCGGCCTCGATCGCCAAGGCCGAACCGCAGGCGCCCGCCTCCGCGCCGACGAAGGTTGCTTCGACCAAGCGCGTCGTGCGTCCGGCGGAGCCGGTGCTCGCGAGCTCCGCGCCTGATCTGCGCAAGACGATCGGCGCGGAGACGACGCCTGAGCCGGCTGCCGAGCCGGTCGCCAACGGCCAAGTGGCCTCCCGGATCGCCGCGACCTTCGACAGCTTCGGATCGGCCGCGTTCGCTTCCGCGGCCGAGGCTCCGCAGCCCGGCCTCGCCAGCGCATACGCTTCCTTCCGCTAACTCTGAACCGCATCCTCGATTGTGCGCTGACCTGACGCGGCCTATCCTCTGCGCCTGAGGAGAGGCGTAGCGTCGCGATGATCGGGTTCCTTTCCGCCGGCGCAGCGCGCCGCGCGAGTCTCTTCGGCCTCGTTTTCCTGGCGGCCATCCTTCCGCGCGCGACACTGGCTGCAGCGCCCGCAGGCCCCACCGCCGCGCCGATCGCCTATCTTTACGACGTCGGCGCGGGTTCGACGCTGTTCGCCAGACAGGCGGACCTGCCCGCTGCTCCGGCCAGCATGGCCACGCTGATGACGCTCGAGCTCGTCTTCAAGGCGATCCATGAAGGACGTCTGAAGCCCGAGGACAGCTTCAAGATCACCGAGGACGCCTGGCGGCGGGGCGGCGCCCCCTCGCGCGGCTCGACGATGTTCGCCAAGCTCAATTCCGAGGTTCCGCTGCCGGATCTGCTGCGCGGAATGATCGTCCAGTCCGGCGGCGACGCGGCGATCACGCTGGCGGTGGCGCTTGCAGGCTCAGAGCCCGCCTTCGCCGAGATGATGAACCGCCGCGCCCAGGAACTCGGGCTCACGCGGTCGACTTTCCGCAACGCAACCGGGCTGCCCGACCCCGAGCAGAAGATGACGGCGCGCGACATCGCGCGGCTGGCGCTGCACATCATCGAGACCTATCCGGATGAATACCGGATCTTCGCCGAGCCGGAGTTCACCTGGAACAAGATCACTCAGCGCAACCGAAACCCGCTGCTCGCCGACTACCAGGGCGCGGACGGGCTCAAGACCGGGTACACGCAGGACTCCGGCTTCGGCCTGGTCGGTTCGGTCGAGCGCGACGGCAGGCGCCTGATCCTCGTGCTCAACGGACTCGAAACCGCAAAGGACCGCGCCCAGGAAGCCCGCAAGCTGCTCGATTGGGGATTCACCGCCTTCGAACAGCGCGAGCTGTTCCCGGCTGACGAGCAGATCGCCGAGGCCCGGGTCTTTGGCGGCGCGGCCCTGTATGTGCCGCTCGTCGCCAGTCGCGCCGTTGAGCTGCTCACCCCAAAGGGTGATCAGACGCGGGTGGTTGCGCGGGTCAGCTATGACGGACCGGTCCTGGCGCCGATCGCGAAGGGCGCGCGGATCGGCACGCTCAGAGTTTGGCGCGGAGACACGTTGACGGTCGAGACCGCCCTTGTCGCCGCTGAAGACGTGCCGGCGGGCGATATGAGCCGACGCGCCTTTGACGGCGCGCTTGAACTCGTGAGCGGCTGGTTCGACAAGATCGTCGCCCGGATCTGATGGGGCGCTTCGTCACTTTCGAGGGCGGGGAAGGGGTCGGCAAATCGACCCAGATGCGCCGCTTGGCGGCGCGGCTTCAGGCGTCCGGCCATGAGGTCTTGACCACGCGCGAGCCCGGCGGGTCGCCGCGCGCCGAGCATCTGCGCGAGGTGCTGCTGTCGGGCCGGGCGAAGCCGTTTGGTCCGATGGCGGAGACTGTGCTGCTCGCTTCGGCCCGGGCCGATCACGTCGACCGCGTGATCCGGCCGGCGCTCGGACGGGGCGCCTGGGTGCTGTGCGACCGCTTCATCGACTCGACGCGTGCGTATCAGGGCGCGTTGGGCGATATCGACTTGGGCGTGATCTCAGCGCTTGAACGCGTCGCGGCAGGCGACTGCGTGCCGGATCTGACGCTGATTCTGGACGCGCCCGTCGAGCTCGGGCTCGGACGCGCCGGGGCGCGCGCCGGGGACGGGGCCCAACGCGACCGGTTCGAGGCGGAGGGCGCCGCATTCCACGATCGGTTGAGGCGGGCCTTCATCGACATCTGCCGGCATGAGCCGCGGCGCTGCGTCCTGGTGGATGCGACCGGCGCAGAGGAGGAGGTCGAGGCCCGCGTCTGGGACATCGTCACGCGCCGGTTCGATCTGACCGCCGCTATGGCGCCGGCATGAGCATCCCCTCGGAGGGGACGCCGGAATCCGACCGGCGCGAAGGCTGTCCTCCGCCGCGCGAAACGCTTCGTCTGGTGGGCCACGCCGCAGCCGAGCAGGCGCTGCTTTCCGCGTACCGCTCGGACCGGATGCACCACGCCTGGCTGATCTCGGGGCCGGAAGGCGTCGGCAAGGCGACGCTGGCCTATCGGTTGGCGCGCTTCGTCCTCGCCCATCCGGATCCGGCCGATGCGGCCGTCCAGACCGCGCAGGACCTGGCGGTTGCAGAAGATCACCCCGCGGCCCGCAGGCTGGCGCGGCTGTCGCACCCGGATCTGCTGGTGCTGCGGCGCGGCTGGAACGCGGACCGGAAAACGTTCTTCGCCGAGATCCGGGTCGACGATGTCCGGCGCACCGGCTCGTTCTTCGGCTCGACCGCAGGCGAGGGCGGCTGGCGCGTCTGTGTCGTCGACACGGCGGACGACATGAACGGCGCGGCCGCGAACGCGCTTCTCAAGGCCCTGGAGGAGCCGCCGCCGCGCGCGCTGTTTCTGCTGCTCAGCGCGGCTCCGCGGGCGCTTCCGGCGCCGGTGCGCTCGCGCTGCCGCTCTCTGCGGCTTTCGCCGCTGCGCCAAGCGGAGACGCTCGAAGTGCTGAAAGGCCTTCCTGAGGTCGCCGAGGAGCACGAGGCTGAGGCGCTTGCGACAGCCGCCGAGCTTTCGGAGGGCAGCGTGGCGCGCGCCTTGTCTCTGCTTGCAAGCGACGGCGCCGCGCTCCGCAACATGGTGACAGGCCTGCTGGATCGTCTGCCCGCCGTCGATGTGAGGGCGGCGCATGCGCTCGCGGAGGACGTCGCGCGCCGCGGGGCCGAGGCTCGCTTTGCGCTGTTCGTCACGCTGGTGGGCGATTGGCTGCACGCCCGCGTGTCCGCCGGCGCCGCACTGCGGGAACCGCGCCTTGCGCGCTTTGCGGAGCTGTGGGAGAAAACCGCCCGTTCGGCCCACGATATCGAGGTGTTCAACCTCGACCGGCGGCCCTTCGTCCTAGAGACGCTGACCGAGCTCGCCGGCCTCGCGCGCCGCTGACGGCGGCCCGGCGAGACCCGAGCCCGGAATGTCGGACGCCAAACCGCCTTTCTACGTCACCACCGCCATCGCCTACCCGAACGGCGCGCCGCATATCGGCCACCTCTACGAGGCGGTCGCGACCGACGCGATCGCCCGCTTCCACCGTCTCGACGGCCGCGACGTGCGCTTCTTGACGGGCACCGACGAGCATGGGCTCAAGATGGCCCAGACGGCAGCGCGCGAGGGCGTGACGCCGCTCGAGTGGGCGACCCGCAACGCGGGCCGGTTCCGCGAGATGGACGAGCGCTACGGCGTCTCCTTCGACCGCTTCATCCGGACCACGGATCGTGACCACTACGCGGCGAGCCAGGAGCTCTGGCGGCGCATGGCTGCGGCCGGCGACATTTATCTCGGCAAGTATGAGGGTTGGTATTCGGTTCGGGACGAAGCCTATTTCGACGAGAGTGAAACCGTTCTCGCCGAGGACGGCAGCCGGAAGGCGCCGACCGGCGCGCTGGTGGAGTGGGTCGTCGAGGAGAGCTACTTCTTTCGCCTGTCCGCCTACCAGGAGAGGCTCCTCAAGCTCTACGAGGAGCAGCCCGGCTTTGTCGGGCCGGAGGCGCGGCGCAACGAGGTGCTCGCCTTCGTCAAAAGGGGTCTTTCGGACCTGTCGATCAGCCGCACCACCTTCAACTGGGGCGTGCCGGTTCCGGGCGACCCCAAGCATGTCATGTATGTCTGGGTCGACGCGCTCACGAACTACATCACCGGCTGCGGCTTTCCCGACGATATGGCGAGCTTTGAGCGCTACTGGCCGGCCAATCTGCACGTCATCGGCAAAGACATCATCCGCTTCCACACGGTGTTCTGGCCGGCGTTCCTGATGTCGGCCGGGCTGCCGCTGCCCAAGCGCGTGTTCGCGCATGGCTTCCTCTACAATCGCGGGGAGAAGATGTCGAAGTCGGTCGGCAACGTCGTCGACCCCTTCGCGCTTGCGGACGGCTATGGCGCGGATCAGGTCCGCTACTTCCTGCTCCGCGAAGTGCCGTTCGGGCAGGACGGCAGCTACAGCCACGAAGCGATCGTCGGCCGCATCAACGCAGACCTCGCCAACGACCTCGGCAATCTCGCGCAGCGCTCGCTCTCCATGGTGGCGCGGAACTGCGAGGGAAGGGCGCCCTCGCCGAGTGCCTTCGCTGAGGCGGACCAGACCCTGCTCTCCGCGGCGGACGCGCTCCGCGGCAAAGTGCGCGCAGCCTTCGACGACCTCGCTCTGCACAATGCGTTGGCGACCATCTGGGCCGTCGTGGCGGACGCCAACCGCTATTTCGCGGGCCAGGAGCCTTGGGCGCTGAAGAAGACGGACCCGGAGCGGATGGCGACGGTGCTCTACGTCACGCTCGAAGTGGTGCGGCAGGTCGCCGTCCTGGCGCAGCCCTTCATGCCGCAATCGGCCGCAAAGCTGCTCGACCTGCTCGGCGTTTCACCCGAGAGGCGCCTGTTCGCCTCGCTCGGAGAAGGCGGCCGGCTGGCTGCAGGCGCCGCGCTGCCGGCGCCGCAGGCGGTCTTCCCGCGCTATGTCGAGGCTCCGGCGGAGGCGGCGTCATGACCGCTTTGGTCGACAGCCACTGCCATCTCGACTTCGAGGACTTCGCTCCTGAGCGCGACGCCGTGGTGGCCCGTGCGATCGACGCCGGCGTCGGCTTGATGGTCACGATCTCGACGCGCGTTCGGCAGTTCGACCGCATTCTCGCGCTCATCGAACGCTATCCGAACGTCTTCGGCACGGTCGGCACGCATCCGCAGAATGCGCACGAAGAACTCGACGTCACCGCGGACGATCTGATCCGGCTGGCCCGACACCCAAAGATCGTCGGCTTCGGCGAAGCCGGTCTGGACTTCCATTACGACACCAGCCCGCCGGAAGCTCAGGAGCAGGGTTTTCGAGTTCACATCGCGGCGGCGCGTGAGACAGGACTGCCGCTGGTGATCCATTCACGGGCGGCGGACGAGCGCATGATTGAGGTTCTGGAGGACGAGGCGGGGAAGGGGCCCTTCCCGGCGGTCCTGCACTGCTTTTCGTCCGGCGCGGAGCTTGCGCGGCGCGGCGTGGCGCTCGGTCTCTACGTGTCGTTCTCCGGAATCCTGACGTTCAAGAAATCCGACGAGCTTCGCGCCATCGCCGCGGAGGTCCCGGCCGACAGGCTGCTCGTCGAGACCGACGCGCCATACCTCGCTCCGGACCCGTTCCGCGGCAAACGCAACGAGCCGGCCTACACCGCGCGCACGGCGGGCGTTCTGGCCAGGACGCGCGGCTGGACCGAAGACGAGACGCGACGCATCACAACCGACAATTTCTTCCGTCTTTTCAGTAAGACAGACAGGAACGCTCTGGTGAGCTCGAAAGACTCGGCGGCCGCGTGAGGCTGCGCGTCACGATCCTTGGCTGCGGCTCCTCCGGCGGCGTCCCGCGCGTGGCCAGCGGCTGGGGCGCCTGCGACCCGAACGAGCCGCGGAACCGGCGCAGGCGCTGCTCGATCATGGTGGAGCGCCTGGGGCCGCACGGCGTCACGCGGGCCGTCGTGGACACCGGCGCCGACCTGCGCGAGCAGCTGATCGACGCCCGGGTGGAGCGCGTCGATGGCGTGCTCTACACCCATGAGCACGCCGACCACACCCATGGCATCGACGACCTCAGGCCGCTCGCCATCCATGCCCGAGGGCGCGTCGACATCTGGTGCGACGAACAGATGTCGGGCTTTCTGAACAGCCGCTTCGGCTACGTCTTCGCCACGCCGCCCGGCAGCGACTACCCGCCGATCCTGAACGAGCGCCGTCTACATATCGGCCGGCCGGCGAGCATCAGCGGCCCCGGCGGCGAGCTCGAGGCGCTGCCGATCGCGCTGGTCCATGGACGCGAGCGGGCGCTTGGATTCCGTTTTGGAGACGTGGCTTACACGCCAGACGTCAACGAGATCCCGAAGTGGGCGGAGACATATCTCGAGGACCTCGACGTCTGGATCGTCGACGCGCTCCGGTACACGCCGCATCCGAGCCATTTCTCAGTCAGTGACGCGCTTGGCTGGATCGAACGGCTGAAGCCGCGCCGCGCCGTCCTCACGAACCTGCATACGGACCTCGATTACGCGACGCTCAAGGCGAGCCTGCCGCCATCGGTCGACGTTGCGTTCGACGGCATGGTCATCGAGAGCGCGACGAAAGCCGCTGAACCGAGCGATCGCGAAGCCGTAACGTGAGCTGATCGCTGCCGGAAGGCTTCGTCGGAGACCAGTGGAGCACGAGCCCGGGGACGCCAAGAGCCAGGCCCAGACCTCCGGGAAAGTTCCATAATATATCTTATGCGATTCACGAAGGGCTGCGCCGGCGTGCTGTTAGTCGCCGTATTGTCGTCCTCTCTCAGGCCCTTTCCGCAGCCGTGAGCGCGCCTCGAGCGCTTGCCCGGAGCCCCTCATGACGCCGTCCAGTGACATCGCCCGCCTCATCGAGATCATGGCTGCGCTGCGCGCGCCCGGGACGGGCTGTCCGTGGGACCTCGAGCAGACCTTCGAGACGATAGCTCCCTACACCGTGGAGGAAGCCTATGAGGTCGCAGACGCCATCCAGCGCGGCGATCTTCTGGATCTGAAGGAGGAGTTGGGCGACCTGCTGCTGCAGGTCGTCTACCACGCGCGCATGGCCGAGGAGCGCGGCGCCTTCGGGTTCGGTGACGTCGTCGAAGGCGTCACGCGGAAGCTGATCCGCCGGCATCCGCACGTCTTCGGCGAAGCCCGTGACCTCGCGCCGGAAGCGATCGCGCGGCTCTGGAGCGCCATCAAGGCTCAGGAGAAAGCGGAGAAGGCAGCTGCGAGGGGCGGGCGCGACGACGGCCATGCCAGCCTGCTCGACGGGATCGCACTCACCCTGCCCGGCCTCACACGCGCCGTGAAGCTTCAGGAGAAAGCCGCGACGGTCGGCTTCGACTGGGATGACGTCGCGCTCGTCATAGGCAAGGTGCGCGAGGAGGCTGACGAGGTCGCCGAAGCGGTCGCCTCAGGCGACCGGGACGCCGTGGAGGACGAGATCGGCGATCTGCTCTGCGCGGTCGCCAACCTCGCGCGGCATGCCGGGGTCGATCCCGAGGCGGCCGTGCGGCGGTCGAACTCGAAATTCGAACGAAGGTTCCGCTCGATCGAGCAACAGCTTGCGAAGATGGGGAAAACGCCGGCAGACAGCGACCTCGACGAGATGGACTCGCTGTGGAACCGCGCAAAGGAATTGGAGCGGCGGGCGAGGGAGTAGCTCGTCGCCCTGCCCCTCAGGCCGCGCGCTGAGCCGCGTCTTCATCCGGCAGCCGCTCGCGCAGGAAACGACAGATCCGATCGAGGGCCGTGCGCGCTTCCGGGATGATACGCGCGAAGGCCTGCCAGACATGCGGCATCTCGCTCCAGACCTCGAGCTCAGCCGGCACGCCCGAGGCCTGCAGCGCCCGCTGCATCCGAACCGCGTCGTCGCGCAGGATTTCGTCGCTTCCGCACTGGATCAGGCAGGCCGGCAGGCCGCCAAGATCTCCGAACAGCGGCGACAGCAGAGGGTTCTTCGGGTCACAATGCGGAGCATAGGCTCCGATGACGGCCGGAAGCCCCTCGACATGCAGCAGCGGGTCGAGCGCGGCGTTCGCCCTCAGGCTCTCGCCGCTGCCGGTCATGTCCACGAAGGGCGACATCGCGACCGCGGCTGCCGGCATCGCGACGCCTTCGGCCTTGAGCTTCAGCAACAGCGCGAAGACCAGATTGCCCCCGGCGGAATCGCCCACGATCGCGAGCCGGCGCGGCGAGACGCCCCGGTCAAGCAGCGCGCGATAGGCGGCGGCGGCGTCATCGAGGCCGGCCGGAAACGGATGTTCAGGAGCGAGCCGATAATCGATCACCGCGACGCGCGCTGCGGCTCCACGCGCAATTCGTCCCGCGATGCCGCGGTGCGTGCGCGGGGAGCCCGAGACGAAGCCGCCGCCGTGGAGATACAGGATCCGCCGGTCCGTCACGAGACCTGAGGGCGCGTTCCACTCGACCGGCACGCCCGCAAGCCCGGCGCTCCTTACGGTGACGCCTGCCGGCCGGTCCGGCGCAAACCGCGCCACCAGTTCCATGGAGCGCCGGATGCGGTCCAGATCCGGCTTGGCGTGCATGCGCGTCTTAACCGCGTGCCGCATGAAGAATCGGAGAAGTCGCGCGCGAGCGCTCACGGCTGAAGACATGCATGGTCCCTGACGCGGCGACTGAACGCGCGACGCGCGGCGTCTCCGCCCCGCGGGGAGACGCCGTCACTTCGCATATGCAAGAATGTTGTCGCTCGCGTGTCGAAGCGAATCAGCGATCAGGGCAAATGGCCAAAACAAACGACCTTTTTGCCGGAGCGGCCCCAGAAGCGCCGCGTCGTCCCGGGGCGCGGGAAGCTGCGCGCGCCCTGCCCCGCGCCGCGGCGCCAGCCGAGGCGAGCTACACGGCTGCCGATATCGAGGTGCTCGAAGGGCTCGAGCCGGTGCGCCGCCGTCCGGGTATGTATATCGGCGGCACCGACGAGAAGGCGCTGCACCACCTGTTCGCGGAGGTGCTCGATAACGCGATGGACGAGGCCGTCGCCGGCCACGCCACCTTCATCGCCGTGGACGTCGGGACGGACGGATCGGTCACGGTCACGGACAATGGCCGGGGCGTGCCGATCGATCCCCACCCGAAGTTTCCGGAGAAGTCGGCGCTCGAAGTGATCATGACCACCCTGCACTCGGGGGGTAAGTTCGACTCCAAGGTCTACGAGACGAGCGGCGGCCTGCACGGCGTCGGCGTCTCCGTCGTGAACGCGCTTTCGGAGCGGCTGGACGTCGAGGTCGCGCGCAATCAGCGACTCTATCGACAGTCCTTCGCGCGCGGTCTGCCGCTCGGCGCGCTGGAGGAGGTCGGCCCCGTCCACAACCGGCGGGGAACGAAGGTGCGGTTCCTGCCGGACCCGCAGATCTTCGGCGTCGGCGCCCGGCTGCAGCCTGCCCGCCTCTACCGCATGGCGCGGTCAAAGGCCTATCTGTTCTCCGGCGTGGAAATCCGCTGGACCTGTCCGGCGGAGCTTATCGCTAGCGGCGACGACACGCCGGAGCGCGCGACGCTGCATTTTCCGGGCGGCTTGAAGGACTTCCTCGCCGCGAGCCTGTCGGACCGGGAGCTTTCCGTCGAGATATTCGCGGGCGCCCACAAGAAACCCGGCGGTCACGGTTCGGTCGAATGGGCCATAGCCTGGACCGACGATGGCGAGGACGGTTTTTGCCGCTCCTACTGCAACACCATTCCGACTCCCGAGGGCGGCACGCACGAGAACGGCTTGCGGATCGCGCTGCTGCGCGGGCTTCGCGGCTACGCGGAGCTCGTCAACAACAAGCGCGCCGCGATCCTGACCGGCGACGATGTGATGCTTGGCGCCGCCGCAATGCTTTCCGCCTTTATCCGCGAGCCAGAATTCCAGGGGCAGACCAAGGAGCGGTTGGCCACGGCGGAGGCTTCCCGGATCGTCGAGCAGGCGGTCAAGGACGCGTTCGATCACTGGCTCGCCGCCTCCCCGCAGCAGGCCAACCGGCTGCTCGAGAGCGTCATCCTGCGCGGCGAGGAGCGGCTGCGCCGCCGGCAGGAGAAGGACGTCGCGCGCAAGACTGCGACCCGCAAGCTGCGCCTGCCGGGCAAGCTGGCGGATTGCAGCCAGGCCGGCGCGAAAGGCTCGGAGCTCTTCATCGTCGAGGGCGATTCCGCCGGCGGCTCGGCCAAGCAGGCGCGCGACCGCGCCACCCAGGCGGTGCTGCCCCTCCGGGGCAAGATCCTCAACGTCGCCAGCGCCGGGGCCGACAAGCTCGCCCAGAACCAGCAGCTCGCCGACCTGCTGCTCGCACTCGGCTGCGGCACGCGCTCGCGCTACTCGGACGCCGATCTCCGCTATGACCGGGTGATCGTGATGACCGACGCCGACGTCGACGGCGCGCATATCGCGTCGCTGCTGATGACCTTCTTCTTCCGCGAGTTGCCGGAGCTGATCCGCAACGGCCACCTGTTCCTTGCGGTGCCGCCGCTTTACCGCTTGAGCCATGGCGGCGTCACGCTTTACGCGCGGGACGACGCTCACAAGGACGAGCTCGTCGCGAAGCGTTTCAAGGGGAAGAACGTCGAGATCGGCCGCTTCAAGGGCCTTGGTGAGATGATGCCGGCCCAGCTGCGCGAGACCACCATGGACCCTGCGCGCCGCACCCTGCTTCGCGTCGGGATCGACGGCGCCGAAGAGGAGCCCACCCGCGACGCGGTCGACAGGCTGATGGGAACCAAGCCGGAGGCCCGCTTTCGGTTCATCCAGGAGCGGGCGCCCTTTGCGGCCGAGCTGATCGACGTGTGAGCGGCGCTTGGGGTGGCTTTGCTCGGATCGGCCCTATAACGGCTGGACGATGCGCAAGGATCGGAATCTGCGATGCGACGCCGCCTGAAGCTTGTCCTTCCGTGCCTCCTCTGCGTTGCGGCCGCGCCGGCACTCGCCCAGACTCCGCCGCCGCCGGCCCCGCCCGCTTCCGTCACGGCCCCGCCGGACAAGATCGATCCTGGACCCATCAGGCCTGACAAGCCCGCTGCGCCGGATGGGAAGACTGAAGCGCCCTCCCCGTCGGCCGACGCTTCGACGAAACCCGACGACGCCCTCGGCGTGCCGGCGCAGGTCACCGCCTTGCGGGTCGCCGGCCCCTGGCAGGCCAACGGCAAACGCGGCTTCTCGCGCGTCATTGGCGTGCTCGACGGCGATCGCCAGCGTTTCTACGTCCAGTGGCTCGAGGATCCGGACTTCCACGTCGTCGAAACAAAGGAGCTCGAGGATCCGGACGCGGCAGAGCTGACGTTCGGCGATGTCCGCGCCGAACCCGCCGACGCTGGCGTCACCGTGTTTCTCGACACCGTGCCGGACAAAGAGGGGATGCGTGACACCTGGGTGGTGGTCATCGGCGAGCCGGGCGACGTCCGCTTCGGTCCTGCGACGAACTGAGCGGCCGCCGATCCGCGCGGCTGACGGCGCGCGTGGGTCGGTTGCAGGACCGCTCGCAGTAACCGCGATCACGTTTTCGCCGGTCGCGGCAATTGACAATCGGCCGCCAAAGCCTCATTTCCCAACGTGGATCACGGGCGCCGCGCGTGTTGGCGCGCGCCCGAGGCGAGCGATCGCGGCGCTGTTGCGCCGCGCCCTCCCCTGGCCGGCCGGCTTTTAAGGACGTCATGACCTTTTCAGAACTTGGACTGAGCCCGAAGGTGCTCGCCGCCGTCGAGACGTCGGGCTACACCGAGCCGACGCCCATTCAGGCGGCTGCGATCCCGCATGTGCTGGAGCGCAAGGACGTTCTCGGCATTGCGCAGACCGGCACGGGCAAGACGGCGTCGTTCACCCTGCCGATGCTGACCCTGCTCGAACAGGGTCGCGCCCGCGCGCGAATGCCCCGCACGCTCATCCTAGAGCCGACGCGGGAGCTGGCGGCGCAGGTCGAGGAAAGCTTCGGCAAGTATGGCCGCAACCATAAGCTTTCGATGGCGCTGCTGATCGGCGGCGTCTCCTTCGGCGACCAGGACGCGAAGCTCACCCGCGGCGTCGACGTGCTGATCGCCACCCCTGGACGACTGCTCGACCACTTCGAGCGCGGGCGACTGCTGCTGACCGGCATCGAGATCCTCGTCATCGACGAGGCGGATCGGATGCTCGACATGGGCTTCATCCCCGACATCGAGCGCATCTGCAAGCTGATCCCGCCGTCGCGCCAGACGCTGTTCTTCTCGGCCACCATGCCGCCGGAGATCCAGCGGCTCACCCAGCAGTTCCTGCGGGACCCGGTCCGGATCGAGGTGGCGCGCCCCTCGACCACGGCGGCCACTGTAACCCAGCTGCTGGTGGCGGCGAATGATGAGCCGTCCGAGAAGCGCGAAGCGCTTCGCCGGGTCATCCGTGAGGCCACCGACTTCAAGAACGCGATCATCTTCTGCAATCGCAAGCGTGACGTCGCGGTCGTCTACAAGTCGCTCCAGAGGCATGGCTTCAAGGTCGCGGCGCTGCATGGCGATCTGGACCAGCGGGCCCGCATGGCGGCGCTCGACAGCTTCAAGAATGGTGAAGTCGATCTGCTGGTGGCGAGCGACGTCGCCGCCCGCGGCCTTGATATCCCGGCTGTCAGCCACGTCATCAACTACGACGTCCCGATCCATGCGGAAGACTATGTGCACCGCATCGGCCGCACCGGGCGCGCGGGCCTGAGCGGCGTCGCCGTCAGCCTGGTGGCGCCCTCTGACGCCAAGCATCTCGGCGCCATCGAGAAGCTGACGCAGTCCTCGATCCGGTGGCAGGGCGAGCCGCTCGATCTCGAAGCTGCTGCGGCCGAGTCCAAGGGCCGTTCGAGGACCGCGCGTCGGCCGCGGAGCGAGAGCCCGTCAGCGGCTGCCCGTCCGGCTCGCGGACCGCGGCGCTCCGCCGCCTCCGAACGGAATTCCGAACGCCCGGCGATCGAGCCGGCCTCGGCGCCTGCGCCGCGCGCGGTCGAAGCGGCCCGTCCTGCCGAGGCCGCTCCCCGTCCGTCGGCGCCTCGCCAGCGGCGCAGCCCCGAGCGGACGCCCGCCCCGGCGGAACGTCGTCCGCAGGCGGCCGGCGGGGACGAGCGCGTGGTCGGCCTCGGCGACCATGTGCCTGCGTTTCTTCTTCGTCCGGTGCGCGCCAAGCGCGCCTGACCGGTCGGAACCGCTGATCGTAACTTCGCCTTTACGGGTTCGATAAAATTATACGTGCCGGCACTGCCGGCGCGCCCAAAGCCCGCTCGCGACGCGCCTGACTGACATCGCGAGTACGGGGGCCTTGGAAGATGAGCGGCGCGAACGATTTCGACCGCACCATCGCGTTCTGCGAAGCGGCGATCCAGCGTCTGAGGGTGCACCGCCACCCCGCCTACCCGCGCAATTACGAATTCTGGTATACATACGCGACGGGCTACAACGCGGCGCTCAACCGCGCGGTGAACGAGTCGCTCGACCGTGATCCTGCGATCTCGGAAGCTGATCTCGACCTCCTCTACGAGACATATCTTTCCCCGTTGCGGCTGTCGGAACGGGTCGATCACGTCGGCTCCCGTATCCTGACCGAAATTTCCGAGGTCGCTGACGTCCTCAAGGACGCTCGCAAATCCAGCGACGATTACGCCGCCACGCTGCAGCGCGTCTCCAATGAAGCGGATCGGCTTGGGCCGGTGGGCCAGGCGCTCAGCGAGCTCGCCAGAGGCCTCCGGGACACGACCGAACGGATGGTGGATCGCACGCGTGAGCTCGAGCGCCAGCTTGCGGCCTCGCATGACGAGATGCAGGAGCTCCACAACACGCTCGAGGTCATCCGCGCGGAATCGTTGACCGATCCGCTGACGGGGCTGGCCAACCGGAAGTTCCTGCAGGGCGCGCTCGACCAGAACCTGGTCGAGGCCGCGCACGGCCAGCGCTTCTCGCTGCTCATCATCGACATCGACCACTTCAAGGCGTTCAACGACAACTACGGCCACCTGACGGGCGATCAGGTGCTCCGGCTCGTCGCGCTGGCGCTCAAGCAGAACGCCAAGAACGAGGATGTCACGGCGCGCTTCGGCGGCGAGGAATTCGCCATCGTGCTGCCAGACACTCCTCTGTCCGCGGCGGCCGCGATCGGCGAGAGAATCCGCCGCGCGGTCATGGCGAAGGATCTCGTGAAGCGGTCGACCGGCGAGCACCTCGGCCGGATCACGGTGTCGGTGGGCGTCGCCACCTGGCGACGCGGCGACAGCGCCCAGAGCATCCTGGATCGAGCCGACAGCTGCATGTATGTCGCGAAACGATCCGGCCGGAACCTCGTGGTGGCCGAGGACGATCCCCGCGCGATGGAGCCCGCCGCCGCCAGGGTGGCCTGACGGCGGCGCGTCTCGCTGTTCTCAGGCGACTTTGCTCGCCTGCTCTTCAGCCTCGAAAGTCGGGTAGTCGGTATAGCCTGCAGCGCCGCCGCCATAGAGCGTGTCGCGGTCGGGCTCGGCCAGCGGCGCGCCCCGGCGGATACGCTCCACCAGGTCAGGGTTCGCGATGAACGGCCGGCCGAAAGCGACGAGGTCGACTGCGCCCGATGCGACCCGCTCGATCGCCAGCGCGGGATCGTAATTGTTGTTGCCGATATAGACACCCTTGAAGGCCTGGCGCAGCCGGGCGAGGTCGAAGCCGCCCTCCGGCGCGCGCGCGCCCTGAGTTTCGCCTTCGATGACATGGATATAGGCGATCCCGAGCTCTGACAGGCGCTCGACGGCGCGAACGAACAAGGGCTCGGGGTTCGAGTCGGAGATGTCATTGAACGGGCTGAGCGGCGATAGCCTGACGCCCACCCGATCCCGGCCGATCGCCTGCGCCGCGGCCTCGGTCGCTTCCACGAGAAACCGCGTGCGGTTCTCGATCGAGCCGCCATAGGCGTCGGTCCGCTTGTTCGTCTTGTCGCGCAGGAATTGGTCGATCAGATAGCCGTTGGCGGAATGGACCTCGACGCCGTCGAACCCGGCTTCGATCGCGTTCGCGGCCGCCTTGCCGTACTGGGCGACGATGCCGGGGATCTCGTCCAGCTCCAGGGCGCGCGGCGTCTCGAACGGCTTGAAGCCGGACTCGGTGAAAGCCGCTCCTTCCGGCTTGATCGCCGACGGAGCCACTGGCGCCGCGCCGCCGGGCTGAAGATCCGGGTGGGAGATGCGGCCGACATGCCAGAGCTGCAGCACGATGCGGCCGCCCTTGGCGTGGACCGCATCGGTGACCTTGCGCCATCCGGCGATCTGTTCGGCCGAATAGATCCCGGGCGTCCAGGCGTAGCCCTGCCCTTCCGGCATGATCTGGGTCGCCTCGGCGATAATCAGCCCCGCGCTCGCCCGCTGCGCGTAATAGGTCGCGTTGAGATCGTGCGGGGCGAGCGTCGTGTGATCGGCGCGCGATCGCGTCAACGGGGCCATGACGATCCGGTTCGGAAGCGTAAGCGGGCCCAGCGCGAGAGGCTGGAAGAGCACGTCAGCGTTCGGCTGCGACATGAAAGAGCTCCGGGATGTGAGGTCGCCGGCGAACGCCGGCCATGCTCCCACATAGGCGCTCTTTCGGGAGCCACACCCCTCCCGGCCAAACTGCCGCGCAAGCGACGTTTGCGCCGCCGCTAGGATCGGGCGCTCGGCCCTATTCTCTGCCGCTCTCGCGGCCGCGCGGCGTCACGCGGCAGGCACGTAGCTGTCAGGCCTGGCGGGCGTGATCGCGACCGACTCTCCGCAGCCGCAGGCGGACGTCTGGTTCGGATTGTTGAAGACGAAGCGTTGCGTGAGCTTCTCGGTCACGAAATCCATTTCGGTGCCGAGCAGATAGAGGATCGCCTTCGGATCGATGAGGACCCGGACCCCCTTCTCCTCCACGACCTCGTCTGTCGGACCCGGCTCAGCCGCATAATCGAGCGTGTATTCCATGCCGGCGCAGCCGCCGGTTTTCACGCCGATCCGCAGGCCGAACACCGGCGTCTCCGACCGCTCGATGACGGAGCGAACGCGCTCCGCGGCGCGGTCCGTCATCGTCATCACCTTGGGACGCGGGCGCGTCGACGCCATGTCCTCGACTCCTCTGGTCTGTCGCTCGAATATAAGGGCCGGCGGCTGAATTATCGAGACAGGCTACGGCGCTCAGTAGGTCGTCCAGATGCCCGGCGTGGCGATCTCCAGCAAATTGCCGTCGGGATCGCGGAAATAGATGCTGGTCCCGCCGCGCGGCCATGAGACCCGCCCCTCGATGGGAACGCCCTGCTCGGAAAGCCGCGCCTCCCAGAGCGGGAGCTGGTCCGCATCCGCCGCGAACGCGAAGTGGATGTGGCCCGAGGCGTCATGCCCGGGGATCACGCCGCCGGGCGGTGTCTGCGTCTCCGCTGAGCCTCCGCGCCGGAATAGCAGCAGGATGCTCCGCTCCGCGACATCGAGGGCGACCAACGCGTCGTTCTCGAACAGATGCGGCAAACCGAACAGCCGGTCATAGAACGCGACGGCGCGGCCGAGGTCCTCGACGTAGACGCCAGTCTCAAGCACGCCGGCGAGGCGTGGCGCAGTCCTGCTGCTGAAGGTTCCGGCGGCGCTCAGAGCCGCCTCACCACATGTCGAGCGCGACCCGGGCCTCGTCTGACATGCGGCTCTGATCCCACGGGGGATCGAACACCATGTTGACGTCGACCTTGCCGACGCCCGGCACCGCGCCCACCGCGTTGACGACCCACTCCGGCATCTCGCCCGCGACAGGACAGCCGGGAGCGGTCAGCGTCATGTCGATCGTGACGTCGCGGCTGTCCGCGATGTCGATCCGGTAGACGAGGCCGAGCTCGTAGATGTCCACGGGGATCTCGGGATCGTAGACGGTCTTCAGCGCCGAGACGATGTCGTCCGTCAGCCGCGCGAGCTCCTCGGGAGGGATCGCGCTGTCAGCCGCGACCGGAGTTGGGGCCGTCGCTACGTCGCTCATTGTCGAGCCTTTCTCAAGCGAACAGGTCTCGCGCCCTGGTCAGCGCTTCCGCCAGACGATCGATCTCGTCGGTCGTGTTGTAAAGCGCGAAGGACGCACGGCAGGTCGAGGTCACGCCAAGCCGCTTCAGCAGCGGTTGAGCGCAATGCGTGCCCGCGCGAACCGCCACGCCGGACCGATCCAGCACCGTGGCGACGTCATGCGCATGGGCGCCCTCGAGGTTGAACGAGACGATCGCCCCCTTCCCCGGCGCGCGGCCGAAGATCCGCACGGCGTTGATCGCGCCGAGCCGCTGATGCGCATAATCCCTCAGCGTCGTCTCATGCGCGGCGATCGCCTCGCGGCCGACCTGCCGCATATACTCGAGCGCCTCGCCGAGGCCGACCGCCTGCACGATCGGCGGCGTCCCCGCCTCGAACCGGTGAGGCGGATCGCCATAGGTGACGAGGTCCTCGGTGACGTCGCGGATCATTTCGCCGCCGCCGTTGAACGGCGCGAGCGCCTCGAGCCGCTCTCTCTTGCCGTAGAGCACGCCGATGCCGGTCGGCCCATACACCTTGTGGCCCGTGAAGACGTAGTAGTCGCAATCGATGTCTTGCACGTCCGTCGCGAGATGGACGGCGCCCTGGCTGCCGTCGACCAGCACCTGCGCGCCGCGCTCATGCGCGAGGCGGCAGATCTCCTTCACCGGCACGACCGTGCCGAGAACGTTGGACATATGCGTAATCGCGACGAACTTCGTCCGCTCGCTCAGCGCCGCCTCGAAGGCGTCCAAGTCGAAGGAGCCGTCCTCGCGCACCTGCACCCACTTCAGCACCGCGCCGCGGCGCTCGCGCAGGAAGTGCCACGGCACGACGTTGGAGTGGTGCTCCATGATCGAGAGCACGATCTCGTCGCCCTCCCGGATGCCGCCAAGACCGACGCCGTTCGCGACGAGGTTGATCGACTCGGTCGCCGAGCGCGTGAACACGATCTCGTCCACGGAGCCCGCGTTCAGGAAGCTCCGGACCCGCTCGCGCGCCTCCTCGAAGGCTTCAGTGGCGGCGTTCGCGAGGTGGTGCAGACCACGGTGAACGTTGGAATATTCGGTCTCATAGGCGCGCCGCATCCGGTCCAGCACCTGGACCGGCTTCTGCGCCGAGGCGCCATTGTCCAGATAGACCAGCGGCTTGCCGTGGACCTTCAGGCTCAGGGCGGGAAAGTCCGCGCGCAGCCGCGCGACGTCGTAAGGCGCGGGGGCGGACCGGATATCTTCGGCAAGGGACATAGGGTTGATCTAACGGCTGCGGCCGCGAACGCAAGGCCGCAGCGCGGTTTATGGACCGAGCTCTCCCGATTAGCCCCTGCTCAGTCGCGCTCTCGGAGCCACCGCTCCACGCGCGTCGTCAGCGCCTCTCGGAGTTCGTCGTTCGCGACAGACTCGATCACCTCGCCGACGAACGCCCGCACCAGAAGCGCCTCCGCCTCCGGTTTTGGGACGCCGCGCGACATCAGGTAGAACAGCAGTTCATCGTCGATCGCGCCGACCGTCGCGCCGTGACCGCAGACCACGTCGTCGGCGAAGATCTCGAGCTCCGGCTTGGCGTCCGCTTCCGCGTCATTCGACAGGAGCAGCGCCTTCGCCATCATCTTGCCGTCGGTCTTCTGCGCGTGCGGCTGGACGACGATCTTGCCCTGGAACACCGAGCGCGCCTGGCCGTCGAGCGCCGTCTTGAACAGCTCGCGGCTCGCGCAGCCTGGCGCCTCATGATGGATGACGAGCGTCGAGTCGATGTGCCGCCTGCCGCCGGCGAAGCCGGCTCCGTTGATGTTCGCGACCGCCTTCTCGCCCTTGAAGGCGAGGAACACCTGCTGGCGGGCGACCGCGGCTCCTGACGAGACGGAGACCGAGGTCAAGTCGGCGCGGGCGCCCATCCGCGCGGCGAGCGTGCCGAGGTGCAGCGTCCCGAGCCCCTCGTCCTGAAGCTTGACGTGCGTCACGCGCGCTTCGTCAGCGAGATCGAGCCCGATCAGCGTATTCGTCTGATGGCCCTCAGGGTCGCCCGTATGGCTTTCCACGAGCGTGATCGAAGCGCCCTTCCCGACCGAGACCAGCACGCGCCCATAGGCTGCGTGCGCGCCGCCGGTCTGGACGCTCGCGACGTGGATCGGCTTCTCGACGGTGACCCCCTCGTGGACGGCGATCATCAGACCGTCCGAGGCGAAAGCGGTGTTGAGCGCTACCGCCGCATTGTCCGGCGGCGCGCCTTCGAGCATCAGCGCGTGCTGCGCGTCGGCCGCCAAGGCGTCCGCCAGGAGCACGATGCGCACCCCCTCGGGGGCGTCGTCGAGCTGGGAAAGCGCCGGCGCGAGGCGGCCGTTGACGAACACGATGCGCAGCGCGTCGGCGTCGGCGAACGGCAGCAGGTCACGCGCCGCCGCGACGTCAGCGTCGGAAAGCGTGACGACGAGCGGCCGAGCTTCGCGCATCAGCGCCCGGAGATCGGTGTACTTCCACTCCTCGACCCGCCGGTTCGGGAGTCCCTTCGCGGCGAAGGCGCGGAACGCGGCGTCGCGCAAGCCTGCGGCGGTCTCGCCGCCAGGCAGCGCCGCGCGCACGGCCTCGAAGGCTTCGATCAGGCCGCTCTCGGCGGCGGTTCGTATCGGGCGGACTTCCGCGTTCATCGCGTGGTCGGTCCTCAAGCGGCTTCTTCGACGTAGTCGGCGTAGCCCCGAGCCTCGAGCTCGTGGGCGAGCTCGGCGCCGCCGGTGCGGACGATGCGGCCTTTCGCCATCACGTGGACGACGTCCGGCACGATGTGGTCGAGCAGGCGCTGGTAATGGGTGATGACCACGAAGGACCGATTCTGCGCGCGCAGTTCGTTCACGCCCTGCGCAACGATCCGAAGCGCGTCGATGTCGAGACCGGAATCGGTCTCGTCGAGGACGCAGAGCTTCGGCTCGAGCAGCGCCATCTGCAGCACTTCGTTGCGCTTCTTCTCGCCGCCGGAGAAGCCGACGTTCAGGCCGCGCTTGAGCATGTCGGTTGAAATGCTGAGTGAATCAGCTTTTTCCCGCACCAGCTTCATGAACTGCGGAGTCGGCAGCTCCGCCTCGCCGCGCGCGCGGCGCTGGGCGTTCAGCGCCGTCTTCAGGAACGTCATGGTCGCGACGCCGGGAATCTCGAGCGGATACTGGAAGGCCAGAAAAAGACCGGCCGCGGCGCGCTCGTTCGGCTCCATGGCGAACAAGTCCTGTCCGTCCAGCGTCGCGGAGCCTGCGGTGACCTCGTAATCATCCTTGCCGGCTAGCACGTAGCTCAGCGTCGACTTGCCGGAGCCGTTCGGACCCATGATGGCATGGACCTCGCCGGCCTTCACCTCAAGGTCGAGCCCCCGCAGGATCTCCTTGTCCTCGATGGAAGCGTGGAGGTTCTTGATCGAGAGCATCTTGCCTTCGTCCCGTATGCGTCATCCCGGCTGACCGAAGCGAGCCGGGATCGTCTTTCAAAAGCCGTCATATCGCGCGTCATTCAGGAACCGCCCGCGGCCGCCGGAATGACGCAGTGTCTTAACCCACGCTGCCTTCGAGCGAGATCGAGATCAGCTTCTGGGCCTCGACCGCGAACTCCATCGGAAGCTGCTGCAGCACGTCCTTGACGAAGCCGTTGACGATCAGCGCCACCGCCTCCTCGTCGGAGAGCCCGCGCTGCTGGCAGTAGAACAGCTGATCATCCGAGATTTTCGAGGTCGTGGCCTCGTGCTCGAACACCGCGCTCGACGTCTTCGCCTCGAGATACGGAACCGTGTGCGCGCCGCATTTGTCGCCGATCAGCAGGGAGTCGCAGTTCGTGAAGTTGCGCGCGTTCGTCGCCTTCCGATGCGCCGAGACGAGCCCGCGATAGGTGTTGTTGGAGCGGCCCGCCGAGATGCCCTTGGAGATGATCTTCGAAGTCGTATTCCGGCCGAGATGGATCATCTTGGTGCCGGAATCCACCTGCTGGCGGCCGTTCGAGATTGCGATCGAGTAGAACTCGCCGCGGCTGCCGTCGCCGCGCAGGATGCAGCTCGGATACTTCCAGGTGATGGCCGAGCCGGTCTCAACCTGAGTCCAGGAAATCTTCGAGTTCTTGCCTCGGCAGTCGCCGCGCTTGGTGACGAAGTTGTAGATCCCGCCCCTGCCCTCGGCGTCGCCCGGATACCAGTTCTGGACGGTCGAGTATTTGATCTCGGCGTCGTCCAGCGCGACCAGCTCGACGACGGCCGCGTGTAGCTGGTTCTCATCGCGCATCGGCGCGGTGCAGCCCTCGAGATAGCTCACATAGGAGCCCTCGTCGGCGATGATGAGCGTGCGCTCGAACTGCCCGGTGTTCCGCTCATTGATGCGGAAATAGGTCGACAGTTCCATCGGGCAGCGGACGCCCTTGGGGATGTAGACAAACGAGCCGTCGGAGAAGACCGCCGAGTTCAGCGTGGCGAAAAAGTTGTCCGAGGTCGGCACGACCGAGCCGAGATATTTCTTCACCAGCTCGGGATGTTCGCGGATGGCCTCGGAGATCGGGCAGAAGATGACGCCTGCCTTGGCGAGCTCGGCCTTGAACGTCGTCGCGACCGAGACGCTGTCGAACACCGCGTCCACCGCGACGCGACGCTGCTCCACGCCGGCGAGAACCTCCTGCTCCCTCAGCGGGATGCCAAGCTTCTCATAGGTGCGCAGCAGTTCGGGATCGACGTCGTCGAGCGTCTTGGGCGCAACGAACGCCTTTGGCGCCGAATAATAATAGAGGTCTTCGTAATCGATCGGCGGATAGTCTACCCGCGCCCAGGTCGGCTCGGTCATCGTCCGCCAACGGCGATAGGCGTCCAGCCGCCACGCGAGCATCCACTCCGGCTCTTCCTTCTTCGCCGAGATGAACCGCACGGTGTCTTCCGTGAGGCCCTTTTCGGCGCGATCGGACTCGATGTCGGTGACGAAGCCGTACTTGTACTGGTCGACGTCGATCGACCGCACGCGGGCTACCGTCTCCTGAACTGCCGGCATTCTCTTGCTCCATCGGCCGCAGGACGCCTGCGGCTGTCGTTAGAAGTCTTCTAGCAGGGCTTCGGCGTGAGCGGAACGCCTCGCGGCCATCAGGCGGCCGAGACAGCGGGCTCTCGCCCGCTTGGCCGCAGCATATCGGCCCATGCCCTCAGAAGAAGCTCCCCGTCCGCGGGATCCGAGGACCAGCCGAAGCTGACGCGCAGCATGCCTGACGACAGATTGTGATCGACTCCCATGGCGTCAAGCACCAGAGAGGCCTTGGTTTTGCCCGAGGAGCATGCGGAGCCGGCGGAAACCGCGATCCCGGCGAGATCGAGCGCAATCATCGCGCGCGTCGAGGAGATCGCGGGCGCCGCGAAGCACGACGTGTTCGGCAGGCGCGGCGCGCCTTCGCCAAAGATCACCACCTCACCCAGCCGCCGAAGCCCTGACTCCAGCGCGTCCCGCAGTTCCGCAAGACGCGCAAAGGACGCGAGCTCCCGAAGAGCCTCTTCGGCCGCGACGCCGAGGCCGGCGATCCCGGCGACGTTCTCCGTGCCGGCCCGCCAGCCCTTTTCCTGCCCGCCGCCGCGCACCACCGGCTCCCCGACATGCAGATCTTCACGGGCGCGCACCAGGGCGCCGACGCCCGCCGGGCCGCCGAACTTGTGGGCCGCCAGCGCAAGGAAATCGCAGCCGAGCGCCGGCATGTCGACGGGGATCTTGCCGGCGGCCTGCACGGCGTCGACGTGGACCAGACCGCCGAAACGTCGAGCGACGGCGCAGGCCTCCGCGACCGGCTGGATCACGCCGGTTTCATTGTTGGCGAGCATCAGCGCGAGCATGGCGCGCTCCTGGGGGCGTTCGGCGGCATGGCGGGCGAACGCCGCCTCGATCGCCGCGACGTGGACGACGCCGTTCGCATCCACCGGAATGGTTTCGACCGCCCCGGCAGGAAATCGCGCTCCGGCCGCGACGGCGGGATGCTCGATCGCGGACACGAGCAGCCGCGTCACCGGCCGGGGGTCGCGGGGGTCGCGGACCGACGGAGTGAGCGCCAGGTTCGAGGCTTCGGTTCCGCCGCTCGTGAAGGTCACGCAGGCCGGTTCGCCGCCGACAAGCGCCGCCACCTTCGCCCGCGCGTCCTCGACGATCCGGCGCTTGGCGCGCCCCTCTGCATGAACCGATGAGGGATTGCCGACCGACGCCAGAACTTCAGACATGATCGCGATCACGGCCGGTCGGGTGGCGGTCGTGGCGTTGTGGTCGAGATAGACCCGTCGTCCGCTCATGAGCGAGGCTCCTTTTGCGGCCGCCGTCCGCGCACTAGATGACAGACGACGCGCGATCCTTGCAATTCGCAGGTTCTTCCGTGCTAGAGACGGCCGCTCGCCCGCGCAAGACGACCGTCGGCGGGCGCGCCAAGAAGTCAAGGAACCCACTATGCCCGAGGTGATCTTCAGCGGACCCGCCGGCAGGCTCGAAGGCCGCTACCACCCCGCTAAGAAGCGCCGCGCGCCGATCGCCCTCATCCTGCACCCCCATCCGCAATTCGGGGGCACGATGAACAACCAGATCGTCTACAACCTCTACTACGCCTTCCTGAACCGCGGATTTTCGGTGCTGCGCTTCAACTTCCGCGGCGTCGGCCGCAGCCAGGGCTCGTTCGACCACGGCTCGGGCGAACTTTCCGACGCCGCCTCGGCCCTCGACTGGGCGCAGAGCCTGAACCCGGACGCGCGCGCCTGCTGGATCGCCGGCGTCTCCTTCGGCGCCTGGATCGGGATGCAGCTGCTGATGCGCCGTCCCGAGGTCGAAGGCTTCATTTCGGTCGCGCCGCCCGCGAACCGCTTCGATTTCTCGTTCCTCGCGCCCTGCCCGTCGTCCGGCCTGTTCGTCCATGGCGACCAGGACCGGGTCGCGCCGATGCGTGACGTGCAGACGCTGATCGAGAAGCTGAAGACCCAGAAGGGCATTGTCATCGATCAGTCGGTGATCCCGGGTGCGAACCACTTCTTCGAAAACCGCATCGACGAGCTGCTGGTGGAGGTGAACGCCTACCTCGACAAGCGCCTTGGCGTGATCGAAGAGCCTGTGGCGCTGCCCGCGCCGAAGGACGAGGACGCCGCCTGACGGGCCGCGTACCTACGGCCGCGCCAAAACCCCGCCCGTCATCGGGCGGGGCGCGCCAGTGGTGCCCGGATAGGTCAGCGGAAGCCCTCTGAGGCTCCGCACCGCCAGCACTGCGAAAGCCTGCGCCTCGAGCGCGTCGCCTGAAAGACCTACCTCGTCGGCGGTCTGAACCTTGGCGCCGAGCCGCTCCCTGAGCATCCGCAACAGCGTCGGATTGCGCGCGCCGCCGCCGGCGACGATCCATTGCGCCGGCGGCTGCGGCAGCTGCGCCGCTGCGCTCGCCACCGTTGCGGCCGTGAAGGCTGCGAGCGTCGCGAGCGCGTCCGGGAGCGGGAGCGCCTCCGTGACGGAGGCGTCGAAGGCGTTGCGGTCGAGCGACTTCGGCGGCGGCAGCATGAAATAGGGATGCGTCATCAGGCGTTCGAGCGCGCGCTCATCGACGCGCCCCGCCGCCCCAATTGCGCCGTCCCGGTCAAACGCCGCCCCGGTTTCGCGGGCGATGCGATCGTCCATCAAGGCGTTGGCCGGGCCGGTGTCGAATGCGATCAGCTCGCCGTCTTCGCCCACGAAAGTGACGTTGCCGACGCCGCCGAGGTTCAGCACCGCGAGCGGCCGAGGCAGGTCGAGATCCCTTGTGAGCACAGGGTGGATCGTGGGAGCGAGCGGCGCTCCCTGCCCGCCTGCGGCGACGTCGGCCGCGCGGAAATCATAGACGACAGGGCGGCCGATCGCGCGCGCCAGCGCTTCGCCGTCGCCGATCTGGACCGTCAGGCGAGCCTCCGGCCGATGCAGCACGGTCTGCCCGTGAAAGCCGATGACGTCGATCTCCGAGCGGGAGATGCCGTGCTGAGCAAGGAAGTCCTCGACCGCCATCCGGTGGGCGCCCGTCACGATCGCCTCCGCCACGGCGAGCGTTCCGGGCCGCGCCGTCCGGTCCGTGAGCGCCGCCGCCTCGGTCATCGCCTTCGACAGAACGGCGCGTTCGGCGGCGTCATAGCGGTGATAGCCGCTCGGCCCGAGCCGCTGGACACGCTCGCCATCCGTGTCCACCAGCGCGACATCGACGCCGTCGAAGGAGGTTCCGCTCATCAGTCCGATAGCGCGCATCAAGGGCCTTGCCGACTTCAAAGGTCAGAGCGCAGACATGTAAGTCGGCAGCTCCGCCATGCTGGACACGACGACGAGCTTCCTGATCTCGCCGGCCTTGAAGGCCCGCAGGAAGCGCCCGTAATTCTTGAACACGACGCATCCGTTCGACTGCGAGCGGTCGCCGCCGCCGACATACATGTAGGGGTGCGCGAGCAACCCGTCGCGATTGAAGACCTTTCGCTGGTCTCGGGGCAGCAGGCGGATGGCCTCCGCGCCGTGGAACCGCGCCTCGCGCATCCTGAGATCGTAGATGTTGGGCGGCGTGGGCCCGCGGTTCTTCTCACGGACATAGACCGGATTGTCCTGCCTATGGCCGAGGCCGGAATGAGCTTCGAGCTTCTCGCCGCTCGGAAGCCGGACCGTCGCAGAGGCGATGTCATAGACTGCGATCCCGCTTCCGCGACCCGGTAGCCTGGCCGTCTCGCTCCGACCCAGCAAATTGCTGAAGAAGTCGTTCGGCGCGTCGCTTCTGCTCTCAAGCTCGGGCGCCGCGTAAGCCAGCGCCGTGCGAGGCCGCGGCGTTGGCGCGCCCGGCGCGAAGCTCCCGGGACGGGCGGAAGAGACCGCGGGACGCGGTGGCGCGCTGTCAGCCGGGGCCGCCCGCAGGACATCCGTGGGACGAACCATGGGCAGAGGCGGGACGGGCAGCGGCTCTGGCGTCGGGTCGCTTACGCTGGAGACGGCGCTTTCCGGAAGGGGCGCAGGGGCGCTTTCCGCCGGTTCGGATCTGGATGGGGGCGCCTCCAAGGACGCGAGCCGGATCACCGGCGCAGACGGAACGGCGGAGGCCAGCGCGACCGCCGCGTCGGCTGAGATGACGCGCGGCGCCGGGCGCATGGCGAGTTCGGTCGGCGGCGGAGGGGTCAGGGACGCGCTTGCCGGCTCGGCCGCGATAGGCGCGGAAGCCAGCAGCGTCGCATCGTCGCCTGCCTCGCTCGCCACCGGCTGAAGCGGAACGCCTCGCGTCGCCGAAGGCTCCCCGTCCAGCATCAGACGGGCTTCGACAAGCTTCGCCCCAAGCATCGAAAGATCGCGGCTGAAGTCAGCTCCCGCCGGTCCGAACCGCGCATCATGCTCCGCGAAGATCGAGACGGCCTTGCTGGCCTGCGAATGCGCCTGCAGCGCGGCGGGCGGGGCCCATACTTCGAGCGCCGCCGGACGATGCACCGCCGCGACCATGAGATTCGCCGTCGCCGTGGAAGCGATTGCAAGGAGGGCGACGGCGGACCCCGCGCTCGCGAGCGTCAGGGCCGCCCCCACGGCGACCAGCCGGGTTGTGCGGGCGACGTCCGCAATAGGAACGCTAGAACTCATCGACCGGCTTTCCCCCAACGCCAGCGGCGCGGTCGGCTACTCCTGTGACTTTTGCCGGCGGGCCGCCGGAACAGGCGGCGCGACGCAGCGGCGAAGTCATTCAGGAGCGTGGCGCAGATTGGTTAACCATCTCTGCCGGCGCGCGCCATTCAGGCGCGGGGCGTCGGCGCCCGAATGGATTCGGCGCGGGAACCTGCTACACACCGCGCCCTGACCTTGCGACGGGCCTGCCGATGACCGCCTACCGTTCCGATTTCCTGCGCCTGCTCGACGAGCGCGGCCAGATCCACCAGATCTCCGACGCTCCCGCGCTCGACGCTCTCGCGCTCGAGGGCACGGTCACGGCCTATATCGGCTACGACCTCACGGCGCCGAGCCTGCATGTCGGCCACATGGCCAACATCATGATGCTGCGGAGGCTTCAGCAGAGCCAGCACAAGCCGATCGTGCTGATGGGCGGCGGCACCACAAAGATTGGCGACCCCTCCTTCCGCAACGAGCAGCGGCCGCTGCTCGACGACGCCCAGATCAAGGCCAACAAGGAGACCATCAAGTCGGTCTTCACTCAGTTCATGACCTTCGGCGACGGCGCGAGCGACGCCATCATGGTCGACAACTCGGAATGGCTCGACCGGCTGGAATACGTGCCGTTTCTCCGCGAGATCGGCCGGCACTTCTCCGTCAACCGGATGCTGAGCTTCGACAGCGTGAAGTCGCGTCTCGAGCAGGAGCAGCCGTTCTCGTTTCTCGAGTTCAACTACATGATCCTCCAGGCCTATGATTTCCTGGAGCTCAAGCGCCGCTACGACTGCCGGCTGCAGATGGGCGGCTCCGATCAGTGGGGCAACATCATCAACGGCATCGAGCTCGGCCGCCGCGTCGACGCCGCCCAGCTCTTCGCCCTCACCTGTCCGCTCATCACCACGGCCTCCGGCGCAAAGATGGGCAAGACCGCCGGCGGCGCCGTCTGGCTGAACGCCGACATGACCAGCCCCTACGAGTTCTGGCAGTATTGGCGGAACACCGAGGATGACGACGTCGTCCGCTTCCTGAAGCTCTTCACGGATCTGCCGCTGGCCGAGATCGAGCGACTTGGAGCCCTGCAGGGCTCCGAGATCAACGAGGCCAAGAAGGTCCTCGCGACTGAGGCGACCGCGATCGTCCATGGCCGCGCGGCGGCTGAAGAGGCCGAGGCCACCGCGCGTAAGACGTTCGAGGAGGGCGCGCTCGCCGAGACGCTGCCGACGGTCGAGATCGACCGCCACGCGCTGGAGCGCGGCGTCGGCGTGCTCAGCGCCTTCGCCGAGATCGCCAGATTGGTCGCCTCGAACGGCGAGGCGCGCCGGCAGGCGAAGGGCGGCGGGCTGCGGGTCAACGACCAGCAGGTTTCGGACGATCGCGCGATCCTCACCGCGGCCGATCTCACGCCCGAAGGGGTGATCAAGCTGTCGCTCGGACGCAAGAAGCACGTGCTGATCCGGCCGCGCGCCTAAGGCGGCGAGGCTCGGTCAGCGCTCGGTCGGCTCGGCCGGGGCCGAGGCGGCGGGAGCGTCCGGCCGCCCGTCCTGGCGGAACTCGAAAAGCTTCCGCATGAAGCCGGGCGCCACGGCTGACATCGGGTTGATGGTGATCGTCGGAGCCGCGGTGCGGCCCTGCACCTTGAAGGTCACGCCCAGCAGGCCGCCATGTTCGCCGCCGCCGAGCAGCGCGCCGAACAGCGGAACGCGACTGAAGAGGTTGTTGAGCGCGTAGACGGGCACGAAGGTCCCGACCAGGTCGACTGAATCCGACGCGTAGTTCACGGCGCCCGACAGGGTCGCGCCGAGTTGCGGTCCGTAGACCACAGCTTCCTTCACGGCGATCCGGCCGCCGCCCTGAACGAAATCCACCTTCAATCGGTCGAATCGCGTCGCGCCGCCGCGCGCCGGCGCTGCGCTGTCCGCGCCGGTGGTGCGCCTGACGCGCTCAAGCGCGTTTTCGTTCCGCACCGAGAAGTCGCGAATGCGCAGCACCCCGGGTCCTCCTGAAAGCGAGGCGGCGAGCACGAACGCGCCGCCATCCACCCGGCCATAGAGATCGGCGAAGCGCAGCGCAGCGCCGGCGTCCTCGCCGGCAAGGTTCAGCCGTCCGCCCTCGCCGGTCGACAGCTTGATGGCGCCCGCTCCGATCCGCCCGGCGCCGTCGGCGTCGACGACTTTGCCGTCGCGCACGCCGAGTCTCAGGTCGAGTCCGGCCACCGCCTCGCCGCCATAGCCGAGCCCTGTCCCGAGCTTAGCGCTCACGTCCAGATTCTTGGCCGCGCCGCCGCCCGCGTCGCCGCCTCCTCCGCCGCCCGCGTCCGACGTCTTCTTGCGATAAGCGTCCATCAGCGGCTTCAGATCGAGCGCTGCGCCCTGGACCGACACCTTGGTGACGCCGCCGCGACCTTTGTCGATCTCCACCCGCGCGTCGTCGCCCGCGGCGGGACGATAGATCGGAAGCGTCGCGGCGATCAGATCTCCCTTGGCGCCGAATTCGATCGCGCCGCGCACGCTTCGGTCGCCGCTTTCGAGCACGAAATCACGTACGATCGTCTTCTCGGGGCCGCGCTCGACCTTGAAGCTCAAGCGCCCCGCCCGGCCCGCGGGTTTAACGAACCCCGGAATGACGCCGTCGATCCCGACCTTCGCGAGATCGGCCGTGACGGTCATCGGAGCGCTTGGCTCGTCGAGATAAAGCTCCGCCGAGAGCGGCACGGCGCCGCGAAGCGAACCCGAGACGTCGAGGCCGAGCCGCGTCAGGTCTCCGGCGTCGGCGGTCAGCGTGACCGCCAGCTTGCGCCGGGCTTGCCCGCCGGCGGGCGCCGGCTCCTCGAGCATCGATACCGTCGCAGGGGCGCCCCGCACCGAGCCGCTGCCGGTCAGAGTGGGCGGGCCGTCGGCTACCTTGAGCTGGAACGCGCCCTTCTCGAAGCTGCGGCCTGCAAACAGGTTTGCGATCTTCACGTCGCGCATGTCGGCCAGGACGTTGATGACCGGCGGGGGGCCCGCGTCAGCGTGATCGAGTTCCATCTTGACCGACACGTCGGCCGCGATGCGTCCCGAGACGTTCGCAATCTCAAGCTGGCTCGGCAGCGGATTGCGGCCGAACGCTCCCGACGCGACCATAGACAGGGCGCGGCGGAGCGAACCGTCCATCTTCAGGTCCACGGTCGCAGGCGGATAGCGCGGGCCAAGCTGAGGCACCACGAAGTGGACGTTCGAGACGGAGAGCGCCCCTTCCTCTCCGGGATCCGCGACATAGGCCTGGTCGATCATGACGTCGACGCGTTGCGAGGTGGCGATCACCTTGCCTTTCGCGCCCTCGATCCACGGCATGCCCGGACGCCCACGAAGGACGCCGTCGCCGAAGCGGATGTCGAGGTCCATCGAGCCCGGCGGCAACGGGTCGTGCGGCCCCATCTTCGCGAGCGCTCCGACCGGTATGTCGAGGGTCAGCGAGACCGAGTCCACCCGCCCTGCGCTGACGTTCTCCACGATCCAGCCACGCACTGAGCTCGCCAGGAAGAACGGCCAGAGCCGCTTCACCGCCGAGGCCGGCATCGGCGAGCTCACGAGCCCGAGCTGGACGGCCGGGCTCTCGCCGTTAAACCGGATCAGCCCGCTGATGGCCGCTCCGGCGGTCGGGCCAAGGATCTGGCCTTTGTCAATTTCCAGCACGCCGGTGGTCGGCTCGAACCGCGCCTCGATTTCGATCCTGTCGAGCCGCAGGGGCGCGTCGCTCGGGCTCTCGCCGGAGAGCAGAATGTCGGTTCCGTGGAGCTGCGCGAGCCACGGCTTCCCCGGCTTGTCGGGGGCCGCAAGCGAGCCCGCGAAGCTCATCTGGCCGCCATGTCCCCGGATCTGGGAAGGCTCGAGCAGCAGGGCGCGCCCGACAGGATCCCAACGCAACGCCAGCTGCACGCGGTCGAGACTCATCTGCCGCGGCGGCTCCGGCGCGGCAGGTCCTGGGAGAGAGAGCTGCAGCGAGCGGGCGTCGAGGCGGCCGTCGCCCGCCAGCAGCTTGCCGTCGCCGCCAATTTCGGCGTTGAGGTGCCCCGAAACACGTCCGGCCACAGGCGCCGCGCCGGCCTTCTCGGCGAGCGGCGCCGAATAGGGGGCGAGGTTCACGTTCTCGAGCCCGACGTCGATGACCCGCGCTTTGTCCGCCCGCACCGAGGTGACCGTGACGGCGGTGGTCCAGCGATCGTCGGCTCGGGCGGAAGAGGCAGTGAGCGCTATCGCTCCTCCGGGCCCGCGCGAGAGCCGCAGGTTGACCCCGTCGAGAGCAAGCGGCGCCCGGCTGCGCGGCGCGACCAGGATGGTGGCGTCGGCGACCTCCACCTCCTCGAGCGCTCCGGCTGCGCCGTCCGGTCCAAGCAGGCGATCGAGGTCGCCGATCGCGGCCAGAACGCGGGCCGGCAGATCGGCGTTCTTCGAGGCGGCGTCGACAGTGTCGTCAAAGCGCATGTCGAGGCGCGGACTGGTGACATGCACGGAGCGGACTTCGACGTCGCCGCCAAGCAACCCCAGGCCGTCGAGACGCAGTTCGGCGCGCGGAACGCTCGCCACGACCGGCCCTCCGCCGACCTTCGAGATCGCGAGCTCGACGAGTCGAAGCTCGACGCCGTCGCCGCCGCGATGCAGTTCCGCATCCGCGATCTCGACCGCATATTCGGGGCCGAGGCGCTGCTGGATGGCGGCCTTGACCCTCGGGATCACCTGGGAAGCCGGGAGCGGCATGTAGAGGATCGCGAGCCAGGCGGCCCCGATGGCGACACCGAGCGCCAGCACGCCGCCGGCGGCGAGGCTCAAGATGCGGCGGGAGGTAGGGCGAGGCGCTGCAGGCAGGCCATCAGCCCTGCGGGCGCTGCGTCCCCTGCCCATCCAGGGCAGCGCGGCTGCGCGGAGGCGCGAGGACGGCTCAGGTTTGCGCGCATCCGCCATCAGATCAGGTCGTCTTCCTCCGTCGCGGCCGACCGCCGCTGCGGCTTCGATTCGACCTGTTCAAACTCGGTCATGGACCTTGCCGCAGCAAGCCTATGAGGGACTATGCGGGCGTTTTCATGAAGGGAAGCAGAACGCCATGACCAGCAGCGCACCGACCGTCGGCCAGACTGCCCCGGATTTCGCCCTGCCGGCCGCAGGCGGCGGAGTGATCCGCCTCAGCGACCTGCGCGGCCGCAAGGTCGTCCTGTACTTCTATCCGAAGGATGATACCTCCGGCTGTACGCGCGAGGCGATCGACTTCAACCGGCTCAGACCGCAATTCGCGGAGGCCGGAACCGAGGTGATCGGTCTTTCCCCCGACAGCGTCGCGAGCCACGACAAGTTTCGAACGAAACACGGCCTCGGCTTCGCCCTCGCCTCTGACGAGGAGAAGCAGGCGCTCGCCGCCTATGGCGTGTGGGTCGAGAAAAGCATGTATGGCCGTCGCTATATGGGCGTGGAGCGCACGACCATGCTGATCGACGCCGAAGGCAAGATCGCGCGGATCTGGGACAAGGTGAAGGTCCCCGGACACGCGGACGAGGTTCTGCGGGCGGCGCAAGAGATCTAACGTCCGGCGACCGATCATTAGCGAGAGGTTAACCTTAACTGTCTAGCGTTGCTCGGCGCGATCGTCGGGGAACGGTATGGCGGCCCACTCACACGACAAGTCGCGCCACGCCGCGGCGGACCGCATCGTCATCGAGCGCGGGGGCCGACGCACCACGGTGAGCCTGCCGCGGCACGGCGCAACGGTCCTCTGCCTGTTCATCCTCGGGCTCCTGGTCTGGTCGGCAGGCGCAGGAGCCTACGTCCTGTTCCACGACACGGTCGTTGCGGAGCTTCGACACGGCGCCCGCGCCGCCCAAAAGGGTTACGAGGCGCAGATCTCCACCTTGCGCGACGAGCTCGGCCGCGCCCGTACGCGCCGGCTCGTGGAGAGCGCGGGGCTCGACGAGCGGCTGGCGGAGCTCGCCCGGCGCCAGGAAGCTCTGGAACGACGCCAGCTCACGCTGGCCGAGCTTTCCGATCCCGTCGCGGCGGACGCCGGCGATTCCGGCTCCGCCCTCGCCTATGCTGCAAAGCCGCAGCCGCTCGAGTCCCGCGCCGCGCTCGACGACATCGGCGCAGATGAGGCCGCAGGGTCCTCCCGCTCGCCCTCAAATCTGTCCGAACGCCTCTCGACCTCAATAGACGAGGCCGAACAGCGCCAAGCGCGGACCCTGGAGGGCATTGCGGCAAAGACCGGGCAGCGGCGCCGGACGCTCGAAAAGGTCTACGACGCGGTGGGCGCCAGGAAGCCTGCCTTGACCGACGGCAAAGCGCGCGGCGGCCCTTTCGAGCCCCTGCCCGCGCGCGCCCTGAGCTTCGAGGCGCGAGTCGCGCAGATCTCCGCCGAGCAGGCGGCCGTCGAGGCGCTCGATCGCGGCCTGGCCAATGTCCCCCTTAGGACGCCTGCGCCGCGCGCGCCGGTTACGAGCGGCTTCGGCGCGAGGTCCGATCCCTTCCTGGGGCGGCTGGCCTTCCACGCCGGCGTCGATTTCGAGGAAGCGTATGGCGAAACCGTCAAGGCGACTGCGGCCGGGCAGGTCACCGTCGCCGGGCCCACCGGGGGATACGGCAACATGGTCGAGATCGACCATGGCGGCGGCCTCACGACCCGCTACGGGCACATGTCGTCAATCGCCGTGACGCCGGGCCAGACGGTCAAGCTTGGCACGACCCTCGGCCGCGTCGGTTCAACCGGCCGCTCGACAGGGCCGCATCTGCACTACGAGACGCGGGTGAACGGCGAGGCGGTCGACCCGTTCCGCTTCCTCAACGCCGGCCGGATGCTGGCCGCCATGGAGCGCTGAGACGACCGGCTCACTGCCTGCGGCAGAACATGCCGTTGCGCAACGGCTCTCCGTCCGTCTCCCGCCTGGGGACACGTTGCATCTTGGCTCCCCCGCTCGGCGCGGCCGGTAGCGCACGGCGCGCCAAACTACCAATCTGGGCGGCGAAGAATGGTCGCCCGGGCTCCTCGTCTCCCAGACTGGTCAGCCGGACGCCATTGGATCAGTCGACGTCCTCGACCTCCTCGGCGGCGCCGCCATAGGCGCGCTGCGCCAGCGTCGCCTCCATGAAATCGTCGAGATCGCCATCGAGCACGTCCTGCGGCGAGGTCGAGGTGTGGCCGGTCCGCAGATCCTTCACGAGCTGGTACGGCTGCAGCACATAGGACCGGATCTGGTGGCCCCAGCCGATGTCGGTCTTGGCGGCCTGGTCGGCAGCCGCGGCCTCCTCGCGGATCTTCAGCTCGCGCTCGTAGAGCTTGGCGCGCAGCATGTCCCAGGCGGTCGCCCGGTTCTTGTGCTGCGAGCGGTCGCCCTGGCTCACGACCATGATGCCCGTCGGGTTGTGCACGAGGCGCACGGCCGATTCGGTCTTGTTGACGTGCTGACCGCCGGCGCCGCCGGAGCGCATCGTGTCGACGCGCACATCCGACTCGTTGATCTCGATTTTGATGCTGTCGTCGATCACCGGATAGACGTCGATCGACGCGAAGCTCGTCTGTCTGCGGGCGTTCGAATCGAACGGCGAGATGCGCACGAGGCGGTGAACCCCGGCCTCGGTCTTGAGCCAGCCATAGGCGTTGTGGCCCTTGATCTGGAGCGTCGCCGACTTGATTCCGGCCTGCTCGCCGTTCTGGTGGTCGACGACCTCGACCTTGAAGCCGCGCCGCTCGGCCCAGCGCGTGTACATGCGCAGAAGCATCTCGGCCCAGTCCTGGCTCTCCGTGCCGCCTGCGCCGGGGTGGACCTCCAGGAAGGTGTCGAAGGCGTCGGCTTCGCCCGAGAGCAGCGACTCGAGCTGGCGTCTGCCGGTCTCGTCCTTCAGCGCCTTGAGCGCCTTCTCGGCGTCGGCGACGATGGTCTCGTCGCCTTCCATCTCGCCGAGCTCGATCAGCTCGATGTTGTCCTTCAGCTCGCGTTCGATCCTGAGGACGCCGCTCATGGCGTCGTCGAGCGCGGTGCGCTCACGCATGATCTTCTGCGCGCGCTCGGGATCCTCCCAGAGCGATGGGTCTTCAGCGATGTGGTTCAGTTCTTCGAGGCGGGACTGGGACTGATCCCAGTCAAAGATGCCTCCTCAGCAGCCCGACTGACTGCTCGATGTCCTGGACGAGGGTTTCGATCTCGGCGCGCATGGCCAGTTCGGATCCCGGATGGGTGTGAATGGGCGGCGACTGGTAGCGGCCGACCGGCGGTCTGTAAACCGTGCGCTGCGTTCGGCCGCTATCGCAGCGCGCGGGTGGAGAAAGCCGGGCGCGGGCTCTAGATGGTGCGCTCCAACATGGAGACGCCCCCTTGACCAAGCTCATCGTCATGTACCCGAAGCCCGCCGATCCGGCTCAGTTCGACCAGCATTTCCGCTCGGTCCACATGCCGCTCGTGCAGAAGATGCCCGGCCTTAAGCGCTTCAGCTACGGACCCGCAAAGGGTCTGGACGGCGCGGACGGCGCGTTCTTCTGGATGTTCGTCGGCACGTTCGACAGCGTCGACGCGATCAAGACCGCCCTTGAGTCCCCCGAAGGACAGGCGGCGGTGGCGGACATTCCGAACTATTCGCCCGCTGCGCCCACCATTCTCACGCTCGAAGAAACCGAAGGCTGATCAGACCTCAGGCCGCCGCGCGGCGTTCCGCGCCGGCGGCCTCCCAGACCTCGCGCGCCGCGTCGAGGTTCATCGCTGCGATCGCCAGGCCGACCACCAGGTCAGGCCATGGCGACTGCAGCGCGTAGGTCGCGGCGCCCGCCGCCACGATGCCGATATTGGCCGCGACGTCGTTTCGGGCCGACAGGAAGGCCGCCCGCGTGAGGCTGCCGCCATGGCTGCGCCAGCGCGCCAGCATGAGCGCGCAGGCGAGGTTCACGAGCAGCGCTCCGCCGCCCGTGAGCGTAAGGGCGATCGGCGCGGGCACCGCCGGATCCCAGAACTTGTCCCACGCGGTCCAGAGGGTGGCTGCCGTCGGCGCGAGCAGGATAGCTGCGAGCAGCATGCCGACCCGCCCGCGCGCTCTCAGCGACCAGCCCAGCGCCATCAGGATCAGCAGATTGACTGAGGCGTCCTCGAGGAAGTCGACGCTGTCGGCGAACAGCGAAACGGAGCCGATGGCCAGGGCGACCGCGATCTCGACGCCGAAATAGCCGAGGTTGAGCAGCGCCACAGCAGCCACGACGCGGCGGAGGTCAGCGGAGCCGTCTCGATCACCCGCCGCCACTGCGGTCGCGCGCTCAGTACAGCCCGCCGGTGCCGGTGCGAACCGCCCGGTCGGCCTCGGGAGTCACGACCTGCGGCCGATCCGAGGGCGCGGCCTGGCCGATGATCGAATAGCTGTCCGCCGGCGCGGTGCCGGGCTTGAACGCCTCCAGGATCACCTTGGGATCGCCGGCGGCCGCGCGCATGCCCGTGGTCGGGTTGATGCGGATCAGCTTGATGCCCGGCGGCACCCGGAACGGCGTCGCCGGCTTGTCGGCGAGCGCGGCTTTCATGAACTCGGTGAACACCGGCGCGGCGACCGAGCCTCCGGTCTCGCCGGCGCCCAGCGAATGCGGCTTGTCGTAGCCCAGATAAACCCCGACCACGAGATCGGGCGAGAAGCCGACGAACCAGGCGTCCTTGTAATCGTTGGTCGTGCCGGTCTTGCCGGCGATCGGCTTACCCACCGCCTTCACTGCCGTGCCGGTGCCGCGCAGCACCACGCCCTCCATCATGGAGGTGATCTGATAGGCCGTCATGGGATCGAGCACCTGCTCGCGGCTGTCGACCAGTTTCGGCTCGTCCTGCTTCGCCCAGGCGGTCGCCGTGCAGCCGAGGCACTGCCGATCGTCATGCCGGTAGATGGTTTTCCCGGTGCGGTCCTGGATCCGGTCGATAACGCTCGGCGTCACCCGCTTGCCGCCGTTCGCGAACATCGAATAGGCCGCGGTCATCTTCAGGACGGTTGTCTCGCCCGCGCCGAGCGCCATCGAGAGGTAACGAGGCAGATCGTCCATCACGCCGAAGCGACGGGCATATTCGGAGATCAGCGGCATGCCCATGTCCTGAGCGAGCCGCACCGTCATGACATTGCGCGACTTCTCGATCCCGAAGCGCAGCGTCTGGGGGCCGTAGAACTTCTTGCCGTAATTTTCCGGCCGCCAGATCCCGATCCCGGGTCCTTGATCGATCTCAATCGGTCCGTCGAGCACGACGCTCGAGGGCGTATAGCCATTGTCGAGCGCCGCGGCGTAGATGAACGGCTTGAACGACGAGCCCGGCTGCCTGAGCGCCTGGGTAGCGCGGTTGAACTGGCTCTCGTCATAGGAGAACCCGCCGGCGAGCGCGAGCACGCTGCCGGTGTACGGGTCCATGGCGACGAGCCCGCCGGAAACCTCGGGAACCTGCCGGAGCCGATATGCCGACGAGCGGTCTTTCATGGGCTCGACATAGATCACGTCGCCCGCCTTCACGACCTGCGACACCGTCTTGACCGCGCGCCCCCGCTCCGGACCTGTGGCCCACTTCGCCCAGCGGACGCCGTCCAGCGGCAGGGCGCCGACCTCGCGCTCGCGCGTCACGCCGCCCGATTTGTCGCGCCCCGGCTGCAGGCCGATCGTGGCCTCGTTCGAGCCCGCGTCGAGAACCACGGCGAGCCGCCACGGGCTGATGTCGCCATAGGCTGGGATGTCAGCGAGCGCCACGCCCCAGTCGCCGCGCGGGTCGATTTCGCGCAGCGGGCCGCGCCAGCCCCGCTCCTCATCGTAGCTCACCAGTCCGTCGCTGAGCGATTTCCGCGCCAGAAGCTGAAGGTGCGGGTCAAGCGTCGTGCGGACCGACAGACCGCCCTCGTAAAGCCCCTTCTCGCCATAGCGCTCGTAAAGGACGCGCCGCACCTCCTCGTTGAAATACTCGCTGGCGGGAAGCTGCGTTCCGGTGGGCCGGGGGTCCACGTCGAGCGGCGATTTCTTGGCGGCTACGCCTTCCTCGGCGGTCGCGTAGCCATTCTCCACCATCCGATCGATGACCCAGTTCCGCCGCTCGATCGCGCGATCCGGATACCGGAACGGGTGGTAGTTGTTCGGGGCCTTCGGAAGCGCCGCCAGATAGGCCGCCTCGGCGAGCGTCAGCTCGCTCACCGATTTATCGAAGTAGACCAGCGCTGCGGCGCCGACGCCGTAGGCGCCGAGGCCCAGATAGATCTCGTTGAGATAGAGCTCGAGGATGCGGTCCTTCGAATAGGTCTGCTCGATCCGGAGGGCGAGCAGCGCCTCCTTGATCTTGCGCTCGTAGTCCTGGCGGTTCGTCAGCAGGAAGTTCTTGGCGACCTGCTGGGTGATGGTCGATGCGCCCTGCGGTCGGCGACCCTGGTTCTGGAAGTTCAACAGCGCCGCGCGCGCGATGCCGCCGAAGTCCAGCCCGCCATGCTCGTAGAAATTCTTGTCCTCGGCGGAAGTGAACGCCTGGATCACGCGCTTCGGCACCGCCTGGATCGGCAGGAACAGGCGACGCTCCTTGGCGTACTCGGCGATCAGGCGGCCGTCGTTGGCGTGCAGCCGCGTCATGATCGGCGGCTCGTACTTCGCGAGCTGCTCGTAGTCCGGCAGTTCCTTCGAATACTTCCAGACGAAGTAGCCCGCGACCGCGGCCCCGGCGAGACCCAGGAGAGCTCCGGTCGCGAACAGGAAGCCGATGAAACGGACTAGCAGGCGCAAGCGATCCTCGCATGTCTGGCGCGGCGCGAGGCGCCGGGCCGCCCATCGGGCGCAGACGCTCGCCTCAGCGCGCTCGCGCTTCCGCTATGCCACGGCATCGGGCCGCTTTGTGGAGAATATGCGGCGTGAGGCGGAAGCGGTTAATTTACCGGGCGGGGTGTGCCCTGCGCGATACGGGTGTCGAAGTACCGCTCTACCGCCTCGGCGACCGCGCCCGTCGCCTGCTCCCGCCACTTGTCGGACATCATCAGCTTGGCGTCCTCAGGGCTTGAGAGGTAACCGAGCTCGAGCAGCACCGAGGGAACGTCCGGCGCCTTGAGCACGCGGAATCCCGCGGAACGCAGCGGGTTCTTGTTGAGCTTGGCGGCTTCCTTCAGCTCCTTGACCAGGCCGCGCGCGAACTGCGTCGTGAAGGCTTTGGTCTCACGGCGCGCCAGGTCGAAGAGGATGCCGGCGACCTCCTCGGGCTCTTCGGAAAGATCGACGCCGGCGATCAGGTCGGCGCGGTTCTCCTTCTCGGCGAGCCGCTCGGCTTCCTTGTCGGACGCCCTTTCGGACAGGGTGTAGATCGTGGCCCCGCGGACGCCGAACGGATCGGCCAGCGTGTCGGCGTGGATCGAGATCATCAGGCTGGCGCCGTTCTCCCGCGCGACCTTCACGCGGCCGGGCAGCGAGATGAAGGTGTCGTCATCCCGGGTCAGCACCACGCGTCGCGCCCCGCCTGCCTCGATCTTCTCTTTCAGCCGCTTGGCGAAGGCCAGCACGATATCCTTCTCGCTTGCGCCTGCGGGCCCGGCCGCGCCGGGATCGACGCCGCCATGGCCCGGGTCGATGACGACGACCGGCAGGTCACGCTCCTCAGGCGGCGCTGCAGAGGCTGTTTTGTCGACGGCGCCGGTGGGGTCCCCTTCGCGCGCGGAGAGCGACTGCAGAAAGGTTTTTCGGTCGCTCGGCGTGAGGTCCAGCACGAGCCGCGCCGGCTGCCCCGCGACCGCGTCGAGCACAAAGGCCTTGTCGATCGCCACCGGCCGCTTGACGTCGACCACGATCCGCGACCGGCCTGGCGCAAGGAGGCCGAACCGGTAGGCGCTGATCAGCCCCCTTCCCTCGCGGCCGGCCGTCTCAGGCAACCGGAAGGCGATTTCCGGAAGATCGATGACGACGCGATAAGGATCGGCGAGCGTAAAGGCCTTGATCGCGGCCGAGGCGGACAGGTCGATGACGAGGCGGGTGCGCTGCTCGTCGCCGGCGATTCGGGCGTCGGTCGCCACCGGGCGCGCGTCGGTTGCGGGCTCGGCCAGCGCGAAGCGGCACGGAGCGACCAGCGCTGCCAGGATCAGGAAGGCGAAGAGCGGCGAACGGATCATCTGAATCGCGAAGCTTCCCGAACGGCGAGATTATCGGGCGCCTGTAGGCCGTGTTACGGCCCCCAGGGTTAACCGTCCTTAAATCACCGGACCGTCATGCGCACCCCGCTGACGCGGGAAGTCGCCAGCTCCGAGCTTCGGGCGGTCTTGACGCTTGGCGCGGCGGCCTCTGCTTCTTGTCACAGGTTCCCGCCTCGGCTAAACATCAGCGCCCACGGCGAAACGCGGCGAGTCTCTATTCCGGCCCGTTTCGTCTGAGCGGCCTCAGTGCGCCGCCCTGAAGCGTAGCGCGCCACTCCAAGACAACTGGTCCGGGAATGGCTTGCGTCGCTGAAGACGACGGATAACGGCCGCCAGCGAAAGCGTTCCGCACCCAGTCGGCGTTTAGACGCAGGCCGGGACGACGCCGTGAGCGGCCCCCGACTGTGTCGCCGGGCCCGCTGTGACGTCACGAGACGCGCTCCGGCGACCGAGCCCGGGCCGTTCCAGATTTGCGAGGTGGCTCGGACCAATGCGCACGGCGAGACACGCCGCTTTCGCTCCGTCCGAAACCTCGATCCGTCGGCTTCGCCGGCGTTCGCCGGATACGCGCGCCGCGCTGGCTCTGCGAAAGCGGCGCCGCTCCGGCTCAATCATTCCAACCGCCGCCGAGCCCCCGCGCGTTCCGCGCGCCCTGCCCGCGCTGTCGATCTCGACGGCTGCAGGCCGGCTCGGCCGTACCCAAGAGTTCTATACATGGCCAATAAGATGCTCATCGACGCCACCCATCCCGAGGAGACGAGGGTGGTCGTCGTGCGAGGCTCGCGAGTCGAGGAGTTCGACTTCGAGAGCGCAAACCGCAAGCAGCTTCGCGGGAACATTTATCTCGCGAAGGTGACGCGGGTCGAACCGTCGCTTCAGGCGGCGTTCGTCGAATATGGCGGCAACCGCCATGGCTTCCTCGCCTTCAGCGAAATCCATCCCGACTACTACCAGATCCCGGTCGCCGACCGGCAGGCGCTGATCGCGGAAGACGAGAAGGCCGAAGCCGAGGAAGAGGCCGCCGAGGAGAAGCCTGCGGGCGGACGGCGGCGGCGCGGTCGCGCGCGTCCGAAGGCGACGTCTTCAGACGGAAGCGACGCTGTCTCCGCCGATGCCGAGGCGTCCTCCGACGGGGACAACGCTTCCGCTGAGAAGCCTGAGGCGCAGGAAGGCGACGACGCCTCCCGGAGCGAGGCTGACGCTGCGATCGAGCAGCACGTCGCCGAGCAGGAGGAGAAGGTCGAGAACGGCGATCCGGAGGAGCATCCGGTCGAGTCGGTCGGCGCCGGGGAGGCCTTCGAGGAGATGCCCGAGCGCGCGCCGCGCCGGCTGCGCTCCTACAAGATCCAGGAAGTCATCAAGCGCCGGCAGATCCTGCTGGTGCAGGTCGTCAAGGAAGAGCGCGGCACGAAGGGCGCCGCCCTCACCACCTATCTGTCGCTCGCCGGGCGTTACTCGGTGCTGATGCCGAACACCGCGCGCGGCGGCGGCATCTCGCGCAAGATCACCTCAGCACAGGATCGCAAGCGGCTGAAGGAGGTCGCCTCCGACCTCGAGGTGCCGGAGGGCATGGGCGTCATTCTGCGGACCGCGGGCGCGAGCCGCACTCGGCCCGAGATCAAACGCGACTTCGAATATCTGATGCGCCTGTGGGAGACGGTGCGCGAGCTTACGCTCAAGTCGACGGCGCCGGCTCTGGTCTATGAGGAAGGCTCGCTCATCAAGCGTTCCATCCGCGACCTCTACAACAAGGACATCGACGAAGTTCTGGTCGCCGGCGAGGAAGGCTACCGCGAGGCCAAGGACTTCATGCGCATGCTCATGCCGAGCTATGCGAAGATCGTGCAGCCCTACCGCGACAGCCAGCCGCTGTTCTCGAAGATGGGCGTCGAAACCCAGCTCGACGCGATGTTCTCCAACATCGTGACGATGAAGTCCGGCGGCTACATCGTGATCAACCAGACCGAGGCGCTGGTTGCGATCGACGTGAACTCGGGACGCTCCACGCGCGAGCACAACATCGAAGACACGGCGCTCCGCACCAATCTCGAGGCCGCCGAGGAGGTCGCCCGCCAGCTTCGTCTGCGCGACCTCGCCGGCCTGATCGTGATCGACTTCATCGACATGGAAGAGGCGCGCAACAATCGCGCCGTCGAGAAGAAGCTCAAGGACTGCCTGAAGGACGACCGCGCCCGCATCCAGCTCGGCCGGATCTCGCATTTCGGCCTGATGGAGATGTCGCGTCAGCGCATCCGCACCGGCGTCCTGGAAAGCTCGAGCGAAGTCTGCCCGCTCTGCAACGGCGCCGGCATCGTGCGCGCGGTTCCCTCGGTGGCGCTCCATGTGCTGCGCACCGTCGAGGACAATCTCCGCAAGGACGCGTCCCGCAACCTGCTGGTGAAGACTCGCGGCGAGGTCGCGCTCTACATCCTGAACCAGAAGCGGGGCCATCTGCGGGAGATCGAGGACCGGTTCGGCGTGTTCGTCACCTTCGCGGCGGAAGAGCATCTGCCGGCCGGCCAGCATGCGCTGGTCGAGCGCACCGATCCGGCGACCGGGGAGCCCCGGCTCAACGTCACCCAGGTGCGGGTCGACAGCGTGGAGCCGGAGGAGCTCGAGCCTGTCGTGGAGACGGCTGAGCTTGTCGTTCCGGAAGCGCGCGAGGAGCCCGAACAGCAGGCGGGCGGCGACGAGGACACGCTCGAGGGCGGCGCCGGCCGCCGTCGTCGGCGGCGTCGGCGGCGCCGTGGCGGGGGTCGTGGCGAGGGCGATCAGGGCCTCGAATCCGCCTCCGAGGGGCAGGACCAGGATGACGCGGAGGACAGCGATGAACCTCGCGAGGCCGTGGTCAGCGACGTGGCGGAGCAGACGCCGCTGGTCGCCACGCCGATTGAGCCTACCGAAGCGGCCGATTCCGATGACGATTCCGAGGAAAACGGCAAGCGCCGCCGCCGCGGTCGTCGCGGCGGACGCCGCAATCGTCGCGACGAGCCGCTCGAGCAAGAAGCGGAGGCTGGCGCGGAGAACGAGCCCGTCCAGAATGGCGAGGACGGCGAAGCGGCTGTTCTGACGGGCGTGGCGCCCGTCGTGGCCGAGGCCGCCGCGTCGGTCGACGAACAGCCTGCGGCGGCAGAGCCCGCTCAGGCGGCGGAGATCGCGGTTCAGCCGTCTGAAGACGTGCCGGCCGAAGAAGTCTCGGCTGCCGTCGAGCCTGTCGTCGTGGAAGATGCCGGATCTCAGGCGGCCGAGCCGTCGCCGGAGCCCGCGCCCGAGCCGCGTCGGCCCGCGGAGCTTGAGCCGGTTGCGGAAGATCCGAACCGGCCGCGCCGCACCGGCTGGTGGAGCCGCCGCGCCTCCGGCGCGTAAGGCGCGGCGCACCGCGCGCCCGCCAGCCTCGACGCAAAAAGAAAGGCCCGGAGCAATCCGGGCCTTTTTGATTCTGGCGTTGACCTTTACGCCGCGCTCGCCGCGATCACTGCTGGGGCTTGGGCGCCTGCGGCTGCTCGGCGGCGGCCGGAGGCGTCGGCTGCTGCGGGGCGCTCTGCTGCTCGCCAGACGGGACAGGAGCGGCGTTCTGAGGCGTCGGAGCCGCGCCCGCCGGCTGCGGCGGCGCGCCTGCGCCTTCTTCCGCCTTCTGCTCGCCGCCCGCAGGCTGCAGGCTGGGCAGGATGCCGCCCTTGCCGCTTCCGAGCGGCGCGCTCGGCGAACCTGGCAAAGTCGCCGGAGTGGGCTGCGCGCCGGTCGGCTGCAACCGGTCGAACACCGATCCGCCGCCATAGCCGGCCACGATGGTGAGCGAGATGCTCGTGGCGAAGAAGCCCGCCGCCAGATAGGCGGTCAGCCGCGACATCGGATTGCCCTGGCCGCGTCCCGCCATAAAGCCGCCGCCGCCGCCAATGCCGAGCCCTCCGCCCTCGGAGCGCTGGAGCAGCACGACCACGACCAGCGCGAGCACGATCATGAGATGGATGACGATGAGGACGGTCTGCATGGGGCTCGATCGTAAAAAGGGGTCCGCGTCGGAGATCGCGAGCCGCGCTCTGTACACCACTGCGGCGACGCCCGCCACCTAGCGCACGAAGCGGTCAGCCTCGCCCCTCGTCCGGATCGGCGCCGCTCAGCGCTTGGCGGCTTGTGCGATCGCCAGGAAATCGTCCGCCTTCAGGCTGGCGCCGCCCACGAGAGCGCCATCGACGTCGGCGGCGCTCAGCAGCTCGGCGGCGTTCTCCGGCTTGACCGAGCCGCCATAGAGAATCCGCATCCACTCGCCTTCCTGGCCGAACCGGGCCTGCAGCGCGCGTCGGATCCGGCCGTGCATCTCGGCGACGTCCTGCACGGTGGGCGTGACGCCGGTGCCGATCGCCCAAACAGGCTCGTAGGCCACGACCACGGTCTTCGCCCGTGCGGCGTTGGGCAGCGATCCTTCGAGCTGCCGCTCGACGACTTCGAACGCCGCGCCGGCGGCCCGCTCCTCCTCGGTCTCGCCGACGCAGACGATGGCCACGAGTCCGGCGCGCAGGGCCGCCTCGGCCTTGGCGCGGACGATCGCGTCGGCCTCGCAGTGGTCGGCGCGGCGCTCGGAATGACCGACGATCACTGCTTTGCCGCCGGCGTCCGCGATCATTTCGGCGGAGATATCACCGGTGTGAGCGCCCGAGGGCGCGGCATGGCAATCCTGCGCGCCGACAATCACGCCGGCGCCGCGGGTCGCGGTGGCGAAGCTCGTCAGCAGCGTCGCCGGCGGAAACACCATGATGTCCACGGCGTTCTTCAGCGGCCCCTGATACGCGCCGACGATCCGCACGAATTCCGGCGCCGAAGCCCCGAGACCATTCATCTTCCAATTGCCGGCGATGAGCGGCTTGCGCGCGGCGTTCGACATCTGCACTGCCTCCGGAAGCGGGGCCGCGCCGTACCGGCGGGGCGGTCGCGACGTATCAGAAGCCGTGACGCTTGCAAATTCCTCCCGCGCTTGCGATTTGCGGCGGCCAGCGAGGCGTGTCAGCTCTCGCCACCCGTCGAGCGGCGCGCCGCTCCCCGAGCTCCTTAACGCGAGACGTGATTCCGCGATGCTTCAGACGCTCCGTCACGGCGCCGCCGGCTGGGTCGCCAAGCTCTTCCTCGGAGTGCTCGTCCTGAGCTTCGCCGTCTGGGGCATCGCCGACATTTTCCGCATCGGCGGAGGCGGCCGGAACGCCGCCATCGTCGGCGACCGCAAGATCTCGGTCGAGGAATTCCGCAACGCCTATTCGAACGAGCTCCGCCGCGTCAGCCAGCAGGCCAAGCGCGTGATCACGCCCGAGCAGGCTCGGCTCGCGGGCATCGGCGAGCGGGTTCTGGGCAATATGGTCAATGAGGCGGCGATCGACGCGCGCATCGCCAAGCTCAGGCTCTCAGTCAGCGACGAGGAGGTCGCCCGCGAGGTTCAGGAGGACGAGATCTTCCGCGGTCCGACCGGCGGCTTCGACCGGGCGACGTTCAACGAGATCCTGCGGCAGAACAATCTGAGCGAGAAGGATTACATCCGGCTGCAGCGCAGCTTCACGGCGCGCAAGCAGCTGACCGACGCGATGACGGCGAACATGACGACGCCTGTCGCGCTGCGCCAAGCGATCCACGCCTATAACGCCGACAGCCGCTCGATCGCCTATCTGGAGCTCAAGCCGGAAGATCCGGCCGCCATTCCCGCGCCCAGCGAAGAGGCGCTCCGCTCCTATTACGATGAGCATAAAGGCGGCTTCCGCGCGCCCGAATACCGCAAACTTGCTGTCCTGGCGCTGGACGCGAAAGCGCTCGCCTCCTCGAAAGAGATCCCGGACAGCGAGGTCCGCGCCTATTACGAGGCGAACAAGCCCAAATACTCCGATCTCGAGAAACGCTCGATCGAGCAGATCTCCTTCCCGACTCTGGAGGAGGCGCATGCGGCCTACGACCAGATTCAGAAAGGCGAGCTGTTCGAGCAGGTCATGATCCAGCGCAAGATCAAGCCCGAGGACGCCTTCCTGGGCAATCTGAGCAAGGCGGAGATGTTCGACCGGAAGGTCGCTGACGCGGCCTTCGCGCTCAAGCAAGGCGAGGTCAGCGCGCCCGTGCAGGGCCAGTACGCGACCGTGCTTCTTCGGGTCACCGGAATCCAGAACGAGCAGGTGAAGAGCTTCGACGCGGTGCGTGAGGAAATCCGCGCCCTGCTCGCCGAGCTGGCCGCCAAGAAGGACGTGCTCGCGATCCACGACAAGATCGACGAGGCGCGCCTCGGCGGGGCCACGCTCGAGGAGATCGGCAAGGCGCAGAACCTCCCGGTGCGGGTGGTCGACGCCGTCGACCGCGCCGGCAGGACCCCGGGCGGCGCCGCGATCTCCGACCTTCCGCTGTCGTCGCAGCTTCTCAGCAAGGCGTTCGAGCCGGACACCGACTCGGACGTGGTGTCCGCCGATGACGCCTATGTCTGGTTCGACGTGCGCGGCGTCACGGAAGCGCGCGACCTGTCGTTCGAGGAGGCGCGCCCCCAGGTCGAGGCCCGGTGGCGCGAAGACGAGGCGCGCCATCGCCTCGACCAGCGCGCGGACGACCTGCTCGCCCAGCTGAAGGGCGGCAAGACGCTGGATCAGGTGGCCGCTGCGCAGAAGCTTCAGGTCGAGCAGGCGGAGACCACCCGCAGCGGCGGGGCGCCCTCCATCAAGCCCGCGCAGGCCACCGCCGTTTTCCAGACGCCCGTCGAGGGCTTCGGCGCCACGGCGGCGGACGAGACGGGCTCGCGGCTGCTGTTCAAGGTCACGGCAGAGAACATCCGGCCATTCGATCCGGCGGCGCCGGACGACAGCGGCCAGCTCGACAAGCTCGCGAGCGGCATGGGCTCCGACGTCGTCTCGGCCTTCGTCCAGAAGCTCCGCGAGGATCTCGGCACGCGCTTCGATCCCGGCGCGATCGCCGAGGTCGTCGGCGGGGCCGGCTGATCCCCGGGCGCCCAGCATGATCGTTTTCCCCGACGTCGCGGCGTTCTCCTCCGGATATGCGGCGGGAGAGCCTCAGGTCGTGGCCGCGACGCTCGTCGGCGACCTCGAGACGCCGGTGTCGGCCTATCTCAAGCTCGCGGAGGGTCGGCCGAACGCGTTCCTGCTCGAATCCGTCGAAGGCGGGGCGACGCGCGGCCGCTACTCGATGATCGGGCTGCGGCCGGACGTGCTGTGGCGCTCCCGCGGCGGCCAGGCCGAGATCAACCGCGACGCGCTGCGGGACCCGGAGGCGTTCGCCCCCTGCGACGAACGCCCGCTTGAGTCGCTCAGGCTGCTGCTTGCGGAATCCCGCATTGACGTTCCCGAGAGCCTCCCGCCGATGACGGCGGGCGTCTTCGGCTATCTGGGCTACGATATGGTTCGGGAGATGGAGGAGATCGGCCCTCCCAACCCTGACCGGCTCGGGACGCCCGACGCCGTCCTGATGCGGCCGACCGTGATGATCGTGTTCGACTCCGTGAGGGACGAGATCACCGTCGTCACGCCCGTGCGTCCGACGGCCGGGATCGCGGCCGAGGCGGCGCATGCCCGCGCAGTGGATCGGCTGACGGAAATCGTCGAGGGGCTGGACCGGCCCGTGCCGAAGGAGCCAGCGCGGGCGACGGCGGCAGGCGTCGCAGCCGAGCTCAGCTCCAACACCACCCCGGCCGAGTACCAGGCGATGGTCGAGCGGGCGAAGGAGTACATCGCGGCTGGCGACGTGTTCCAGGTGGTGCTGTCGCAGCGCTTCGAGGCGCCGTTCGACCTGCCCGCCTTCGCGCTATACCGGGCCCTGCGCCGGACGAACCCGGCGCCCTTCCTGGTTTACCTCGACTTCGGCGGGTTTCAGATCGTTGGGTCGAGCCCGGAGATTCTGGTGCGGGTCCGTGACGGCAAGGTCACCATCCGCCCGATCGCCGGGACGCGTCCGCGCGGAGCGACGGCGGCGGCGGACCGCGCCTTGGCGGAGGAACTGCTGGCGGACCCCAAGGAGCGCGCCGAGCACCTGATGCTGCTGGATCTCGGGAGAAACGACGTCGGCCGGGTATCGGAGATCGGCACCGTCGCGGTCACCGACCAGTTCTTCCTCGAATACTACAGCCAGGTCATGCACATCGTGTCGAACGTGGAGGGGCGGCTGGCTGCGCCGCACGACGCTCTGGACGCGCTCATCGCCGGCTTCCCGGCCGGGACGGTCTCGGGCGCGCCGAAGGTTCGCGCGATGCAGATCATCGACGAACTGGAGAAGGACAAGCGCGGCGTCTACGCCGGATGCGTCGGCTATTTCGGCGCCAATGGCGAGATGGACACCTGCATCGTTCTGCGCACCGCCGTGGTGAAGGACGGGCGCATCCATGTTCAGGCGGGCGCCGGGGTCGTGGCGGATTCGTCGCCGGCCGCGGAGCAGGCCGAGTGCGTCAACAAGGCCAAGGCGCTGTTCCGCGCCGCGGACGAGGCGCGCCGCTTCGCCAGCAGCGCAACACGCGGCCAGTAACAAAACGGGCGCTCTCCGGAGAGAGCGCCCGTTCTTGTCGAGAGCTTTCGCGACCTCAGTAGCGGCAGGGCACCCGATAGCGCTCGCCATAGCGGTTGGTCGCATAGCAGCGAGAGCGATCGCCGCGCGACTGCGAGCCCACCACCGCGCCCGCGCCCGCGCCCAGAGCGCCGCCGACCACGGCGCCCGTGGCGTTGCCCGCGATCAGACCGCCGGCGGCCGCGCCAACGCCTGTGCCGATCAGAGCGCCGCTGAGCGTGCGCTCATTGCGGGTCTCGCCGCAGGCCGCCAGACCCAGTGCGACCGCGGAGATGGCGACGATTGAGCCGATTTTCTTCATTGGCGTCAGAGCTCCAGATTGGGATTTCTGGATTGTAGGGGCTGCGGCGCGTTCGGCTACCCGCCAGGCGCCAAACTGGTGAACTGACCGCTGACGCGACGCCCGTGAATCAGGCCGAGGCGAGACGTTTCACGTTGTCTTCAGTTTCCATCCGCGCGAGCGGGGCCATAGCCTCCACCAGAGCGAGGAAGGACGACCCCGGCAGCGGCGGGGCGAAGACATATCCTTGTGCGAGCCTGACGCCCTTGGCGCGGAGGTACTCGACCTGCTCGATGGTCTCGACGCCCTCAGCGATCAGGTCGAGGTTCATGTCCTCGGCGAGCTTGACCAGGCTGTCGACGATCGCGACCGAGTAGCGATCCGTGCCGATCGCGTCGACGAACATCTTGTCCATCTTCATCACGTCGACGCCGAGCTTCAGAAGGTACGAGAGGCCGCCATGGCCCGTCCCGACGTCGTCGAGCGCCACCCGGGCCCCGAGCTCCTGGAGGCGCGCAATCACCTGCCTCGCCCGCCTGATGTCCTGCAGCGGCTGCCGCTCGGTCACCTCGAACATCAGCTGCCCCATCCGGATCGGCGAGCCTGAGAAGATCGCCTCGACATCGTCCACGATGGCGACATCGTCGAAATGACCGGCGAACAGGTTGAAGCCGAGCTTCAGATGGGGCCGATCGCGATAAAAGGCCGCCAGATCGTCTCGCGCGGTCTCCATCAGCGCGAGCGTCATCGGAAAAATCTCTCCGCTCGCTTCTGCAAGCGAGATGAACCGACCCGGCGGAATGATGCGGCCGTCGCGTTTGCGCCAGCGGATCAGAACCTCGCAGCCCGTCAGCCTGCCCGTCACGATGTCGATCACCGGCTGGTAGTAGGGAATGAATTCGCCTCTGCGGATGCCGTCCGAGATCTCCCGGACGGGGCCGCCCGAACGCCGGCTGAGCAACACGGCGCCCGCGACCGTCAGCGCCGCGAACAGCAGGCCCGAAAGGTTGGCGTAGAGAAACAGCCCCTGATTGGCCCGCGAGATGGCGCCGCCGGGCACGTCGATATCCACCCGGAGCGGGTAACGGCTCGACGCGGCGGCGGCGTGCACGGACGGAATGACGGAGGGCTGCGGATCGGTCAGCGTCGGATCGAGCAGCCGCCTCGCCACAAGAGGCCCGCCGAGCATCACCACCTGCACTGCGAAGGCTGCGCTGCCGCCGCCGCGGAGGAATTTCGGGAACAGCTGGTCGCCGGGCACCAACGCCCGCAGCCCGTCGCCTCCGGCGTAACGCCATTGCAGACGGATGAAGCGCTGCCCGCCATTGTCTCCGGCCGCGACTGTCGTCAACGTGAGCTCGGGGCTGACGGCGCCGTGTTCCGCCGAAGCCCGCCTGACCACCCGCGGCGTTCCGAGACCCGTGCAGGTCGCCGCGCCTGCGGCGTCGACCACCGCGATCTCCGAGATGTATGGCGCGCGCCGCCAGGCGGCCTGAATCGCCGCGGCCTCGTTCCCGGCACAGGTCGACACGCCCTTGAGGCCGAGCGCGATCAGAGCGGCGGACGCGTTGTCGAGCCGCTCCTCGACGAAGGCCAGGACCTCCGAAGCAGTCCCGTCCGCGTCGCGCTGGGAGGCCGTGACGAAATTGACGGCAAGCAGGACGTTCAGGCCGAGAACGGGAATCAGCGCGATGGCGAGCCCGCCGATCAGCGCCTTTTTCCAGGAGTGTCCGCCGTCCCGCACCACGCGCGCCTCTCCGCTCGTCCTGCGGGCGGGCCGCGTACTCCGAGACGCGTGGAAACTCTCATAAGGAGCTTAATGCGCAGCTAAATCAGCCTGCGGGAACGCGCTCCGCAACGACCTGCGCCTCCACGACTGCGAGCGCCGTCATGTTGACGACGCCGCGTGCGGTGACCGAGGGCGTCAGCACATGCGCGGGTTTCGCCGGCCCGATCAGAATCGGCCCCACCGGCAGCGCGTCCGCGATTCCCTTGATGAGCTGGCTCGCGATATTGGCCGCGTCGAGGTTCGGGAAGATCAGCAGGTTGGCCTCGCCGGTCAGCGTCGAATCCGGCAGCAGCCGCTCGCGGAGCGCCGGCTGCAGCGCGACGTCGCCCGCCATCTCGCCGTCGACCTCCAGATCCGGCGCGCGCGCGCGGATCAGCGCGAGCGCCTCCCTCATCTTGATCGCGCCCGGCGTGTCGTCCGAACCGAAGCTGGAATGCGAGAGCAGCGCCACCTTGGGCGTCAGGCCGAACCGCGCCACGCTCTTGGCGCAGAGAATCGCGCAATCCGCGATGCTTTTCGCGTCCGGCTCCGGCGTCACATAGGTGTCGGCCAGGAAATACGCGCCACGACCGCTGATCAGCAGCGACAGCGCGGAATAATCGCAAGCCTCCTCGGCGCGTCCGATGACGTGGTCGATCGCGGTGAGGTGGTCGCGGAAGCGGCCTTCCATGCCGCAGATCATCGCGTCGGCGTCGCCGCGCTGAACGGCGAGAGCCGCGATGACGGTCGCGTTGGTGCGCACCACGGTGCGGGCCCGGTCGAGCGTCGCGCCGCGCCGGCCCGCGCGCTCCTGATAGAGCGCGACGTAGTCCCGGTAGCGACGGTCGTCTTCGGGATTGATGGTTTCGACGTCGTCGCCGGGCTTGAAGGTCAGGCCGAAACGCCTTGCCCGGACGTCCATGACATGCGGCCGGCCGATCAGGATCGGCGTCGCGATCCCCTCCTCGATGGCGACCTGCGCGGCGCGCAGCGCCCGCTCGTCTTCGCCATCGGCATAGATCACGCGCTTCGGCGCCGCCCGGGCGGCGGCGAACACCGGCTTCATGATGAAGCCGGAGCGGAAGACGAAGCGGTTGAGCTGCTCTTCGTAGGCCCGGAAATCGGCGATCGGGCGACGGGCGACGCCGGTCTCCATGGCCGCGCGCGCCACCGCCGGCGCGATCCGCAGGATCAGCCGTGGATCGAACGGACTGGGGATCAGCGAATCCGGGCCGAACAGCCGGGTGACGCCGCCATAGGCCTGCGACACGACATCCGATGACGGCTCGCGCGCGAGCGCCGCGATCGCCCGCACGGCGGCCGCCTTCATGGCCTCGTTGATCGTGGTCGCCGCGACGTCGAGCGCGCCCCGGAAGATGTAGGGGAAGCAGAGGACGTTGTTGACCTGGTTGGGGAAGTCGGAGCGACCGGTGCAGATCATCGCGCCGGGGCTCGCCTGCCGCGCCTCGTCCGGCATGATCTCCGGCGTCGGATTGGCGAGCGCCAGAATCATCGGCCGCTCGGCCATGCGCCTGACCATGTCGGGCTTCAGCACGCCCCCCGCCGAGAGGCCGAGGAAGACGTCCGCGCCGTCGATGACCTCGCCGAGCGTCCGCTTGTCCGTCTGCTGGGCGTAAACCGCCTTCCAGCGGTCCATGAGCGCCTCGCGGCCCTCATAGACGACGCCATCGATGTCGGTGACCCAGATGTTCTCGCGCTTCGCGCCCAGCGTGACGAGCAGATTGAGGCAGGCGAGCGCGGCGGCGCCGGCGCCTGAGGTCACGATCTTGACGCTGCCGAGCGGCTTGCCGGCGAGTTCGAGCCCGTTGGTGATCGCGGCCGCAACGATGATCGCCGTGCCATGCTGGTCGTCATGAAAGACCGGGATGCCCATTCGTTCGCGGCAACCCTCCTCGACCTCGAAGCACTCCGGCGCCTTGATGTCTTCGAGATTGATTCCGCCGAAGGTGGGCTCAAGGGCGCACACGACGTCGATCAGCCGCTGGGCGTCCGTCTCGGCGACCTCGATGTCGAAGACGTCGATCCCGGCGAACTTCTTGAATAGCACCGCCTTGCCTTCCATCACCGGCTTCCCGGCCAGCGGACCGATGTCGCCGAGGCCAAGCACGGCTGTGCCGTTGGTCAGCACTGCGACCAGGTTCTGGCGGACGGTCAGGTCCGCAGCCTGGTCCGGATCTTCCGCTATGGCGTCGCAGGCGGCGGCGACGCCGGGCGAATAGGCGAGCGCGAGATCGCGCTGGTTGCCAAGGGGTTTGGTCGCCTTGATCTCGAGCTTGCCGGGACGCGCGCCGGTAATCGCGGAGCCGCGGTGATACACCAGCGCTCCCGTGCGTAGATCGTCCGACATCTGGCTGGCCATGAACGTTCCTCCGGCGCGCGCGAAACGCGTTCAGGGGGATGGCGCCCTCTCCCGCCGGCCGTCAAGGGCATGACGCGTAGCGGCGACGGCCGTGACCGGCCGCACGTCAAGAGAACGCCCGACTGGGGAACGACCCGAGGATGCCGTTATTGCATCAGATCGTCGGCAGCAAAGCGCTCGTGAGATTCGCCTCGCAATGAACCGCAAACTTGTCGTTACAGCGCTCGCGGCGCTGCTCCTGGCCGCGGTCGCGGCGCTCGCCGCGCCATGGGTGATCCGAGCCCTCGTCGAGAGCCGGGTGGACGCGACGCTCGAGAACATCCGGGTGCGGAGCACCTCGATGGTGAACAGAGGCGAGGTGACGGTCGAACTCGCGAACCGGATCGTGGTGATCCACGGTCTGACGATCGTGCCCCCGGGCGCAGGCTCCAAAGTGCGCATCGGGTCTCTGAGGCTGGTGGAGCCGTGGCCGTCCGAGGGCCGCCTCACGGCCCGCAGGATCGTGCTCGAAAACATCGCCGTCACATCAGCGGCGGATCGGACGACCATTCCGCGCATCGAACTCCGCGGCTATTCGGGCCCGGAGGAGGGATTGGTCACCACGCCGGGGACGGGCTATCGCGCCCGGAGCCAGGCCGACGTCATCGCGCAGGTGTCGGTGGACGCGATCAACATTCCCTCGATCGAAACTGTCGCCGAGCGGACCGGCATCCGCCGCTCCTTCAGGAATATCTCGGTGACGCGCCTGATGAACGGCGTGATCGACATCGCCTCGATTGAGGGCGTCTCGATCCGCGCGCCCAAATCCGGCCGCAGCGAGACGTCCGCTTTCGAGCTGACCGCGAGCGCCGCGTCGCTCGACGGGCTCGACCTGCCTACCCTCTGGCGGTTCTATGCAGGCGACGGCGTGGGCGACCGTCAGCCGCTCGTCAGCGAATTCTCCGCGTCCCGCCTTGCCCTCCGCGCCGGGGGCGTCGGGAGCGGCGAAATCACCGCCAAAGCCGACGCAGCTTCCGTGACCGGGGTTGAGCTGAGACCGCTCACCTTCACGCTCAGCGAGATCGACGACATCGTCGCGAAGCTGAAGGACGACGAGGCGCTGACGCCGGCCGACGTCCGGCGGAAGCTGCTGATGATGGTCGAGGCGGTCCGCGCCGTCAGCTTTGAGGCGATCCATCTGTCCGGTCTCGGCGTCGAAGTCGGAGCCGCCAAAGATCGTCGCCTCACGACAACCATGAGGGCGGTCGCCATCGGACCCTATGCGGACGCGCGTCTGGAACAGGCTTCGGTGGACGGCCTGGCCTATTCGGAGCCGGGCGGCCGCTCGCTGCAGATCGCCCAGACGCGGATGCGCGGCCTCGACGCCTCGCGGCTCACGGCCTACGCCGAGCGCATCGGCCGGGATGAGATCCTGCTGGCGATGCAGCCGACGGCGGAGGACGTCGTCCGCACCGCGCCACGCATCGGCGGGCTCGAGCTGCATGAGGCCCGCTTTTCCGGCGCGATCGGCGATGTCGCCGTCGCGAACGCGCAGCTGGACGTCAACGCGCCGCTGGACGCCGTGCCGCAGCATGTCGGGCTCGCGCTCGATGGCGTCGACATCGCTCCTCGTGAAGGGTCCAGCTTGGCGGCGACCCTGCGCACGGTCGCGCTCGAGCGCGCCCGTGGCTCAGCCCGCCTCGCCGTCACCCTCGACCCCGCGACCCGCGAGCTTTCGCTGAACTCGCTGGAGGCGAAGATCGAGGATCTGGGCTCCATCCGCGCCTCGGGCGGCCTTGCCAAGGTCGACCCGCGGCTCGCGATCAGCACCGGTTCGGAGTTCATCGACAAGCTGTCGGAGATCGTCCTTGAGCCGTTCAGGATCGCGGCTAGCAATGACGGCCTGTTCGAGACTGCCCTTCGGCGCGCCGCGCAGGCGGCGGACGAGCCGCACGACGCCTTCCGCGACGCTCTCGCGACCCGGGCCGGCGACGAGATCGCGACGCTGTTCGGTCCGCCCGCGAGACAGTCAGCGGAGGCGGTTTCGGCCTTCATCCGGCAGCCGAGATCGATCGAGATCACGATCAATCCGAAGACGCCCGACACCCGGCTGATCGACTTTCTTCAGTCGCTGCCGCTCGGGCCGGCCGGGATCGCACAGACGATCGACGTCACGATCCTCAACCGGCGCTGACGCGAGGCCTCAGGCCGATTTGGCGGCCGGCGCCGGCTGACCCTGCGGCAGGTTCAGCCGGATGTGCAGTTCGCGCAGCTGCTTCGGCGTCACGTCGGAGGGCGCGCCCATCAGCAGATCGAGCGCCTGCTGGTTCATCGGGAAGATCGAGATCTCGCGCAAATTCGTCGCGCCGGTCAGGAGCATGACGATGCGGTCGACGCCGGCCGCCATGCCGCCATGCGGGGGCGCGCCATATTGGAAGGCGCGGTACATGCCGCCGAACCGCTCAACGACGTCCTTCTCGCCATAGCCGGCGATCTCGAAGGCCCTCACCATCGCCTCGGGGCGATGGTTGCGGATGCCGCCGGACGCGATCTCGAAGCCGTTGCAGGCGATGTCGTACTGGAAGGCCTTGATGGTAAGCGGGTCCTGCCCGTTCAGCGCATCCAGCCCGCCCTGCGGCATCGAGAACGGGTTGTGGGAGAAGTCGATCTTCTTCTCGTCCTCGTTGTACTCGTACATCGGGAAGTCGACGATCCAGGCGAGCTCGAAGCGGTCGTGATCGACGAGCTTGAGCTCCTCGCCGACCTTGGTTCGCGCCATCCCGGCGAAGCGCACGAACTTGGAGGGGTCGCCCGCCACGAAGAACGCCGCGTCGCCTTCCTTCAGGCCGAGCTGATCGCGGATCGCCGCCGTGCGCTCCGGTCCGATGTTGTTCGCGATCGGGCCTGCGCCCTCCCCGCCTTCGCGCCACATGACGTAGCCGAGGCCCGGCTGACCCTCGCTCTGCGCCCAGGAGTTCATGCGGTCGCAGAAGGCCCGGCTTCCGCCGCCAGGCCCCGGGATCGCCCAGACCTGATTGCCTTCCGTCTCCAGCATCCGCGCAAAAACCTTGAAGCCCGAGCCGCGGAAGTGCTCCGAGACGTCCTGCATGACGAGCGGGTTGCGCAGGTCCGGCTTGTCGGTGCCGTATTTCCGCAGCGCCTCCGCATAGGGAATGCGCGGCCAGTTCTTCGTCACAGGCTTGCCGCCGGCGAAATCCTCGAAGACGCCCGTGATGACGGGCTCGACCGCGGCGAAGATGTCCTCTTGCTCGACGAAGCTCATCTCGAGGTCGAGCTGATAGAACTCGCCCGGCAGACGGTCCGCGCGCGGATCCTCGTCGCGGAAGCAGGGGGCGATCTGGAAATAGCGGTCGAAGCCGCTCATCATGATCAGCTGCTTGTACTGCTGCGGCGCCTGCGGCAGCGCGTAGAACTTGCCGGGATGGATGCGGCTCGGCACCAGGAAGTCGCGCGCGCCTTCCGGGCTCGACGCGGTCAGGATCGGCGTCTGGAACTCGAAGAAGCCCTGCGTCTTCATCTTCGCCCGCATGGCGTCGATGATCGCGCCGCGCGTCATAATGTTCTTGTGCAGCCGCTCCCGGCGAAGATCGAGGAAGCGGTACCGGAGCCGCGTCTCCTCCGGGTACTCCTGGTCGCCGAACACCGGCAGCGGCAGCTCGGCCGCCGGGCCCAGCACCTCGATTTCGGTGCAGTAGAGCTCGACTTGGCCGGTGGGCAGCTCCGCGTTCTCGGTGCCGGCGGGACGCGCCCGCAGCCGGCCGTCGCAACGGATCACCCACTCCGAACGGACGGTCTCGGCCATCCTGAAGGCTGGGCTGTCGGGATCGACCACGACCTGGGTCAGCCCGTAGTGGTCCCGCAGATCGATGAAGAGCACGCCGCCATGATCACGCACGCGATGAACCCAGCCGGAGAGGCGGACGGTCTCGCCGACATTGGCGGACCTGAGTTCCCCACAGGTGTGGGTGCGGTAGCGATGCATGGTGACGAGTCCTGGATTTCGGACGGCGGAGCCCCGCCGCAAGAGCGACCGGACCACGGCATGCGGTCCCGGCCTTGTCAAGACGACCAGCCCTGAGGCGAGACATCGCTGAACGAAGCCGCTATATGCGGCCCCACGATGATGATCACCACCACAGACGCTCTTGCAGAAGTCTGCGCCCGGATGGCGCAGGCGCCCTTCGTCACCGTCGACACCGAGTTCCTGCGAGAAACGACCTTCTGGCCGAAGCTCTGCGTCGTGCAACTGGCCGACGAAGAGGGGCCGGTGGTGGTCGACGCGCTGGCGCCCGGCATCGATCTCGCGCCGCTCTACGAGCTGATGTCCGACGAGTCTGTGCTCAAGGTGTTCCACTCGGGCCGCCAGGACATCGAGATCTTCCACCATCTCGCTGGCCGGATCCCGCATCCGGTGTTCGACACGCAGGTCGCCGCGATGGTGCTCGGTTTCGGCGACTCGATCTCCTACGACCAGCTGGTGCAGCGGACCGTCGGCGTTACGCTCGACAAGTCCTCGCGCTTCACCGACTGGAGCCGTCGGCCGCTGTCCGACGACCAGATCACTTACGCGATCGCCGACGTCACCCATCTGCGCAAAGTCTACGAGAAGCTGTCGCGGGACCTCGACAAGCGGGGCCGCGCCGACTGGGTGCGGGAGGAGATGGAGGTTCTGACCTCGCCCGCCACCTACCAGTCGCATCCCGAGGACGCCTGGCAGCGATTCCGCTCCAGACTGCGCAAGTCCCGCGATCTCGCCGTGATGATGGAGGTCGCGGCGTGGCGCGAGAGCGAAGCTCAGGGTCGCGACGTGCCGCGGTCGCGGGTGCTGAAGGACGACGCGCTGCTCGAGGTCGCCGCCCGCGCCCCGCGTACCGTCGAAGCGCTTGCGGGGCTGCGCGCCTTCCCGCGCGGCTATGAGCGCTCGCGCGCCGCGCAGGACATACTGGAGGCCGTGGCCCGCGGCCTCGCACGTGATCCGGAGACGCTGCCCGCCCTCGAACGGGAGCGCGGCGGCTCCGGCGCGAACCCCGCGACGGTCGAATTGCTCAAGGTCCTGTTGCGGATGATCGCCGAGCGCAACGCGGTCGCGGCCAAGATCATCGCCAGCGTCGACGACCTCGAGCGGATCGCCGCGGATGACGAGGCGGAGGTCGCCGCGCTGCATGGCTGGCGGCGCGAACTGTTCGGAGAGCAGGCCCTGAAGCTGAAGGCCGGAACGCTCGCGCTCGCGGTGGAGCGCGGCCGGGTGGTCGCGCTCGAGCGGGCGGCGGGCGACGAGGCACCCCTCCCGGCTCCCCGTCCGCGGCGCAATCGGGAGCGGGACCGCGACCGTGGCGCTCCGCCGCCTGCGAGCGCCGCCGTCGACTAGGCTTAGATGCTCTCGAACGCGAACAGCCCGACCAACATCACGAGCGTCAACAGGCCGATCAGGAACAGCGCGTCGGCGCTCCGCTCCAGTCCGCGGCTGACGTGAGGGGTCCGATGCGACAGCCGGATCGCCAGGTAGGAGAAGATCGCGCTGCCCAGAAAGGCGACGCCGATCATGGCGCCGTACTCGTCGACATGGCTCGGCCCGGTGCGGCCTTCCAGCAGCTTCACCAGGCCCACAAGCGTCGTGCATATGCCGATCATCGTCCCGGAACTCGGGAGGATGTGGCGCGCGAGCTCGGCCTCGACCTTCTCTGGCGGCGTGGGCGCGGTTTTTACGGAGGCGTCCGCGCGTGGACGTCTGGACGAGGCGCTCATACGTTGATGATCGCCGTGCGCCGCGCCAGCAGCTTGCCCAGCTTCTGCAGGCGGTTCTTCAGCCGCTCGCTCGCCAAATCTGCGAGCTCCATCGGAAGTTTGAGCGTCAGCACCTCGCGCTTCAGGCCGATCGGCGTGCGCGGCAGGACGCCAGGAACGGCGGCGGAGATCAGGTAGGCGACGCGCATCGCCGCGCCGAGCGTGCGCGCCCTGTCCAGAATTCGGGTGGAGGCGAGCTCCCGGATGCGCGGGCTCGCCTCGTCGTCGAGCAGTCCCATGTGCCGGTAGAACACCGCGAGGGACACGAAGGCGCGGCCCGGATGATCGATGCCCACGAAGGCCGCGTGGGCGATCATGTCGAGAGCCTGCTCGCCGCGATAGTCCGGATGGACCCGCCAGGCGACGTCGGCGAGATGGCAGGCGGCGTGCCGCCAGCGGCGTTCCTCTGCGCTCTCGTCGATGTCGACGCTGCGGAACAGCCGGTCCGTCCACTCGATGAGGTCATCGCCGTGCCGCGGCGCTCTGGCGCGCAGCCATCCGAGCTCGCGGGCCGAGGCGAGCAGCGCGTCCTCGCGGCGCGCCTCGTCGTCGAGCAGGTCGTAGAGCAGCCCCTCGCGCACGCCGAGGCCGGACATCACCACTTCCCGCGGCTTTCCAAGGCGAATGATGTGCTCCAGCACCAGCGCGCCATAGGCCAGCAGCGGGCGGCGCTCGGCGGAGACAACGCCGATCGCCGGGAGGGTGTCGGGGTCCACGCGGCGCACGACGCGGCAGAACTCCAGCGCCTCGCGGGCGGGTATCGTGTAGCCGTGCAGGACGTGCAGCGGGAAATTCTTCTGCACCATGTGCATGTGCGCGAGTCCGCGCCATGTCCCGCCGACGGCGTAGAAGGTCCTGTCCTTCAGTCCGTCGAGATGGCCGGAGCTTTCAAGCGCGTCACGAACAAGCCGGTCGGCTTTCTTGATGGACCGGTCGGAAGCGTCCTGCAGCCGGATGCCGCCGAGCGGCAGGGTCGCGCCCGCCCCCACGCGCCGCTTCGTGACGTCGACCAGTTCGAGGCTGCCGCCGCCCAGGTCGCCGACGACGCCGTCGGGCTTGAAGAATCCTGAGACGACGCCGAGCGCCGAAAGCCGCGCCTCGCGTTTGCCGGACAGCAGCTCGATCGGCTGCCCGCAGATCCGCTCCGCCTCGGCTATGAATTCCGGTCCGTTGTCGGCGTCGCGCGCGGCTGCGGTCGCCAGCACATACATGCGGCCGACGCCCATCGCCCGGGCGAGCGCGCGGAATCGGCGCAGCGCCGCGAGCGCGCGCGACGTCGACTCCTCGGCAAGCCGCCCCGTGGTGGCGACGGATCGGCCGAGCGCGCAGAGCTCCTTCTCGTTGAACATCGCCGTCGGGGCCCGCGACAGCCCCTCATAAACGACGAGGCGGACGGAGTTGGATCCGATGTCGATGATGGCGACGGGCGGTCCGCACGGCAATCGTCCCGGAGCGCCGGCGAGTTTCACGGCCGCCGGCTTCGCGACCTCAATCTGCGGCGGCGGCGGCAGCGAAGACGGACGAGAAGCCTTGCCGCGCGCCTTCTTGAGAACCTTATCCACGTTTGGCCAACCGCCGGGGCGAACTCGTTTTGACCGACTTCCCGCGGCCGGAGAGGCTTGGATTGGTCATGAAATACTGATGGGCGTTGAACGGCTCCTCGCCTTCGGCGGGCGCGATGCGCCGGGAGGTGCCGTCGGGCAGGACTGTCCAGCTCTGCTGATTGTCCTTCAGATTGGCCACCATGATCTGGTCGAGCACCTGCTCATGAACGGTCGGGTTGAGGATCGGGACCATAACCTCGACGCGCCGGTCGAGGTTGCGCTGCATCAGGTCGGCGGACGAGATATACACATGCGCTTTCGGCGACGGCAGCCCGTGCCCGGCGCCGAAGGCGTAGATGCGGCTGTGCTCCAGGAAGCGCCCGACGATCGACTTGACGCGTATGTTCTCCGAAAGCCCCGGCACGCCCGGCCGCAGCGAGCACATGCCGCGCACGATGAAGTCGATCTTCACGCCCGCCTGGCTCGCGTCGTAGAGCGCGTCGATGATCTCGGGGTCGATCAGGCTGTTGCACTTGCCCCAGATCGCCGCGGGGCGATCCGCCTTGGCGTGTGAGATCTCCTCCCGGACATGCGCGAGAAAGCGCTTGCGCAGCGTGTGGGGCGACGCCGCCATCAGCTCGAGCTCGGCGGGCTCGGCGTAGCCGGTGATGAAGTTGAACAGCCGACCCACGTCGCGGCTGAGCGTGGGGTCCGCGGTAAAGAACGACAGGTCCGTGTAGATCTTCGCCGTCACCGGATGATAGTTCCCGGTGCCGACGTGACAGTAGGTGGTCAGGGCGCCGCCTTCACGGCGCACGACGATCGACAGCTTGGAGTGCGTCTTCAGCTCGATGAAGCCGAACACGACCTGGACGCCCGCGCGTTCGAGATCGCGCGACCAGCGGATGTTCGCCTCCTCGTCAAAGCGCGCCTTCAGTTCGACCAGCGCGGTGACAGATTTGCCGGCTTCGGCCGCCTCCGCCAGAGCCCTGACGATCGGGCTGTCCGACGACGTCCGGTAGAGCGTCTGCTTGATCGCGACGACGTTAGGATCGCGCGCCGCCTGGTTCAGGAACTGGACGACGACGTCGAAGGATTCGTAGGGGTGATGGACGATGAAGTCCTTCTCCCTGACGGCCGCGAAACAGTCGCCGGCGTGCTCACGCACGCGTTCCGGGAACCGCGGATTGTAAGGCTTGAACTTCAGGTCAGGGCGGTCGACCGCAATGATCTGCGAGAGGTCGCCAAGCGCCAGGACGCCATCGACGACGAACACCTCGTCGTCCGAAACATCGAGCGCGGCCACGATGAAGGCGCGCAGCTCAGGCGGCATGGTGTTCTCGACCTCGAGCCGGATCACCGAGCCGCGGCGGCGGCGTTTCAGCGCGGTCTCGAACGTCCGAACAAGATCCTCCGCCTCTTCCTCGACTTCGAGGTCGCTGTCGCGGATCACTCTGAAGCCCGATTGGGCCGCGACCGCATAGCCGGGAAACAGACGGCCGATGAACAGGCCGATCACCTGCTCGAGGCTGATGAACCGCGCGCCCTCGAGTTCGCCGTCCGGCAGCCGAATGAAGCGCTCCATCCGGCTTGGCATGCGGATCAAGGCGTTGAGCGCGCGGCCGTCGCTCTGCCGCGCGAGCTGCAGCGCGATGGTGAAGCCAAGATTCGGGATGAACGGAAAGGGATGCGCCGGGTCGACCGCCAGCGGCGTGAGGATCGGAAAGATGTGCTGGAGGAACCTATCCTCGAGCCAGACCCGCTCCGACTTCGTCAGGTGCGGCCCCTCGACCAGGACCACTCCAGCCTTCGCAAGCTGCTCTCTGAGCTCGAGCCAGCGGATCTGCTGGTCATGAGCGAGCGACGACACGACCTCGCCGATTTTGGCGAGCTGTTCGGCGGGCGTGAGGCCGTCCGGCGAGAGCGCGACCATGCCGGTTCGTAGCTGGCCGCGCAGGCCTGCGACGCGAACCATGAAAAACTCATCGAGATTGTTGGCCGAGATCGACAGGAAGCGCAGCTGCTCGAGCAGCGGGTGGTGGGCGTTTGAAGCTTCCTCGAGAACGCGCCGATTGAAGCCGATCCAGGAGATCTCGCGATTGACGAAGCGCGAAGGGTCTCCGCTCGGCGACTCAAGCTCCGAGGACGCGGGCGCCTCGAGCTGAGCCTCGGCGACAGCCGCGCGGGGCGGAACTTGAAGGACGTTCTCGGCCATGCCGTCATCTTTCGCGGAACGCTTGCGCGCCGCCGGAGAGCGGCGCCTGCCGGCGGTCTCTTTACGACGCTCATGTGACGGCTTTGCAACGTCCATTCAGTCCTCTTCCGCCGGCGACCGCGCCAGCACGTCGGCGGCCAGTCCACGGCCGACCGCCCGCCTCCGGGCGAGCGACTCCCGGTCGAGCTCGGCCACCACGCGCCGCACCGCTCCAAGCGAGCGATCGGAGCGCCGCGCGATGAAATCGACGACCTCAGCCTCCACGCGAAGCTGGCGATCGTCGAGCATCTTCACCAGCACCGCCTTGACCATGGCGTCGTCCGGCGGATCGAGCCGCGCCACAGGCAGAGCGCGCAGACGCGAGGCGAGGTCGGGCAGCGACGGCCAAAGCAGGTTTGGAGCAGAACGCGCCGCCAACAGCAGATCCCCTCCGCGCTCGCGGACCGTGTTCAGGAGGTGGAACAGCGCGCCCTCGTCAGCGCCCTCGCGATCCGCGTCGTCGAGCAGGACGGCGCGTCCCGGCCGCTCGATGAACAGCCGCGTCGCATCCGCCGCGTCAGCCGCCGCCGCGGCGTCAGCCGTCAGGCGCCAGATCTCCGCAAGATGCGACTTGCCCGCGCCCTCCTCGCCGACCAGCAGGAGGATTCGGTCGGGCCAGTTCGGCCAGTTGGTGACCAGCGCGTGGGCGGCGGCGTTCGCCTCGCAGACCAGATAGTCGTCTGGACCGAAGCGGCGCGCATGCGGCAGCTCGAGGGCATATTGGCGGGGCGCCTCACGCGGCATCGGCGTCTCAGCCTTGCTCCGGCGGGCCCGCGATCGGGCGCGGGTCCTGGGGTAGCCCCCGCTGACCGAACAGGCTGGCGCCCGTCGGCCCGCCGGGCAGCATGCTAGGGCCCTGCTCTCCCGTATAGAACGGGCTTTCCAGATAGCGCCTGATGGCGAACCTCATCAGCACCCCGAGGCTCGCGGCGACCGGGACGGCGACGAGCAGTCCGACGAAGCCGAACAGATAGCCGAAGGCGACGAGCGCGAACATCAGCCAGACCGGGTGAAGTCCCACCGAGGCGCCGACCAGTCGCGGCTGCAGGATGTTGCCTTCGACGAACTGCCCGACGAGGAAGATGCCGAGAACGAGCAGCACCATCGTCCAGTCGGGCCAGAACTGCACGGCCGCGACCGTGACCGAAACGATCAGGCCGGTGAGCGACCCGACATAAGGGATGAAGCCGATGAGCCCGGCCGTAAGTCCGATCACGAGGCCGAAATTGAGCCCCACGATCGAAAGCGCGATGCCGTAGAAGGTGCCGAGCAGCAGGCACACCAGCGCCTGGCCGCGCACGAAGCCGGCGATGCTGTCGTCCATCTCCCGGGCGAGCGTTCGCACCGTTTGCTTGTGGCGCAGAGGCGTCCAGGCGTCGATGGTGCCGACCATGCGATCCCAGTCGATCAGCATGTAGAAGGCGACCACCGGCGTCACCACCAGCAGGCTCACGACGGACATGATCGCGTCGCCGCTCGCCCAGAGCGAGCTGAGGAAAGCGGTGATCCAGTTCACCGCTTGGCTGACGATGGTGCCGAGGGAGTCCCGCAGCTGGCTGAGGCCCTGGTTGAACACGCCGCCGAGCCAGCTCTGGCGCTGGGTGGCGAGCAGTTCCTGCAGGCGCGCGATGGTCTCCGGCAGGCGCTGGATCAGCCCGACGATCTGCTGGCCGAGCAGCGGCGCGATCAGGATGACCGCCGCGACCAAGACGAGCAGCACCGAAAGCAGGATCACGATGGTGGCGGCGACGCGCGGCAGCCCGACCGCTTCGAGCCTGTCCGCCAGCGGATCGAGCAGGTAAGCGAGCGCAAGGCCCGCCACGAAGGGCAGCAGGATGCCGGAGAAGAGGTAGAGGAAGAAAGCCAGCGCGACGAGCGCGCCCAGCCAGAACAGAGCCTGGCGCTGCAAGCTCATTGGGCCCGCCCTCCTGTCGTCCCGCCGCCCTTATTCATCCGTCGGACGGGCTCCGGCGAGCGTGGTGTGGCGTATGAAGGTAGCGAGATAGGCGGCCGCCGACCAGAGCGTCAAGGCGCCCACCACCCAAGCCCCTGCGATCTCGAGCGTCGGCGCGTTCCAGCCGAAGCCGCGCGCGCCGAGCATGAGAGCCGCGAAGCCGATCTGAACGAACGTGTTGGCTTTGCTGAGCCTGCTGGGATCGATCGCGATCGGTCTGCCCCTCAGCCGGGTCAACAGCACAGCCCCGATGATCAACGCGTCGCGGACCACCACCACCACGACGAGGGCCGGCGGGATATCGCCCGTGAGCGCGAGCGTCACATAGATCGCGGCGATCAGACCCTTGTCGGCGACGGCGTCCAGATAGGCGCCGAGCCGGGTGCGCTGGTCCAGCGCGCGCGCAAGCGCGCCGTCGAGCGCATCGGTCAACCCCGCAAGCGCGAAGGCTATGAAGGCCCCGAGATGCTCGCCGGTCACGATCAGCCACACCACGAGCGGGACCGCCAGCAGCCGGCCGATCGTCAGACAGTTCGGCAGGTTCACGCCCGTCGCAGCTCCAGGTGTCTCGCCAATCGGATCTCATACAGAGGCGCGTTCGCGCCATCTGGGGCGGGCCGCCTCGGTTGCACGGGCGCCGCCATCGGTCTATGGGGCGGACGACGCAGCATCGAGGCGGGAATGGCCGAGAACAAGACGACGAACGGCGGCCTCACCTACGCGCAGGCGGGCGTCGACATCGAGGCCGGCAACGCTCTCGTGGAACGCCTCAAGGCCTTGGTGCGCGCGACGCGCCGAAAGGGCGCCGACGCCGAGATCGGCGGGTTCGGCGGCCTGTTCGACCTCAAGGCTGCGGGCTTCACAGACCCTGTGCTGGTTGCGGCCAATGACGGCGTCGGGACCAAGCTCAAGATCGCGATCGAAACAGGCGTGCACGACACCGTCGGCATCGACCTCGTCGCGATGTCGGTCAACGACGTCATCGTGCAGGGCGCGGAGCCGCTGTTCTTCCTCGACTATTTCGCCTGCGGGAAACTTTCGAGCGACGTCGCCTACGAGGTGGTGAAGGGCATCGCCACCGGCTGCATGGAGGCCGGCTGCGCGCTTGTCGGAGGCGAGACCGCCGAGATGCCGGGCATGTACGCCGACGGCGACTACGATCTCGCGGGCTTCGCGGTGGGGGCGGCGGAGCGCGGGCGGCTGCTGCCGCGGCGGGACGTGGCGGCAGGCGACGTATTGCTCGCGCTCGCCTCTTCGGGCGTCCACTCCAACGGCTTTTCCCTGGTTCGCCGGATTGTCGCGCGGTCGGGGCTTTCGCTGCATGCTCCTGCGCCGTTCGCGCCGCTGCAGAGCCTCGGCGGCGCGCTGCTCGCCCCGACCAAGATCTATGTTCGACCTCTTCTGGCTGCGCTGAAGGCGACCGGGGGGCTCAAGGCGCTCGCGCACATCACCGGCGGCGGCCTGCCGGACAATCTGCCCCGCGTCCTCCCGGACGGGCTCGGCGCCGAGATCGACCTGTCGCGGATCACGCCGCCGCCGGTGTTCGGCTGGCTCGCCGCCGCCGGAGACGTCGCCGAGGCCGAGATGCTGCGCGCGTTCAACTGCGGCGTCGGAATGGTCGCGGTGGTCGCGCGCGACGAGGCGGACGCCATTGCGGAGCTGCTGCGCCGCGAGGGAGAGACGGTGACGGCCGTCGGCGAGATCGTGCCGATCTCGGCGGCCGACGAGCCGGTCCGCTTTCAGGGACGACTCGCGCTCTCATGAGCCGCGCCCGCGTCGCGATCCTGGTGTCAGGCCGTGGATCCAACATGGCGGCCCTGATCGACGCTGCGGCGGAGCCGGACTACCCGGCCGAGATCGTCGCGGTCGTCTCGAACCGCCCGAACGCCGGCGCCCTGGCGATCGCCGAGCGCGCCGGCATCCCGACCGCCGTGGTCGACCACAAAGGTTTCGCGTCCCGCGAGGCGTTCGACGCCGAGCTGGACCGGACGCTCGCCGGCTTCTCCCCGGAAATCCTCTGCTTTGCGGGCTTCATGCGGCTTCTGACCGGCGGCTTCATCGCGCGCTGGGAAGGTCGTATGCTCAATATCCACCCTGCCCTGTTGCCGAGCTTCAAGGGCCTCGACACGCACAAGCGTGCGCTCGAGGCGGGGGTGCGCCTGCATGGCTGCACGGTGCATCTGGTGACAGAGGAGATGGACGCGGGGCCGATCGTCGCCCAGGCGGCTGTGCCGGTCCTCGGCGGCGACGACGAGCACGCGCTCGCGGCGCGCGTGCTCACCGCCGAGCATCTGCTCTACCCGCGCGCGCTCGCGCTCTGGGCGACGGGCCGCGCAGGGCTCGTCGACGGCAAGGTCGTCGTGGAGCCGACGAACGACGCGCCGCCCGCGCCGCTCGTCTGGCCCTGAGGCGACGTCGCGCTCAGGCGCTTTCGATCGTCGCTTCCGCCGAGCGGTGACGGCGGCGCTTGATCAGGTAGGACACGGCGAGGACGAACGCAGCGCCGATCACCGCGGCCGCGTAGTGCAGCGGCTTCGCGGTCGTCATCACCCCGGGCGTTTCGGGATCGGGGATGACGAACGACGGGTCGTAGGCCTTGAGCCACGCCAACGCCTTGACGTCCCCGACGATCATCTCGCCGGCGATCCAGCCGAGCAGCGCCGCGCCGAACCAGACGAGGATCGGGAAGCGCGTCAGCAGGGTCGTCAGAAGCGACGAGCCGGCGACGATCAGCGGGATCGTCAGCAGCAGGCCGAAGATGAAGAGTTCGGGGTGTCCCCGCGCCGCGGCCGCGATCGCCACGACATTGTCGAGGCTCATCACCGCGTCGGCGATGGCGATGGTGCGCACCGCCCCCCAGAGGCTCGCCGCCGCCTGCACGTCCTCATGCGCCTCATGCTCGTCGGTGGCGAGCTTCACCGCGATCCAGAAGAGCAGGATGCCGCCGCCGATCTTGAGGAACGGGACCGTCAGCAGGAAGGTCACGCCGAAGGCGAACAGGATGCGCAGGCCGACCGCCGCGCCCGCGCCGAGCAGGATGCCCTTCCGCCGCTGATGAGCCGGCAGCTTGCGGCAAGCGAGCGCGATGACGACCGCGTTGTCGCCCGACAGCAGCAGGTCGATCCAGATGATCTGGAGCAGCGCGATCCAGAAGGTCGGCTGGTCGAAGGCGAAGGTGAATTCCATTCCGTCTTCTCCCGCCGATGCGTAGGAGCCTCAGAGCGCCGCAACGCCCAGGCTGCGGCGTCCTGACGCGCCTCGCCCCAAATGGGGCGGGGCTGGCTTCAAGAAAGAGGCGAGGCCCTAGGGACCGTCAGCCGACGATCTCTTCGTCCCGGAAGAAGTAGGCGATCTCCTGCTGGGCGGTCTCCGGAGCGTCGGAGCCATGGACCGTGTTGGCCTCGATCGACTCGGCGAGCTCCTTGCGGATCGTGCCCGGCGCGGCGTTGGCCGGATTGGTGGCGCCCATCACTTCACGATATTTTGCGATCGCGTTCTCGCCCTCGAGCACCTGCACGACCACGGGACCCGAGGTCATGAACGTGACGAGCTCGCCGAAGAACGGCCGGTCCTTGTGGACGGCGTAAAATCCCTCGGCCTGTTCCTTGGTGAGGTGGAGCCGCTTCTGCGCGATCACCCGCAGGCCGGCGGCCTCGATCAGGGTCAACACCTTGCCGGTGATGTTCCGGCGAGTCGCATCGGGCTTGATGATGGAGAAGGTGCGCTCGATAGCCATGGATCGCCTGTTCTCTGGATGAGCCGCAGCGGCCTTGTTCAAGGCGCGCGTGACGCGGAAGGATTTTGGAAGCGCCGGGCTTATAGCGCGCCAGCCACGGCCGCGGAAGATTTTTCCGCCGCCGGGGCTTCGCCGCACGCCGTTCTGATCGTCTCGGCCAGCGCAAGGAGGCCCGCTTTGATCGGCGACGTGGTCCGGTAGGCAAGCGCCAGAACACGCTTCGGCTCGGGCTCGCCGAACCGCAGCAGGCGGACCCGCGGATCCTCGCGGGCTTCGGCGTCGACGAACATCTGCGGCAGCAGCGTGACGCCCTGCCCGTTCGCCACCAGCTGCATGAGCGTCGAAAGGCTCGTGGCGCCGAAGCTGCGCAAGCGTCGAGGATCGATCGAGCGGCAGACCGTCAGGGCCTGCTCGCGGAAGCAGTGCCCATCCTCGAGCAGCAAAAGCTCGGCGTCATCGAGCAGATCGACGCTCGCCAGAGGCCGCCGGGCGAGCGGGCTGGTCGCCGGAACGGCCAGCAGGAAGGCGTCGTCGAACAGCGGCTGGATCTCGACCTCGCTCGCATCGACCGGAAGACTGATGAGGATCGCGTCGAGCGATCCTGCGAGCAGTTCGCGCATCAGCGGCTCGGTCTGGGTCTCGCGTAGTGCGAGCTGCGCCTGCGGATGGCGATCACGGATCGCGGGCAGCAACCGGGGAAGCAGATAGGGCGCGACAGAAGGTATGACGCCGAGGCTCACCGCGCCGTACAGCTCCTCTCCGCCGCCTCGCGCGCGCCGCTCCAGGTCCGCCACCGCGGCGAGGATCGCGACAGCCCGGCTGGCGACTTCCTCGCCGGTCTTGGTGAGTTTCACGCCGTCCCGGCCGCGCTCGATCAGCGCCCGCCCGAGCTCCGCCTCGAGCTCCCGAATCTGCATCGAAAGCGCCGGCTGCGTGACCGAGCACGCCGCCGCCGCGCGGCCGAAGTGCCGGCAACGCGCGAGCTGATCGAAATAGCGCAGCTGCCGGAGCGAGATCATCGGCGATAAGATAGGCTTATCTTAGAAGTGGAACAACTGATTTGCCCTTATGGCGCCGCCCGGCGACAGTCGCCTGCGGACGCCGCCCCGCCTGCGCATCCCTGAAGCGTCTGGAACGAGGAGCGGCGCCGACCAAGGAGGCTTCCGATGACCCATCGCCTGACCACGACGGCCGGCGCGCCGGTTCCAGACAACCAGAACTCCTGGACCGCCGGTCCCCGGGGACCGCTGCTGATCCAGGACTACCAGCTCGTCGAGAAGCTCGCCCACCAGAACCGCGAGCGCATTCCGGAGCGCGTCGTGCACGCCAAGGGTTGGGGCGCCTATGGCGTCCTGAAGATCACCGGCGACATCTCGAAATACACCAAGGCGAAGGCCCTCCAGCCGGGCGCGGAGACGCCGATGCTGGCGCGCTTCTCGACCGTCGCGGGCGAGCTCGGCGCGGCCGACGCGGAGCGCGACGTCCGCGGCTTCGCGCTGAAGTTCTACACCGAGGAAGGCAACTGGGACCTCGTCGGCAACAACACGCCGGTGTTCTTCGTCCGTGATCCGTACAAGTTCCCGGACTTCATCCACACCCAGAAGCGCCACCCGAAGACCAACATGCGCTCGCCGACCGCGATGTGGGACTTCTGGTCGCTTTCGCCGGAGAGTCTGCACCAGGTCACCATCCTGATGTCGGATCGCGGGCTGCCGGTCTCGCCGATGCACATGAACGGCTACGGCTCACACACCTATTCGTTCTGGAATGACGAGGGCGAGCGCTACTACGTCAAGTTCCACTTCAAGACCCAGCAGGGCCACAGGCACTACACCAACGAGGAGGCCGACCAGGTCATCGCCAAGACCCGCGAGAGCTACCAGGAGGCTCTTTTCGGCGGGATCGAAAAAGGCGAGTTCCCGCGCTGGACGATGCAGGTCCAGATCATGACGGAGGAACAGGCCGAGCAGACGTCCTACAATCCCTTCGACCTGACCAAGGTCTGGCCGCATGGCGAGTTCCCGCCGATCGAGGTCGGCGTGCTCGAGCTCAACCGGAACGCGGAAAACTACTTCGCGGAGATCGAGCAGGCGGCGTTCTCGCCGTCCAACATCGTGCCGGGCATCGGCTTCTCGCCCGACAAGATGCTGCAGGCGCGGGTGTTCTCCTACGCCGACGCGCACCGCTACCGGCTCGGCACGCATTACGAGTCGATCCCGGTGAACATGCCGCGCTGCCCGGTGCATCACTACCACAAGGACGGGCAGATGAACGTCTATGGCGGCATCCGCACCGGCAATCCGGACGCCTATTACGAGCCGAACTCGGTGAACGGCCCGGCCGAGGACAAATTCGCCAAGGAGCCGCCGCTGAGGCTTTCGGGCGACGCCGACCGCTTCAACCACCGCGACGGCAATGACGACTACAGCCAGGTCACTGCGCTCTTTAACCTGTTCGACGACGGTCAGAAGAGCCGGCTGTTCGCCAACATCGCGGCGGCGATGAGCGGGGTCCCGGAGGAGATCGCCGAGCGGCAGCTCGCGCATTTCGAGCGCGTCCATCCCGACTATGCGGCGGGCGTCCGTCGCGCGCGGGCGGAGCATGCCGGCCGTGAACCGGCGATTTCGGTGACGCCCGAGACGCCGCAGCAGGCGGCGGAGTGACGGTTTTCGGGTGATTGAAGCGGTGCGGCGGCCCATGAGGCCGCCGCATTTGTTTTGGCGACGCGCTCCCGTGCGTTTTCGACGCCACCCGAGGGGCCTACTCTGCCGGCCGAAGGAAGTGAGGCCGGCGATGTCGACAGAGCACTGGGTCAGGTTCGCGCATTACAACGCATGGGCGAACGAGCGCCTCTATGCAGCGGTCGCCGCCCTTCCGCCGGACGCGTTCCACGCCGACGCAGGCGCCTTCTTCGGCAGCCTCTGCGGAACCCTCAATCATCTGCTGGCGGCGGATCGGATCTGGATGCGGCGGTTCACGGCCGAGGGCGACGCGCCCGACCGTCTGGACGCGATCCTGTTCGATGATCTGCCCCGTCTCACGGAAGCGCGCGTCGCAGAGGATCACAGGATCATCCGGTTCGCGAAGAGCCTCGCCGCAGCCGAACTGCTCGTCACCATCCGGTATCTGCGCGTCAGCAGCCCTGATGTGATCGAGCAGCCGCTCGGGGCCGCGCTCGCGCACTTCTTCAATCATCAGACCCATCATCGCGGGCAGGCCCACGCGCTGGTGACGCGCTTCGGCGGCCGCGCCTCCGGCCCCGTTCTGGACCTGCTCGCCTTCGAGCGGGAACAAGCGGCCAGGCTCGGCTTGAGACTGGCGGAACGACCATCCTAGCGGGATAGCGCCGAAGCGGGCTTGGCGCCGCGCCGCGGCGTCTGCTATAGGGCGCGCCGTGCCGCTTGCGCGCCACCACGCGCAGATTCCTCGGTAGCTCAGCGGTAGAGCCCTCGACTGTTAATCGAGTTGTCGCAGGTTCGAATCCTGCCCGAGGAGCCAGTTTCGACAGGGGGTCGACCGCAAGGTCGGCCCCCTGTTTCGTTCCGCGTCAGCGCCTGATCCGTCGCGCCTCCGATCGCGTAAGGCGCTCCATCCGCCCTGTTCCGGAAGCCGCATGACCTCGCCCGGCAGCCGCTCGCCCTGCGCCCTGATCTGGTTTCGAGAGGATCTCCGCCTCGCCGACAATCCCGCGCTCACGGCCGCGGTGGCGAGCGGCGTTCCGGTCACCGCGCTTTTTGTGCTGGACGAGACGACGGACGGCTTCCGCCCGTTAGGCGGCGCCTCGCGCTGGTGGCTCGCCCAATCGCTGAAGGCGCACGGGCGCGAATGCGCCAAGACCGGCCTGCCGTTCGCCGTCCGAAAAGGGCCCGAGCGCGCCGTCATCGAGCGCGCCGTCCGCGAATGCGGGGCCACTCGGGTTCTGTGGTCGCGACGCTATGGCGAGCCCGAAGCGACCATCGACGCCGATCTCCAGCGGGCTCTGGAGGAAAGCGGCGTCGCCGTCGAGACCTTGGGCGGCCGCCTGCTGCACGAGCCCGATGCGGTGCGATCGGGATCTGGCGCCCCGTTCAAGGTCTATACCGCGTTCTGGCGGGCGGCGCGGGCCGGCGGCCCGCCCCGCGCCCCGCTGCCGGCGCCCTCGCGCGCAGACGTCGTCGCCGGTCCGCAGTTAGCCGGCGACGAACTCGGCGACCTTGGGCTGGAGCCACGGGGCGGACCGGACTGGGCGCGCGGCCTGCGCGCATCCTGGACGCCCGGCGAAGCCGGGGCCCGCGCGGCGCTCGACGCCTTTCTGGACGGTGGGCTGCGCGGATATGCGGCGGCGCGCGACCGTCCGGACCTATCCGGCACATCCCGCCTCTCGCCGCATCTGCGCTTCGGCGAGATCAGCCCGGTTCAGCTCTGGCACGCCAGCGAAGCCGCGATGGCCGAGGGCTCCGCGCAGGCTCGCGACGTCGAGAAGTTCCGCGGCGAGCTCGGCTGGCGCGAATTCGCCTATCACCTGCTGGCCGCCTTCCCCGACATGGCGCGCCGCAACGCGGCGGCCCGCTTCGACGATTTCCCTTGGCGCCAGCCCGAGGCCGCTGAACTGAAGGCGTGGCGGCGCGGCCTCACCGGCTATCCGATCGTCGACGCCGGCATGCGCCAGCTTTGGCGCACGGGCTGGATGCACAACCGCGTGCGGATGATCACGGCGTCGTTCCTGATCAAGGACCTTCTCGTCGACTGGCGGATCGGCGAGGCATGGTTCTGGGACACGCTGGTTGACGCGGATCCGGCGAACAACGCCGTGAGCTGGCAGTGGGTCGCAGGCTCGGGGGCCGACGCGGCTCCTTACTTCCGCGTCTTCAACCCCGTCCTGCAGGGCCGGAAGTTCGATCCCTCGGGCGATTACGTCCGGACGTTCCTGCCAGAGCTCGGCGAGATCCCGACCAAGTGGATTCACGCGCCCTGGGAGGCCCCGGCCGAGGCGCTCAGCGCCGCAGGCGTGGAGCTCGGCCGCCACTACCCGAGGCCGATCGTCGACCACGCCGCCGCCCGCAAGCGGGCGCTCGCAGCGCTGGCGCAGGTATCCGGTCGAGTAAGCGCCCCGGACGATTGACGTCGCGGGAGGGAGGCCCCGCTCACCGCCCCAGCAGGCGCTGCGCAAGGCGGCCGATCATGGACGTCAGCCGGATCGGCCCGTCCATCACGACGAAGCAGATGCAGCCTTCGGCGGGATCCGCGACCGGACGGTGCCTCAGCGAGGGGTCCGCCACCGCGACGTCGCCGCGGCGATACCGCCCGGTCTCGTCCGAAAAGGCGCCGCGCAGCACGAGCGTCGCCTCTACGCCGTGATGATCGTGCTGCGGCAGTTCGCATCCGGGCTTCGCGCGCAGCAGCGAGGCCGAGACGCGACCGTCCGAATAGAGTCGATGCTCGCCCAGGCCCGGGCCGGCGAAACGCCAGGGCAGATCCGACAAAGGTCGCTGCAGCAGACGCTCCAGAGGCTGCGGCACGTCCGGGTCGACCTTGGGCGGCCGGGGACGCCCATACCATCCGCCGGTGTAGATCGCGGCCAGCACATGGTCCCGGGCCGCCCGCGACGGCGGCGGCGCGGGCGCGGCCTCCATCTCGGCGGCCGCGGCCTCCTCGAGCGCACGGACGACGGCCCGGTTCTCGTCAGAGAGGATCAGATGGCACTCGATCAGCGCATGCAGATGGGGCTCGAGCGAACCCGTCGCATAGCCTGCGAGCAACGCGTCGATCGGTCGGGGAGAAGCTGGCTGAGGCTCGGTCCGCTTGGTCACCAAACGCTTCCGTGACCGCCTTTTCCAGCGGTTGTCTCTTATGCGCCCATGCTGCGGCTACGCTCGATGGGTGGTGGCGGATCACCGCTCCGCCGAACGCGAATCCGAGAATAGAGCAAGCCGTCGGGCCATACCCACCTTTTCACGACGCGCCCCTGCGCATAACGTGCGCGCCCCGCCCTTCCCGATCAAACAGCCAAGCGAACCTTGTGATGCGCATCCGCAACGGGCTTGTCGACGCCATCGGGAACACGCCGCTTATCCGGCTGGTCGGCCCCTCGGAGGCGACCGGCTGCACGATCCTCGGCAAAGCCGAGTTCATGAATCCAGGCCAATCCGTCAAAGACCGCGCCGCGCTCTGGATCATCCAGGACGCCGTCGCCAGGGGCGAGCTTCAGCCCGGCGGCGTGATCGTCGAAGGCACCGCCGGCAACACCGGCATCGGCCTCGCGCTGGTGGCGAACGCGCTCGGCTACCGCACGGTGATCGTCATCCCCGACACCCAGTCGGACGAGAAGAAGCAGATGCTCCGGCTCGCCGGCGCCGAGCTCGTGGAAGTTCCGGCCGTGCCCTACAGGGACCCGAACAACTACGTGAAGCTCTCTGGCCGACTTGCTGCGGAGCTTGCGAAAACCGAGCCTGCAGGGGTGATCTGGGCGAACCAGTTCGACAATGTCGCGAACCGACAAGCGCATATCGACGCGACCGGTCCCGAGATCTGGGACGATCTCGAGGGAAAGGTCGACGGCTTCGTTTCGGCGGTCGGGACCGGCGGCACGCTCGCCGGGACCGGAATGGCGCTCAAGGAACGCGACCCGAACGTCAAGATCGCTCTGGCCGACCCGCCGGGAGCGGCGCTCTACAGCTACTACACCAGCGGCGAACTGAAGGCCGAAGGCTCCTCGATCACCGAAGGGATCGGACAGGGACGCATCACCGCGAACCTGGAGGGCGCGCCGGTCGACTTTGCCTACCAGATCCCGGACGCCGAGTCGGTGCAGATCGTTTTCGACCTGCTGGAGCATGAAGGCCTCTGCCTCGGCGGCTCGTCGGGCGTCAACGTCGCGGGCGCGATCCGGCTCGCGCGCGAACTCGGCCCCGGCCACACCATCGTGACGATCCTCTGCGACTACGGCACGCGCTATCAGTCAAAACTGTTCAATCCGGAGTTCCTGCGGTCGAAGGACCTGCCGGTCCCGGCGTGGCTGGAGCGCCCCGGAACGGTGGACCTCGCGAAGGTCACGCAATGAACCCGAACCTCGTTTCGACGGACTGGCTCGCGGAGCGCCTCGGCGACCCGGAGATCGTGCCGGTGGACGGCTCCTGGTATCTGCCGGACGCGGGGCGCGACGGCGCCGCCGAATTCCGGGAAAGGCACATACCGGGCGCGACGTTCTTCGACATCAACGCCGTTGCGGATGTCTCCTCGGACCTGCCCCACATGCTGCCGTCGCCAGAGGTCTTCTCGGAGGCGGTCGGAGCGCTCGGAATCGGCTCCGGTTCCACCGTCGTCGCTTATGACGGCGCGGGGCTGTTCGCGGCCGCCCGCGTCTGGTGGACGTTCCGTGTCATGGGAGCCGCAAAGGTCTACGTGCTCGACGGCGGCTTCCCCAAATGGCTGGCGGAGGGGCGGCCAGTCGAGGCCGGCGCCTCGCGCCGGCAGCCCCAGCGGTTCGAGGCGCGGTTTGATCAAACCGCGGTGAAGAGCGCCGATGAAGTCGCGGAAGCGATCGCGGCGAAATCCGCTCAGGTTTTGGACGCGAGGTCCGCCGCGCGCTTTCGCGGCGAGGCCCCGGAGCCTCGGCCAGGCCTCGCCTCCGGTCACATTCCGGGCTCTCTCAACCTGCCCGTCCAGGAGGTGATTGGAGCCGATGGACGGCTGCGCGGCGAGGACGAGCTCCGCGCCTCCTTTAGAGCCGCAGGGGTGGACCTTGGGCAGCCGGTCGTGACGACCTGCGGCTCCGGCGTCACCGCCGCGATACTCGCGCTCGCGCTCGAAGGCGTCGGCGCCCGCGCGGCCGGCCTCTACGACGGCTCCTGGTCGGAATGGGGGGCAGGCGGGCGTCCGGTCGCGACGGGGCCGGCGAAGATCAGCTGAACCGGCGCCAGCGGAGGCCCTGCATTGCAACGGCGGGACGTGACCTGATGAGTGCGCTGCAATAGACTGCCGCCGGCAATATAGATCCCTCGCCGCTGCCAAAGCGCGAGGGTGACGTCAGCAGAGCACGCGCATGGTCGAAGTCGCCACCGAACTGAAGAAGCCGTCGAAGCCGAAGCGGGGATGGCTCTATCGCACGGGCAAAAAGCTGCGCCCCTGGCTCGACGAGCAGCTCGCGAAATCCTCGCTGGTCGGAAATCCCCCGGTGTTTCCGGACGGGACCTTTCCGTGGACGGCCGAGCTCGAGCGGAACTGGGAAACGATCCGCCGCGAGGCGTTCTCCGTGCTGCAGACAGAGGATATCCCGATCCTCGCCGACATCTCGCCCGATCATGGCCGGCTCGGCGGCGACCGTAAGTGGAAGTCGTTCTTCCTTTTCGGCTACGGCTACCGCGTCGAAACGAATTGCGAGAAATGCCCGGAGACGGCGAAGCTCGTCAGCAAGGTTCCGGGGCTGAACAGCGCCTTCTTCTCGATTCTGACGCCCGGCGCGCGCATCCCGCGACACCGGGGCGTGACCAAGAACCTCATCACCTGCCATCTGGGTTTGCTCGTCCCGAAGGACTGGCAAAGCTGCCGAATGGCCGTGCATGACGACATGGTCTATTGGCGCGAAGGCAAGACGGCGGTCTTTGACGACACCTATTTCCACGAGGTGTGGAATGAGACGGACGAGACCCGGGTGATCCTGCTGGTCCAGTTCGAGCGCCCCATGCGCCAGCCTGGCCGCGGCATCGGCCGGTTTTTCATGTGGGCCGTGCGCCGCAGCCCCTTCGTGCAGGAGGCGCGCAAGAACTTTCTCGCCTGGCAGGGCGCTCAGAACCGCATCGACGGGCACTGAGCCGCCAGAGGCTTGGCGGCGTCAGCCGTCGTCTTCGGTGGATTGCGCCCCGAACCTGCGGCCGAAATGGTGCGGCACCAGCAGCACCAGCAGCGATAGGCCGAGCCCCATGATGATCAGGGGCCATTTGGCGAGCGCGCAGGCGATGCCGAGCGCGGCCGTCAGCCAGACGGTCGCGGCGGTCGTCAGGCCGCGCACCCGGTGGTCGCTCGTGTCTTTCAGGATGACGCCGGCGCCGATAAAGCCAACGCCCGTGAGAATTCCCTGAAGCACGCCCTGAACGACGCGGCTCAAGGCGTCGGGCTCGTTGCGCAGGCCTGGATCTTCGAGCGCCGCGAGGGACACGAGGCAGGCTCCGAGCGAGACCAGCCCGAGCGTCCGCATGCCGGTCGGCTTGCCCTTCAGGTCGCGATTGAAGCCGAGCATGAGCCCGCACGCGACCGCGGCGAGCAGACGAACTGCGTGTTCCCACACAAATCCGTCGAAGATCGTCGCGACGCTTTCCAGGGCCATGGCTCTGCGGATTGGCTCAGATGCCGAGCTTCGACTTCAGGATGGCGTTGACGGCCTGCGGGTTCGCCTTGCCGCCCGACGCCTTCATCACCTGTCCGACGAACCAGCCGATCAGGGTCGGCTTCGCCCTCGCCTGCTCGACCTTCTCGGGGTTTGCGGCGATCACCTCGTCGACGACCTTCTCGATCGCTCCCGTGTCGGTCACCTGCTTCAGCCCGCGGCTGTCCACCAGCTCCCGCGGGTCCCCGCCTTCCGTCCAGAGGATCTCGAACAGGTCCTTGGCGATCTTGCCGGAGATCACGTCTTCCGAAACGAGATCCACCAGGCCGCCAAGCTGCCGCGCGGACACTGGGCTGTCGGCGATTGAGCGGCCTTCCTTGTTCAGCCGCCCGAACAGTTCGTTGATCACCCAGTTGGCGGCGAGCTTTGCGTCGCGCCCCTCAGCCACTTCCTCGAAAAAGTCCGCGGAGTCGCGCTCGAGCGTCAGCACCATCGCGTCGTAGGGGGTGACGCCATAGTCGCTGACGAACCGGGCCTTCTTGGCGTCCGGCAGCTCCGGAAGGCTTGCCGCAAGCGCGTCGACCTCGGCCTGCTCGACGACGAGCGGCAGCAGGTCGGGATCCGGGAAATAGCGGTAGTCGTGCGCCTCCTCCTTGGAGCGCATGGCGCGCGTCTCGCCGCGGACGGGGTCAAACAGGCGGGTTTCCTGATCGATCGCTCCGCCATCCTCCAGAACGCCGATCTGGCGGCGCGCCTCGGTCTCGATCGCCTGGCCAATGAAGCGGATCGAGTTGACGTTCTTGATCTCGCAGCGCGTGCCGAACGGCTCCCCGGGCCTCCTCACGGACACGTTCACATCCGCACGAAGATTGCCCTTCTCCATGTCGCCGTCGCAGGTCCCGATATAGCGCAGGATCGTGCGCAGCTTGGTCACATAGGCTTTGGCCTCTTCCGATGAGCGCATGTCTGGCTTCGACACGATCTCCATCAGGGCGACGCCCGAGCGGTTCAGATCGACGTAGGAGGAGCTCGGGTCCTGGTCGTGGATCGACTTGCCGGCGTCCTGCTCGAGATGGATGCGCTCGATGCCGACCATCACGGTCTCGCCGCCCGGCAGGTCGACCGCGACCTCTCCCTCGCCCACGATCGGGCTCTTGTACTGCGAGATCTGATAACCCTGCGGCAGGTCCGGGTAGAAATAGTTCTTCCGGTCGAAGGTCGACTGCAGGTTGATGCGGGCCTTCACGCCGAGGCCGGTCCGGATCGCCTGCCGCACGCATTCGTGGTTCAGCACAGGCAACATGCCGGGCATCGCGGCGTCGACCAGGCTGACATGGCTGTTGGGCGGCGCGCCGAAAGCCGTCGACGAGCCGGAGAAAAGCTTGGCTTCCGAGGTCACCTGAGCGTGGATCTCGAGCCCGATGACCAGCTCCCAGTCGCCGGTCGCTCCGGAAATCAGTTTCGAGGAGGCGGGCGTGCGGGACGGCGCGTTCATCGTCAGATCGAACCTTGGCGAGGGATGTCGTCGCCACTCCTACCGCCAAGGCGCAGGGAAGCACAACGCCCGGCTGCCTTCAGGCCTTGGAGTTCCGCGCCGGCGGCGCAAGCCATAGGCGGATCGTGGTGGCGAGGCCGCCTGCGTCGGACGATCCGACCTCGACCTTCGCCCGGGTGTTGGCCTCAAGAGAACTCACCATCAGCGCGCCGAGCTTGCCGGGCTGCGGCCAGATCTCTCCCTCCGGGAGGCCGACGCCGTCATCCGTGACCGAGACGACGCACTCGTTCTCGCCCTCCTTCAGGCAGCGCACCGTCACGACGCCCTCCCCGCGGCCCTCGAAGGCGTATTTCATGGCGTTCGTCAGCAGTTCATTGACCAGCAGCCCGATCGGCATGGCGACGTCGAGGGTCGTCCAGCAGGGCTCGATATGGAGCTCGAGCCTGACGCCTTCCGTTCCCTGGGAGCGGATCACCGATCCGGCGATCTCGCTCAGCAGCGACCCCAAGTCGACGGCTCCCGCGGCGTCGTCGAAGGACAGCTGCCGGTAGAGCAGACCGAGCGCCTCGATCCGCCCGGCGAGCCGCTCGAACGGCCCAGTGCCGATCTGGGATCCGGCCCTGCGGGCCTCCATACGGATCAGCGCCGTGACGATCTGGAGGTTGTTCTTCACGCGATGCTGAATCTCGCGCAGCAGCACGTCCTTGTCGCGAAGCTGCGCCTCGAACGCCTCCCGCTGCGGTGCGTCCCGCTCCGTCACGTCGATCAAGGCGACGAGCCGGAAGCGCGGCTGGTCGTCCTCACCGGTGACGAGGGCGGCCTGGAACTCGATGTGGCGGAGCGGCGCAGCGTCCGGCGGCGTGGCGAGGAAAGAGCAACTCGGCGGCTCGTCCGCCACCACCGCAGCGCTGAAGGAGAGATTTCCGTCGCATGTGAGCCGATCGTCGAGCTGAGACCAGCCCGCGTTCTCGATGTCCGAGAGGCTCACGCCGAGGATCAGCTCGGCCTCGTGGTTTGCGTAGACGATCTGCTCCTCGTCCGCCTTCCGGATCTCGGTGACGAGGATCGCGACCGGCACATGGTCGAGGAACTGCTTGAATCGGTCGGACGCGAGAGCGTCGGCGAGATCGGGCGACGCCGCGAGCTCGTCGAGCTTCTCGGCAATCTCCTCGGGCTGGGAGTTCGAATTCATGCTTGGTGCAACGCCGATTGGCGCCATCGGCCGAGCCGAGGGAGCGGGTCCGTCCAGAGCTCGAAGCCCTTACCGCGACGCGGTCTGCTCCATCAGCCTTCGTTCATGGGAGATGAACTCGGCCATCATCGCACGCCACAGCCTTTCGACAAGATCGGGATCGACGTCGTGACGTTGCGCGAGCTCGCGGACATGCGCCGCGACCTCCTCCACCCGCCAGGGAACCAGCGCGATTTCAGGATCTGCCTTGAGGCGCGCGGCTTCCGCGATGCAGTGGGCGCGGGCCGCGATCAGCGGCATGAGCGCCTCGTCGATGGCGTCGATGGCCGCGCGCACCTCGGACATCGAGGCGTAGGTCGGACGCTCCCGCGCGCTCACCACCAGCGCTCAGCGGAGAATCGGCCCGCGGCGTCCTCGATCACCGCGCCTGTGGCGAACAGGGTCTCCTCGTCGAACGGCCGGCCGATGAGCTGAAGCGCCAGCGGAAGGCCCTCGGCGGACAGCCCGGCCGGCACCGAAACCCCCGGAAGGCCGGCCATGTTCACCGTCACGGTGAAGACGTCGTTCAGGTACATCTCGACAGGCGAGGCGTTCGACATCTCGCCAATTCCGAACGCCGCCGACGGGGTGGCCGGCGTCAGGATGGCGTCGACGCCATCCGCGAAGACGGTCTCGAAATCGCGCTTGATCAGGGTGCGGACCTTCTGAGCCCGGACGTAATAGGCGTCATAATAGCCGGCGGAGAGCACATAGGCGCCGATCATGACGCGGCGCCGGACCTCGGCGCCAAAACCCTGCGCGCGGGTGTTCTCGTACATTTCCGTGACGTCGCGGCCCGGAACGCGCATGCCGTAGCGCACGCCGTCATAGCGGGCGAGGTTCGATGACGCCTCCGCCGGGGCCACGATGTAGTAGGCCGGCAGGGCATATTTCGTGTGCGGAAGCGAGATCTCGACGATCTCGGCGCCGGCGGCCTTCAGCTGCTCCGCGCCCTTGCTCCAGAGCGCCTCGATCTCGGCCGGCATGCCGTCGACCCGATACTCCCGCGGAATGCCGATGCGCAGTCCCTTCACGGAGCGGCCGACCGCCGCCTCATAATCCGGGACCTCACGGTCGACCGACGTCGAATCGCGCCGGTCGAAGCCCGCCATCGCGCCCAGCATGATCGCTGCGTCGCGCACGTCGCGCGCGATCGGACCAGCCTGATCGAGCGACGAGGCGAAGGCCACGATTCCCCAGCGCGAACACCGTCCATAAGTCGGCTTCACGCCAACTGTCCCGGTGAAGGCGGCCGGCTGCCGGATCGATCCGCCGGTGTCGGTCGCGGTCGCCCCGAGACAGATCCGGGCCGCGACCGCCGCGGCGGAGCCTCCGGACGAGCCGCCCGCGACCAGCGGCGCCTCCGACCCCCTGCGGCGCCACGGATTGACCGGCGTTCCGAAGCAGGAGGTCTCGTTCGAAGAGCCCATGGCGAACTCGTCATTGTTGAGCTTGCCGAGCATGACCGCACCAGCGCGGCGCATGCGCTCCGTGACATGCGATTCATACGGCGGGACGAACCCGTCGAGGATGCGCGAGCAGGCAGTCGTCCGCACGCCCTCCGTACAGAACAGATCCTTGACGCCGAGGGGCAGGCCCTCGAGTGCGCCCGCTTCCCCCCTCGCCAGCCGCTGGTCGGATTCCTCCGCCCGCGCCAGGGCGATCTCGGGCGTCTCCAGCACGTAGGCGTTGAGCGCCCGAGCCTGCTCCAGCGCCGCCAGATAGGCCTGCGTCAGCTCGACCGCGGAAAAATCCTTGCGGGCGAGCGCGGCGCGCGCCTCGGCGAACGTCAGATCAAGCAGGTCTGTCATGAACGGCTTCGAATGTCGGAGGACGAGGGGCTTCGGCGACGGCGCGCGATCATTCGACGACCTTCGGGACGACGTAGAAGTCGCCCTCGCGCGCAGGCGCGTTGCAGAGCACCTTCTCGGCGTCCTCGCCATCGTCGACAACGTCCTCCCGGAGCCGCAGCGCGGTCGGGATGACGCTCGTCATCGGCTCCACGCCGTCGACGTCAAGCCCGGACAGTTCCTCGACGAAGGATAGGATGGCGTCGAGCTCACCGCGCAGCTTCGCGACCTCCGCATCGGAGACCGCGATACGGGCGAGCTTCGCCACGCGGCGCACGGTGGGTTCGTCGACGGACATCAGCGGCTTTCGGAGCGTTTTGGCGACGGCCGGGCTTTATCATAGGGCCGCAGCGGCCCGCAACGCCGAGCGCCTGCCGCCTCAGGACTCCGTTTCGAACGCTTCGCCGATCGGCGGCGCCTTCACGATCGTTCCGCGCACGCTGTCCATAAGCTCGATGAACCGGTCGGCCGACTGCTCCAGCGGCGGAAAGGTCGCATAGTGGCAAGGGACGACCAGATCGAAGTCGAAGAAATGCCGGCACGCATAGGCCGCCGTCTTCGGCCCCATCGTGAAGCGGTCGCCGATCGGCACGAAGCCGACGGTCGGCGCATAGAGCTCGTTGATCAGCTTCATGTCCCCGAAGATGCCGGTGTCGCCCATGGCGTAGACGACCGGCTCGTCCTCGCCCTGGGGCGAGACGATGAGTCCGTGCGGATCGCCGAGATAGTGCGAGACCCCGTTCTCGAGCTTGCCCGACGAATGCAGCGCCTGGGTCATCGTGACCCGGAACCCGCCGAGCTCGATCGAGCCGCCGGTGTTCATCGGCTCGAGCTTCTCGACGCCCTGCGCGCCGATCCACTGGGCGAGGTCGAAGTCCGCCACGACGGTCGCGCCGGTGCGCTTCGCGATTTCGACGGTTTCGCCGACATGATCGAAATGGCCGTGGGTGAGCAGGATGTGCGTCGTGCCCTTGGCGGCTGCCGTCCTGTCGCCATGGAACGTTCCGTTCTCCAGGAACGGGTCGATCAGGACGGTGCTCGAGCCGAATTCGAGCTTGAAGGCGGAATGGCCGTACCAGGTGATGCGCATAAGGTGCGTCGTCCTCGTCCCGGTGAGAGTCGCCGCAGACAACTAATCGGTTCGCACCGGAGGGCAAGCGCGCCGCGGGCGGCGCCATGCTGTGCTACAAGGCGCCGATGGCGGCGATACACGACGATATACAGCGCTTCGGAGCCGATCTCCCGGCGATCGGACAGGTGATCGGACTCGATCTGGGCACCAAGACGATCGGCGTCGCGGTCTCGGACCCGGCGCGCATGATCGCGTCTCCGCTGGAGACCATAGCTCGCAAGAAGTTCACGCTCGACGCCGAAAGGCTGTTCGCCATCATGGCGAGCCGCCGCTGCGTCGGCCTTGTGCTGGGCCTGCCGATGAACATGGACGGCACGGAAGGACCGCGGGCGCAGGCGACGCGGGCCTTCGCCCGGAACCTCTCACAGCGCGTCGAGGTTCCGATAGGGCTTTGGGACGAGCGGCTTTCGACGGCCGCGGTGGAGCGGCTGCTGATTTCTTTTGACGCCAGTCGCAAACGTCGCGCCGAGACGGTCGACAAGCTCGCGGCAGCTTACATCCTGCAGGGCGCGCTCGATCGTCTGGCTGCGCTGAGACGCAACTCCCGGGATTCTCAGGCAGGAGAGCGGGCCGAGCCGTGAAGCTCGGCCCGCCTTCAGTAATCAGCAGGGCCGATAGCGGATCACCCGGATCGGACGACCACGGCGGTCATGCGTGCGGGTGATGATCTGGCACTCGGCGCCGTAATAGGCGCGCCGATACCCGTAGCCGTATGGCCGGCCATAATAGTAGTCATCGCCGTAATAGTACGGGCTTGCGAGCGCGGCTCCCGCGGCGAGACCGAGGATGCCCGCGGCCGCGTAGCCGCCGTAGTACCGATGACGGTGGCCGTAATAGCCATAGTGACGGCCGCCATAGTAGCCGCGTCCGCCCCATCCGCCGCCGCCCCAATGGCGCCCGCCGCCACCCCAATGGCCGCCGCCACCCCAGTGGCCGCCGCCGCCCCAATGGCCGCCGCCGTGCCCGCCCCAATGACCGCCGCCGTGCCCGCCCCAGTGACCGCCGCCGCCGTGCGCGCCCCGGAAGCCCACAGTCTGGATGTCGCTATACTTGACGCCGGCGATGGTCCCATCAGCCGAAGCGGCTTGCGCCGGAACCGCGGCAGCCGCCATGCCGATCGCCGAGACGCCGGCGATGATCGCATTCCGAATCGATTTCATTGCACGTTCTCCCTGCGAACGCCGGCAGGTTCTGAAGAGCCGGACGTCGCCGAACTGGAGGTCGACCGCCTGCGCTGCCGGCCTGAGAGCCCCCTCGTAGAAAAGATGGTGCTATCGCGAACGTGGACAAGATCGTCTGCAAGCTTGCTCGCTGTGTCGTGGTGGGGCTAAGAGACCGGCCTTGATGCGCCCCGAGCCGAGCCCGCCGTTCGCCTTCCCCCACCGGCACCTGCTTGGCGTGGCGGGGCTGTCTCCGAACGAGATCGAAGGCCTGCTCGTCGCCGCAGAGGACGCGGTCGGTCTGAGCCGCCAGATCGAGAAGAAGCGCACCACGTTGCGCGGCCGCACCCAGATCAATCTGTTCTTCGAGAGCTCGACGCGCACCCAGTCGTCGTTCGAAATCGCCGGGAAGCGTTTGGGCGCCGACGTGATGAACATGTCGGTCGCGTCTTCCTCGATCAAGAAGGGCGAGACGGTGCTGGACACGGCCGCGACGCTGAACGCGATGCGGCCGGACATCATCGTCGTGCGTCACCACGCGGCGGGCGCGGTGGCGCTCCTCGCCCAGAAGGTCGACTGCTCGGTCGTCAACGCCGGCGACGGCGCTCACGAGCACCCGACGCAGGCGCTTCTCGACGCGCTCACGATCAAGCGCGCCAAGGGCCGCATCGAGGGGCTAACGGTGGCGATCTGCGGCGACGTGCTGCACAGCCGCGTCGCCCGCTCGAACATCCTCCTGCTGAACGCGCTGGGCGCCCGGGTGCGGGTGGTCGCGCCCTCCACGCTGCTGCCTGCGGGCGTCGAGCGGCTCGGCGTGACGGCCTTCCGAACCATGCGCGAAGGGCTGGAAGGCGCCGACGTCGTCATGATGCTGCGGCTGCAGCTCGAGCGGATGAACGGCTCTTTCGTTCCTTCCGTGAAGGAATACTTCCACCACTTCGGGCTCGACGCCGCGAAGCTCGCCTATGCAGCGCCGGACGCCGTGGTGATGCATCCCGGCCCGATGAACCGCGGCGTCGAGATCGCCTCTGAAGTCGCCGACGGCCCGCGCTCGCTGATCCGCGATCAGGTCGAGATGGGGGTCGCGGTGCGGATGGCGGTGCTCGAGGCTCTGGCGCGGCATCTTCCCGATGCGTGACCCCTCCGCGCCAGAGGCGCCCCCGACGCTGTTCATCAACGCTCGGCTGGTCTGTCCGTCAGACGGGCGCGACGAAATCGGCGGCCTGCTCGTCGAGCATGGCGTCATCGCGGCCATCGGGCAGGATCTCCGCGCCCCCGCCGGCGCCGAAGTCGTGGACTGCCGTGGAGCGACTCTCGCGCCGGGGCTGATCGATCTCGGCGCGTTCGTCGGCGAGCCCGGCGCCGAGCACCGCGAGACCATCGCGACTGCAAGCGAGGCCGCCGCGGCCGGCGGCGTGACGACGATCGTGACGCGCGCCGACACGACTCCGCCCGTCGATGCGCCCGAAATCGTCGACTACCTCAAGCGGCGCGCGCGCGACACGGCGAGCGTCAACGTCTACCCGATGGCGGCCCTCACCAAAGGTCTCGCCGGCGCGGAGATGACCGAGATCGGGCTCCTCCTGGAGGCCGGGGCGGTCGCTTTCGCGGACGGGCCGCGCACCATCGCGAGCGCCCGGGTGATGCGCCGCGCGATGACCTACGCCAGGGATTTTGGGGCGCTGGTGTGCTGCCACGCCGAGGATCCGGAGCTCATCGCCGGCGGCGCGATGAACGAAGGCGAGTTCGCAACCCGGCTCGGCCTGCGCGGTCGTCCCGCCGCCGCAGAGACTCTGATCATCGAGCGGGACGTGCGGCTCGCCGCGCTCACCGGCTGCCGGTATCACGCGAGCCTCGTGACCTGCGCGGCGAGCCTGGAGGTCATTGCGCGCGCCAAGGCGTCGGGCGCGGCGGTCACATGCGGCGCGTCGATCGCCCATCTCTCCCTGAACGAGAACGACGTCGGCGAATATCGAACCTTCTTCAAGGTGGCCCCGCCCTTGCGCAGCGAGGACGACCGGCGCGCGCTGGTCCAGGGCCTTGCGGACGGCGTGATCGACGTCGTCGTGTCGGCGCACGATCCGCAGGATGTCGAGACCAAGCGACGGCCTTTCGCTGAGGCCGAAGACGGCGCGATCGGGCTGGAGACCATGCTCGCCGCCGGACTGCGGCTGGTGCAGGCCGGCGACGTCACGCTTCACCGCCTGCTCGCGGCGATGTCCACCCGACCGGCGGAACTGCTCGGTCTGCCGGGCGGCGCGCTGCGGATCGGCGCGCCCGCCGATCTGATCGTCGTCGATCTCGACGCGCCGTGGGTTCTCGATCCCTCGGCGCTCAGATCGAAGTCGAAGAACACGCCGTTCGACGGCGCACGGCTGCAGGGCCGGACTCTGCGCACCGTCGTTGCCGGCCGGACCGTCTACGCCTACGTTTGAAAATCCCGCGGCCGACCGGCTGCGCAATGACTCGACTCGTGGCCAACCCGAGCGTTCCGATCCCGGACAATGTCACTCGCCCTCCTCGCCTCCATCGCCCTCGGCTATCTGCTCGGATCGATCCCGTTCGGGGTGATCGTCACGCGCCTCGGCGGCGGCGGCGATATTCGGGCCATCGGGTCCGGCAACATCGGCACCACGAACGTCCTGCGGACGGGCCGCAAGGAACTGGCGGCGTTGACGCTGCTCGGGGACATGCTCAAGGCGACCGCCGCAGTGCTCATCGCGACATGGTTGTGGGACGGCCATGCCGCTGTCCTCGCGGGTGCCGCAGCCTTTGTCGGACACGTCTTTCCCGTCTGGCTCCGTTTCAAGGGCGGCAAGGGCGTCGCGACCTATGTGGGAGCGCTGCTCGGGATCGCATGGCCGGTCGCGCTCGCCTTCGCGGCGGTCTGGATCGCCGTCGCCCTCGTCACCCGCTATTCCTCCGCCTCGGCCCTGGTCGCCAGCCTGGTGGCGCCGGCGTTGCTGGCCATCTGGCAGCCGGCCGAGACAGCGATCGTGTTCGCGGCCCTGACGGCGCTGCTGTGGGTCCTCCACCGCGACAATATCGGCCGCCTCCTGGCGGGGGAGGAAAGCCGCATAGGCCAGCACTCAGCCGCGCCCGGCGGCGGGTAAGCGGGCGATGCCGGCCCGGCTGAGCGACGACCAGCGGATCGCTTGGCTCCGCCTGATCCGTTCCGAAAACGTCGGCCCGCAGACCTTCCGCAGTCTCGTCAATCACTTCGGCGGGGCTGCGGCCGCCATTGAGGCGCTCCCTGACCTCGCGCGCCGCGGCGGACGGGCGATCCGCGTATGCAGCCTGGCCGAGGCCGAGGATGAGATGGTCGAGGCTCGGCGGCGGGGCGCGCGTTTCGTCGCCCTCGGAGAGATCGACTATCCGGCCGCCCTCGCCGCCGCCGACGGCGCCCCGCCGCTCATCGCCGTGGCCGGCGCCGCAGGCGTCTTCCAGCGGCCGATGGTGGCGATCGTCGGCGCGCGAAATGCGTCTTCCGCCGGCCGCTCCTTCGCGGCGCGGCTCGCCGCGGAGCTCGGCGGCGCGGGCTGGGTCATCGTCTCAGGGCTCGCCCGCGGCGTCGACGCCGCGGCGCATTCGGCTTCGCTGTCCTCAGGCACGGTGGCGGCCTTTGCCGGCGGCCTCGACTGCGTCTATCCGCCCGAACACGCAGATCTCGCAGGCCGCATCGTCGGCGAGGGAGCGCTGGTCAGCGAGATGCCGATGGGCTGGCAACCGCGCGGACGCGACTTTCCCCGGCGAAACAGACTGATCGCCGGGATGTCGCTCGGCGTGATCGTCGTCGAGGCGGCGCTCCGGTCCGGCTCGTTGATCACCGCGCGGCTCGCCGGCGAGATGGGACGTGAGGTCATGGCGGCCCCGGGATCGCCGCTCGATCCGCGCTGCGAAGGCTCGAACGGATTGCTGCGCGACGGGGCGACCTTCATCACGCGCTCCGACGACGTGATCGAGGCGCTGGCCCCGCTGGTGGATCGCGGGCCTCCGCCTCCCCGCCCGATTTCCTTGGCGCAGGCCGAGGCCGCGGGCTTCGAGGCCGGCGAACCGGCCGGCGACGAGCGGGCGCGGATTCTGGAGCTTCTGGGTCCCTCCCCCGCCTCGGTGGACGAGCTTGTCCGGCAGGCCGGCGCTGACGCCCGCACCGTCCAGATCGTGCTGCTCGAGCTTGAACTGGCGGGACGGCTGGAGCGTCAGGCGGACGGCAGGGTCAGGCTAGCGGCCGGCGGCCTCTGGGCCTGACGAGTCGGCGGAGTTCTCGCGGGCGCGGATCTCCGCCTCGGCCTCGAGCCGCGCCATGTCGAGAAGGTAGGCGAGGGTCGTCAGCCCGCTTCGACGGGCCAGCTCGCGAAGGTCGCCGGAAAGCGACGCCACATAAGCCGCGGTTTCCTCGGCCTTGGGAGAATTGGGCGGCGGAGCGCGAAGCCGCGTCCGCTGGTCCAATGGAGACAACCGCTCGCCTCCCTCATTAGTTGCATTCGGAAACTTTATAAACCAGTAGGCGTGTGAACGCTACGTCTCCTTGCCGTTTTGCGCCCTCTTGAGGAGGTCATCGCCGAGGACCGATTTGACACCTTCCAAGCGCTCTCCCATTTTCCGGCCGCCGCCGTGGGCAACCGGCCGGCCAGGGGCTTCCGCTTTATGCACAACGTCGTCATCGTCGAATCGCCCGCAAAGGCGAAGACGATCAACAAATATCTCGGCTCGGACTACGAGGTCCTCGCCTCCTACGGCCACGTACGTGACCTTCCGGCCAAGGACGGGTCGGTGGACCCGGACGCGGACTTCCGCATGCTGTGGGAGGTCGACGGCAAATCGGCTCAGCGGCTGAACGAGATCGCACGCGCCGTGAAGGGCGCGGACAAGCTGATCCTGGCGACCGACCCGGACCGCGAGGGCGAGGCGATCTCGTGGCATGTGCTGGAGGTGCTGCGCGCCAAGAAGGCGCTGAAGGACCAGCCGGTCGAGCGCGTGGTGTTCAATGCGATCACCAAGCAGGCCATTCTCGACGCCATGAAACATCCGCGCGAGATCGACTCCGCGCTGGTCGACGCCTATCTGGCGCGCCGCGCCCTCGACTATCTCGTCGGCTTCAACCTATCGCCGGTCCTGTGGCGCAAGCTCCCGGGGGCGCGCTCCGCGGGCCGGGTGCAGTCGGTGGCGCTTAGGCTGGTCTGCGACCGCGAGGTCGAGATCGAGCGCTTCAAGCCGAGAGAATATTGGTCGCTGGCGGCGCAGCTTGCGACGCCGCGCGGCGAGACCTTCGAGGCGCGGATCTCCTCGGCCGACGGCAAGCGCCTTGGCCGCCTCGACGTTGCGGATGAGGCGACGGCGACGGCGCTGAAGCAGGCGATCGAGGCGTCGGAGCTCGCGGTCGCCAATGTCGAGGCGAAGCCCGGGCGGCGCAATCCGCAGCCGCCCTTCACCACCTCGACTCTCCAGCAGGAGGCGTCGCGCAAGCTCGGTTTCGCGCCGAACCGCACGATGCAGCTCGCGCAGCGGCTCTATGAGGGCGTCGACATCGGCGGCGAGACCGTCGGTCTGATCACCTATATGCGGACCGACGGCGTCGATATGGCGCCCGAAGCGGTCACGGCCGTCCGTTCGCTGATCGGCTCCGAATATGGCGACCGCTATGTGCCGTCCTCGGCGCGTCGCTACACGACGAAGGCGAAGAACGCGCAGGAGGCCCACGAGGCTGTGCGCCCCACCGACCCGCGGCGCTCGCCGAAAGAGATGGCGCGCCGGCTCGATGACGACCAGGCGAAGCTCTACGAACTGATCTGGAAGCGGACGGTCGCCAGTCAGATGGAGTCCGCCGAGGTCGAGCGCACCACGGTCGACATCTCGGCGACCGGATCGGACCGGCAGATCGAGCTTCGCGCCACCGGCACGGTCATCACCTTCGACGGCTTTCTCGCGCTCTACCAGGAAGGTCGGGACGACGAGGAGGACGACGAAGCCCGCCGCCTGCCGCAGATGAGCGCCGGCGAGCGGCTGTCCCGCGTCGCGCCGGTCGCCGCCGCGCAGCACTTCACGGAGCCGCCGCCGCGTTACACCGAGGCCGCTCTCGTCAAGCGCATGGAGGAGCTCGGCATCGGCCGCCCCTCGACTTATGCGGCCACGCTCACCGTGCTGCGCGACCGCGGCTATGTGCAGCTCGACAAGAAGCGGCTCGTGCCGGACGACAAAGGCCGGCTCGTCACCGCGTTCCTCGAGAGCTTCTTCAACCGCTACGTCGAGTATGACTTCACGGCCGGTCTCGAGGAGCAGCTCGACCGGGTCTCGAATGACGAGATCGACTGGAAAGAGGTTCTTCGGGACTTCTGGCGCGAGTTCACCGGCGCGATCGACGCCACCAAGGAACTTCGCGTCACCGAGGTGCTGAACGCGCTGAACGACGTCCTGGGCCCCTACATCTTCCCCGCCCGCGCCGACGGTTCCGATCCGCGGGTCTGCCCGACCTGCGGAACAGGCCAGCTCTCGCTGAAGCTCGGCAAGTTCGGCTCGTTCGTCGGCTGTTCGAACTATCCGGAGTGCCGGTACACGCGCCCGCTCGGCGCTGAACTCGACGGCGCGGACGGCGCCGCGGCCGGCGCAGAGGGCGTCAAGACGCTTGGCTCCGATCCCGCCACCGGCCAGGAGGTGACGCTGCGCAATGGTCGCTTCGGTCCCTACGTCCAGCTCGGCGAGCCAGTCGAGAAGGAGAAGCCGAAGCGCGCCTCGCTGCCCAAGGGTTGGTCGGCCGCGGAGATCGATCTCGAGAGCGCGCTCAAGCTGCTGTCGCTGCCCCGGCTGGTGGGAGCGCATCCTGAGACCGGCAAGCCGATCGAGGCCAATCTTGGCCGCTACGGACCGTATGTCAGCCATGACGGCGTCTACGCCAATCTCGACGGCGTGGATGAGGTCTTTTCCGTCGGCATCAACCGGGCCGTCGCAGCGCTCGCTGAAAAGAAGGACAAGCGCGGCGGCCGCGGCGCGGTGGCGGGCCGCGCGCTCGGCGAGCACCCCGGCGGAGGCCCGCTCACGGTCCACGCCGGGCGCTACGGCCCCTACGTCAAATACGGCAAGGTGAACGCCACCCTGCCTCAGGGCGTGGACCCGGAAGCGCTGACGCTCGACGAAGCCGTAAAACTGGTCGACGCGAAGGCCGAGAAGAGCGGTGGAGGCCGCAAGCCGGCTCGAAAGCCTGCCGCCAAGAAGGCGGCGGCGAAGAAGCCCGCCACGAAGCCTGCGGCGCGCGCGAAGAAAGCAGCCTCGGGCTGACCGTCCCGCCAGAGGGCTCTTGCGGGACGGGGGCTCCGCGCAACTTACTGAACGTCACGGCCCGGCAGGGCCAATCCTTGGGCTCGCGCAACGACCCGCGTCTCTGAAAGGCAGCCTTGGCCCGTCCGCCCGCACGTAAGTCCAAGCCGAAGCCCGCCCCGGCAGCCGCGACCGGGCCGCTCCCGTCCCGCGAGGAGCTCGTCGCCTTCATCGCTTCAGAGGGCGGCAAGGTCGGCAAGCGCGAGATCGCGCGCGCGTTCCGGATCACCGGCGCCGATCGCGTCGAGCTCAAGCGCATGCTGCACGAGCTGCAGGACGAGGGCGTCGTCGCTCGGAAGGGCAAACGGCTGGCGCGCGCCGGCGTGCTGCCGTCGGTGGTGCTCGCCGATGTGGTCGGCCGCGACCGCGACGGAGAGCTGCTCGCGGAGCCCGCCGAGTGGGACGAGGACGAGCATGGCGCCGCGCCGAAGATCTTGGTCGATCCGCTCCCGTCCCGCGGCCGCAAGCCGGGGCTTGCTCCAGGGATCGGCGATCGGGTCCTGATCCGCGCCGAGCCGCTTGAAGAGGCCGAGCAAGGCGGCCCGAGCCACCACGGCCGCGTCATCAAGGTGCTGTCGAAGCAGTCAGCGCGGGTGCTCGGTATTTTCCGTGTTCTGCCGGACGGCTCAGGCCGGCTCGTTCCCGTGGAGAAGCGTAACGCCGGCCGTGAGCTCGCGATCTCCGGCCCCGATTCCGGCGGCGCGACGGACGGCGATCTGGTCTCCGCCGACATCATCAAGGAGGGCCGCTACGGTCTCCCGGCCGCCCGGGTGCGCGAGCGGCTCGGCTCGCTCAAGAGCGAGCGCGCGGTCAGCCTGATCGCGATCCACGCCCACCAGATTCCGCATGTCTTTCCGGCAGCAGCGCTGGCGGAGGCGGAAGCCGCGCCGGCCGCGTCGCTGCGCAGCCGCGAGGACTGGCGGCAGGTTCCGCTCATCACCATCGATCCGGCGGACGCCAAGGATCATGACGACGCCGTGCACGCGGAGCCCGATCCGGATCCCGCGAACCCAGGTGGGCACATCGTGACGGTCGCGATCGCAGATGTGGCGGCCTATGTGCATCCCGGCTCCGCACTCGACCGAGAGGCGCTTGAGCGCGGCAACTCGGTCTACTTCCCGGACCGCGTGGTTCCGATGCTGCCGGAGCGCATCTCCAACGACCTCTGCTCGTTGCGCGAAAAGGAAAGTCGCCCTGCCCTCGCCGTCCGGATGTGGATCGGCAAGGACGGCCGCAAGCTTCGGCACTCATTCCACCGCGTGATGATGCGGTCGGCCGCCAAGCTCTCCTACAGCCAGGCGCAGGCCGCGATCGACGGCGCGCCCGATGACGCCACAGGACCGCTGCTGGAGCCGGTGCTGAGGCCGCTCTGGGCCGCCTATGCGGCTCTCAAAGCGGCGCGGGACGCTCGCGGTCCGCTCGACCTTGACCTGCCCGAGCGCAAGCTGGTGCTGAAGCCGGACGGCACGGTCGACCGCGTGATCGTGCCGCCCCGGCTCGACGCCCACCGCCTGATCGAAGAATTCATGATCCAGGCGAACGTCGCCGCGGCCGAGACCCTCGAGGCGCGCCGTACGCCGCTGGTCTACCGCGTCCACGACGCGCCCTCGCTGGAGAAGCTCGAGGCGCTGCGCGAGTTGCTCAAGACGCTCGACATCGACTTCGCGCAATCCGGCAATCTCCGACCGATGCACTTCAACCGCATCCTGGCGCGGACTGCCGAGTCCGAAAGCGCGAGTCTCATCAATGAGGTGGTGCTGCGCACGCAGGCGCAGGCGGAATATGCGGCCGAAAACTACGGCCATTTCGGCCTCAATCTGCGCCGCTACGCCCATTTCACCTCACCCATCCGACGCTACGCCGACCTGATCGTCCATCGCGCGCTGATCCGCGCGCTCGATCTCGGATCGGACGGCCTGCCCGACAGCGCCACGACCGAGACGCTGGGAGAAATCGGCGCACGGATTTCGGCGGCCGAGCGCCGTGCGATGGCGGCCGAACGCGAGACCGTGGATCGGCTGATCGCGCACTTCCTCGCCGACCATGTCGGCGCGAGCTTCACCGGGCGGATCGCGGGCGTGACGCGTTCCGGCCTTTTCGTAAAGCTGGACGAGACCGGCGCCGACGGCTTCGTGCCGGCGTCGACGCTCGGCGCGGACTATTTCGCGCATGACGAGGCCGCTCGGGCGCTCGTCGGCGAGCGGACCGGCGAAACCTACCGGCTCGGCGATACGGTTGAGGTCAAGCTCGTGGAGGCGGCGCCCGTCGCGGGCGCGCTGCGCTTCGAGATGCTGTCCGAGGGGCGGCAAGGGCGGCCGCTCGGCCGCGGCAAGCGCGGGGCGCGGCGTACCGCCGCCGCCGACTCCAGGAAGGCCGCGCGGGGCCGGAAGGTCGGACGCGAGACGCGCGGCGCGAAAGGCAAGGGATCCCGATGAGCTTCGAGGTTAAGACGGCTCCGGACGACGCCGCTGCCCCGCCGCGCCTGATTGGTCGCTCAATGCTCCGCGGAGCGCTGTGCCGGTGCCCGGCCTGCGGCCGCGGCCGGATGTTCCGAGCCTATCTGAAGGTCGCCGACGCCTGCGGGGTCTGTGGCGAGGAGTTGCGCCACCAGCGCGCCGACGACGCGCCGCCCTACGTGGTGATCTTCATCGTCGGCCACATCATCGTGGGGCTGATCCTGAGCGTCGAGGTCGCTTACCAGCCGCCCGTGTGGCTGCACATGGCTCTTTGGCTGCCGCTGACCCTGATCCTCTCGCTCGCCCTGCTGCCGCCCGTCAAAGGCGCGCTCGTCGGCCTCCAATGGGCGCTGAGGATGCACGGCTTCGGCGGCGAGGAAGATGGCCTGCCGGGCGACGGCGGCCTCCGCCCCACGCCGCACAATTGAGCGCCGGGTCCCATTCGGCCGAGGACCTTCGGCCAGAACAGCCCTCTGCGAAGCCCCGGCTACCGATCCGGGACGCGGCGACGCTCATCCTGCTCGACCGTTCAGGCGCAGAGCCCAAGTTCCTCATGGGCCGCCGCCACCACGCGGTGCGGTTCATGCCAGGCAAGTATGTGTTCCCCGGCGGGCGGGTCGAAGCTCAGGACGGCCGCGTCAACGTCGCCGGCACATACGCGCCCCATGTCGAGCGCAGGCTCCAGACGCGCGTCGCGCGGCCGTCGATCACGCGCGCACGGGCCTATGGCCTCGCCGCAATCCGCGAACTCGCGGAAGAGACGGGGCTGCTGATCGGCGAAGCGGATATGGACGGCTTCCACGTCCGCAGCGATTCCTGGACGACCTTCGCCGACGCCCGCGTCTTTCCGTCGCTCGAGGGGCTCCACCTGGTGGCGCGTGCGATCACGCCGCCGGGCCGCCCTCGCCGCTTCGACACCCGCTTCTTCGCCGCCGATCTTTCACTCGTCTCGGCCACCAGGCCTGACGTGATCCACCCGGAGGCGGAACTGGTCGAGCTGGTTTGGGTCACCTTCGGCGAAGCGCGTGCGCTTGATCTGCCGGCGATCACCAGCAGGGTTCTCGATGATCTGGCGAAACGGCTGGACGACGGGCTGGAGCGTGACCTGCCTACCCCGTTTTACCGCGAAGGCTCGGCTTCAGAACGAGAGCTGATCTAGGAGGCATCGCGCATGATGGCGCGGCGAAGGCTTCCGCTGCTGCGGATTTCGCCATCGTCCGCCCATTTTCGCGGCTGTTATGTGGTTGAGTTTGTGACATTCGCCCGCAGCCGGCGTCTTCGTGGACATGACCCGACGATCGGCTTTTCCGATCGTGCGAGTGACAAGCGCCTGCGTCGTTTCGCGCGGTCCGAATTTCGATCGCAGTACTGGAAAAATCGCGTCGGAAAGGCGAGATAATCGTCAGCGACGGACGGTTTGCGCTTTCTGTCGTTTGCCCTCCTTGGGCGTTTCCTCCCTAGACTTAGGCCGCTCGCCTCGCGAGCGGCCTTTTTTTCGTCTATCGCATTGCTGTGCGGAGAGGGACATCGTGCAGATCGCCACCTGGAACGTGAACTCGGTCAAGACGCGCCTCGAGGCGCTGCTGAGGTGGCTCGACGAGGCCAGGCCGGATCTGGTGTGCCTGCAGGAGATCAAGTGCGTCGACGACGCCTTTCCGCGGGCGGAGATCGAGGCGGCGGGCTACAACGCCGCCGTCCACGGGCAGAAATCCTACAACGGCGTCGCCATCCTCTCCCGCTATCCGCTCGAGGACGTCCATGTGCGGCTCGGCGGCGACGAACAGGACGAGCATGCGCGCTTCATTGAGACAGTGGTCTCGACCGAAGGCGGCGTCGTTCGGCTCGGAGGCCTCTACCTGCCGAACGGCAACCCTGCGGACTCGCCGAAGTACGATTACAAGCTCGCCTGGATGGAGCGGCTGCGCGCGCACGCCGCTGAACGGCTGGCGAACGAGGAAATTTTTGTGCTCGCCGGCGACTTCAACGTCATCCCGGCGCCCGAGGACGCGAAGCGCCCGGCGGCGTGGGTTCATGACGCGCTGTTTCTGCCCCAGACGCGCGCGGCGTGGCGACGTCTGCTCGCCCTCGGCATGACCGATGCGCTGCGCGCCTGCGACGATGCGGCGGGCCTCTTCACCTTCTGGGATTATCAGGCCGGCGCCTGGCAGAAGAACGACGGCATCCGCATCGACCATCTGCTGCTCTCGCCGCAGGCGGCCGACCGGCTCGTCGGCGTCCGCATCGACAAGCATGTCCGGGCCTGGGAGCGGCCATCGGACCATGTGCCGGTGGTGGTCGAGCTGGCGATCTGATCGGCGACGAAGACGTTCCGGGGCCGCGCAGGGCGTCTGCTCCAGCCGCGTGACACCAAGCGTGCCCCAACTTCGATTCCGCCGCCGCTCTATAGCCAGAAGCCGCCCGCGCCTGCTGCGCTGGAGGCGTCGCGACCAGGCCGCGCGGCTACTCGCGGTCCTTTTTCCAGGCCGTCACGTAGCTCTGAGCCGTCTCCTGCTCGTCCGGCGAAGCCTGCGCGACTGCCTGGCCGTAAAGGTCAGCGATCCATTTCTGGCTGCCGCCGGCCGCGTCGTTGGCGAGCATGAGCCACATCAGGCCGCGGGCCCGCTGGCGCGGCACCTCAAGGCCGTTGAACAGCATGTGGCCCAGCACCGCCTGCGCCTCACGCTGCCCCTTGTTCGCCGCGAGCCCGAGCCAGCGGGCCGCCTGCCGCGGGTCTTTTTCCCCGTCCGGCCCGTCGATATACATCCGGGCCAGATTGTACTGGGCGTCCGGGTCGCCGAAATACGACGCCGCATAGGCGAACATTTCGCGGGCGCGGGCCGGATCCGAGCGGATCGGGCTGTTCGGAACGCCGTCGAGGTAATAGTTGCCGAGCGCGACGAAGGAGTTGGCGACAAACCGCGCCTGCATGGTGCCCGGCGCGTCGTCGGCGTGGGCGTTGGCCACCTGGCTGAAGTAGTCGAACGCTTTTACGTCGTCCCGGTCGACCCCGTCGCCCTCCGCGTACATGCGGGCGAGCTTCCATTGGGCCATCGCGTGCCCACGCTTCGCGGCGTCGAGCAGCGAGGTCACCGCCGTCGCCTTGTCGCCCGCGATGTAGGCGCGCGCGCCGGTCTGGAAGGCCTCGAACGGCGAAGGCTGCTCGTTCTTGGAGCTCGTCGGCGCGCCGTCGAAAGCCTGCGCAGCGCCAGCGGCGCCGAACAGCGCGACCAGAGCCACCGCGATGGCGGCTACTCGATCAGACATCGGCATAGGAGCGCCGCTCATACTTGCCGCCCGGATGGGTCACGGCGCCGAAGCGCGCGGGACCCACGCCCTGGCCATATTTCCACAGCGCTCCGGAGCCGAAGCCATTGTCGCGCGGCCGCCATTCCAGCCGGCGCGCATCGAGCTCCTCGTCCGTGAGCGCGACCTCGATCGACCCGGCCACCGCGTCGATGGTGATCACGTCGCCGTCGCGGATAAGGCCAATCGGCCCGCCGACGGCGGCTTCCGGCCCGACATGGCCGACGCAGAAACCACGCGTCGCCCCCGAAAACCGGCCGTCCGTGATGAGCGCCACTTTGTCGCCCATCCCCTGGCCGTAGAGCGCGGCCGTCGTCGCGAGCATCTCGCGCATGCCGGGGCCGCCCTTCGGGCCTTCGTAGCGGATGACCAGCACCTCGCCTTCCTTGTAGGTCCGATTGGAGACAGCCTCGAAGCAGGCCTCCTCGCTGTCGAAGCAGCGCGCCGGGCCGGAGAAGCGCTGTTGCTTCATCCCCGCGACCTTCACGATCGCGCCGTCCGGAGCGAGGTTGCCGCGCAGCCCGACCACGCCGCCGGTCTTGGTCAGCGGCCGGTCAGCCGGCAGAACGACATCCTGGTCGGCGTTCCAGCGAACCTTCTCCATGTTCTCGGCGATCGTGCGTCCAGTTACGGTGATGCAGTCGCCATGAAGAAAACCGTGGTCCAACAGAGTCTTCATAAGCAGCGGCACGCCGCCAACTTCGAATAGATCTTTGGCGACATAACGACCGCCGGGCTTCAAATCCGCCACATATGGGGTCCGCCGGAAGATCTCGGCGACGTCGAACAGGTCGAACTCGATCCCGGCTTCATGAGCGATGGCCGACAGGTGAAGAGCGGCGTTGGTCGATCCGCCAGAGGCCGCCACGACCGTGGCCGCGTTCTCGAGCGCCTTGCGGGTGACGATGTCGCGCGGGCGGATGTTGCGGGCGATCAGATCCATGATCATCTCGCCGGCCGCCATGCAGAACCGGTCACGGATCTCGTAAGGCGCGGGCGCGCCAGCCGAGTACGGCAGCGCGAGGCCGATCGCCTCGGAGACCGTCGCCATGGTGTTGGCGGTGAACTGCGCGCCGCAGGCGCCGGCGGACGGGCACGCCGCCTGCTCGATCTCGTCGAGGTCTTCGTCCGATATGGCGTGAACGGAGTGCTTGCCGACCGCCTCGAACACGTCCTGGACCGTGATCTGCTGGCCGCGATAGGAGCCCGGCAGGATCGAGCCGCCATAGATGAAGATCGACGGCACGTTGAGGCGGACCATCGCCATCATCATGCCCGGCAGCGACTTGTCGCAGCCCGCGAGGCCGACGAGCGCGTCGTAGCAGTGGCCGCGCATGGTGAGCTCGACGGAGTCGGCGATCACGTCGCGGGACGCCAGCGAGGACTTCATGCCCTCGTGGCCCATGGCGATGCCGTCGGTGACGGTGATGGTGCAGAATTCGCGCGGCGTGCCGTTCGCCGCCGCGACGCCCTTCTTCACCGCCTGCGCCTGGCGCATCAGGGAGATGTTGCAGGGCGCGGCCTCGTTCCAGCACGAGGCGACGCCGACCAGCGGCTGATGGATCTGCGCCTTCGTCAGGCCCATCGCATAAAGGTATGAGCGATGGGGAGCGCGCGCCGGACCCTCGGTCACATGACGGCTGGGCAGTTTCGACTTGTCGAAGACGTTCGCGTCCATTCCGCCCCAATCCCTTGGGGCGAGACACGCCCCATACGCACGCTCAGCGGAGCGGACCGACGAAGGCGCTGGTTGACGCCGATGTCCGAACGCACGCGGCCTGCCGCTGCTGAACGCTTTGGTCCCCCGACCGTCTCAAGACGAGACTGCGTTCTCAGGCAGCAGGTTACCCCCGAAATAGTTGGGGCTTTGTGGCTGAATGGCGGCGAATTGGGCGGCGTGCGCGAAAGCGCGGCGCTCTGTTCTATTTATGTTGCTCTTATGCCACGGAAGACTCGGCCGGGCGCAACGAACCATTCACCGTATTCTGTCCGGCGAGACCGTCAATCAAGGCAAGCTGGCGCGGCAGACAGACCCGCTCGAGATCGTAGTTCTCGACCGCGAACGCACGTGCGGCGCGACCGAGCGCGCCGAGCCGCTCCCGCTCAGCCAGGCTTTCCACCACGAGCTCAGAGAGACCTGCCACGTCGAAGAAATCGAACAGCCGTCCGGTGATCCCGTCTGCGATGACCTCGCGCACCGGCGGCGTGTCCGACGCCACGATCAGGCATTCCGCCGCCATGGCTTCCAGCAGCGACCAGGACAGCACGAAGGGATAGGTCAGGTAGACGTGGCAGGACGACACCTGCAGCATCGCGATGAAGTCGGGCTTCGGGATGTTGCCGACGAAGTGGACGCGGCCGACGTCGAGCCGGTCGCGCACCTCGTCGAGGAAGATGTCCTTCCAGGTTTTGCCCTCCGGCGCGCGGCGCCCGTAGGACACGCCGTCGCCCCCGACGATCACGACCTGCGCGTGCGGCCTCCGCTTCAGGATCTCCGGCAGCGCGCGCATGAAGACATGGTAGCCGCGATAGGGCTCGAGCTGACGGTTCACGAAAGTGATGACTTCGTCGCGCGGCCTGAGCGTCAGGTTGGTTCCGGGGATCGCGAAGCGCGCGTTCGGCTTCGGGCAGGCGGCGGCGGTGTCCACGCCGTCATGGATCACCTTGATCTTGTCCCACAGAAACTGAGGGTGCTGGCGCTTCTGCCAGTCGGTCGGCGAGAGGCCGAGATCGGCTGCTGCGAGCGAGGTCAGCATAGCGGCGTTCTTGGTCCTCACCGGCAGCGCCGATCGCAGCCCGGCCTCCGGGAATTCCGGATCGAAGCCGACGTCCGCCCCGCTGAAATTGTAGAAGAACTCGCTGTAGACGAGATGGCGCGCGTTGGGGAACAGATCCCGCGCGAACAGCGTCTCTCCCCAGCCGGAGTGGCCGACCACCACCGCCGGGTCGCAGCCCGCCTCGCGCTTCAGCCGCTGCATGGCGCTGGCCGAGAGCTCGCCGCGCACCACGTCCGCCACGAAGCGCTCGGCGAGCGGGTGGCCTGCGCGCGGCGGAGAGGCGGGCGTCCTGTAAGTCGCCAGAGTGACGCCGGGACGGGGACGCGCGGTCGGCCCGCCGGCGGCGAAGACCCTGACGCCGGGCCGACGGGCGAGCGCCCGCGACGTGTGGATGAACTGCCCCGGGAAGTTGTTGTGAATGAACAGGACGTCCAAGGCGGCCCCCTGCCCCCGAGGCCGAAAGGATCGATCGCGAGGGCAGCGTTGTCAAAGCCTCGGCGACTGAGGCCTTAGCAGTGGGAGCTCAGTCCCTCCGCGTCCAGGGAAAGACCCATGCTTCCGTGATCACACGGTCGCCGACCTTCAGCAGCGCCCTGAGCTCCGCCGACGTGTTCGGCTGCTCGATCTCGTGATCGAGGAACAGGCGAAAGCCGCGTATCTCCGGATTGGGCACCACATAAGCGGCGTTGATCTTCCCGACGCTGGCGCGGGTGTCGGTCACCACCCGCTTCGGCTCGTCGAGCCAATACGCCAACTCGCCCCCGGCGAAATCGACGATGAAGCGCCGCACATGGGGAGGCCCCGGGTTCGGGTCGCCGGAGGCGCGCGCCTCCGTCACGAAGGTATGCACCGCGTGGGCCTCGGGCGTCAGCCGCTCGGCGAGCTTCAGGGCGCGCAGCCCGTATGAAAATCGCAGCGACTCGCCGGCTTTCGGCGGCGTCTCCGGAACCCAATAGGCGACGACGTTGTCGAACGTCTCGTTGTCGGTCGGCAGTTCGACCAGCTCGACCCGTCCTGCGCCCCAGCCGCCTTCAGAGTCGACCCAGTAGCTCGGCCGGAGATCGTAGCGGACCTCCAGATCCTGGTAGTCCTCAAACAGCCGGTCGCGCTGCAGCAGACCGAAGCCTTGGACCGACGGATCCGAAAAGGCGCTTTTTTGCAGCGCGTCCGGGTTCACCAGCGGACGCCAGGTCCAGCCGGAATCGCCGCGCACCAGAAGACCGTCGGAATCGTGAACTTCCGGCCGGAAGCCGCGATACTGGCGACGGTCGTTCTCGCCGTAGAAGAACATAGTGGTGAGCGGCGCCACGCCGAGCTTCGGAATGTCGCGCCGCGGGAACAGGGTCGAGCCGACCGCGACCGTAGTCTCCTCCCCCGGGGTGATGACCATCCGGTAAGAGCCCGTGAGCGACGGGCCGTCGAGCAGCGCGTGGATCACGATAGCGCTGGCGCCGGGCGCTGGCTCCTCGATCCAGAACTCCCGGAACATCGGAAATTCCTCGGGCTCAGCTTCGCCGGTGCCGATCGCGATGCCTCTCGCGGAGAGCCCGTAATGCTGGCCCGCGCCGAGGAACCGGAAATAGCTGGCTCCCAGGAAGACGGCGAGCTCGTCCATGACGGTCGGCCGGTTGAGCGGAAACAGCAGCCGCAGACCTGCAAAGCCGAAGTCGATCGGCAGCCTGTCCTTCACCTTCGTCTCGCCGAAATCGAACAGCGAGGCGTCATACGGGATCGGAGCCGCGACGCCCTCGCGCACGAGGTTCACCACCACCGGCGCCTTGTAGAGGAAGCCGAGGTGGAACAGCTCCATCCGGAAATCGCTGCGGCCCTTGGCGAAGAACGCCTTTTCGCGCCGAAACCGAATGGCGCGATAGGCATCGAACGAGAGCTCGTCGAGCGTCTTCGGAAGATCGGACCGCGGCGGCTGATAGGGATGCGCCGCGAGCTGGCGCGCCCGTTCGATGACGATGCCGTGGTCGAAGTCGAGCGGGCTCGTCTGGCCGCGCGCCGCAACAGGCGCAAGCAACGCAGCCCCGCCCGCGCCAAACAGCGCAACTGCCTCACGACGATTGATGATCACCGGCTGGAGTCCCCCCGCACACCCTTCGCGGCGGATTCTAAGGCGAAAGCCGGAGGTTTCGAGGCGGAGGCGCGTCGCTGCGCGCCTCCAATCGCGCTCCGTCACCCGCCGAGCTGCTTCAGCGCCGCCTCGATCTTGGCCAGCCGGTCCTGATAGCCCGCGCGCTTCTCACGCTCGCCCTCGACGACGTCCTCCGGCGCGCGTGCGACGAAGCTTTCGTTCGAGAGCTTCCCGTCGATGCGTTTGATCTCGCCGAAGGTCTTCTCGCGCTCCTTAGCGAGCCGGGTCCGTTCCGCTGCAATGTCGACCACGCCGCCGAGCGGAACGGCGACGACCGTGCCGCGCACAAGAAGCTGGATCGCCTCGCCGGGCGCCGTTTCGGCGAAGGAGACGTTCGACACCCGTGCGATGCGGGCGAGCGTCGGCGCGGCGCGCTCGGCGCGCGCCTGGAGCTCCCGGTCGGCCCCGACCAGCACGAGAGGCAGCGTCGCCGCCGGCGGCACGCCCATTTCAGCGCGGGCGGAGCGAAGCTCCGTCACGAGCTCCACCAGCCAGCCGATCTCCGACTCGCTCTCCGCGTCGCCCAAACCTTCGAGATCGGGCCATGCCGACAGAACAAGCAGGCTGTTCCGTCCGCCCTCGCCTGCCCTTGCGGCCCAGAGCTCCTCTGTCACGAAAGGCATGAACGGGTGCAGCAGCTTCGCGGACTGGTCGAGGATGAAGGCGAGCGTCGCGCGCGTCTCGGCGGCCTCCTCCTCGCTGCCGCCCTGCCCCTGCAGAACGGGCTTCGCCAGCTCGACATACCAGTCGCAGACGACGTTCCAGACGAAGCGGTAAACCGAGGCCGCGGCGTCATTGAAGCGGTAGGCCTCGATGGCCGCGGTCGTGTCGGCGGTCGCCCGCGCGGCCTCGCCGAGGATCCAGCGATTGAGAATGGTCTTGGCGGACCGCGGATCGAAGCCCTCCACCGGGGCCGAGCCGTTCATCTCGGCGAAGCGCGAGGCGTTCCAGAGCTTGGTCGCGAAGTTGCGGTAGCCCTCGACGCGCGACTTGGCGAGCTTGATGTCGCGCCCCTGCGCCGCCATCGCCGCAAGCGTAAAGCGCAGCGCGTCCGCCCCATAGGCGTCGACCAACTCTATCGGATCGATGACGTTGCCCTTCGACTTCGACATCTTGGCCCCCTTCTCGTCACGGACGAGGGCGTGGATGTAGACGTCGCGGAACGGGACCTCCTCCATGACGTAGAGGCCCATCATCATCATCCGGGCCACCCAGAAGAAGATGATGTCGAAGCCGGTGACGAGGGCGGCGTTCGGGTAATAGGTCTTGAGCTCCGGCGTCTCGTCCGGCCAGCCGAGCGTCGAGAACGGCCAGAGTGCGGAGGAGAACCAGGTGTCGAGGACGTCCTCGTCGCGGGTGAGCGCAGTCGGCGCGCCATAATGCTTCTCGGCGGCGGCGAGCGCTTCGGCTTCCGTCTCCTCGACGAAGATCTCGCCGTCCGGGCCGAACCAGGCCGGGATCTGATGGCCCCACCAGAGCTGGCGCGAGACGCACCACGGCTGGATGTTCTCCATCCAGTCGAAATAGGTCTTCGACCAGTTCTCCGGGACGAAGCGCGTGCGGCCGTCGCGCACCGCGGAGATCGCGTCGACGGCGAGCCTTGCGGCGTCGACGTACCACTGATCGGTCAGGTAGGGCTCGATCACGACGCCCGAACGGTCGCCATGCGGCACCTGATGGACGTGCGGCTCGGTCTCGACCAGCAGGCCGAGCTCCTCCAGCAGCGCCAGCACGCGCTTGCGCGCGTCGGCGCGGTCCAGCCCGTCGAGCGACATCACGAGATCGAGGTCGAGCGTTTCCGGCGCGCCGTTCAGGAACGCTTCATTGCCGAGCAGGGTGAGGCGGCCGTCCGGCGTCAGCACGTTGATCAGCGGCAGGCCGTGGCGCTTGCCGACCTCAAAATCGTTGAAGTCGTGCGCCGGGGTGATCTTGACCGCGCCCGTGCCCTTTTCGGGATCGGAATAGGAGTCGGCGACGATCGGAATCCTGCGGCCGACGAGCGGCAGCACGACGTTCTTGCCGACAAGGTGCTTGTAGCGCTCGTCGTCGGGATGCACCGCGACCGCAGCGTCGCCGAGCATCGTCTCCGGCCGCGTGGTCGCGACGACGATCGACTCGTCGGAATCCTCGACGGGGTAGCGCAGGTGCCAGAGATGGCCCTTCACCTCCACCGACTGGACTTCGATGTCCGAGATCGCAGTGAGCAGCTTCGGGTCCCAGTTCACCAGCCGCTTGTCGCGGTAGATCAGCCCGTCCTTGTGAAGCCGGACGAACAGCTTGACGACGGCGCGCGAGAGGCCGTCGTCCATGGTGAAGCGCTCACGCGACCAGTCGCAGGAGGCGCCGAGCCGCTTGAGCTGCTTGAGGATCGTGCCGCCGGATTCGGCCTTCCACTCCCAGATGCGCTCGACGAATTTCTCGCGGCCCATGTCGCGCCGCCCGGGCTCGCCGCGCGCGCTGAGCTGGCGCTCGACGACCATCTGCGTAGCGATGCCGGCGTGGTCCATCCCCGGCTGCCAGAGCACATTCTTGCCGCGCATGCGCTCGAAGCGCACGAGAATGTCCTGCAGCGTGTCGTTGAGCGCGTGCCCCATGTGGAGCGAGCCGGTGACGTTCGGCGGCGGAATGACGATGCAATAGGGCTCGGCGCCCGGCTTCGCTCCGGCCCCTGCCTTGAATGCGCCCGCCTCATCCCACCGCGCGGCGATGCGCGGCTCGATCTCGGCCGGCGAATAGGTCTTCTCGAGCATTGGGGAACGCGCCTTGGGACGTGCGGGACTGAGAGCGCGCGTTGAAGCCCAGCCCCGTGGGGAGTGTCAATGTTGCGGCGAATGGAGACGCCGGTTCGGACCTATCGGCCGCCGCGGGCGACGCGCTCGATCTCGTTGCGCACCAGACGCTCGACCAGCGGCGGAAGATTGTCGTCGAGCCATTCGCGCAGCATCGGCCGGAGCATCTCCTTGACGATGTCGTCGAGCGTCCGGGCGTTGTTCGAGAGGATCGTGTTCGCAAGCGATCCGAACGCGTTGCTGACGGCGTCGTCCGCGCTGGCGGACAGCAGCCGCTCGGACGACTCGGACGGCCGCGATGCGGTCGCCCGATCCGCGGCCTTCGGCGCCGGTGAGGCCGCCGCCGACGGCTCAGGCCTCGGCTCCTCGGCCATGTCCTCGGTGAGCTCGAAGACGTCGAGATCGTCGGCCATTGCGAGCGGTTCCGGCCGCGGCTCCATCTGCCGTGGCGCGACCAGCTCCGGCTTTGGAGCCTTCGGCGCCGGCGCGTCGAACGACGCAAACATGGCGTCGATGTCGTCCTGTCCCAGCGGTTCTTCCGCCTCGGGCTCCGGCTCGGGCTCTGGCTCCGGCTGCCGGGCCGGCTCGGGCTTCGCGGCCGCCCTGGGCGACGCCTTCGGCGGCGTCATGGCCTGGGTCGGCTCGTCATCGGAAATGATACGGCGAATTGAGGCCAGGATTTCCTCCATCGTCGGCTCTTGAGCCTTCGCGGGCGTGCTCATGGTCTCTCCGTCGCTCTCAGAGCCGCCCCGGGCTGGCCGTCCGCTTATGCGCACGGCTCACGAATCACCCGAAGACGCCGACCCTTTGTTAACGGCGAGTATTGCACCAGCCGGCCGCTCCACAAGCGCGCCGGCGCGGTCGCCCACAGCTCCTCAGCGACCGTCCGGGGTGCGAAGCCCGGTCCACTTGTCGCGGACTTGGTCGTAATGGACGTTGGCGTCGTAGCTCGCCACGCTCAGCCCGAGCCTGCTGGCGGTCAGCCAGCCCACGGCGGACATCACCGCGTAAGCCGCGACCACGCGGTCGCGCTGCGCCTGGATCAAGGTGACGCGGGCGGTCAGCAGATCCTGCTGGGCGTTCAGGACGTCGAGCGTCGTCCGCTGGCCGACCTTGGCTTCTTCGCGAACGCCATTCAGCGCCGTCTGGGACGCCTGGATCTGCGCCTTCGCGGAGGCGATCTGGGCGGTGGCGGCCTGCAGCTGGCCCCAAGCCGAAACCGTCGCCTGGCGCACCTGATCGCGGGCGATGTCAGCCTCGATCCTCCGCTGGCCGGCGACTTCCTTGGCCTGTCGAACCTGCGAGGAGACCGACCCCGCCTGATAGATCGGGATCGTCATGCGGCCGACGATCGAACCGCTGGTCACGCGCGAGACGTTGGAGCTGTCATCGTAGCGCCGCTGGAACGCCGCTTCGAGCCCGACCGTCGGATAGAGCTGGCCCTCGACGACCCGGATCTGCAGGTTTGCCGCGTCGACGCCGTGGAACGCCGCCAGGACGGCAGGATGCTGCGCCTGGCTGAGATTGATCGCGTCGTTCAGGTTCTTCGGCAGCAGCCGGTCGATCGAGCGCGCCGGCTTCGGCCGGCCTATGTCGTCGCCGACCACCTGCCTGTAGGTCGCGCGGCTGGTGTTGAGCTGCGCTTCCGCCTGGCTGACCGCGGTATGCGCGCCCTCCACGGCGGCCTCGGCCTGGGCGGTGTCGGTCCGCGTCACCTCGCCGACCTGGAAACGCTCCCGAGCGGCCCGGAGCTCTTCCTTGAGCACGTCGACATTGTTCCGCCGGACGTCGAGGATCGCGTAGTCGCGCAGCACGTCCATATAGGCCTGCGCCGCGTCGAACAGCACGTTCTGCTCGGTGTTGCGGAGTTCTTCGCGCGCGCCGAGCACGTTGGATTCCGCAGTGCGAACCTGGTTCTGCGTGCGAAAACCGTTGAACAGGTTCTGGTCGGCCGTGAGGGCGACGCCGCGCGGCTGACCCGTGTTGGTCGTCTTGCTCTTGGGCACATTGATGCCAAGGAACTGCGAGGCGGGCGTAACCTGCTCGGTCCGCTGGACGCCGTAGTCGGCCGAGATGCCGATCGTCGGGCGATAACCGGACAGCGCCTGCGGCACCTGTTCGTCGGTCGCGCGCACGGCGGCGCGCTGGGCGTTCAGCGTCGGGCTTGAGCCGTAGGCGCGGGCGAGCGCCTGCTCGAGGGACTGGGCGCGCGCCGCCTGATCCGCCGGGACGGCGAACAGCAGCCCAAGCGCCACACTGGCGCACAAGGCGCCTGCGCGACGACGAAACGAGACGTTCGTCGACATTCTACACACCGGATTTCGAGCGCCGCTCGCGCCGGAAAGCTCCGTCGCTGCGCGGCATGACGCGACCCCGCTCCAGCGTAGCGGGGCGGTCTCCAGAGGGAAACCGGCGGAGGCTACCTTGGTCGAAAGACCGCGGCGGTGGCGCAAAGCGGCCACAGCCATCGCAGCTCAGAACGCAAAGGCCTCTGTCGGCTGAAAGCCAGGCAGCGCCGGTCCGTAGGCGTCGAAGAATTGCGCGCTTGCAAGCTTGCCCTGATGCGGGCGGAAGATTGTCGCCTTGGTCGCCGGCCCCATGCCAGCCGGCGCGACGATCCGCCCCGACGGCGTCAGTTGGTCCGCGAGGCGCTCGAGCCCGACCGAGACGGCGCCGTCGCAGAAGATCAGGTCGAACGGCGCCTCCTGAGGCGCGCCGGCGGTGAGATCGCCTTCGACGACAGTGACATTCGGCCGATCCGCCAGCCGCTCGCGGGCGCCGGCGACGAGAACCGGGTCGCATTCAAGACCGACCACACGGGCCGCAAGCTCCGCGAAGATCGCGACGCTGTAGCCAAGGCCGCAGCCGACCACGAGAACGGATTCATCCTCCTCCGGCGCCGCGAGCTGCACGAGCCGTGCGAGCGTCATCGGCTCGAGCATGGCGCGGCCGGGCGCGCCGAGCGGCGCGCGGATGTCCAGATAGGCGAGGTCCTCGCGGCCGCCGGGAACGAACTTCTCGCGCGGCACGCTCAGGAAGGCGGAGAGGACGCGGTGGTCGGTGACATCGGCGACCCGGATCTGGCCGTCGACCATGCCGTGCCTGAGACGCTCGAAATCGGTCATGAGCCTCGCGCTCCCACGCGGCGCCCGCCGGCCGCGCTGCCGCGCCTCTTCTGCGACAGGCGCGGCGCTGTGGCAAGCATCGGTCACCTGTGTTGCGGCCGGAGAGAGCGCAGGCTATGGAGAGCCCCCCATTCCGCGGAAGCAACGCCGAGGGACCTCAAAGCCCCCCGGCCCGCGCGCGAGGCCACGTGGCGGAATGGTTACGCAGAGGACTGCAAATCCTTGTATCCCGGTTCGATTCCGGGCGTGGCCTCCAGCTTCCCCTCTTCCGGCGGTGCGCTTTTCGTTCATTTCGAAGCCAGCGGCTCGGGGCCATGCGAGTCGGGCTGTGGCATCCGGCCTTCGCTGCGCTGGCCGCTTGCGGAGCGGCCGGACGCCCCCCAGATTCGAGGAGGTACTTCAGCCGCCCCCGGAGCCGACGCGAGATGCAGCCTGCGCCCCTCTCCCCGACCGCCGTTCCGCTGCGCGACAGCTGGGATCCTCTGGCCGAGCCGCGACTCTACGACGGGGTGCTCAGCCGCCGCGTGCTCGCCTTCTGCGTCGACTTCTGCGTGTTGCTGACCCTCACAGCGCTCGCGAGCGTCATCATCGGCGTGCTCGGCATCTTCACCTTCGGGCTCGCCTGGCTGCTCTACGGGATGGTGTTTCCGATCGTGGCGATTCTGTATTCCGGCGCGACGCTGGGCGGTGACCGCGCAGCCACGTGGGGAATGCGCCTGACGGGGCTGACGTGTCGACTGGCCGACGGCGCGCGGCCAGGCTTCGTGGTCGCGGCCGCGCATGTCGTGTTCCTTTATCTCTCGGTCTCCATCCTGACGCCGCTCGTGCTCGTCGTCGGCCTCTTCACACGCCGCAAGCAGTTGCTGCACGACCTCGTGCTCGGGACGCTGTTCGTCGACCGAGGGACGCTGGACCGGCTCACGTGAGCCGGTCTTGTCGGCCGCAACGCCGCTGATATCCTGATGGTCGGACTTGCGCCGCGGGCGGCACCGTGGCGAGTCTCGGGTACGCGCCTTGACCGCCCACGCTCGTGATACGCCGCAGTTCTACCTGACAGCGCCCTCGCCCTGTCCCTATCTGAAGGGCCAGTTCGAGCGAAAGGTCTTCACGCATCTGGTGGGCGACAAGGCCGCCAGCCTGAACGATCTGCTCACCCATGGCGGCTTTCGCCGCAGCCAGACCATCGCCTATCGGCCGGCCTGCGAGAGCTGCCGCGCATGCGTCTCGGTGCGGGTCTGCGTCAGCGACTTCGTGTGGACCAAGGCGTTCCGCCGCAACCGCGCGTTCAACCGCGACCTCGTCGGGCAGGAGATCGGCCTGCAGCCGACGTCGGAGCAGTATTCCCTGTTCCGGTCATATCTCGACCGCCGCCACGCTGACGGCGGCATGGTGGACATGACGGTGCTCGACTACGCCACCATGATCGAGGACAGCCACGTCCGGACGGGGCTCGTGGAATATCGCCGGCGCGGGCCGGACACGGCGATCAACGGGCGCGGCGCGGGTCCGTTGCTGGCGGTCGCGCTCGTCGACCGGCTCTCGGACGGCCTGTCGCTGGTCTACTCCTTCTATGATCCGGACGCTCGCGACCGCGGCCTCGGCACCCATGTGATCCTCGACCACGTGGCGCGCGCAAAGGCGCTCGGGCTGCCCTACCTCTATCTCGGCTATTGGGTCGATGGCTCGCCGAAGATGGATTACAAGCGCCGGTTCCGGCCGCAGGAATATCTCAGCGCCACCGGCTGGACGCGGCGCGCCGGAGAGTAGGCCTCACGCCCGCCGGGCGCCGCTCTCGATGGTGGACGCGAGCAGCCGCCGCTGGAGCTTGCCGTTCGGCGAACGGGGCAGCGCCTTGACGAAGTGGAACGCCTTCGGGCGCTTGTAGGAGGCGAGCCGCGCCTCGGCCTGCGCCGCAAGGCCGGCGGGATCGGCGACAAAGCCTTCCTTCAGCAAGACGAAGGCGGCGATGATCGAGAGATCCTCCCTGGCCCGCCATTCCGTGACGCCGATGTCGGCCACGCAAGGGTGGTCCGCCAACGCGGCCTCGACCTCTGCCGGCGAAACCCGGTAACCGAGCGCATTCATCACGTCGTCAGCCCGACCGTGGTGCCAGACATAGCCGTCGTCATCGATCGAGACGAGGTCGCCGCTGACGAACCATTCGCCGCGGGAGGCGGCCGCCTCCTCGTCCGCGCGCCGCCAGTAACCGAGCATCAGGCCTGGATCCGAGCGGTGGATCGCGAGCAGCCCCACCTGCCCGTGCGGCGACGGATCAGTCCCGCCTTCTTGCGGCAGGACAGCGATATGACGGCCAGGCTGCGGCTTGCCTGCGGAGCCCGCACGCGGCGGCGTGGCAGGTCCTGACGAGATGAAGGTCGAGATCTCGCTCATCCCGAAGGACTCGTAGAGCGGCTTGCCGGTTCTCTCGCGCCACTCGGCGAGAAGCGCCGGAGCGAGCGCTTCGCCGGCGGCGACGCCATGACGAAGCGTCGGCAGTTCGAGCCCCTCCGTCCAGCCGCGCTTCATGATCTGCCGGTAGACGCCCGGCGTCGCGGCGAAGATCGTTGCGCCGAGGGCGGCGATCAGCCGGGGCCAGGCGGCGGGGTCCGAGACGCCGCGCGCGAGCGCAGCCGTCGCGCCGCAGGACCACGGGTCGAGCACGCCGACGCCGAGCGTGTAGGTCCAGTTGAACGCGCCGGCATGCAGCATCACGTCGCCCGGCCGCAGACCCAGCCAGTGCTGGTGCATCGGCCGCCGCCCGAGCGCCACCCGGTGCGCGTGGAGCACGCCCTTGGGCCGGCCGGTGGTGCCGGAGGTGTAGACGAGATAGGCCGGATCCTCCGCAGCTGTCGCGGCGAAGTCGGCGAGCGGCGCAGCTTGCCTGAGGGCGGCGAGTTCGTCCGGGCGGAGCGCCAGCGCGCCGCCGAAGCCGCGCTCCGACACCGCGTCGCGCCCAAGCGCCACCACAGCCGCCTCGGCGTCCGCCGTCACAAAGCGCACGTCGTCGGTCGTCAGCATCATCGACGTCGGGACTGCGACATGGCCGGCGGCGATCACCGCAAAGAACAGCAGGACCGTGTCCACCTCGTTGCCCATCCGGATCACGATCCTGGAGCGTGGCGGCAGGTCGAGCCCGGCCAAACCGCCAGCCAGGCGCATGACCGCGTCCAGGACCTCGGCGAAAGTCATCCGAAGCGGCGCGCCGCCGTCCCCCTCGGCGATGATCAGCGCCGTCTGGCTTCCGCGGAGACGGGCGTTCTCGGCCAGGCAGTGGCGGGCGAGATTGAATGCGCCGCCGGTGGCGCTGGGATGATCAGGCGCTTCGGTTACGTCGGCTGACATGGCGGCCCTCTGGCTGGAGGGGCCATATACCGGCGGTCCGCTTCCCGCGCGCTCATGCTTTCGGCGCAGCCCACGCCGCCTAACCGTCGCTCGGGCCGCCAAAGGTCGTCTGCCGGCGGAGGCCCCAGGCGGCAGGAACTTCACCCGCCCTGCAGTTGTTGCGCCAGCGACCGATCTTCTTCCTTCCCGACAAGGCTTCATCGCATGGCGGCGTTCAACGCATGACGGGCAATGACCCTCAGAGCGCGGATAGCGTAACCGAAGAAGCCGACCGCGAAGATCTCGGCCCCGTTCTTGACCAGAACATCCGTCGCCTTGAACAGCGACGCCAGGCCGAGGAGACCAGGGCGCCGCTTGAAGAGCGGCTCGCGGCCCGGATCACCGCCGCCACGGGCAGCATGGGCTTCGTCTACGTGCACCTCTGCGCCGTGATCGGCTGGATCGCCGTCAACACCGGTCTGGTCCCGATGATCCGCCCGTTCGACCCGACCTTCGTGATCCTGGCGACGTCTGCGTCCGTCGAGGCGATCTTCCTCTCCACGTTCGTGCTGATCAGCCAGAACCGCGACGCCGCAGTCGCCGAGCGCCGGGCGCAGCTCGACCTCCACGTGAACCTCCTCTCGGAGAGAGAGATCACGACGCTCGTGAAAATGGTGAAGGAGATCGCCGCGAAGCTGGATATACCGCTCGAGCAGGAGCCGGAGGTCGACGACGCACAACGCAAGATTGTGCCGGAGAAGGTTCTGGACCGGCTGTCAGACTCTGAGCCGAACAGGGGCGGCGCCGCCTGACGGCGGCGCCGCTATGCATTCCGGTTCAGCGGGCGCCCGATTGCGGCGTTCACTCCGCCATCTTCTTGGCGCCGCTCTTGGCGGCCTCGTCGGAGCTCGCCTGCTCCTGATCCGCGTAGCTCAGCAGGAGGTCCTTGCCGACGACAATCTTGTCGCCGTCACGGGCCGGCAGGCCGTAGCCCATGCCCACCACTCTCACCTCGCAGCCGCCGGGACATTCAAGATTCGCCGACTTGCCGGCGTCGATCTTGGTCCGCGGCTCGTCGGCGCCTCGGTCGACCGTGATCTCCTGGGCCTTGTCGCTCTGGTTCGCCACCGTGAGAGCCAGCGCCGGAGCGGCCGCAAACGTCAACGCGCCGGCAGCAAGCAGTACTGCTCCGGCGTCCTTCAACATAATCATCTCACTTGTCTCCTTCCCATATTGATGCGTCGCAAGCATCATCGTCCGCTGACGGCGACGGCGTCGCGGCGAGCCTCGTAATCGGCTGATGTTAGCTTTGGGCGAGCGCCTGCTTCCGCAAGATTCCTACGTGAATGTTATCCACTTCACGATTTTACTTACGAGACCGTGAGAGTCGGAGGATATGCATGCGCGGCAGCTCCGACCGAATGACGTGTCGCCGGCCGGCGGATGCCCGCGCCGATGGCGTTTCCGACCCCGTCGTCTATGCTCCGCGGCTCCTCCAGAGCCCCTCCCGATGCCGCGCTTCGCAGCCAATCTCTCGTTGATGTTCACGGAGCATCCGCTCCTCGACCGCTTCGCGGCGGCGGCCGACGCCGGGTTCGAAGCGGTCGAGCTGCAGTTCCCGTATGAGCAGTCGCCGGACGCAATCGCCGGCAGGCTCGCCGCCTCGGGACTCGAACTGACACTGTTCAATCTCAGTCCCGGCGACTGGGCGGCGGGCGACCGCGGACTTGCGGCGCTGCAGCATCGGCGGGAGGAGTTCCGTGCGTCCGTCGCGCAGGCTCTGGCTTACGCCGAGGCCACGGGAACGCGGAAGCTGCACGCCATGGCCGGGATCGCGCGCTCACCCGACACGGGCGCTGCAGCCGCCTATCGGGACGCGCTGCGCTACGCCTGCGACGAGGCCGGCGCTCGAGGCCTCGAGGTGATGATCGAGCCGATCAATCCGCGCGACATGCCCGGCTACTTTCTGAACGATTTCGCCGCAGCGGCGGAGCTCATCCGCGAGCTCGCGCTGCCGAACCTGAAGCTGCAGTTCGACGTCTATCACCGCCAGATCCTGCACGGCGACGTGCTCAAGGGCCTCGAGGCGCTCCTGCCGATCACCGGGCACGTCCAGATCGCCTCGGTTCCGGGACGGAACGAGCCCGGGACGGGCGAGCTCGACGATTTCAGAATCTTCCGCGCGCTCGACGAGCTCGGCTACGCCGGCCGCGTCGGCTGCGAGTACCGGCCGCTGGGCGGCACCGAGGAAGGCCTCGGTTGGCGTCGGGGGATCGCGTGACGCTGCCGCGGCGCGCCGGTCTGGACCGCGACTCGGTCTACAAGGCGGCCAACGTAACTCCGTCTGACGAGATCTGATGCGCTGGTCGCCTCAACAGGACGCCGCTCTTGCGGCCGCCGCCGAATGGCTGCGGCGGCCGCGTTCCCAGGTCTTCCGGCTGTTCGGCTATGCCGGGACGGGAAAGACGACGCTCGCGCGCCATCTCGCGGAGGATGTCGACGGCGACGTCTCGTTCGGCGCCTATACGGGCAAGGCCGCGCTGGTGCTGCGCGGCAAGGGCTGCGAGGGCGCCAGCACGATCCACGCAATGATCTACCGGCCGCGCGGCGGCGACGAGGATGCCCCCTCCTTCGCCCTCAACCGCGACGGGCCCGCCGCCAAAGCGGATCTAATCGTCATCGACGAATGTTCGATGGTCGACGAAGAGCTCGGTCGCGATCTGCTGTCCTTCGGGAAGAAGGTCCTGGTTCTGGGCGATCCGGCCCAGCTTCCGCCGGTGCGCGGCGGCGGCTTCTTCACCGACGCCGAGCCGGACGCGATGCTGACGGAGGTGCACCGGCAGGCGGCGGACAACCCGATCATCCGCATGTCGCTTGCGGTTCGGGAGGGCCGCGAGCTCGAGGCGGGCGTGTTCGGCGAAAGCCGCGTGACCTCGCGTCGCGAGATCGAAACTGCGGACGTCACAGGCGCCGACCAGGTGCTTGTCGGCACCAACCGCACCCGCCGGCTCTACAACGGCCGGCTGCGCGAACTGAAAGGCTTGCTGGATCCGATGCCCGCCGTGGGAGACAAGCTGGTCTGCCTCCGGAATGACAAGACCAAGGGCCTGCTGAACGGCGGCACCTGGCTGGTGCAGCGGCTGAAGAGCGCAGACGCCACGCGCGTGAAGATGGACGTGCTGCCCGACGACGAGAGCGCCCGCCGCTCCGTCTCAATCACGGTCCTCAAGGCCTTCTTCACCGGCGAGGCTGAGGCGATCCCGTTCGCGCAGCGCAAGCGCTCGGATGAGTTCGACTATGGCTACGCGTTGACGGTCCACAAGGCGCAGGGCTCGCAATGGGACGACGTGGTGCTGTTCGATGAGAGCTACGCGTTCCGCGAGCACCGCGCGCGCTGGCTCTATACGGGACTGACCCGCGCGGCCAAGCGCGTCACGGTGGTGCGCTAGCGGCGCTCTGGCCTCACGGGAAGCACTCGATGTCGGCTTCCGCCTGCGCGCGCCGGAGGTTCGCGATCTTGTCGCGCAGCTGGGCGCTGCTGCGGAAGACCTCGGACATCTGGCCGGCGACCTGATTCATGCTCATCACCGTCTGCGCCTCCTCATAGTCCGAGTGAGGCAACAGGGTCGCGATCTTGTCGATAGAGCACGAACACTGCTCCAGCGCCTGCCGGGTCTGGCCGTTGGCCGCCATGCAGCCGAAGACGTAATCCGCCTTGTCGACCGTCGTGTAGTCGTCGCCGACGCCCGCGAACGCCGTCCCTGCGGGCAGCAAGAGCGCCACGGCCGCGGCTGCGATCTTCTTCATCACTGCTTTGCGCCCTCCATCGGCTTGGCCGCCGTCTTGGTCGGCTGCAGGATCAGCTCCTCCACTAGAAGCGGGCCGGCGCCGTCCTGTTTCGGGGTGACGCTCTTGATGGCGTAGAGGCCGCCCGGCACATCGTCCGCAAAGGTCAGCTCATAGGCGCGATCGGCGAAACCCTTGAGCTGGGCGCGGTGCTGGTCCTTGGCGAACGGCTCGAACTTCACCGTCCAGGCGTCGATGGTGCGGCCGTCATACTGGATCTTGGTCGGCTCGGTGGCCGGGTCGTTCCTCAGCGCTTCCATGATCCGGTTGCGCAGATAGAAGGGACTGCCGCCCGAGACCTTCTGCATCTCTCGCACGTCCTGCTCGAACAGCGCGACGACAAGGGGATTTCCGCTGCGCGCCATGTTCGGCAGCGAGAGCCCGCGGGCTCCGGTGAACAGGTCGATCTTGACCGAATCCTCGGCGCCCTTCGGGCCGACGGTGAGCTTCACCTCATCCTCGAACGACGGCGCCAGGTCCTTGCCGTCCGCCTTCCTGACATAGCGGTAAGACAGCTCGGAGCCGTTCTCGACCTGCTTCAGGAACGGCGCATAGAATACGAGATCGACCGCAGCCGGATTGGCGCTCGCGGGCGCCGCGATCGCGACGCACAGCGCAAGCCCAGCCGCCACGCTGCAGCCGGAAACAAGACGACGCATAGGGCAAGCCTTCCTCGACCAGAGCGGGGCTTCATCCACGGCGCAAGCGCTGTCGCGGGCCGCGGGCCCCTTGTTATGCCCGCATTATGCACCGCCGTGGCGGAGCGCGCCAATATGGCGACCGGCCGCAGCGGCTCACGTCGGCGAGAACATGAAGCCGCGGCCGCGGACGGTCACGATCAAGCGGCCCCCGTCCGGCATGGCTTCGCCGAGCTTGTGCCGGAGATAGCCGATGTAAACGTCGACCACATTGAGCGACGCGCCGCCGTGCCCCGCCCAGAGAGCGGCGAAGATGTCGGCGCGGCTGAGCGGTTCGCCCGCGTGGCGCATCAGCAGCGCCAGCAGATCGACCTCACGCTCGGTCAGCCGCGTCGAGCCGTCCGGCGTCGCCGCGGTGCGGGTTTCGAGATCGAGATCGAGCGGCGGCACCACAAGATGCCGCTGGTCCGTCCCGCTGGTCTCGCGGCGCATCTCCTGGACGCGCACCCGCGCGAGCAGCTCCTCGAAATCGAACGGCTTCACGAGATAATCGTCGGCGCCGGCGAGCAGGCCCTCGGTCCGGTCCGAGACGCTCGACTTCGCAGACAGCATGATGATCGGCGCGGTCTGTCCGGCCGCCCGCAGGGCCTTGCACACATCGATCCCGGACCTGCCCGGCAGCATGACGTCCAGGATGATGGCGCAGAGCGGCTTGCCCGTCGCGACCGCGAGGGCCGCCTCGCCGTCGCCCACCAGTTCGACGTCATAGCTCTCGGCGGCGAAGCCGCGCCGCAGCACCGACCCGATGTCGACGTCGTCTTCCACGATCAGGATGGTCATGAAGCGGCTCCGATGGCGAGGCGCGGGGCATGCGCGGGCAGACGAATGGTGACGATTGTGCCGGACGGAAGACCGCCGCCGCCGGTGCTGCTGTCGATGGTGATTTCGCCTCCATGGCGCTCGACGACCCATCGCGCGAGAGCAAGGCCGATGCCGAAGCCTGAGCCCTCCTTCTGATCTCCTCCGCGGTAGAAGCGTTCGAAGATTTTGGGCAGGTCAGCTTCCGGGATGCCGCCGCCGTCGTCCGCGACGAGTATCTCGGCCGAGCCGTCGCGGGCGGCGCGGACGTCGAGGCGGACCGCTCCGCCCGGCGGCGTGTGGCGGACCGCATTGGCGATCAGACCCTCGATCACCTGCCGCAGCCAGTCGGCGTCGGCCTCTACGATCGGGTCCACCGCAAACGGCCCGGCCAGCAGCTTGATCTGCGCGGCCTTCGCGCCCGCCTCTGCGCTGTCGGCCGCCGTCTGGACGATCTCGGCCAGCGACACCGGAGTGAATTCGAGTTCGAGCTGGCCGCTTTCGGAGCGGGCGACCCTCAGCAAATCCTCCACCCTGCGGTGCAGGGCGCGGGCGCGCGCTCTGATGGTGTTGAGCGCCGCGCGCAGGGCGCCAGCGTCGGGCTGCCCCCGCAGAGAGATGTCGACCTCGCCCAGGATCACGGTAAGCGGCGTCCTGAGTTCATGGCTGACGTCGGTGAAGAAGCGTCGGCGGGCGCGGTCGACGTCGGAGAGGCGCGCGTTGGCCTCGCGCAGCTCCGCCGTCCGGGCGTTGACGATTTCCTGAAGCCGCAGCTGCGCCCTGAGCAGGCGTTCCTCCCGCCGCGACAGCTGGAGCGCCATCCGGTTGAAGCGCATCATCAGAAGGCTCAGTTCGTCATGGCCGCGCACGGAGAGACGCGTCTCCGTCTGTCCGCGCGTGATGGCGGCCGCGGCGCCGGCCACCTGAGAGATCCGCGACAGCAGCGGGCTTGCGACCGCCCGGTACAGCAGGAAGGCGATCAACGCAGCCGCCACGATGGCCGCAACCGATATGGGCGCAAGCCGCGCCCGGAGATCAGCCATCGCGGCGTCGGCGCCGCGGGCCGCCGCGCGCTCCTCCTCGATCGCCTGGCTCAGAGCCGGACTGAACCCGCTCGCAAAGTCGTCCAGGGCGACTTTGACCCGGGCGGAGGCGTCAGGCTGGCCTGCGCGCGCGTCCTTGATCGCCTGCAGGGTCTGTCGGTCGAGAAAATCGAACCGGGCTCGCATAAAAGCGAAGACGCGGCTTCGGGCTGCGACCAGGGTCGCCGCCTCCTCGTCGCTCTGCCGCGCAACCTCGCGCGCCACTTCCTCGTTCAGGCGCTCGAACGCCTCCTGCACGCGCTTGCGCGGAGGCGAGAGGCGATCCGATTGCAGCTCGCTAGTCTGGGTGGTCTGAAGCGCGCTCAAGGCGTAGTCCGCCACCCGCCCCGACACCGCCGAGAGCAGCTCCAGCCGCCTTTGAGCGGAGGAAAGCTCGCTGACGTGGCCGCTCGCCACGGCCAGCGTCCACGCGATCGCGAAGGCGGCTGCCCCCGTCACGACCACCACCGTCGTGACCAGGATCGCCAGCCGAAATCTCAGAGACTGGTGCGCGCGGCGCCACATGCGGCGGACCTCAGAACGACGGAGCGGCGTCGCCGCCCCGGAGATTTCGCGTGCGCGGCGGGCCGGCGCCCGCCGGCGACATCACTTCTTGTTCAACGCCTTTTTCGCGTCAGCGACGGCGTCGAGGCACTCGTCATACTCCTTCTCGCCCTTCTCCCGCTCCGCGACCCTCAGCGCCTTTCTGAGCGCGTCGGCCACGGCCGGCCGGTGCTGACCGGCCGCCTCGGCCCTGATCATCTGGATTCCGGCGTCGCACTCAGCCGCTTCGTCCGCCCGCGCCGCCGTCCCGGCGAGCGCAGCGCAGGCGACGGCGAGAACAACGCCGCCGATCAAGTCTCCGCGCCTCATTTCGCCACGATCTTTCCGGTCATGCCGCGGCTCTCGAGGCCGTCGATCCACCATTTGAATTCGCCCGGGCGGATGACCACGAACTCCAGGCGAATCGCTCCCGCGTCGTCCCACTCAAGATGATGCGGCGCGCCGGGACCATGGATCTCAAGATGATCGATGACGATCTGGTTGATCCAGATGTTCCGGAAGAACTCGGGCGAGAAGAATTTATATTCCTTGCCGCCCTTGGACACGATGTCGAGCTTGTAAGCCTTGCCCGCCTCGAGCTCGATGTCCTTCTGGCTGACGGCGTAATCGTCGCCTTTGTCGTCGCCAAACACGAGATCCGGCAGGTTGGTGCGGCCCTTGGCGAGGTCGACGGCGCCCGCAGGAGCGCCGGCGACCAGCGCGGCGGCGATTCCAAGCGAGGCGGCATAGCGTTTGAACATTTCCGGTCTCCCGTTGCGGCCCTGCTGGGCTCTTTTGATTGTCCGGCCGCGTCGCCGAACACGCGCGCGCCGCATGGATGATCGTCCGACAGTCAGACGTCGGTTTGTCGTGACTATCGTGGAGGATCGCAAGCCGAGACCAGTCACGCCGGCGCGCGAGCCAGGCGCGCCGTTCCGGGCGCCGACCTCAGGCGCCGCACGCGCCTTCCAAACGCAGAATCTGATAATCTCCCGTAGAGGTTACGGAAGTTTAATTCCGCGAATGGTTCGCGTCTATATTCGGCGGTATTTATTCTTCTCTTATGATTCCCGCCTTAGAACGCTTCTTAGTCGGCATTCCGGCTGAGCCGGACCTGATCCGACTGCTGGCATTTCCATCTGGAAATCTGCCACTCGGGATGGTCGCCCGACCATTCCGCCAGAACAGGCACGGCGCCGACCATGCACATGCGGGGTTCGGCCTGCTGAAGGCTCATGAGGAGCCTTTCCTCGTGGCACGACTGAGGGGACGCGGCGAGGCACACTAACAGGACAAGGTCCATGTCGGGCTCCTGGCGACTGCCGGCGTAGCGCGCCGGATCGACCGCCGGCGACGCTGAAGCCGGCGACGAGTCGAAGTGTACGCCGGCTATTGTGCGCCGCAATAAATTTTTTGTGCAGCGCAAGGCGCTGGAGCTCGAGGCGGTGAGGCCTGCAACGGTCAGGGCGCCCGGAGGCGGCGAGCGGTCGCGCTTCATAAGAAGCCCTTGCCGTCCGCGCGTGGTCGCGACTAGTGTGCGCGCCGCATGTCCTTATTCGAAGCTATCAGGCCAACCGGTTCGGTTCCCCGCCGAACGCAGTACGCAACGATAGCCTGGGGCATCGAGTCGGCGGGGGGCCGTCAAGGCGCTGCCGACTACACCATGGCTTAACGCTGGGAGGATGCTTATGGCGAAGATTACTAAGACGCTTATCGGTGAGTCGCTGGTTGGCGACGGCAACGAGGTCGCTCACATCGACCTGATCATCGGCCCGCGCGGCTCCACCGCCGAGTCGGCGTTCGTCAACGCTCTGACGAACAACAAGGACGGCTTCACCTCGCTGCTCGCGGTCGTGACGCCGAACCTGCTCGCCAAGCCGAACACGATCCTGTTCAACAAGGTCACCATCAAGGACGCCCGTCAGGCCGTTCAGATGTTTGGCCCGGCGCAGTACGGCGTCGCGAAGGCTGTCGTCGACAGCGTCGCGGAAGGCGTGATCCCCGAGGACGAAGCCGACGACCTGTTCATCTCGGTCGGCGTGTTCATCCACTGGGAAGCGGCTGACGACGCCAAGATCCAGCAGTACAACTACGAGGCGACCAAGGAAGCCCTCAAGCGCGCCGTCATGGGCGAGCCGAAGGCCAAGGACGTGGTCGCTCAGGCCGCGACTGCGAAGCACCCCTTCGCCGCCAACGCGTAGAGCGGAAACCACCCTGGACAGAACCCGCCTGCAGCACAGCCTCCAGGCCTGCTCCAGCGGTTGGCCGCCCTGCTCTTTGGCAAATGAGACGGTCGGCGACGGCCCGAAGCGCAAGCTTCGGGCCGTTTCCGCGTCTTAGAGAACGAATTTCCGATTGATCCGCGGCCTCAGGCCGCGACGGTGGGGCCCGCGCCGAGCACCGTCCCGCGCACGCGCTCGACCTCCCCGAGCGTCAGGCGACCTTCCCGGCTAAGCTCCACCCGCACGTCGCGCACCACCCGCACCGGCGGGCCGCCGAGAACGACGACCCGATCGGCGAGACGCACGGCTTCGTGGCTGTCATGGGTCACGAACAGCACGGTCGTCGGCCGCGCTTCGATCAGTTCAGCCAGCAGATCCCTGAGACGGTTCGCGTTCGCCTCGTCGAGCGAGACGAAGGGCTCGTCCATCAGCAGCAGCTCGGGCTCCAGCGCGAAAGCCCGCGCCAGCGCGACGCGGCGCTGCATGCCGAGCGAGAGCCGCTCCGGATAGACCTCTTCCGCGTCGGCCAGCCCCATATCGCTCAGGACGCCGCGCGCGCGCTTCAGGCTTTCCGCTCCGGGCGGCAGCGGCAACAGGACGTTCTGCAGCACGGTCCGCCAAGGCAGCAGCCGCGGGCTCTGAAAGACATAGGCGATCCGCGGATTCGGGCCGCGCGAAAACGAGATTCGGCCCGAGAAGCCGTGGTCCACGCCCGCGATCATGTTGAGCAGCGTCGTCTTGCCGAGCCCCGACGGTCCGAGCAGCGCCACGAAGCTTCGGTCGGCGAGCTCCAGCCGGAAATCGCGGTAAAGCGGCCGCGCCGGCGCGCCGCCCGCAGCCGGAAAGACCTTTTCGTCGATCTCGATGCTGACGCCGGTCACCGCCGCCACCTGTTTGCGAGCCGCTCCCAGGGCTGGATGATTCCGAGCTCGATCGCCTGCACGATGAGGCCGAAAGCCAGCGCGTAGGCGAGAATCGTCGCGACGTCGAACAGTTGGAACGCGGTCTGCAGTTCGAAGCCGACCCCGTTTGGCCGCCCAAGCAGTTCGACCACGAGCACGATTTTCCAGACCAGCGCGAGCCCGGAGCGCGCGGCCGCTGCGAAGTAGGGCGAAAGCTGCGGCAGTATGACGTGCCGCAGCGTCTTCCAACGCCCGAAGCGGTAGACGGCGGCCATCTCGGCGAGGTCCCGGCTCAACGCCGCAGCCCCCTCCCTCAGCGTCACCGCGACGTTCGGGATCTTGTTGATCGCCACCGCGGCGACCGCCGCCGATTCAATCAGGCCGAACCACACGTAGCAGAGGATGATGATCACCAGCGCCGGCAGGTTCAGGAACAGAACCACCCAAGGGCCGATCAGGCGGTCGGCGGTCCGGGACATGCCGAGCAGGATTCCGAGCGCCGATCCAAGCACCATGGCGATGAAAAAGCTCGCCGCCACCCGCGCCATGGTGATGAGCAGATTGGTGAGCAGAGCGCCTGTCTTGGCGGCGGCGATCAGCGCCGCGAGGACGAGGTCCGGCGTCGGCAGAAGCCGGAAGTCCTGTCGCAGCAGCGCGACCACCCACCAGATGGCGACAAACGTAGCGAGCGACAGCGCCCACCATCCCAGCCGACCTGCGACCGCCAACTGTTCCGCCTCAGACCTTGGGGGACCAGAACAGCGCCGGGTCGAAATGCGGATTCGGCCCGACGAACTCGGCGCCGCCGAGATCGGCCAGCAACTCATAGAGCTTCTGAGACGACTTCAGGTCGGCCTCCGTCCACGGCCCCGGCACGCCCGCTCTGAAATAATCCCGGAGCCGCGCGAACTCGAGGTCCGACTGCACCTGCATGCTGGGACGGAGGCGCTCCCACGCGGCGTCCGATGTCTTGAGCGTCTCGTTGGCTGCGGCCACGGCGCGGAAAAAGCCTTCGACTTGCGCGCCGGCCTTGGCGAGCAGCGTCTCGCGCCAGACAAAGCCCACGAGCGGCGGCGGCGGCGTCAAGCCGAGCTCCTTCATGACGTCGCTCACGTCGATCAGTCGTCGATATCCCTGCGCGTCGAGCCGGGCCGCATAGTTCCAGTAGGTGAGGACGGCGTCGACACGGCCGAGCCGCAATTGCTCGGAGAGCAGCGGCGGCGCTCCGAACACAGGCTCCAGCATGGTTGCGATGTCGCCGTCGACCTTGTCGTGCGCATAGGCGCGCAGCAAGAGCCAGCTCTTGTCCAGCGGGCCACCGGCCACGCCCAGCTTCTTGCCTTTCAGGTCGCCGATCGAGGCGATTTTGGCGTCGGCGCCGACCATCACCGCGCCGAGCGCTGAGGAATACGGCGCGAAACGAAACGGCTCGCCGTCGAGCCGTCGGCGCATTGCCCAGGGCCAGTCGCTGACGGCGAGATCGCAGTCGCCTGCCTGGAGCGAGACGGTGAGGGCCTGGGTGGAGGCGAGCTCGGTGCGATTCATCATCGCCCCCTCCCTCGTATCGAAGCCCTCGGCTTCGATGGTGTCGAGCAGCCAGTTCACCGTGCCGAACTTCAGCGTCGCGATCCGCAGCGGCGCGGCGGCCAGAGCGCTCCGGGGACGCAGCGCCGTCATCACGGCCGCGCCGGCGCAGGCCGCGAGAGCGCCGCGGCGCGAAAGGCTCAAAGCGCCCATCAGCCGTGCGCCTCCGGCAACGGCGTGTTCAGTATCTGGTCGCGCAGCAGCACCTTCACGCCGTGAGCCCACATCTCGTTGGTGTTGCCGCGAATGTCCGTGCTGCCGCCACGGACGATCTGTCCTGTCTTGGCGTCCACAACCTCGAGGTTGATGTTGAGGATCAGGTTGGAGACCTTCTGCACGTAGCCGATGACCGCGAAATCGGCGCCGAGGCGGGCGGCCGCCTTCTGCGCGCACGGCTTGCAGTCGCGCAGGCTCTTCACGTCGGCAAGCTCGCCGTCCGCCGGGGCGACGTCCACGAGTTCGATCCCGGCGCTCTGAAGAGCGTCGCGGACCTGGTCGGCGGTGCGGGCGAGCCGCTGAGTCTGGTCCGCCCGGACGCCGTCCATCTCACCTTCCAGACTGGTGTCCACGAGTTCGAATTTGAACACTGCGGCCTTGGGCGGGGAGGCCTCAGCGGAAAGCGCGAAGCACGGGGCCACGAGCATCCCGAGCAGCGGAATCGCGATGATGCGATGCATCGGCCTCTTCCCCTCTGGGTCTTTCGTCTGTGAGACGCTTCTGCAGGGCAGGCGACACTCTGCACCGAACGCCATACAGGATAAATTGCTCCGCTGGACAGGTGAATCAAGCAAACGTCAGCACTTATTATTCTCTTATGCATTGCTTTTGGCTGAGGCGAGCATATGGAATCGCCAGCAAATGTTCCCCGAGCATGCGGGCCGGCGCTGATGCGGCGCTCTGTCTCACGGCGGCGCGCACTCGACTTTGGCGGGACCGCGTCCATTAAGATCGAGATAGGCGGCTCAACCGCCTGCGGGAGGCGCTTCATGACCGTTTCGTCCACCGAAGCCCGGGACGCGTTCGCGTGAAGCGCGCCGCGGCTTGCTTCGTCGCAGCGCTGCTCGCGACCACCGTCCCGGCGGCGGCGCAGACTGCGCCAGCGGCGCCCTCCCCGGCCCCGACCACTCCTGGTCCGGCGCCGAAAAATGCCCCGGCGCCGATGGAATTCACGTTCGGGGTGCTGCGTCAGTTTCCCGAGAACCCGCCGTGGTGGAACAACATCGTGACTGTCCCGCCGGAGGATGACGGCATCGCGGGCGCAGCGCTCGGGGTCGTGGACGACAACACGACGGGCAGGTTCCTCAAGCAGGATTTCAAGATCGTCGCGCAGGAACTGGTGCCGAACGGCGCCGATCCGATGCCGGCGTTCAATCGTATCCTTGAGAGCGGCGCGAAGTTCGTTCTTGTCGCAGTTCCGGCCGATGCTCTTGTGAAGATGGCGGATGCCGCCAAGGGCAAGGACGTCATCCTGTTCAATGTCGGCGCGACCGACGACCGGCTGCGTGGAGCCGACTGTCGCGCCAATGTGCTCCACACGGCGCCGAGCCGCGCGATGCTGACGGACGCGCTGGCGCAATACCTCGTCACGAAGCGCTGGCCCAAATGGCTTCTGCTGGTCGGCCGCCGCCCGGACGACAAGCTGTACGCGGAGGCGGTCAAGCGGTCGGCCAAGAAGTTCGGCGCCAAGATCGTCGATGAGCGGACGTGGGATTTCGGTCCCGACGCTCGCGAGACCGGGAACGACATCATTCCGGTCTTCACGCAGGGCGTCAGCTACGACGTCATCGTGATCGCCGACGAGCTGGGCGAGTTCGGTCCGCTAATCGGCTACCGCAGTTGGGACCCGCGGCCGACGGTCGGGACCGCGGGCCTCAAGGCGACCACGTGGAGCATCACCGTCACGGGCTGGGGCGCAGAGCAGATCCAGAACCGCTTCTTCCGCCAGTCGAAGCGCGGCATGCGGCCGCTCGATTTTCAGATGTGGCTTGCGATGAGGACAATCGGCGAGTCGGCGGCCCGTATCCGCTCGAACGATCCCGCCAAGCTGCGTGAATTCATCTTCGGCCCGAGTTTCGAGCTCGCCGGGTTCAAGGGCGGGTCTTTCTCGTACCGCCCGTGGGACAACCAGCTCCGCCAGCCGATCGTCCTGACCACCGATGAGGCGCTGGTCGCCGCGTCGCCGCAGCCTGGCTTCCTGCACCAGACCAACCCGCTGGACACGATCGGGTTCGACAAGCCAGAGAGCCAGTGCCATTTCACCGGTCAGTGACAATGCGTGACGCCTCTCAGCCGCCCTCGTCCTACCTCGGAGATCGCCGATGAACTCTCGTCTCGCCGGCCGGGCGCCGCTTGCGTTCGTGAGGACCGTGACGGCCGGAGCCGCGCTCGCCGCCCTCGCGGCGTTTCCCGCGCCGGCCTGGGCCGGAAAGGTGTTCGTGACCAACGAGCGCGATCACACCATGACCGTGCTCGACAGCGACTCGCTGAGCACGATCGAGACCATCAAGACCGGACGGCGGCCGCGCGGGCTGACCGCGAGCCCCGACGGCAAGCTGATCTATGTCTGCGCGAGCGATGACGACCGCGTCGAGGTCTACGACGCGAACGACTATCACCTCGTCAAGACGCTGCCGTCCGGGCCGGACCCGGAGCTGTTCATCCTGCATCCCTCCGGCAATCCGCTCTACATCGCCAATGAGGACGACGCGCTCGTCACGATCGTCAACACCGAGACCGGCAAGGTCGAAGGCGAAATTCCGGTCGGCGTCGAGCCGGAAGGGATGGGCATCTCCCCAGACGGCAAGCTCCTGGTCAACACCTCCGAGACCACGAGCATGGCGCATTTCATCGACACGCAGACCAAGCAGATCGTCGAGAACGTTCTGGTCGACAGCCGGCCGCGCGTCGCCATGTTCACGCCCGACGGCAAGTTCACCTGGGTGTCGGCCGAGGTCGGCGGCACCGTGTCGGTGATCGACAACGCCACCCATCAGGTGGTGAAGAAGCTCTCCTTCGCGATCCCCGGGGTGAACGACGAGGCGATCCAGCCGGTCGGCATCCGCATCACGGCGGACGGGAAGACCGCCTTCGTTGCGCTCGGACCGGCCAACCGGGTGGCGGTGGTCGACGTCCAAAGCTATGAGATCAAGAAGTATCTGCTCGTCGGCCAGCGCGTCTGGCAGATGGCGTTCTCTCCCGACGGCAAAACGCTCTACACCACGAACGGCAATTCCAACGACGTGTCCGTGATCGATGTCGACGATCTCAAGGTGAAGAAGTCCGTCGCGGTCGGCCGGGGACCCTGGGGCGTGGTGGCTGTCCCTTGAGGCGCCACGCGCTGACGGCGTCCGGACGGCTGCGTAGATGAGCCAGGTGATGACGATCGAACAGCAGACCCGCGCGGCGGGCTCGCATTCCGAGCCCGCGCTCAGCGTCACCGGCGTCACGCACGCCTTCGGCTCCCGCAAGGCTCTCGACGACGTCACGCTGGAGGCGCCGGGCGGAGCCTTCACGGCGCTCGTCGGTCAGAACGGCGCGGGCAAGACCACCCTGTTCTCGCTGATCACGCGGCTTTACGACAACCGCTCCGGCTCGATCCGCGTCCTCGGCTATGACGTCAGGCGGAATCCGGCCGCCGCGCTGTCGCAGCTTGGCGTGGTGTTCCAGTCCCGAACGCTCGACCTCGAACTCACCGTTCTTCAGAACCTGCTCTACCATGCGGCGCTGCACGGCATCGGCCGCCGCGAGGCGAAGGAGCGCGCCTATGCGGCGCTTCGCCGAGTGAACCTCGATGCGCGGGCGAAGGATCGGGTCCGCGCGCTTTCGGGCGGTCAGATGCGGCGGGTGGAGATCGCCCGCGCCCTGCTCCACCAGCCGAGCCTCCTGCTTCTGGACGAGCCGACCACGGGCCTCGACATCGGCTCCCGCCGCACCCTCATCGAGGAGGTCCGGCGCCTGATCGAGGAAGACGGCATCGGCGTTCTCTGGGCCACTCATCTGGTCGACGAGATCGAGGTGGCGGATCGTGTCGTCGTCCTGCACAAGGGACGGGTGATGGCGAGCGGCGCCGTCGACGAGCTGAAGGCCCGGGCAGGCACCGACGACGTCGGCGCGGCCTTCCTGGCCGTGGTCGGCGAGAGCGATGCGGAAGCCGCCGTTCTGTCACGGAGGGCTTTGGCGTGACGATCGCGAATGCGGCTCCTCGGGCGGAGCGGGGCGTGACCGCGAGCGGCTACCTGGTCTGCCTCGGCGGCATCGTCTGGCGCGAGAGCCTGCGCTTCCTGCACCAGCGCGGGCGCTTCCTCTCGGCGCTTGTCCGGCCGCTGGTCTGGCTCTTCATCTTCGCCGCCGGCTTCCGGGCGACGCTCGGGGTCTCGATCATCCCGCCTTACGAGACCTATGTTCTTTACGAGGTCTACATCGCGCCCGGACTGATCGCGATGATTCAGCTGTTCAACGGGCTGCAGTCGTCGCTTTCGATGGTCTACGACCGCGAGGTCGGAGCGATGCGCATCCTGCTCGTGAGCCCCTACCCGCGCTGGTACCTGCTCGTCTCCAAGCTGATCGCGGGCATCGCAGTGTCCCTGCTGCAGGTCTACGCCTTCCTGCTCGTCGCCTATTTCTGGGACGTGCAGCCGGACGATCCGATCGGCTACCTCACCGTCCTGCCGGCGCTCCTGCTGACGGGCTTTATGCTCGGGGCCATGGGACTTGCGATGTCCTCGGTGTTCAAGCAGCTCGAGAACTTCGCGAGCGTGATGAACTTCGTCATCTTCCCGATGTTCTTCGCCTCCTCGGCGCTCTACCCGCTGTGGCGGGTCCAGCAGGCGAGCATCCCGCTCTATATGATCTGCCAGTACAACCCGTTCACCTCGGCGGTCGAGCTGATCCGGTTCGCGCTCTACCGCCAGGTCGAATGGACGTCGCTCGCGGTCGTCGCGGGCTGCTCCGTCGTCTTCCTGGCGGCGGCGATCTTCGCCTATGACCCCTCTACGGGCCTCACCTCCCGGCGAGGCGGCCCCGACGCCGCGAAATGAGCGCGTCGTCCTCGCATTCAGGAGAAGGAAGAGCCATGAGACGCACAGTCGGACCTCTGGCGTTCGGCGCGGCCGTCCTCCTCGCGCTCGCCACCGCCGCTTCGGCGCAGCCCGCGGTGCCCGCCGCGCCGGCTGCGACCGAGCCGCAGCAGCAGCCCCAGCCGAAGACGCCGCTTCCGCCACGCGACACGCCAAGAGCGCCTGAGCCAGGCAAGAAAGCCGCTGCGCAAGATCCGGACTGGCCGTGCCTGCAGCGCAAGGTGCCCTCCATGAGCTACGGCCAGATGTGGGGCGGCCCGCCGCTCGAGGATGCAGCCAAGGCCTGGCGCAACGACAAGGCGGTCGCCGATCTCGTGCCGACGATCGTCGCCCGGCGCACCTCGATGGACGAGGCCAGAGCGGCGATCGAGGACTTCGCCAAGGCGGCCGGCGCCGAAAAGAACCAGAAGCTGTCGCGCCTGTTCGCGGGCGCCTTCGAGGAGTTGAACGACCAGCGGGGCCGCATCATCGCCGGCATCGAACGGTACGCGCGCAAGCAGCGCGCGCTCGCGGACCGCATCAAAGAGGAGAGCCAGCGGATCGCGGCGAGCCAGAAGGACATGGCGGCGCAGATGAGCCCGGAAGGCCAGAAGGACCAGCAGACGCTCGACTGGGACACCAGGATATATGACGAGCGCGTCCAGTCTCTCACCTATGTCTGCGAGACGCCGGTCATCCTGGAGCAGCGGGCCTTCGATCTCGGCCGCGAAATCCAGAACCATCTCGACTGACGATCCCGACATGCCGTTGAAAGGCGTTCAGCCCGATCGGCGCAGCGTGGCGCGCGGGCTCGCGGCAGCCGCCGCGGCGGCTGCCTTGACGCTGAGGAGCGGCCCCTCTGCGGCGCAGATCGCGAGCATCGAGATCGTCGCCGCCACAGGTCCCGGCGACGGCGACGACCAGCTGGCGCGCGCCATCGCAGAGGGCCTGACCTCCACGCACCTGCTGCCGAACGCCGGCGCGGCGGACGCGCCTGGCGAGGACGGCGTCACCGGTTTCACGCAGTTCGTCTCGGGCGCGAGGCCCAAGCCAGGCCTGATGGTCCTCGGCCTTGGCACGTTGGGCTCGCTCGTGCTTCGCAAGGCCGATGAGGGCCTCGACCGAACCCTTCCGCTCGCCACGATGATCGGGGAACGGCAGCCGATCATCGTCGCGGCGGATTCGCCGATCCAAACACTGCCGGATCTCCTGGCCGCGATCAGCCGCGATCAGGCCAGCGTCCGCTGGGGCGGGCGCGCCCTTGGCGGGGCGGACCACCAGATCAGCCTGCTGACGACGCAGGCCGCGGGGGGCGATGTCCGTCGGGTGAATTATCACGCCGGCGATCATCGGACGGAAGTGGTCAGGATGCTTCTGCAGGGGGAGATCGCGGTCGCGACCGGCGACCTGATCGACCTTCTGGCGCAGATCCGCGGAGGCACCATCCGGGCCTTGGCGCTCGCCTCGGACGAACGTGCGCCGGGCGTCGACGTCCCGACCTTCCGGGAGCAGGGAGTGGACGTCGCCCTGCCCCACTGGCGCGGCGCGATCGCGCGGAGGAGCATGGACCCGGCTCTTGCGGTCCGCTTTTCGGACGCGCTCAAGCAGCTCGCGCAGGCGACCGGGTGGCGGCAGCTGCTGAGCCAGCGAAGCTGGCAGGACCTGTACGCGCCGGGCCCCGAGTTCGCGGCGCTGATCGATCGGGAGCGCGCCCGGATGGCCACGCTTTTCGGCTCCGCCGGCTTGCTCTGACGCGGCAGCTTCTGCGGCGTGAGCGCAGCCGCCCCGATTTCCCGGGGCGGCGTCACCAGAGGCAGGCAGGTTACTGAGAGACTTCGATCGGCCGATCCTGCTCGTCGAGCAGAGGAACGTGGTAGGACGCCAGGATCCTGTTGATCTCCGACTGGTTCTTCTTGATGAAGTCGTTCAGCCGATGCTTCCAGTTGTCTTCGCCGGGCCGAATGCCAAAGGTCAGGCGATAAGCCATCGGCGGGCCGCCGCGCTCCTTCACCAGCGGCGTCGCCACTAGGTCCGGGACCTTAGAGGCGAAATAGCCGCCGATCGGCCCCCAGAGCACGCCGGCGTCGATCGCGCCGGATTCGACGTCCTTGATCATCTCCTCAGCCGGCGACTCGTAGCGCCGGTCGACCGTCAGCGAGTACGGCTTCGCCTTCTGCATCAGCCCATACTGCACCAGATAGCTCGCGGTCGGACTGCCCGCGGTCACGCCGATCTTCGCCGTCTTGAGCTTCGGATCCGCCAGCGTGTCGACGCCGTCAAGCGGCCCGCCCTTCTTGACGATGAGGACCGAGGTGGAGCGGAAATAGGCGTTGGTGTTGAGGTAAGGGTCGGCGCCGGAGGGGACGCCGAAGACGACGTCGCAGCGCTTCGAGCCGAGGGTCATCCGGTAGAAGCCGGTCGCCTGGGGAAACCAGGTGTAGACGAGCGGCACGCCGAGATCCTTCGCGAGAAGCTCGGCGATCTTGTTCTCGAACCCTTCGCCGGCCTCGTTGGAGAGTGGCATGTCGGCCGGATCCGCACAGACGCGCAGCGTCGCGCGGCTCACGAGATCGGACGTCTGTGCGGCCGCAGGCGCGGCGATCCAGCTGGCGAGGCCAAGCGCGGCGATCGCCGCGGCGGGCCAGCCGCCCAAAATGGCGCGTCGATTTCTCATCCGAGGCAAACTTCCTCCTAAGCGCGGTTACCCGACGTTTCTTGTAGCGGTCGCCAAGGCCCGCGAGACGCCTCGGCCGGCGGACGCGCCGCCGATCGGAGCCCGGCGAGCGGCGCGACGGTAATGCGCTCCTAATGGGGCGCGTTCAAGCGGCGGCCCGCCTCAAGCAATGAATCGCCTGTAAGCGGGACTCCGAAGTCTCTCCGCCCAGCCGAGCTCATCATCCAGCGCCGCCGGCGCTTCGGTCGGGACGGCAGGCCCTTCGCAGCAGTCGACGAACTGGCGGGGAATCTAGAGAGACCTCCAGATACGGAAAGACCCGGCCATCGGATGATGGCCGGGTCCCTATTTCCCGAAATCAGCTGGAGGCTGACTTCGCTTTAGCGCTTACGAGCTCGGCAGCGAGAACACGGTCAGCTGACCGCCGAGAGCCGTGTACTGCGAGAGAGCCGCGTAGCCGCCGACCGCGCCGAGGCCGTCAGTCGGGTTGGCCAGACCGGCCGCAAGGCCGATGCCCGCCCAGCCGCCGACGCCCGAGAGCACCGCGACGAACTGCTTGCCCTTGTGCTCGTAGGTCATGACGTTGCCGATGATCCCGGACGGGGTCTTGAACTTGTAGAGTTCCTTACCCGTCTTGGCGTCGACAGCCTTCAGGTAGCCTTCGAGCGTGCCGTAGAACACCACGCCGCCAGCGGTCGCCAGGGCGCCCGACCAAACGGAGAACTGCTCCTTGTTCGACCAGACGATCTTACCCTTCTTGCCGTCCCAGGCGATGAAGTTGCCCATGCCGCCATGGCTGTTCGGCGCGGGGTACATCGAGAGGGTGGCGCCGACGTAAGGCTGGCCAGCGGTGTACGAGACGCGGAACGGCTCGTAGTCCATGCAGACGTGGTTGGTCGGAACGTAGAACAGCTCGGTCTCCGGCGAGTAAGCCGCAGGCTGCTGGTCCTTGGTGCCGAGCGCCGCAGGGCAGATGCCCTTCGAGTTCACGTCTTCGCCGTTCTGCTCCGTGGAGTACTTGGCGACGACGAGCGGACGGCCGTAGGTCTTGGACGACTTGTCCATGTCGACCTTGGTCGCCCAGTTCACCACCGGGTCGTACTTCTCGGCGACGAGCAGCGCGCCCGTCTCGCGGTTCAGCGTGTAGCCGAAGCCGTTACGGTCGAAGTGCGTCAGGAGCGGCTGATCCTTGCCGTCGACCTTCTGATCCGTGAGGATCATCTCGTTGATGCCGTCATAGTCCCACTCGTCGTGGGGGGTCATCTGGTAGACCCACTTGGCCATGCCGGTATCGACGTCACGCGCCCAAATGGTCATCGACCACTTGTTGTCGCCCGGACGCTGCTTCGGGTTCCAGGTCGAGGGGTTGCCCGACCCGTAGTACATCAGGTTCAGCTTCGGATCGTAGGAGTACCAGCCCCAGGTGCAGCCGCCGCCGGTCTTCCACTGATCGCCTTCCCAGGTCTTCAGCGAAGAATCCGCGCCGACAGGCTTGCCGAGCTCGGTGGTCTTCTCCGGATCCATCAGCGTGTCGCTGTCCGGACCCATCGAATAGCCGCGCCAAACCTGCTTGCCGGTCTTGGCGTCATAGGCCGTGACGTGGCAACGCACGCCGAACTCGCCGCCCGAGATGCCGACGATGATCTTGTCCTTGACCGGCAGAACGGTCGCGGTGTTGGTCTCGCCCTTCTTCGGGTCGCCGTTGACGACCGACCACTTCTTCTCGCCGGTCTTGGCGTCGAGCGCCACGACCGTCGTGTCGGCCTGATGCAGAATGATCATGCCGTTGGTGTAAGCGAGACCGCGGTTAACGGTGTCGCAGCACATCACCGGAATGACGCTCGGATCCTGCTTCGGCTGATACGTCCAAACGATCTTGCCGTTGTCGTTCAGGTCCAACGCATAGACGTTGTTCGGGAACGGCGTGTGGACGTACATCATGTCGCCGATCACGAGAGGCGAACCCTCGTGGCCGCGCAGAACGCCGGTCGAGAAGGTCCAGGCGACCTGGAGCTTCTTGACGTTGTCCTTGGTGATCTCGTCGAGCTTGGAATAGCGGGTGTTGGCGTAATCACCAGTCTGAATGACCCACTGCTTCGGGTCCTTCATCAGCGTGGCTACGTCTTCCTGCGCCAGCACCGGCCAGCTCAGGGCCGCGGAGCAGAAGAGCCCCGCCGCGATTGCGACTTTGCGCATTCGTTATTTCTCCCTCTTATACGCAGTCCTTAGTCAGCCCCTCGCTGGCCGTGAGGCTTTAAAGGAGCAGAGTGCTTATTATTGGACTTGCGCCTTCAGCATCGTGTCACGGTTTGTCGGCAAAGCGTTCGCGGGCCCAAGCCCCAAATCGCTCCCGCATTCCTACGATCCGCCGCCCCTCTTTATGGAGTTTCGCGTAGAAGCTGAAGACTGCGGCGGACCGTAGCTCCCTTCCCCAGGGTTCGCAACAGGACTTTAAGATATAAGGGCATTATTATGATTTTGCTGCGTTTGCGAACTTATTATATTGCGCTGCGTTATCACCGTTTTCGGGCTTCGCCGGTCGGGCGGCGCTCGCGGCCAGGCCGCGACGGCCGCCATCGCGTGGTTGCGGCGCGTTGGTCAGCTCGACCTTGGCTCTACAGCGCCTCTAGTTAACAGAGCTGCCGAGAGCGCAGCATAGCCGTCGGGCCGCGCCGAAGGGCAGAGGCCGCGCCGGACCCGCAAGGCGGATTGCGGGCCGAAGATGCGTCGGCTCACCGCCCGGCTCGTGAAAGCGGCGACGGCCTGCAAATTGAGAACCGCCCGGCGCGCTGATAGGGTCGCGCCAACGAAGCGCCGAGCGACGCATGAAGCCTGGGTCCGCGAGCCTATGAAACCGACGGTGGTGAAACTCGGCGGCAGCCTGATCGGGCCTGTCGCGCTCGACCCGCTGCTCGCCGTCGCTCAGCGTCATGCGGCGATCGTGGCGCCGGGCGGCGGCCGCTTCGCGGACGCCGTACGCGATGCGCAGGCTGAACTCGGCTTCAGCGATGCCGCCGCGCACCGGATGGCGATCCTCGCGATGGAGCAGGTCGCGCATCTGCTGCACGACCGGGCGCCGACCTTCCTGACATGCGCCTCGCTCGCTGATTTCGAGGCTGCGCGCGGCCGACCGGCTCTGTGGCTTCCGAGCCGGATGGCCTCCGCGGCGCCGCTTCCTGCCAGCTGGGACGTCACCTCCGACAGCCTCGCTCTGTGGCTGGCCTGCGCGCTCGGCGCGCGTAAGTTTGTTCTGGTCAAGGCGGCCGAAGCGCCGAGGGCCTCCTCCCCGGCGGATTGGGCGCGCGCCGGCTTGGTCGACCCTCAGTTCCCGCATGTCGCCGAAGCCTTCGCCGGCGAGATCGTCTGCGTCGGCCGTGCGTCGCCCGAGGAACTCGCAGCGGTCCTCTCCGCGCCTGTCAGCGTCGCCGCGTGAGCGCTGAACGGGTCGCCCTGCTGACCGGCTCGCTCGCCGAGGAGCGTCTCGCGCGTCTCGCCGACGAGCTGCGTGGCGATGCGCTCGATCCGGTGGTGGTCAATATCGGCGTCAAGGTCGCGGCGCTGATGACGGCCGAGATCATCGAGCGCCGCCTGAAAATGCCGGAAGGCGTCGATCGGGTGGTGCTCCCCGGCCGTTTCCGCGGCGATCTCGCGCGACTGAGCAGCCGCTTCGGCGCGCCCTTCGAGAGGGGCCCGGAGGAGCTCGCCGATCTCCCGACGTTCTTCGGACGAGGCGGCGTGGAGCCGGACCTGTCCCGGCAGGATTGCCTGATCTTTGCGGAGATCGTCGACGCCACCGCTTTGTCGGTGGAGGAGATCGTCGCCCGCGCCGGCTTGCTGCAGGCCGACGGCGCCGACGTGATCGACCTCGGCTGCATGCCGGACACCGCCTTTCCGCATCTGGAAGACTCCATCGCAGCGCTCGCCGGGGCGGGCTTCCGTGTCAGCGTCGATTCCGCGGACGGCGAGGAGCTTGCGCGCGCCAACCGGGCGGGCGCGAGCTACCTTCTCAGTCTTCACGAAAACACCCTCGGGATCGCCGACGAGGGGGGCGCCGTCCCGATTCTGGTGCCGGCCTCGCCGGGCGACATGGCCTCATTGCTGAGAGCCGTCGACGCCATGGAGGCGAAGGGCGCGCCCTATCTGGCGGACCCGATCCTTGATCCGATCCATTTCGGGTTCACCGAGTCGGTCGTGCGTTACGCCGAGCTCCGCCGGCAGCGGCCGCAGGCGCCGATCCTGATGGGCATCGGCAATGTCACCGAACTGACCGACGCTGACACGACCGGCGTCAACGCGATCCTGATGGGCATGATCTCGGAGCTCAGGATCGCTGCGGTGCTGGCGGTTCAGGTGAGCCCGCATTGCCGAACCGCGGTTCGGGAGTTCGATCGCGCCCGCCGGGAGTTTTTCGCCGCGCGCGAGGCGAACTCGCTGCCGCAGGGATTTGGCGGCGGGTTGATGGCGCTGCGCGACCGGCGGCCGGTCACTTCCACGGCCGCCGATATTGCGACCTTGGCGGGCCAGATCCGCGACGCCAATTACCGTATTCAGGTCAGCGAGGCCGGGGTGCACGTGTTCAATCGCGACGGCCACCGGCTGGCGGTGGACCCGTTCGATCATTTCCCCCACCTGGCGGTGGAAGGCGACGCCGCGCACGCCTTCTATCTGGGCGTCGAGACCGCCAGGGCCGAAATCGCGTTCCGGCTCGGCAAGCGTTACGCGCAGGACGAAGGCCTGCGGTTCGGCGTCGTCGCCGGCACCGCGGAAAGCGTCGAGGAGGCCCACAAAATGGGGTTCAAGGAGGCCGGCTCCACAATCGCCGCCAAGCGCGGCGCCAAAGCCGAGCCGTCATGATCCGCGAGACGATCGTCACCACCCTGTCGCCAGATGGGGTCGCGCATGTCGCGCCGATGGGCGCGACGCCGATCGAGGAAGGCTGGCTGCTGCAGCCGTTCCGTCCATCGACGACGCTCGACAACTTTCTCGCGACGCGCTGCGGCGTGGTGAACTTCACCGATGACGCGCGAGTTTTCGCGGGCTGCGTCACCAAGAGGCGACCCACCTGGCCGACGGCGCCTGCGAGCGAGATTCCGTCGGTTCGCCTCCAGGCGGCGCTGTCGCATCACGAGGTGCGCGTGGCGCGCATCGACGGAGACGGCGAGCGACCGAAGCTTCACTGCGTCGTCGTCGCGGAGAGGATCCACCGCGCCTTTCTGGGCCTCAACCGGGCCGTCGCCGCCGTCCTCGAGGGCGCAGTCCTGGTCAGCCGCCTCAACATGCTGCCTCCTGAGAAGATCGACGCCGAGTTCGCCTATCTGCAGATCGCGATCGACAAGACCGCCGGACCGGGCGAGCTCGAAGCCTGGCAGTGGCTGCTCGACGCGGTCCGCGAGCATCGCGCCCGGGCCGCGTCATGAGCGGGCTTCTGGCGAGCGTCGCGACGCTGGACGAAATGGATCTCGTCCGCGCCGGCGGGGCGGACATCGTGGACTTGAAGAATCCCGCGCAGGGGGCTCTCGGCGCTTGGGAAAGCTCAGCTCTCGAGGCGGCAGTCAGGCGGTGGCGGACATGGCCGGCGCCGAAGCCGACGCTGAGCGCGACGATCGGCGATCATCCGATGGCGCCCGAGACCGTGCGCGCGGCCGCCGAGCGCGTGGCGGCGACCGGCGTGCCGCTCGTGAAGCTCGGGCTATTCGAGGGCGACGTGTCCGGCTGTCTCGCCGCGCTGCGCCCGCTCGCGGCGACGACGCAGCTGATCGCGGTGTTCTTCGCCGACCGGGCGCCTGATTTCGCCCTGCTTCCGGAGGTGGCGGCGGCAGGTTTCCGCGGCGCAATGCTGGACACCGCGGACAAGGCCGCCGGCGGTCTACGCACCCATCTCGACGAACCTGATCTGCGCCGCTTCGTTTCGCGAGCGCGCAGCCTCGGTCTGCTGACCGGGCTCGCGGGCTCGCTGAAACGGGAGGACGTCGCGCCGCTCGCCGCCATCGGGCCGGACTATCTCGGTTTCCGCGGCGCGTTGTGCGAAGGCGGCCGCACCGGTCGCCTTGATCCCGCCTCCATGATCTCGATCCGGCAGGCCCTGGCGGAAAGCCGCCAGGCGGCCTGACCGGTCGACGTCACATACGGCCGGAGGGCGCGACGATCAGGGCTTCGCCCTTGCCGCCGGCGTAGAGATCGCCGGCGAAGCGCCGGGCGCGCGTGACCTCCGGGCCGAGGAAGGCCGCCAGTTCGGCCGACCGCCTGACGAGCACCCGGAGCAGCACGAGGTCGTGCTCGCCTGCGTCCCTGAACCCGCCCGAAAGGCCTTCGGCGGCGCGCAGAAACAGCGTGCCGCGCTTCATCCCGCGTCCGGCGGAGCCCGCCAGCCTGCCCCCGACCGCCAGCGTGCCGGCGATCAGATCAGCGGCCGCGTCTTTGCCGGCATCGCCTTCGATGACCACGACCCCGCCCCGCAGCCTCTCGCCCGCGCGGGCGCCGGCCGAGCCGCCGACGATCACGACCCCGCCGCTCATGCCGCGCCGGCTGCCATCGTCGGCCGCGCCGAGGCGTTCGCCGGCGTCGCCGCCGATCGCGATCTTGCCGCCGGACATCTCGCTCGCCGCGAAGGCGCCGGCCGAACCCTTCACGGAGATCACGCCGCCGCTCATCTTGCGGCCGAGACGGGCGCCGACGTCGCCGCGCACGACGATCTCGCCCTTCGTCAGCCCTGCGCCGACGCCGTCGAGCCGGGCGTCGCCGGCCTCGATCGTCAGCCGCTCGGCGCCGGAGCCCGAGACGTCGAACAGCTCGCCCAGCTCCACGACGCGGCCGCCATAGGGGATCGGCCGCTTCGCAAGGTCGCCTTCGGCGCCGGGCAGCACGCCCGAAAGGTCGACGCGGGCGTCGAAAGCGCCGCGCGCGGTGAGGATCACGCCGGTCACGCCATGATCTCCCGCAGCTTGAAGTGGAACGGTCCGAGATTGCCGCCGTAATTGCCGGCGTCGATCGCCACCACCCCCTTGGCGCGGCCGAGCGCGACGACCGCCTCGATGCCGGCGCGGGTGCAGGCCGAAACGGCCTCCGGCGAGACCCCGTCGATCACGATCTCCATCACGGAGGCGACCTCCGGCGGAAGCTGCGTCGCGGTCTGCGCCCGAAGCGTCGGGCAGTAGAAGTTATTGGTGGACGCGAACATGCCCTTGTACTTCGAGCCCACCTTCGAGCCGGACCGGACGACGCCGCCGGGGAACGGGAGAATGCAGCCCTCGACCTTGTCCATGGCGTCGACCGCGGCTTCCGCGGCGGCCAGCGCCTCGCCGCGCGAGGTCGCCAGGATCAGGATGTTGCCGCCGCCGACGCCGGAGGTCGTGCCGCTTTCATGATCGCAGACGAACTCGCCTTCCATCACGGGAATGCGCCAGATCCGGCGGCCGTCGACATTCTTGGCGATCTGCCAGCCGTCGCCAAAATAGCGCAGCGCCTTGCCGATCGAGACCGTGTCGCCACCCGTCATGCCCGCAAAGCAGGCCGACGTCGGGGAGGTCAGCACGCACTGGCCGATGCGCAGCGGCACGACCGACTTCAGCCCGTTGATGTCCATCGCGAAGATCAGCACGGCGACGCCCGGCCTGCCGTCCGGCGTCTCATCCGCCGGGACGACCCGCTCGACGCCGGCCTCGCAGCCGCAGCCGATGACCGAGGTCGCGAAGCCCGTCATGGTCTTGGCGGCCGTCATCGCCCAGCGCGGCGTGTCGGCCGTGATGATCAGGCGCGTCCCGACCATGGGGAACGCTTCCGCGAAGCTGTCGCGGATTTCGACGCCGTTGAGGATCATGCGGACCTCTTGGTGGCGTGCACGACCGTACCCTGGCCGTCGCGGATCTCGTGGTCCTGCAGCTTGAAGGTCTTGGCCTTGAAGCCGATCGCCTCGTCGAACCAGCGGTCGAGCTTGGCGTCCATGCTCTTGTCGTAGTCCGGCGCGACCGAGTGGGTGCGACCATAGACGACCTCGACGATCTCGCCGTCCTTCACGACGACCTTCCCGTCCTTGAGGACGTATTCGGCCTTCGAGAACATCGCCTCTCGGTCCGGATCGTCGCGGTAGATCACGACGTCGCCGGCCGCCCCGGCGCCGAGATGGCCGCGGTCCGTCAGGCCCAGGATCTTGGCCGGCGCGGCGCGGGTGACGATCGCGATCTCCTCGAGCGTGTACTCGCGCGTGAGCTCGTTCAGGATCGAGTGCTTGCGCGCGGACTTCGGAAGCTTGGCGAACTGTTCGTCGCGGAACGGCTTGTCCATCAGCAGCCGCAGCAGATGCGGATAGGTGGTGAACGGGGCGCCGTTCGGGTGATCGGTGGTCAGGAAGATCCGCCACGGGTCTTCCACCAGCAGGAACAGCTCGAGGCCGATCGCCCACTGCAGCGCGTTGACGAAGGACTTGTCCTTGTACTCGAAGGGCACGATCCCGCAGGCCGCGTCCATCTCGATGTCCATGCCGATCCAGCGCTTCGGCGTGGCGATGCCGCGATTGCGGTGCTGCGACATCAGGTCGGCCGAGGCCGTGACCGTCTGGCCGAACATGATCTGTCCGACGTCGACCGAGATGTTCGGGTTCTTGTTCACCGCCTCGGCGATCTTCACCGCGCCGGAGGAGAATTTCCGGTCGCCCTCCGTGCCGTAGGAGTGGAACTGCACATGCGTCATGTGCAGCGGCAGGCCCTCGGTCGCCGCGATCGTGTCGAGCGTGGTCTGCTCATTGCCGGGCACGCCGAGATTGCAGCCGTGCAGGTGGATCGGATGAGTCAGTCCGAGCTCCGTCACCGCGCGGATCAGCGTGGTGAGGATCTTGCGCGGCGTGATCTCGTAGTGCGGGTTGGCTTCGTCGAGGTCGAGCTTGCGGGCGTTGAACTTGAACGCGTTGATGCCGCCCGGATTGACGATCTTGATCGCCATGCACTTGGTCGCCGCCAGCATCCAGGCGACGTAGTCGTTGACCGCCTGCTGCCCGGCCCCGCTCGCAATCAGGTCGAGCAGGAAATCATCGTTGCCGAGAACCAGATAGCCGCCGGTGTCGAGGAACGGGATGTCGCCCATCTCGTAATGCATGTGGCGCGCATTGGCGCCGACCACGGCCGGCTCGAAGGCCGCGGTGTAGCCCATCTCCACATAGCGGCAGCCGGTGGCGTGCGCCGTCATGGTCGAAAGACCGCCGCCGCAGGCGCAGAACGGCCCTGAGGGCTCCCGGATCGCGCGCTGCTCCTCGACCATCAGCAGACGCGCGATGTTCGACTTGCCGCCGGCGATATGAGTGTGAATGTCGATCGCGCCGGCCATCACGATCCCGCCCCGGGCGTCGATCGTTTCGGTCGCGCCGTCGCCGGCGTCCGACGCGACGATGCGGCCGTCCCGGATGAAGATGTCGCGTTCGACGCCGACTTCCCCGTTCGCCGGGTCGAGGACCTTCCCGCCGGTGATGCGCACGGCGCTCATGACAAACGCTCCCGAAGACCCTTGGCGACCGTCGCGATGCTCGGCAGGCCGGCGTCGCGATATCCGCCGAGGGGAATGCTCACCACGGTGTCGGTCCGGAACGCGAGGCCGCGATGGTCGAGGCCGGGCTGTCCGACCGGCACGAACACTTCCGGTTCGCGCTCGAAGCTCGTGTCCGGATGCGCGAACGCCACCACCTGGCCTTCGAAGGCCGGCGGCTGCTCCGGACGGAACGCGGAGGTCCAGATCAGCAGATCGCCCGACTTCAGCGCTTCTTCCGTGCTGTTGAGCAATTGGTCGTGGTCGGCCTTGCCGCCGCGGAACGCGGTTCGCAGCGGGAATCCGATATTCCAGAGGAACGCCTGATTGGCGCCGATGAGGTTGTCCCGACCGGCAAGCGGCAGACAGGCGGCGCGGGTGTCGACGTTCAGGATGTCGACGATGATCGAGGCGCGCTCGACGATCAGGTCGCCATCGCCGCCGAGCATGCCGGCGCTCCAGGCGAGCACGCCGTAATGGGCGCCCTTCAGACCGGCCGCGAACGCGGCGAGATCAGGCCCGCCCGGAACCTCCGGCGCGCCGGAGATCAGCCCCTGCAGACGCGACAGCGCGTCCAGCAGCTCGCCCTCCGCAACCGGTATGGTCTCGATCTCGACGCCATCGAGCTGGCTGCGCGCTTCTTCGGAGGGCGCGCCGCCGAGAAACACGACCTTTCGCTTGCCCTTGATGAAGCGGCCGGTCGGCGGCGTGATCCGGTCGTACAGCCGATGGAAGTCCCTGGAGGGGTCAGGGCCGATCACGACCAGCAGGTCGCAATGGTTGCGGACCTCGGCCAAGGTGGTCGCGATCCAGCCCTTGCGCTGCGATGTCGAGATGTTCCGGAACAGCCCGGCCGACGCATAGTGGTCCACGCTGCCGCCGGTCTTGCAGGCCAGCTTGATCAGCGCCCGAACGCCGTCGACGTCGGTTCCGAGCCCGCCATAGACCGGCGACCGAGCGGCGGCGACCAGTTCGGCCGCGGCCGCCAGCGCCTCATCGAGCGACACCTCGCGCCCCATGACGCGGGCTGAAGGAACCGGATCGGCCGAACGCCGGAACAGCGCGGCGGCGCGCCCGCAGGCGCCCTCCCCGGCTTCGACCGCGTTCCCCTGAACCCTAAGCGAGACGTCGTCGCAGCCCAGGCCGCAGAACGGGCAAACGACGTCGTGGTGCGTAATGCCGCCGCCGGCGACGTCAGTCATATTTCACATAGGCGAAGCGCTGGTCGCCCTGCGGCGTGCCCTCGAGCGCGCCGCCTTCCAAGCCGGGCTGCCACTGAATGACGCTTTCTATCTTCTTCGCGAGTTCGAAGTCGCGATCGGTGATTCCCTTGGCGTCGTGCGACATCAGCCGCACCTCGACCCAGGCGTAGGAGGCGGTGATGTCCGGATGGTGCCAGGCGGCCTCCGCCAGATGGCCGACGGTGTTGATCACCATCAGCGTGCTCTTCCAGCTCTGGGTCTTGTAGGTGCGCCGGATCCAGCCGTCCTCCAGCCGCCACTTCGGCAGCTCGGCGGCGAGGCGGGCCTCGACCTGGTCTGGCGGAATGACGGCTTTTCGTTCGGCCATTGGCGGACGGAGCCCCAAAACACTGGAAGTGGCGCGAGGCTTACACAGCGCCTTGAGCCGGCGCAACGCGTCGCGACGTTTCGTCCGATACCGCCTTAGGCCAAGGAGCGAGGTTGGCGAGCGCGGCCCCCGGCGCATAAGGTGCCGCCGAAACCCATGAGAGTCATTCCGCAACATCGCCAGGACGGCGACCCCCAGCGCGCCCTCCGGGCGGTGCGCGTCACCGCGCCGGGCCGGCTGCACATCGGCTTCCTAGACCTCAGCGGCTCGCTCGGCAGGCGGTTCGGCAGCCTCGGCATGACGCTGGAGCGGCCGGTGACGCGGGTTCTGATGGAAAACGCCGCCGCGCTGTCCACGAGCGGACCGGACGCAGCCCGCGCCGAAAAGGCGCTGAGATGCGCGGCCGCGGAGTTCGGCGTCGACGAGAGCGTCAAGATCACCGTCGAGGCGGCGCTCCCGGCGCATAGCGGCCTCGGCTCCGGCACCCAGCTCGCGCTTGCTGTCGGCGTCGGCGCCTGCGCCCTCAGCGGCAAGGCGATCGACCCGCGTGACGTCGCGTACGCTCTGAGTCGGGGCGCCCGCTCGAGCATTGGGCTCGGCGCCTTCCAGGGCGGGGGGATTCTGCTCGATGGCGGCAAGCCGGTCGCGGGGCCGCGCCGCCAGCCTCCGCCGCTGCTGTCACGGATCCCGATTCCCGACGCGTGGCGGATCCTCCTGATTTTCGACCAGGAGCGCGTCGGCCTCAGCGGAGGCGACGAGACCCAGGCGATGGACGGCCTGCCGCCGTTTCCGGAGGCGTTGGCCGACCGTCTCTGCCGGCTGACGATCATGGCCGCGCTGCCCGCGGCCGCGGAAGGCGACGCGATCGGCTTCGGCCGCGCGGTGGGCGAGATCCAGCGCCGGCTCGGCGACCATTTTGCGCAGTTCCAGGGCGGGCGCTTCACCAGTCCGGACGTCGCGGAGGCGCTGCGGCTCATCGAGGCCGCCGGCGTGCCGGGCGTCGGACAGAGTTCGTGGGGCCCGACGGGCTTCGCGGTGTTCGGCGAGGCCGCCGCGGCGGACGACGCGGCCCGCGATCTGAGACGGCGTTTCGCCGACCGTCCGAATCTGGTCTTCGACGTCGTCCGGGGCAACAATCACGGCGCCACGGTCGAAGTCGCGCCCGTTCCGGCGCATGGCGCCACCGTCTGAGGCCTCCACAGGAGACACGAATGTCCGACGCCGTACCGATCCTCCACATGATCACGCCGCTCAGGCACACGAGCCCGTTCGACGTGAACATGGCGGTCGACGCGGGCTTCCACGACATCGCGACCTATGTCGGGGTCGAGCTCAAGGACGTCGTGCCGCTCACCCAGGACGCGATGTTCAGCCGCGCGCCGTCGGCCGCCAAGCGGACGGTGCTGTTCATCGGCGGAAAGGACGCGAGCCTCGCGCTCGACCAGATGGCGGCCGCGGCGTCGGCGCTGTTCCCGCCATTCGAGATCTCGATCTTCGCCGATCCGGCGGGCGCCTTCACGACCGCCGCCGCGATGATCGCGCAGGTCGAGCGGCACCTGCTCGGCAAGCGCGACAAGGGTCTAGAGGGCGCCCGGGTGCAGGTCTATGGCGCGACCGGCATCATCGGCGGCATCGCGGCCGTGATCGCCGCGCAGGCGGGGGCCCATGTCACGATGGTCGGCCACATGGTCATCGAGGACGTCCAGCTCAAAGCAATCGATTTCAGGAAGCGCTTTGGCGTGACGCTCGATTGCGCGGCCGCGAGCACCGACGACGACAAGAAGAAGCTGGTCAAGGACGCCGAGGTGATCCTCACCGCCGCATCGGCAGGCGTTCAGGTCATCTCCCGTGAAGTGCTCGAAGCGGCCGGCGACCTGCTGGTGGCCGCCGACATCAACGCCGTTCCGCCGACCGGGATCGAGGGCGTCGGTTCGAACGACGACGGCGTCGCTCTGCCGCACGGCGTCGGCGTCGGCGCGCTCGTCATCGGCCAGATCAAGTATCAGGTGCAGCACCGGATGCTGAAGCGGATCCGCGAGAGCGACGTCGCGCTGCGGATCGGCTTCCTGGAGGCCTATGAACTCGCGCGCACCCTCTCGGAGTGACGCCTACGACGTCGCGCTCATAGGATTGTCGGCGCGGGCGCTCGCCCGCTCCGCGCGCCGCGCCGGGCTCAGGGCGCTCGCGCTCGACCTCTTTGCGGACGCTGACACCAGTGAGCACGCCGCGAAGGCGGTGCGAGTCGCGCCGGCGCGCCAGGGCCCCGGCCTCGACGGGCGCGCCCTCACGGCGGCTCTCGCCGCGCATGCTCCCGAGGGTCTGCCGGTCGTGCTCGGCCCCGGTTTCGAGCACGCGCCCCGCCTGATGACCCGGATCGCGGAACGCAACCCGTTGATCGGCGCGACGCCGGAGACGGTGCGTCTACTGAAAGACCCGATCCGCTTCGCCGCCTTGCTGGCGGCGGTCGGCGCGCCGCATCCAGAACTCGTGGCTGCGGCCGGCGACCAGGTCCTGTCAAAGCGTCGCGGAGGATCGGGCGGAGCCCATATCAGGGCGGCCGAGGGACTCCCGCGGCGCGGGCGATACTTCCAGCGGCGCGTCGACGGCAGATCAGTCTCCGCGCTGTTCGTCTGCGACGGGCGTGAGGCGCAGATCATTGGTTTTTCGGAGCAATGGACCGATCCGACGCCCGCCGCGCCGTTCCGGTATGGCGGGGCGGTCGGGCCGATCGCGCTCGACGCCGTTCTGGCCCGTAAGGTCGCCGCTGCGCTGAGCCGTATCGTCGCGGCGACGGGCCTTGTCGGCCTCGCCAGCGCTGATCTGCTCCTTCCCGACGACCAGCTCACCTTCTGGTTGCTGGAGATCAACCCTCGGCCAGGCGCAACGCTCGACGTCTTCGACAGAGCGCCCGCCCCTGCGCTTCTTGGGCTTCACCTCAGCGCCTGCAGGGGGCTGCCGCCTGAGCCACCCCCGCGTTTCACACGCGCGCAAGCGGCTGGCGTTCTCTACGCCGAGGCGCCGACATCCGTCGCCTCCCTCCGAAGGCCGGTCTGGACGGCGGACTGGCCCGCATGCGAGGAGATCGTCCCCGCTGGCGCGCCTGTGTGCACCGTCCTCGCCGCCGGCGCCTCGCCCTCCGCCGCCCGAGCGCTGTTCTTCGAGCGCCGAGCGGCGCTTCTCGCATCGCTCCGCGCCGCATCCCGCCCGGCGCGCGGCCAACTCACCATGGTGTTCGGATGACAGCCAAGCCAAGCGTCGGAAAACTCTCCGCCCCGCTCGTCGAGGCGCTTGTGCAGGACGCGGAGACTCTGCGGCTCGCTGTAGAGCGCACGGCGACTGGCGCGCGGATCGTCGACGCCGGGATCGCGGTGCGCGGCGGACTCGAGGCCGGGCGCCGGATCATCGAGATCTGCCTTGGCGGGCTCGGCCGCGCGACCTTCCAGGCCGACACGCGATTCAAGCGCTGGGGCCAGGCGGTGCATGTGACGACGCTTGATCCGGTCATCGCCTGCCTCGGCAGCCAATATGCCGGCTGGAGCCTGTCGGAGGGCGATTTCTTCGCCCTCGGCTCGGGCCCGGGCCGCGCGCTGGCGGCGAAGGAGACCCTCTATGAGGAGCTCGCCTACAAGGATTCAGCCGATACGGCCGCCCTGGTGCTCGAGGTCGACAAGCGCCCGCCGGACACGCTGATCGCCCAGATCGCGAAGGATTGCGGCGTCGCCGAAGACAAGCTGACGCTGATCCTGACCCCCACCTCGAGTCTCGCCGGCACGGTGCAGGTCGTCGGCCGGGTGCTGGAGGTCGCGCTCCACAAGGCGCACGCGATCCATTTCCCGCTGGAGCGGATCGTCGACGGGTTCGGCACGGCCCCGGTCGCGCCTCCCGGCGCCGACTTCATCACCGCCATGGGCCGCACCAACGACGCGGTGCTCTACGGCGGCGAGATCGCGCTCTACGTGGAAGGCCCGGAGGATGAGGCCGAGCAGCTCGCCAACGGCCTGCCCTCCTCGACCTCGCGCGACCATGGCCGCCCGTTCGGAGAGGTGTTCGCAGGCTACAACTACGATTTCTACGCGTGCGACCCCGGCCTTTTCTCGCCGGCGCTCGTCACCGTGACGGCGCTTTCCACCGGCAAGAGCTTCACCGCCGGCGCCTACGAGCCGGCGCTGGTTGAGCGCTCCTTCGGCGGATAGGCGCTGCTGGAGCCCGGCGCTGCAATGATCCTCGAAGACGCTGTCGTCATCTTCACCGAGAAGGCCGACTGGCACAGCAAGGGCCTCGCGGCGGCCATGGCGCGCGAGGGCCTTCGGCCGACGATTCTGTCGATGACGGAGTGCGGTTTCGACGTCGCGCCGGGCGGGTCCGGCCTGGCCTTCGCCGGGCTGGAGGGGCGGCTGCCGGGCGCGATCTTCGTGCGGCTGATCCCGGCCGGGACCACCGAGCAAATCACCGCCCGACTCGGCTTCCTGCACGCCGCCCGCGCGGCGGGCGTCCGGGTCGTGAACGACGCCCGCGCGATCGAGGTCTGCGTCGACAAGTCGATGACCACCTTCGTGCTGGCGCAGGCCGGATTGCCGACGCCGCGCACCGTGGCGCTGGAACGCCGCGAGGCCGCGCAGGCGGCGTTCGACAGCATGGGCGGCGATGCGGTGCTGAAGCCGCTGTTCGGCGCGCAGGGCAAGGGATTGGTTCGCCTGAACCCCGGCGACGAGTTGCCGGAGCCCGAGGCGGTCGGGGGCGTCTACTACCTGCAGGAATTCATCGCGAGCCGCGGATCGCGCGCCGCCGGCGGAGCGCATGACTGGCGCGTCTTCGTGCTCGACGGCCGCCCGATCGGCGCCATGATCCGGCGCTCCGAAGGCTGGATCACCAACATCTTTCAGGGTGCCGCTGGAGAAGCGGCGGCCGTCGACGGCGAAGCCGCCGCGCTCGCGGTGAAGGCGGCCGCGGCGGTCGGCGCCGATTACGCGGGCGTCGATCTCATCGAGGCCGAGGACGGCCGCTTCCTCATCCTCGAAGTGAACTCGATGCCAGCCTGGAAAGGCCTTTGGGAGGCCACCGGCGTCGACGTCGCCGCCGCGCTCGCGCGCGACATGGCCGGCCGTCTCGCGCGTCCCGATGCCGCCTGAGCCAGCCTGGGACATGGCCGCCGTCGCGGCCGCCTTCCGAGAGTCCTGCCGCGCCGAACTTGCGGCGCTGAAGCCCGGGAACGTCCACCATTTCCGAGAGGGCCACGGCATGACCGCGGCCACCTTCGAGCGCGCGGCGGAGGTCGCGGCGGTGCGCCTCGTCGCCGGCCGCACCGTCGGAGAACGCATTGAAGGGGCCGTGCGGGCGTCGCTCGCCGCCGTCGGCTGCAACGCCAATCTCGGCATCGTGCTGCTGTGCGCGCCGCTCACCCACGCGGCCTTCGAGCGCGCCCCGGGCGAGCCTCTGCGGCCGGCGCTCGCGCGGGTTCTGGAGCGACTCACCGTGGGGGACGCCGAAGCCGCCTACCGGGCGATCGCGGCCGCCAACCCGGGCGGACTTGGTCGCGCCGAGCAGCACGACGTCGCGGAGCCGCCCAAGATCACGCTGCGCGAGGCGATGGCGGCCGCGGCGGATCGCGACCGGATCGCGCTGCAATACGTCACCGATTTCGAGGACGTCTTCGCCGCCTCGGCCGCTTACCGGGCCCGCAGCCCAGGCCGCGAAGCTGTCGAGGACGTCTATCTGGGCTTGCTGAGCCTGTTCCCGGACAGCCACGTGGTCCGCAAGTTCGGAGCGGACATCGCCGAGAGGCTCCGCCGCGAGGCCGCCGCCTTCGCCGAAAGCCTCGATTTTCGTGAAGATCGCGAGCGGGCGCTCGATGCGTTCGACCTGCACCTCAAGGCCAAGGGCTTGAATCCGGGAACGACAGCGGATCTTACGGTCGCGGCGCTGTTCGCGGCCCGGCTCGAAGCGCCTGCTCCAGGAGCTCGCGGCTGAGCCTGCCGTCATGCAGCGCGCTGGCGACCAGCGCCCCCGACACGCCGAGATTCGCCAGCGCCGTGAGATCATCCGCGCCACGCACGCCGCCCGCGGCGTAGACACGGCGCGCGCCGGCGAGACTTAAGACGCCCTCCAAACGATCGAGGTCGGGTCCCGCGTCCGCGCCGACACGGGCCAGCGTCATGACGATCACACGGTCCGGCCAGAAGGATGAATCTTCATGCGCGTCAGTGGGTCCGATCGGTCCGCTCGCGTCATGGTCGAGCGACAGCACGCCTGCGGAGGCCTGGCACGCGCTTCTCAGCGCATCGCCATGCGAGAATGACTCGCTGCCGATGACGGATACGCCGGGCCCGATTTTGGCCCGCAGCCTGAGCGTCGCCGGATCGCTCTCGCCACGGTCGACCCAGATCTCCAGCTGCGGATGAGCGTCCGCGAGTTCGGCGATGACGGCGTCATGGCCGCCCGTCCCGCGGATCGCATCGAGATCGGCGACGTAGAGCCGGCGAAACGGCGCGAGCGCGAGCAGCGCCGCCGCGACCGCCTGAGGCCGCGAACTTTCGACGAGCGGCGAGTGGATCGGCCGGTAGGCGCCGCGGTCGCCGCGCCGGGCATGCACCACCTCCCCTCCCATCAGGTCGATGACCGGAATGACGTCCACTGGTTCGGCTCCATTCGGCAGGTGAGGCCAAGCCGCTTTTGCGCTAAGCCCTCGCGGCGGGCGCAGGGGCGGCTCGGCGAGCGATCGGCGGCGGGGGCCTGATGCGCGTCTTCATATGCGAATTCGTGACGGGCGGCGGAATGCGGCGGGACGCCCTGCCCGCCTCGCTTGCGCGCGAAGGCCTGCTGATGCGCGACGCGCTGGCGCGTGACGTGTCGGCCCTCCCCGGCGTCGAAGCCGTCGCGACTCATGACGACCGACTGCCGGCCCCGCCCGGGGCCGAGAGCGTCGCAGTCGGCGACGGACAGGATTGCTGGGCGTTGTGGGCCGAGCGCGCCGCCATTGCCGATCTTGCGTGGATCGTCGCGCCGGAGACCGGCGGACTGCTGGAGCGGCTCTGGACGCTCTGCGACGCCGCCGGCGCTCAGGTCCTGGGCCCTTCGCTCGCAGCGATCCGCATCGCCGCAAGCAAGCGCCGGACGGCCGAGCGCCTGCGCGCGCACGGGGTCCGGACGCCCTCCGTCTGGAGCCCGGACGCCGTTCCGGCAGGGGAATGCGGCCCATTCGTCAGCAAGCCTGACGACGGCGCCGGATGCGAATCCACGCGGCTCTGGGACCGGCCTCCCGCTCCCGGCGCGGCGCCTGCGGACCACATCGTGCAGCGCTACGTGTCGGGCGCCGACGTGAGTCTGACCTGCCACGGCGCCGGCGACTCCGGCCGGGTGCTCTCGGCGAACCGCCAGCATGTCGCGACTGAAGACGGCGTCTTTCGGTTGCGGGGACTGACGGTCGGCGCGCTGCCTGTGGATCGGGAGCTGAGCGCCGTGGCGCACGATGTCCGGCAGGCCCTCCCGGGGCTCGACGGCTTCTTCGGCGTCGATCTCGTGCTCGCCGCCGAGGGCCCTGTGGTGATCGAGATCAATCCGCGCGTGACCACCGCTTACGTGGGACTTCGGGAGGCGCTCGGTCTCAATCCCGCGACGCTCCTCGGCCCGCTCGGGGGAACTCCGCGGTCGGTCGAGGCCCTTCGGCCTGTCGAGATTTCGCTGTGACGAGCGGCGCGATCATTGGCCTTGACGTCGGCGGGGCGCACCTCAAGCTGGCGCGGCTCTCGGCGGCGGGGGCGTTGGAGGCGGCGCGGATCGCGCCTTGCGCGCTGTGGCGCGGTCTCGACCAGCTCGAGGACGCGCTCGTCTCGCTGGGCGGAGACATTCCGCCGGACGCGTCCTGCGCGGTCACGATGACCGGGGAGCTTGTCGATCTGTGGCCTGACCGGCGCGCCGGCGTCGCCGCCATCGTCGAAGCGCTCGGCGCGCGGCTCGGGCGGGACCGGCTGGCGTTCTACGCCGGCCCCTCGGCCTTCGTCCCGGCCGGCGACGAGGCCGCGCATTGGAGCGCGATCGCCTCCGCGAACTGGCGCGCCACGGCGGAGGCGGCGGCCGCCAGCGGAGAGGCGGGCCTGCTGATCGATGTCGGCTCGACCACGAGCGACATCATCGCGTTCGCCGGCCAGAAGGTTCTCGCCAGAGGCTCCGACGACGCCAGCCGGATGGCCGCCGACGAACTCGTTTATCTCGGCGCGGCGCGCACCCCCGTGATGGCGCTGGCGGCCCGAATGCCGTTCGGCGGCGGCTGGATCTCACCGATGGCGGAATTCTTCGCCACCACCGCCGACGTGTTCCGCCTGACCGGCGACCTGCCCGACGGCGCGGATCTTCATCCTGCGGCGGACGGCGGCGCCAAGACGGAGGAGGCGAGCGCGCGGCGGCTGCTGCGCATGGTGGGGGCCGACCTCGACGAAGAGACGGAAGGTCAGGCGCGCGCCCTCGCCGCTTGGCTCGCCGAAGCCCTGCTGCGCCGGCTCTGCGACGCCGCCGCGCTGACGCTCTCGCGGGCGGACGCGCCAGCGGCGCCGACGGTCTTCGGCGCCGGCGTCGGCCGTTTCCTGGCGCGCCGACTGGCGGACCGGCTCGGCCTCATGTATCGCGACCTCGGGCGTGAATGGTCGCTGGACGAGGCGCTCGCCGCCGCGGCGGCGGATTGCGCGCCGGCCGTCGCCGTAGCGCGGTTGCTGCCCGCCCGCCGACCGGCGTCATTCGCGCCTCATCCGGGTTGAACCGCCCGCCCCCGCTGCGAGGTCAAGAGATATGAGCGATCGGATCTTCTTGAGGGGCATTCCGGTTCACGCCCGCCATGGCGTGTTCGAGGAGGAGCGCCGGCTCGGCCAGCGCTTCGTCTTCGACGTCGACTTCTGGGTCGAGACCCAAGCCTATGCGCGCGCCGACGACGCCGGCGCGGCAGTCTCTTACGCCGACGTCTATGACGCGGTGACGCAGGCCGCCGGAGAGCCGAGCCTCAACCTGATCGAGGCGGTCGCCGAGCGCATCGCGCAGCGGCTGCTCGATAGCTTTCCGCCAATCGAACGGGTTCGTGTCGAGGTTCACAAGCCGGGCGCGCCGATCGCCGGCGTGTTCGCGGACGTCGGGGTGGAGATCTTCCGCAGCCGCGCCCCCGCCGGACGCTGACCGCATGACGGAGATTGGGCTCGGCTTCGGCAGCAATGTCGGCGACAAGGTCGCCAACCTCCACCGCGCGATGGAGCGGGTGTTCGCCACCGGCGAGATCCGGTTCCTGGCCGCCTCCTCGGTCTGGCGGACGGCGCCGTGGGGTTACGTCGACCAGGACTGGTTCGCAAACGCCTGCGCGGTCGGCGAGACCGACATGTCGCCCGAGGAAGCCCTTGGCTTCACCCAGTCTGTCGAAGAAGAGCTTGGTCGCGAAAAGACATTCCGCTGGGGACCTCGCGTGATCGACGTGGACATCCTCTATCTCGGAGACGCGAAAGTCGCCTCAGAGCGGCTGCTCATTCCGCACAAAGAGATGTTCAATCGCGCCTTCGTGCTGGCGCCGCTCGCCGAGATCAGGCCTGAGCTGGTGCTGGACGGCAGATCGATCCGCGAGGCGGCGAACGCCGCCGGCTCCGGCGGCCTGTCGCGGCTCGCCCCCCCGTGGCGGCCCCACCCCGTCGACTAGCCGGGCTCGTCCTCGTGGCGGCGCAAACCGGACCGGTCGCCCGAGCAAGCCTCGTCGATCGCCCGCGCAATCTCGAAATGAGAGAACGGCTTCGAGATGAAGGCGATATGCGTCAGATCGTCCGGCGTATCGGCGCGCGACGAGCCGGAAACGAAAATGACCGCGGCGCCGTGCTGGTGAAGATCGGAAGCCAACGCGTAGGTCTTGCCGTCGGTGACGTCGATGTCGAGGAAGGCGAGGTCGACGGCCCCTTGGGCCGCTTGCCGTCCCTCACGGATCGTGACGGCGACGGTTATGCTGGCGTCGGGTAGTCGGGCTTGAACGATCGCCTCCATCTCGAGGGCAACAATCGCCTCATCCTCGAGAATAAGCACTCGCATCGCACGCTACGCTCCTGCCGCCAGGGCGGCTGCGTCGCGCGATATGCGCTCGACGCCTCTCAAGACGTTGAGATGACGGGGATGGTTCCGCCGGTCGAAGAAATCTGCGGCAGGAACTCGGCGCCGCGTTCGCTGAGAAAGGCGGCCATGGCGGCCGCGGGCGGCGTCAGCCGTCGTCCGGCGCGCCGCACGACGTGCCACCGGCGCAGGATCGGCAGCCCGGTCACGTCGAGCCGGACCAGCCGCCCGTCGGCGATCTCCGCCGCGACCGTGTGCGCCGAGATGAAGGCGAGCCCCAGCCCTGCGATCACGGCCTGCTTGATCGTCTCGTTCGATCCGATCTCCATGCCGATTTTCGGCGCCACGCCCTTCTGCTCGAACAGGCGCTCCATGAGCAGTCGGGTGCCGGAGCCGCGCTCGCGCATCAGGAACGTCTGGCCGCTGAGTTCGGCAGGATCTATGTCGCGGCGCGAGGCGAGTTCATGATCGGGAGCGGCGATGACGATCTGCGGATGTTCGCCGATGATCGCCGCCACATTGTCGAGGTCGTCCGGCGGTCGGCCCATGATGGCGACGTCCACCTGGTCGGAGCGCAGCAAGCCGATGACTTCTGCGCGGTTGCCGACGGACAGGCTGAGATCGACGCTCGGATGAGCGCGCGCGAAGGCGCCGAGCGCCATGGGCGCGAAATATTTCGCGGTCGAGACGATCGCGACCGCGACCCGCCCGCCCTCCAGCCCCTTCATGGCCTCCAGCGCGCCGACGCATTCGCGCAGCGCGGTTTCGACCCGGGCGGCGGCCTCGACCAGTTCGCGGCCCGCGTCGGTCGGGCGGAATCGCTCGCCCGTGCGGTCGATCAGCGGCAGGCCGACCGCCGCCTCCAGCAGTTGAACCTGCATGGTGACGGCCGGAGGCGTGACGTTCAGCCGCCGCGCAGCCGCGCTCACAGCGCCGGTTTCGGCCACAGCCGAGAGCGCGCGCAACTGCTTCAATGTGAGCGAACGGACAAGGTCTTCAGACATGCTGAAATTGGCGTTTAGTTTATGTGGCTTTTCTGATCAACGTCGTTAGGACGATCTATCGCCCCGAAGCCTGCGCGGGCGACGGCTCGCCCGCGCCTGACGAACGAAGCGAATGACGCGTTTTTTACGCGTGAGGAGACCTCCGTGGCCGAGCATATGACCCTCGACGCCTTTCTCCAGCAGTGGAGCGCCGGCGACGCGACCCGCGGCGCGACGGCCGCTACGGTTCTGGCCGTATGCGAGGCCGGCCGCGCGATCGCGGCGCTCGTGGCGCGCGGCGCGCTCGAGGAGGCGATGGGATCGGCGGTGGGCGAGAACGCCGGCGGCGACACCCAAAAAGCGCTCGACGTCCGGACGCATGATATTCTCATCGAGGCTCTGCGGCGGGCGCCGGTCTCGCGAGTGGGCTCCGAAGAGGCGGAGGATGAGATCGTCCTCGACGCAGCGGCGCCTGTGGCGGTTGCGACGGATCCCCTGGACGGCTCCTCGAACATCGAGACCAATGTCTCGATCGGCACTCTCTTCGGCGTGCTGCCGGAGGCCGGCGACGCGACCTTCCTGCAGCCGGGCTCCCGTCAACTCGCGGCTGGCTTCCTGGTGTATGGCCCCGCGACCGCGCTGGTGCTGACGGTCGGGACCGGAACCCACATCTTCATGATGGACGGCGTCGGCGGGCCCTTCGTGCGGACCCATGCGGACGTGCAGATCCCCAAGGCCACCAAGGAATACGCGATCAACGCATCCAATCAGCGGCACTGGGCCGACCCCATGCGGACCTATATCGCGGATTGCCTGGCCGGCGACTCCGGTCCCCGCGAAAAGAACTTCAACATGCGCTGGGTGGGATCCCTCGTCGCCGACGTGTTCCGCATCCTGGTGCGCGGCGGCGTCTATCTGTATCCCGGCGACGCGCGCGAGGGGTACGGCTCCGGCCGGCTGCGGCTCGTCTATGAGTGCAACCCGATCGCAATGGTGTGCGAGCAGGCGGGCGGCGCGGCGACGGACGGCAAGACGCGCATTCTCGACATCGCCCCCGCCAAGCTGCACGCGCGCTCGCCGCTGATCGCCGGCTCGGCCGAGGAGGTCGAACGCATCGGCCGGTATTACGACGAGGGGGCTCGGCAGGAGTCGTCGCCGCTCTTCACCAAGCGCGGACTGTTCCTCGCCTGACCTGGCCCGGCATGTCGATCCGTCATCCGATCATCTCCGTCACCGGCTCGTCCGGCTCGGGCACCACATCGGTGCGCGACACGTTCGAGCAGATCTTCCGCCGCGAGCACATCGTGGCGGCCTTCGTCGACGGCGACGCGTTCCATCGCTACGACCGCGACGGCATGCGCCAGAAGGCGATGGAGGAAGAGGCGCGGGGCAACCATCACTTCAGCCATTTCGGCCATGACGCGAACATGCTCGAGGAGCTCGAGGCGGTGTTCGCGTCCTACGGCTCCAGCGGCGGCGGGCGCACGCGGCGCTACGTCCACGACCTCGAGACCGCGCAGCGACTCGGGCTGCCGATGGGCACGTTCACCGAGTGGACCGATCTGCCGCAGCCGACGGATCTGATGTTCTATGAGGGGCTGCACGGCGCGACGGTCGGCGACGGCGTCGACATCGCGCGCTACGCCGACCTCAAGATCGGAGTCGTCCCGGTCATCAATCTCGAGTGGATCCAGAAGATCCACCGCGACCGCAACGACCGCGGCTATTCGACCGAGGACGTCACCCAGACGATCCTGCGCCGGATGCCGGACTATGTGCGCTACATCTGCCCGCAGTTCACCCGCACCGACATCAACTTCCAGCGCATTCCGACGGTCGACACCTCGAACCCCTTCATCGCCCGATGGATCCCCACGGCGGACGAGTCGATGGTGGTGATCCGCTTCCGCAATCCGCGCGGGATCGATTTCCCTTATCTGCTCTCGATGATCCCCCAGAGCTTCATGTCCCGCGCGAACTCGATCGTGATCCCCGGCGGCAAGCTCGACCTCGCGATGCAGCTGATCCTCACGCCGATGATCATGCAGCTCGTCGAGAGAAAACGGCGCGCCGGCTGAGCCCCGGGGCGTCGCCTCTGTACGGGCGGAGGCATTGGGTTTAACAGCGTGCCGCACTGCAGCAACCGGTGAGCCGCCATGTCCGTGACCATCGCGCCCTCCATCCTCTCCGCAGATTTCTCGCGCCTCGGCGAAGAGACGCGCGACGTGGTCGCGGCCGGCGCCGACTGGGTGCATCTCGACGTGATGGACGGCCACTTCGTGCCGAACATCACGTTCGGGCCCGAGGTGGTGAAGCGGCTCCGGCGCTGGACCAACGCGCTGTTCGACTGCCACCTGATGATCGCGCCCGCCGACCCATATCTTGAGGCCTTCGCCAAGGCTGGCTGCGACCGGCTGACGGTGCACGCGGAGGCCGGCCCGCATCTCGACCGCTCGCTGCAGTTCATCCGCTCGCTCGGCAAGAAGGCGGGGGTAGCCCTCAACCCGTCGACGCCGGAAAGCGCCGTCGAATACGTGCTCGACAAGATCGACCTCGTGATCGTGATGACCGTCAATCCCGGCTTCGGCGGCCAGGCGTTCATCCCCGAGCAGATCGAGAAGGTGCGCAGGCTGCGCCGGATGATCGGCGCGCGGCCCATCTCGATCGAGATCGACGGCGGCGTCACGCCGGAGACCGCGCCGCTCTGCGCGGCGGCGGGCGCCGACGTCTTCGTGGCGGGCAACGCCGTCTTCAAGGACGGCCCGGACGGCTACCGAAGCAACATCGCGGCGATCCGGGCCGCGGCCGAGGCGGCGCTCGCGAACCGGGCCGCCTGATGCCGCTCGAGGCGCTGATCTTCGACGTCGACGGCACCCTCGCCGAGACCGAAGAGACGCACCGCGAGGCGCTTAACGCCACCTTCGCCGACTTCGGCCTGCCTTGGAGCTGGGACCAGCCGACCTACCGGCGCCTCCTGCGCGTCATGGGCGGCAAGGAGCGGCTGCGCCATTTCATCGAACACGACCGGCCGCAGAAGGGCGGCGAAGCGCTGGCGGCGCTGCCCGAGCTCCACGCCGCCAAGAACGAGCGCTACGCGGCCCTTGTGGCCGGCGGCGGCGTGCGGCTTCGTCCCGGGGTGGAGCGGCTCATCCGGGAGGCCCGCGCCGAGGGGCTGAGGCTCGCGATCGCCACGACCACGAGCCTCGCCAATGTGGAGGCCCTTCTGGCCGCGACGCTCGGGCCCGATGGACGCGGCATGTTCGAGGCCGTGGCCACTGGCGACGCGGTCGCGAGCAAGAAGCCCGCGCCCGACGTCTTCGAACTCGCCGTCCGGCTGCTGCGCGTCGATCAATCCCACGCGATCGCCTTCGAGGACACCGTCTACGGGCTGCGCGCCGCGACCGCCGCAGGCCTGAAAAGCGTCGTGACTCCAAGCTTCTACACCGACGACCAGGATTTTTCCGGCGCGGCGGCGGTGTTCGACACGTTGGGCGATCCCGGCCGTCCCGCCCGCCACATCAGCGGCGCAGGCGCCGGCGAGACCATGGTCACGGTGCCTTTCCTGCGCACCCTCGCGCCTTGATCTGGTTCGGGTCGCGAAGGGACCCGGCTCCGGCTGCGTACAAGGCAGGAAAGTCGCCCCGCAATGTCGCTTCCCGGCAACGGCGCAGGGAGGTCGGCCATGTCACTTTCAGCGACTGCGCGTACAGGACGAGGCGAAGAGTTTGCGGGGGCTAAGGGTTGCATCGCGGATCGCGGCCGTCCTGGCCGCGGCGCTTGGCGTCAGCGCCTGCGCCAACGGCTGGGCGCGGCCGCCGCTCGGCGTCGGGTCGCCGAGCCGATGGGAGGATACGCGCGCCGACAGGCCGGTATGGCCGCAAAGGGACTGGTGGCGCGCTTTCGGGTCCAGCGAGCTGTCGACGCTCGTCGCCGAGGCCGAGCGCTCCAATCAGGACATCGGCGCCGCCAAGGCGCGGATCGAACAGGCTGACGCGCAGGTGCGGATCAACGGCGCTGCGCTCATTCCGCTGATCCAGGGCTCCGGCGAGGCGAGCGCGCAGAAATCGCCCGGAACGCCGGTCGTGGGCGGGTTCCAGTCGGCGCTCTCGGCGAGCTACGAGCTCGACTTCTGGGGCAAGAACCGCGCGACGCTGCGTTCCGCCCAGGCCTCGGCGCTGTCCGCCCGCTACGCGGAGGAAGTCGTCGCCCTGAGCGTGGTGGCGAGCGTGGCCAACACCTATTTCGCCCTGATGTCCGCGCAGGAGCGGCTCGCCATCGCGCACAGCAACGTCAAGAGCGCGCAGACCATTCTCGATGCGATCCAGGGACGCCTCGACGTCGGGACGGCGAACGCCCTCGACCGCGCGCAGCAGCGCGCCGTGCTCGACCAGCAGCGCGCCACGATTCCGCCGATCGAGCAGGAGATCCGCACCAACCAGACTGCGCTCGCGCTGCTGCTCGGCCGCCCCCCGATCCTGCTGCCGGTCAAGGGCGGCCGCCTCGCCAGCCTGAAATCGCCGCGCGTCGCGCCGGGGCTTCCGTCCGAGCTCCTGTTGCGCCGTCCGGACGTGCGGGAGGCCGAGGCCAATCTCGCGGCGACCGACGCCAACGTGACGGCCGCGCGAGCGGCCTTCCTGCCGTCGATCGACCTGACGGCGCAGGGCGGCTTCGAGAGCGCCGCGCTTCGCAGCCTGTTCAGTTCGCAGTCCGCATTCTACTCGCTCGCCGCAGGGCTCACCCAGCCGATCCTCGACCCGACGCTGCCGGGCGACCTCGACCTCGCCAAGGGCCAGTATCGCGAGAACCTCTACGCCTACCGGAAGGCGGCGATCCAATCCTTCGTCGACGTGGAGAACGCGCTGATCACGGTGCGGAAGTCGGCGGAGCAGCAGCGCCTGCAGGAGGCCGCCGTCAAGAGCGCGCGGGAGGCCTATGACATCGCTCAGGTGCAGATGCGGGAAGGCACGATCGACATCGTGACGGTGCTGAACACCCAGCAGACGCTGTTCTCGACCCAGCAGAACCTCGCCGAGGCGCGGCTCGCGCGCTACCAGGCGATCGTCCAGATGTTCCAGGCGTTCGGCGGCGGCTGGGCGGCGTCCGGACAGCGCCCAGGGGGCGCGCCGTTGCCCGAAGCGGCGCTGATGAAATGAAGCGCCTGATCGTCCTTCTCCTTGTGGTCGCCGCCGGCGTCGCGGCGTGGCGGTTCTGGCCGCCGCCATTCTGGCCTTCCGCGCTGCAGTCAGCCTCGGACGAGGGCGGCCCGTCGCAGCGCCAGCAGTCGCGTCGGGCGGGGCGCAGAGGCGGCTTCTCGGATCAACCGGTTCCCGTCGTCGCCTCCGAGGCCAAGCGGCAGGACGTGCCGGTCTTCCTGGAGGGGGTCGGAACGTTTCAGGCGCTCAACACCGTGACCGTGCGGCCGCAGGTCGAAGGCACGCTGGTGGAGGTCGCCTTCCGCGAAGGACAGGACGTGAAGGCGGGCGACGTGCTGGCGCGCATCGACCCCGCAACCTATCAGGCGCAGTACGATCAGGCCGTCGCCCAGAAGGCGCAGTATGAGGCGCAGCTCGCCAATGCGCGCACCGATCTCGAGCGCTACCAGAGGCTCGCCAAGAACGATTACGGCTCGCAGCAGCAGGCCGCGACGCAGAAGGCGACTGTCGGACAGCTGGAGGCGCAGGTCCGCTATTACGGGGCGTTGATCGACCAGGCCAAGACGACGCTCGACCGCACTATCGTTCGTGCGCCGATCACCGGACGCACCGGCGTACGCGGCGTCGATCAGGGAAACTACGTGACGGTCGGCGACACGACCGGCATCGTGACGATCACGCAGATTCAGCCGATCGCCGCCCTGTTCACGCTGCCGCAGCAGAACATTGCGGCGGTCACCAAGGCGATGACGCGCGGGCCGGTGACGGTCGAGGCCCTGGGGGCGGACGGCGAGACCGCGCTCGACCGCGGAAAGCTCGACGTCATCGACAACCAGGTCGACCAGACGACCGGCACCGTGAAGCTCAAGGCGACGTTCCCGAACGCCGAGCTCTCCCTCTGGCCGGGTCAGTTCACCAATGTCCGAGTGGCGGTGGACATGCTGAAAGACGTCGTCACCGCGCCGGGCGCAGCCGTACAGCAGGGGCCGGACGGCCCCTTCGTCTACGTGGTCAAGGACGACTCGACCGTGGCTCAGCGCGCCGTCGGGATCACGCGGCAGGACGCCGAACTCGCCGTGATCGGCTCGGGGCTCGAAGCCGGCGACAAGATCGTCACGACTGGCTTCACGCGGCTCAGGGACGGTCAGAAGGTCGAGGTCGGTTCGCCCGGCGGCGCCGAGCCTGGCGATGCCCCGTCAACGGACGCCAGGCCTGCAGGCAGGCGCCGGGGCGAAGCGCCCGACCGCCGCGCCGAGGGCGACGCTGCGCCCGAGAAGTGACGGGGCGCGCGCAATGAGCATATCAGCGCCCTTCATCGCGCGACCCGTCGCGACGACGCTGCTCGCCTTCGCGGCGCTTCTGGCGGGCGTGCTCGGCTATCTGCAGCTGCCGGTTTCGTCGCTGCCGCAGGTCGACTTCCCGACGATCCAGGTGACCACCCGGCTGCCGGGCGCAAACCCGCAGACGATGGCTTCGCTCGTCACGGCGCCGCTGGAACGGCAGCTTGGGCAGATCCCGTCGCTCGACGCCATGACCTCGACGAGTTCCTTCGGGCTCAGCCGCATCACGCTGCGGTTCGATCTCGACCGCGACGTCGACGGCGCGGCGCAGGACGTGCAGGCGGCGATCAACGCCGCCAACTCCACGCTGCCGAACAACCTGCCCTACCCGCCGGTATTCTCGAAGGTGAACCCCGCGAACACGCCGGTCCTGACGGTCGCGCTGACGTCCGACACGGTCCCGATCCGCGACGTCTCGGACCTTGCCGACACGCTGGTCGCGCAGCGGCTTGCTGAGGTCGCCGGCGTCGGGCGGGTGAGCGTCGGCGGCGGCGTGAAGCCCGCCGTCCGCGTTCAGGCCGACGTGCGCCGGCTTGCGGCCTACGGGCTGAGCCTCGAGACGCTGCGGACCGCGATCGCCGGCGCGAGCGTCGCCGGACCCAAGGGCTCGATCGACGGCCAGCGGCAGTCGTTCACGATCTCGGCCAACGACCAGATCGGAACCGCGCAGGCCTACTCCGACGTCGTGATCGCGACCAGCAACGGCGTTCCCGTGAAGCTGCGCGACGTCGCCGACGTGGTCGACGGGCTCGAGGACAATCAGGTCGCGGCGAGCTTCCAGGGCAGGCCGGCAATCGTCATCGACGTGCTTCGCCAGCCGGGCGCCAACACGGTCGCGACCGTCGAGGCGCTCCGCCGGCAGCTGCCGGAGATCCAGCGCGCCATGCCGGCCGGCGTGCGGCTGGCGGTGGTCGACGACCGCACCGACACGATCAAGGCCTCGCTGCACGAGGTGCAGTTCACGCTCGCGCTTTCCGTCGGGCTCGTAGTGCTGGTCGTCCTACTGTTTCTGCGCACCTTCCGCGCGACCCTGATCGCCGGCGTGGCTCTGCCGCTGTCGCTGATCGCGACCTTCGCGGTGATGTGGGCCTTCGGCTACAGCGTCGACAACCTGTCGCTGATGGCGCTCGTCGTCGGCGCGGGCTTCATCGTCGACGACGCAATCGTCATGATCGAGAACGTCTCGCGACACATCGAGGAGGGCGCGCCGCCCCTCAAGGCGGCGTATGACGGCGCGCGCGAGATCGGCTTCACGATCGTCTCGCTCACCGCCTCGTTGGTCGCGGTGTTCATCCCGCTGCTGTTCATGAGCGGCCTCATCGGGCGCGTGTTCCGCGAGTTTGCCGCGACGCTGACGATCGCCGTCATCGTCTCGATGGTGATCTCGCTCACCCTGACGCCGATGATGTGCGGCCAGCTGCTGCGCGCTCCCAAAGCCTCGAAGTCGCGGCTGGGCGCCGCGGCGGAGCGGGCGACGACCCGCTTCATCGAGGGCTACCGGCGCTCGCTGCGCGTGGTCATCCGGCATCAGGCGCTGATGCTGCTGCTGACGCTGGCGACCCTCGCCGCCACCGCCTGGCTCTACGTCGCCGCGCCCAAAGGCTTCCTGCCTGAGGAGGATTCAGGCCTGATCACCGCCACCATGGAAGCGGAGCAGGACGTCTCCTTCGGCGAGCTGCAGCGGCGGGACGCGAGCCTCGTGTCGCTCATCCGGAAGGACCCGGCCGTCCAGAACGTGGTCTCGGTGCTCGGCGTCAGCGATCAGACCACGACGCCGAACGCGGGACGGCTTTCGATCGTGCTGAAGCCTCATGCCGAGCGCGGTGATTCAGCCCCCGAGGTCATCGCGCGGCTGGAGCGCTCGGCCGCCACGATCCCGGGCCTCTCGGTGGTCTTCCAGTCGGCGCAGGACCTGCAGATCTCGACCCGCGCCTCGCGCGCCCGCTACCAGTACACGCTCACCGATTCCGACGCCGCCGAGCTCGCCCGCTCGGCCGCTCATCTGGTCGAGCGACTTCAGGCCTCGCCCGCTTTGCGCAATGTCGGCTCCGACGCTCGGCCGGGCGGACTGCAGGCGCGCGTGACGGTCGACCGCACCACCGCCGGCCGGCTCGGCGTCACCATGCAATCGATCGCCGACGCGCTCTACGACGCCTATGGGCAGCGGCAGATCTCGACGATCTACGGTCAGGCCAACCAATACCGCGTGGTCCTCGAAGCCGCGCCCGACCAGGCCAAGGATCCCGCATCGCTGAAGAGCCTCTACGTGTCATCGTCCGGCGGGCAGCCCGTGCCGCTCTCGGCCGTGGCGGACATCGCGATCGAGCCGGCGGCCCTGGTCGTCACCAATGAGGAACAGTTTCCGGCGGTCACGATCTCCTTCGACCTCGCCGGAGAATCGTCGCTCAGCGACGCCGTCGAGGTGATCAGGCAGGCGGAGGCGGACATCGCGCTGCCGGCGACGGCGGTCGGGAGCTTCTCGGGCGACGCGGCCGAATTCGCACAGTCGCTCGCGGGCCAGCCCTGGCTGGTGCTCGCGGCGGTCGTCGCGATCTACATCGTCCTCGGCGTGCTCTACGAGAGCTTCATCCATCCGCTCACGATCCTCTCCACCCTGCCCTCCGCGGGCGTCGGCGCGCTGATCGCGCTGGAGCTGTTCGGGCTGGAGCTGTCGATCGTCGCCCTGATCGGCGTCATCCTGCTGATGGGCATCGTGAAGAAGAACGCGATCATGATGATCGACTTCGCGCTCGACGCCGAGCGGGAGCGCGGGCTCTCGCCGGAGGAGTCGATCGTGGAAGCGGCCGCGCTGCGGTTCCGCCCGATCATGATGACGACGCTCGCCGCCCTGCTGGGGGCGCTTCCGCTGGCGCTCGCCACCGGTCCCGGGGCCGAGCTCAGGACGCCGCTCGGCGTGACCATCATCGGCGGCCTGCTGCTGAGCCAACTCCTGACGCTCTACACGACGCCGGTCGTCTATCTGGCGATGGAGCGGGTCCGCCTCGCCTTCGTCGGGCGGCCGGCGCAGCATCGCGTGGAGCCGGCGGAGTGAACCGCGCGACGGCGTCACGGGTCCATGACGGCGGGGCCGGCTAGATGTCGATCTCCGCGCCCTTCATCCGCCGTCCCGTCGGCTCCACGCTTCTTGCGATCGGGCTTCTGCTGATCGGCTTCGCCGCCTATGTGCGGCTGCCGGTTGCGAGCGTGCCGAACGTCGAGTTCCCGGCGATCTTCGTTCAGGCGAGCCGGCCAGGGGCCGACCCGAGCGTTATGGCCGCGACCGTCGCGGCGCCGCTGGAGCGCGCGCTCGGCGCGATCGCCGGGGTCAGCGAGCTGACCTCGACCTCGGCGCTCGGCTCGACCCGGATCGCGGTGATTTTCGACCTCGACCGCAACATCGACGACGCCGCGCGGGACGTGCAGGCGGCGCTCAATGAGGCCTCCGTCGACCTGCCGTCGGACATGCCGAACCTGCCGACCTTCCGGAAGATCAATCCTGCGGCCTCGCCGGTCCTGGTGCTGGCGCTCACCTCCGACGCGCTGCCCACGAGCCGCGTCTACGACGCAGCCGACAGCGTGCTGGTGCAGCGCCTGTCGCAGGTCGCCGGCGTCGGCGAGGTCAGCGTCGCGGGCGCCGAGCAGCCGGCCGTGCGGGTCAGGCTCGACCCGGACCGGCTGGCCGCGATGGGGCTTTCGCTGGACGACGTCCGCTCCGCGATCGACAACGCCAACGTGCTCACGCCGGTCGGCGCCCTGTCGGACGACAAGCGCCAGATGACGATCGCGCTGGACGGCGAGCTCGGCCAAGCCCCCGAGAAGTACCGCGACATCGTGGTGCGGACGTCGAACGGGGTGACGGTCCGGTTGGGCGACGTGGCCGACGTGGCGGCCGGCACGCGGAATGAACGCACCGGCGGCTGGTTCAACGGCAAGCCGGCCGTGCTGGTCAACGTCACCAAGCAGCCGGACGCCAATGTGCTCAAGACCGTCGACGGCGTGAAGGCGCTGCTGCCGAACCTGTCGCGCTGGATACCGGCCGCGATCGACGTGACGGTGCTGGTGGACCGGACCACCACCATCCGCGCGAGCGTCGAGGACATGCAGAAGACCCTGCTGCTCTCGATCGCGCTCGTGATGCTGGTTGTGCTCGCGTTCCTGAAGCGTCTCGCGCCCACCTTCGCCGCCGGCGTCACGGTGCCGCTGGCGCTCGCCGGCTCGTTCGCCGGCATGTGGGTCTTCGGGTTCTCGATCGACAACCTGTCGCTGATGGCGCTCGCCGTCGCGGTCGGCTTCGTCGTCGACGACGCCATCGTCATGATCGAGAACGCCTACCGCAACCTTGAGAAAGGCATGTCGCCGCTGGAGGCGGCGCTCGCCGGCGCCCGCGAGATCGCCTTCACGGTCGTGGCGATATCGGTGTCGCTGATCGCGGCCTTCATACCCCTGCTGTTCCTCGGCGGCATCGCCGGGCGGTTGTTCTTCGAGTTCTCGATGACGCTGGTGTTCGCGATCATCGTCTCGACGGCGGTGTCGCTCACGGTCACGCCGATGATCTGCGGCCAGCTGTTGCGGCCGGAACCGGCCGAGAGGCGGCGGGGACTCGTCGACCGTCTCGCGGACGGCTACGCGCGCAGCCTCCGCTTCGCGATCAGGGCGCCCTGGCTGATGGCGCTGCTGATGCTCGGCGCCGTGGCGTGGAGCGTTCACCTCTACGTCGCGATGCCGAAGGGCTTCCTGCCGCAGGACGACACCGGCATCGTCAACGCCTTCACCGAGGCGGCGCCGGACGTCTCCTTCGCCGCCATGGCGGAGCTTCAGAAGCGTGCGGCGGACATCATCGCCGCCGATCCCGCGGTGGAATCGGTCGCGCCTTCGGTCGGCGGCGGCCGCAGCGTGTCCAATCAGGGCCGCATCCAGATCGCGCTCAAGCCCGTCGGCGAGCGCCCGGAAGCCAATACGGTGATCGAGCGCCTGCGCAAGCCGCTCTCGGCGATCCCCGGGCTTCGGGTGTTCCTGAGCCTGCAGCAGGACATCCGCGCCGGCGGCCGGCAGGGCCGTTCGCAATACCAGTTCACGCTGTGGTCGCACGATCTCGATCTGCTGCAGGAGACCGCGCCGCGCGTCGTGGAGCGGCTTCGCCGCATCCGGACGTTGCGCGACGTGGCGACCGACCGCGAGGCGAACGGCATCGACCTCCGGCTCGACATCGACCGCGACGCCGCGTCCCGGCTGGGCGTCTCGATCGAGGCGATCGACGCCGCGCTGAACACCGCCTTCTCGCAGCGCCAGATCTCGGTCATCTACGGCCGGCGGAACCAGTACCGGGTGGTGATCGAGCTCGCGCCCGAGGAGGCCGACGACTCGTCGGACGTGCTCAAGATCCATGTTCCGACGCGTTCCGGCGCCCAGGTTCCGCTGTCGACGGTCGCCACGATGGCGCGCCGCGTCGCGCCGCTCACCGTCAACCATCAGGGCCAGTATCCCTCGATCACCATCACCTATGACGTCGCTCCTGACGCATCCGCGGGCGACGCGATGGAAGCCGTTACGCAAGCGGTCGCGAACATGCGGCTGCCGGACGGCGTGAACGCGGAGTTCGCCGGAGACGCCGCGCAGTTCGCCGCCTCCGCCTCGAGCCAGCCGATCACGATCTTGGCGGCCCTCGTGGCCATCTACCTGGTGCTCGGCGTGCTCTATGAGAGCTACGTCCACCCGCTGACGATCCTCTCGACCCTGCCGCCCGCGGGGCTCGGCGCGCTGCTCGCGCTGCAGTTCGGCGGCTACGACCTGACGCTGATCGCGCTGGTCGGGATCATCCTGCTCATTGGACTGGTGAAGAAGAACGGCATCATGCTGGTCGATTTCGCCCTGACCGCCGAACGCACGATGGGCCTTTCTCCGCGCGACTCGATCGTCGAGGCGGCGCGCGTCCGCTTCCGGCCGATCCTGATGACGACCTTCGCGGCGCTGCTGGGCGCCCTGCCCCTCGCCTTCGGCGAAGGTCCGGGCTCGGAGCTCCGGCGCCCGCTCGGGATCACCATCGTGGGCGGATTGATCGTCTCACAGGCCCTGACACTCTACACCACGCCCGCGATTTACCTGCTGCTGGACCGCCTGCGGCGGCGACGGAAACCGGCGGCGGCCGAGCTCCAGCCGGCGGAGTGACCGGAGGTCAGGTCCTGACCTTCTTCTCCTCGCCAACGCCCGCCGGCGCTTCCGCGTGCCCGCCGAACTGGCGCCGCATCGCGGAGAGCAGCCGGTCCGCGAATGAGTGGTCGACCCGGGAACGGAACCGCGCGAACAGCGCCGTCGCCAGCACGTCGACCGGCACGGCCTCCTCGATGGCGGCCTCGATCGTCCAGCGTCCTTCTCCCGAATCCGCGACCCGGCCAGCGAAGCCGTCGAGCTTCGGGTCGTCTGCGAGCGCGATGGCGGTGAGATCGAGCAGCCAGGACGACACCACGCTGCCGCGCCGCCAAAGCTCCGCGACGTCGGCGACGTCGATCTGAAAGCGCCGGTCCTCCGGGAGCTCCGGCGAGCCTCTGCTGCGCAGGATGTCGAAGCCTTCCGCGTAGGCCTGCATCAACCCGTATTCGATTCCGTTGTGGACCATCTTGACGAAGTGGCCGGCGCCGACCGGCCCGCAGCGCATATAGCCCTGCTCCACCCGAGGATCCCGGCCCTCGCGTCCCGGCGTGGGCGGGATCTCTCCCCGACCGGGCGCCAGCGTCGCGAACACCGGATCCAGGCGGCGTACGACCTCCTCGTCGCCGCCGATCATCAGGCAGTAGCCGCGCTCGCGCCCCCAAACGCCGCCCGACGTGCCGGCGTCGATGAAGAGGATTTTCTTCTCGGCCAACTCAGCCGCTCGCCGGATGTCGTCCTTGTAGAAGGAGTTTCCGCCGTCGATCACGACGTCGCCCGGCGACAACGCCTCGCTGAGCGCAGCGATCGCGTCGCCCGTAATCTTGCCCTCGGGCAGCATCACCCAGACCGCCCTCGGGGCCGGCAGAGCCGCGACCAGTTCCGCGATCGAACCCGCCGCGGTCGCGCCATGCTCGGCCAGCTCCGCCACTGCCTGCGGATTGACGTCGAACACCGCGCAGCGGTGGCCGCCCTCCATCAGGCGGCGCGCGATGTTGCCGCCCATGCGGCCGAGGCCGATCACTCCGATGTGCATGAGATCCTCGCATCTCGGGAGAGCGCTGGCGCGCGACGCTCGTTCAGATATGACCTCGCCGCCGCCTGTCGACCCGCATCCTCGCAACGCCGGCTTTCGTGCGGCCGGCGCATTAATCGTGAACCTGTATTGACGGAACCGCGTAGAACGGGCGTGATCCTAAAAAGCCCCTAAGAGGCTGCGTGAGGAGCGTGGGAGAGTCATGCGGATCGGCCAGTCTTCCGGAGCGTCCCGACGGCGCTCTGTCCGTTTCCGGCGCACCCGGTCCTCATGACCCTTCAGGAGAAAACGGTCGCGGCTGTTAGGGAAACGGCCGACGCGGCGCTGCGCGATCAGGTCGTCGCTCTTCGGAGCGGACTTGAAGAAGGCCTGATCGGCGTTTCCGGGCTGATCGAGCGGCTTCTGATCGGCCTGCTCACCGGCGGCCATGTGCTGGTGGAAGGCGCGCCGGGCCTCGCCAAGACGCGCGCCGTAAAGCGTTTGTCGTCCGGGCTCGAAGGGTCTTTCGCGCGCATCCAGTGCACGCCCGACCTGATGCCGGCGGACCTGACCGGAACCACGGTCTGGCGCCCCGATCAGGGCCGATTCGAGTTCCTGCAGGGACCGATCTTCCACTCGCTGGTGCTGGTGGACGAGATCAACCGCGCGCCGCCGAAGGTGCAGTCGGCTCTGCTCGAGGCGATGGCCGAGCGGCAGGTGACAGCCGGATCGAGCACTTACGCCCTCCCCGACCCGTTCATGGTCGTCGCGACCCAGAACCCGATCGAGCACGAAGGCACCTTTCCGCTGCCCGAAGCCCAGCTCGACCGCTTCCTGCTGCATGTGGTGGTCGGTCTGCCGGACGCGGCCTCGGAACGGCGCATCCTCGATCTCGTGGAGCGCGAGGCGACCGGCCACGAACAGCCGCTCGGCGTCCGCCTGACGGCCGACGAGGTCCGGCGCGCGCGCCGCGACGTCGCGAATGTCCATCTCGCCCCCGCAATCAAGGACTACATCGTCCGCATCGTGGCCGCGACGCGGGAGCCCGACACCGTGCCGGAGGTCCGGCGGGCGATCGAATATCCGGTGTCGCCGCGCGGCACGCTCTCGCTCGCGGCCGCCGCCAAGGCGCGCGCCTATCTCGACGGGCGCGACCACGTCACGCCGGACGACGTGGCCGGCCTCGCCGAGGACACGCTCGCTCACCGGCTGGTGCTGACCTGGCGCGCCGCCGCCGACGGAAGGACGGCGCGCGACCTGGTCGCGCCGCTGCTCGACCAGGTGCGGCCGCTCTAGGAAGGCGTCGTGGAGGGCATCCCGGTCCCGGGCGTCGATGTGGACGCCGCCGCGCTTCTGGGGCTGCGCCATCTCGCGCGCGGCGCCCCGTCCTCGTCGTCGCGCCGGCTCGCGGCCCGGCCCGGCGGCATCGTGACCCGGCGGCGGGGGCGCGGCAGCGAACTCGACGACGTGCGCCCGTGGATCGACGGCGACGACATCAGGCATATCGACCGCAACGCCACGGCCCGCACCGGCGTGCTGCACACCCGCACCTTCCGCGACGAACGCGAGCGCGCCGTGCTTCTCGTGGCGGATTTCCGGCCGGCGATGCTGTTCGGCACGCGTCGCGCCTTTCGCTCAGTCGCGGCCGCCGAGGCCCTCGCGCTCGTCGGGTGGCGCGCCGCCGCCGAGGGCGGCCGGATCGGCCTCCTGGCGGCCGGCGCAGGCGAGCCGGACTTCGTCCGCCCAAAGGGCGGCGAGCGGGCGATGAACGGCGTTATCGGGGTCATGGCGCGCGCCCACGCCGAGGCGCTCGGCGCGCCCGACCAAGCCGATCCGCCGCTGGCGGACGCGCTCGAGATCGCCGTCGGCGCGCTGCCGCGCGGCGGACACCTGATCCTCGCCAGCGGGCTCGACGAGCCCGGGCTGCGGTTCGACGAGGTCATCCGAGCCGCGGCGACGCGGGTCTCGATCGCCGTTCTGCTGGTGACCGACGCTTTCGAGCGCGACGCGCCGCGCGGGGCCTATGCGTTCCTGGCGCGCGACGGCCGCAGCGGTTGGCTTTCGGGGCGGCGCGGCGGCGACGCGCACGCCGACTTCCGGCGCGAGCGCCTGATGGGGCTTGGCGTGCCGGTGATCCCGATCGACGCCGCCGCGGGACCCGAGCGCGTGGCGCCTCTGCTGGAGCGGCTCGATGCCGTCCAGTGACCCCCTCGCCGGCATGCGCGGCTTGCACCTTCCGGAGCAGCCGGGGTCATTCTGGTCCGACGTCGGGCTGGCGGCCGCGATCGGGCTTCTGGCCGCGCTTGCGGTCGCGATCGCAGTCCGGCTGCTGTTCCGGCCGAAGCAGTCGCTGCGCGCGTCGGCCCTCGCGGCGCTCGAGGCCGCAAAGGACCTGCCCCCGCCGGACCGGCGGGTGGCGCAGGCCGCCGTGCTGCGCCGCGTCGTGAGGACGATCGACGGAGACGAAGCGGCGCGGCGCGAGGGCCTCGCCTGGGGCGAGACGCTCGACCGCGTCTTCGGCGCCGACTTCTTCACCGCCGGGCCCGGACGGGTCTTCGCGACCGGCCTCTACGCCCCCACAGCCGCCACGACGGGAGACGACGCTGAGATGGACCGCCGGCTCGAGGCGCTTCTCGCCGGTCTCCGGCGCTGACGCATGTGGCAGTTCGCGACGCCGCTGCTGTTTCTCCTGCTGCCGCTTCCGCTGCTGATCCGCCGCTTCCTGCCTACCGAGGGAAGAGTGGGCGGCGCGCTGAAGGTCCCGGGCACCGTCGCGGGCTCGCATGGCGAGGCGGATGCGTCCGCGGTCGCCTCGCCCGGCAAGGCGGTATTCGCCTGGATCGCCTGGATCGCGCTCGTCACGGCGCTCGCAGGTCCCCAGGTCGTGCTGCCGGCTCAGGCGTTGCCGACCACCGGACGCGACCTGGTCATGGCGCTTGACCTCTCCGGCAGCATGGAGCGCACCGATTTCGCGCTCGACGGCGCCACGGTGCGACGTCTGGACGTGGTCAAGACGCTCGGCGCCAAGTTCATCCGCGGAAGGGCCGGCGACCGCGTCGGCGTCGTCGCCTATGCGGATCGCGCCGCGGTCGTGTCTCCGCCGAGCTATGACGTCGAGGCCGTGGCGCGATCGCTGGACGGCTTCGTCATCGGCCTCGTGGGGCGCTCGACGGCGATCGGCGACGGACTTGGCCTGGCGTTGCGGCGGCTTGCGTCCACCGACGCGAAATCACGCGTCGTGGTGCTGCTCTCGGACGGCGTCAACAACGCCGGAAACTCCGCCCCGAAGGACGTCGCGCGGCTCGCCGGCGAGATGAACGTCCGCGTCTACACCATCGCGATGGGGCCGCGGGCGCTCGGCGAGACCGACTACAATCCGGACGTGGTCGACGTCGAAACCCTGAAAGACATCGCCTCCGCCAGCGGCGGCCGAACCTTCCGGGTGAAAACCAGCGAAGACCTCCAGGCGGCGATCAAGGCGATCGACGAAATCGAGCCGACGCGCTCGATCGCGCCGCCGGCGCCGATCTGGCGGGAGCTCTGGCCCTGGCCCGCCGCCCTCGCCTTTCTGGCCTCGGCCGCGACGGTGCTGGTCCGGAGGCGGCGCGGATGATCGAGCTCTTCGGTCTTGCTCTGCTGCGGCCGTGGTGGATTCTGGGGCTGCCTGTCGCCGGACTTGCGATGTTCGCCGCCATGCGCCGCGCCGGCGGAGTCGGCGACTGGCGCAGAGCCGTCGATCCGCATCTGCTCGACGCGCTCGCCCGGCGCGGCGCCGTAGTGGCCGGCAAGGGCGGCGGCGCCGCCTTCGCCGCGGCAGGCTCCGCGCTGATCGCGCTTGCGCTGATCGGGCCGGCCGTCGAGCGCAACCAGACGACGAGCTTCCGCAACCTCGACACCATCGTCGTCGCGCTCGACCTGTCGCGCTCGGTGGCCGAGAGCCCGCAGTTTCGCGACGCCAAGATCGCCGCTCTGGCGGCCGCGGAAGCCGGAGGCTCGCGGCAGGTCGCCGTGATCGCCTTCGCAGGCGACGCCTATCTGGTGAGTCCGCCCACCACCGACCGCAAGGGGCTCGAGACCACCCTGTTCTCGCTCGACGGCGGCGCCGTGCCTGACCTCGGGAGCGCCCCCACGCGCGCGCTCGCTCTCGCGCGGAAGACGCTCACCGACGGTGAAGTCGTGTCTGGCGACGTGATCCTCATCACCGACGGCGGCGGCATCGATGAAGGCGCGCGGAACGAAGCCCGCGCCCTGTCCGACGAGGGCCACGCGCTCCACACGCTTTACGTCGCCCCCAAGGAGCCGCCCGCCTCTCCGCCGGGGCCGAAGCCGACCGGCCGACCGGAGCTCGACGCGCTCGCCGCGATCGGCGGAGGCGGCGCCGCCGACATCGAGACGCCGGGCGCGGTGGAGGAGCGGCTCGCCCGAGGCGCGGCGCAAAGGCTCGGCCCGGGCGCCTACGCCTCGCTTGTCTGGTATGATTTCGGACGCTGGCTGCTCTTCGCGGCCGCCTTCCCGCTGCTCATGCTGTTCCGCAGAGGCGCATGACCCTCATGGCGAAACCGGTCGCGGCCGCCCTGGCCATCCTGATGACAGGCTTCGTTCTCGCGGGCGCGCCGGCCGCCGCGCAGGACCGCACGATCTTCGACGACGTCAAACTGGAGGTCTTGCCTGAGACCCACGGCGTCGATCCGTATCCGAACGAGCTCATCCTCGTGCGCATCCGCGGCACCTATCGTCCCAAGATCAAGATCCAGCACCTGCTGCAGCCGTCGCTGACGGATTTCGGCTGGATGCACCTCACCAAGGACAAGGCGTTCGAGACGACCTTCGGCGGCTTCTCGGCGAACGGATATGAGCGGGTGATCGCGGTCTTCGCCGAAAAGAGCGGCCCGCTCACAATCGGCAGTTTCACGCACAAGCTGAGCGTCGTCGACGGCGTCGGCAGCCGCGAGCTGGAGGTGAAGTCCGCGCCCGTCACGATCAACATCGCGAAATGGACCGGAGCCGGCGGCCCCTCTGATCCCAATGTCTGGTGGCTTCCCGCGAGTGAGGTTCGGGTCACCGACGAGTGGGCGTCCGATCCGAACCACGTGCCGCGCGGGGAGACGACCCGTCGCACAGTCACCATCGAGGCCGTGGGCGTGACGGCCGAGCAGCTTCCTCCGCCGCCGGTGATGCGCTCGCCCGGCGTGATCAGCTTCCGCGGCCCGACCGAACGCGACACCAAGATCACCGAAAACGGACCGATCGCGCGTGCGGTCTACCGTTGGGACATGCGGCCGACGACCGCCGCTCCGGCGATCGTGGAGCCGGTGCAAATCCCGTGGTTCGACACGGTCTCTCGGACCATGCGGACCGCTACGATCCCGGCGCAGCGCATGGCGTGGGCGGCGGCCGCGTCATCGGCGGCCGCGGCGGCCGAGCCTGAGCGCCCCGCGATGGCGGCCACCCTGGCGGCCGGTGTGATCGCCTTCATAGCCGGGGCGGCGCTGCTGCTCGCCGGCGGAAGCCGACGCTCGCTCTGGGCTGGTTTGCCGCCGCGGGCGCTGTGGAAGCTTAAGGCGGCCGCCCGGCGCGCCGACGCGGCGGAGACGCGCGCGGCGATCTCCGAGCTTGCGCGCGCCGAGCCGGAGCGCTCCGCCGCCTGGTCAGGCCGGAGCGACGTCCGGGCGGCGATCGCCGAGCTCGACCGCCACCTCTACGACAACAAGGCCGCCCCGCCGCCTGACCTGAGGCGGCTCGCCCGGACGGTCGTCGCGGCCCGCCGCTCGGCTGCAGCCGGACGAGAGGCGGCTCGGTCCGGCCTCGCGCCGCTCGACGGCCCGATGCCGGCCAAAGGTCAGACGCGGTCGGTCTTCGCCCGCATGGCGTCGACGCTCCAGGGGCCGGGGCCCGCGAACACCAGATAGAGGAAGATGAAGCAGAACAGGATCGCCGCGTCGCCGCCGTTGAGCGCCGGGTAGAAGCTCTTCGGGGCGTGGGCCATGAAGTAGGCCACCGCCATCTGACCTGATAGCAGAAAGGCGACCGGACGGGTGAAGAGGCCGATCGCCAACAGGAACCCGCCGAACATCTCGAGCACGCCGGCGGTGGCGGACAGCGCGGTCAGCGGGTTCGGATAGGCCGCCGGGAACCCTATGAGCTTCATCGTTCCATGCGCGATGAACAGCAGCGCGGCCATAATCCGTAGAATGCTGAGAACATGCGGCGCCCAGCGGGTCAGTGCGGCAGGTGACATCGGCGATCCTTCACGGCGTAGAACGGATCGTCAGCTTGCGACGCCGGAACCGGAATGGCGAGGCGCCCGCATGATCACTTTGCCGATTTCTGAAGCCGCCGCGGCCGGACGCTGAGAGACCCCTCGTGGCGGTTAGCCTGCGGCGGCGAGCTGCGGCTGCTCCGCGAGCTCGTCCGGGAAGGTCGGGTAGACGCCGAAGGAACGCCCCATCTGTTTGGCGAGCCCCAGAACGGCGTCGATGAAGGGCGTCTCCACCTGGACGAGCTGCCCCATCTCCTGAACCGCGGAGAGCAGCGCGTCGAGCTCGATCGGCTTGCCGGCTTCCAGATCCTGCAGCATCGAGGTGCGGTGGGCGCCGACGCGTGCGGCGCCGTCGATGCGCCGGTCGACGTCGACCTTGAAGGTCGCGCCAAGCTTTTCGCCGATCTGCTGCGCCTCGAGCATCATCCTCCTGGCGAGGGAGCGTGTGCCCGGATCGGTGGCGACGACATCGAGCGTCGCGCGGGTCAGCGCCGAGATCGGGTTGAAGCAGAGATTGCCCCAGAGCTTCAGCCAGATGTCGTCGCGGATGTCGTCATAGTAACGCGCCTTGAGACCGCTCGCCTGAAGGGCGTCGCCGAACGCCTTCAGCCGGTCCGTCTTGGCGCGGTTGGGCTCGCCAAGCCCGAACGCGTCGCCATAGGTGTGCTTGATGACCCCCGGCTCGATGATTTCCGTCGCCGGATAGACGGTCGCGCCGATCACGCGCTGCGGGCCGATCGCGTTCCACTGCCTGTCGCCCGGGTCGACGGTCTTCAGCCGGAGGTCCGCGTAAGGGCCCTCGAGGCCGTGGAAATACCACCACGGCACGCCGTTCTGCGCGGTCACCACGGCGGTGTTCGGGCCCAGCAGCGGCCTGAGATCCTCGGCGGACTCCCACGCCTGATGGGATTTGAGGCCGATGATGACGAAGTCCTGCGGCCCGAGCTCCGCGGCGTTGCGGGTCGCCGGCATGGCGGCGACTTTCTCTTCGCCGTCGATGATCAGCTTCAGGCCGCGTTCCTGAATGGCCGCCAGATGCGGCCCGCGCGCGACCAGCGAGACGTCGATGCCGGCCTGCTTCATCAGCACGGCCATGTAGCCGCCGATGGCGCCGGCGCCGTAGATGCAGATTTTCATGGCCTTCCCCCGTCGTCCTTACTCGGCGGGCGGCCTGCGCCCCGGTGTTCTTCTTGAAGAGATCGCGCGCGATCCGGCGCAGCCGGCTTCGCGTCCTACCGGGCTCTGGAAAGCGCCTCGGCGATCGTTCGGCCGACGAGATGCGCGCTCCCCGCGATGCGCGCGCCGGCCCGCTCCAGCGCGGCGGCCTTTGCGGACGCGTCGCCGGTCGCGGCCGATGTCAGCGCGCCGGCGTGGCCCATGCGGCGCTCACGCGGCGCGTGGGTCCCGACGATCAGCGCGACGACCGGCTTTGCGGGCTTCGCCTCCGCCATGTAGTCGGCGACCTCCTGCTCCTCGAAACCGCCGATCTCGCCGATCAGGACCACGCCCTTGGTCTCGTCGTCGGCCAGAAACAGTTCGAGGCAATCGCGCATCGACATCCCGTGCACCGGATCGCCGCCGACACCGACAGTAGTGGACTGGCCAAGGCCAGCTTCCGTGACCTGAGCCACCACCTCGCTGGTGAGCGAGGCTGAGCGAGAGACGATCCCGACGCCGCCAGGCCGCTCCGATCCCGTCGCCATGACGCCGAGCTTGCAGATCCCCGGAGCCAGAACGCCTTGCGAATTGGCGCCGACCAACCGGGAGCCGGCCCCCTTGAGGGCGTCCCGCACCCGGATCATGTCGAGCACCGGCACCCGCTCGGTGACCGCGACGATCAGCGGGATTTCGGCCTCGATCGCCTCGATCATCGCCGCCGCCGCATTGGCGGGCGGCACGAAGACGATGCTGGCGTTCGCCCCGGTCGCCGCCTTGGCCTCCGCGACGCGATCATAGACCGGCAGGCCGATATGCGTGCGGCCGCCTTTGCCGGGCGTGACGCCGGCGACCACCTGCGTGCCGTACTCGATCATCTGCGCGACGTGATGGGTGCCGGCCCAGCCGGTCATTCCCTGGCACAGCACGCGCGTGTCGCGGTCGAGCAGAATCGCCATGTCAGGCCCTTCCCGCTGCGACCGCGACGGCGCGCTCGGCGGCCGCGCCCATGTCGGGCGCCTCGATGACGTGACAGCCGAAATTCGCCAGCCGGTAGCGGCCGAGATCGGCGTTGAGGCCCGCCAGCCGGACCACGATCGGCAGCTTGCGGCCGGACTTGCGCAGCGCGATGCCGAGACCCTCGGCGATCGTGTCGCAAGACTGCATGCCGCCGCCATGCACGTTGATCAGCAGGGTGCGTATCTTCGGGTTGTCGAGCAGCAGCGCGAAGCCGTGCGCGATGTCGAGGCTGCGCGCGGTGGTGCGGATGTCCATGAAGTTGGCGGGCCGGCCGCCGGCGCGATGCACCATGTCGAGCGTCGCGAGCCCAAGCCCGGCGCCGTTCGACACGAGCCCGATGTCGCCGTCGAGCTGGACGAAATTCAGCTGGTTGCGGTGCGCGCTCAGCTTCAGCCGTTCGGCCTCGGCTTCGTCGCGCAGCGACGCGAGCTCGGGATGGCGGAACAGCGCGTTGTCGTCGAGCGTCATCTTGACGTCGATCGCCTTGAGCTCGCCGGACGCCGTCACCGCAAGCGGATTGATCTCGATGAGGCTGGCGTCGAGTTCGACAAACGCGCGCCGCAGTCCCTCGACGAGGTCGCAGCCGGCTTCGTTGGTCGGGCCTTCGAGCCCGAGCCGGGCGAGAAACCCGGAGAGTTCAGAGCGATCTGCAGGACGGGCGATCGGCAGGCTCAACCGCTCGCAGCGCAGTTCGCCCTTGCGCTCGCGCTCCTCGATTCCTTCGCCGCCCTCCGGACTGCCGAGCACGACGAGACCGGCGGTCCTGAGATCGATCAACAGCGTCAAATAGAGCTGCCGGGCGATCGCGACGCCCTCTTCCACATAGACGCGGCGGACGATCAGGCCGTCGTCTTCGGTCTGCGCGGTCGCGAGGCGCTGCCCGAGCATGGCGGCGGCTGCGGAGCGCACCGTCGCCGGCCCGTGCGCCATACGCACGCCGCCAGCCTGCAGCCGGTCGCCGGCGAGCACCTGCGCCTTGACCGCGACAGGGCTGACCGCGAGATCGCGCGCGATCGCCTCCGCCTCGTCAGGTGTGAAGGCGACAGCGCCCCGCGGCGTGGGCAGTCCATAGTCGGCGAGCAGCCGCTTCGCCTGGAATTCATGCAGTCGCATGGCGCGACGGGTCCCTCTGTCGGGCGCAGGTGCGGCGGTCTTTGGTATACCTGACGGCGCCGAGCGCCAATTCGCCCAAGGGCTGACGCAGGCGCCGCGCGTTCAGTCGAAGATGTCGCCGTGCTCCTCGACATAGCTGGCGAGGCCGAGCGTGTGATCCCGCGAGCGGCGCTCCGCGCCCTCCACGTCGCGGCGCTCGAGCGCCTCGATGATCGCGAGATGGTCGTCCATCGAGCGCGTGGCGCGGTCGTCGCGGCCGATCGTGATCTGGCGGATGCCGCGGACATGCATGAGGATGTTCGAGGTGATCTCGAGCAGCGCGTGCGAGCCGCTGAGCTTGATCAGCGTCTGGTGGAACTGGATGTTGGCGGCGGAGTACTCGCTGAGATAGTCCGCCGGCCTGTGGCTCTCGTTGAAGCCCTCGAACAGCTTCCGGAGTTTGCCGATCTCGACGTCGCTCGCCCTCTGGGCGGCGAGACGGGCGGCCATGCTCTCCAGGGCGGCCCACGCCTCGATCATCTCCGTGACCTCGCGCCGAGTCTTCTTCAGCACCATGATGCCGCGGCGCGGCATCGACTTCACGAAGCCCTCCTGCTCCAGCATCGCGATCGCCTCGCGCACCGGCGTCCGACTGACGCCGAGCCGCTCCGAAAGCTGGCGCTCGTCAAGCCATGTCGGCTCGTCGGAGGAGTAGATGTCCATGTTGACGATCGCCTGCTTGAGCGCGGCGTAAACCCTCGTCTTGTAGGTTTCCTCCGGAGCAAAGCGCTCGAGAACGAGCTCGTCATGCGGGTCGTCCTCGACTGGCCAGCGCAACGGTGTTCTCAAGGCTCTCACTCCCCCGGGCCAAACCCGACCTTAATCTTGCATACCAGAGCCGGGCGGAGCGGCGAAGATTCATTCCGCCGCAGACTAAAGGCGGAGAGGCTCCTGCGGGCTCTCTTTTGGCCTGCCCCAGACTGCAGGGCTGACGCTCCGCGGAAGTTTTCAGAAGCAGCCCCGGCCCGATCGGGCAATGCCCCCGAGGTGGCGTCAGGGACGCCGTTGATCACGCGCGCTAATCAGACACGCCGAGATCAAAGCCCGTTCCCCCCGGACCAGGTTTGCGCCTGTTATCGACCCAAAAGGCCTCCGGCGGGGGTCGCCGGAGGCCTTGAGGACTGAAGTTCGGGCGGGCGCCCGCCCTAGGTCAGACGGCGGGCACGCTGCGCGCCGCGCCGGTCTCCTGCGACTCAAGCGCATTGGCGACGACACGCCGGCGCCAGGGCTTGAGGACGAGGATCGCGAGGAGCGAAGCGAGAATGTTCGCGCCCGCAGCCACGAGGAACACGCCGTCCCAGCTGCCGCTGGACTGCTGCAGATAGTTGGCGAACGGCACGAGCAGTGAGGCGGTGCCCTTCGCCGTGTAGAGCAGGCCGGCGTTGGTGGTCGCGAACTTCGAACCGAAAGTGTCGGTGCAGGTCGACGGGAACAGCGAGTAGATCTCGCCCCAGGCGAAGAACACCAGACCGGTCAGGATCACGAACAGCACGGGATCATGGCCGTAGAGGTACAGCAGGTAGATGCCCACGCCTTCGAAGCCGAACGCGATGAACATCGTGTTCTCGCGACCGATCTTGTCGGAGATCCAGCCGAAGAACGGACGGGTGAGGCCGTTCAGGATGCGGTCGATCGTGGCGGCGAAGGTCACGGTCGTCATGGTCAGGCCGACGAGCGTGACGCTCATCTTGTCGATGTGGAAGTCAGCCGCGATCGGCTTGAGATTGGCGGTGACCATCAGGCCGCCGGCGCCGACAGCGACGAACATCAGGTACATCAGCCAGAAGATCGGGTGCCTCAGCACCTCGGCCGGGCGGTAGTTCCGCCGAGACTGAACGATGTTGTGGCTGATGACGGGAGCCGGCGTCTGGCCGACCATCGGACCGACCAGGAAGATCGAGGCGATCAGGATGATCACCGCCTGGCCGATGCCAAAGTTGATGAAGGCCGCCTGGAAGCCGGAATTGGCGATCATCGACTGGATCGGCGCGACCGTCAGAGCCGAACCCGCGCCGAAGCCCGCCGCGGTGATGCCCGCCGCAAGGCCGCGCTTGTCGGGGAACCATTTGAGGGCGTTGCCCACGCAGGTGCCGTAGACGGCGCCGGCGCCGATGCCCGCGATCACCTGGCCGACATAGAAGCCGGTCAGGCTTGTGGCGTAGCCGTTGATGACCCAGCCGAGGCCGCACAGCACGCCGCCGAACATGACGACGGAGCGCGGTCCGTATTTGTCGACGAACCAGCCCTCAACCGGGACAAGCCAGGTCTCGAACAGAACGAACAGCGTGAACGCCCACTGGATCGCAGCGCGGTCCCAGCCGAAGGTCTTTTCGATGTCGGTGACGAAGAACGTCCAACCATATTGGAGGTTGGCGATCATGACCATGCAGAGCACGCCGACGGCGAGCTGGGTCCAGCGATAGGCGTCGCTGACCCGGGGCGCATGACCCCCAGTCTCAGGCGAAGTTATCATTTCCTACCCCTTTAAGCTTTTGCTTTTACCCGAGCGGTCGACGCCACTCTTGGCAGACATCCTGGTATGCCTAATGCCAGTTGGGCAAGAGCGAAAAGCACAGCGACACGTCTGCGACACTGCTTACAAGGTAGAAAATGGGAGGAGAGCGTTGTGAAAGTTGAAGAAAAAAAAACGCCTTTCTGAGAGGAAAAAACGCGGGACGGCGTTGAAAATGGCGGCCTGAGCCGCACCGGGCGCGAAAATCAGATGCCAGAGGCTCGATCGAGCCACTGCGGGCGTCGATCTCCGCAATCCGCGGAAGCATCCGAGAAGAGTCTGCCAGATGGAGCGCAAACCGCCGGCAGGAGCGGAATGCGCGGTGATGACTTCGGTCGGCATCAAGCTCGCCGGCCTTGGACGAAAGTCTAAGGCATCTTGGCCGCGCTGAGAGACGATCGGACCCAGCGCGCAGCCCGCGATGCGGCTCCGCTGATTTTGCAGCGCAACCGATCAGTGAAGAATCGGCGCCGCAGCGCTCGTTGACAGGGCGTTTCCTGGGATGCCAGCTTTCCTGGTTGGAGGCGCGTGAGGCCACAACACGTTTGCAGGCGCTCCCGCGAAGCCTCCATCGGAGAGCGGCGCGGAGCCCGCGGCAGCTGCATCGCCGAGCCGCCAGCCGGACTGTCGCTGCCGGAGCGGATCGACTCATCGCCAAGCGTCGCCGACCGGACGGCGACACCGACTTGGACTTAAGTATAAGGTCGCGCGGCCTTGAGGCGATCTGACGACGCTTTTCCCGCGACGCCAATTCCGCTTAAAGGCTGGCACACCAGCAAGATGGCATAGCAATCGCCCCGGGACGGGAGGAGAAGACGATATGAGCAAGGCTCTCGAAGGGGTCCGGATCTTGGACTTCACCCATGTGCAGTCGGGCCCGACCTGCACGCAGTTGCTCGCCTGGTTCGGCGCGGACGTCATCAAGGTGGAGCGCCCCGGCGCGGGCGACGCGACCCGGCAGCAGCTCCAGGACATCCCGGACGTGGACAGCCTCTATTTCACGATGCTGAACCACAATAAGCGCTCGATCACGATCGACACCAAGAGCCCCAAGGGCAAGGAAGTGCTCTGGCGGCTGGTGAAGGAGTGCGACGTCCTCGTCGAAAACTTCGCGCCCGGCGCGCTCGACCGGATGGGTTTCTCCTGGGAGAAGCTGCACGAGGCCAATCCGAGGCTGATCGTGGCCTCCGTCAAGGGGTTTGGCCCGGGTCGCTACCAGGACTGCAAGGTCTATGAGAACGTCGCCCAGTGCGCTGGCGGTTCGGCTTCCACCACCGGTTTCCGCGACAGCGTCCCGATGGTCACCGGCGCGCAGATCGGCGATTCCGGCACCGGCCTGCATCTCGCGCTCGGCATCGTGACGGCCCTCTATCACCGGACCCACTCGGGCGAAGGCCAGAAGGTGGACTGCGCCATGCAGGATGCCGTGCTGAACCTGTGCCGCGTGAAGCTCCGCGACCAGCAGCGCCTCGAGCATGGGCCGCTGCAGGAATACAGCCAGTTCGGCGAAGGCGTGCCGTTCGGCGACGCGGTCCCGCGGGCCGGCAACGATTCCGGCGGCGGGCAGCCTGGCCGCATCCTGAAGTGCAAGGGCTGGGAGCACGATCCCAACGCCTACATCTACTTCATCACTCAGGCCGCGGTGTGGGAGCCGATCTGCGACATCATCGGGGAGCCGAGCTGGAAGACCGATCCGAACTACGCCACCCCGAAGGCGCGTCTGCCGCATCTGAACGAGATCTTCACGCGCATCGAAGCGTGGACGATGAAGCACGACAAGTTCGAGGCGATGGACATCCTCAACGAGTATGACATCCCCTGCGGGCCGATCCTGTCGATGAAGGAGATCGCCGAGGACGAGGCGCTGCGGAAGAACGGCACCGTCGTCGAGGTCGATCATCCGACCCGCGGCAAGTATCTGACGGTCGGCAGCCCCATCAAGTTCTCGAACAGCCCGGTCGACGTCGTCCGCTCGCCCCTGCTCGGCGAGCACACCGAGGAAATTCTCCGCGAGGTGCTCGGCTATAGCGACAACGAGATCGCCGAAATCGAGGGTTCGGGCGCCTGCGGGCGCGTGACCAAGCTCGCGGCGGAGTAACGCTGCGATCGCATCAGTTGCAGCCCTGCCGCTCCGGCGGCAGGGCTTTTTTTGCGGCCGGGGCCGCCGGCTCAGCTACCCTCTGACGGGTAGGTCGAGACCACGAGGCTGACGCCGCACGCCCTCACCATCGCCGCAACGTCGGCCGGGACCTCTGCGCTTCGCGAAATTCTGTCTGCGGGAAGACAAACATCAGATCGAGCGTCGCCGCTCCGATGGCGCCCGACGCGATGAGCCGCCGGATCGTTTCGCCGTGACGACAGAAGAACCCCGCCACGCCGGTCCAGCCATCGTGTTCGGACACAGCATACTTGGCATAGGCGAGCCCATTGGCTCTCTGTCGCCCGTACTCGTAAAGCGGCGCTGATAAGGCGACCTTGATTTCGGCCTGGGACCGCGTGATGTCGGTCAGCCACAGCACGGCGCCGGCTGGTTCGAAAACGCTCACGCTTCAAATGCTCCGGCCGCCGTCATAGTCGCCGCTCTCGATTACCGGCGCCGAGAAATCGCGGAGAACCCGATGCGGATCGTCGTTCACGGCCAGCAGGCTTTTGGAAAAGCGGTGCTCGAGGCGCTGCTGGCGCGCGGTGAGGAGGTCGTCGCAGTCTATGTGGCGCCCGAGCAGGAGGGCCATAAGGCCGATCCGCTCAAGGAGGCGGCGCTCGCCGCGGGCCTGACGGTGCGTCAGCCCGCGTCCTACAAGGACGAAGCCGTCGTGGAGGAATTCCGGGCGCTGAAGCCTGATCTGCAGGTCATGGCCTTCGTCACGTTGTTCGTGCCGTCGGACTTCCTCAACGTCCCGACCCATGGGTCGATCCAGTACCACCCGTCCCTCCTGCCCGCCCATCGGGGCGGCTCATCGATCAATTGGCCGATCATCAAGGGCGAGGCCGAGACCGGCTTGTCGATCTTCTGGCCCGATGACGGGCTCGACACCGGCGACGTGCTTTTGCAGAAGACCACGCCGATCGGGCCGGAGGATACGCTCGGCTCGGTCTATTTTGACCGCCTGTTCCCGATGGGCGTGGAGGCGATTCTGGAGGCTGTCGATCTGGTCAAGGTCGGCAAGGCGCCGCGGATCAGGCAGGACGAGAGCCGGGCGAGCTATGAAGGTCTCTGCCGCAAGGGCAACGCCCGGATCGATTGGGGCAAGCCGTGGCAGCAGATCGACCGCCTGATCCGCGGCTGCAACCCCTCCCCCGGCGCCTGGACGACGCTCGAGGGCAAGGTCCTCAAGATCCTCGACGCGAAGCCGCTGCCGGCCAGGAGCCCGCAGGACATCGGGGGCAAGGTCGGCGAGATCGTCGCCATCGAGCCGGACGGCTTTTTGGTCGTCTGCGCCGATGGCCGGTTCCGGGTGACCCGCGTCCAGCCGGAAGGCGAAGCGAAGGCGCCGGCGGGCGACTGGGCCAAGTCGGCCAGCCTTGCGGCGGGCGCGCGGTTGGGAGCCTGAGGATCAGCATGGCCACGACGTCGCCTCCTCCGCCAGCCGGACGAACGAGCCGCGCCGCATGGACCGGGCGCGCGCTGAGCGGCCTCGCCATTCTGTTCCTGCTCGCGGACGGCGCGATGAAGCTTGTTCCGCTTCAGCCGGTCGTGGACGCCATGCAGGCGCTCGGCTGGCCTGCCGACCCGACCTTGCTGCGGCTCCTCGGGCTGGCCGAAATCGTTGCGACGCTGATCTACGCCTACCCGCCGTCCTCGGTGTTCGGCGCCGTGCTGCTGACGGCTTATCTCGGCGGCGCTGTCGCGAGCCACATTCGGGTCGGCAGCCCGCTTCTGACCCACGTGCTGTTCGGCGTCTGCCTCGGGGCCGTGGTTTGGGGCGGGCTTTGGGTTCGCAGTCCGGCGCTGCGGGACGTGCTCACCGGCAAGCGGTAGCGCGCGACAGGCGCCGACCCGCCTCCCCGCTCACAAGCGACGCGGCGACGCTCTGAGACTGACCGACAGCAAGGATGGAATGGCGCGCCCTACGGGAGTCGAACCCGTCTCTCCAGCGTGAAAGGCTGACGTCCTAACCGATAGACGAAGGGCGCGGCGGGGGGACGTATAGGGGGGTTGCGGCGCCCGGGCAAGACTGAAGCCTGCGGCGCGACCTCTCAGAGGCCGAAGAGCCGCAGCAACGGGCCCGCAAAGGTGTGGATACCCGCCAGGATGACCTTCCAGAGCGCCGCCATGATTCCGAAGCTGCCTGCGGCCGCCAGCCAACCGATCGCGATCGCCGCGCCGTCGGCTTCGATCATCCCGAGCGCAAAGGCCGAGATCGCAGCGGCGGGCGGCATGTTGCCGAACGGGATCGGCAGGAAGAGAATCAACGACAGCAGAAAACAGGCCGCGCCGGTGAAGCGGTCCGCGACCGGCGTCGTGAGCCACTGCGCCCGCGGCTTCAGCAGCCGCTCCAGCCGCATGATCCACGGAATGACCTTTTCGGTGAGCGTGCGAAAGTCCTCGCGACGCATCGACCGCTCGGTGATGAAGCGCGGCAGCCAGAGCACGGCGCGGCCAATCATCAGCTGGAAGGCGATGAACACCAGCGGCGCGCCCAGAATCGCTGAGGTGCCGGGCGGCATCGGCAAGGCGTTCGGAAGCGCGAACACCAGCAGCAACGCTCCGAACGCCCGGTCGCCGAACGCCTCAAGGATCGCCCCGACGCTGACGCGTTCATGATCGCTCTCGCCCAGCCGCCGCAAAACGTCCGAAAAGCCTCCGCCGGGCATCTGCGGCTGGCCTGCTCCCGAAAGGGGCTCGCTGCGGGCGTGATCGGACACGAGGCTCTTCGGCTAGGGGGGCTAATCTGCGGGAAGCGGCGCGACGCTATCCTGCGAACGTGTCGGACAGGTGGCGCAGCAAAGGGCCGGCGGCAATACGCGTGCGACGCACAAGCGCGTCAGAACTCTGCGCGCGCCGCGTCCACTATCCGAAGACAGACACGCTCCGAGCCGCCCCAGCGGTCGATCGTGAGCGAGCCGGCCGCATGAATCCGGCCGCCCCGGCTCGCCAGCAGCGCCCGGCCGAGGTCCGTCTCGGCCGCACGGAACGCCATCGCGCCCACGGCGGCGCCGTCGCCGGCGCGCAGCCGCAGCCGGATGTGTCCCTGGCCGACGACCTCAGCGGAAGCCACCGTATGCCCTGGCAGCGCCAGCAGCGGCTCCGGCGAGCCGGCGCCATATGGACCGGCCCGGTCAAGCTCGCGCACGAGGTCCGGCGTGGCCGCCGCCGCCGTCAGAGCGGCGTCGACCTTCAAGGCGCGTTCGCCGCGGGCGGCCGTCACGGCCGCCGCGAGACGCTCTTCGAGGAACGCCCGCAACGCGCCCAGCCGGTCCCGTCTGACGGTCACGCCGGCAGCCATGGCGTGGCCGCCCCCCTTGATCAGCAGACCCTCGCCGACAGCAGCCCGGACGGCCGCGCCGAGATCGACGCCTACGATCGAGCGCCCGGATCCGGTGCCGATCCCGTCGGCGGCGAACGCCACCGCAAAGGCCGGGCGGCGGTGCCGCTCCTTCAGCCGCGCAGCCACCAGCCCGACGACGCCGGGGTGCCAGCCTTCGCCGGAGACGACAGCGACGGCCGCGCCTTCCCCGTCGAGCCCCAGCGCCGAGAGCGCCTCGGCCTCCGCCTCCGCGAGCGTGGCGCGTTCGATCGCCTGCCGCTCGCCGTTCAGCCGATCGAGCTCGGCGGCGATGCGGGTCGCTTCGGTCTCGTCGTCGCACAGCATCAGCCGACAGCCGAGCCCTGCGTCCCCGATGCGACCTCCCGCATTGATCCGGGGGCCGAGCAGAAACCCCAGATGATAGGGCGCCGCCGGCCCGTCGAGCCGCGCCGCGTCCATGAGCGCGCGCAGGCCGAGACGCCGGCGCGAGCGCATCGCGATCAGACCCTTGGTGACGAAGGCGCGGTTCAGGCCGGTCAGCGGCACGACGTCGGCGACGGTGCCGAGGGCGACGAGATCGAGCGCCGCAAGAAGGTCCGGCTCACTGCCGCGAGCGGCCCAGAAACCGCGGCGGCGAAGCTCCCGCTGGGTGGCGACCAGCGTCATGAACACCACGCCGCAGGCCGCCAGGTGACCGAGACCGGAAAGGTCGTCCTGCCGGTTGGGGTTGACCAGCGCGTTTACGGGCGGAAGTTCGGCCCCGACCTGGTGGTGGTCGAGGACGACGACGTCCATCCCGCGGCGGCGGGCGTGCGCGAGCGCGTCGAAGCTCGTCGAGCCGCAGTCGACCGTGACCAGCAGCCGGGCGCCGCCGTCGGCAAGCATATCGATCGCTCCGACATTGGGCCCGTACCCTTCGAAGATGCGGTCGGGGATATAGGTCCGGACGTCGCCGCCGGCGTCGCCGACGAACCCTGCCAGCAAGGCCGCGGAGGTCGCGCCGTCGACGTCATAATCGCCGAACACAGCGATCGCTTCGCGGCGTTCGATCGCATCGGCGAGCCGGGCGGCGGCCGGCTCCATATCCGTCATGCAGGACGGGTCCGGCATCAGCCCGCGAAGCGACGGGTCTAGGTAAAGCGGAGCCTCCGCGCTTGCGACGCTCCGCCCTGCGAGCACACGCGCGAGCAGCTCCGAATGGCCGTGGTCGCGCACGATCTCGGCCGCGGCGGCGCGGCCACGCGCGTCCAGCCGGTCGCGCCAGAGCCGACCGTCGAAGGAGGCTTCGACGCCGAGAAACGCGTCGCCGCGCGGGAAAGCGGAGCGAAGAGCGGCGGTCATTCAGGCGATCGTCTCGTCACACCCGCCGAATCGCGGCGAGGCTCGGACACCGTTGGTACCCGAGAAGCCCGCAGCCGCCCAGCCGCTCAGGCCCGGTCGAACCGCTCCGTCATCCGGTGCTCCGAGCGTATCCGCCGGCAAGCGCCCGTGGAGTGGCGCATCACGATCGTCTCGGTGACGATCCCCTTCGGTCCGAAGCGGACGCCGGCCAGCATGCCGCCGTCGGTGACCCCGGTCGCGGCAAACAGCACGTCGCCTGCGGCCATATCGGCCACGCCGTAGACGCGCCGAGGATCGCTGATGCCCATCTCGCCCGCGCGCCGGCGGCTGTCCGGGTCGTCAAGCAGGAGGCGGCCCTGCATGAAGCCGCCGAGGCATTTCAGCGCCGCGGCCGCGAGCACGCCCTCAGGCGCGCCGCCGACGCCCAGATAGATGTCGACGCCGGTGTCGTGCGGGTTCGTCGCGTCCACCACGCCTGCGATGTCGCCGTCCGTGATCAGCCGCACCGCCGCGCCCGTCGCGCGGATCGCCTCGATGAGCTTGGCGTGGCGCGGCCGGTCGAGCACGCAGGCGGTGATCTCGCCGACCGCGACGCCCTTGGCCGCTGCGAGCCTGCTGATGTTCTCAGCGGGAGGCGCGTCCAGGTGAACCGTGTCTTCGGGGTAACCGCGCCCGATGGCGATCTTGTCCATGTAGACGTCTGGTGCGTTGAGCAGCGTGCCGGGCTCGGCGAGCGCGATGGCGGTGATCGCGTTCGGTTGATCCTTGGCGCACAGGGTCGTGCCCTCGAGCGGATCGAGCGCGATGTCGAAGCGCGGACCGGCCGGATCTCCGACCTCCTCGCCGATGTAGAGCATCGGAGCGGCGTCGCGCTCGCCCTCGCCGATCACCACCGTGCCGTGGATCGGGAGCGCGTTCAGCATCCGCCGCATGGCGTCGACCGCGGCCTGATCGGCCGCCATCTCGTCGCCGCGCCCCCTGAGCCGAGCGGCCGCCACGGCCGCTTGCTCCGTGACACGAACCACCTCGATGACCAACGACCGGTCGATCATCTCATGGAGAGAGAGAGACTTCGTCGCCGCGCCCCGAAGGGACACGACGGAGCGTCGCGCAGCGCCCGCTTTAGCCATGACGTTTCCTCGGCGCGTCGTTGCGCGCTCCGCCTCAACGCTTCTCGATTCGTATCACTTGAGGCGCTCCATCGATATGGCCGTCCGCCTCGATCGCGTCCAGCGCCACGCGCAGCGCAGCCTCGTTGGTAGCGTAAGTGATTAGCACCACTGCGACAGGATCCGGGCTCGGCCGATCGAAGTCCGGCTCCCGCCCCCGCTGGACGATGCTGCGCAGTGAGATGCCCTGCTCGGCCATGCGGGTGGCGATCGCCGCGGCCGCGCCGGGCCGGTCGAGGACCGAGAGACGGATATAGTAACCGCCATGATGGGTGCCCATCGGCGCCCGCTTCGGCACGGCCAGCTCCGCCGCCGGCACGCCGAACACCGGCAGTTTGGCGCCGCGGGCGATATCCACGATGTCTGCGATCACCGCGGAGGCGGTTGCGTCACCGCCGGCCCCCGGGCCCGCGAGCACGAGGGCGCCGACCGCGTCGCCATCGATCTCGACAGCGTTGGTGACGCCATCCACGCGGGCGATGGCGCTGTCCTTCGGCAGCATGGAGGGGTGCACCCGAAGCTCGATGCCGGCTTCGCTCTGCGTGGCCACCCCGAGCAGCTTGACGCGAAAGCCGAGCTCCTCGGCCATCGCGAGATCGAACGGCGTGATAGAGGCGATGCCCTCGACATAGATGCCGTCGGGATCGATCTGGACGCCGAAGGCGAGGGCGGCGAGCAGCGCGAGCTTGTGAGCGGCGTCGAACCCGCCGATGTCGAAGGTCGGATCGGCCTCGGCGTAGCCGAGGCGCTGGGCGTCGGCGAGGCATTCGGCGAAGCCGATGCGATCCTTCTCCATGCGCGTCAGTATGTAGTTGCACGTGCCGTTCAGGATGCCGAACACGCGGCTGACGCTGTTGGCGGTCAGGCCCTCGCGCAGGGTCTTCACGATCGGGATCCCGCCTGCGACTGCCGCCTCGAAAGCGATGGTCACGCCCGCCGCCTCGGCGCTCAGCGCGAGGGCCACGCCGTGCTTGGCGAGCAGAGCCTTGTTGGCGGTGACGACCGGGCGGCCTGCGCCGATCGCGGTCTCGACGCAGGATCGCGCCGCGCCCTCGGCGCCTCCGACCAGCTCCACCACGAGGTCGACGTCGCGGGAGCGCGCAAGCTGGCTCGGATCCATGTGCCAGGCGACGTTCAACAGATCGAGGCCGCGATTGCGGGCCTTGTCGCGGGCGGAGACCGCCGTCACCACGATCGGGCGGCCGGCGCGCGCCGCGATCTGCTCCGCCTTGGCGGAGAGGATGCGGACAACCGAGGCGCCGACGGTGCCGAGACCGGCGACGCCGACTTTGAGAGGTTCGGCCATGAGGCTGTTCCGTTCAGAGGCAGAGGGACGTGGCGGACCGCCACGGCAGGCCGAGCATCGAAGCGCATCCGCGGGGGACGCTCCTCAGCATCAGGCGGCGAAAAGCCGTCGGCGAACGCGCCTCATGCTGAAGAGCCCTGGCGTCGAACCAGGGCGTCTCGAAGCATGCAGCGCGTCCGCGCGGCTATTGCTTCAGGGCTGGCGCGCGGGCGTCCCGGCCTTCACTCACCGGGCCGCTGCGAGCGGGACGACGTTGTGCAACGTATCGTCCGCCGTTTCAAGAAACCGCCGGATCGAGCGCGCGGCCTGGCGGATGCGATGCTCGTTCTCGACCAGCGCGATGCGAACGAAGTCGTCGCCATGCTCGCCGAAGCCGATGCCGGGCGCGACGGCCACGGACGCCTTCTCCACCAGCAGCTTGGAGAATTCGACGCTGCCGAGCGGCCGGAACTTCTCCGGGATGGGGGCCCAGGCGAACATCGAGGCGCGCGGCGACGGCACCGGGAAACCGGCCCGACCGAACGATTCGACCAGCGTGTCGCGGCGCTTGCGGTAGATTTCACGCGCCTCGACGATGCAGTCGTCCGGCCCGTTCAGCGCGGCTGAAGCCGCAACCTGGATCGGCGTGTAGGCGCCATAGTCGAGATAGGATTTCACGCGGGCGAGCGCCGCGATCAGCCGCTCGTTTCCGACCGCAAAGCCCACGCGCCAGCCTGGCATCGAATAGGTCTTCGACAGCGAGGTGAACTCGACCGCAACGTCGAACGCCCCGGGAACTTGCAGGATCGAGGGCGGCGGCGCGCCGTCGAAGTAGATCTCCGAATAAGCGAGGTCGGAGAGCACGAACAAATCGTGCTGCTTCGCGAAGCGGATGACGTCCCTGTAGAAATCGAGGTCCGCCACCTCCGCGGTCGGATTGGACGGATAGCAGGTGATGATGGCGATCGGCTTCGGGATCGAATGGATCACCGCGCGCTCAAGCGCGCGAAAGTAATCCGGTCCCGGAGTGGCCGGCACGTTGCGGATGACGCCGCCAGCCATCAGGAAGCCGAAAGCGTGGATCGGATAGCTCGGGTTCGGAGCCAGCACCACGTCGCCCGGCGCGGTGATGGCCTGCGCCATATTGGCGAAGCCTTCCTTGGAGCCGAGCGTCGCGACGATCTGCGTCTCCGGGTCGAGCTTCACGCCGAACCGTCGAGCGTAATAGGCCGCCTGCGCGCGCCTGAGGCCCGGAATGCCCTTGGAGGTCGAGTAGCGGTTGGTCCGCGGCTTCGTCACCGCTTCGACGAGCTTGGCGTTGATGTGCTCCGGCGTCGGCAGGTCCGGATTGCCCATGCCGAGATCGATGATGTCGGCGCCGGCCTTGCGTGCGGCGGCCTTCACCCGGTTCACCTGTTCGAACACGTAAGGCGGCAGGCGGCGAACGGAGTGAAATTCGGACATGGCGGCGCGTTTCGCGATTGGAGCGGCTAGAGCAGCCGAGTCTCAACCCAATATCTTACGGGCCGATTGCGATCAAACCCGGGCGTCGCGCCTGTCGCCCCAAAGGCGGCTAAAGCCTAGCGGCTCGACCGGGACTGCCGCTTGCCCGCAAGCAGATCGGCCTGGAGCCGCTTCTGCTCCTCAGCCGTCTTGAGCTTGCTGTGGGCGTCCGGCTGAGTGCGATAGACGTTCGGGTACGGCAGGTCGGCAGGCGGGGGCGGCAGCCCCCGATCGCCCTTCGGACCGTAGGGTCCGCACGCCTGCAGGCCGGCAGCGCCGACGCCGACAATGAGCGCGGCGCGAAAGAGCTTCCCTGGCAGGGTCATCGGCGCGTCTCTGGCGAAAGAATGAGGGTCGAAACAGATAGCGAGGCCCGCTGGCCGTGGCGTCCCGAGCGGCTTGCGCCTATTGTCACGGGAACAAGACTTGAAGCAACCCACGGACGCGTCTGGGCGGCGACATCACCGTGGTTTCGAGGGAAGGACAGCCCGCATGGCCCGGAGCGTCGTGAGCCGATCCCCGACCAAGCAGGTCGAGGCTGTCTCACGTCCGGCGAAGGCGCCCAGACGTCGCGCGGAGCCGGACACGCCCAAATCGCAGCCGAAGAGTGTGACGCCGGAGGCAGGACCGGCGCGCACGCCGCCGAAGCAGCGCTCCGGCGACGCGCCCAAAACGGTTCGCGCCAAGCCGAAGCCGCGCGAGGCGGCTGCGGAGGGCAAGACCCCGAAAAAACCTGCTCGTTCTGTCAAGAAGACCTCCGCGGACAACACGCGCGGCGTGGCGGCCGCCCGTCGCGAAAATGCCCGCGCCGCTCGCGCCGCCTGGTCGGAGACGCACAAGAACACGTCTGCCCCTGAGGAGGAGACAAGCTCCCGAGCCACCGGGCCGGGGGCCGGGGACGAGCGGACGCAGGGCGGCGGCGCCGGTAGCGGCGGGCACCAAGAATCTCTCTTCCTCACCCCGGAGGTCGAGGCGTTCGCGACCAACATGGCGCGACTCTGGGAAGAGAGCGGACGCGCCGTGTCGGCCTATATGCGGCCGCGTGAGAGCGGCGCCAAAGGCTCTGCGGGCGCGAACGAGGTGATGGATGTCGTAAAGACGCTCGGGCAGGTCGCCGAGCGCTGGCTGGCCGATCCCGGCCGCGTGGCGGAGGCCCAGCGGGCCTTCACGGGCGGCTTCCTCGATCTCTGGGCGGGAACGCTGCGGCGCTTTTCGGGCGAAGCCGCCGAGCCGGTCGTCCAGCCTGACCCAAAGGACCAGCGCTTCCGTGACCCGGAGTGGTCCGAGCACCCCGCCTTCGACTTCCTCAAGCAGGCCTATCTGCACGCCTCACGCTGGGCGGAGCGGATGGTCGACGAGGCCGAGGAGCTCGACCCGCACACCCGGCAAAAGGCGGCCTTCTACGTGAAGCTGCTGTCGAACGCCGTCTCGCCTTCGAATTTCGTTCCGACGAACCCGGAGCTGATCCGGGAGACGCTCGCGAGCAAGGGCGAGAATCTGGTGCGCGGCATGCGGATGCTGGCGGAGGATATCGCCGCCGGCGAAGGCGACCTGCGCATCCGGCAGACCGATCCGACCAGCTTCGAGGTCGGCCGAAACCTTGCGCTGTCGCCCGGCAAGGTCGTCTACCGCGGCGAGCTGTTCGAGCTGATCCAGTATTCGCCGGCGACCGAGATGGTCCGCACGCGACCGATCGTGATCGTCCCGCCATGGATCAACAAGTTCTACATTCTCGACCTGACGCCTGAAAAAAGCATGATCAAATGGTGCGTCGAACAGGGGCTCACCATCTTCTGCGTGTCTTGGGTCAATCCGGACAGGCGGCACGCGCAGAAGAGCTTCGAGCACTACATGCGTGAAGGGATCATGCGGGCGGTCGACGTCGCGCGCGAGATCTGCGGCGTCGAGAAGGTCGACACTGTCGGTTACTGCGTGGGCGGCACGCTGCTCGCGATCACCCTCGCCTACATGGCCGCGACCGGCGACGAGCGGATCGCGAGCGCGACCTTCATGACCGCCCAGGTAGACTTCACCGACGCCGGCGACCTCAAAGTGTTCGTGGACGAGGATCAGATCGCCGCAGTCGAGGCGCACATGGCGCAGACCGGCTACCTCGAAGGCGCGCGAATGGCGAACGCCTTCAACATGATCCGGTCGAACGACCTGATCTGGCCCTATGTCGTGAACAACTATCTGAAGGGCAAAGCGCCCTTCCCGTTCGACCTGCTCTATTGGAACTCGGACGCGACGCGGATGCCGGCCGCGAACCATTCGTTCTATCTGCGCGGCTGCTACCTCAACAACGATCTCGCGGAAGGCCGCATGGAGATCGGCGGCACGAAGCTCGACCTGAAGAAGGTCACCGTGCCGACCTATAATCTCGCGACGCGCGAAGACCATATCGCTCCGGCGCGATCGGTCTTTCTCGGAGCGCAGCTGTTTGGCGGGCCGGCGCGCTTCGTGCTCTCCGGCTCCGGCCACATCGCCGGCGTCGTGAACCCGCCGGCGCGCATGAAATACCAGCACTGGGTCGGCGAGGAGCCGCGCGGAAGGCTCTCGGACTGGTTTGCCCAGGCTGAGGAGCGCCCTGGCTCCTGGTGGCCGGACTGGCGGGCCTGGCTCGCCGCTTTGGACGCGACGATGGTCCCGGCGAGAACGCCCGGCGACGGTCCCTATCCCGCGATCGAGGACGCGCCGGGCTCCTACGTGAAGGTCAGGGCGTAACGCTCTGACGGTCCGCCGTTTCAGCGAACCATTGCGTAAGCGAGCGCCCCCGCGAACACGCCGAACATCGAAAGCACGGCGGCGACGACGATGACCGATTCAAGTGGCATGGCGGTGTCCTCTCACAAGCGAGGCGAACACCATCGGCGCGGATCCGGACGGGCGCTTTGATCCGCGTCAAAGTCCGGAAGGCGGGCTCACGGGAACAGGGCGAACTGGCCGAGCCCTTCGGTCTCGTCGAAGCCGCAGACCAGGTTCATGTTCTGCACCGCCTGACCCGAGGCGCCCTTCACCAGATTGTCGAGCGTCGAGATCACGATGGCCCGGTCCGGGCCGCGGTCTGCGATCACGCCGATCTGGACGTTGTTTGAGCCGCGCACGTGCCGTGAGTGCGGAACCTTGCCGAATGGCAGGACCTGCACGAACGGCTCGCCCCAGTAGGCGGTCGCCAGCGCCGCGTGCAGCGCCTCGGCCGTCGCGCCCGCCTCGAGCGTCACGGTGATCGTCGCATAGATGCCACGGTTCATCGGGAGCAGCATCGGCGTGAACGTCGCCCGCGCTGCGCGTCCCGCGGCCTTCTCGTACTCCTGGTCGAGCTCGGCAGTGTGGCGATGCCGCCCCACCCCGTAGGCGTGCACGCCCTCCGACACCTCAGAGAACAGCATCTCCTCCTTCGCGCCCCTTCCCGCCCCCGACATGCCGGTCGCCGAGGTGATGACGATCTGATCCGGATGAATCAGCCGTTCCCGCAGCAGCGGAACGATCGGGAGGATCGACGTCGTGGAGTGGCACCCGGGGTTGGCCACAAGCCGCGCGCTTCTGATCGCTTCCCGGTTCAGCTCCACGAGCCCGAAGGCCGCCTCCTGCTGAAGCTCGAGCGCCTGATGCGGATGGCCGTACCATTCCTCATAGGCCGCGGGATCAGCCAGGCGGAAATCCGCCGACAAATCCACAATCTTGAGCGAAGGCTTGCGCCCGATCAGATCGGCGATCACCTGCTGCGTCGTGCCGTGCGGCAGAGCGCAGAAGACCAGATCGACGGCGTCGATCTCGAGCTCGCCGATCGTCGTCAGGCGCGGGAGGTCCACGCCGGCAAACTGCGCGAAGACGTCGCCTACCGCCTGGTCGGCCTTGCGGTCCGCCGTCAACGCCACGATGCGGACATGAGGGTGCCGCAGCAGAAGGCGGATCAGCTCGGCGCCTGTGTAGCCGGAGGCGCCGAGGATGGCGACGTTGACGGGCTCAGTCATTTTTCGTGCCTTGCATCACAGCGGCATGTGAGGACGGACGTCTATACGCGTTTCGCCAGACGCGCACGCGTGGCTCCAAGCCGCTTCAGGAAGCGCGGCCCCTCTCGGAGCAACGGCCTCGTGGGCTCAGATTTCGACCACCACGCGGCCTCGCACCTTGCCGTCCAGAATGGCTTCCGCTGTCGGGATGATGTCGTCGAAGCCGATCGTCCTGGTCATCGCCGCCAGCTTGTCGCGGTCAAGATCGCGGGCGAGCCGGCTCCAGGCTTCAACACGGATCGGCTTCGGCACTGTCACGCTGTTGATGCCGAGCAGCGACACGCCGCGCAGGATGAAGGGCGCGACGCTGGTCGGCAGGTCCATTCCGGCCGCAAGCCCGCAGGCCGCCACCGCGCCGCCCGCCATGGTCTGGGCGATCGCATTCGCCAGCGGCACCGAGCCGACCGAGTCGATCACGCCGGCGAACCGCTCCTTCTGGAGCGGCTTGCCAGGAGCGGCGAGTTCCTCGCGCGGCAGAATCGAGGAGGCGCCGAGGCCACGGAGGTAGTCCGCCTCCTCGGTCCGTCCGGTCGAGGCCACGACCTCGTAGCCGAGCCTGGCGAGCAGCGCGACCGCGACCGAGCCGACGCCTCCTGATGCGCCGGTGACCAGGACCGGCCCCCGTTCGAGCGTCACGCCGTGCCGCTCGAGCGCCATGACGCAGAGCATCGCCGTATAGCCGGCCGTGCCGACCGCCATCGCTTCTGCGGCCGTCATGTTCGCCGGCAGCGGCACGAGCCAATCCGACTTCACCCGCGCCACTTCCGCGTAACCTCCGAGATGGGTCTCGCCGACGCCCCAGCCGTTGAGGATGACCTCGTCTCCCTCGCGGAACTCGGGGCTGGTCGAGGACATCACCCGCCCGGCGAAGTCGATGCCGGGAATCATCGGGAAGCGGCGAACCACCGGGGACTTGCCGGTGATCGCGAGCCCGTCCTTGTAGTTCACCGTCGAGTGCGAGACGCGGACCACCACGTCGCCGTCCATCAGATCCGCTTCGTCGAAATCGACGGCGGAGATCGTCTGGCCCGTCTCGGCCTTGTCGATGCGCAGAGCGCGGAAGGTGGACATTGGTTCCTCGATCGCTGGCTTCGGGCTCGCGGGCCTAGATAGGGGCGGCGAGCCTCTGCGTCACGCCGCGGCCGCCGAGGAAGCGGCGAGCCGCGCCACCGGCCGCTCGCGGATCGGCAGATTGATCAGCCCGGACATGATGCTCAAGACGATCGCGATCTGCCAGACGAGGTCATAGGAGCCTGTGCGCTCATAGAGCGCGCCGCCGAGCCAGACGCCTGCGAAGGAGCCGAGCTGATGGCTGAAGAAGGCGAAGCCATAGAGCATGGTGAGGTATCGCGGCCCGAACATCGTCGCGACGAGACCGGAGGTCGGCGGGATGGTCGAGAGCCAGAGCAGGCCGATCCCCGCCCCGAAGGCGAGCGCGCTTGCGGGCGTCACCGGCAGAAACACGAACGCCGAGATCAGCGCCGCCCGGGCGAAGTAGATCGCCGCCAGCAGGCGGCGCTTCGGCATGCGGCCGGACAGGACTCCCGAGCCGAGCGAGCCCGCAATGTTGAACAATCCGATCAGAGCAAGCGTCCAGCCGCCGACCGAGGGCGAGATGTGCTTGTCGAGCAGGAACGGCGGGAGGTGCGCGGTGACGAAGGCGAGATGGAAGCCGCAGGTGAAGAAGCCGGCCACCAGCAGCCAGTAGCTCGGCGTGCGGAACGCTTCGCCGAGGGCCTGGCGGATCGACTGGTTCGCGGCGACCGGGCCACTAGTCCCCGGGTGCAAGGCGCGGGTCGCGAGCGGCAGCGAGAGCGGCACGACCAGGAGCATCAGCGCCGCGAAGACGAGCACGGTGGTCTGCCAGCCATAGGCGGAGATCAGCGCCGCCGCGAAAGGCGTGAACAGAAACTGCCCGAGGGAGCCCGCGGCGGTGCCGAGGCCGTAGCCGATGGTGCGCCACTCCTCCGGCAGAAGCTTGCCGAAGGCGCCGATCACGATCGAGAACGAAGCCCCGGAGAGCCCGAGCCCGATCAGCGCGCCGGCCGTGACGTGCATCGCGCCGGGCGAAGCCGAGAGCGGCATCAGCGCAAGGCCCGCGGCGTAGAGCAGTCCGCCCGCCGCCAGCACGCGGCGCGTGCCAAAGCGGTCGGCCACCGCGCCCGCGAAAGGCTGGCCGATGCCCCAGAGCAAATTCTGGATGGCGAAAGACAGCGCGAAGACGTCCCTTCCCCAGCCGTTCGTCTCGGAGATCGGCGTGAGTAAAAGACCAGCCGTCGCCCGCGGGCCGAAGGTGAGGCAGGCGATCGCGCAGCCGCACAGAATGACCAGCAGCGTAGCCGGACCCCTGGAACTCTGAAGCGGACGGTCCGTCATGGCGGTCTCGGAGCTTGGCGCTGCGCCTGGTTGCGCTGCACCAATAAAACCAAACATGCCTCAGATGTGATGAAACTGCGTGATCCCGATCATCTCGGATCGAGATGGCCGCCCAAGTCGCCCAGAGGCGAAGCGCCGGATGATCGACCGCGCCAATGCATATTTAACCGGCGCCGGGGCTTCAAATCTGGCCCTCGGGCAACTATCATAGTTATGCTCGAAATGAGCATAACAGGCACGTTCCGGAGGACGCCATGTCCCCTTCCGCCGCCACGCTCCTGAAGCCCGCCGCCACATCCGGCGGGGCTCCCCGGCGCTTCGCCCCTGTGGCCGCGCCGTCGCTGGAATGGACGCCCGCCGTCGAAGCGGAGACCGCGCACCTCTACGAACGCGTCAAAGCCGTCATTCCGCCCGTCGAGTGGCCGTTCTTCGCGCCTTACGTCAAGGCGATCAACGAGCTGAAGCGGGTCCGCAACGCCGTCATTCTGGCGCACAACTACCAGACGCCGGAGATCTACAACTGCGTAGCGGACGTCGTCGGCGACAGCTTCCAGCTTGCGCGCGAGGCGACCAAGACGGACGCCGAGGTGATCATTCAGTGCGGCGTGCACTTCATGGCCGAGACCTCGAAGATCCTGAACCCGGACAAGACGGTGCTGATTCCCGACAGCCGCGCCGGCTGTTCGCTCGCCACCTCCATCACTGCCGCCGATGTGCGCGCGCTTCGCGAAAAGCATCCCGGCGTGCCGGTGGCCGTCTATGTGAACACCACCGCCGAAGTGAAGGCCGAAGCTGACATTTGCCTGACCTCCGGCAACGCCGTTCAGGTCGTGGAGTCGCTCGGGGCGCCCGAGGTGATGGTCCTGCCCGACCAGTATCTCGCCGCCTGGATCGCCTCGCAGACCAAGGTGAAGATCATCAGCTGGCATGGCGCCTGCGAGGTGCATGAGCGGTTCACGGCGGAGGAGCTCCGGTCCTATCGCGCGGACAATCCCGGGATCACGATCCTCGCCCATCCGGAATGCCCGCCGGACGTGCTGGCGGAAGCGGACTTCACCGGCTCAACGGCGAAGCTCGCCGACTACGTGAAGCAGCGGAAGCCGAAGAAGGTGGCGCTGATCACCGAGTGCTCGATGGCCGACAACGTCATGGCGGACGCGCCGGAGACCGAGTTCATCAAGCCCTGCAACCTCTGCCCGCACATGAAGCGGATCACGCTGCCGGCGATCCTCGACTCGCTGCTGCACATGCGCGACGAGGTGATCGTCGACCCGGCGATCGCCGCCCGCGCGCGCTTGAGCGTCGAGCGGATGGTGAACCTGAAGATCTGAGCGGCCAAGGCGCCCCGGCCGAGCGAGAGCCGGGGCGTTCCGATCCAGACAGCGCTTCATCCTCGCGACGATCCCGCGTCGGTCTCGGCCGTCCGGGATGACGGGTGAAATCCATGACTGACGCCCCTGACCTCGTAGATCTGGACGATCTCGCTCCCCTGTCCTGGCGCGGCGTCGACGACGTCGTGATCGTCGGCGGCGGCCTGGCGGGGCTGTTCTGCGCGCTGAAGCTCAGTCCGCGGCCGGTGACGGTGATCGCCGCCGCCCCGCTCGGAGCCGGGGCTTCCTCGGCGTGGGCGCAGGGCGGCATCGCGGCCGCGGTCGGGCTTGGAGACAGCGCGGAGGCGCACGCCGCCGACACCATTGCGGCGGGCGCCGGCATCGTGGATCCAGCCATCGCGGCGCTCATGACCCGCGAGGCTCCCGCGCGCATCGCGGACCTGCTCGCTTACGGCGTGCCGTTCGACCGCGACCTGGAGGGCAAGCTCCTGCTGTCGCGGGAGGCCGCGCATAGCGAACGCCGGATCGTCCGCGTCAATGGCGACCTTGCCGGCAAGGCCATTATGGCGGCGCTGGTGACGGCGGTCCGCAACACGCCGTCGATCCGCGTGCTCGAAGGCTTCGTTGCGGAAGACCTTGTCATGGACGGGCGCTTCGTGGCGGGCGTCGTCGCGCGCCCGCTTTGCGACCATGCCGCCCAGCCGCTCCATCTGCCGGCGCGCGCGGTGGTCCTGGCTTCGGGCGGCGTTGGGCACCTCTACGCCGTCACGACCAACCCGGTGGAGGCGCGCGGCGGCGGCCTCGCCATGGCGGCGCGCGCCGGCGCGCTGCTGGCCGACCTCGAATTCGTGCAGTTCCACCCGACCGCGATCGCGATCGGGCGCGACCCCGCGCCGCTCGCGACAGAGGCGCTGCGCGGCGAAGGTGCGATCCTGGTCGACCGCGCGGGCAGGCGCATCATGGAAGGCGTTCACCCCGACCTCGACCTCGCGCCGCGCGACATCGTGGCCCGTGCAGTCTACCAAGCGGCGCGCGCCGGCGGCGCCTTTCTGGACGCGCGCGAGGGGATCGGCGCGCGTTTCGCCGAGCGCTTTCCGACCGTCTATGAGACGTGTCGCTCCGCCGGGATCGATCCCGCGGCGGAGCCCATCCCGGTCGCTCCGGCTGCGCACTACCACATGGGCGGCGTCTTCGTGGACGCGAACGGCCGCGCCTCGCTGGACGGCCTCTGGGCATGCGGCGAGGCCGCCTCGACAGGCGCGCACGGCGCCAACCGCCTGGCGTCCAATTCGCTGCTCGAGGCTGTCGTGTTCGGGGCGCGGATCGCCGAGGACATCCTCGGCGTCGTTCCCGCCGCCCCGGCGCCAGCCCGCCTGCCCGCAGCGCGCGCCCTCGGGAGCGTCAAGGCCGACGACGCCGCCGTCGCAACCCTGCGGCGGTGCATGACCGAGGCCGTCGGTGTCGTGCGCGACGGCGGACGCCTCCGCGGAGCGATCGGCGCGGTGGACCGCCTCAGGCGAGAGGCCGCCAGCGCCGACCTCCGGAATATGGCGACGAGCGCGCTTCTCATCGCAGTCGCCGCCGAACGCCGAAAAGAGAGCCGCGGCGCGCATTTCCGCTCCGATTTTGACGCGCCTGTCGAAGCGCTGGCGCGCCGGTCGACGCTGACGCTCGCCGACGCGCTGACGGAGCTCGAGCCGCTCGCGCCTCAGCTGGCCGCCTCGTGAGCCTGCCGGCTCCGCTTGACCAGATCGCGGTCCGGCGCGCGGTTGAGGCTGCGCTCGCCGAGGATCTCGGCCGCGCCGGCGACATCACCAGCGCGGCGACCATTCCGGGGAGCGCCGCCGCGCGGGTCGTGATCGCGGCGCGGCAGCCCGGTCGGCTCGCCGGCCTGCAGCTCGCGGCGGCCGCCTTCCAAGCGCTTGATCCCGCGATCTCATTCGAGCCCGAGGTCGAAGACGGCGCCCGGCTCGGGCCTGGCGACGTGATCGCACGCATCGTGGGCCCCGCGCGCGCCGTTCTGTCCGCCGAGCGCACTGCCCTGAACTTCCTTGGCCACCTCTCCGGGGTCGCGACCGAGACTGCGCGCTACGCCGATCTCATCGCCCACACCCGAGCCCGGATCTGCTGCACGCGGAAAACCACGCCGGGGCTGCGGATTTTTGAGAAATATGCGGTGCGGTGCGGCGGCGGATCGAACCACCGCTTCGGGCTCGACGACGCGATTCTGATCAAGGACAACCACATCGCGGTCGCGGGCGGCATCGAGGCTGCGCTACGCGGGGCGAAGGCCTCGGCCGGTCACCTGGTCAAGATCGAGATCGAGGTGGATACGCTCGATCAGCTCGATCGCGTCATCAGGGAAGGCGCAGACGTTGTGCTGCTCGACAACATGCCGCCGCCCATTCTTCGGGAGGCGGTCATGCGGATCGGCGGCAGGATGCTTGCGGAAGCGTCCGGCAATGTGTCGCTCGACACGGTCGCAGCCATCGCCGAGACCGGCGTTGACCTGATCTCGGTCGGGCGCATCACCCATTCGGCGGCGACGCTCGACCTCGGCCTCGACATCGCGCTCGGCTGAGCCTTCCTCACGATAGGGAGCGTCCGGCTCACGGCTTGCGCGAGCCGGACGCCTGAGGCGTTACGCGACCGAAACGTCCACATCCGCGCCGACCTTGGCGAGGTTCGAATAGGGGCACACCACGTGCGCCTTGGCGGCGAGTTCCTCAGCCTTGGCGCGGTCGAGACCGGGAATCGTGACCTTGATCGCGAGGGTGAGGCCGAAGCCCTGCCCGTCATCGCGCTGCCCGATGCCGACCTTGGCCGCGACGGTCGTGTCGTCCGGGATCTTCACCTTCTCCTTGGAGGCCACGAACTTCAGCGCGCCGAGGAAGCAGGCAGAATAGCCGGCGGCGAAGAGCTGCTCCGGATTGGTGCCGGCGCCGCCGGGGCCGCCGAGCTCCTTGGCCGTCACGAGATCCACCTTGAGGTTGCCGTCCGTGGTGGCGGCAGTTCCCGTGCGACCGCCCGTGGCGACGGCTTCCGTCTGGTAGAGCGCCTTCATGTCTGTCTCCTCAGGTGCGCGGCGACCCATCGGCCGCCCGGTTTCGATGAGGCAAAATTCATTATCGCGATATCTTTTTCAAGCGATCCTGCGCGCATGACTGCCATGCAGATCATTATCGCGATATGGATTATATTAGCTCCGCCCTCGGAGACGGAACGTGCCCCCTTCGCCAAGCCTAAAGCTGCAGGACCAGCTCTGCTACGCCGTCTATTCGGCCGCGCTGGCCATCAATCGCGCCTATAAGCCCGCGCTCGACGATCTCGGCCTGACCTACCCGCAATACCTTGCCATGCTGGTGCTGTGGGAGCGTGACGGCTTGGCGGTGAAGGAGATCGCAGACCGGCTGATGCTGGAATCGAGCACGCTCACACCGCTGCTCAAGCGACTTGAAGCCGCCGGATTGGTCGTTCGCCGCCGCAGCGCGGAGGACGAAAGGCAGGTGCTGGTCGAACTGACCGACGCAGGGCGCGCCCTTCAGGAGCGGGCGGCGTGCGTGCCGACGACCATGCTTGCGGGCTCAGGCCTGAAGGTCGACGACCTCAGAAGGCTGAACCGCGAAATCCGCGCGCTGCGAGATTCCCTCGCCGCCCATACGGAGGTCGCCTGAGGGTTCAGGGCGCGACGCCGTATTTCCGCTGCAGCTCGCCCCAATAGGTCTCGCGTTCGACGCCGCCGAGGCTCTTCAGCCGCTTGCTCTCCTCGGGCGTGATTGTCACGAGCCGGTAACCGCGCGACCTCAGGCAGGCGAAGCGCTGGCTGAACCGGTCGGTCGCGGGCCCGAAGCCGGGACCGACCCCGTCGCCGATGACGATGCTCGCGCGGCTCTCCGATTCCTCGGCGCAGGACAGTTCGTCCGCATTCGCCTCCCCCGGACCCGCCCCGCGCTTCATCCAGAGCTTTTCGCCCGCGCAGCCACAGAGCGCGAAGGCGAGGACGAGCGCGGGCATGGCGCAGGCAGGGCGCACGGGCATCCTCTTCAGAGCGTCACGGCCTTGCCCGCCCGCTTCCGCTCGGCGAGCAGGCCGAGATAGACCTGCGCCATGGTGCAGCCGGCGAGCGCCGTGATGCCCGCATGGTCATAGGGCGGCGACACCTCGACGACATCGAAGCCCTTGAGATCGAGAGCGCCAAGCCGCCTCAGGCAGGAGATCGCGAAGCTCGAGGAGACCCCGCCGCAGACCGGCGTGCCGGTGCCGGGAGCGAAAGCCGGGTCGAGGCAGTCGATGTCGAAGGTCACGTAGGCCGGCGCGTCCTCGACATGGCCGAGGATGCGGCTCGCCGTGGCGAGCGGCCCGAGTTCCTGGGCCAGAAGGCTGTCGACGATCGAGATGCCGAAATCCTGCGGCGCGTTGGTGCGGATGCCGATCTGGATCGAGCGCTCCGGCACGATGAGCCCTTCACGCACGGCGCGGGTGATCATCGTCCCGTGGTCAATGCGGCTGCCGTCATCGTCCCAGGTGTCCTGGTGCGCGTCGAACTGCACCAGCGCCACGGGCCGTCCGATGCGAGCGACCAGCGCCTTCAGCACCGGGTAGGTGAGGAAGTGATCGCCGCCGAGGGTGACAAGATGCGCCCCGGTCGCAAGCCGTGCGGCGGCCTGCGCCTCGATCGCGGCAGGCATCTGGTCGATCCTGCCGTAGTCCAGCGAGCAGTCGCCGGTATCCGCGACCGCGAGATCGCCGAAGATGTCGAACTGGAACGGATAGGTCGGGTCCCCGACATTGATCGTCGAAGCCTCGCGGATGGCGCGCGGGCCAAAACGCGTCCCGGGGCGATTGGAGACGGAGGTGTCGAGCGGGACGCCCCAGACAGCGACGTCGAAACCCTCGGCCGAACGCGCATAGGGCCGGCGCAGGAAAGAGACGGCGCCGGCGTAGTTCGACTCGATGGACTCGCCATACCGCGGCGAGGCGTCGAGCGCATCATCGACAGGACGAGGGAACAGCGGATCTTTGGCCATGGATCTCACGGATGACGTCGGCGCGGCCGCCTCGTCAGCCGCGCATCAAGCTGATTAGCAGCGCCCGATCCGGATGACGATAGCCGCTCACGGGCGGCGCTCGGCGATCCAGTCCCGTCCGGCGGCGGCCACCGCCTCATAGACCGCGGCCGCCAGCGCACGCCCCACCTCGGTATGAAGCCCGGCGAACGGCTCGGCCGACTCCCCCTCGGGGGCGGCGACCACGATGCAGTCGGTGCCGGTGCCGGTCGCTGTCTCGCCGCCGACCGGCCAGGCGAGGTCGATGATCGCCGCGGTTCGCGCCTCTGCGGCGATCGACAGCGCCTCGATCAGCGCCGTCTGCGTCAGCGGCGTGGACACGGCCGCCAGCAGGTTGATCGTTCCGGGACCCGCGTCGGCATGAGGCGCGAGGGAGCCGGCGCGGGAGGCGTTGTTCAGACCGACCGTCGCAAGGCACTGCGCCGTCGTCTGTCCGGTCGTCGCTGCCCCTGTTCGGGCGGCGCTGACGTCGCGCGACGTCATCATCGCCACCGCGTCCTCCAGCTCGGCCTCCGAAAGGCGTTTGCGCAGCAGCGCGAAAGCATCGACCTCGAGCGTCAGATCCGACCGCCGGACCTCTAGCCAGGCGACCCGGCCCGCCGTCTGGAATCCGGGCCGCGCCATCGCCCAGCTCAGCATCGCCTGAGGGCGTTCAAAGCTCGCGATCAGGAGCGGCCTCTCGCAGCGCGCCGTAAACAGCGTCGCCGGGTCGACCGCGTTCTGAGCCTTCTCGGACGCCACGGCCGGCGGCGTGCTATCGTTCATCTCCCCTCCCGGCATGTCCGACGCATGAAGCTTTCGAAATCCTCCCGACATTCGCAGATCCTGACGCAGATCACCCAGACGCCAAGCCTGCGGGTGGCCGAGCTCGCGGCGCGGATGGGCGTCTCGACCGAAACGATCCGGCGCGACCTCGACGAGCTGACGAGCCAGGGGCTCGTGAACCGCACTTACGGCGGCGCCGTGCGGACGCCAAGCACCGAGCCTTCCGTGGGCGAGCGCCACGCCTTGTTCGTCGCCGAACGGGAGCGGATCGCGCGCGCGGCTTCCGCCCTCGTCCGCCCGGGCAGCCTGGTGATGATCGGCGCCGGCGCCACCACCACCCACGTGGCGCGACGGATCGCGGTGGAGCACAAGGGGCTGACCGTGATCACGCACTCGTTCGGGGTCGCAACCGTCCTCGCGCTCAACCCGACGATCACGGTGTTGATGGCGCCCGGCGCCTACCTTCCAAGCGAAGGCGCCACGGTGGGAGCGCACGCCACGCGCTTCATCAACGAGTTCTCGGCCGATCTCGCGATTCTCGGAGCGAGCGGCCTGACTGGCGAGGGCGCGTCCGACGCGCTGCTCGAGCCGGCCGCCGTCTATGGGGCGATCGCGCGCCGCGCAGGCGAGACCATGGTGGTCGCCGACCACTCGAAGTTCAACCGGATGTTCGCGGCCCGCTACGCCTCCTGGCGCGAGATCGGGACGGTGGTGACCGATGCGGCTCCGACCGGGGCTCTGGCGGAATCGCTCTCGCGCCACAGGGTCGAGGTCGTCACGGCCTGAGCCGCTCATGTGGCGGATCGCTCAACTTATGTTGCATTCGCCACATCGGCATGGGATGTCTCGCAGGGTTCTGCGGCGAGATCTTCCATGTATGACGACGCTTTCCTGTCGCGGCTCGAGAACAGGCTGCGCGAGGCGCTGCCCGGCTGGGGACTGGCTCCGGATGCGCCGCTCCGCCTGCTGACGATCTCCGAGAACGCCACTTTCCTGGCTGAAGACGACAGCGGCGCGCCCGTCGTGTTCCGGGTCCACCGGCCGGACTATCACCGCAGGGACGAGATTCGATCCGAGCTCGCCTGGGTCGAGGCGCTGCGCGCGAACGGCGTCGCCGCGACGCCTGAGCCTTTGCGGATGAAGAACGGCGACCTGCTCGGAGGCTTTGACGACGGCGGGCACTGGCGCAACGTCGCGGCCTTCGAGTTCATGAGCGGCCGCGAGCCGGAGCCCGGGAGCGACCTTGCGCCGTGGTTCCGGGCGCTCGGCAAGATCACCGCGGGCCTTCATCAGCATGCCCGCGGTTGGCGGCCCGCGGCCGGCTTCGCGCGCAAGACCTGGGACTTCGATGCGATGCTGGGCGACCGGCCGCTTTGGGGCGACTGGCGCCACGGCCTCGGGCTCGATGCGCAAGGCCACGCAGTGCTCGAACGCGCGGCGAACGTGTTGAAGTCTCGGGTCAGCGCCTATGGCGCCTCCGCCGACCGGTTCGGGCTGATCCATGCCGATCTGCGGCTCGCCAATCTGCTGGTCGACGGCGATCGGCTCGGCGTCATCGACTTCGACGACTGCGGCTTCTCCTGGTTCCTGTACGATTTCGCGGCGGCCGTGAGCTTCATGGAGCACGAGCCGTTCATCCCCGAGCTCGAAGACGCCTGGCTCAGCGGCTACGCCTCGGTCGCGCCGGTCTCCGCCGAGGACCGCGCCATGATGCCGACCTTCCTCCTGCTCCGCCGCATCCTGCTCACGGCTTGGGTGGCGTCTCGCTCCGAGACGCCGACAGCGCAGGCCATGGGGATTCCGTACACGCATGGCAGCGTCGAGCTGGCGGAGCGCTATCTCACGGCCGAAGGCTGAGGAGGCGACTATGACGGCAGCCGTTGGCCAGCGCATCCTCGCCCTGAACGCCTTCGACGCATCGCGTCCCAAGGGCGATCTGCCAGCCGCGACGCAGGCTCTCCTGCAGCGGCGCCAGAAGGCGTTCGGGCCGACTTCGGTGCTGTTTTACGAACGCCCGCTCCACCTCGTATCGAGTGACGGGGTTTGGCTTCAGGAAGCGGACGGGACGCGCTACCTCGACGTCTACAACAACGTCCCCTCGGTCGGGCACTGCAACCCGCGCGTCGTGCGGGCGATCTCCGAACAGGCGGCGAAGCTCAACATCCACACCCGCTATCTCTACGACGTCGTCCACGACTATGCGGACCGGCTGCTGGCGACGTTCCCGGCCGGCCTCGACAAGGTCGCGTTCACCTGCACGGGCAGCGAGAGCAACGATATGGCGTTGCGGATCGCCGCGATCGCCACCGGCAAGTGCGGCTTCGTGGTGACCGAGAGCGCTTATCACGGCAACACATGGGCGGTGACGGAGATCTCCCCCTCCTCGCGTCCAGGCCAGCCGCTCGCCCCGCATGTGCGTTCGGTGCGGGCGCCGATCGGCGACGGCGACGTCGCAGCGCGGCTCGAGGAAGATCTCAAGGCGGCGATCGCGAGCCTGGAGGCTGATGGACACGGGTTCGCGGCTTTCATCGCGGACACGATCTTTTCAAGCGACGGCGTGGCCGCGGACCCGGCAGGCTTCCTGGCCCCCGCGGCCGCGGCCGCCCGCGCCGCCGGGGGGCTGTTCATCGCAGACGAGGTTCAGCCGGGATTTGGTCGCACCGGCCATCGGATGTGGGGCTTCGAGCGCCACGGCGTGACGCCCGACGTCGTGACGATGGGCAAGCCGATGGCCAACGGCATTCCGCTTGGCGGCGTGGTGTCGCGGCTCGACCTGATGCGGGAGTTTGCTGAGAGCGCCGGCTACTTCAACACTTTCGGCGGCAATCCGGTGGCCAGCGCCGCCGGGCTCGCCGTACTGGCCGAGATCGAAGAACGCGGGCTGATCAGCAACGCGGCCGACGTGGGTGGCCACATCCTATGCGGCCTGCGGGAGCTCGCCGGCCGGCATGAGGCGATCGGCGACGTGCGCGGCGCCGGGCTCTATCTCGGGGTCGAGTTCGTCGCAGACGGCGCCCCCGCCCCGCAGGTCGCGAGCCGCGTCATCAACGGCCTGCGCGATCGGCACATCCTGATCGGGGCTGCGGGCCGACACGGCAACGTGCTGAAGATCCGCCCGCCGCTGATCTTCGAGCGCCAGCACGCCGACCTCCTGATCGAGGCTCTGGATGCGGTGCTCACGGCGCAATGAGACTGCGCCGGCCGGGCTTCTGTCACCGCTCCGCCGCTGCTTGGGAAGGCTGGTCCAGCCGCGGAATGTCGTATTCGGCCAGGATGGCGTCCACCTCGGCGCGATGGCGTCTTAGCGCAGCGGCGACTTCGCCCCTCAGCTCGACGTCATCGCGGCGCACGGCCATCGAGATGTCGAAGGCCATTGGCAGCCGCGGCCCGTCGAAGGGCGGGGAAATCTTGGTGACGCGAAGCGGCGGGGTCGCGCGGGCGGCGAAGTAGCCCGCCAGCGGACCCCAGACGAGCGCGACGTCGACCTCGCCCCGCGCGACCGCGTCCACGACCCGCGACGGCGGGTGCGGCTCGCTGTAGTCGCCAAAGACGCCGTAGCCGCGCACATTGTCGATGACGCCGCGGCGCGCCAGGGCATGGGCGGGCGGAGTGTTGTAGCCGTCGTCGCCGATCATCTGCACGCCGATCTTCAGTTCGCGCAGGCGCGGGTCGTCCAGCGACGAGATCGGCGGCTCGTCGGGGCGGGTGACGAAGACATAGGACGAGCGGTAGAGCGCCGGCGCGGTCGAACGCAACATCTCGACCCCTACCGGAAGGCCCGGAACGAGGTCGCACTTGCCGGCCAGGATGGTGTTGCGCAGGAAGCCGCGCCGCTGCGCCCACCAGACATAGGTCACCTTCGCGTCGAGATCGCGGGCGACCAGCTCGACGAGCTTGTTCTCGTAGCCCTCCCCCGCCTTGTCAGAGAAAGGCAGGTTGTTTGGATCTGCACAGACCCTCAGCTCGCGCGCCACGGCAGGTCCGCCTGCCCATGCCGCGACGACGAGCGCCGCCAGCAGGCCTGAGTTCCACGTTCGGGAACGGAGTGGAGAACGGCGAGAAGCTTTCAACGGCGGCGCTGTCCATGGCGAGCCCAGCCGGAACTCCGCGGCTGCGGAGGAGGTTCCAGCAGGTAAGCCCCGCCTGCTGCTGTTGGAGAACCCATGACGGCGTCCCACCAACCGGCTCATGATTACCGCTGGTCAGCTGAAGTCACCCGCAACAGCGACGCCCTCGATCTGGAAGATGGCGTCTTCACGAAAGATGATCCCGCCGCCATCGCCATCTCGCTCAAGCGTTCGGCGGAGCGCAGCGACCGGCGGAAATCGAGTCCGTTTCGCTCCGCCATGTCGATGCTGACCTTCCACATCAACCGGGCGGGTTCCAAACTGAGTTCCGAGCAGCGCAAGACGCTGGAGGCGGCGAAGGACGAGCTCCGCCGCCTGTTCCGCAAGGATAAGGATTGAGCCGTCAGAGCATCGGGCGACCGCCCGTCACCGGGATGACGGCGCCTGTGATGTAGCTCGCCTCCTTGGACGCCAGCATCACATAGGCCGGCGCGAGCTCCGCAGGCTGGCCCGCGCGTCCGAGGGGGGTGTTCTGGCCGAAGCTTTCCACCGCCTCGGGCGGCATGGTGGACGGGATCAGGGGCGTCCAGATCGGACCGGGCGCGACCGCGTTCACGCGGATCCCCTGCTCCGCCACGAGCCCCGCGAGACCGGCGGTAAAATTCGCGATCGCGCCCTTGGTGGTCGCGTAAGCCAGCAGATGCGGGCTCGGGTTCTTGGCGTTGATCGAAGTCGTGTTGACGATCGCCGAGCCCGGCTTCATGCGCGGTATGGCCGCTTTGCAGAGGTAGAACTGGCTGTAGATGTTGGTCCGGAAGGTGACGTCCCACTCCTCCGCGCTGATGTCCTCGATCTTCTCGAAGCTCGCCTGGTGGGCGGCGTTGTTGACCAGGATGTCGAGCCGGCCGAACTCGGCGAGCGCTTTTTCAACAAGCTCCTTGCAGTGCTGCTCCTGCTTGATGTCGCCCGCGACCACAACGGCCTTGCGCCCGGCCTCCTCGACCCAGCGCGCTGTCTCGCGGGCGTCCTCATGCTCGCTGTAGTAGGAGATCAGCACGTCGGCGCCTTCGCGCGCATAGGCGATCGCCACTGCGCGTCCGATGCCTGAATCGGCGCCGGTGATGATCGCCGCCAGGCCGGCCAGCCGGCCCGAGCCGCGGTAGCTCTCCTCGCCATGATCCGGACGAGGCCGCATCTCGCCGGTGTGTCCCGGCATGTCCTGCTGCTGCTTGGGCTGCGGCGGCTGCGGCGCGCCAGTCGTCGGATTGTCCATCGCCACGTCGGACTCCCTTGTCTGAAGGCGTGGCCGCCCCTTTGGGGGCGGCGTTCGCCTTCACAACAACCGAGCGGCGCAGAAGGTCCCGGGCCTGGCGCGGCCGAAATCAGTCCCTGATGTCGAGCATGCGCCTGTTGATCAGCAGCGAAACGCCGGTGCAAACGGCGCCCGACAGCAGGTAGAGCCCGACGAACGCCAGACCGAATTTCGCCGAGAGCCCAAGCGCCACGAGCGGCGCGAAGGCCGCGCCGAGCAGCCAAGACATGTCCGAGGTCAGGGCCGCGCCGGTGTAGCGGTACTGGGTCGAGAAGTTCGACGTCACGGCGCCGGACGCCTGTCCGTGCGACAGACCCAGCAGGGCGAAGCCGAGGAAGATGAAGCCGGCCTCGGAGGTCGCGCCGCCGCTCAGCAGGAACGGCGCAGCGAAACTGAACAGCCCGATCAGGACGGCGCAGATCGCAAGCAGCGTCCGCCGGCCGATGCGGTCGGCGATCGCGCCCGAGGCGATGACCGCGACCACGCAGACCATCGCGCCGACCATCTCGGTCACCAGGAACTCACGCGCATGACGTCCCGTGTAGAGCGTGACCCAAGAGAGCGGGAAGATCGTCACCAGGTGGAACAGCGCGAAGCTCGCGAGCGCCGCGAAGGCGCCGATCAGCACGTTCCGGCCCTCTGCGCGGAACATCCGCCACACCGGCGTGGGCCGCAGTTCGCGCCGCTCGAGCAGCGCCGTGAACTCGTCGGTCACCACCAGCCGCAGACGCGCGAACAGCGCGACGACGTTGATCGCGAAAGCGACGAAGAACGGGTAGCGCCACCCCCAGTCCAGGAAATCCTCGTTCGACAGATTGCTCACGAAGAAGGCGAACAGGCCGGCCGCCAGAAGAAAGCCCAGGGGAGCGCCGAGCTGCGGCATCATTGCATACCAGCCGCGATGCTTCTGCGGCGCGTTCAGCGCCAGCAGCGAGGCCAACCCGTCCCAGGCGCCCGCCAGCGCCAGGCCTTGGCAAATCCGGAGGAAGGCGAGCAGGCCTGCCGCCACGAAGCCGATCTGGGCGTAGCCTGGCAGGAAGCTCATCGCCGCCGTCGAGCCGCCGAGCAGAAACAAGGCGATCGTCAGCTTGACGCCCCGGCCGTGACGCCGGTCGACCTGCATGAAGATCACCGAGCCGATCGGCCGCGCGATGAAGGCGAGCGAGAAGATCGCGAACGAGTAAAGCGTCGCCGTGAGCGGATCAAACTCAGGAAACAGCAGCTGCGGGAACACCAGCACCGAGGCGATGCCGTAGACGAAGAAGTCGAAGAACTCCGATGTCCGGCCGATGATCACCGCAACCGCGATCTCGCCCGGCGCCACCTTGGCGTCGCCGCTGACGAGACGGGCGTCGCGCTCGAGGGGCGCGCTATTCGACAGCGCGTAATCTTGGCTCATGCGTTTCTTCGCTCCTCGACGCCAAGGAATGGCGGCGGCCACCGCTCGGCCGCGACTCTAGAACACCATGGAACGCCGCGACATCGCATTTGTTCTGCGGCTGAACCCGGCGGGTAGGTTCCCCCCGCGCCGGAGCTGGGACGTCCCATGCCGCACTCAATAACCTTCCTGCGACGTCTCCGCCGATGGGACAAACCGTCCACTATCGCCCCTCCCGCCAGGGGCTTAACGCAGCGCAACAAAACGTCCCCACAGACGGTTGTCCTGCCCGTGAGCATTCTACGCAAAATCGTCCTTCTGCCGCTGCTGTGCCTGCTCGCAGGCTGCGAGATGGTGGTGACCCACCCCTCTGGAGACATCGCGGCGCAGCAGAGGGACCTGATCGTCATCTCGACGATCCTGATGCTGATGATCATCGTGCCCGTCATGGCGCTCACGGCGCTGTTCGCGTGGCGCTACCGCCAAACGAACACGTCGGCGACATACGATCCCGACTGGCACCACTCGACTCGGCTAGAGGTCGTGATCTGGTCCGCGCCGCTGGTGATCATCATCGCGCTCGGCGCCATCACCTGGATCAGCACCCACCTGCTCGACCCGTTCCGCCCGCTGTCGCGGATCTCCGAATCCAAGCCGGTCGCGGCGGAGGTCAAGCCGCTGGACGTCCAGGTCGTGGCGCTCGACTGGAAGTGGCTGTTCTTCTATCCCGAGCAGGGCGTCGCCACGGTCAACGAACTCGCCGCGCCGGTCGATCGGCCCATCACCTTCCACATCACCGCGTCCTCGGTGATGAACTCGTTCTTCATCCCGGCGCTCGCGGGCCAGATCTACGCGATGCCCGGAATGGAGACGAAGCTCCACGCCGTGATCAACAAGCCCGGCGAGTATGACGGCTTCTCGGCCAATTACAGCGGGGCCGGCTTTTCGCGCATGAACTTCAAGTTCCGCGCGCTCGACGGGAAGGGCTTCGACGAGTGGATCGCGAAGGCCAAGGCCAGCGGCTCCACGCTCGACCAGAAGACCTACATTGCGCTCGAGCGCCCGAGCGAGCAGGAGCCGGTGCGCTACTACGCGTCCGTCGAGAACGGGCTCTACAACAAGGTGCTCAACATGTGCGCCCTGCCCGGCCAGATGTGCATGAGCGAGATGATGCACATCGACGCGATGGGCGGCGGCGGCGAGAACAGCGAGGCGAACCGCGAGCGCCTCCGCTACGACGGCCACCGTCTGCGTCAGGGCGTCGAGGAGCCGGGCGCCACCTTCCCGGTGTCGGGGCGCCCGCCGAACACCAACGTGCAGCCGCAGGGCATGAAGCCAGACGCGCTGACGCCTGACGTCAACAAGCAGCAAACCCAGCCGGACGAAGGCCAGGGCCATCGAATGCCCGGGATGGACCATCAGGGTCCCGCTCCTGGCCAGATGCATGACCAGTAAGCCCGCCGCTGACCGATTTAGCTGACTGAACGAGCAGACATCATGTTTTCCAATCTGGACCTTCAGCAGCTGATCTTCGGACGGCTGTCGCTTGAGGCGATCCCGTACCATGAGCCGATTCTGGTCGCGACCTTCATCGCCGTCGCGATCGGCGGCGCCGCGCTCGTCGGCGGCCTGACCTACTACCGCCTCTGGGGCTATCTCTGGAAAGAGTGGTTCACCAGCGTCGATCACAAGAAGATCGGCGTGATGTACATCATCCTGGCGATCGTGATGCTGCTGCGCGGCTTCGCGGACGCGATCATGATGCGCGCCCAGCAGGCGATCGCCTTTGGCGACGCCAATGGCTACCTCCCGCCGCACCATTTCGACCAGGTGTTCACGGCGCACGGCGTCATCATGATCTTCTTCATGGCGATGCCGTTCGTGACGGGACTGATGAACTACGTCGTTCCGCTGCAGATCGGCGCGCGCGACGTCGCCTTCCCGTTCCTGAACAATTTCAGCTTCTGGATGACGGTGAGCGGCGCGGCGCTCGTGATGGCGTCGCTGTTCGTCGGCGAGTTCGCCCGCACCGGCTGGCTCGCCTACCCGCCGCTGTCGGGGGCCGCCTACAGTCCGGGCGTCGGCGTCGACTACTACATCTGGGCGCTGCAGATCGCCGGCGTCGGAACCTTGCTGTCAGGCGTCAACCTAATCGCGACCATCGTCAAGATGCGCGCGCCGGGCATGACGATGATGAAGATGCCCGTGTTCACCTGGACGGCGCTCTGCACCAACGTGCTGATCGTCGCGGCCTTTCCGGTGCTCACCGCGGTGCTCGCGCTGCTGTCGCTCGACCGTTACATCGGGACCAACTTCTTCACGAACGACTTCGGCGGCTCGCCGATGATGTACATCAACCTCATCTGGATCTGGGGTCATCCGGAGGTCTACATCCTGATCCTGCCGGCCTTCGGCATCTTTTCCGAAGTCACCTCCACCTTCTGCGGCAAGCGGCTGTTCGGCTACGCCTCGATGGTCTACGCCACGGTCGTCATCACCATCCTGTCGTATCTCGTGTGGCTCCACCACTTCTTCACGATGGGGTCGGGCGCGAGCGTGAACTCGTTCTTCGGGATCACGACGATGATCATCTCGATCCCGACGGGCGCGAAGATCTTCAACTGGCTGTTCACGATGTATCGCGGCCGCATCAGGTTCGAGCTGCCGATGATGTGGACCCTCGCCTTCATGCTGACCTTCGTGATCGGCGGCATGACGGGCGTGCTCCTCGCGGTTCCGCCCGCCGATTTCGTGCTGCACAACTCGCTGTTCCTGATCGCGCACTTCCACAACGTGATCATCGGCGGCGTGGTGTTCGGCGTGTTCGCCGGCGTCAACTTCTGGTTCCCCAAGGCCTTCGGCTTCCGGCTCGACACGTACTGGGGCAAGTGGTCCTTCTGGCTTTGGGTGATCGGCTTCTACCTCGCCTTCATGCCGCTCTACGTGCTCGGCCTGATGGGCGTGACCCGTCGCCTGAACCATTTCGACGATCCGTCGCTCCAGATCTGGTTCGTGATCGCGGCCATCGGCGCGGTGCTGATCCTGTTCGGCATCCTGGCCTTCATCGTGCAGATCGGCGTCAGCATCCTGCGGCGCGAGCAGTTGCGCGACGTGACGGGCGATCCGTGGGACGGCCGCACCCTGGAGTGGGCGACCTCGTCGCCGCCGCCGGAGTACAACTTCGCGTTCACGCCGCGCATCCACGACCTGGACGCCTGGTGGGACATGAAGAAGCGCGGCTATGTCCGCCCGCTGGAGGGCTACAAGGCCATCCACATGCCCAAGAACACGGGCGCGGGCGTCATCCTCGCCGGGCTCGCCACCGTGTGCGGCTTCGCCATGATCTGGTACGTGTGGTGGCTCGCGGCGCTGAGCTTCGCAGCTCTGATCGTCGTCGCCATCGGGCACACCTTCAACTACGCGCGTGACTTCTACATCCCGGCCGAGCGGGTCGCGGAGGTGGAAGGCGAGCGTTCGCGCATGTTGAACGCAGGGGCCTGAGCGATGAGCGCCACTCCCGCCGCTGCGGCCGCGAAGGCCGACCCGACGACCTTCTACGTCCAGGACGAGCATCACCCCGAGAACGGGACGCTGCTCGGCTTCTGGATCTATCTGATGAGCGATTGTCTCATCTTCGCGGTCCTGTTCGCCTGCTACGGCGTCCTGGGCCGCAACTACGCGGCCGGTCCCACCGGCGCCGACCTGTTCGATCTGTCGATCGTCGCGGTCAACACGACGATGCTGCTGTTCTCGTCCATCACCTATGGCTTCGCCATGCTGGCGATGGAGAAGAACCGCAAGGGTCAGACGCTGTTCTGGCTGGCGGTTACGGGTCTGTTCGGCCTGGCCTTCGTCTGCATCGAACTCTGGGAGTTCTCGCACCTCATCCATGAGGGCGCGACGCCGCAGCGGAGCGCGTTCCTGTCCTCTTTCTTCGCCCTTGTCGGGACGCACGGGCTGCACGTCAGCTTCGGCATCATCTGGCTCGTCACCTTGATGGCGCAGGTCGGACGGCGCGGGCTGATCCCCGAGAACCGCCGACGGCTGCTGTGCCTCAGCATGTTCTGGCACTTCCTGGACGTCGTCTGGATCGGCGTCTTCACCTTCGTCTACCTGATGGGAGTTCTGCGATGAGCGCCGACGCCCACGCCGCAGCGCACGAGGCGCACGGCCCCGGACACGGGCACGACCTCGAGCATTCGCACGCCGGCCACGGCTCGATGCGGGGCTATCTGCTTGGCTTCTTCCTGTCGGCCATCCTGACCGCGATCCCGTTCTGGCTGGTGATGGGCGACGTGTTCCGCGACCCGCGGACGGCGGCGATCACGGTCCTGGTGTTCGCGGCGATGCAGATCGTGGTCCACATGATCTTCTTCCTGCACATGAACACGAAGTCGGAAGGCGGCTGGACCATGCTGGCGGCGATTTTCACGATCGTGATCGTGGTGATCACCCTGGCGGGCTCGTTCTGGGTCATGTTCCACCTGAACGCGAACATGATGCCTGCGCATGTGCCGATGGAGGGCATGGGCGGCCCCGGCGGGATGAACGAGATGACCAACGGCGTCAGCGGGCCTCACGGCGCTCACTGACGCGAGGCGGCGCAACGGCGCGCACATGGGCGAAAACCGCGCGGTTTCCAATGAACGGCCGCGCGGGCTCGCAGCGGTCGCGGGCCTGGCGGTCCTGTTCATCGCCGCCTTCGCGGTCTTCACGTCGCTCGGCGTCTGGCAGGTCCACCGCCTGTCATGGAAGCTCGACCTGATCGACCGCGTCGAGCGTCGCGTCCACGCCGCCCCCGCTCCTGCGCCCGGTCCCTCGCAATGGCCGTCGGTGACTGCGGAGAGCGACGAATACCGGCGGGTGCAGGTCGCGGGCGTTCTTGATCTCGCCAGCACCACCCTTGTGCAGGCCGTGACCGACCTTGGAGCCGGCTACTGGGCGCTGACGCCGCTCCGCACCGAAGATGCTTATGTCGTCCTCGTCAACCGCGGCTTCGTTCCGCCGGGCTGGCGGGACCGGGCGCCTGGTGATCAGGCCGGCGCGGGCGACAGAGTCACCGTTACGGGGCTGCTGCGGCTCAGCGAGCCGAAGGGCGGTTTCCTGCGCTCGAACGATCCCGCGGCCGACCGCTGGTACTCACGCGACGTTCAGGCGATTGCGACCGCGCGGGACCTTCGCTACGTCGCGCCCTACTTCATTGACGCCGACGCAAGCGGCGATCGTCCCGGAGGTCCGGTCGGGGGGCTCACTGTCGTGACGTTCCACAACAGCCACCTGGTCTATGCAGTGACGTGGTTCTCGCTCGCCCTGATGGTCGTGGCCGCGGGCGCCTATATGGTGTGGCAGGAGCTGAGGCTCCGCCGCAGGCGCTGACGCCCTCCCCCTCTCCGCTCAACGGCGCCCATCGCCAACGGCGGTCCTGAGACGATCGAGTATGCTCGCCGCGTGACCAGCGACCTCTCCCCGGCCGATGATTCCACCGCCCGCAAAAACATCCTGCAGCTCGTGCAGCTGCGGTGGATCGCCGTCGTCGGGCAGATCGTCACGATCGCGGCCGTCCAGTTCGGGCTCGGCGTCGATCTGCCGCTCGCGCCGATGGCCGTCGTGCTGGCGGCGCTGGTCGCTCTCAACATTGCGACGCTGCTGCGGCTCAGGCGGCAGGCCAGGGTCAGCAACACCGGCCTGTTCCTCGCGCTCGCTTTCGACGCCGGCGCGCTGACCGCGCAGCTTTATTTCAGCGGCGGCGCGACGAATCCGTTCGCGTTTCTCTATCTGGTGCAGGTCACGCTCAGCGCGGTTCTGCTCGAGGTCTGGTCGACCTGGGCGATGGTGCTGATAACGACGGCCTGTTTCGCCGGGCTGACCCTGTTCAATCAGCCGATCACGTTGCCGGATGAAGACGCCGGATCGCTGTTCCGGCTCCACATCCAGGGAATGCTGATCTGCTTCGCGCTCGACGCGGCGCTGCTGGTCGTGTTCGTGACCCGCATCGGCAAAAATCTTCGGGAGCGCGATTCCCGCCTCGCGGATCTCAGGCAGCGGGCGGCCGAGGAGGATCACATCGTCCGGATGGGACTGCTCGCCTCAGGCGCGGCGCACGAGCTCGGCACCCCGCTCGCGACCCTCGACGTCATCCTGAGCGACTGGCGGCGCATGCCGAAGCTCGCCGCCGATCCGGAGCTCGCGCCCGAGATCGAGGAGATGCAGGCCGAGGTTCGCCGCTGCAAGGCGATCGTGACGGGAATCCTGCGCTCCGCCGGCGAAGCGCGCGGCGAGGCGCCCGTCATCACCACCATCAACGCGTTCCTGGACGACATCGTGCAGGACAGGCGCTCGGCGAGGCAGGCGAACCTCGCCTATCAGAACCGCTTCGGTCCGGATCTCCCGATCGTCTCCGACACCGCCCTCAAGCAGGTGATCTGCAACGTGATCGACAATGCCGTCGACGTCTCTCCGCGGTGGGTCGGGCTCGCGGCTCGTCGAGAGGACGACACTCTGGTGCTGGATATCGCCGACCGCGGAACGGGCTTCCCGCCCGAGATGCTCGCCAACCTCGGAAAGCCCTACCAATCGAGCAAAGGACGCGAAGGCGGAGGGCTTGGGCTGTTTCTTGTCGTGAACGTGCTGCGCAAGCTCGGCGGAGAGGTGAACGCCCGCAACCTCGAGGAGGGCGGCGCGCTGGTGACCCTCACCCTGCCGCTCGCTTCGCTGGCGATCGAGGAGGCCCGCGCCAATGGCCGCTGAACGGCTGCTGGTCATCGTGGAGGATGACGCGCAATTCGCTCGTACGCTCCGTCGCTCGTTCGAGCGGCGCGGCTACGAGGCGCTGCACGCCTCAAACCTTGAAGAGCTGCAGGAGCTTCTGAAGACCCGGTCGCCCGGTTACGCCGTCGTCGACCTGAAGCTCGCGCGCGCCTCGGGCCTCGCCTGCGTCCAGGCGCTGCACGCGCATGACGCCGAGATGGTGATCGTAGTGCTGACCGGCTTCGCCAGCATCGCGACAGCCGTGGAGGCCATCAAACTCGGCGCGCGCCACTACCTGGCGAAGCCCTCGAACACCGACGACATCGAGGCCGCTTTCGGACGCGTCGAGGGCGACGTCACGGCGCCTCTCACGGAACGCCCGACCTCGATCAAGACGCTCGAGTGGGAGCGGATCCACGAAACCCTGATCGAGACCGAATTCAACATTTCCGAGACCGCGCGGCGGCTCGGCATGCACCGCCGGACGCTGGCCCGAAAGCTCGAGAAGCGCCCCGTCAAATAGGCCGGGTCCTGTCAGGCCACGGCGCGCGCGGAGCCGGCGTTCAGCCGATCACGGATCCCGGCGGTCAGCTCGAGGGATCGCACCCGCGCCGCCAGCTCGAACACGTGTCCGGTGACCATCAGCTCGTCCGGCTTGAGCTGCTCAAGGAAGCCTGCGAGCCCGCGCTCCACCGTCTCGGGCGAGCCGACGAACGAATAGGCGAGCATGTGCTGCATCCCCGCTTTCTCGGCAGGCGTGCTGTACAGGTCGATGTCGTCGATCGGCGGCGGCAGAGGACCCGGCCGGCCCCGCCGCAGATTGATGAAGGACTGCTGTTGCGAGGTGAACAGCCGCCGGGCTTCCACGTCGCTGTCGGCTGCGAGCACGTTGACCGCCGCCATCGCGTAGGGCGCAGCGAGTCGCGGCGACGGGCGAAAGCGTTCCCGGTAGACCGCGAACGCGTCGACCAGATCCGTCGGAGCGAAGTGCGAGGCGAACGCGAACGGCAGGCCGAGCATCGCCGCAAGTTGCGCGGAGAACAGGCTCGAGCCGAGCAGCCACACCGTCACGTCGAGTCCCGCGCCCGGAACCGCACGGATGCGCTGATCCGGCTCGGCCGGCTCGAAATAGGCCATCAGTTCGACCACGTCCTGCGGAAACTCCTCGGAACGGTCGAGGCCGCGTCGCAGCGCGCGGGCCGTCGCCATGTCGGTTCCGGGAGCGCGGCCGAGGCCGAGGTCGATGCGGCCCGGATAGAGCGAGGCGAGCGTGCCGAACTGCTCGGCGATGACCAGCGGCGCGTGGTTCGGCAGCATCACTCCGCCGGATCCGACCCGGATTGTGCGGGTCGCGCCCGCGACATGGCCGATCACCACCGCCGTCGCGGCGCTCGCGATACCGGTCATGTTGTGGTGCTCGGCGAGCCAGAACCGCTTGTAGCCAAGCGACTCAGCCGATTGCGCGTAGGCGGCCGAGTTGCGGAACGCGTCCGCTGCGGTCGAGCCCTCCGCGATCGGAGCGAGATCGAGAACGGAAAACGGGATCATTGGCGCACCCTGGTAGAGCCGGGCCGCGCGGAGCCCGGGCTTTGACAGAGAATGGGCCGACATTGGCGGACCGGTAGGGCGCTCGGCGCAAGATGGCGGGCGCTTTGACGCAAGGCCGTATCCGGCTAGGGTCCAGGTGTTCGGCGCCCGCCGCAGCGGGAGAATCGGAAACGCGGTGGAAATCCGCGGCGCGCCCAGCGCTGTGATGGGGACTGGACGGCGAGACGCCACTGGCTGCGAGGTCGGGAAGGCGCCGTTTCGGGATGAACCAGAGCCAGAAGGCCGACCGAACGCATATGCCAGAACCGCGCGGACGGCGGAACCGGCGTTGCTTTCGCATGGGAGCGGAAACGATGTCGTCTGTCCTGCAGCAGGACCCGATGAAGCCCTCGGATGAGCCTCGTCCCGCCGACGCCTTCGGCGAAGCGGATCGGGCGGCCGTCTACCGTGCCATCGAGACCCGGCGGGACGTCCGCGACGAATTCCTGCCGCGCCCGGTGCCGGACGAGGTTCTTCGCCGCCTTCTGAGCGCGGCCCATCACGCCCCTTCGGTCGGGCTCATGCAACCGTGGAACTTCATCCTGGTCCGCAGTCCGCAGACCAAGGCGCTGGTCCACGACGCCTTCGCACGCTGCAACGCCGAGGCGGCGGGGATGTTCGAAGGCGAGCGGGGCGCGCTCTATCGCCGCCTCAAGCTCGAGGGAATCCTCAAGGCGCCCCTCAACATCTGCGTCACCTGCGACCGGGCGCGCGGCGGCCCGGTCGTGCTCGGCCGCACCCACCAGCGCGACACCGATCTCTACAGCGCCGTCTGCGCGGTCCAGAATCTTTGGCTGGCGGCTCGAGCGGAAGGAATCGGGATCGGCTGGGTGAGCATCTTCGACCCCGATGATCTGCGTCCGATCCTCGGCGTGCCGCAGGAGGCGGTCATCGTCGCCTATCTTTGCGTCGGCTATGTCGATCGTCTGTTCGATCGGCCGGAACTCGAAGCGCGGCGCTGGGGCCAACGGCTTGATCTCGCGAGCCTGGTTTTTGACGATCATTGGGGCCAGCCGAGCGCCGTCCTCGGCGGCGCATCCAGCGACGTCTAAACCGCTGCCGCCAATTTCGGCGGCATGCCGCTTCTTTGGGCTGCCGATTCTCAAAAGCGCTGATCTATCATCGCTGCACTGAGTTGGCGGCTAGGGTTCCGCGTCTGATCAGACGGCTGGTCCGAGAGCTGCCGCCCCGCCGGGAGACATCCGGTAGGGACACGGCGGGACAAAATCCCGGGAGACCTCAAGGGCCTGGAACAGGCGCCGCGATGGTCCGCGCCGACTTCCGAGGTCTGACGACGTTTCGGAAGCGGAGCTCAGCATGTCTCTCAACGTTCTGCAGGAGAAGGCCGCGCTGATCGCCCAGCGGCGGCAGCGTTATGAGGAGCTGAAGGCCGCCGGCCAGTCGGCTGCGCCGAAGACGCTGCCGCCGCCGACCAAGCGGGACGGCGCGCCGATCGAGCCTGGCTCGATCCGCCAGCGCATCGCGGTTCCAGGCGGCTGGTACTGGGCCGAGAAGATCGCGCGCGGCGAGGCGCTGCGGGTGCTCAACGTCTCGGGAACGCCCGGCGTCTCGCTGTTCTTCTGGAACGCCGCCGATCCTTCGGAGCGCTACAACAGCGCCGACACGATCAAGGTTCAGTGGACGGCCGAGCTTCGCAAGGGCCGGGTGCTGTTCTCCGACATGGGCCGCGTGCTGATGTCGATCGTCGAGGACAGCTGCGGCGCGCATGACGCGATCGTCGGCGGGTCAACGCCAGCGTCGAACCTCAGGAAGCATGGCGACGCCACGCTGCGCTCGACGCGCGAGAACATGATCCTCGCGGCGTCGAAGTTCGGGCTCGGTCCACGCGACGTCGCGCCCGTGCTGACCTTGTTCGCGCCGGTCATCCACGACGAAACAGAGCGCATGTCGTTCCGGGAGGGCGTCATCCAGCCCGGCGACTTCGTCGACCTGCGCGCGGAGATCGACCTGCTGGTCGCCGTCTCCAACTGCCCTCACCCGCTCGCGCCGGATGTGGAGTTCAGGCCGGGAGAGATCGAGCTGATCGTCCACCGCGCGCCGGAGCCGGGGACCGATGACCTCTGCCGCACGGCGACCGCCGAGGCCGCGCGGGGCTTTGAGAACACAGACCGCTATCTGAGCGCGCGTTGAGGAGAGACCGATGCAGCCGACGCCACTCTCCCAACCCGTCTCCGCCTTCTTCGCCGCCCCCGCCGCGCTCGACCCGAAGGACGCGATCTACGACTTCATCATCCCCGCGAACCGTCCCTGGTCCGGCGTGGTGGAAAAGGGCCAGGTCCTGCGTATCGTCGATCTCGAAGGCTGCCAGGCCGTCGACACGCTGTTCTACAACGCGCACGACCATGGCGAGCGCTACAGCGCTCAGGACACGATCCTCGCGCAGGGCGCGCCTTACGTCTCGACCGGGACGCGTCTGATCTCGAACGACGGAAACGTGCTGGGCGTGGTGGTCGCCGATTCCTGCGGGCGTCACGACACCTCGGCGGGCGCCTGCTCGTGCGAGGCGAACACCGTGCGGTTCGGCCAGCAGACCCGCTTCATGCATGCCTGCCGCGAGAACTTCGTCATCGAAGTCTCGAAACACGGCATGACGAAGCGGGACATCGTGCCGAACATCAACTTCTTCATGAACGTCCCCATCGAACCCTCTGGGAAGCTTGCAATCGTCGACGGCGTGTCGTCGCCCGGCGACCATGTCGACGTGCTCGCCGCGATGGACCTGCTCTGCGTGATCTCGAACTGCCCGCAGATCAACAACCCCTGCAACGGCTTCGACCCCTCGCCGGTGCGGGTGCTGATCTTCGATCCTTCGAGCGCCTGACGTCGCGTCTGAGACCTTTTCAACCGCGCATCAGTCCGCGCCAGCAAGCGCGTCCGAGGATCTGCGCGCCTCCCTGCTCTCCGGAACCACTGGTCCATGTTCAATAAGGTCCTGATCGCGAACCGCGGCGAGATCGCCGGGCGGATTATCAGAACGCTCAGAAAGCTCGGCGTCGCTTCGGTCGCCGTCTATTCGGATGCGGATCGCTTCACCCGACCTGCGCTTGACGCTGACGAGGCCGTCCGCGTCGGCCCCGCCCCGGTGCGGGAGAGCTATCTCGACGTCGACGCCATCATCGGCGCCTGTCTCCGGACCGGCGCTGAAGCCGTGCATCCCGGCTACGGGTTCCTGTCTGAAAACGCGGATTTCGCTGAGCGGCTTGCGGCGAACGGCATCGCTTTCATTGGACCGCGGCCAGAGCATCTGCGCGGCTTCGGGCTGAAACATACGGCGCGCGAGATCGCCCGCGCTGCCGGCGTGCCTCTGCTCGCCGGCTCCGGCTTGCTCGACTCGGCCGACGAGGCTGTCGCCGCGGCCGAGCAGGTCGGCTTTCCGGTGATGCTGAAGTCGACCGCCGGCGGCGGCGGAATCGGAATGCAGCTCTGCCACGACGCCACGGAGCTTCGTCAGCGCTTAGAGACCGTGCAGCGGATCGCCGGCTCGAGCTTCGGCGACGCGCGGGTCTATCTCGAGCGCTTCGTGGCCGTCGCCCGTCATGTCGAGGTTCAGATTTTCGGTGACGGGAAAGGCCGCGTGGTGGCGCTCGGCGAGCGCGACTGTTCGCTGCAGCGGCGCAACCAGAAGGTCGTCGAGGAGACGCCGGCGCCGAACCTGCCGGAGACGGTGCGCTCCCGCCTCCACGCCGCGGCGGTCGCGCTCGGCGAGGCGGTCGCCTACGAGTCCGCCGGCACGGTCGAGTTCATCTACGACGTCGCGCGCGAGGACTTCTCCTTCCTCGAGGTCAATACACGCCTCCAGGTCGAGCACCCCGTCACGGAGGCCGTGTTCGGCGTGGATCTGGTCGAATGGATGGTGAAGCAGGCGGCCGGCGAATTCATGTTGCCGGCGCAGGTCGAACTCGTTCCGTGCGGCGCCGCGATCGAGGCGCGGATCTACGCCGAGACGCCTCAGGCCGATTTCCGTCCGTCCACCGGTCTGCTCACCAAGGTCGCCTTTCCAAAAGAGGTTCGCGTCGATGGCTGGATCGAGACGGGCTCCGAGGTGACGCCCTGGTACGACCCGATGCTTGCGAAGGTCATCGTCCACGCCGAAGACCGGCCGGCGGCGCTTTCGAAGCTGAAGGCGGCTTTGGCCGACACGACGCTGCTCGGCATCGAGACCAACCTCGACTATCTGCGCGCGATCGGGGCGTCCGACGTGCTGGCCGCCGGTGAGATTTCAACCGCCGCCCTGAAGACCTTTCCCTTCACGCCCCGCGCGATCGAAGTCCTGGCTCCCGGCGCCCAGAGCAGCGTGCAGGACTGGCCGGGCCGCCTCGGCCTCTGGCATGTCGGCGTGCCGCCGTCAGGGCCGATGGACGACCGGTCGTTCCGCCTGGCGAACCGGCTGGTCGGCAACCCGGAGGGTTCCGCGGCGCTCGAATGCGCGGTCACCGGCCCCACTTTGAAGTTCCACCGTGAGGCCGTCGTGGCCCTCACCGGGGCCGACATGCAGGCGACGCTCGACGGCGCGCCGGCGCCGCGCTTCGCGCCGTTCGCCGTTCCGGCCGGATCGACGCTGGCGCTCGGCCGCATAAGCGGGCCCGGGCAGCGCGCCTACCTCGCCGTGGCCGGCGCGATCGAAGCGGCGGAGGCCTTCGGTTCCAGGGCGACCTTCATGCTCGGCCGCTTCGGCGGTCACGCGACTGGGGCGCTGCGCGCCGGCGACATACTGAAGATCGACGCGATCCCGCCGGAAGCGGAGCCGCGCGCCGCCCACGCCGATGAGCGGCCCGAACTCACAAGCGACTGGACGATCGGCGTCAGGTCAGGCCCACACGGCGCGCCGGACTTCTTCCAGGACGCCGACATCGTCGACCTCTTCGGCGCGACCTATGAGGTGCACTTCAACAGCGACCGCACCGGGGTCCGGCTGATCGGCCCGCAACCGCGCTGGGCAAGGCCGGACGGCGGCGAGGCCGGGCTCCATCCGTCGAACATCCACGACAACGCCTATGCGGTGGGCTCGCTCGATTTCACCGGCGACATGCCGATCATCCTCGGCCCCGACGGGCCGAGCCTCGGCGGCTTTGTCTGTCCGGTCGTGGTCGCCCGCGAGGAGATGTGGAAGACGGGTCAGCTGAAGCCCGGGGACCGGGTGCGCTTCGTCCCGCACGGCCTCGCCTTGCCGTCCGTTCGTCGCGCGCAAGACATTCCCAGCCCCATCCTCGGGATGAGCGAAGACGGCCCGACCCGCGTGGTCTATCGCCGTGCGGGCGACGACAATCTGCTGGTCGAATACGGACCGATGGCGCTCGACGTGGCGCTGCGGATGCGCGTGCACGTTCTGGCGGAGGCCCTCGCGGCCGAGAAGATGCCGGGGATCATCGAGCTCACCCCCGGCATCCGCTCGCTGCAGGTGCATTTCGACAGCGCAGTCTTGCCGGTGGAAAGACTGCTCGCGGCGCTGCGGGCCATCGAGTCCGCCCTGCCCCCGCCCGAGGACGTGACGGTCCAGAGCAGCACTGTCTGGCTGCCGCTGTCGTGGAACGACCCGCAGATCCGGCTCGCGATGCGGAAGTACCAGGAGCTCGTCCGTCCCGACGCGCCCTGGTGTCCGGACAACATCGAGTTCATCCGCCGCATCAACGGGCTCGGCTCGACTGAGGACGTCCGGCGCATCGTGTTCGACGCCGAATATCTCGTCCTCGGGCTCGGCGACGTCTATCTCGGCGCGCCCGTGGCCACGCCGGTCGACCCGCGCCACAGGCTGGTGACCACCAAGTACAACCCCGCCCGAACCTGGACGCCCGAGAACGCGGTCGGCATCGGCGGAGCCTATCTGTGCGTGTACGGGATGGAAGGGCCCGGCGGTTACCAGCTGTTCGGCCGCACGATCCAGATGTGGAACTCGTGGCGCGTCACCAAGGCGTTCCGTCCGGAGCACCCTTACCTGCTGCGCTTCTTCGATCGCGTGCGGTTCTTTCCCGTGGACGAGCAGGAGCTGCTGGAGATGCGGGAGGCCTTCCCGCACGGTCGCTACGACGTGCGGATCGAGGACAGCCAGTTCTCCTACCGTGATTATGCGCGGCTGCTGGCCGAGAAATCGGACAGCATCGGGGCCTTCCAGCACAGCCGGCAGGCCGCCTTCGAGGCCGAACGCGCCGACTGGAAGGCGCGCGGCCTCGACAGCTTTGTGAGCGACTCGGGGAGCGCGTCGACCGCCGATGAGGAAGCCGTCCCGGAGGGCTGCACCGCCGCGCCGAGCCACATGACCGGCAATGTCTGGAAACTGCTTGTGGCGGAAGGCGACGAGGTGGCCGCGGGCCAACCGATCGTGGTGGTCGAAGCCATGAAGATGGAGATGGAGATCTCCGCTCCGGTCGCGGGCAGGATCGTCAGCCTCCGCGCCCGGCAGGGCCGCACCGTGCGCGCCGGCGACGTCGTCGCGGTGATCGCCGGCGCGTAGCGTCAGATCACGCGGCTCGGCTCATCGCGTTCCGCTTCAGCCCTCCATCGCCTCCAGCGCGCCGAGGCTTTCGGGGAGCACCTGGCCGCCGTCGACCACGATGGTCTGCCCCGTCACGTAGCCGGCCGCGTCGCTTGCGAAGAACAGCGCGGCTGCGGCGATGTCGTCGACGGAGCCGAGCCGCTTCATCGGGATCGAGGCCGCCATCTTGTCGAGATAATCCTGTCCAAGGCCATCCAGTCCCTCGGTCATGATGTTGCCCGGCAGCACGGAGTTCACCGTGATGCCGAAGGGAGCGAGCTCGATCGCGGCGGTGCGCATGAAGCCGAGCTGACCCGCCTTGCTGGCCCCGTAATGCGACCAGCCGGGATAGCCGGTGATCGGGCCGGTTATGGACGAGGTCAGCACGATGCGACCGCGTCCGGCGGCTTTCATCGCCGGCAGCACGGCTTTCACCGACAGGAACGTCCCCTTGAGGTTCACGCTCATTACCTGATCGAAGTCCGCGACCGTCATCTCGCTCAGCTTGGCGGCCGGGAAGATGCCGGCGTTGGCGCACAGCGCGTCGATGGCCCCGAACCGCTCGAGCGCCGCGGCCGCCATCGCCTCCATCGAAGCCTCGTCGGAGACGTCGGCCGCAAAGCCGCTCGCCTCCTGCCCGATCTCAGCCGCGACCGCATCGGCTTCCGCGGCGTTCCGCGAGACCACCAGCACCCGGTAGCCGGCCTGCGAGAAGCCGCGCGCGATCCCCTTGCCGATGCCCTTGGTGCCGCCGGTCACGATCGCGGCTTTGGTCGTCTCGCTGGCCATCAGGCGCCTCTCGGATGGATGATGCGAATAGAAGCTTGCCCATAAAAAGGGCGTTGTAAACCCAACAGGACGCGCGATACTGCCCCACACAATTTGCCCGACTTGCAACGTCGACGCGGCGTGACGGGGCCTCGGGTTCGCAGAGGAGCACTCGCACCATGGCGGTTTTCAACAAGCGCGACGTTCTGAAGATCCTGGGCGGCGCGGCTCTCGCCGGGCCCTTCGCCAACCTCCAGCCGGCGTTCGCCGCGCGCGAGAAGGAGCTGAACATCCTGTGCTGGGAGGGCTACAACTCCGCGCAGGTGCTCGACCCGTTCCGCAGCATGAAGTCGGCGAACGTCAAGGCCGAGAGCCTCACCAACGACCCGACGATGATCAACCGCCTGCGCGGCGGCGAGACCAAGGTCTGGGACCTGATCAACGTCAACAATCCCTGGGCGCGCAAGATCATGTACCCGGAAGGGCTGATCAAGCCGCTGCCGCGCGAAGAATTCGAGCCGTTCTTCGGCAAGATGCTGCCGCAGTTCAAAGCGCCCTATCGATGGGCGATGAGCGACGACGGCAAGGAGCTGCTCGGCATGGCCCAGCGGTTCGGGCCCTACAGCTTCGTGGTCAACACCGACAAGGTCAGCCGGAAGACCGCCGAGGAGCAGGGCTGGGAGATCTTCAACGATCCGTCGCTCAAGGGAAAATACGGCATTCTTGAATCTGACGACTGGAACGTCTTCAACGTCTTCCTGATCGCCGGCATCGATCCGTTCAAGACCCATGACGACGCCGAGATGGCCAAGTTCGGAGAGACGGCGAAGCGGGTCTTCGGCGGGGCGAAGCTCGTCGGCGACATCGCGGCGATGAACCAGGCGCTGGTCTCGGGCGAGATCGACCTGCACATGACCGGCGGCACCTACTCGGTGTCTCCCGCGCGGGCGGACGGGCATCCGGAGCTGCGAGCCGTCACGCCTCTCAAGGGGCCGATCGACGGCAAGGGCGGGGTCGCCTGGATCGAGATCACCTCGACGGTGAACAACCCCGGCCTGTCGCCGCTCGCGACCGAGTTCCTGAAATACGTCCAGGACCCAAAGGTCGCGCACACGGTCGCGTTCGCGGAGGGCACGTTCAACCCGGTCGCCCAGATGGGCAACAAGGCGTGCTTCGACCTCTTCACCAAGGAGGAGCTCGACGCGATCCAGTACGACAGCCTCGAGGAAGAGATGTCGCGTTGCGCCGAGTACGACATCGTCCCGGACTACGACAAGGCCCTCGAAATCCTGACGGCGGCGAAGCGCGCCAAGGGCTAACCGGCGGCCCGCATGGCCATGCCGCTGCCCGGGCCATCATCCCAGCCGAGCCAAGCGAGAGCCGGGATCGCGCCCAGAAGGGGCGCGACAATCCTCATGACGATCCCGGATCAACGGCTCCGCCGCCGTCCGGGACGAGGTCCTCTGTTCACCACGCATAAGGTCCAAGCATGACGGCGACCGCCCTCGCCCAGACGAACAGCCCGCCGATCCTGCAGCTCGTCGGGGTCCGCAAGACGTTCGGCGATTTCGCCGCCGTCGAACGTATCGACCTCGACATTCGGGAGGGCGAGTTCCTGACGGTCGTCGGCCCGTCGGGTTCGGGCAAGACCACCCTGCTGCGCATGCTGGCCGGGATGGAGCAGCCCAGCCAGGGCGAGATCACGCTGCGCGGCCGGCGCATCAACGACGTGCCCTCGAATCGGCGGCCGACCTGCCTCGTGTTCCAGTCGCTCGCGCTGTTTCCGCACAAGACGGTCGGCGAGAACATCGAGTTCCCGCTCAAGGTCCGGAAGGTCGCGCCGGCGGACCGCAAGGCGCGCGCCATCGAGCTGCTGCGCATGGTTCGGCTGCCGGAGAGCTATTACGGCAAGAACGTGATGAAGTGCTCGGGCGGCGAACGGCAGCGCGTGGCGCTTGCGCGGGCGCTGGCCTACGATCCCGAGGTGCTGTTCTTCGACGAGCCGCTGTCGGCGCTCGACTACAAGCTCCGCAAGGCGATGGAGAAGGAGCTCAAGGACCTGCACCGCGAGAGCGGCAAGACCTTCATCTACATCACCCACAGCCTCGAAGAGGCGATGGTGATGTCGGACCGGATCGGGGTGATGCAGGCGGGGCGGCTGGTGCAGGTCGGCACCCCCGAGGAGATCTACACCCGGCCGTCGACCAAGTTCGTCTCGGAGTTCATGGGCGAGGTCAACGTCTTTGAGGCGGCGCGCGCCGGCGGCCTGTGGCGCATCGACGGTCTCGCAGCGCCGGCGAAGATCACGCTGCCGCCGTCCATGTCCGGAGCCGCCAAGGCCGCGATCGTGGTCCGGCCTGAGTTCATGCGGTTCGTCGACACGCCTGACGGGGCCGACAATTGCCTGAGCGGCGTCGTTTTCAACGAGTATTCGCTCGGTTCGCGGATCCAGTACCAGGTCCGCGTGGGCGCCAGGACGTTCCTTCTGGAGCTCTCTCGCGCCAACGCCCGCAGGACCCAGGGCGACACCGCGCTGATCGGCTGGAACGCGGCCGACGCCATCGTGGTCGAGCCGTGAAGGTGGGAGCGCAGACTGTCCCTGCCCTCTCCCGGATGACCGGGGAGGGCGGGGCCGGCCGGGCCATGGCGTCCGCAGAGCCGGACGCCATGGCCCAACATCCCGATCGATCCAAGGGCGAGGACGGGGCCGCCCAAGGCGCGTCGCGGGGAGCGGCAAGGCTCTCCCGCGGCCTTCTGAGCTCACTCCCAGTAATGGCCGTGCTGCTGTTCGGCTTCCTGGCGCCGCTCGCGACCGTGGCCGCCTATGCGTTTGCGACTCCCAAGACCTTCGACGTCTTCCGTTCGTTCACGCTCGAGAACTTCGAGGCGATCTTCGACCCGGCGAACACCGTCTGGAGGTCGTTCGCCTGGTCGCTCGGGCTCGCCGGCCTGACTGTCCTCATCCTGGCGATCGTCGCCTATCCGATCGCCTGGGGGCTGGCGCGCGCCTTCGGGCGTTGGTCGGGGCTCGTCAGCGTCCTGTTCGTGTTCCCGCTGTTCGTGTCCGAGAATGTGCGCCTCTATGGCTGGACGCTGTTCTTCATCAAGAACGGGGTGCTGGACGGCGCGCTGAAGCTGATCGGCGCGCGCGGGCCCGACGTGCTCTACACGCCCGGCATCACGCTGTTCGGCATGGTCTATGTCTACCTGCCCTTCATGCTGTTCCCGATCACGCTCGGCCTCTCGATGGTGCCCCGCGAGCTGGTCGAGGCCGCCCGCGATCTCGGCGCCTCCCGTTTTATGGTGTGGCGCGAGGTCGAACTGCCGCTCGCCATGCCGGGCGTCATGATCGGCATGTTGCTCACCTTCGTGCTCGCCGTCGGCGCCTTGGCGGAGTCGAAGATTCTCGGCGGCCAGGCGGTCATCGTGGCGACCCACGACATCGAGATCGCCTTCACCTATGCGCAGAACTGGCCGCTCGGCTCGGCGCTCGCGCTGATCCTCACCGTGATCGTCGGCGCGCTGTCGCTTGTCGCCCTGTCGCGGCTCGACCTTGACCGGATCCTGGGGAGGCGGTGATGGAGCAATCCGCGCGGCGCTCGACCGCCTTCGTCTGGGCCTGGACGATCTTCGTCCTGATCGTGGTCTACCTGCCGATCGCCTGCGGCGCGCTCGCGGGCCTTTCCAAGAGCCGCTATTTCGGCTTTCCGGTCGCGGCATGGTCGTTCGACTGGTGGAGCCGCGCGATCGACTCCTTCGAGGTGCAGACGATCGTCAAAACCTCGCTTGCGATTGCGCTCATCGTCACCCTGGTCGGCGTCGTCATCGCGTTCTTCGGCGCGCTCGCCTTCGCGAGGTACGACTGGCGCGGCCGGGCGCTCTATCAGAAGCTCGTCCTGCTGCCGATCTTCTTCCCGCAGCCGGTGCTTGGGCTGGCGCTGCTGCTGTGGATGAACGCGGTCGGCGTGCAGCCGACCTGGCACACCGCGATCTTCGCGCATCTGGTCTGGATCGTGCCGGTCGTGACGCTCGTGATCGCCATCCAGGTCTACGGCTTCGATCCGACGCTCGAGGAGGCGGCGGCCGATCTTGGCGCGGGCCGGCTGTTCATCCTGCGCGAGGTCACGCTGCCGATCCTCTGGCCAGGCGTGTGGTCGGGGGCGCTGTTCGCCTTCCTGCTGTCCTGGGGCAATTTTCCGCTGTCGCTCTACACGACCGGCGCCGACTCCACCGTGCCCGAGTGGCTCTACGCCAAGATGGTCGCGGGCTACACGCCGATGGTGCCGGCGATCGGCACGATGAGCACGCTTGCGGCGGCGGCGCTGCTGCTCGCCGGAGGCCTGATCCTGGCCGTGCTCCGATGGCGCGCAGGCCGGACCGTGGCATAGGCCTGAGGGCCGGCCCGCGGCGCGGCCGCCTCCCCTGGCGCGGGGCGGACCTGAGGAAGGCGCTTCCGCCGCCAATCCCTTCAACCAGAGGACTCATCCATGTGGCGCGAGATGGAGCCCGATCAGCGGATCGAAGTCACGATAGATGGCGGCCACAAGGTCGTCGCCTACAGCTTCGGCTCGGCCGACGAGACCGTGTTCTGTCTCAACGGCGGCCCTGGCCTACCCTGCGACTATCTTCGCGAAGCGCACTCCTGGCTTGTCGATCACGGCTTCCGCGTGGTCGCGTTCGATCAGCTCGGCTGCGGCGCGGCCGACCGCCCGACCGATCCGGCGCTCTGGACCATCGAGCGCTACGTTCAGGAGACCGAGGCGGTTCGTCAGGCGCTTGATCTCGGCAAGGTGCACCTGCTCGGCCATTCATGGGGCGGCTGGCTCGGCATCGACTACGCGCTTGCCCATCCGGAAGCGCTCAAGAGCCTGATTCTCGAAGACACCGTGGCCGACATGCCGGCGTCGATCGCCGAACTCGAGCGGCTCCGCAGCGCGCTGGGCGCCGATACGGTCGCGATGATGCAGCGATACGAGGCGGAAGGGCGCTACGACCACCCCGAATACATGGCCGCCATCACCCTGCTGAACTATCGGCATGTCTGCCGGCTGAGCGAGTGGCCCGCGCCCGTGAGCCGTTCGCTGTCGGACTGGAACCCCGGGCCCTATGGCGCGATGCAGGGGCCTAACGAGTTCCATTACACCGGCAACCTGAAGGACTGGTCCCGGCTGGCCGAACTGCCCACGATCAGCGTTCCGACGCTGATCACCTGCGGCCGGCACGATGAATTCACCCCCGCAGGCGCGCTGAAGATGAAGCTCGCGATTCCGGGCGCAGAGCTGAAGGTCTTTCCCAACTCCAGCCACATGCCGTTCTACGAGGAGCCGGAGGCCTACGGGGCCGCGCTGCTCGACTTCCTGAACCGGGTCGCCGGAATGCCGAAGCAGTCAGGCCGCTGATCGGCCGGAATGCAAAAAAGGCGGGCCGCTGGCCCGCCTTTTCCGTACGCAGTACCTGAACTTGTCAGCGCTTGGAGAACTGGAAGCTCCGACGCGCCTTGGCGCGGCCGTACTTCTTGCGCTCGACCACGCGGCTGTCGCGGGTGAGGAAGCCGCCCTTCTTGAGGACGCCTCGCAGCTCCGGCTCGAAATAGGTCAACGCCTTGGACAGACCGTGACGCACCGCGCCGGCCTGGCCCGAAAGCCCGCCGCCCGCCACCGTGACGGTGATGTCGTACTGGCCCTTGCGGTTGGCTACGTCGAGCGGCTGCTCGAGGATCATACGCAGCACCGGCCGCGCAAAATAAACCTCGATCGCACGCTTGTTCACCGTCACCTTGCCCGAACCGGGGCGGATCCAGACGCGGGCGACCGCGTCCTTTCGCTTGCCGGTGGCGTAGGCGCGGCCGAACTGATCGACCTTCTTGACGTATTTCGGGGCTTCCTGGCCGGCGTTCAGCGCGCCGCCGAGATCGCCGAGGGACTGGATGTTCTCGGCCATGATCAAGCGCTCCGCATGTTCTTGCGATTGAGGACGCCGACGTCGAGCGCGACCGGCTGCTGTGCCTCATGAGGATGGCTCTCGCCCGCGTAGACCCGCAGGTTGCCGAGCTGCTTGCGGCCGAGGGGGCCGCGCGGAAGCATGCGCTCGACAGCCTTCTCGATCACCCGCTCCGGAAAGCGGCCGTCGAGAATCTGGTGCGCCTTGCGCTCCTTGATGCCGCCCGGATAGCCGGTGTGCCAGAAGTAGGACTTGTCCTCACGCTTCCGGCCGGTGAACGCGACCTGCGCCGCATTGACGACAATGACATTGTCGCCGTCGTCGACGTGCGGCGTGAAGGACGGCTTGTGCTTGCCGCGGAGACGAAGCGCGATGAGCGAAGCCAGGCGGCCTACGACCAGGCCCTTGGCGTCGATCACCACCCACTTCTTCTCGACATCGGCCGGTTTGGCCACGAATGAGCGGGCCGGCTGGGGGCGCATGAGAGAAGCCTCGGATTGGGAAACCAGAACGCGCAGGGAAGGCCCTGCGCGACGCGTCGAGGTGATAGCCGAAGACCTGCTCAAAATCAACGTCGTCGCACCGATAAAAGGTCAACAATATCAGACGTCTAGAAAAATGGTATCTAACTACCTCTGCTGTGAGCGCTGATTATGTAGGCTCGGAGCGCTTCGGCTCGCCGGCGCCGTCGACGGGCGGCGACCCGAAGGCGCCCGGCGGGATCGAATAGGTCGCGACCACATGAGCCACCGCCTCGCCGTGAGGCTCCTGGAACAGCGTGGCCTCGCCTACGGCCAGGCTCCTGCCGATCTTCATGTAGCTGCACGCAGCGAGAAGGTCCCGCGGCTCGGGCTTTCGGAAGAAGTTGATTGACAGATTGGTCGTGACGGCGAGCTTCACCGGCCCGATTGCGCCGAGCAGCGCGACGTAAAGCGCGACGTCGGCAAGCCCCATCATGGACGGACCGGAGAGCGTCCCGCCTGGGCGGAGGTGTCGCTCGTGGAACAGAAGACGCAGCCGGGCGGAGCCGTATCCGACGTCCTCGATCACATAGGTTCGGCCGCCATGGGCGGTTTGCGGAAATTCCGCCTCCAGAAAGGCCTCGGCCTCGCCAACAGTCATGCGCGGCGTGCGATCGGAGGCGGGGCGTGGCATTTCCGTCATGGTCGCGTCCATTTTCCGGGGCCATAGTCCCGACTCGAAGAAGCGCCTGAGTCTTGGGCGGGCCGCGGCGCGAACGGTGATGAAGCCGCTCGCGCAGTTCCGTGCAAGCCCTCGGGGCGCCACGCGTCTCCCGGAGGACGTCATGCTGATCGCCGCCCGCACCATGCGCTCGTTCCTGCTCGCCGCCTCCAGCGCCGCGGTGTGGGCCCTCGCGACGCCTGCCTTTGCCCAGGAGACGACCCAACCTCCGGCCGCCGCCGCGGAGCAGCCGCAGGGCGAGGCGCCCGCGGAGGCTGAGCCCAAGCAGGTTCCGCTTACCCCGAAGCTCGTCGAAGCGTTCATCGCCGCCTGGCCCGAGTTTGAGGCGTTGCGCGAAAAGCTCGCCGGCGACAATCCAGCCGAGAAGGATCAGGCGAAGACGCCCGATAATCAGGCCGAGAGCGACGAGGCCGAGGTCGGCGAGGCGGAAGATCCCGTCGGGGCGCTCGCCGGCTATCTCGACAAGCCGGAAGCCAAGGCGCAGATCGAGGCCATCCTCAAGAAGCACGATTTCGCGACTTATTCCGACTGGGCGGACGTCGCGCAGTCGGTTCTCCTGGCGTTCGGCGCAAGCGATCCCGAGGGCAACGAGACCGATCTCGCGGCCGAGAAGAAGAAGGTCCAGGGCGAGATCGAGAACGACGCCGCCCTCTCCGAGGACGAGAAAAAGGCGGCGCTGAAGGACCTCGACGAGCAGTTCTCGGCGCTCGAGAGCTTCCAGCCGCTGCCCGGCAATGTCGAGGTGGTGAAGCCCTATCTCGACAAGATCAAGGCGCTGTTCGGCGACCAGGAAGACAACTGACCCCGGGCGCGATCGGCAGACGCGGCGTCGGCTGACGCATGCCGCACGACGGCTATTCCGACGAGCTGCTCCGCTCGATCTTCGAGACGGTCCGGACCATCGCCGTGGTGGGCGCAAGCCCCAACCCGATGCGGCCGAGCAACGGCGTCGCCGGCTTCTTGAGGCGGCGCGGCTACCGCGTGTTCTGCGTCAATCCCGGGCACGCGGGGGGACAGGTCGCGGGCTCGCCCTGCGTCGCCCGCCTGGCTGACATCCCGGAGCCCATCGACATGGTCGACGTGTTCCGCTCGCTCGAACATATCGGCGGCGTCGTCGAGGAGGCGCTGAAGCTGGCGCCCCGGCCGCGGGTAATCTGGACGCAGCTCGGCCTGCGGGACGACGCCGCCGCCAGCCGCGCCGAAGCGCAGGGCGTGACGGTCGTCATGGACCGCTGCCCTGCAATCGAGATCCCGCGTCTCCGCCTCTGAGGATCAGCGCGCCGGCTGCGCCAGAGCGGCGGCTGCGCCGACGTCCTGCGTCCGCTGCGCGACAGGCCGACGGGCAAGCGCGGCGTTGCGGACCGCGAGCGCGAAAGCCACCACTGCGCCGAACTGGTGAGCGAGCCCGAGCGACAGCGGAACGACCATCACGAGCGTCGCGACGCCCAGCCCCACCTGCAGGATCAGGACACCCAGCAGCTCGAAGACGCGCCTACGCGAGGCGCGGTCGGTCCCCGCGCGCGCGACCGCGACGGCATAGATCGCGACGACGATCAGCAGCACATACGCGCCGATCCGGTGGTTCAGCTGAACCAGCGCGACATTGTCGACGAAGTTCTCCCACCAGGGCGTCACGGCGAACAGCGAGTCCGCGGATGGCGCCAGGCCGCCGTCCATGAGCGGCCAGGTGTTGAACGTGAATCCCGCATGCGATCCCGCCACCAGGCCGCCGAGCAGGATCTGAACGAAGGTCAGCAGGAGAACCAGATAAGCTCCGGCGCGGAGCGAACCCGGCAGGGGCCGCGTCTCCGGCCGCGGCGCGCGCACGTGAAGCAGGAAGGCGATGAGCGTTCCGAAGAACAGGAGCGCGAAGCCGAGATGCAGCGTCAGCTTGATGGGAGCGACCGCCGTCATGCCCGGCTGCAGCCCGGACGCCACCATGATCCATCCGATCGCGCCCTGGGTTCCGAGCAGAAGACCCATGCCGAACAGGGTCAGCCCTTCGCGGAGGCTGACCCGGCGCGTCACCGCGGCGAACAGCAGGCCTCCGGCGAATACCAGGCCGATCAGCCGTCCGAGCTGGCGATGGCTCCATTCCCACCAATAGATGAACTGGAAGTCGCCAAGCGACATGCCCTCGTTGAGGAGCCGGTATTGCGGGCTCGCCTGGTACTTCGCGAACTCCTCCGCCCAAGCCCCCTGCCCGATCGGCGGAATGGCCCCCGTCACGGGCCGCCATTCGGTGATCGACAGCCCCGAGCCGGTCAGCCGCGTCGCGCCGCCGACGACGACCATGAGGGCGACGAGCGCGATCGTCACGACAAGCCAGACGCTCAGAAAGCGCCGGCGCGGGGTTGCGTTCGCCTCGGACACGCAGGCTCTCCTACTCGGGGTTGACCCGGAACGGACCCCGGCTTTACGTCCGCCCTGCGGCGCCGGCAAGGCGACGAGACGTCTCCCTCCACGGACCCGCCATGTCGCCGCGCACCAAGAAGTTCATCGGCGTCTTCGTGCTGCTGATCGGCGTCATGGTCTACGCCTTCGCAGTCCTGACCATTGGGCAGATCCGGATGGCCGAGGCTGGGCCGCTTGCCCAGCTCGCCTTCTTCGCCTTTTTCGGCCTGGTCTGGATCGTGCCGGCGGCGCTTCTGATCCGCTGGATGGAGCGCGTCGACCGGCCGCGCTGAGCTCAGCCGCGCAGCCGCGCGAGCGCGCCGGTCGCCAGGAAGGGCGTTCCGCACAGCAGCGCGTCGATCGCCGCTCTGGTCTGGAAGTGCCCGTTCAGCGAAACGCGCGGGAGCGCGGTTGGCGAAGCCGCATGAGCCTTGGTCAGGTGTCCCGGCCGCGTCGTCACCGCCGTCGTGAAGCCGAGCTCCGCCGCCAGCGCGTAATCACGCTCGCCCGCCGCCGAGCGATCCCCCACCGGATAGGCGAAGTGCTCGGCCTCGAGGCCGAGGTTCTGGCGGATCGCGTCGCGGCTGCCGGCGATCTCGGCTAGCGCGGCCTCGCGCGGGTGTTTGGCGAGCATGGGATGCGAGACCGTGTGCGCGCCGATCGTGACCAGCGGATCGCGCGCGACGGATCGCAGCTCGTCCCAGCTCATGCAGAGTTCGCGCGCGAAGGAGAGGGTGTCCACCCCCTGCTCCTCCGCGAGGCGTCGGACCTCGGCGCGGAGCAGTTCCTCGGGGCCGGCTCGCAGCCGCCAGTAGATCGCCGACCAGGCGGCGGCCTTTTCAGCGGGGGTTGCCGTGGAAAGCACGGCCTCCCCGCCGCCGACGTCGCAATAGAGCCGGCTCGCCCGGGCGATCGCCTCCTCGAGCGCGAGCCACCAGATCTCCGCCTCGCCCTCCGCGAAGCCGGACGCGATGTAGAGCGTCGCCGGGGCCCCGTGGCGCTCGAGGATCGGAAGAGCGTGATCCCGCACGTCCCGATAGCCGTCATCGAAGGTCAGGTGCAGGAAGGGCCGCACGGAGATGCCGGTCGTCACCCGCCGCCAAGCTTCGTCCATCGAGACGAAGTCGAAGCCCAATTCACGCGCGCGGGTCAGGGTCTCGTCAAGAAAGGACGGCTCCACCTCGAGCAGCCGGTTCGGCGCGAACGCCTTTCCGGACCACGGCCGCACATGGTGCAAGGTCAGGATGACGCCGAGCCCCTGGGCGCGACGGCGCAGCAAACGGTTCGCCCGCGTCAGCTCCAGCGCCGCGAAGGTCGCGCGAAACAGCGTCGTCCGCGCTGCGCTCATGATGCTTCGCCTGCCCTCGCCTGAAGAAACGCCGACTTTCAGCATGGACGGTGAACGAACCGTATCTCCTGACGGTCCCGAAGCCCGCGTTCGGCCGAAGCCGAAAACGCGAGCCATTGTGGCATGTTGCAAGATCGCTGACGCGCCCAAAAAGCCGACCTGCCTCCCCGCGCCGACGAAAAGCAGCGAAGATCCAGCGAGGTGGACCATTCCACGACAATATTACCTCAAGTTTTAGTCGATCACTTTCACCTGTTGTAGATTTTTAGTTTCTACCGTCGGCGGCGATCGGAACACCGACATTCGCGCCGCCAGTGATCAAGAATTCCAAGATATCGCGCGCCCTGATGCGCCTCCGGCGGGACCCCTCGGGGGCCACCGTGGTGGAGTTCGCGATCATCGCTCCGGTGCTCGTGCTGCTCATCATGGGCACGGCGGAACTCGGGCTGATGGCCGGCGCGCAAGCGATTCTGAACGACGCGGTGTTCGTCGGCTCCCGCACCGGCAAGACCGGCTACAAGGCGAGCGGCCAGACCCAGGCGCAGACCATTCAGGCCGGCATCAAGAAGGCCGCGTCCGCTTTGCTGGACCCAGCCAAGATCACCCTCACCAGCACGTCCTATCCTGACTATTCCTACCTGAAGCCGGAGCCGTTCACGGACACGAACAAGAACGGCAAGTGGGACACTGGCGAGGCCTATACCGACCTCAACAGCAACGGAAAATACGACAACGGCGTCGGAACGAGCGGAACCGGCAGCTCCGGCGAGATCGTGTCCTACACGGCGACCTACAGCTGGAAGCTCTTCACCCCGGTGCTGAAGAGGTTCGTCGGCACGAACGGCGTCGTCCCCCTCAAGTCCAGCGTCGTCGTCAAGAACGAGCCCTACTGATGAGAACCCGCGGCCTCCGCGGCCTGCTCGGCCGCTTCCGACGCTCTCAGGATGGGCTGGCGGCGCTCGAGCTCGCGCTCACGGCGCCCTTCCTCGCCCTGCTGCTGCTCGGCGGCTACGACGTGGCGCGGTTCGTCAGCATCAGGTCGGGAGTGGACAAGGTCGGTTTCTCGGTCGCCGACGTCACCTCGCAATATCAGGAGCTCAGCGCGAAGGCGATGAAGGAGGTCTTCCTCATCACCGGCTCCAGCCTGCCGTCATACGTCTCCGGCACGACGGGGGTTACGGTGCTGACCTCCGTCTACCTCAATTCGAGCAACGTCCCGAAGGTCCGCTGGCAGTGCTACAGCACCACCGGCACCAGCTGGAAAAGCAAGATCGGCGCAGAAGGCGCGACAGCCGCCGTCAATTCCGGGCTTCTCGCCGATACCAACGACAACCTGATCGTTGCAGAAGTCTTCTATAAGTTTACTCCGCTTTTCTCAAGGTTCTTCAAGAGCGGTTTCGACATTTACACGCAGTCGACATACCGGCCGCGCCTCGGCGCACTCAACACCAAACCGTGCTGATCCCATGAGCACCCCCCGTCTCTCTCCGCGATGCTCTCTGCTGGCGCGCTTCCGTCGATCCGAGAAGGGCGCTGTCGCGCCGCTCATCGGGATCGTGATGCTGGTCCTTATCGGCTGCATGGGGTTCGCGATCGACGTCGGACGGTCCGTCCTGGTCCGCGCGCGGCTGGTCGACGCGCTCGACGCGGCGGGGCTCGCGGTCGGCGCCCGTCTCAGCACGACCGACTACTCAGCCGACGCCCTGAAGTTCGTAAACGCAAATTTCAAGGGCGGCTATGCGGGCGCGACCGTGACCAGCGTCACCGCCACCGCGAACTCGACGAAGAGCGTCATTTCACTGAGCGCCACCGCGACAGTGCCGACGATCTTCATGAAGCTGTTCGGCCAGAAGAGCGTGACCGTGAACGCGGCCTCGGAGGTGACCCGCTCCACTACCGGCCTGGAGGTCGTGATGGTGCTGGATAACACATACTCTATGGAACTGAGCAATAGCATGCCGGGACTCAAGAGCGCCGCCAATTCGCTCGTGAATATCCTGTTCGGCGACTCGACTACTGCGAAGAACCTTTACGTTGGTCTAGTGCCGTTCTCTTTGGCAGTGAACATCGGCGTCAGCCGCAAAGCCTGGACGGACCTCAATACCGTCTCCCGCACGGGCTACCCAACCTACTGGACCGGCTGCGTAGAGGAGCGCCTCAATGGCCTGGATCAGACTGATGATCCTCCGGTAGCCGGAAGCAGCACCAAGATCTTTAGAGCGTTTTACGCGCCGGATTCCTGGCCGGGCATCAACGATAATAACTGGATGACGGCGGGCTGGTTTGGCACCACGTACTCCATTAATTACAGCAATCCCGTGGATCCCCAGGGGCCCGGACGGTATTGTCCGCAAGAACTCACCCCCATGACTAACGTTAAGAGCAAGGTGACTTCCGGGATATCAAAGATGACGGCCCAAGGTGGGACACATATCAACGTCGGCGCCGTGTGGGGATGGCGAATGTTGTCGCCGAAGTGGCGCGGATACTGGGACGGCGATATGGCTGCCAACTCTCTGCCTCTGGATTATGGCACAAAGAACATGAGCAAAGCCATGATACTTATGACAGATGGCGAGAACACGATGTACAACGACACATATACCGCCTTCGGAAAGCTCTCTGACAACCGGCTCGGCACTACTAACGACGTCACCGTTGCAATCAACACGCTAAATACACGCCTGAAGACAATATGTAATAGCGCCAAATCGGCCGGGATTATCGTATATACCGTAGCGTATGACAATCCTGGCGTCGCGACCAAATCATTGCTTCAGAGCTGTGCAACCAGTGTGGCCTACTATTTCGACGCGGGAAATCAGACGGCGCTGGACACGGCTTTCCGGACGATCGGCGACTCTCTGTCGAACCTGCGCGTCAGCAAGTGATCGGCGCGCGGGAGGCGATCCGCAGGCCGGCGTGCGATAAGGGCGCCGATGTTGCAGCCGAGTCGGCAACGGCGCCGCGGCTCACGATCGTCCCGCAAGCGACAGGATCTCGACCGCTGCCCCAGTCTCCCGCCAGCTCCGGACCGGCGTTCTCGTCGGTCGAGGTCCACCGCGACGCCGCCGGCGCGCTGCCCGCATGGTCTGAACTGCTGCGCGATGCGCTCGCCACGCCATACCAGCATCCGGGACTGCTGAGGCCCTGGCTCGACAATGTCGCGGCTCATGAAGCCGTCCGCCCGCTCATCGTCGTCGCGAAGGACGAGGCCGGCGCGCCCGTCGCCCTGCTGCCGTTCGGGGTCAGCCGCAGATGGGGCGTGGCCGTCGCCCGCTTTCTCGGCGGCAGCCATGTCAACTACAACGTCCCGGTCATCCGCCGCGACCGCCTCGCGCTGTTCGATCTGGCCGAAGTCGACCGTCTGCTGGCCGAGACGGCGGCGCTGGCGCGCATCGATCTGTTCGCGCTGCAGAACCAGCCGGAGAGCTGGGAAGGTCTGCCCAATCCCTTCATGGCGCTGCCCAGCCAGCCGTCGCCCGATCCGGCGTTCAGCGGCCCCCTCGCCGCAAGCCTCGATGAGCACCTGAAGCTTTTCGTTTCCGCCAAGTCGCGCTCGAACCAGCGCCGCAAGATGCGGCGCTTCGAGGAGCGCGGCCGGCCGCACATCTTCCGCGCCACGAGCGCGGAGCAGCGCCGCAAGCTGCTCGACGTCTTCCTGGCCCAGAAGGCGGAGCAGTTCGCCGAGCGCGGGATCGAAAACGTGTTCGCGCATCCCGGCGTGCCCGAGTTCCTCGCCGAGGCCTGCGGCCTCGCCGAAAAGGCGCCGGTGATCGATCTCTACGGCTTCGATCTCGACGACGAGACGATCGCGGTGACGGGTGGCGTCGCCGACGAACAACGCTACTGCGGCATGTTCATCTCGATCACCAGCGGCGAGCACGCCAAATACAGTCCGGGCGAAATGCTGATGAACTTCGTCGTTGAAGATTCGATCCGTCGCGGGCTCAGGATCTTCGATCTCGGCGTTGGCGCAGCCGCCTACAAGAAGATGTATTGTCCGGACCTGGAGCCGCTGTTCGACTCGATTTTCGGGGTCACGCTGCGCGGACGCGCGGCCGCGGCCGCCATTGCGGCCAAGACCACCGCAAAATCACGCATCAAGGCGAACCCCACCGCCTACGCGCTGGTCGAGAAGATCCGGGCGTTCCGCGCCCGCCGACGGGGCCATGCGGAACCCGCGCCGGAAGCCGAATAGCTCCGGGAGATCAGGCGGCCGCCAGTGAGCGGCCGCGCGGATCGCCGCCGCCGTCGCTGACGAGCAGCACGACGACGTCCTCGATCCCCTGTGACTTCAGCCGCTCATGCGCCTCGACCGTCGCGAGGTCGGCCGCGCCTGCGGCCGAAATCAGCACGGCCGCACTGCAGTAGGGCGCGAACGGTTCCGCGCCGGCCGGTCCGCCCGGCGTCATCAGCATCACGAAGTCATAGGTCAGCGCGAGCGCCTCGAGCACCACGTCGAGGCGCGCCTGGGCGGCCGCGTCGAGCGCGCGGTATGGCGTGGCGCCCCCCGGCACGAGGTGGATGCGCGAGCCCGGGTCGCGGTGGATCGCCTGCGCGAAGGTTGCGGCGCCCGTCAGGAGCTCCGAGAGCCCAGGCTCCAACGGCGGCTCTCCCGAGCGGGCCGCGCCGCCGCCGGCGTCGATCGCGACCACCCGCCGACCCGACGCGGACAGCGTCGCGGCGAGTTCGGCCGCCACGCTCGCCACCGCGAGGTCCGGCGTCGCGCCGGTGGTGAGGATGCGCAGCGCGCCGTCCGAGGTCGGCATGGCGGCGAGTTGCCGTGCAAGCGCGGCGACCAAGCTTGCGTCGGCATATTCGATGCTCGCCGCGCGCGCTGACGAATTCGCTTCCGGCGAGGCTGCGCTTCCGTCCTGTGCGTCGCTGGAGCGCCCTGCCGCTGGCGTCGCGGCTGTCGCAGACGGAGGCGCGGTCGCCGGCTGGACCCGCATCGGCTCCTGAAGCCGACCGAACACCGGCACCGCGCCGATCGCCGGAGGCGGCGCGGCGTCGCCGTCGTCGAGCCGGCGCTGCGTGCCGAACACCTCGGCGGCCGCGGCCCCGAACAAGGACAGCGCGAAGGCCGCGATGGTGACCAGGGCGATGGTCGGGAGCTTCTTGGGGAAGTAGGGCCCGGTGGCCGCCGCGCCGCGCGAGATGACGCGCGCGTCCGCCAGCAGCGCTTCCGGATTCTCGCGGGCGGTGGTTTCGCGATAGCGGGCGAGAAGCTGTTCGAGAAGATCGCGTTGGGAGCGGGCGTCGCGCTCGAGCGCGCGGAGCTGAACGTCCTGGCTGTTGGCGGCGGCCGCCGCGGCCTTGAGCTCGTCGAGCTGCTGGCTCAGCGCTTTGACGCGGGCTCCGGCCGTCTTGGCGTCGTTTTCGAAGGCGCGCGCAAGCTTTTCGGCCTCGCCCCGGATCTGCTCGTCGAGGCCCTGCAGCTGCGCGGCCAGTTCGCGCATGCGAGGATGCTGCGGCAGCAAGGTGCGGCCTTCGCTGGCGATCTGGGCGGCGAGCTGCGAGCGCTGCTGCGTCAGCGAGCGCACCAGATCGGAGTTCGCGATGTCGAGCGCCTCCGCCGGCCGCCCCTGCCGGAGCACGGTGCGGATCATCTCCGCCTTGGCCTGGGCCTCCGCCTGCTGGGTGCGGGTGGCGGACAGCTGGGTCGTGGCGTCGCCGAGTTGCTGCTGGGCGACCGTCGTGTTGTTCGCGCCGACGAGCAGCCCGGCCTTCGAGCGGAAGGCTTCCACCTTCTCCTCGGCGTCCTGGACCCGCGAGCGCAGGCTCTCGATCTCGCCGGCAAGATACTGGCCGGCCTGCTGGTTGGTTTCCCGCTTCGCGGCCCGCTGAATGTCCAGATAGGCGTCGACGAAGCCGTTCACGACCTTGGCGGCGGTGTCGGCGTTCTTGGAGACGAACTCGATCCCGACGACTCTCGATCCGGTCACCGGATAGACCGAGAGGTTCTCGGCCACCTTGTCGACCACACGTTCGCTCAGCGGCGCATCGTCCTGTCCGCTTAGCCCGATCGCGCGCAGGATGCGCCGCAGGATCGAGCCTTTCTGGACGGAGAATTCGGGATCCTCCCCGAGGTCGAGGGTTTTCACCACTCTGCGCACCAGGTCGCGGGACTGGATCAGCTGGACCTGGCTCGCCACTGCCTGCTCGTCGGGCAGTTGAGTCTCGCGCTCGCCGCCGGGGCCGGGCGACGCGCTTTCGCGGTTTTCGATTAGAACGAGGGCAGTGGACCGGAAATACGGCGCGCTGAGTTCAACGAACAGGAAGGCGACCACCGCCGCCAGCAGCGTCGGCCCGAGAATCCAGCGCTTCCGGCGCCAGAGGCCCCGGCCAAGCGCGCGAAGGTCGATTTCCCCGCCCTGGGGACGATCTTCCTCCTCGCCATGGCTGATCCGCTGGACCATTCCCCGCCCTCGACTGCCGCATCATTACTTCACTTGTCGCAGGACAGCATGATCATGGTTGCCGCAGAGTTAATCCGCCGCCCTGCAGCAGATTAGCCGACAACGGCTCGTTAACCATGTTGAGGTAACGAAGGATAAACCATGTCTGCAAGGGTTCGTCATGAGGTCGCGTCGCTCCTCGATTGCGCTGGCTCTCGCCGCGCTGCTCGCCGGCTGCGCTGCTCCGCGGGCGGTGCCGCCGCCCCTCTCGGCGGATTATGACGAGCCTTACGTTCTGGCGAGCGGCGACAAGCTCAGAATCAACGTGTTCGGGCAGCAGAACCTGACCAACAGCTACGCCGTGGAGCCGGACGGCAGCATCGCGATGCCCCTCGTCGGCCGTTATCAGGTCAGCGGAAAGACCTCCGACCAGGTTCGCACAGGACTGGAGGCGAAGCTGAAGAGCGGCTATCTGCGCGACCCCAACGTCTCCGTGGAGATCGAGTCCTACCGCCCGTTCTTCATCCTTGGCGAGGTCACCAACGCCGGGCAGTACCCCTATGTCGCCGGCATGACGGCGGAGAACGCCGTCGCAATCGCGAGCGGCTTCTCTCCGCGGGCCAGGCGCGACCGCGTGGAGCTCACCCGACGGGTGGGCGACCGGGTGTTCAAGGGCGAAGTGCCGGTGACCTACCCGATCCGGCCGGGCGACACGATTAACATCGAGGAGCGATGGTTCTGAGGCCGAGCGCCGCGGCGAACTGCGACACGCTGGCCCTGGAGCGCTCATGACCGACGCGAAGCCCCTGCGGATCGTACATCTGGTCCGATCGCCGATCGGCGGAATCTTCCGGCACATCGCCGATCTGATCAGCGCGCAGGCGGCGGCGGGCCACAGCGTCGGCTTTGTCTGCGACAGCACCACGGGCGGCGCCTTTGAAGAGGCCCGCATAGGCTCGCTCGCCAACGATCTGGAGCTGGGCTCGGTCCGCCTCCCGATCGCCCGCCAGCTCTCGCCCTCGGACCTCCTCGCCATCGCGCGCGTCAGCCGGACCCTTTCGCCCCTGGCGCCGGACGTTCTGCACTGCCACGGCGCGAAGGGAGGCGCCTTCGGGCGCGTGGTCGGGACCTGGCTTGGCCGATCGAAGCCCGTTGCCCGGCTTTATGCGCCTCATGGCGGGAGCCTGCATTACGATCCCGGCTCGCTCGAAGGCCGCGTGTATTTTCAGGTCGAGCGGGCGTTGGAGCGGCTGACCGACTCGCTGATTCACGTCAGCGCCTATGAGCAGCGGACCTATGTGGAGAAAATCGGCGCGCCGCGCTGTCCCTCTGTCGTGGTCCGCAACGGTCTGAGGCCGGAAGAGTACGAGCGGGTGCTCCCGGCGCCTGACGCCGTCGACTTCCTCTATCTCGGCATGTTGCGCGATCTGAAGGGCGTCGATGTGTTCATCGATGCGCTCGCCCTGCTCGCCGGCGCAGGGCGGCCCGCCTCTGCGATCATTGTCGGCGATGGACCGGACGAGAATCGCTACAGGGCGATGGTCGCCGAACGCGGACTGGCCCCGCGCGTCAGATTTCAGAAATCGACCCCCGCCCGCGAGGCCTTCGGGCTCGGCCGCGCAATCGTGGTTCCGTCGCGGGCCGAGTCGATGCCATACGTCGTGCTTGAGGCGATCGCAGCCGGTCTGCCGATCGTGGCGACCCGCGTCGGCGGCATACCGGAGATCTTCGGGCGGTTTTCGGATGAACTCGTCGCGCCGGGCGACCCGCAGGCGCTCGCCGCCGCCATGTCCGCGATCGCCGCCGATCCAGCCGCAGCCGCCAAGGCGGCGTCCGCGCGGCGCGAGCACATCTTGGGTGAATTCTCGCTCGCCGAGATGTCTGCGCGGATCGAAACCGTTTACCGCGAGGCCCTTCGTCGCCGGTCTGGCGGTGATTAATGGATCGCCGTAAAACAATATTCGCAGTTTAGGGGGGAGAGTGCCGGTCGTTCGAGGGAGAGCCCAGCGACGTGACCGACCTGTCCATGGCCCGAATCGACACTGGCGAGAAACCGACGTCAGCCGCCGCGAAGCAGCGCCAGGCGCGGCTGAACGAACAGGCGCGCGAGATCGCCGAGCGGTTCAGCGCCGCCTCTATATCGCCGGTGCTGCTGATCGGCGTCGCGCGCCTCGCCGACGCCGCGGTGGTCATCGGTTCGGGCCTTGCGGCCTATGCGGCTGCGTTCGGCGCGGTCGACGCGATCGCCTGGCCGTATCTCGCCGCCATGGGCATCGGATTCCTGCTGACGCTCGTCTTCGCCCACGCGGCCGACGTCTACCATGTGGTGGCGTTCCGCTCAGTGCGGGGCCAGGTCGGCCGCACCCTCGGCGCCTGGACCCTTGTGTTCGCGGGCTTCGCCGTCGTCGGCGCGTTCTTCGACTTCGGAGGCATCGTTCAGCGGAACTGGCTCGGCTACTGGTTCGTGTTCGGCGCGGGCGGCCTGATCACGGTCCACGGCGCCATGACGCTGCTGGTCAAGCACTGGGCGCGCGAAGGACGGATCGGGCGCAAGGCGGTGATCGTGGGCGGCGGCGAGCCGGCCGCGGAGCTCATCCGATCGCTGGAATCGATGCCGGAGAACGACGTCCACATCTGTGGCGTGTTCGACGACCGCTCTGATGACCGCTCGCCGGCTATCGTCGCCGGCTATCCGAAGCTCGGCAACATCGCTGAACTGGTGGAGTTCGGCAGACTCGCTCACATCGACCTGCTGATCGTCACGATCCCGGTCAGCGCAGAGGGCCGCGTAGCCGAGATCCTGAAGACGCTTTGGGTCCTGCCGGTCGACATCAGGCTCTCCGCCCACACCGACAAGCTGCGCTTCCGGCCGCGCGCCTATTCCTATCTCGGCGCCATCCCGATGGTGGAGCTCGCCGAGAAGCCCATCCAGAATTGGGACTTCGTTGCCAAGAGGGCCTTCGATCTGATCGTGGGATCGCTCGCGCTGATCCTGCTTTCGCCCGTGATGCTCGCGACCGCTATCGCGATCAAGCTCGACAGCCCGGGCCCGGTGTTCTTCCGCCAGAAGCGCTACGGCTTCAACAACGAGGTCATCGAAGTCTTCAAGTTCCGCTCGCTCCGCCACGAGATGTCGGACCCAGACGCCAAGACGGTCGTGACCAAGAACGACTCCCGCGTCACCCGGGTGGGCCGCTTCATTCGCAGGACGTCGATCGACGAGCTGCCGCAGCTCTTCAACGTGCTGAAGGGCGAACTCTCGCTCGTCGGTCCTCGGCCGCACGCCGTTGGGGCGCACACCTCGGAGCGCCTCTGGAACGATGTGGTGGACGGCTACTTCGCCCGTCACAAGGTGAAGCCCGGCGTGACCGGCTGGGCGCAGATCAACGGCTGGCGCGGCGAAGTCGACACCCCCGAGAAGCTGCGCAAGCGCGTCGACCACGACCTCTATTACATCGAGAACTGGTCGATCCTGTTCGACATCCTGATCCTGGCGAAGACGCCGTTCGCGCTCGCCAAGACGGATAGCGCCTATTGAGCGCCGCCGGCGCGCTGCCGGGCCGGAGCGCGCGCCGGCCCATGACGATCCAGGCGGAGACGCTCCGCGAGGGCGTGGTCTGGCTCGCCATCGCCTCGAGCTTCTTCGTGATGTTCGAGCCGGCCGCCTACGATCTGCTGATGATTGGCGCGATCGTGCTGTTCGTCGGCACCGGGCTGAAGCTGCCGCGCGTGCTGCTGCCCTTTCTCCTGCTCGTCATCCTCTACCAGCTCGGCGCCGTTCTCACGCTGACGCTGGTGTTCGATCGGGCCGACACGCAGAAGTGGACGACGATCGGCGTCTTTCTCGCCGGAACCGGCTGCTTCTATTCCCTCTTCCTCGCCGACCGCACCGAGACTCGGGCGCGCCTGATCGCGAACGCCTGGGTCATCGCCGGGGTGGCGAGCGGGCTGCTTGCGATCGTCGGCTACTTCCACCTCGTGCCGTTCGCGGACAGCCTGCTGCGCTACAACCGGGCCAAGGGCGCGTTCAAGGACCCGAACGTCTTCGCGCCGCACCTCATCTTCCCGGCGCTGATCCTGATCCAGCGGCTCTATGCGAGCGATCTCAAGAGGTCGCTCATCCTGGTCGTGCCGCTTGGGATCATCATGGCGGGCGTGCTGCTGAGCTTCTCGCGCGGATCCTGGGGCCATCTGATCGCGTCGGCCATGCTGATGACGACGCTCACCGTGCTGACCGCTCCCTCGCCGTCAGCGCGTGCACGGATCCTGGTCACCTGCGCGGCGGCGACCGTATTGGCTGCGGTCTTCCTGGTGATCCTGATCCAGCTGCCGTCGGTCGCGAACCTGTTCGCCGAACGCGCAAGCCTCGAGCAGAGCTACGATGTCGAGCATGGCGGTCGCTTCTCGAACCACGTGATGGGCTTCCGCCTCGCTCTCGACAAGCCGTTCGGCATTGGAATCTTCCAATTTTCCAAGCGCTTCGGGGCGGATGTTCACAACACCTATCTGAACGCCTTCATGTCATACGGCTGGCTCGGCGGCGTGGTGGTGCCGGTGATGACGCTGCTCACCCTGTTCTCCGGCGCCCGCTACGTGCTGACGCCGACGCCGTGGCGGCCGGTGTTCATCTGCACCTTCTCGACCTGGGTGGTGCTGATGATCGAGGCGGCGGTCATCGACATCGACCACTGGCGTCACCAATGGGCGCTGCTCGGCATGATGTGGGGCTTCATCGCCGCGACGGTTGCGTATGAGCGCCGCGGCCCCGCCCCGCAGCGACGACGGCGCGCGCTGGCGGGCTGACGATCAGCGCCGCGCGAATAGAAAGCCCGGCGCGGCGATGGCCCCATAGGCGACGATTCCGACAAGGCCGATGAGCGCCGCAGGGGCGAAATCCGGGAATTGCGGGATCAGCCCCTTCAGCCCTGCCGCCGGGCCGAGCGACCAGCGGACCGCCGCGGCGGAGCCTGCGGTCGCAAGGGCGAGCGCCGCGATGCTGAGCGCGAAGCGCCGGTCGGGCGCAAAACCGTCCCGCTTGCGCAAGAGCCAGGTCAGCAGCAACAGATTTGCCCAAGCGCCCATCGAAGTCGCGAAGGCGAGGCCGGCGCTGAAGAACGAGCCGACAAGCAGCACCTTCAACGCCACGTTGACGATCGTCGCGGCCGCGAGCGCCTTCACGGGGGTCGCCGTGTCGCCGGAAGCATGGAAGCCCGGCGTCACGCAGCGCAGCGCCACCACCGCCGGAAGGCCGATCGCGTAGGCCTGGAGCGCGGCCGCCGAACCCTCAACGGCCGCTGCGTCGAACGCCCCGCGGCCGAACAGGGCGGCCACCACCGGGCCGGGCGCGGCGGCGAACAGCGCGACGAAGGGCAGCGTCATCAGCAGCGCGCCCTCGAGCGCGCGGTTCAGCCTGTCGCGCGCCCCGGCGAGATCGTCCGCGGCCAGCCGGCGCGCAAGCTCGGGCAGCAGCACGGTGCCGATCGCAATGCCAACGACCGCAAGCGGCAGCTGATAGAGCCGGTCCGCGTAGTAGAGATAGGAAACGGAGCCGGTCGGAAGGAACGACGCCAGAATGGTGTCGGCGAACATCGCGATCTGGACGCCCGCCGAACCCAGCACCGCCGGACCGAAACCGCGCAGAAAGTTGCGCACATGCGCGGTCATTCGCGGCGTCTTGAGACGCAGGCTGCGCCCGGCGCGCTTCAGATCCCACAGCACGAGGCCGAGCTGCGCGAAGCCCGAGACCAGCACGCCGACCGCCAGCGCATGCGCGACCGTCGGAAAGAAGCCCGTCATCAGCAGCGCGCCGATCATGCAGATGTTGAGCAGGATCGAAGCCGAAGCGGCGGCGGCGAAGCGGTCGTGCGCGTTCAGCACGCCTGACGCCAGCGTCATCCAGGAGATCAGCAGCAGATACGGAAAGGTGATGCGTGTGAGGCTCGCGGTCAGCTCGAGCTGGCCGGGCTCCTCGGCGAAGCCCGGAGCGAGCAGCGCCACCACCACCGGCGCGAACACGAGCGCGAGAACCAGCAGCGCGAGTTGCACGGCCAGCGTCAGCGCCAGCACGTCTTCCGCGAACGACTTCGCCTCTTGTTCTCCGTGCCGCTCGAGCGCCCGGGCGTAGCGCGGCACGAAGGCGGCGTTGAAGGCGCCCTCGGCGAAGATCGCGCGGAAGTGGTTCGGCAGCCGAAACGCGACCATGAACGCGTCGGCGAGCGGTCCGGCGCCGAGCAGCGCGGCCATCATCACGTCGCGCAGGAAGCCGAACAGGCGCGAGACGAGGGTCAGCCCGCCGACCGAGGCCGCCTTACGCCACATCTATCGCCATCGCGCCGTTCCCGCCCTTACACCGGGGCGCGCCGAATCCCCTGAGCTTGGCGCGGCGGGACAGTAGCAGCGGCGGCGGTGCGGCGCCTCATGCGGCGCGCGCGACCGGAGCGGCGGCGGCTTCGTCGGGGAACAGAGCATGGCGGCGGAAGGCCAAACCGACCCGATCGCCGACCCCGATCTCGTCTTCCGGGGAGACCAGCGCCTCGATCCGGCTGCGCTCGGCCCCGACGCAGACGTCGATGCGGCGGTTCGATCCGGACCGCCGCAGGGCGACGACCTCGCCGGTCACGACTCCGGCTTCCGGTTCGACCAGCGCCACGTCCTGGGGACGCACCAGCAGACGCGCCGGCCCCTCGGCGACGCCGCTCGCGCCGATCGAAAGCGCCCGGCCGTCGAGCTCGAGCCGTCCGGCGCGCACCATCACCGGCAACGCCGTCGACTCGCCGATGAAGCCGTAGACGAACGGCGTCGCCGGCTGGTCATAGACCTCGTCAGGCGTGCCGACCTGCTGCAGATCGCCCTTGTGCAGCACCGCCACCCGGTCCGCGAGCTCCATCGCCTCGTCCTGGTCATGCGTGACGAACACAGTGGTGTGGCCGGTGTCATCGTGGATCTTGCGCAACCAGCGGCGCAGCTCCTTGCGGACCTGCGCGTCGAGCGCGCCGAACGGTTCGTCGAGCAACAGCACCTGTGGCTCGATCGCCAGCGCCCGGGCGAGCGCCACGCGCTGCCGCTGGCCGCCCGACAGCTGAGCCGGATAACGTCCCTCGAGCCCGGTAAGCTGGACAAGATCGAGCAGCTCCAGCACGCGCCGGCGGATCTGCGCCTCCGAGGGCCGCCGCGACCGCTCCCGCACCCTCAGGCCGAACGCGATGTTGTCGAGCACCTTCATGTGCCGGAACAGCGCATAGCTCTGGAAGACGAAGCCGACATTGCGCTCCTGGACGGTCTTGCGCGAGGCGTCCACGTCGCCGAACAGGATTTGCCCGCCGTCGGGGAACTCAAGTCCCGCAATGGCGCGCAGCAGCGTCGTCTTGCCCGAACCCGAAGGCCCGAGCAGCGCGATCAGCTCGCCCGAGCGGATGTCCAGGCTGACCCCGTTGAGCGCCGGGAACTTCCCGTAGTCCTTGCGGATGTTCCTGATCTTCAGATCCATGGCGTCCTCGAGTGCTGTCCTGCGTGTCTTAGCGGATCGCGTGGCGTCGGTGGAGAACGCATGGACGCGCGGCCGACAGGACCGCGCGTCCGGCGCCCGACGGCGAGGGATCAACCGCCCGGCTTGTAAATCTGGTCGAACGTGCCGCCTTCGCCAAAATGCTCCGCCTGAGCCTTCTTCCAGCCGCCGAACTCGGCGTCTACCGTGACGAGCTTCAGCTGTTTGAAGCGCGCCAGATCCTGCGGGTCTGCGAGATCGGGAAAGCTCGGCCGGTAGAAGTTGCGCGCAGCGATGGTCTGGCCCTCTTTCTCATAGAGCAGCCTGAGATAGGACTCGGCGGCTTTGCGGGTGCCGTTCTTGTCGACATTGCCGTCGACAAGCGCGACCGGCGGCTCAGCGAGGATCGACAGCGAGGGGTAGACAATCTCGAACTTGTGGTCGCCGAACTCCTTGAAGGAGAGGAACGCCTCGTTCTCCCAGGCGAGCAACACGTCGCCGAGGCCGCGTTGCGCGAATGTGGTCGTGGAGCCGCGGGCGCCGGAGTCGAGCACCGGCACGTTCTTGTAGAGCGCGGCGACAAAGGCCTTCGCCTTCTCCTGATCGCCTCCGTTCTTCTCCGCCGCATAAGCCCAGGCGGCGAGATAGTTCCAGCGGGCGCCGCCGGAGGTCTTTGGGTTCGGGGTGATGACTTGAACGTCGGGCTTCACCAGATCGTCCCAGTCCCGGATCGCCTTCGGGTTTCCTTTGCGGACCAGAAACACGATCGTCGACGTGTAGGGCGCGGAATTGTGCGGCAGGCGCTTCTGCCAGTCCGCCGGTATCCTGCCGCTGGCGGAGGCGATCGCGTCGATGTCGGCGGCCAGGGCGAGCGTGACGACGTCCGCGTTCAGGCCGTCAATCACGGCGCGGGCCTGCTTGCCTGAGCCGCCATGCGAGGCCTGGACCCTGATGTCCTCGCCGGTGTCGGCCTTCCACTTCTTTTCGAACGCGGCGTCGAACTCCTTGTAGAGCTCGCGCGTCGGATCATAGGAGACGTTGGTGATGCGGGTTTGCGCGTTCGCCGGCGAGCCAGCCGCCAAGGGCCCGGCAAGCGCGAGCGCGGCCGCAACACGCGCTGCGATACGGAAGATCATGAACGAGTCTCCAGGAGCTACGCCGCCGAGCACGCCATGGCCCGCGCCGCCTGTCAACGTCATTCTATAAACTTAGTAGCTTTATCGTCCAGGCCGCTCCGCCGATCGGGCGGCCGCCTATCGCGTCGAAGTCCAACCGAACTGCTCTGCTGAAAAAAAATGGCCCGGCCGTTCCCCTGCCGGCCGGGCTCATCCTCCGAGAAACTCTCGGCGCGGAGAGGGGCGGTGTCCGCGTCGACGCCTGTTCAAGGCGGGGGAAGATCTCGAAAGTCCGGACAGGTTGCGCGGTCCCGGCTGAACGGAAGCCGGACGGCTCATTCATTTTCCGTTCAGCCGACCGGCGCCCTTCCCGCCGGCTTGCGCGTCGGCCCGAATGGCGCTAGGGCAAGCGCCGCCCCTCAAGGGGTGTCGGAGCGTGGCGCAGCCCGGTTAGCGCACTAGTCTGGGGGACTAGGGGTCGTGGGTTCAAATCCCGCCGCTCCGACCAAATTTTCCATTTATTGGCGGGGGCACAGCCAGATTGGCGGCCTCCTCGCCCGAGGGGATTTCCGCCGCAGATGGACGATTACAAGACTCTGCTCGACCGCATGAAAGCGGCCCAGATCGAGCTTCTTGCGGCCGCGGCCCGCGCTCGCACCCTCCCCTCCGACGGCGCGCTGCGCAAGATCGCCGACCTTGAGGTTGCGATCGGGGCTCTTGAGCATCTGATCGACGACGGTGCGCTGCCGCGCGGCTGAGGCTCCTAGGCGTAAAGAAATTGTGAAGCACCGAGTTCGGAGCGGAACTCGGTGGCGAGAGGCGCGTTGAACGCTTAATTCAGCGAAACACGCCTGAGCGCTTCAATGTTTTACGTTCTCGAGAACAGACCGACCGCTTCTGCTTCGCATGCAGTCGTCGCAGCAAATCTGCCGGTCAACGCAGCGGATGCGGAAGACTTCATTGAGGCAGGCGTCGAGTTCGGGTCTGACGACATAGATATTGTTGACGACGCGCTGCTGAATACCTCGCCTCATAACGCGATCGAACGTCAGCTTCTTCGCGGCGATGTGGTTGGCCTTGCATTGATGTCGGGCGCGATCATCTGGAGCGCGATGGGCGCGTTCGGATAAACGCGTCAAAAGTGTGGCGTTAGTCTCGACTGAGGATGATCTCTGCAGTACGCATGCCGCCTGAAACGCCTTAGCTGAGAGCCTCCTGTGCGAGTGCTTTATGTCGACGATGAGTCCGACATCCGGGAGATCGCCCGGCTCGCGCTTGAAATAGATCCGGAGATGATTGTCGAGACGGCGGCGACGGGCGCAGACGCTCTGGCGCTTGCGCCGAGCTTCGCCCCCGACCTCATCCTTCTTGACGTCATGATGCCCGACATGGACGGGCTGGCGACCCTCACTCGCTTGCGCGCGGGAGCCGCCACGCGGCAGACGCCCGTGATCTTCATCACGGCGCGAACCCAGGCGACCGAAATTCATCGGTTCAAGCAGCTGGGCGCCATGGCCGTCATTCCCAAGCCGTTTGATCCAATGCAGCTCGCGGCTCAGGTGCGAGCGCTCATGGACGCTGCTGGATCGGCGCCGTCGGCCTGATGAAGAGGCCGAAGGCGCGCGGACCATCGCCCGTCTTCATCTCTCCGACGGACTTAAGCGTCTCCGAGTCGATCACCGTCACTGTGTTCGACGCCCAGTTGACGACATAGACGCGCTTCCCATCCCGCGAGGCCTGCAGGCCCTCCGGGTACTCGCCGACCGGCACGTCCTTCAGCGGCCGGAGCGTAGCCGTGTCGAATACGGAGACCTGCCCGGCGTATTGATCGGTTACGAAGGCGCGGCCATTCGCAAGCCCTACGACATAGGGGCGCTCGCCTACCGGGACCGTCCCGACGACTTTTCGCGCCGCAATGTCGATCACCGAAACGTCGTTCGAGGTGACGTTCGCCGTATAGGCGCGCTTCCCCTCAGCGTCGATCGTCACGCCGAATGGATGCTCGCCCACCGGCACGGCGGCGAGAACCTTCTCGGTCGCAAGGTCGATGATCGACACCTGGTTGGACTCGCGATCCGCCGACAGCAGAAGTTTGCCGTCGGGCGTCACAGCCAGGCCGGAGGGTGATTTGCCGACCTCGATCCGGCCGGTGACCTCCCGCTTCTCGGGATCCACCACCATGATCCGGGACGCGTACCAGTCGGCCACATAGACCGGCGAGCCGGAGGGATGGACAGCGACGCCGAGCGGCCCGCCTTCGAGCGGCATGCGGTGAAGAAGCTTTCGGGCGGCCGCGTCGACGATCGACAGCGCCTTGCCGTCAGGGCTCGTCACGTAGACTCGCGCGCCATCCGCGGACACAGCGACGCCCGCGGGCTTTCCGCCGATCGGGATGGTGGCGACTGCCTTGCCCGTATCGAGGTCGAGGACGCTCAGATCGTCCTCAGCCTGATTTGTCACGAACGCCTCATCGGCGCGGGACCCGCCCGCGCCGACAAGGAGCAGCGCCAGAAGCGCTGCGCGGGTGTGGGAGATCAGATCAGCTCCCCTTCTCGAGCTTCTCCTTGAGAGAATCGAGCGTGGTCCGATAGAGGCCGCTCACCGCCTTGACCGCAGCCTCGTCGCTCAGATCGGCAGGCGGATCATTGTTCGGATAGCCGCGATAGAACGCGCCCCACCAGACGACCTTGGTCTTGTCGCCCTCCGGCGTCACCGTGACCTTCGATGAGTAATTGGTGACCGGCAGAACCTTCACGTCCACATTGGTGATGCGGTAGTGAAAGGTCTTGTCGGCCTCGTCATAGGCATCCAGAGCTTCCTCGACGGTCCCGCCGCCCTTGAGGGTCAGCTTCCGCGTCGCGCCCTTTTCGTTGCCGCCCTGCCCTTCGGTCTTCTCGACCACAGGGATCCAGCTGGCGTCCTGGAAGTTGCCGACAGCCTTCCAGACTTTGTCGGCAGGGGCGTTGATCTCGACCTCCTGCTGGGTCTTCTGCCGGGTCGGGCCATGCGCCTGAGCGGCGCCCGCGAGCCCGAGCAGGACCGCAGCGGCGGCGACAAGTTGAATCTTCATGCGTCGCTTCCTTCCACATTGGTCCCTGCAAACGGTGATCCGCGCAGAAGACCCTTTTTGGGCCCTTCGGCCGCGCCGCATAGAACCAAAGCGCGGCGCCGGGATAAAGCCCTGCAGGTCCGGCGGTTCGCCGCACCCCCGCCCCTTGGACATGGCCGCCGGGCAACCTAGTTTTCCGGGGCCGCCCTCACGTGACCAGCCAGAATGTCCGAGCGACCACCCTTCCGCGCGCGCCTCGTCGAGCGCATCTCCGACATAGACCCCGAGGTCTGGCAGGCCTGCGCGCAGCCCCAAGGCGCCGACGCGAGCTACAACCCGTTCGTCGATCACAGGTTCCTCAAGGCGCTCGAGGATTCCGGCGCCGTCGGCCCCGGCACGGGCTGGACGCCCGCTCATCTCGCGCTCGAGGACGCCTCGGGCGCGGCGGCCGGCTTCGCGCCCTGCTATCTGAAGAGCCACAGCCAGGGCGAGTACGTGTTCGACCACGCGTTCGCCGACGCATACGAGCGCGCCGGCGGACGCTATTATCCGAAGCTGCAGGTCGCGGCGCCGTTCACGCCTGCGACCGGGCCGCGCCTCCTTGCCGCGCCCGGCCAGGATCGGCAGGCGGCGCAGACTGCGCTTGCAGCCGCCCTGCGGGGCTTGATGCGCCAGATCGGCGCCTCCTCCGCTCACGTGACCTTCGCCACTGAGGCGGAGCAGGCGTTGCTCGTCCAGCAGGGTTTTCTGGCCCGGACGGACCAGCAGTTTCATTGGCGCAACGAGGGCTACGGCTCCTATGACGACTTCCTGGCGGACCTATCGTCCCGCAAGCGCAAGCAGCTGAAGCGCGAACGGCGCGAGGCGCTGGCGGACGGGATCGTGATCCGCCATCTGACGGGCGCCGACCTGACGGAAGCGCACTGGGACGCCTTCTTCGCCTTCTATCTCGACACGGGCTCGCGGAAGTGGGGCCGCCCCTATCTGAACCGGCGGTTCTTCAGCCTGATCGGCGAGGCCATGCCGGAGCGGATCCTGCTGGTGATCGCCGAGCACGGCGGCCGGCCGATCGCCGGCGCGTTGAACTTCATCGGCGGGGACGCGCTCTATGGCCGCTACTGGGGCGCGATCGAGGATCGTCCGTTCCTGCATTTCGAGGTCTGCTACCACCAGGCGATCGACGCCGCGATCGCGCGCGGCCTGCCGCGCGTCGAGGCTGGGGCGCAGGGCGAACACAAGCTTGCGCGCGGTTATCGGCCCGTCACCACCTACTCCGCGCACGCCTTCGCAGACCCCGAGCTCGCGCGCGCCGTGAAAACCTATCTGGCGCGCGAGCGCCGCTACGTTTCGGAGGTCCAGGACGCGCTGGAGGCCGCGACGCCGTTCCGGCGAGCGGAAGCGGCTGCCGAAGAGGGCGCTTGACCGAAGCTCCCGGGCGCGATCCTTTGGCCGCCCTTCTCCCGGACGGAGCCGCGGCGCCTATGGCCGAGTACGACCCCGAAAACATCTTCGCCAAGATCCTGCGCGGCGACCTCCCCGCCCAGAAAGTCTACGAAGACGACGCGGCGCTGGCGTTTATGGACGTCATGCCGCGGGCGGACGGTCATGTGCTGGTGATTCCCAAGGCGCCGTCGCGCACCCTGCTGGAGGCGGAAACGGCGGATCTGGGTCCGCTCTTCGCCGCCGTGCAGAAGGTCGCTCGCGCGGTGAAGTCGGGCATGGGCGCCGAGGGCGTCACCATCCAGCAGTTTAACGAAACCGCCGGCGGCCAGGTGATCTTTCACACCCACGTCCACATCCTGCCGCGCTGGACCGACGTGCCGCTGAGGCCGCATACCGGCCAGATGGAGAACCAGGACGTCCTCGCCGCCCACGCCGAGAAGATCCGCGCCGCGTTGGACTGAAGGCCCGAGCCTACGCTCCGAGCGCGACCACGCCGAGGACGAGCGCGACCTCCGCTGCCGCGACGCCAAGCGCAAGAGAGCGGCGGCCGAGCGTGTAAGCCGCAATCCCGACGCCGGCTGAACCGAGCCGGAGCCAGAGCGGCGCCAGGGCGAAGCCGCCGCTCGGCGACAGCACGAGCTTCGCCACCAGTCCGGCGACCAGAGCCGTCGCAACCATCCGCACCCAGGCGAACAGCGCCCCGTCCTCGTCGAGCCGCGCTGAAAGCACGACTCCGAGCGCGCGCCAGATCTCGTTCGCGAAGAAGGCTGCAATCACCGCGAGCAGCAGAAAGCCGGCGTCGTGAGGCGTCATGCGGCTGAACGCCGTCGGCGCGCCGCCCGGTCGATCGCAAACGCAATCGTCCCGCCGATAATTCCGGTCCAGAGCAGGTCGAAGCGCGGCGAAACGGTTGCGATCAGCGGCGCGAGAACCAGCCCGAACCCGATCGCGAGCCGCTCGCCGAGGCCGGAGGCGCCCCGCTCGAGCGACAGAAGAAAGTAGATCGGCGTCAGACCGAGCAGCCCGATCGAAAGCGCCGCCGGCAGCAGGCCCGCCGCCGCGTGTCCGGCCACGGTCGCGATCGTGCTGCCCACCACCAGCCCGTTCGCGAGGCCGAGGAAGAACGGCATGCGGCTTTCGCGATCGAGCGCCGGCGTGCGGCGCAGTCCTTCGAACCAGGCAGTCACCGCCACGTAGTGCGCGGCGAGAAGCCGGGCCCCGAGGGAGGTGCGGTCGGAGCGCAGGACAGGAAGGATCGACACCACCATCGGCAGCAGTCGCACCGCCGAGATCGTCACCGCAAGCGACGCCGCCGCGATGCCGGCGCCGCTCGCGAGCGCGCCGGCCAGCACCAGCTGGGCCGGCGCCGCCCAGATCAGGACCGTCGACAACGCGGCGATCCAGATCGGCCAGCCAAAATCGTGCGTCATCGCTCCGAAGCCGGTGAAGCTTCCGAACAGCACCAGCCCCGGGGTGCTCAGGGCCGCTCGCGCGCCGCGCCAGAACGGACGAGAGGCGCCGGCGGGAGCCGGCGCCTCATGTGAAGGGGTCGCGTCCATCAGCGGTCAACCCGGCGCGTGTTGCGCCGGGCGCCGCGCCCGCTCAGCCGTCACTGCGCACGAGCGGGGGCGCTTTGGAGCCGCCTTTCCGGGAGCTCTCCGAGCGGCGCCGCGCCGGCCGGTCGCCCGGCTTGTCGCCGATCGTCTCGGGCTTCGGCGTGACTGGCCCTTCGGGGAAGGCGAAACCGAGGCCGGCTTTGCCATCCTCTTTGGTCTCGACCAGCACCCTGACCGCGCCGCCGCCCTTCAGGCGTCCGAACAGCACCTCGTCGGCGAGCGGCGTCTTGATCGTCTCCTGAATGAGACGGGCGAGCGGCCGCGCGCCCATTTGCGGGTCGTAGCCGCGCTCGGCCAGCCAGTCGCGCGCCTCGTCGGAGAGCTCGATCGTGATGTTGCGGTCGGCGAGTTGCGCCTCGAGCTGCAGCACGAACTTCTCGACGATCTGACGCACCACTTCGATCGGCAGGTTGCCGAATGCGATGATCGCATCGAGCCGGTTGCGGAATTCCGGCGCGAACAGGCGGTTGATGGCGTCGGAATCCTCGCCGGACCGCTTGGAGCGGTTGAAGCCGATCGGCTCCTTCGCGAGGTCGGACGCTCCCGCATTGGTCGTCATGATCAGGATGACGTTGCGGAAATCGACCTGCTTTCCGTTGTGATCGGTCAGCTTCCCGTGGTCCATCACCTGCAGCAGGATGTTGAACAGGTCGGGATGCGCCTTCTCGATCTCGTCGAGCAGCAGCACGCAATGCGGGTTCTGGTCGATGCCGTCCGTCAGCAGCCCGCCCTGATCGAAGCCGACATAGCCGGGAGGCGCGCCGATCAGGCGGCTGACCGTGTGGCGCTCCATGTATTCCGACATGTCGAACCGCAGCAGCTTGACGCCCAGCAGCGACGACAGCTGGCGCGCGACCTCTGTCTTGCCGACGCCGGTCGGTCCCGAGAACAGGTAGCAGCCGATCGGCTTCTCCGGATCCCGCAGACCAGCGCGCGCGAGCTTGATCGTGGAGGAGAGCGCCTCGATGGCGGCCTCCTGCCCGTACACCACCCGCTTCAGGCTCTCGGTCAGCGACCGCAGAACCTCGGCGTCGTCCTTGGAGACCGACTTCGGCGGGATCCGCGCCATCGTGGCGATCGTCGCCTCGATCTCCTTCACGCCGATCGTCTTGCGCCGCTTGTTCTCCGGCAGGACCATCTGCGAGGCGCCGGTCTCGTCGATCACGTCGATCGCCTTGTCGGGCAGCTTGCGGTCGTTGATGTAGCGGTGCGCGAGCTCGACCGCCGCCTTGATGGCCTCGTTCGTGTAGCGGACCTGATGATAGCTCTCATAGTAGGGCTTGAGGCCCTTGAGGATCTCGACCGCGTCCTCGACCGAAGGCTCCGCCACGTCAATCTTCTGGAAGCGCCGAACGAGCGCCCGGTCCTTCTCGAAGTGCTGGCGGTATTCCTTGTAGGTTGTCGAGCCGACGCAGCGCAGCGTGCCGGAGGCGAGCGCCGGCTTCAGCAGGTTCGATGCGTCCATCGCGCCGCCCGAGGTCGCGCCCGCGCCGATGACGGTGTGGATCTCGTCGATGAACAGGATCGCGCCGGGGGTCGCTTCGAGTTCCTTCACGACCTGCTTCAGCCGCTCCTCGAAGTCGCCGCGGTAGCGCGTGCCGGCGAGGAGCGCGCCCATGTCCAGCGAGAACACGGTGGCGTCCTGCAGGACTTCGGGCACCTCGTCGCGAACGATGCGCAGCGCGAGGCCTTCGGCGATCGCGGTCTTGCCGACGCCGGGGTCGCCGACGAAGAGCGGATTGTTCTTGGTGCGGCGGCACAGGATCTGGATGGTGCGCGTGATCTCGGCGTCGCGCCCGATGAGCGGATCGATGCGGCCCTCGCGCGCCTTCTTGTTGAGGTTCACGCAATAGGCGTCGAGCGCGTCGGCCTTCTTCTTGCCGCCGCTCGGGGCCTCGTCGGCGCTCGCGCCCGCCTCGTCGTCGGCGCCGCGCGCGGGGCGAGCTTCGGACAGGCCCGGGCGCTTGGCGATGCCGTGGCTGATGTAATTCACCGCGTCATAGCGCGTCATGTCCTGCTCCTGCAGGAAGAACGCGGCGTGGCTCTCGCGCTCGGCGAAGATCGCCACCAGGACGTTCGCTCCGGTGACCTCTTCCCGGCCGGAAGACGTGACATGGATGACGGCGCGCTGGATGACGCGCTGGAAGCCCGCGGTGGGCTTGGAATCCTCCGACGTGTCGCCGACCAGATTTTCGAGCTCGGCGTCAACGTACTCGATCAGGTTGCGCCGCAGAATTTCCAGGTCGACGTTGCAGGCTCGCATGACAGCCGCCGCGTCCTGATCGTCAACCAGGGACAGCAGCAGATGCTCGAGCGTCGCGTACTCGTGATGGCGCTCGTTAGCGAAAGCCAGAGCGCGGTGGAGAGACTGCTCGAGGCTGCGCGAGAATGACGGCAATTGCTTTACCTCACTTCTTTTCCATGACGCATTGCAATGGATGCTGATGCTTCCGCGCGAAATCCATGACCTGCGTCACTTTGGTTTCGGCCACCTCATAGGTGTAGACGCCGCACTCCCCCGCGCCGTGATTGTGGACGTGCAACATGATGCGCGTCGCAGCCTCACGATCTTTCGCAAAAAACTGTTCCAACACGTGCACGACGAACTCCATCGGAGTGTAGTCGTCGTTAAGTATCAGCACACGATAAAGGTTCGGCCGCTTGACCTTCGGCCGCGTCTTCGTCACGACGCCCGTGCCCGGTCCCGCATCCTCGACCCTGCGCAGACCCGCAGTGAGTTTCGCGGCCCGCAGGGCGGCCCCGCTGCGCCGTACGTCCGTGCGACGCAAGCCACGCTTCGAATTACCCGTCCTCGCCTCCCTCATCAGTTCGCCGCCGCCTTCCCGTTCGCCGCGGCGCGTTCGAGGGCCCGCGCGGCGCCGCATCAAATCACCTGGGCTGATCCTAGCCCTGGAGTTTCGCACACGCCAGACTGTCGGAACGCCCCGCCGACGATCAAGTAGGAAGCCGAAGAGGTAAAAAAAAGCCCGGCGAGACGCCGGGCTGTGGGGATGCGCCGGCCATCGGGGCCGGCCGCTGACGTCAGAGCGTCACTTGATCTTGGCGAACGCCGTCTCGATCGGCTTGTAGCTTTCCTTCGCCAGATCCGCGTACAGCTCGCCGATCTTGGTCATGCGCGCCAGATAGGCGTCGTAGCTCGACTTGACGAACTGGGACTGGACCTCGAACGCCTTGTCGATGGACTTGACGCTTGCGATCTTCTCGACCAGAGCGCTGCCGTCCTCGAACGCCTTCTTCGAGTAATCGGCGACTTCGACGGCGATCGCCTGCAAGCCCTTGCTTACGGTGCCGAAGCTCTTGAGCGCGAGATCCATGTTCTCGCGGCCAAACTTCTGAGCGTCTTCGAACGTGTTGGTCGTCATGCCGGTCTCCTCCTGCAGGGTTGGGCTGCGCATTGCGCGCCCCGCTGTGTTGAAAGCGGCTCGACCCTTTAGCGGAGCGCTTTCGGACGCCTTGGGCGTTCAAGCGCACGAAATATATGCAGTGCAACATAGCTGTCAAGAACGCTTTTGCACCGCACAACAGGACGTTCGCCTTAACCCCTCCGTAACCGCGTCTGCTTAGCGTCGTTGACTGCGCTGTCCGGGAGACGGCGGCGGCGTGAGACGGCGTCAGCAAGGGTCGACCGGCAACGTCGATCCGGCGCAGGCAATACGGGAATGCGTGTGATGAAGGCGAGTTGCGTTGTGAGTTGGAGCGGTCGGTTTGTCTCCTGCGTGGCGGCCGCAGGCGTCCTGGCGGGCGCGGTCCTGACCACCGTCGATAGCGCCGAAGCCCGATCGAAGCGGCGGCCGCACGCGGCGCAGCACAAGTCGCGCATCACCCCCGCCGCCACGTTCACCGGCGCGCCGAACTACGCGGCGCTGGTCGTGGATGCGAAGACCGGCGCCGTGCTCTACGAGAAGAACGCCGACGACCTGCGGTTTCCCGCCTCCGTCACGAAGGTCATGACGCTCTACCTCGTATTCGAGGATCTGGAGCGCTCCCGCATCAGCCTCGACAGCCGGATCACCATGTCGGCGCACTGCGCGGCGGCGGCGCCTTCCAAGCTCGGACTGCGGCCGGGCCTCGGCGTGCGGGTCGAAGACGGAATCAAGGCGCTCGTGACGAAGTCCGCGAACGACGTCGCCTGCGCCTTCGCGGAGAACCTCGAAGGCTCGGAGGCCGGCTTCGCCGATCGCATGACGCGCAAGGCGCGCGCGCTCGGCATGAACAGGACCGTCTTCCGCAATGCGTCCGGCCTGCCGAACCCGAGCCACGTCACCACGGCCCGCGACCTGGTGACCCTCGGCCGCGCCATCCAGGACCGCTTCCCTCGTTACTACGGCTATTTCGGCACGCGCTCCTTCACGTTCGCCGGCCGTACGATGCCGAACCACAACAAGCTGCTTGGCCGCGTCGAAGGCGTCGACGGCATCAAGACCGGCTACACCAACGCGTCCGGCTTCAACCTCCTCACATCCGTCAAGAGCCAGGGCCGCAGCGTCGTGGCGGTGGTCATGGGCGGCCGCACGGGCCCGTCCCGCGACGCGCACATGCGCGAGCTGATCGCGCTCAACCTGCCGAAGGCTCAGTCCGGCTCGCGCACCGCGCCGCTCGTCGCGGAGAACGATCGCGGCTCCGTCAGGACCACTCGCCCCGCAGTGATGGCGAGCGTGCCGACGCCGCTCGCTGCGCCGCCGCTTCCGGTTCGCGAGCGCGTGGCCGAGGCCGAGATCCCCCTGCCCGCCCCCGCGCCGGTCGCCTCCGGCGTCACGCCCAAGGCCGCGCCTCGCGTGGTCCCTGTCGACGAGCAGCCTGTCGTGGCGGCTGCGCTGCCGGTTGTGGCGGAGCCGGAGCCGGAGCCGGCGCCGGCTTCCGCCGAGGTCGGCCAGCCGATGCGCTGGGTCGTCGGCAATCAGCCCTCGGTCACCGGCAGCGTCGCGCGGACGGTGGCCGCGAGCGCGGACGATGCGTCTTCTCGGCCCGTGCGTGTGGCGTCGGCCACGCGTGACCTCGACGTCGCGCCGCGGCCGGCCCCGGCCGCCGAGCCGGCTCCGGTCCGGTCCGGCTGGATGATCCAGATCGGCGCCACCACCGAGGCCGAGCGCGCGCAGCAGTTGCTGTCCGACGCGCAGGCGAAAGGCGGCAGCATGCTGAAGCGCGCAGAGCCGTTCACCGAGACCTTCACAAAGGGCGAGACGACCTATTACCGGGCGCGTTTCGCGGGTCTCACCGAGCGGAGTGCGGACGCCGCCTGCAAGGCGCTGAAGCGCAGCTCGGTGAGCTGCTTTGCGATCAAGAACTGAGGCGGATCGGGGAGGCTAGGCATGTCGCCGCGCCGCGAGAACGTCCTTGGCGGCGTTGACCCTCGCCGCGAGTTCAGTCGACCCCCCTTGGTCGGGATGGACTTTCTTCATCAGCGTCCGATGCGCACGAGCGACCTCCTCCGCGCTCGCCCCCGGCTGCAAGCCAAGGATCTGATACGCCTCCTCTTCCGTCATTACGCCCGGCCGCCGGCGACGGACGTCTCCCTCTCGGCCCCCCGGGTTCGCGTGACCCTCGAAGTGCGGACCCCCTCCGGTCGGCCGGCCGCGACGCTCTCGTTCACCGACTCTTGAACGGGGGCGCTGCGCGAGCGCGCCTGTCCCGAACGCGCCGAGCGCCATCAGGATGAGGCCGGGCAGCGGCTTGCCCGTGAAGGCGAGCGCAAGACCGACGGCCCAGCATAGAGCCGAGGCGACCTGCACTGAGGGCCGCGCGCGCTTCGGGTCTGACTTGATGACGATGCGGCCCACCGCGACGACGGCCGCGAGCGCCATCGCTCCCAGAAGAATCCAGATCATGTCTTTCCTGCTCGTCCGCCGCGCCCGACTGAGGGCGCAGGACCGCGGCGAACGTGGCGTGGCGCGCAGCCCGACATCCTGATAACGCAGGCGCCCCGCGGCCGCGAGAGCCGCGAGGAGAGAGCGAACGCCCGATGCCCCGACCGCCTACCGTCGTCTCGACCGTCTCCGCGCTGCGGGATCGCCTGCGACCCTGGCGGGCGGCGGGCGAGCGGATCGCGCTGGTCCCCACGATGGGCGCCCTGCACGAGGGACATCTTGCGCTGGTCGCGCGCGCGGCCGAAGAGGCCGACCGCGTCGTCGTGTCGATCTTCGTCAATCCGACGCAGTTCGCGCCGCATGAGGATCTGGCGACGTATCCACGCGATCTGGCGGCCGATCTCCGGAAGCTCGAGACGACATCGGCCGAGCTCGTGTTCGCGCCGGACGTCGGCGAGATGTATCCCGCCGGCGCCTCCACGGTCGTCACCGTCGGCGGACCCGCAGCGGGCCTTGAAAGCGATGCGCGGCCACACTTTTTCGCCGGCGTCGCGACAGTCGTCACGAAGCTGCTGATCCAGTGCGCTCCGGACGTCGCCATATTCGGCGAGAAGGATTATCAGCAGGCCGCAGTGATCCGCCGGCTGGTCCGCGACCTCTGGCTGCCCGTCCGGATCGTGACCCTGCCCACAGTGCGCGAGTCTTCCGGTCTCGCACTGTCGTCCCGGAACGCCTATCTGAGCGCCGACGACCGCGCCAAGGCCGCTGCGCTGTACCGGTCGCTGACGGGGGCGGCAGGCTCCATTTCGGCTGGCGGGAACCCGGAGCAGGCTTTGATCGTTGCACGGCGAGAAATGGAGAGCGTTGGGTTCACGATCGACTATCTCGAACTCCGTGACGCGGAGAGCTTGGGCGCCCACGACGAAACTCTGGAGCGCCCGGCGCGGCTTCTGGTAGCCGCCCGTCTCTCAGGCGTTCGTCTAATCGACAATATTCCTGTCACGAAAGCTTCAAAGGGCGGACCGACAATGGCCGCGCCAAGGTAGAATACGCGTGCGCTGACCGAATCACTTTTGAGGGATCGCCTGACATGGCGTTCACGAGTTCTGCGCTTCCCGGCATCACTCCACTAACGGCCGTTCCGCGGCCAAGCAGCACTGCCAATCGCCGCGCCGACGCGCCGCTCGTGATCAAGGCGCCCGAGGCCCTCGCTTTGTGGCGTCGCAAGCAGGTCGTGATGGTCGATCTGAGCGACTGGGAGACGGCTGATCAGATCGGCTGGATCGAGGGATCGTTCCATTGTCCCCCCGGCGAGTTCGCCGGGCTGGTGGATCCCGCAAGCCCGCTGCACGCCCGACTGTTCGAGCCCGGAAAAATCTTCATATTCTATGGCGGCCCGAAGGCGGCGCCGCTCAAGGCCGCCAAGCGCGCCCGCGCGCTGGGGCTGCTTGGCGCCCGCGCCTTGCGCGGCGGTTTGCCGGCTTGGCGTAACGCTGGCGGCCGTGTGGCCGGGCACCCGAACAGCCCGTTCCCGGCGCTGAAGGCGTCCTTCAACATCGCGTTGAGATATGCGTTGGCCACGATGCGCCGGCGCTACGCGAAGGTGGGCCGCCGCGGCAGGCAGGCGACGCGCGGCGCCTGAGGCGCAGATCAGCTTGGCGCAGCAGATCACCCGAGGCTACCAGGCGCTGCTTGCAGACGCCGAGGCCCGAGTGGCCTCAATCGACCCGCATGAGGCGATCGCGCTGTGCGGGCGAGACGATGTGGTCTTCGTTGATCTGCGGGATCCGCGCGAGCTCGAGCGCGAGGGCCGGATGCCGGGCGCATTCCACTGTCCGCGCGGCATGCTGGAGTTCTGGATCGACCCGGAAAGCCCCTATCACAGGCCGATCTTCGCCCGCGACGCGCGCTTCGTGTTCTTCTGCGCGAGCGGCTGGCGATCGGCGCTCGCCGCGGACGCCGCTCAGTCGATGGGCCTGCAGCCCGTGAGCCATCTGGCTGGCGGCTTCACCGCGTGGAAGGCGGCCGGCGGCGCCGTCGAGGCCCTGCCGAAGTCCTAAAAGTCGTCCGCGGAGATCGACCCGGCCCGCGTCGCCGCAGGCCCGACCCGGCGCGCGTCGCCGCAGGCCGGGCCAAGCCGCCGTCAGCTGGCGTGAGCCAGGATGGCGAGCAGCAACAGCGCGACGATGTTGGTGATCTTGATCATCGGGTTCACAGCCGGGCCGGCCGTGTCCTTGTAAGGATCGCCCACCGTATCGCCGGTCACGGCCGCTTTATGGGCTTCGGAGCCTTTGCCGCCGTGATGACCGTCCTCGATGTACTTCTTGGCGTTGTCCCAGGCGCCGCCGCCTGAGGTCATCGACAGCGCCACGAACAGTCCCGTGACGATCACGCCGAGCAGCATCGCTCCGACCGCCGAGAACGCCTCGCTCTTGCCGGCTACGGCGAGCACGACGAAGTAGGCGAAGATCGGCGAAAGCACCGGCAGCAGCGACGGGATGATCATCTCCTTGATCGCCGCTTTGGTCAGCAGGTCGACGGCGCGCCCGTAATCGGGACGGTCCGTTCCCTTCATGATGCCCGGCTTCTCGCGGAACTGGCGGCGAACCTCCTCGACGATCGCCCCGGCGGCGCGGCCGACCGCCGTCATGCCCATGGCGCCGAACAGGAACGGCAACATGCCGCCGAACAGCAGGCCGACCACGACGTACGGGTTCGCCAGCGAGAAATCGAGCTTCACGTTGGCGAAGTAAGGATAGTCGGCGGCGTTCGCGATGAAGTGGTTGAGGTCGGACGTATAGGCGGCAAACAGCACCAGCGCGCCGAGCCCGGCGGAGCCGATCGCATAACCCTTGGTGACGGCTTTGGTGGTGTTGCCGACGGCGTCCAGGGCGTCGGTCGAGGTGCGCACCTCCGCCGGCAGGCCCGCCATCTCGGCGATGCCGCCGGCATTGTCCGTGACCGGTCCGAAGGCGTCGAGAGCGACCACGAAACCGGCGAGCGCCAGCATGGCCGTCACCGCGATGGCGATCCCAAACAGGCCGGCGAGCGAGAAGGTCACCATGATGCCGGCGATGATGACGAGCGCCGGCAGGGCGGTGGCTTCGAGAGAAACGGCGAGCCCCTGGATGACGTTCGTGCCGTGGCCGGTGACGGACGCCGCTGCGATCGACTTCACGGGCCGGTAGCCGGTGCCGGTGTAGTATTCGGTGATCACGACGATCAGGCCGGTGATGACGAGCCCGACGACGGCGCAGAGGAACAGGTCCCAGCCGGTGAAGGTCACGCCCGTCAAGGTCGTGTACTCGGCGTCGAAGCCGACCAGCGCAGCCGTCGCGATCGCGATGCCGACGAGCGAGAGGCCGGCCGACACTCCGAAGCCCCGGTAAAGCGCGCCCATGATCGACTGGTTCGCCGGCAGCTTCACGAAGAACGTGCCGGCGATCGAGGTTACGATGCAGGCGGCGCAGATGCCGAGCGGGTAGAGGATGAGGCTCGCGAGCGCGGGATTTCCGGCGAAGAAGATCGAGGCGAGCACCATCGTGGCGACGACCGTCACGGCGTAGGTCTCGAACAGGTCGGCTGCCATGCCTGCGCAGTCGCCGACATTGTCGCCGACATTGTCGGCGATCGTCGCGGGATTACGTGGGTCGTCCTCTGGGATGCCGGCTTCGACCTTACCGACCAGATCGCCGCCGACGTCGGCGCCCTTGGTGAAGATGCCGCCGCCCAGACGCGCGAAGATCGAGATCAGCGAAGCGCCGAAGCCGAGCGCCACCAGGGCGTCGATCACCACGCGGTCGCTGATGTCGTGGCCGAGGATCGAGGTCAGGATCGTGAAGTAGATCGCGACCCCGAGCAGAGCGAGGCCGGCGACCAGCATGCCGGTGACGGCGCCCGATTTGAACGCGACTTCAAGACCTGCGCCGAGCGAGCGCGTCGCGGCTTGGGCTGTCCGCACGTTGGCCCGCACGGAAACGTTCATGCCGATGAAGCCGGCGGCTCCCGACAGCACCGCCCCGATCAGGAACCCGAAAGCGACAGGAAGCGACAGGAAATAGGCCAGAAGAACGAAGATGACGACGCCGACGATGCCGATCGTCGTGTACTGCCGCTTCAGATAGGCCTGCGCGCCCTCGGCGATGGCTGCGGCGATCTCCTGCATGCGCGGACTGCCGGCGTCCGCCTCAAGCAGCGAGCGGGTCGCCCATACGCCGTAGACGATTGATAACAGCCCGAGAAGGACGATGAGCGTCAGCGCCATTGTGTCTGTTCCTTGAACGCGTTTCCAGCCGCGACCCATCGGAAGCCGTTCCGGCCGAAGCCGGGGCTTTGTTGTCTTCGTTGGGCTTGTATTCCCCGCCCCGCCGAAAGGTCACAGGGAGGCTGCCAGATGCGTTCAACTTCCGCAATGCGGCGAACAAGACGAAGCGGCGCGTTGTGACGAACGTCGAAGACTGCCCAACGCGCCGCCGCGCGGCTAGCGGCCGGAGCCGGTCGCCGCAGCGATCTTGGTGGCGAGCAGCGCGATGGTGCGCTGATAGACGCTCGACCGGTTCCACTCGTTGAACACGCTGAAATTAGCCGATCCTTCTTCCCAGCCCCCGCCGGCGCGCCAGCCGTGACCCTGCAGGTAGGTTCCGATGGACGCGATGGTGTCGGCCCCGGAGCGGACGAGATCACGGCGGCCATCGCCGTCGCCGTCCGTGCCGAACTTCAGGTAGGAGCTTGGGAGGAACTGCGCCTGGCCCAGCTCGCCATGCGCCGCGCCGCGCATCTCGGAGAGCGAGAGGTCGCCGCGGTCGACGATCTTCATGGCGGAGATCAGCTCACGCTGGAACATGTCGGTGCGACGGCAGTCATAGGCGAGCGTGGCGAGACCGTTGAACACCGGCTTCTTGCCCTGCACCTGGCCGAAATCCGTCTCGAGGCCCCAGATCGCCAAGATGACGGCGGCCGGCACGCCGGTGCGCTGCTCCGTGCGCTGGAGCACCGCGCCATAACGGGCCATGCGCGCTTTCGCGCCGTTGACGCGCGCGTTCGACGCCATGCGGGCGGAGAACTGCTCGAAGCTCTGCTTGAAGACCTTCTGGCTGCGGTCGAACGCGATCAGATTACGGTCATAGCTGACGTTTCCGAGCGCGGCCTCGGCCGTGCGCGCGGAAACCCCCTGAGCCTGCGCCTCCGATTTGAAGGCCTCCACCCACTGCTGAAAGCCTTCGCCGTTGTTGCCGCAGGTCGCCGCCGAGGCTGGTCCGGCAGCCGAAGCCGCCATCAGGAAAGCGACCGTGATTGAAGTCTTCATCTTAAGCATGTCGGCTCCGCCGCATTGTCCAGATCGAATGAACGGCCCTGAGCGGCCTTCTCGTCTCAGAGACGCAGGTTCGCGGCCCGTTCTGCTCACGGCTACGCGACGCTTTGCTTTATAGGACGGGCCGCCGAGGAATCGCCCCTCACGAGGCCACAAGCGTGGTTAGAAATGCGTGAAGGAGCCGCGTCCGAGGTCCAGCGGACGTCCGTGTCTATCGATCTCAACCCCGCCGCCGTCGACAAGAGCGCCGATATCCGTGACGGCGATGCCGGTCGCGGCCGCCTCGAACTCGAAGGCGGGCGCGTCGCCGGGATCGATCGCGAGCAGCAGTTCATAATCGTCGCCGCCCGTGAGCGCGGCGCCGAGCGCGGCCTCGTCATGCTCGACCGCGCGGGCCACGGCGCGCGACATCGGCACCCGCGCCGCGTCGATCACCGCGCCGCAGCGCGAGGCGGCGGCGAGCTTGCCGGCGTCTCCGGCGAGTCCGTCCGAGACATCCATCGCCGCCGTCGCGTAAGCCGCCACGATGCGGGAGAGACCAAGCCGCGGCTCGGGAAGCAGATAGCGGTCGAGCAGGCGTTCCCGTTCGGCGCGCCGAAGGTCCCAGCGCAGCGCCAGCCGCTCGTCCCGCCGCAGCCTGAGCCCAAGCGCAGCGTCGCCGATCGTTCCGGTGACATAGAGGCGCTGTCCCGGCGCGCCGCCATTGCGCCGCGGCACGTGCCCCTCCTGCGCGTATCCCAGGGCGGTGACGGACACCCAGAGCGGCCCGGGCGTCCTCACGGTGTCGCCGCCCAACAGGCTGATCCCGAACTCCTCCTGGTCGGCCGCGAGACCGTCGACGAAACCTTCCAGCCAATCGGTGGTCCAGTCGGACGGAAGCGCGAGCGTCACGAAATAGCCGGCCGGCGCCGCGCCCTTCGCGGCGAGGTCCGACAGATTCACCCGCAGCGCCTTGCGGGCGATGGCGTCCGGCGGATCGTCGGGAAAGAAGTGGACGCCTGCGACGACGGCGTCCGTCGTCACGACCAGGTCGCGCCCGTCGACAGCCGGGATCGTCGCGGCGTCGTCCAGCAGAAGAGCCGCCCCGGGCGCGGTCGCGAGCGGACGAAAGAAGCGCGCGATCAGCCCGGCCTCGTCGGGGCGGCCGACCGTCATCCCAACCTCACGCGAGGGCCCGCCGGCGGCCATACACCACATCGGCGCGCTGCTCGAAGGCTTCGGCGTAGCGTCGGAAGACCCGGTCGAACACCGATCCGACGAGCATGCCGAGGGTGCGGCTGCGCAATTCCCAATCGATGAAGAAGCCGATCTCACACCCGCCCTCGGTCGGCCGGAATGTCCAGCGGTTCTGGAGATGGCTGAACGGGCCATCGAGATATTCGACCAGGATGGTGCGCGCCTCCCGGTCGAGGGTGACCCGGCTCGTGAAGGTTTCGCGGATGATCTTGTAAGCGATCGTCATGTCGGCGACGAACACAGGTCGCTGGTCGCGCTCTTCGCGGCGCCGGATCCGAAGCGCCTCGCACAGCGGCAGGAACAACGGATATTTCTCGACGTCCGCCACCAGATCGAACATCTCGTCGGCCGTGTAGGGCACACGGCGGGTTGTGCGGAAGCTGGGCATCAGGCTCGCTGAGGATCGGCGGAGTAAAGACTATAGCGGAGGCGCCCCGCAGGGCGAAGTGCCACCACGCCAGCGGGGCGAGAGCGAGCTCGCAGCGTGGCAAGGCCAGGACGGCGCCAGGCCCCGCCAAGCCGGACGCAGCCTTACGGGATCAGGATCGTCGAGCCCGTGGTCGCCCTGCTCTCCATGGCCCGGTGGGCGTCCGCCGCGTCGGCGAGCGCGAAGCGTTGGCCGATGTCGATGACGACCGCGCCGGAGGCGATCACGCCGAACAGATCCTCCGCCGTCGCGAGCAGTTCCGCGCGGGTCGCGGTGTAGTGGAACAGGCTCGCGCGCGTGGCGTAGAGCGACCCCTTCTGGCCGAGCAGAGCGATCGGGAACGGCTCGACGGGGCCGGACGACTGGCCGAAACTCACCCAGAGACCGCGCTGCTTCAGGCAGTCGAGCGAGCCCGGAAAGGCGTCCTTGCCGACCGAGTCGTAGACGACGTCCACGCCCTTGCCGCCGGTGATCTCCCGCACCCGATCGACGAAGCTCTCGGTCCGGTAGTCGATGACATGGGCGCAGCCCTTGGTCTTGGCGAGCGCGACTTTCTCCGGACCGCCGGCGGTGCCGATCACGGTCGCGCCGAGATGAGCCGCCCACTGGCAGGCGATCTGCCCCACCCCGCCCGCCGCGGCGTGGAACAGGATCACGTGCTCGGGGCCGACCCTGAAGGTCCGCCGCAGGAGATATTGCGCCGTCATGCCCTTGAGCATGACGGCGGCCGCGATCTCGTCGCTGACGCCTGCGGGGATCTTCACAAGCTTGTCGGCCGGCAGCACCCGCTCCGTCGCATACGCCCCGAGCGGGCCGCCCGCATAGGCGACGCGGTCGCCGACCGCGACCTCGGTCACGCCCTCCCCGACCGCCGTCACGACGCCTGCGCCTTCCGAGCCGAGCGTGAACGGCAGAGGCTGAGGATAGAGCCCCGTGCGGTGATAGACGTCGATGAAATTGACGCCGATCGCGGTGTGCCGGATCGCGGCTTCGCCCTTGCGGGGCGCGGGTAGTTCGACATCCTCGAAGCTGAGGACGTCCGCGCCGCCCGTCTGGTTGATCCGGATCGCCTTGGCCACGGCGCCGCTCCTTACTTTGCAGATCCGAGCGCGCTGACGAAGTTCCGGAAGGTGACGTCCGGCGCGCTGGTGTTGTGTCGGGAAAGCTCGATCCGGTCGAACCGGACCTCGCTCGCATTGGCTCCCTTAAACTCCATGATGGGCGCGTTGTAGAGTCCCGCCGCGGTCCGCCAGTTGACGCGGGCCGCGTCGGCGTTGGTCGGGCTCACGAACATCGAGCGGATCGCCGCGAAGGGCGCCGGCGGATCGGCTTTCGGGAGCCCCTCGACCAGCACGTCGAGCGTGACGTGCCGACGATCGACCGCGCTGACCTTGAGCTCGGCCGAGCCGCCGCGAACGAATTTCATCCGGAACAGCTTCGCCTTCGGGTCGATCTCCAGTCGGGAGATGTCGACGATCGGCCGGTGCTGGGTCTCGACCGGGCCGATGAGGAAGGACGTGCCGTAGGCGGCGTTGGGGAAACGCTCCGGCGGCAGGGGCTTCGCTCGCCAATAGCCGTCGAACGGGTAGACGACGAGATATTCGATGAACTTGCCGTCGACCTTCTCGAACAGCTGAACGAGGTGCAGATCGCTCTCGTCCGTGTCGCCGACGACCACCTCGGCGCCCTTCGCGCGCCAGGACTCCGCATAGGTGTGCCCGACGATCCGTGTCTCGCCGTCGTCGTAGAGCGTGACCTGCTTGGGCGTGAACTTGTTCTTCGGATCCTCTTTCATCGCCTCGCAATTGGCGAAGTTCGGAGCGGTGTCGTCGGCCTTTAGATCATCCAGATAGACCGGCGCGCTGACGTCGATCTGGAAGGCGCGGACCCGCTGATCCGAGAGCGTGTAGTAGACATTGTCGAACTCGGCGCACCCGGTGGGTTGGCTCTGGTTCTCCACCCAGACCGTTCCGGGCTCCGCGTCCGCCGCGCGCACCGCGGCGCCCGGCGACGCCGCCAACAAAATCAGCGCCGCCGAAACCCGCCGCAATCCAGTCCGCATGTCGCGTCCCCGCCGCTCAGCCTTGCCCCGGTCGTCCGCTTCCCGGTCGCGTCGGAATGTCCACGCCCGCCGCCCGCGCCCGGCGCGTCTTCGCCAGCACGTTGAGCATCTCGACCATCACGGAGAAGGCCATGGCCGAGTAGATGTAGCCCTTCGGCACGTGGAAGCCGAAGCCGTCGGCGACGAGCACCATGCCGATCAGCAGCAGGAAGGCGAGCGCCAGCACCTTAGTGGTGGGGTGTCGGACGACGAAGTCGCTGATCGGGCCGGACGAGAAATACATCACCGCGACAGCGATGACGACCGCCGCCACCATGATCTCGATGTCCTCGGCCATGCCGATCGCGGTGATGATCGAGTCGATCGAGAACACGAGGTCGATGAGGATGATCTGCACGATGATCCCGGCGAACGCCTTCTGGACCGAGCCGCCCGCGCCGTGAGCCTCGCCCTCGATCGAGGCGTGCAGCTCTAGCGTCGCCTTGACGAGCAGGAAGCCGCCGCCGGCGATGAGGATCAGGTCACGCCAGGAGAAGCCGTGACCGAACGCCGAAAACACCGGCTCCTTCAACGCGATCAGCCAGGACAGCACGAACAGCAGCGCGATGCGGAAGACGAGCGCCAGACCGAGCCCGATCTGGCGGGCGCGCTTGGCCTGAGCCTCGGGCAGCTTTGCGACAAGGACCGAGATGAAGACGACGTTGTCGATGCCGAGGACGATCTCCATCGCCGTGAGCGTCACCAGGGCCGCCCAGGCCTCCGGGGTCATGAAGACCTCGAGCATCAGTTTCATCCTCCATCGTTGATCAGCCGCCGCGAGATAGCTTCGTGGTCCTGCAATACAAGCGCCTCCGGACGTTCCTGCCGATCACGAACCGCTCAGCCGCGGCGCCTTTCGCCCTGACAGGCCCACGACGCCTTCCGCCGGCGTGGGATCGGCCCTAAACCAGAACCCCGGAGAAGGAGCCTGAGCAGCATGGCGCGGAACGCTGAAGTCGCGGTGGTGGGCGGCGGCCCGGCCGGCCTGCTGGCCGCGCTGCTCGCCGCCCGCACGGGAGCGGCGACGACGCTGATCGCGCCGGCGCCGCCGCAGGACGCCCGCACCACCGCCCTGCTCGAAGGCTCGGTCGCGGTCCTGCGTGAGGTGGGCGTATGGGACTCGCTTCAGGACCTGGCCGCCCCGCTTCGGACCCTCAGAATCGTGGATGGCGGCCGGCGGCTGTTTCGCGCGCCCGAGGCGACCTTCCGGGCAAGCGAGCTCGGGCTCGAGGCGTTCGGCTGGAACGTGCCGAACGCCGCGCTCACCGCGGCCTTGGCGAACGCCTATGAAAACGCGCCCGGAGCGGTCCGGCTGTTCGCCGAGGCGCGCGAGAGCCGGCCGGGCGACGAGCTGATAGAGCTGACGCTGGATGACGGCTCGGCCGTCGAGGCGCAGGTCGCGATTGCGGCGGATGGGCGAAAATCCCTGCTGCGGGAGGCGGCCGGCATCGGCTTCAAGAGCCACCGCGCGCCGCAGACCGCCCTCGCCTTCTCGGTCTCGCACGACCGCGACCATGACGGCGTGTCGACCGAGTTCCACTTCGAGGAAGGTCCGTTCACGCTGGTGCCGATGCCGGGCCGACGGTCGAGCGTCGTGTGGGTCGCGACGCCGGGACAGGCGGAGGAGCTCGCCGCCCTGAGTCTCGAAGCTCTGGGCGAGGCCGTGACGCGCAAGAGCGGACGGCTGCTGGGCGCGATGCGCGTCGAGGGCTCGGTCGGACGGTTTCCGATCACGGTGGGCGCCGCGACCTGCTTTGCGGCGCGCCGCACCCTGCTGGTCGGCGAAGCCGGGCACGTGCTGCCGCCGATCGGCGCGCAGGGCCTGAACCTCGGCGTCCGGGACGCAGCGCGCGCCGCCGCAGTGATCGCCGCCGCCCGCGCCGAGGGGCGGGACCCCGGCGGTCCGCAAGCGCTGCGGGCTTACGGGCGCGCCCGCGCCGCCGACGTGCTGACCCGCGCCGCAGCGACCGATCTCCTGAACGTCTCCCTGCTTTCGTCGGCGCCGCCCGTCCATCTCGCGCGCGGCCTCGGCCTCGCCGCGATCTCGCGCATTGGCCCTCTCCGCCGTTTTGTCATGCGCGAAGGACTTATGGGCGCGCCGAGCCTCTGAGGCTCAGCCGAGCCAGCCGCCCACGATCAGCGCCAGAACGCTCGTGACGGTCAGCACCGAGCAGACGGTGCCGACGAGGATGACCGTCGACGCGCGTTCGACATAGACGCCGTACTGGCTCGCCATGACGAAGACATTGAGCGCCGGCGGCAGCGAGGCCATCAGAACGGCGGTCGCCACCCAAACGGGATCAAAGCCGCCGACGAGGTGAAGGATGCCGAACGCGATCGCGGGGTGGACCAGCAGCTTCACCGCCACCAGCGCGGGCAGTTCCAGCGGGATCCGCTTCAGCGGCGCGAGCGCGACCGTGACCCCCATCATGAACAGCGCGCAAGGCGCCGCCGAGCCGCTGAGCAGCGTCACCGTCCGCATCACGGGCTCCGGCGGCGCATAGTGGAAGTACGCCGCGAGGCCGCCCACGACCGTCGCGATGTTGAACGGGTGGAACGCGATGCGACGCAGCACGAGCCCGGCCGTCACCCAGGCGCTTTCGTGCCGCGGACCGGCGATCGACATCAGCAGCGGCACGAGCGTGAACAGCAGCGTGCAGTCGAACACGAAGATCAAGGCGGTCGGCGCCGCGGCGGCGGGACCCAGCGTCGCAAGCGTCAGCCCCGGCCCCATATAGCCGACATTCGAATAGCTCCCCGCCGCCCCCTGGATCGCCGCCTCCGGCAGACGGCCGCGGCTCGCCGCGAGGCCGATTCCGAGCGACAGCAGGAACGCCGTGAAAGTCGCGGCCGTGGTGACGGCCACGAAGCCGACATTCGCGAGCTCCTCGAACGGCGTCTTCGAGATCAGGACGAAATAGAGCGCCGGCACCGCCACATAGACGATGTAGATGTTGAACCAGGCGAGCCCGCTCTGCGGCGCCTTGGCGATCCGGCCGCACAGGAAGCCGAGAAAGATCAGTCCGAAGAACGGCAGCGCCAATCCGGCCACGTCGGTCATGGATTGGCGCGCTCCTCGGGTGGCGGGGTCCTGTAGGCTCTGGGGCTAAGTGCTCGCGACACACCGGTCAACGGCGGCCGCGGCATGGCTATCGTGACTGACGTCAGCGCCCGTCCCAGCATGGTCTTCGCCATGCGACGAAAGCCGTCTTGCGGCGCAACAATCGGGCCGCGAAACCTGCGCCTCCCTCATTCCCTAGCGAAAGGCCGCGAACATGATCGTCCCGAGCGCCTATTACCGTCCGCTCGCGCTTGGCGCGCCTGCGCCGTTCCGCGAGCCGCCGGTCAAGGTCGAGCGGATGATCCACTTCGTGCCGCCGCACGTCGAGAAGATCCGCGCCCGCGCCGGCGATCTCGCGAAGCAGGTCGACGTCGTGCTCGGCAATCTCGAGGACGCGGTTCCGGCCGACGCCAAGGAGGCCGCCCGCGCCGGCTTCATCCAGATGGCGAAGGACACCGACTTCGGCGCCGCCGGCCTCTGGATCCGGATGAACGCGCTCGACAGCCCCTGGGCGCTGGACGACGTGATCGAGATCGTCGGCGCGGTCGGCGACAAGCTCGACGTCATCATGCTGCCGAAGGTCGAGGGCTCATGGGACATCCATTATCTCGACCGGCTGCTCGCGCAGCTCGAGGCTCGGCATGGGCTCGCAAAGCCGATCATGATCCACGCCATCCTCGAGACCGCGCAGGGCGTGATGAACGTCGAGGAAATCGCCAAGGCGAGCCCGCGCATGCACGGCATGAGCCTTGGCCCGGCGGATCTCGCGGCGTCGCGCCGGATGAAGACGACGCGCGTCGGCGGCGGCCATCCGAGCTACGGCGTGCTCGCCGACAAGGAGGGGGACGGCGCCCGCGCCTTCTCGCAGAGCGACCTCTGGCACTACACGATCGCAAAGATGGTCGACGCCTGCGCGGCGAACGGCATCAAGCCGTTCTACGGGCCGTTCGGCGACTTCTCCGACGCTGAAGCCTGCGAGGCGCAGTTCCGCAACGCCTTCCTGCTTGGCTGCGTCGGCGCCTGGACTCTGCATCCGAGCCAGGTCGCGATCGCCAAGAAGGTGTTTTCGCCTGACGTCGAGGAGGTGAAGTTCGCCAAGCGCATCGTCGATGCGATGCCGGACGGCACCGGCGCCGTGATGCTCGACGGCAAGATGCAGGACGACGCGACCTGGAAGCAGGCGAAGGTCATCGTCGACCTCGCCCGGCAGATCGCCGAACGCGAGCCGGAGGCGGCCGAACGCTACGGCCTGTGAGCGGCGAGCCGTTGACGAGGGCGCGCGGCTCAGATCATGTCGCGCGTCCGAAAACGGGATTCACGATGCATTCCGAGCGCTCGCGCCGCGCCAAATTCACGATCGGCCAGGTGGTCAGACATCGCCTCCACCCGTTCCGAGGGGTGATCTACGACGTCGATCCAACCTTCTCGAACAGCGAGGAGTGGCTGGAGGCGATTCCGGCCGACGTGCGGCCGGAACGCGATCAGCCGTTTTATCACGTGTTCGCCGAGAACGAGGAAACCGAATACGTCGCCTACGTTTCGGAGCAGAACCTCGAACACGACATGAGCGGCGAGCCGGTTCGCCATCCGCAGGTGCCGACGATGTTCCGGCGGGGCGCGGACGGCTCGTACCAGATCCGCCGGGTGTTCATGAACTGAGCCGCTCCAGCGCGGCGCCGAACGAAAAACGCCCGGGCCAAGGCCCGGGCGTTTTGTCTTCCTGAACGCGGGAGGGCTTACTGGCCCTTGACCGGCGCCTTCTCCCCGATCGACGGACCGCCGTCGCTCGGCGGAACCGGCGTGGTCGGCGCCTGCAGCTTGTTGCGCTGCTGCTCGGCGAGCCGGTTCAGGCCCTCGTTCATTTCCTTCTTGTATTCCTCGATCGCCTTCGGGTCCGCAGCCGGACCCTCATAGGCCTTGGTGAAGCCGGAGAGGCTGACCGGGAAATTCAGGGTCTTGGCCTGCTGGTTCATCGCCTGCAGAACGAGATTGTTGCCCTTCTTCATGTTGTTGAAGAAGGCGTCGTTGATCTCGAGCTCGGCGTAGCAGGCGTTGGGGAAGCAGATCGAATACTTGCCGTTGGTCGGCGTGTTCTGATCGACCGCGATGCGCACGCCCGGCTGGATCAGCAGGCCGGGCGGAACCGCGGCAAGCACGAACTTCTTGTTATCGCCGCTCACCACCCGCACGGCGACGGAGGCGATCGTCTGGCCGGTCTCGGTCCGAAGATCGCGGGAGGTCAGGCAAACCTCCTTCTTGGCGTTCGGATCGGTGTTGCAGATCTTGACCCAGTTCGGCTGCGGCGGCGCAGGCGGGTTCGCCGGCATCGGACCCGGGCCGGCGGCGTCATCGGGCGCCTTCTGAGCGTCGCCCGCAGCGGGCTTGTCCTGCGCGTAAGACGGTACGGCGACGACGCCGATCGCCGCGGACAGCAGGGCGAGGCGCGCGATCTTACCCAGTTCCATGCAGTTTCCTTCCTGTCGTTCAGGACGACCCGGCTGGCTCAGCCGCCGCGCGTCTATAGTGAAATCCTGCGCGTCGCGCATCTACGCGGAAGCCGGTCGGCCGCGAAAGCGGAGACCGGCTGTCTGTCCAGCAAATACGGCGAGACAGTGACCTTCTTCGGCGCCCATGGCGGTCGCGGACTCACCGAGAGCGTCTGCGACGGCGCCTGTGATAACCTCCTTTTCAGGATTTGCGAATCGCGGCTCGCGCCGGCCGCGCGAGAGAATGGCGACTGAGCCGTTGCAGGGACCAAGGATCGCGCGTCGGGACGTGCTCAGGGCGGCGCCTGCGCTTGCTCTCGCGCTTCTGCGCCCTCTGCCGGCGACGGCCGACGAGTCGCTCCCGCGTCGGCACGGCGTGGCCATGCATGGCGAGCCCGCCCTGCCGCCCGGCTTCGACCGCCTGCCCTACGCGCGTGCCGACGCGCCGAAGGGCGGCCGGCTTTCCAACGCCTGGCTCGGCGGGTTCGATACCCTGAATCCCTACGCCTATAAGGGCGCGCCCGCGCAGGGGCTGAAGGGCTTCGTCTATGAAAGCCTGCTCGCCCGCAATTATGACGAGCCGTTCGCGCTCTATGGCCTCGTCGCCGAAACCGTCGAACTGCCGGACGATCGGGACTTCATCGTCTTCCACATTGATCCGCGCGCTCGATTCTCCGACGGCGAGCCGGTCGGCGCCGACGACGTGCTGTTCACATTCGAACTGCTCCGGGAACACGGGCACCCCGCCTTCCGGTCAAATTACCGCCGCGTCCGCAATGCGACGGTGATCGACGATCGATCGGTGAGATTCGATCTGCCGCCGGAGGACCGCGAACTCGCGATGATTCTCGGTCTGATGCCGGTGCTCGCGAGTCACGCCACGGATGCCGGCCGCTTCGAGGAGACCACCTTTACCCCGCTGGTGGGCACCGGCCCCTATGCGGTGAGCGCGGTCGATCCCGGCCGCTCGATCGCCTACCGGCGCGATCCGAACTACTGGGGCCGGGACCTTCCGGTGAACCGCGGCCTGAACAATTTCGACGAGATCCGCTACGACTATTACCGCGACGCCAACGCCATGTTCGAGGCGTTCAAGCGCGGCCTGGTGGACGTTCGGATCGAGGCTGATCCGGTCCGCTGGACCACCGGCTACGACTTTCCGGCCGTCCGCCGCGGCGAAATCGCGCTCGAAAGCTTCAAGTCTGGCCTGCCCTGGGGCATGAACGCCTTCGTGTTCAACACCCGCAAGCCGATCTTCTCGGACGTGCGGGTGCGCGAAGCCCTCGGCTTCCTGTTCGACTATGAGTGGGTCGACCGGAACATGTTCGGCGGCGCCACGGTGCGCACGCAGAGCTATTACGAGGGCTCCGAACTGTCATCGCACGGACGCCCTGCGGATGCGCGTGAGCGCGAATTGCTGGCGCGGTTTCCCGAGGTCGTGCGGCAGGACATCCTTGAAGGAAGCTGGAGCGCGCCGAGCGGCGACGGCTCCGGACGGGACCGCGACCAACTGCGCAAGGCTCTCGACCTTCTCGCGGCGGCCGGGTGGTCGCTGAAGAATGGCGAACTCGTCCACGAGTCGGACGGAACCCCCTTCCGGTTCGAGATCATGGTTTCGACCAAGGAAGACGAGCGTCTATCGCTGGCCTTCGCGCGTGGGCTGGAACGCGTCGGCGCGCGCGCCGCCGTGAGGCTGGCGGACTCCATTCAGGCGTTTCGCCGGCTGCAGACCTACGACTTCGACATGATCGTCTACAACTGGGTCTCGTCGCTCTCGCCGGGCACCGAGCAGAAGAAGTATTGGAGCGCCGCGGCCGCCGACACGCCGGGGGAGCGCAACTACATGGGCGTCAGGGAGCCCGCGGTCGATGCGATGATCGACGCCCTGCTGGCGGCGCGGGAACGCGCGGACTTCGTCTCCGCCGTTCGCGCGCTCGACCGAGTCCTGCTCTCTGGCTTCTACGTCGTTCCGCTCTTCCACGTGAAAGAGCAGTGGATCGCACGCTGGAAGACGATCCGGCATCCCGACGTGACGCCGCTCTACGGACCCGTACTCGAAACCTGGTGGCGGACGACGTCGCCGGCCGGCACCGACGGTTGAGCCATGCGCCTTACTCCCTTCGCTCCTGATCCGATGCCGAATCCGGTCGCAGGCCGGCTGACGCTCGACGGCGTGCTCGAACTGAACGCCCGCCGGAATCCGGACGGACGCGCGCTCGCCGGCGACGGCCTGCCCTTCGCCGGCTCATGGCGGGACGTCGACCAGGCGACCTCGGCGCTCGCTGCGATCTTCGCCTCCTGGCGGCTTGGCGAGGACGCGCTCGTCGGCGTGCAGTTCGGCTCGAGCTGGCAGGGCGCTCTCGTCTGTCTGGGACTTTGGCGCGCCGGTCTCGTGCCGGCGATGCTGCCGCTCGGCTGGCGCCGCTTCGAGATAGCGCGCGCCCTGCTGTCGGTGGGCGCCAGCGCGATGGTGACGATGACCCGCGCCGCAGGCGCGCCGCTGGCCGAAATCGCCTGCGAGGTCGCGTGGGGACTGGAGGGCGTGCGGTTCATCGGCTGTTTTGGCGACGCCGCGCCTGACGGCGTGACGCCGCTTGACGCTGCGTTTTCGGACCCGGACGCGCTCTGGGAGGGGCGCGAGCGTCCGGAAGACGCGGCCGACCATGTCGCGGTGATCACCTTCGAAGCGGGCGGCGTCCCGGTTCCGAGAAGCCATAACGAACTCGTCGCGGCCGCCCTGACGCCGCTGCTCGCGGCTCGCCTTTCAGAGGAGGCCGCGCTTGTCTCCACCCTCGATCTCGCCGGGCTCGCAGGGCTCGGAACCGGCCTCGCGCCGTGGCTGACGACCGGAGCGACTGTCCTGTTCCACCAGGCCTCGGACGGCCCCGCGCTCGCCGCAGCGGTTCGTGAGGTCGAAGCGACGCACCTCACCCTGCCCGGCCGGGCGGCTGACCGTCTGATCGCGGAATGCGGGCTCGACGCCGGGCGCCTCCAGGCCGTCACCGCCGTCTGGCGCGCTCCGGACGGCCGCGGGCCGGCGAAGCCGCTCGGCGTCGAAGGAGCAGCGGTGGTGGACGCGGTCGCGATCGGCGAGCTTGGCCTGCTGGCGGGAGCGCGCACGAACGAGGCGCTGCACGCGCCGCTGCCGCTCGGCGCGTCCGGCCCTGAGGGGCTGGCGCCGCTGATCGACCTTCGCGTCCTGCCGGACGGACGGCTGTTCATCCGCGGACCGGCCTGCCCGCAGGCGGCTTTTCCGGGCGATCCCGGGGCCCCGACGCCGCCTTTCGGCGCCGACGGGTATCTCGACACAGGGCTTACCGGCATCGCGGATCGCGTGGTCGGCCGCGTGCTGCCGGGCGGACGCCGCCGTGGCGTCGCGCAGATCGGCGGGCTCGCGGTCAGCCTCGGGGACGCCGAGATGGCGGCCCGGGTCGCAAGCCTCCCCGGGAAGCTCGAGACGCAGGAGGACGCGCTTTTCGGGACCCGCTTTGTCCTCGGCGCCGGAGAAGACGGCGCGGCGGCCGATGCGATCGCCGCCGCGGGCTTCAGTCCGGCCCTGCTTCCGGCGTCCGCGGTCCGGGGTCGCGCCCGCGGCGCCGCCTGACGGGGTTACGATCCCGGCCGGGCGGCCCCATATCGGCTGCTTCACATCCGACAGGCCTGCTCTCATGTCCGTTCCGCTTGCGATCGACGTCTTCGCCGATCCCGTCTGCCCCTGGTGCTGGATCGGCAAGCGCCGCCTTGAAGCCGCGCTCGCCGCCCGCCCCGAGGTGGAGGCGGTGATCCGCTGGCGGCCCTATCAGCTGGATCCCGCAATCCCGCCGGAAGGACTCGACCGCGACGAATATCTCGAGAGCAAGTTCGACGACGTGGCGCGAGTGCGCGCGACGCTCGATCAGCTCACCGCCATCGGCCGCGACGAAGGCATCGCGTTTCTGTTCGCCGACATCACGCGCGCGCCGAACACGCTCGACGCGCATCGCGCCATCCGCTGGTCGGCCGAAGAAGGCCCAGTAGCGCAGAGCGCTTTGATCGAGCGGCTGTTCGAGGCCTATTTCACCGAAGCGGAGGACATCTCCGACCGTGACGTGATCGCCCGCGCGGCGGAGGAGGCCGGGCTCGACTGGGAGACGCTGCGCGACCGTCTCGACAGCGACGAGGACATCGAGGACGTGCGCGAAGAGATCGCCCAGGCCCGCGCGATCGGCGTCGAGGGCGTTCCCTGCTTCATCTTCGAGAACAAGCTCGTGGTGATGGGCGCGCATCCCCCGGAGGTGCTGGTCGAGGCGATCGACCGCGCGCTCGGGGATGAGGACGAGGCGTAAGGGCCCGCCGCCCGCGGGCGATTTAGGCGCGCCGCAGGGCGCGCGTCACGCCGCCTTTTTCGGCGCCTCGGCGATCCTGACCAGCTCCCGAAGCAGCTTGGCTGCGCCCTTCAGCCGCTTCTCCGGCGTTCCCCACTCGCGCTTGAACACGACCTTCATGTCCGGCCGCACCTTGGCGTTCGGACCTTCCTCGCGCGCGAGATGCGTCACGAGGCCTTCCGGATTGGCGAAGGAATTTTCGCGGAACGACAGCACGACGCCCTTCGGGCCTGCGTCGATTTTTTCGACATTGGCGCGGCGGCAGAGCGCCTTGATCGCGGCTGTCTCGAGCAGCTGCTTGACCTCGGTCGGCAGCGGCCCGAAGCGGTCGGCGAGCTCGCTCGCAAAGGCGTCCAGCGCCTCGTCGGTGTCGATCTCGGCGAGGCGTCTGTAGAGCGACAGCCGGATCGCGATGTCCGCGATGTACTCCTCCGGGATCATCACCGGCGCGCCGAGCGTGATCTGCGGCGACCACTGGTCCTGCGTGACTTCCGCTCCGCCCTCCTTCAGCGCCTCGACCGCGTCGGCCAGCATCTGCTGATAGAGCTCGTAGCCGACTTCCTTGATGTGGCCCGACTGCTCCTCGCCGAGCAGATTGCCCGCGCCGCGAATGTCGAGGTCGTGCGACGCCAGCTGGAAGCCCGCGCCGAGGCCCTCCAGCGACTGCAGCACCTTGAGCCGCCGTTCGGCGTTCGGCGTCAGGGTCTTGTTCGCCGGCACCGTGAACAGCGCATAGGCGCGCGTCTTGGAGCGGCCGACGCGGCCGCGCAGCTGATAGAGCGCCGCAAGCCCGAACATGTCCGCCCGATAGACGATCAGCGTGTTGGCGTTCGGGATATCGAGGCCCGACTCGACGATCGCCGTCGACAGCAGCACGTCGTAGTGGCCCTCGTAGAACTCGGTCATGATCTTCTCGAGCTCGCTCGCCGCCATCTGGCCGTGCGCCACGGCGACCTTCACCTCCGGCACATCGGACGTCAGGAAGGCGCGCGCCTCGTCGATGTCCTCGATCCGCGGGCAGACGAAGAAGGACTGGCCGGAGCGGTAGCGCTCGCGCAGCAGCGCCTCGCGCACGGTCAGCGGGTCGAACGGCGCGATGAAGCTGCGCACCGCCAGCCGGTCGACCGGCGGCGTCGCGATCATCGAGAGGTCGCGGACGCCCGTCATGGCGAGCTGCAGCGTGCGCGGGATCGGCGTCGCGGACAGCGTCAGCACGTGGACCTCGGCGCGCAGCTGCTTCAGCCGCTCCTTGTGGGTCACGCCGAAATGCTGCTCCTCGTCCACGATGACGAGGCCGAGATCCTTGAACTCGATCGACTTGCCGAGCAGCGCATGGGTGCCGACCACGATGTCGACGTCGCCCGAGGCGAGGCCTTTCTTGGTCTCCGCGGTCTCCTTGGTCCCAACGAAGCGTGAAGCCTGCGCCACCTTGAGCGGCAGCCCGCGGAAGCGCTCCGCGAAGGTGGCGTAGTGCTGCCGGGCGAGCAGCGTTGTCGGGACCACGACCGCGACCTGGCGGCCGCTCATCGCGACCACGAAGGCTGCGCGCAGCGCCACCTCGGTCTTGCCGAAACCGACATCGCCGCACACCAGCCGGTCCATCGGCCGGCCGGCCGCGAGATCGTCCAGCACCGCGTCGATCGCGGCCTGCTGGTCGTCGGTCTCGTCATAGGGGAAGCGCGCCGCGAACTCGTCGTAGAGGCCCTCGGGCGGCGTGGCGCGCGGCGCTTCCTTCGTCAGCCGGGCGGCGGCGATCTTGATGAGTTCGCCCGCCATCTCGCGGATGCGGTTCTTGAGCTTCGCCTTGCGGCCCTGCCAGCCCGAGCCGCCCAGCTTGTCGAGCTGCGCTTCCGTGCCCTCGGAGCCGTAACGGGTCAGAAGCTCGATGTTCTCGACCGGCAGGAACAGCTTGTCGCCGCCCGCATAATGCAGCTCGAGGCAGTCATGCGGAGCGCCTGAGACGTCGATGCTCTGCAGCCCGACGAAACGGCCGATGCCGTGATCGACGTGGACGACGAGATCGCCGGCGGCGAGGCCAGCCGCCTCCGTCAGATAGTCCTGGGGACGGCGGCGTTTCGCCTTGCCGCGAACGAGCCGGTCGCCGAGCACGTCCTGCTCCGCGATGACGGCGACGTCATCCGTCTCGAAGCCCTGCTCCAGACCGAGCACGCCGAAGGCCACGGCGTCCTTCGGCTGCGCCAGAGCCTCGCGCCAGGTGGCGACCATGCGGCGCGCGGCGACGCCGTGGTCGCCGAGAACTGTCGCCATGCGGTCACGGGCGCCGTCCGTCCAGGCCGCCACCAGGACGCGCTTGCCGTCCTCCTTGAGGGCTCGGATGTGGCCGACGACGGCCTCGAACACGTTGGAGTTTTCGTCCGCCCGTTCAGCCGCGAAGCTGCGTGAGCTCCGGACCCCGGCGTCGAAGACACGACCCTTGCCCGCGTCCGGCGGCGTGAACGGCGTCAGGCGGATCGGAGCCGCGTCGTCGATGCGCTCGCGCCACTCCTCGGGGGTGAGGTAGAGCGCGTCAGGCTTCAGCGGCTTGTAGGCCGTCGGCGACCTGTCGTGCTGCCGGGCGGTCTGACGGGCGTCGTAATAATCGGCGATCTGTGCGAGCCGCTCGCCCGCAGAGTCCTCGGCCAGCGGATCGAGCACGTAGCGCGCGTCCGGCAGGTGGTCGAAGAGTGTCCCGAGCCGCTCGTGGAACAGCGGCAGCCAGTGCTCCATGCCGGGGTAACGCCGGCCCTCGCTGATCGCGGCGTAGAGCGGATCATTCGGCCCCGGCACGCCGAAGGTCGCGGCGTAGGCCTGGCGGAAGCGCCGGATGGTGTCGGAGGTGAGCTGCACCTCGCTCATCGGCACGAGGTCGAGCGCGTGAAGCTGACCGGTGGAGCGCTGCGTCTCCGGGTCGAAGGGACGGATGGACTCAAGCGTATCGCCGAAGAAATCGAGTCGGATCGGCTCGGCGTGGCCTGCCGGGAACAGGTCGACGATGCCGCCGCGGATGGCGTACTCGCCATAGTCGCGCACCGTCGATGAGCGCAGGAAGCCGTTGGTCTCGAGCCATTCGCCCAGGGCCTTGAGGTCGACGACGTTGCCGGGCGCGGCCGAAAAGCTCTGGCGGGCGACGCTCTCGGGCGTCGCGACCCGCTGCAGCGCCGCCCCGGCGGTGGTCAGGACGATGCGGGGCTTGTCGCCGCCGCGCGTCGCGGCGAGCCGCGCCAGCGTCGTCATCCGGGCCGCCACGACCGGGCCGTTGGGCGAGACCCGATCATATGGCTGGCAGTCCCAGCCGGGGAAGACCAGCCGCTCGACCTCCGGCGCCATGAAGGCGAGCGCGCGATCGATCGCCGCCAGCCGGGCGCCGTCGCGGGAGATGTGGACCACGCCGCCAGCCGCGTGGCTCCGCGCCGAAAGGGCGCGCGCGAGATCTGCGACGAGCAGCGCGTCGAAACCGTCCGGCACCCCGCCGACGGTCGCGGGCTTGCGGTCGAGAAGAGCGTCGAGCTTCAGGGTCATGGTCTTTTGATCTGGGGACGCCGAAGCGCTGGATTGCAGAGCCGCCGCTGCGGCTCAGCCGATATGCTCGGTCGTGGGAAAGGCTCGGTGGAAGGCTTTGAGCCGCCGGAACACCTTGCTGTCATGCTCGGCGGGCGTCGGCTCCCGTTCCGCGATCCAGGCGAACAGCTCGCGGTCCGGAAGCTCTATGAGCGCCTCGAAGGCCCGGAACTCGTCGTCGCTGAAACCGTCGATCTCGGCGTCGGCGAAACGGCCCATCAGGAGGTCCATCTCGCGCGTTCCGCGCCGCCAGGAGCGGTACAACGCGCGGCGGCGGCGAGGATCCAGGCCCTCGACTGTTCTGGTGGTTCCGGTCATGTGCGGGAAAGAGATGGAGCGCGGTCCGGGTTCCTACCAGCCCGACGCCGCCCTGTCAGCTTCTCCTCTTGCGCCGCCTCCCCGGCTCGCCTCCCTTAGGCCCGATGCGCGACTCGCGGCTCGATCCCCTCTTCGCCGAAGCGACCGTTCTGACCGGGGTCGGCCCGAAGGTCGCCAAGGCTCTGGCGCGACTGCTCGACGGCTCCCCTTCCGGCGGCGAGCCGCGGGTGCTCGACCTGTTGCTGCACGCGCCGAGCGGCGCGATCGACCGGCGGGCGCGGCCCAGGATCGCGGAGCTGACCGCGGGCGAAGTGGCGACCGTCGAGGTCGAGGTCGAGCGCCACCAACCGCCCCGGAGTCCGCGCGCGCCCTACCGCGTCGTGGTGGCGGACGAGACCGGCGCGATGAGCCTGGTCTTCTTCAAGGCGCAGGCAGGCTACATCGAGCGACTTCTGCCGTTGGGCGAAAAACGTTGGGTTTCAGGGACCCCGGAGCTGTTCGACGGCTCCTTCCAGATGGTCCACCCGAGCCACGTGCTGGACGCTGAAGGCCTCGGCAAGCTGCCCCCGGTGGAGCCGACCTACCCGCTCGTCGAGGGGCTGACGCACGGACTTCTTGGCAGGCTGGCGCGCGCCGCGCTGGAGCGGCTCCCCCCGCTGCCGGAATGGCTGGACGACACGCTGCTCGCGCAGCGCGGCTACGCGGGCTTCGGCGCCTCGCTGAACGCGCTCCACGTCCCCAAGACGCCGCGCGACGTCGCGCCGGAAGGCGCGCCCCTCACCCGCCTCGCCTATGACGAGCTGCTGGCCAACCAGCTCGCGCTCCAGCTCGTGCGGGCGCATATGCGCCGCGGCGCCGGGCGCAGCAGCGCCGGCGACGGCCGCGTCTCGCGCAGGATCGAGGCCGCCCTGCCCTTCGCGCTGACCGGCGCGCAGACCCGCGCGGTGTCCGCGATCCGGGAGGATATGGCGGCGGAGACCCGGATGCTTCGCCTGCTGCAGGGCGACGTCGGCTCCGGCAAAACCGTCGTCGCGCTGCTCGCCGCCGCGACGGCCGTCGAAGCGGGCCGGCAGGCGGCCCTGATGGCGCCGACAGAGATTCTTGCGCGCCAGCATCTCGCGACCTTGGCGCCGCTCGCCGCGGCGGCGGACCTGCGCATCGCGGTGCTGACGGGGCGCGAGAAGGGCCGCGAGCGCGCCGACATCCTCGCGCGGCTTGCGGCTGGCGAGATCGACCTCCTGGTCGGAACGCATGCGCTGTTCCAGGAAGACGTCGCGTTCCGCGACCTCGCGCTTGCGGTCGTCGACGAGCAGCACAAGTTCGGCGTCCGCCAGCGCCTGGCGCTCGCCTCGAAGGGCGTGGCGGTCGACGTGCTGGTGATGACCGCGACGCCCATCCCCCGCACGCTCGTCCTGACCGCCTTCGGCGACATGGATCACTCGGCTCTCGACGAGAAGCCGCCAGGGCGGACGCCGATCGACACCCGCCTCGTGAGCCTGGAGCGCCTCGACGAGACGGTCGACGCGATCGGCCGCGCCATGGCGGCGGGCGCGCGGGTCTACTGGGTGTGCCCGCTCGTAGAGCAGTCGGAGACGCTCGACGTGGCGGCGGCCGAAGACCGCTTTTCGGCGCTGGCCGCGGCGTTCCCGGGCAGGGTCGGGCTCGTCCACGGCAAGATGAAGGGCGCGGAGAAGGACGCAGCGGTCGCTCGCTTCGTCTCGGGCGAGACGCCGCTGCTGGTCGCCACCACGGTGATCGAAGTCGGCGTCAATGTGCCGGAAGCGACCGTCATGGTGATCGAGCACGCCGAGCGGTTCGGCCTCGCGCAGCTCCACCAGCTGCGTGGCCGCGTCGGCCGCGGCGCCGGCCGCTCCACCTGCCTGCTGTTGTGGAAGGGCTCCCTCGGCGAGACCGCGAAGGCGCGCCTTGAGACGCTGCGCGACACCGAGGACGGGTTCGTCATCGCCGAGAAGGACCTGGAGCTCCGCGGCGAAGGCGAAGTGCTGGGCTCGCGCCAGAGCGGCGCGCCGGGCTTCCGCCTCGCCCGCATGGAGGTCCACGGCGAACTCGTGCGCACCGCCCACCAGGACGCCGCGCTGCTGCTCGCGCGCGATCCCACGCTGACAAGCCAGCGCGGGCAGGCTCTCAGGCTGCTCCTGCAGCTGTTCGAGCGCGACGCCGCCGTTCGGCTGCTGCGCGCCGGCTAGAACCTCAGCGGCGCCAGCGGCAGGTCCAACGCGCGAGATACCAGCCCGGCGGCGCCGAAAGATCGCTGATGTCCTCGATCAGCGCGCAGCCATTCGCGGCGAAAGCCTGACGGTGATGCACCCTGCAGGCGGCGGGCTCAGCCTGCAGACAGACGGCCACGATGAGTTCGGCGATTCCCATGCCGACGTTCCTTGCTCGAAGTCCCCGAGCAAAGGCGCAAGCAATCCACGAGCCGGAACGTTCCAGCCCAGCGCATGGCAGCCGCGCATTCTTGGAATGTCATTCCGCAGCGAGCGACGAGCGGTCGACCGGCTGGGGAGGCTCGGCGAGCTTCGCCGCCGGCGCCTCGCGCGGCTGGATGATGCCCATCGACATGATGAGCTTGAAGGCCTCATCGGTGGTGACGCCGATCTCGGTCACCTTCGACGCCTCCATCATCACCAGATAGCCGGTGGTCGGATTCGGCGTGCAGGGCACGAACAGGCAGACATGCTCGGAACTCGGCAGGCCCGCCGCCAGCGCGCCGCGGGCGGGCTCGGTGATGAAGCAGAGCGACCACAGTCCCGGCCCCGGCCATTCGATCAGGCCGACGCGGCGGAAGCTCGTGCCGTCCTGCTTAAAGACAGTCTCGAAGATCTGCTTCACGCCCTTGTAGAGGCTGCGCACGATCGGCATCCGGTTGAGCACCTGCTCGCCCGACTGCACGACGGTGCGTCCGACCAGATTGGCCGTGAGGAAGCCAAGAATCGTCAGTCCAATCACGGCCGCCAGCACGCCCACGCCCGGCACCGCCACCGGAAGGTAGCTGTTCGGGTTCCAGGCTTGCGGGATCAGGGGCTTCACCCAGCTGTCGATCAGCCCGATGAGCCAGAGAGTAAGCCAGATGGTGATCGCGACAGGACCGGCTACCACGAGGCCGGTCAGGAAGTAGGTCCGCAGCCGCGCGAGCGGACTTGGCGCCGGCCCCGGCTGCGGGATCGGACCGAGAGGGCTTGGGACCGGTTGCGTCATCTCGGCTGGCTGCCTTCGCTCTCCGCGCGTCCGATCGCCTTAGGCGCCGCGACGCACAATAGGGCATATCATTTGGGGCGGCGACGTGACGATAGGAGGGGCCTTGGCATGACGGCCTCCGGACCGGAGAGAAACCGCCTGGCGTCCGGCCGTGTTGCGCGAGCCGCGTGGCTGGCAGGAGGAGTGACGCTCACCGGCCTCGGCGTCGCGGGTCTGATCCTGCCGCTGATGCCCGGAACAGTGTTCCTGATCCTCGCGGCCGGCTGTTTCACGCGTTCATCGCCGCGGCTCGAGCGCTGGCTGCTCGAGCATCCCCGACTCGGACCGACGGTGGTCGCCTGGCGGCGCGACAGGGTCATCCCGGTCCGGGCGAAAATCGCGGCCTTTGCCGGGATGGGCTCTTCGCTCGCGCTCGTGAGCGTGTCGGGCGCGCCGCCGGTCGCCATCGTCTCGACCGCCGCATTGATGGCCGCAGGAGCGCTCTACGTCGGGACGAGGCCGTCGCGGCCGCAAGCCGGGCCGCCGGCGGACACTCTCACTCCACCGTGACGGACTTCGCGAGGTTCCGTGGCTGGTCGACGTCCGTGCCCATGAAGACGGCGGTGTGATAGGCGAGAAGCTGAATGGGAATGGCGTAGATCAGCGGGCTGACGAAGGCGTAAGCCTTGGGCGCCACGATGGTCGCGAAGGTCTCGCCCGCATGGGCCGCGCCCTCCCGGTCGGTGATCAGGACGATCTTGCCGCCGCGCGCCGCGACTTCCTGCATGTTGGACGCGGTCTTCTCGAACAGCGCGTCGTAGGGCGCGAGCACCACCACCGGCACGTTCTCGTCGACGAGCGCGATCGGCCCGTGCTTGAGCTCGCCCGCGGCGTAGCCCTCGGCGTGGATGTAGGAGATTTCCTTGAGCTTCAGCGCGCCCTCGAGCGCGATCGGATAGCTGGTGCCGCGGCCGAGATAGAGCACGTCCTGCGCCTTGGCGAAGGTGTGCGCGAGCTTCTCGATCTGCGGCTCGAGATGCAGCGCCTCGGCCATCAGCCGCGGCAGTTCGATCAGCGACGCGACGAGCTTGGCCTCGTCCTCCGCGGACAGCACTTTTCGGTCGCGGCCGGCCTTGATGGCGAGCGCGGCCAGCACCGCGAGCTGACAGGTGAACGCCTTGGTGGAGGCGACGCCGACCTCGACGCCGGCGACCGTCGGGAACACCACGTCGGCCTCGCGTGCGATCGTCGAGGTCGGCACGTTGACGACCGCGCCGATCTTCATGCCCTGCGCCCGGCAATGGCGGAGCGTCGCCAGCGTGTCGGCGGTCTCGCCGGACTGCGAGATCATCAGCGCCAGCCCGCCGGGGGTGAGCGGCGGCTCGCGATAGCGGAACTCGGAGGCGATATCGATGTCGACCGGAAGCCGGGCGAACTTCTCGAACCAGTAACGGCCGACGAGGCCGGCATAGTAGGCCGTGCCGCACGCCGAGATCGCGAGCCGGTCGAGCCCGGAGAAGTCGAAATCGGTGCCTTCCGGGAGCCGGACGCGGCCGGAGGTCATGTCGATGAACCGGACCAGCGTGTGGCCGACCACCTCCGGCTGCTCGGCGATCTCCTTCGCCATGAAGTGGCGGTGCGCGCCCTTGTCGACGATCACCGAGGCGACCGAGGACCGCACGGTCTCGCGCTCGATCCGCCCGCCGGCCTCGTCGAAGATCTCAACGCCGCCGCGCGTCAGCGCGACCCAGTCTCCGTCCTCCAGATAGGTGATCTCGTCGGTGAACGGCGCGAGCGCCACCGCGTCGGAGCCGAGATAGATCTCGCCCGTCCCATGACCGATCGCGAGCGGGCTGCCCCGTCGCGCGCCGATGAGCAGGTCGTCCTCGCCGGCGAACAGGAAGGCGAGCGCGAAGGCGCCGCGCAGCCGCTTCAGCGCCTGCTGGACCGCGAGGCGGGGGCTCGCGCCGGCCGCGAGCGCCTGGCTCACCAGATGAGCGACGACCTCGGTGTCGGTCTGGCTGGAGAACGCCGCTCCTTGCGCGGTCAACTCGTCGCGCAGTTCGCGGAAATTCTCGATGATGCCGTTGTGGACGACCGCCACCGTCTCGGTCGCATGCGGATGCGCATTCGCTTCCGTCGGCGCGCCATGGGTCGCCCAGCGCGTATGTCCGATCCCGGAACGGCCGCCGAGCGGCGCGGCGGCGAGCGCCGCCTCGAGGTTGCGCAGCTTGCCTTCCGCCCTCCGGCGCACGATGCGCCCGTCCTCGAGCGTCGCCACGCCCGCGGAATCATAGCCGCGATATTCCAGCCGCTTCAGCCCGTCGACGAGCTGCGGGGCGACGGCCTCACGCGCCAGAATCCCAACGATGCCGCACATGCCGCTCAGCTCTCCAGGTCGTCCCGCCGCCCCGTGATAGCACGCGAGTGCTTAGCGGCGGCTGAAGCAGCGCCGCGAAAACGCGGCCAAACGAGGGCTTATCCGTCGCGCCGCACCCTGAACGCCTGGCGCAGCTTGGCGGCCCGGCCCGGCTTGGTCACCTGACGCGACCGCGCGATCGCGAGCGCGTCCGCCGGCACGTCGTCGGTCACCACGCTGCCGGTGCCGACATAGGCGCCCTCCCCGATCGTGACCGGCGCGACCAGCGAGGAATTGGTGCCGATGAACGCGTCCGCGCCGATGGTGGTGCGGTGCTTGGCGACCCCGTCGTAATTGCAGGTGATCGTGCCGGCGCCGAGATTGGCCCGCGCGCCGACCGAGGCGTCGCCGACATATGAAAGGTGGTTGAGCTTCGCGCCTTCGCCGATCTCGGCGTTCTTGACCTCCACGAAGTTGCCGACCCGGGCGCCCGCCGCGAGGCGCGTTCCCGGCCGCAGCCGCGCGAAAGGTCCGACCGACGCGCCGGCCCCAACGCTGGCGCCCTCGAGGTGGCTGAAGGCGTGGATCACCGCGCCGTCCGCCACCGTGACGCCAGCGCCAAACACCACGTTCGGCTCCACGATCACATCGCGGCCAAGCCTGGTGTCGTGAGAGAAGAACACCGTCTCGGGCGCGATCAGCGTGGCGCCGCCCTCCATGGCGGCTGATCTCAGCCTTTGCTGAAATGCCGCCTCGACCTCCGCGAGCTGGCCGCGGGTGTTCACGCCGCGCACCTCGGCTTCGGAGGCCGCTTCGGCCTCGACCGCAAGGCCGCGCTTCACCGCGACCTCGACGATGTCGGTGAGGTAGAACTCCCGCTTGGCGTTGTCGTCGCCGATCCTTTCCAGCAGTTCGAGCGCGCAGGCGCCCGAGATCGCGATCAGGCCGGCGTTCGAGAGCTTGATCGCGCGCTCTTCCTCGCTCGCGTCCCGCTCCTCGCGGATCGCGACCAGATTGGAGCCGTCGGAGATCAGCCGGCCATAGCCGGTCGGATCCTCGGCCTCGAATCCCAGCACCACCACCGAAGCGCCATGCGCGAGCGGCGCGCGCAGCCGGCGCAGGGTCTCGGGACGCACGAGCGGCGTGTCGCCATAGACGACCAGCACGTCCTCGAAACCTTCCGCGATCGCCTCGCGGGCGGCCAACACGCCGTGGGCCGTACCCCGCCGCTCGGCCTGCACGAAAACCCGCGCGCCCGGCGCCGCGCGGGCGACTTCCTGCGCCACGTCGTCACGGCCGGGCCCGACCACGACCGCGAGCGTCCCCGCGCCGGCCTCCGTCGCTGCGGCCAGCACGTGGGCGACAAGGCTCCGGCCGGCGGCCTTGTGCAGGACCTTCGGCAGTTCGGAGCGCATGCGCGTGCCTTCTCCGGCGGCGAGCACGATGGTCAGGCAGCGGCGATGCGGATCAGGCGAGGTCATCAAAAACTCGAAGAGGCGGCGGCGACGAACCGTCGAAGCGGGGATGGAGCGCGACAGTGGCGTCTCGCGCAGCGGCCTGCAACACCCGAGCTTCTGCGGCATCAGCGAGACCGGCGACTCAGCTATTGTCGCGCGGCGTAACCGACGCGCAGGAGCCGCCGCTTGGACTATCGCCATTATGACGAGCGGCCACACTCCGAAGACGGGCTTTCGCCCGCGTCGCCCGCAGTGATCTGGGGCGCGCTCATGGTCGTCGCCCTCGCGGCCGCCGGGGCGACCGCGTGGACAGCGCGAGGAGCGCCCACGGAACGGCTGATCGCCGCCGACGGTTCGCAGGAGTTGCGGCGGAACCTGCGCGAACTGACGGCGCAGCGTGATGAGCTCGCAGAGCGGGTGGCGCGGCTGGAGCGAGGCCTCGGCGAACTCAAGCTCGCTGCGCGCGCCGGCGTCTCGCCCGAGGTGACCGGCTCCATCCACAAACCGGCGGGAGCGGAGGCGAAGGGGGAACAGTTCGGCGTCTCGCTTGGGCCCGACGCTTCGATCGACGCGGTGCGCCGGCGCTGGGGAGCGCTTGCGGCGCGCTATCCGCAGGCGTTGGGAAAGCTCAGCCCGCGGGCGCTCCGCCAGAACGGCGGCGCGCTGGTGGATCTCGTCGCCGGGCCGTTCGCGACCCGCGCGGAGGCCGATCACGCTTGCGCGACCCTTGCGGATCAGGGTTTTGCCTGCGATACGACGATCTTCGGCGGGGAGCCGCTGATGCGGCCTTGATCCCCGGGCGGTCGCGCGACTGGGGCGACTTAGCGCATCCGCTCAACACTGGATTTGTCGTGGGAGCGCAACATCATCCGACGTCAGTCATGCCCCCGATTTCGACCCGCGCCGCTTGATGCGCCACGCCGATGAACCGTAGGGATTTCTGCGCCGGCGTTTCCGTCGCCGCTCTGTTTAGCGCCGCCGCGCGGGCGCAGGAGCCCGCGCCGAAACCCGCGCCTGCGCCCTCGCCGCCCGACCTGTACGCCGATGGCGCCCCGTTCAGCCGGGAGGCGCTCGAGGAGCATGCGCGCCTGCTCGCCACCCGTGGCTTCGAGGCGCCGCGCTCGCTCCTGCCGGACGGCTATGCGGACCTGCCGCTCGACGTCTTCCGGACCATCAGGATGCTGCCCGAGCGCGCGCCTTGGGCGAACGAGAACCGCGGGTTCACGCTCGACCTGCTGCCGGGCGGATTCATCTACCGGTCTCCCGTCCGGATCGCGACGGTCGACGATGGACGGGTCCGGATGCTGCCGGAGGAGCCGACGTGGTTTGACTTCGGAAAGGCGCCCAAGCCGCCCGCCGACAAACCGTTCCCGTTTTCAGGCTTCAACGCGCGCGCCCCGCTCGACCGGCCCGAGGAATTTCGCGACTTCGCGACATTCCAGGGCGCGACGATCTTCCGCGCGCTGGCGCGGGGGCAGATTTTCGGCACCTCCTCGCGCGGTCTCGCGATCGACACCGGCGAGCCGAACGGCGAGGAGTTCCCGCTTTTCCGCGCCTTCTGGATCGAGCAGCCCGGCCCCGGCGCATCGAGCCTCGTCGCGCACGCGCTGCTCGACAGCCGGCGGCTGACCGGCGCCTACCGCTTCACGCTGCGGCCGGGCGAGATCACCGTGGTGGACGTCGAGCTGACGCTGTTCCCGCGGGAGACGCTCGGCCATGTCGGCATCGGCCCGATGACGTCGATGTACCTGTTCGGCCCGAATGATCGCGCGGGCGTGGACGACGTGCGCGGCCAGGTGCATCGGTCCGACGGGCTGCAGATCTGGAACGGCGCGGGCGAGTGGGTCTGGCGGCCGCTGAACAACCCCGGCGATCTCCAGATCAGCGTGTTTCTTGACAAGAACCCGCGCGGCTTCGGCCTGCTGCAGCGCCAGCGCGGCTTTCCGGCCTACAACGACCTCGGTCGTCGCTACGACCGGATGCCGAGCGTCTGGGTGGAGCCGATCGGCGACTGGGGCGACGGTCAGTTCCAACTCCTCGAGATCCCGACCGACACCGACATCAACGAAAATATCGTCGCCTATTGGCGCCCGAAGGCCGCCATGGAGCCGGGTTCACGGATCTCCATGGCGTACCGCATGCACTGGTGCTGGACGCCTCCGGATCGCCCGGGCGGCGCGATCGTCTATGGGACCACGACCGGCGGCGCAGGCGGCAGACGCCGCCGCTTCGTCGTGGACTTCGCCGGCGACGCAGTGGCCGACCCGGCGCGCGCCGCCATGATCCGGCCCAACGTCTCGACATCGGCCGGTAAGGTGATCGAGCCGCTTGGCCGCCCCAATCCGGAGATAAAGGGCTACCGGGTGACCTTCGACCTCGACCCTGCCGGAGAAGAGCTCTGCGAATTGCGAATGGTGCTGGAGGCGGACGGCGGCCCGATCAGCGAGACCTGGCTCTATAGATGGACCGCGTAATCGAGGATCGCGCCGTGCTTGGCGTTCCGGGCGTCAACACGCCCGAGGCCATGCCGCCGGAAGCGCCGCTCGCCATGCCGGCGCAACCGCTTCGGAGTTGGTCGCGCGATCAGGCTCGGCCGCGCGCGCGGCCGGAGGCATGGAGCACGCCTTGGGCGAGCCGGGCGTTCGTCAGCGTCGGCGCAGTCGTGGTGACCGGACTCGGCGCGCGCGAGATGTACCGGGTCGTCGAGGTTGGCGGCGTCACCGTGCTCGAGTGGGCGCTGCTGGCGCTGTTCGTCATCAACTTCGCCTGGATCGCGCTCGCCTTCATCAGCAGCGTCATCGGCTTCTTCGCCCTGCTCGGGCGGCCGGCGCTTGCGCGCCCCAACCTTCCGGAGAAGCTCACGACGCGTACCGCCCTGGTGATGCCGATCTACAACGAGCAGCCGAGCCGCGTCTTCGGCGCCGTCCAGGCCGCCTATGAGGACGTCCAACGGCTCGGCTTCGCCGATCATTTCGACTGCTTCCTGCTGTCCGACACCACCGACCCGGACGTTTGGATCGCCGAGGAGCGCGCCTTCCTGCGGCTGCGCGAGCTGCTGGGTCCCGACGCGCGGGTGTTCTACCGCCATCGCGCCAAGAACCACCGCCGCAAGGCCGGCAACATCGAGGACTTCGTCACGCGCTGGGGCGGCGCCTACGACCACATGCTGGTGTTCGACGCCGACAGCCTGATGACCGGGCACGCGGTGATCGCGCTCGCCGCCGCCATGGAGGCCGACCCGGACGCGGGAATCATCCAGACCCTGCCGTTCGTCATCAACCGCAACACGCTGTTCGCCCGCGTCCAGCAGTTCGCCTCGCGCGTCTATGGCCCTGTGATCGCGTCCGGCATCACCGTCTGGTACGGCCGCGACGGGAATTACTGGGGCCACAATGCGATCATCCGCACCGAGGCCTTCGCCTCCGGCGCGGGCCTTCCGGACCTGCCCGGGAAGCCGCCGTTCGGCGGCCTCATCCTGAGCCATGATTTCGTGGAGGCGGCGCTGATCCGGCGGAAGGGCTGGGCGGTCTACATGCTGCCCCGGATCGAGGGCTCCTACGAGGAGAGCCCGCCGTCGCTGATCGACGTGGCGCAGCGCGACCGGCGCTGGTGCCAGGGCAATCTGCAGCACTCGGCGCTGCTCAACGCCCGCGGCCTGCACCCGCTCAGCCGCTATCACTTCCTCAACGGCATCTTCTCCTACCTCGCCTCGCCGTTCTGGATGTTCATGCTGCTCTGCGGCATCGCACTCGCCCTGCAGTCCAAGTTCATCCGGCCGGAATATTTCACCGACGAGTTCTCGCTGTTCCCGGCATGGCCGCGTTTCGACGCGGAGCGCGCGCTGACGCTGTTCGGCGCCACGATGGTGATCCTTCTTGCGCCGAAGGTTTTCGGGCTGCTGCTCTATCTGCTGCACGGCCCCTCGCGGCGCGCCGGCGGAGGCACGATCCGCATCCTGACCTCCTCCGTGCTGGAGGTGATCCTGTCGTCGCTGTTCGCGCCGATCATGATGCTGGTGCAGTCCGGCTCGGTGTTCCAGATCCTCGCCGGCCGCGCCACGGGATGGAACCCGCAGCGGCGGGACGACGGCTCGATCCCGTTCTCCGCCATCGTCCAGCGTCACCGTTGGCACACCGCACTCGGCGTCGTGACGCTGGTGACCGGCGCAGCGATCGCCCCGTCGCTCGTCGCCTGGATGTCGCCCACCATCGCCGGGCTGCTGCTCGCGATCCCGCTGTCCTGGCTCTCCGGCCATCTCGGCTCCGGCCTCGCGCTCCGGCGGCTGGGGCTGATGCTGATCCCCGAAGAAACGATCGCGCCTGAGATCGCAGTGGCGGCGCGCGCCAACGCCGCCGCGCTCGCCGAAGGCGGCGTCGACGACGCCGAGGCGCTGGTGGCCATCCATGGCGACGGACGCTTCTTCGCTGAACACGAGCGGATGCTGCCGCCCGCGCCGCGCCGACCGAAAGGCGCGATCGAAACCGACCGGGTGATGGCGGCCGCGAAGCTCTCGGAGGCCGAATATCTTGGCGACGCCGTCGCCTGGCTCACTCCGAAGGAAAAGACGGTCGTGCTGCACGACCGCGCGCTGCTCGCGCTGCTGGCCCGGCTTCCGCGCGAGGCGCCTGCGGAGACAATCTAGGCGCCCCATCAAGCATCGGCGTCACAATAAATGTGCAGCGCGTCGGAACTTGGCCTCATTCGGCTTGTTGTATGGGCAATCCCCTCCTGGCGTCGCGATGGTTTTGAGCGCGTCGCCAAGCGCAGAAGAGCCTGCCGCCCGTTTGCCGGGCGGTTTTTTTTGGTCAGAGCTGCAGCGCGGCTTCGAACGGAAGAAATCCGATCGGATCTCCCGGGCGAATCTCGTCGCGACCGGCAGGAATCACGGCCAAACCGTCCGCCGCAATCAGCGGCGCGAGGCGCGCGGAGCCGCCGCGACCGAGTTTCTCCACCCTGAGAACGCCCCGGGCGTCCGCGCCAAGCAGCGCAGCCGGCGCGAACTCGGTGCGCGCGCCAGGGCCGCGCTGGCCGAAAGCCGCCACAGCCGGCAGCGGTCGCAGCGGTCGAGGCGACAGGCCAGCCAGCCGTTCGAGCGCGGCGCGGCCGATCAGCATATGAGCGACCAGAGCCGCGAAGGGGTTTCCCGGCAGACCGATCAGGACAGCCCGGCCGACATTGCCCACGACCACCGGCTTTCCTGGCTTTAGGGCGACGCGCGCGAGATCAAGCCGGCCGCCGGCCGCCGACACCGCGGCCGCGAGGTGGTCTTCTTCGCCGACCGAAGTCGCGCCGCTGGTCACGATGGCGTCGCAGCGCTCGGCCGCATCGAGCAGCAGCTTCGTGAGCGCCTGCCGATCGTCGGGCGCGACGCCGAGGTCGACCACCTCGTGCGAGGGCCGCGCCAGCATCGCCGCCAGCATCGGCCGGTTGGCGTCGTGGATCCGGCCCGGTCGCAGCGGCTCGCCCGGCCGCAGCAATTCGTCGCCCGTCGACATCAGGCCGATGACGACCGGCCGTCTTACGGCGACAGCCTCGACGCCGGCGGAGGCCAGGATCGCGAGATGGCGCGCATCCAGCCGCACGCCGGCCGGGACGATCACGTCGCCGGCCGCGACGTCCTCGCCGCGGCGCCGGATGTTCGCGCCGATCTCGGGCTGGAACTCCAGGCGGATTCGGTCGCCGTCCCGGAGCGCGCGCTCCTGCATCACCACCGCCACAGCGCCGGGCGGCAGCGGCGCTCCCGTGAAGATGCGCGCCGCCTCGCCCGGCCGAAGCGCTTCCGGCGCTCCCGACGCGCCCGCCGCGAGCCGGCTTCGGACCACATGTTCGAGGCCGAGGCTCGCGACCGCGTAGCCGTCCATCGCCGAATGATCGAACGGCGGCAGCGGCGTCGGGCTTACGACGTCCTCGGCGGAGATGCGGCCACGCAGGCCGCCGAGCGCGCCCAGCTCCGACGCGACCGGACCTGCGATCAGCGCCGCCGCCCGCTCCTGCGCGGCCACCACCGAGAGCAGGCCGGGATCGCTGCAGATATCGCTCGCTAGGGACAGCGGAGGCGCTGTGGTGGAGGCGACCTTCGTCATGGCTGCTGCGCGCCTTCGTGAATCCGGAGCGGGCGGCTCCGCCCGTCGTTTCCCCGCGACAGCGTCGACGCCGTCAGCGCCCCCATAAGCGCAACGCCGCCACAGTGGGCAAGGCCGGCGACGAGGATCATCCGGCCTCCTCGACTTCGGTCGGGCCCGGAACGCGCCGAGCCGCCTGCTCGGCCTCGGCGATCTGTTCCGCAGGCAACGCGGCGCGGACAGGGGCAAGGAACGGAGCAGCCAGGGAGCTGCCCGCGTCATCCGCGCGCAGCAGCCAGATCAGAGCCGCTCGGTCGTCTTTTTCGACGCCCGCCCCAAGATGCAGCGCCGCGCCCAGCATTGCCTGTCCGTCCGGATCGCCGCGACGCGCCGCTTCGTACCACCAGCGCGCGGCCTCCTCGGAGTTGCGCTCCATTCCAAGAGCGTTGTGCGCGATCAGGCCGAGCCGCGCCATGCTGGTCGCCACCTCCTGCTCGGCGGCGGCGAGCGCCCAGCGACGTGATTCCACCGGATCTGAATCGGCCCCCCGCCCTTCCAGCAGCATCCAGCTCAGCATGTCCTGCGCCGCCGCGTCGCCGCTCTTGGCGGCGAGCCGGTAAAGGCGCAGCGCCTCCTCATCGTCCTGAGGGACGTCCTCGCCTCTAAAGTGGAGCGCGGCGAGGTTGCGCTGGCCGACGGCGTCGCCGGCGTGGGCGGCGCTCCGGAACCACTCCGCCGCGGCGGCAGGATCGCGCGGCGTCCCAAGGCCCTCGAGGTAGCAGGCGCCGAGACTGCTCTGCGCCCGCGCCACGCCGCTTTCCGCAAGCGGCCGCCACATCGCGACGGCGGTCTCGTAATCGCCTTTCAAGGCCGCCTTGGAGGCGGACTCGAGCAATGCGGCGAGATCGCCGTCGTCCTGCTCCTCTTCGGTCTCAGTCTCGAATGCGCTCTTGAAGAAGGTCTTGAGCCAGCTCACGAGCGCGCCCCATCCCGAGATCCGGCCGGGATCTGTTCGAACCCCGCGGAGGCGCCTTGGTCATCAAGGCCGCGCCGCGGAGCGCCCGAGCGGGTCCGGCTCCGGACGCGCGTGGCTAAGAACGTGACTTCGAGCTGATCGCTCATAGGCAGCCAGTGCGCCTCCAAGACGCTGCGGCGAATCCCTCCAGACAGTCCTGAAGGCTCGAATTCCTCGGCGATCCTCACGCGAGGCTGCAGGGCCGCGCAAGAGGCCGCCGGGAAAGGCGCCGATCAATAGCTGAGAAGACAGTGATTGAAAGCCCGCGCCAAGCCCGGCTCGCCGCGCGGCGCCGGCGCCGTGCGCGGTTCGGCTCGCGCGAACGCCAAGCTATGATGCGTCAGCGGAAAAGCCTTTGACTTCCAACCGCTCAGCGGTCGATCTGACGTCCCTCGCGCCGCGGGATCGCGAGCTTCAGGCATTCGTTTACAGCGCAGCGCAGGTTCATGAGCGACATCAGGGAGGTCACCGTCGACCTGCGTGGCCTGAAGTGTCCGCTGCCGGCGCTGCGGACGCTGAAGGCGCTGCGCGCCGCCTCCGCGGATGAGACGCTCCTCGTGCTTGCGGACGATCCGCTCGCCGCGATCGACATTCCGAACGCCGCCCGCGAATTCGGCGCTCAGCTTCTCGACAGTTCGCGTGACGACGGCGCGCTGCAGTTCAGGATTCGGGTGATCGGATTTCGTGACGGCGCAGGTCGTCCACCTCAAGGCTCGCGCAGCGGCGAATGAGATGCTAGAGGACGCCCCGCGACGCAGCGCGTCGCGGGAGCGCGTAGCTCAGCTGGTAGAGCAACGGACTTTTAATCTGTAGGTCCTGGGTTCGAGTCCCAGCGCGCTCACCAAGAACCTCTAGGGGTCTTGGTTCCCGACATGAGAACAGCCGCGGAACGTGAGACATCCAGAACGTCTCACGTGAGACTTGGTGGCCCGGTCGCGCCGCGGATGTCCGCTGATTTTAAGCCCCTGCAACGTCGGCGCGCTCGCGATTGTCGCGCCGCTCGAGCTCCCTGCCCCTGGTGGCAGCTCGGGGCAAGGAGTCTCGGAGCCCGAACAGCCAGCGGCGGCGACCCTCTAGGATATCGCCGGCGCTCGTGCGACCCTAGGGAGCTTTATCAACCGGCTCTTTGCGACCTTACCTGGCGGAGTTCAGCACCTTGTTCTCCAGCAGCCAGTCGACAGCCCGGGGCCAAGAATAGTCGGCGCCGACGCGCATGTCGGTCGCAAAGCTCCCGACCACCGTCCCAGCGCGCGCGTCGCGAAACTGCATGTGAAGCCGGTATTCGGTCATGCTGAGCTTGGTGACGACGCCGCGCAGCG